>Ga0207877_10016_pt1 | contig 635918 bp, 496 predicted proteins | sample LinPmetageLP29_FD_184046 | JGI IMG/M metagenome (GOLD analysis project Ga0207877, IMG submission 184046) | Marine viral communities from the Pacific Ocean - LP-29 (SPAdes) | ecosystem: Environmental > Aquatic > Marine > Oceanic | place: Pacific Ocean | collected 2009-08-23
AACAGCAAATATCTCTTTTAGGTTGAAAGGAAGATGAGAGTAGGAAATATATAAGAGATGGGGTTGAGTTGTCCAGGTACTTTAGTTGCTGTTATCGCAGATGACTAAGACGATCATCCGTTCAGATATCGAGTATTTTGAAGCATATGATTCGCTGAACTGTGCACAATCTCCCCACCGGCTCCTCAATTCGGCCAATCACTGCAACTATATACAAGGCGTGGTTAACCCTGAGGATTTCGACTCCTCATGCCCAATAATCAAGGCGAGCACGATGGTCGACACCTAGTGTCTGCAGATGCAGTAAGTTGTTGATGGCATGATGTTGATCATACCATCCAGTCGTAGACTAAGTAGGTAAATAAGTCCCTTTCAATCATCCTTGAGAGCTGGTGAACTTAACCGTAGGGACCAAAAGAAATGGATCTCTGATCGTAATTCGGTGCTTGGGATAATGGCCACATCCGCTGAGTCGCGGTTATTCTGTCCATCGGCCAATATGCTCTGAGATGCCGCTGGAATGGTCGTGGTCAAACCGCTGTCTCTTGGCGACATGTACATTTCTCTGCGAGAAGAGTTAAAGCCAAAGATAGAAGTGTTCTCTAAATATCTGACAGTTCTAAAGCTTGGGGTCAGTGATATAAGGTTGAGCTTATAGGGTTGATGCAAGCGAGCATGTGACGAGTAGGTGAGTTTTCCTCGATCCATTCCTACCACCGCTGCTTTCAAATATTGCTGTATAGGTAACCGAGTATAGCTAGTTCTATAAATAGAGAATTTTAGCAATGCCTCATCGAGGAGTGTCTTCGCTACTTGGCGGTCCCTGGGCCCAAAGGTGGGCCAATGCTTGGTCCTGGACAAGGGAATACGAGCTTCGCTTCCTCTAGATCCTTGGCATTCTGGTGCTTGAAGGCGTCCCACTTGATCCTTCATTGAGGGCTCTAATGTTTCCCTTTGTGGTTGTCATCTGTCAAGGACTTTTGTGCATATTCAGAATCCAAGACTCCCATTCGGGGCATTCCGGACGAGAACCGCAGAGATATGCCGCACCAGTCGGTGAAGACAGCTAGTGCTGGCTTATCGCCGAGATCCCTGTCGATAGTTCTGCACAGATAAAGCTTGGAGGATACTGGACATGCAGCAGTCAATGTGGCATATAGGGCCCTGGGCAGATATACCAGAGACCAGAGCTGACATTCCTAGGGCGAGATCAACTGAGAATTCGTCCATCGGCGTAGAAGTCCGGGGCCAATCAGGCATGCTCGAGTCCAAGATTCAGGACTAGGGACGGGCCACGCCATTTGGGGAATGAAAAGTGGGCCGATCGGTTTTTCCTCTGATGAAGCCCACTTCCCACTTTCCCACTTGCCCTTCGTGGGCGCACACTGTTGGAATAACCCTAATATGGGCAGATGCAGGAGACAGGTCCAGGCTCACCTGCAGGAAGACGCAGTTGGATGCAGCCAGGATCGGAGGAATATACCTCAGTAGTCAAGTAAGTACATACATGGATGATAGTGGAGCGCAGGGATGCGAGACACACCAAAAGCTTGGCTTTCAGCCACGGTGGATAAATCAATCTCCTTTTCTCCAAGTTTCCAAGTTTTAGGCAGATACATATTCGAAATGTAATCCAATTTGCCCTGATTGATTGCTTTTCTCTCCGAGTTCGTGTATGTATTGTCACTGCACAGACCTTGAAAACGGCATAGAACGCACAGCCGCGACAATCCACGTTTTTGGCAGTTTTTACCGTAATTTACCATCCGTGACAATCTCCGTTTGCGCCTTTTTTTTTCCTTTTTCTGCTCCCTTTCCGTCAATCGCTTTATTCTCTATTTGTCCCCCATTTCCTTGGTTAAAACCCTACGCCATGTCCTCAATTCCTAATATTTACTGTGGCCCAATGCCACGCGGATAACCGCGGTGCTGCCCGTGCTTCTGCGCGCCGACGATCCGTCCATTACACATGTATGTCTCACCGATCTAGTGTGGCCGAGTGAAGCTAAATGAAGGCCTCGACAGGACCGAAAAGTTTCCCCTCTTCGAAGAGCAGTTCCTCGCCAACTCATCTCCGCAGACTGTGGCCTCTGCTTGGGAACGGCGACGCCGTGTGCCCTCGCATACCATGTACTCAGCTTTCATCCGTCGCTGCTCAGTTTTCTTGCATCGGGTGAACAAATTTAAGCAGCGCATCCCGCTGCTCAACCAGCTGCACCTCAACTTCATCTTCGTCCACTATACCTACATCATCTCCTGGGCAATCATCGGCTCCGTCATTATTTACCCCGGTAGCCCAATCTCCTATACCGATGCCCTTTTCCTGTCAGCCGGCGCCGCCACCCAGAGTGGGCTGAACACGGTCGATCTGAACAAGCTGCGCCTCTATCAGCAAATCACGTTTTATGTAATTACGATCCTGTGCACGCCGATCTTCATCCACAGTGCACTGGTTTTCATTCGCTTGTATTGGTTCGAAAAGCGGTTCCAGCACGTGGTCCGAGATGCACGCGCCTTGCGGGCGACCCGCTCGCGCATGGACACGGTCAGCCGAGACAAGAGTAGCGATGAGATTAATCGCGCGGAGTCGGGAGTCAGCGGTCGCCCCATCGTCGTGCTACGGAACAATGCCGGTGATGCACGAGGTGATCGATTGCCCGACCATGCGAGCAAGTCGGTCGACGATGCGCAGTCAGAGTCCGAGAGCCCCAGTAACGAGACGAGTGCTGAGTCCAGCGCGGACGATCTCCAGAACGATCGGACGGAACGCCGCTTCGGGCTGGGCAGCTTGAGGGTGCCGACACAACTCAATCCGGAACAACACATCGCTTTCTTGGAAAACCAGCGGAAGAACAAAGGCGCTCTGCGCATCCCCAGTCCTCGCGAATATGACCGCGGTGGGGTTCCCGAGACGCTGGAGGAAGACGAGGACGAGACACCTGGACCGGTTCAACCTTCCAGTCCACGATCCGATCGCCGGGCGAGCTCTACGCATTCGAACGAAGTCGACGATCACGTCGGTCCCCTTGAAGGCCCGCACATCACCATCAACGAGCCCGATATGCCGCGCACGCGTACTCGTGGGAGTACATTCCCTCGCTTGGATACGAGGCCGACTGTACGAGACACCAAGGATGTGAACGAGGCGACCGGAGGGTTGGGTAACGCGACCACGCGGAATTCCACGGTCCGGGGAATCTGGCGGTCGCTCACCCAGGAGAACCACTCGACCCAGCCGTATCTCAGCTGGAATGCGACAGTGACTCGAAACTCCAACTTCATCGACTTGACCGAGGAACAGCGTGATGAGCTGGGCGGTATTGAATACCGCGCGCTCAAGACCCTCGCGGTTGTGCTGATCTCTTACTATCTTGGGTTCCACCTCTTCGGCATGGTCTCCATGATCGGCTGGATCATGACTGAAGACCGATGGGGTAATGTGGTCAGGGCAGATGGAATTGGACGACCCTGGTGGGGTATCTTCACCTCTGCCTCTGCCTTTAATGATCTGGGTTTTACCTTGACGCCGGACTCGATGAACTCCTTCCAAAAGGCCATCTTTCCTTTGCTGCTCATGTCGTTTTTGATCATCATCGGCAACACGGCATTCCCGTGTATGCTTCGGCTGGTCATTTGGGTCCTTTCGAAACTTGCTCGACCGGGATCGGCTCTTTGGGAAGAGCTCAAGTTCCTCCTTGATCATCCTCGTCGTTGCTTTACCCTTCTATTTCCTCGGAACGCCACCTGGTGGTTGTTTGCTATTCTTGTGGCTTTGAACTGCATTGATGTGATCTTTTTCATTATTCTAGACGTGAGTTTATCAAAATACGCCTTGGTTCAGATCCGATGCTAACTATCGATCTGCAGTTGAATGATTCTGCCGTGACTGCACTTTCACCCGGTATTCGAGTCCTTGATGGCTTTTTCCAGGCCGCGTCTACCCGTACTGCTGGTTTCGGGGTTGTGAGTCTGTCGGATCTGCACCCCGCTATTCAAGTTTCATACTTGATCATGATGTATATTTCCGTTTTCCCCATTGCCATCTCCATGCGTCGCACAAACGTGTACGAGGAGAAGAGTTTGGGTATCTACAGCGCCGCCGATGACGAGGGCGGCGACGACGACGACGATCAGACAGCACCCAGCTATATCGGAGCTCACTTGCGGCGCCAGCTGAGTTTTGATCTTTGGTACGTGTTCCTCGGGCTGTTCGTCATCTCCATCGCGGAAGGAGGTCGTTTGCAGGACACCACCGATTATAGCTTCCAGCTCTTTACCGTCCTGTTCGAGGTTGTGTCGGCCTACGGTACCGTTGGTCTGTCATTCGGCTACCCCGGTGTCAACACGTCGTTTTCCGGCCAGTTTAACGTGATCTCCAAGCTGGTGATCATCGCTATGCAGATTCGTGGTCGCCACCGTGGTCTGCCGTACTCCCTCGACCGTGCCGTTCTTTTACCATCTGATGCGCTCAACAGGCGTGACGCTGCTGATTCCGAACGTCGCATGCGCCGACGCGCCTCGAATCTCAGCGGCGGCACGTCCATGGGTCGCCCCCAGTCACGGACAATGTCACAGGCTCGAGACGCCGGCGTGTCTACGGGCACGGAGGGATACGACTGGCAAACCCAGCAACCTGCGGCTAATGGGGACGTCTTTCACCGACCGTCGACTATGCGCTCCGGTCGGTAGGGGCTGTAAACTATACATGTTCTGGTCGTCTTTTGTATCTATATAGAGGTTCCTAGGGTTGGCGTTGTTTGGGCTATATGCCATTGCTGATGGCTTTGCTTTTGTTACATCTAAGACATATTGGAGATCCGCAATTGGATGCTATCTTTACGTTTCCATGGATATTTTCAAGGTTAGGGCACCTTTGCAAAAAGGCTCCTAGGCATCTAGAATAGCCCTCTCGGACCTTAAATATCGCACGGTATTTCCGTTCGCGTTATGACGGTGGCGACACTTTGGCGCTAAATAAAGGGCGCACCATAAGAACCTTCGTTTCTCAAACTTGCCTTCGAATAACCCCCTCTCTTGTCCCAATGGAAAACAACAACCAAGAACAAGAATTTCGTTTCTTCTCCCAGCTACCCACAGAATTGAGACTTGCCATCTGGCGAAAGTGCCTCCCCAACCGCGTTGTTGAAATAGATTATCCGTGGGACGAAGGCGTCAACTTCTATCCTAATCTGCCGCCATGCAAGCTGCAGCAAACGACTAATATCAACCGACGCGGGCCAGTGATCAGCCGGGTGTGCCGTGAATCGCGTTATGTCGCTCTTGAAACTGGCCATTATCTCGACAAGGGTTTGCCTCCAGAGGAGGCGCCGTGGAGATCCAATCTCCGGCTTGAAAGAACATGGATCGACCCCTCCCGAGACACGATACATTTGAATTGGACTCCGTGCTACAGTGCCGGATACTATGGCGATGGAAGTGCTCTCGATTTCTTAGCTTGGAATGCGGCTAAGGCTTGCGGGGGCTCTTTTATGTTTGATTATCTTGATCATACGCTCGATGGAGAAGTCTATCTTGAAGAGCGGTTTGGGGCTCTCCGGAAATTACAACTACAACAGGGAGCCGTCGTGATTCATCTCATCGTCGTGCATACTACGTTCGAGACTGCAGCGAAAACGGGCTTGTTTGGACTTCTCGGCGATGCCTGCATTCAGCTTGTCGACGTATCCGACGAAGCGAGACTGAATGCCTTGTTCGATTTTGCCGAGAAATGTGAATCTGGATCTGAAGCCAAGGGATTCATTACTAGAAAGCACGACTTTCGCAGACAGTCTCCCGAGTCGGTCAAGAGAATGCTAAACGACAAGCTCGCGGAGGAATTCGGAGCCCAGGCTGCTCAGAAATTAGCTTCTTTACGCCCGGCCATCATGTTCAGATTCTGTCCCCACTACTGCAACCATTCCATCGGAAGTTTTCAAAGGGCCCAAGATATTGCCAATAACCGAGTTGATGATGGGAAGGATGTAGGCAGGCAAACCTTCAGATCCTTTATCGAGTCTCTACATACGACGTAAAACCTGAGTTCAAATCTTTCCACCCAAAATCAAACTACATAAACAACTCCCATGGAATAATCCATAATTCTTGCAGGTGTCTTAAGCCTCCAAGCTTCTTGACTCGATTGACTTACAGATTGTTAGGGAAACACAACTCTACGAGGTTGATTAAGCTTTCGACATAGTCCTTACTACTACGGGAAATTAGGGAAGTAGACAGGCTATGATAAAGCTCCTACTCGACCTGGGGGTAGCTGACCACTCGAAAGGGATTTGGAAAGTAGTGAGCACCTCGACCAGGCAATTCTCATAGTTTCGTGGGCGCAGCTTGTGCTACATACTATGTACAGGACCTTCAAGTAGGTTATTACACAAAAGCCTGCTACCGAAAAGGAGGATGCTTAAGAACGGCGCTAAAGACTAATATAGCGCCTACTATAGTTCAATTCTTTCTTATTTTTCTCTTACTTCCCTTTTACTTCTTTTCTACTTCGCTTTTTCTTCATTTTGGTCTAACTTTTCGAAGGTTAAGACAAAAGCATTACTATCAAGCAAAACTATATACGAGTTGTACTAGTTCCTTTCTGGAGACACCATACTAAGCATACATACCCCGATTCTAAAAGGGTTTACGGCTGCCTAGGTCAGAGTTTATGACCACTCTACTTTCCCCTTCTTGTCATTTATCTCTTCTAAGCTTAGTCTCTTGTCTATTTGACAATGAACCTTGGAACGTATACTATACTAGTCCTCTCCCTATACCCCGATCTTGAAAGAGTTTGCGGCCGAGAGTTAGTCATGACTACTTTATTTCTCCTTTCTCCTTCCTCCTTCTCATTCTTCTCTTCATATTCTCTTCTATTCACTTCTCACATCTCTTCCGCAACAATACTACCTTTTTCATCACTCATTCATCCAAACTACATATATAGAGCCATAGCCATCCCACACTCATCATGGATGATAGAAGGCTCCCACGAGATTCTCTCGAGCGTTATAGCGGTGTGAATCCCGCTGATATCTCCAAGACTCCCGAGACACCAGTGGTGCCGGTGACGGAGTCGCCCGAACGAAAACCCGCTCGGATGCCATGGTACAACCCGCGAGGTTGGCCACTATGGATGCAAGTCCTATGCCCTTGCCTTCTCCTCGCGACGATCGGGGGTATTATCGCTGGCGCCGTGGTAGGCGTCAAAGACAACCGATACCCAAAATACACTCCCTTGACCTACCACCTACAAGACGCATATGCCGGCCCATCATTCTTCGAACAATTCACCTATTTCACCGAAGAAGACCCTACAGACGGCTTTGTGGCCTATGTGAGCAGAGAAACAGCCACAAATTTCAACCTGACATATGCCACCGACACATCGGCCATTCTTCGCGTTGACTCGTTCACGCCCAATACCCTCGGAGGCCGCAACTCTGTCCGCGTCGAGTCGAAGAAAGCCTATGATACGGGTCTCTTTATTTTCGATATCATTCACACGCCTTACGGCTGTGGTACATGGCCTGCCCTGTGGATGACAGATGGCGCTAACTGGCCGTCGAATGGCGAGATCGATATCCTGGAGACGACCAATGAAGGCTCCAATGGTAATGCGGTTACTCTGCACACCACGCCCGGATGCAAGATGAATGTCAAGCGCAAGGAAACTGGCGAGGCCGTCTACACCACGTGCGAGAATAGCACGAATGGCAACTCTGGCTGTGGCGTTTTGGGAGGTTCTGAGACCTATGGTGCAGAATTCAACGAGAATGGCGGCGGCGTAAGTCTCCTTCTCTTGTCCTACTTGCAATGTAACATATAACTAATTATATCGCGCAGATTTATGCTCTTGAAATTTGCAATGAGGGCATTCGCACCTGGTTCTTTCCTCGAAAGTCCATCCCACAGGATATCATAGAATCCACTGGCCCCGATCCCTCAACATGGGGTACAGCGCTAGCCGACTTCCCCAGCACAAACTGTGATATCCCCTCGCACTTCCGCAACCAGAATATAGTCGTCAACATCGATCTGTGTGGTGAGCTTGCTGCGATGCCAATGTACTATCACGAGATGTACCATTGTCCATCGACCTGCACGGATTTCGTGGCGCAGAACCCGGAGGCGTTTACAGAGGCCTTTTGGGAGTTTGGGAGTTTTCAGGTTTATCAGGCGGTTTAAGGATAGCATTTAGGGGTGCATTTGGGGGGTTACTGTATTATATTGCTAAACTGGGGTTTTGCTGATAATGGTGTTTTGGGGGCAGTGGTTGTACCATTCGAATCATGGGCGTTTTTAAGGTGTTTATGATATTGCCATAATCTGAGTGTCAAGAGATCAGGTTCTGTATACGGCTGTGTTTACTTGTTTCTTCATCATTTCTTTATCTTTGAATGTACTACAATATGAAAGGTGTGAGTATTGATGAATTCGTACATTATCCAAAACTGGGTATCTCTAAACATGAATCATACACGCACAAGCACGAGTCCACCATAACGGAGAACATATGGCGACTAGAGTGTGTGACCACGCGTCCTTGGTTTACCTGACGAATGGAATCGTGATGCTTTACCGCAACATTGAGCAGCCCGGACAAGACCGAAAGGAGCATGAAAGAGAAAGGTCGTGTAGTCGTAGACAGAGGAAGACGATCACAGCTGCCTCAGAAGACTGCCCTCTGCGAATGGGTTTTCAGGAGACAGGTCCAGCATCGGCTGCGTGGCGTTGCGGTCACCTGTTGCCACGCCACGTCCTGTGAATGGTTTGCCCTGGCTGGCGACTCTGGTAGAGGCCAGCAAGCTGTTCGGTTGGAAGGGGTTGGCCTGCACGGTGGGACTGCCCTCGGCTGAGCTCATCTGTGAAGGTCTGTGTGGCTGGGGGTCTTGACGTAAGCTGCGAGCAGTGTTTGAACGGTTACGGTTCACCGAGGGCACTTCAGCGGACGGTCGTCGCCATGCCGTCGCAGGCGGAATGGCCACTGTATTAGCGACAAAGTCAGGCCCAGTGGCAGCGTCGACAAGCTTCACCCCAGGCTCTACGGTCACACCACGGCCTTTGCGCGTGTGCTGTGGCGCTTCATGAAAAACCGGAGTTAGGTCAACGAGAGGTTTCGGCTTCTGGCTGGTAGATAAAGACCGACTAAGACCATCCGACGCACGCGTCATGGTGTTTGAGCGGCTGTTCTGGTGGTTCGACGAGTGGTCGGGCGTATGTACAGAGCCCTCGATTAGGAGACCCTGATCCATGAAGGGCTCTTCTTTCTCTCGCTTTTCTCTCTCGTCCCTCTCATGCATCGCCTTCTTTCGTAGGGTATAAGTTCTACCAAGTAACCCATGTGGAGAGAATGCGGTGGCATCTATTTCTTCGGAGGGCCTGCCTGGAGACGGGCTGCGTCCAGTGACGCTAGTGCCGATAGTCAAGTCCTCGGGGTAGGACGGTGGCGGTGGAGCATACTCACGGCTGCTCTTCTTCTTCTGAGAATACATCTCCTTTGAACTTGATGGGCGTGAACCCGCATCACCAGTGTGCCGGTTAGTCAGAGATCTCGTTGGAAGTGCGACGCCAGGCTTGACCCTTTCGGTTGCTCCCATTTTGTTGACTAGGTACCAAGTCCGCCATGCCTGGGTCACCTCGAACCACTTATCAGCCGCAGCGCGGTCACTAGTACTGAAGAAGTGCACGAATTTGTCGGTAGACAAAAACATGGAAGATTTCTGCTGGCTTTTGATGGCAATGCAGATCTTTTTGGGAGGTTTAATCTCCTTTGCGAGAGCCCGCGCGTTGGGTCTGTAAATGTCAAAGTCGGACAGATGGCAAATGGCGGTATGGTCCTTGGAAGACTCCTTTGCTGCAATGGTGACCTGACCATTAGAACATAGTGTCACGTATCTCTTAATCCATTTCCCGGGACGTTGGGAGTAATAGAGATAAACACTCGTCTCGCCTGGCTTCTTGTCCGGAACAAGCTGAGCATCCAGTTGGGCGAGGACATCCATGCTCGATGGAGGAATGACAATTAGCCTGTTGTCTCCGTCATGTGCCCACGAGTTCATGACATCCCGCACACGCTCATACCGGCGCAAATTCCTCTCCAGGCCAATTTGATGGAAGGATTCAACGAGGATGAACTTTTCGGGGTCGATGTCACCAGAAAGCTTTTTGGAGGCTGACAGGAGTAGATCTTGCACTTGGGTAGAGGGGTTCACCGGCATCTCAATCGACGTATCATGATATTGCACGGTGACACGGCGTTCTCCAGCATTCACAGCGGAAATCGGTGCATCTGTTCCAGGGACAATACCCCCTCCACCCACCCCAATATACCTCGGCGCAGGCTTATCAGATCTCATCGGATCCTTATTCTTTGTGAGTCCCACTCTTTGAAAAAAGGACTTGCGGGTGTCCTTATTGGATGAGATATGTGCATTGGCTTGGCGACCCTCCAAATTGCGAGCCTCCGGTGTCGACCGAGTGGGCTTTGTTCTGCCCACATCTTTGTTCCCACGGGCATTCTCCGATTTAACCGGCCGCAATGGAATTGGAGGTGATGTCTGCCTCCCACCCGTGAGCTGTTTCATCGCATCCTGTCTGTGTCGTTCCCGCGCGTGATCTTCTTGCGCGCTCGGGTAATGCTTGGCGTCGGGCAAAGGAGGCACAGCCTGGGCTTGTGCGCAGGCGTGATCTGACATGGGCGGCTTTCGAGAAGCCGTTGGCGCAGCAGTAGTAGTATTGGCGGGAAGGCGATTACGGCGGTACCGAGACATGCTTCTTGCGATTGAGAGGTTCTCATCAGTGGTCGTGCCCACGGCCGACTGGGCTCGGTGCACTGGTTGTTCATGGCAGTTGGCACCATTTGCCTCTCGAACGGACCGATATCGCGACAATTTCTGCGGCGCAGTGTTCGCAGCAGGCACGGCGGGCCTCACCATGGTAGCGCAGGTACCTCGTGGGGAGTGAAATCAATTTGAGGTAAAGTTGATCCTGATCGCGATGCGCTCAGTCCCATTCTGGGTTGTATGGGTTACAAGGCTAGAGTCGCAAGTCAAGTTAGTGACAGAACTTGGGCAACCAAGCATCAGGGGATGGGTGAAAAAGCTGGGTAATTAAGGGTGCCAACGTGAGGCTGGAACGAAATGCGACAGGTCTGCAGTCCTGGCGCACAAAACGATCGACAATCGGGGTTAAATGCGCGTGACAATCGGGAATTGGGCTGCATTGAGGCTGCAGTGTGAAAGGTATGTGGCCATACAGAACTTACCTGACAGAGTTTCATGAGATCGTGGGAGTTGGGAAGTTGAAGTTGGAGAGTGGAAATGAAGATGGAAGGAAAGAAGGGGTTGAGTGGAGCCGGGAACGTCTATCTTCCTGAAATGTTTCCGTCGTGTTTTGCCCTTTGCGCTACGATGACTATTACCGTCTGAACTTAAGATTGATGATCTGTCTACAATCTGTGTTGCACACACAAGGTACCTGGGTCCACCCAGATCCGCGACACCGTGGACCCGAGGTCCACCCGGGGGATCTTCTCTATGTACTCTGTACATGCGACTGGCTGGGATGGGATGCAATCTCTCCCTCTCCAGTCTTCTATATGATTTCACACACTCTCTCCATTCTGCATCCTACTGAGACTTCTACTCCCAAATGGTATCGCAGCTGCACTGAACATCGAGCATGGCTAAAGGCCAGCGGAACTCATTGCATTTTGATTTTTGTATCCTGCGTCCTCGCATGGCTGGGTGAAGCTATTAACACATTTTTACCTACCCCTGGCAGTTGATAGCATATCAGACAGCTACTTCCTGTATGCTCCCAGCTCTTTCCGCCTGTGGTACTGTTAATATCAGAGTCCAGATGAAATAGTATAGATTCTAACTTACCACCAGGCAACAAAATCCACAGTCCGAACGTCGATGCCCAGGTCCTTCAGCGCCTTGGTGGACAAGTGTGTGTCGTAGGGCCGCTGCACGCTGGCATTGGGGTCATTGCCCTGCTTGTTGCGAATCATGCCGCGAAGAGGTACGGAGAGCACCTGAGCCAGCTTCTCACAGATCTCGTACTTGGTCATGCGGTCCTCGGAGCTGAAATGCAGGATTTTCGGCATCTCTTTCAGACGGTCCTTCTCTCTCAAGTACTTGATGACGATATCCCGGCACACGCGACCTACGTCCTCGGTGTTGGTGGGGTATCGCACGGCCCAATCATCCATCTTGATGCCCGCATTTTCATCCTGCGCCTTCATGACCGCATCCACCAGGGTGTTGACCGCGCTTTCGGAATTCTCCTTGGCGGATCCGTACAGCACGGGGACTCGCAGCACGACACCCAAACCGCTATCACGAGTCACCTCGAGGACTGCCACCTCACCGTCGCGCTTCAGCTGGCCGTACAGATTAGGGGGTCTGGGCTCTGCATCAGTCTCATAGGGAGCCTCGCCCTCCGTGCCGGGAAAGACGTAGTCGGTCGAGATGTAGACGAGGAACACGCCGCGGGACTGGCATTCTTCAGCGAGAGTGCGAGTAGCGTCGACATTGACCTTGCGGGCCTGATCGGGGTTCTTGTCGCATAAGTCCGGAGATCTGTTCGCCGCGCCTATACATCGCACGTCAGCTCGAGCGACACGATCGCTCATTCTGTAGCTTACAATGGATCACAATGTGGGGTCTGGCAGTATGAATGAGCTTCGAGTAAATCAGAAAGGTCTATGTGTATGGAGATACTCACTTAACTTCGTCCAGGATGGCTTTGATATCCGCCGGCTTCTCCAGGTCCGCCTTGAGGATGGTTGGCGGAGTTGCACGCCTATATCCCTGTCCGACCACGAGAACGCCCGAGTGCTGGAAGGTGTTGAAGACCTGGCGACCAAGGAGGCCGCTAGCTCCAGTAACAAGAACTACGGAAGACATATTCGGGCAATTGGGAAGGAGAAGATGCCTGGTAAGAATTTATATCCGTTCGTGGTTGCGGGGCCCTACCATGACGTAACTGACTCGATGTCAGGTTTCGCGTGGCCGAGGTTTGTTTATCGATGCCTTTCAGCCTCTACTTGGTGATTTCCAAGTGCTCTTCGCTATAGCTGTTTTGCTCAATGGCTCGAAATTAGCCTTATTTTAGCCTTATTTAGAGTTGCGAGCTTAGCCCAAGGTTTGCCCAATCAACGCCGACACTTGTCTTTTGATTGTGCTGTAACTCTTGAGGTATGTAGCTCTGGTTATGCTTAACATTGTGCTAACCCCGGTAGTAGTGATATGGATATACATAGCTAGGCAGCTGAATAGACAGGATAATGTCTGCTGGACTTTGCGCTCCGGCTCGGCCTCACTCGGTGATCATCACTATACCTCATTTCGATGATATCCTCATTCCACAGAAAGCCTTTCACCCCATCTAGGTATTTACTTACCGTCCATAAGTCCAGTACCACCCATCAATCTCATACGGCGGCCTCTTAAGCGGGCACAAGACAGGAGCTCCTGCCAGCCCTGGTAAACCCCAGTGCTGACCCCGCGACTTTCGAAGCTCACTTTAAGAACCTTGAGTCAGCAAGACTTGAGTTGCCTGCAGCTCTAAAGGATAGGAAAGCCCTACGGTACGTAGATGTTCATGGACGTTGTGAGATATCGACAATCGTACTCTATCAATGACCGAGGATGAACTAACCGGCTATAAAATCGGCCGTCATTCTATGAAGGGGCCCCGTTTCTTCAGCGCTCGACACCCTCCTTTGCATATCAAATCCGGCCATTTACCGAACCAGGTAGCTACTGGAAATTGATACCGAGGGCACAAATTCCGAAAAGCGCCGAGCACATCTCACGGAGACAACTCCGATGGTACAATTATTGAAAACCGGGAAAATTGCGATTCGGTAGGTGATCGGAGCGGGATCTCCACTCTTCAGTTGACCGGTCATCCACTCCGGAGTCCCGAATTTCCTTTTCCTCTCAACTCCTCTCGGCCTCAACTATCCCGATGTCTGGTGCCAGGAACATCTCTGCTGCTTTGCGGCGGGCACGAGTGCCTCGTCCTCGGATCGTCCTTCGATCCGCCCTCCCCCAATCACCGCTGGCGACCGCGCGCGGCTTCAGCATTAGCTCCACCGTTCGAGCCGACAAGCAGATCAAGTACACAAGCGACGCATACCCCAACGTCAAGCGCGATCCCGACTTCGGGGAGCTTACCGCCGAGGATGTCGCACACTTCAAAGAGCTTCTGGGCTCCCAATCGGCCGTGATCGACGGCGTAACCACCGATGCGACAGACGATCTAGAGCCCTTCAACAGCGACTGGATGCGCAAGTACCGTGGCCACACACGACTGGTGCTGAAGCCTGGAAGCACGGAGGAGGTCAGCAAGGTGCTCAAATACTGCAATGACCGGAAGTTGGCTGTAGTGCCGCAGGGTGGTAACACTGGTCTGGTTGGCGGCTCCGTGCCCGTGTTCGACGAGATCGTGATCAACACCTCGCGCATGAACAAGATCCGCTCCTTCGATGAGGCTTCGGGCGTTCTAGTTGCGGATGCCGGTGTGATTCTCGAAGTCGCGGACCAGTACCTCGCCGAGCGCGATCACCTTTTCCCTCTGGATCTGGGTGCCAAGGGATCCTGCCACATCGGAGGCAACGTCTCCACCAACGCCGGTGGTTTGCGGCTGCTGCGCTACGGCAGCTTGCACGGAACCGTGCTGGGTCTCGAAGCAGTCCTGCCGGACGGGACCATCATCGAGTCTCTCAACACCCTGCGAAAGAACAACACTGGCTACGATCTGAAGCAGCTCTTCATTGGCTCCGAAGGCACCATCGGTCTTGTGACTGCAGTCTCCATCATTTGTCCCCCGCGCCCGAAGGCCGTAAATGTTGCCTACTTTGGATTGGAGAGCTTCGAGCAGGTGCAGCAGGCTTTCCGCCTCGCCAAGGGCCAGCTGTCTGAGATCCTGTCTGCCTTTGAGCTGATGGATGGTCGCAGCCAGAACTTGGTGCGTGAGTCTACTGGCAACAAGTACCCTCTCGAGGGCGAATACCCCTTCTACTGTTTGATTGAGACCAGCGGCTCCAATGCCGAGCATGACATGGCCAAGCTGGAGTCGTTCCTTGAGAATGTCATGGGCGAGGGCATCGTCGCTGATGGTGTGTTGGCTCAGGACGAGACCCAGTTCCAGGCTCTGTGGCGCTGGCGCGAGGGTATCACCGAGGCCCTAAGCCACCTGGGCGGCACTTACAAGTACGACGTGTCGATTCCCTTATCCGATCTATACCAGCTAGTGGAGGACTGTAGGGCGCGTCTAACCGAGAAGGGCTTGGTCGGTGATGACGACTCTTTCCCTGTTCGCGCTGTTGTTGGCTATGGCCACATGGGTGACTCCAACCTGCACCTGAACGTTGCCGTCCGGCAATACAACAAGGAGGTAGAGAAGGCCATCGAGCCTTGGGTGTATGAGTGGATCCAGAAGCGCCAAGGCAGTATCAGTGCTGAGCACGGCCTGGGTATTGCCAAGCGGGAGTTTATTGGATACAGCCAAAACGATATCATGGTGAAGTTGATGAAGCAGTTGAAGGCTCTCTACGATCCGGTGAGTACAGACACCTTGCTCTAATCCAAGTATGGGATGTTGCTAACGTAGGGACTACAGAACGGCATTATGAACCCGTACAAGTACATCTAGACATAGTGCCTTGAATACGGTTTAAGTAGTGCATAAAATATCAATTACTTTCCCTAGCTGCCAATCATTTCTCCAATTATTTACTACTAGTTGATGCTATGAGTATCAATATGATATCATGTGACCGATGCCCTTGCATCCACGCTAATCCGTATCACGTTAGAATCTCTCCACTTTATGCCTCAGGCGACTATCCGTTGCCATGCGTGACGCGCTTTGTTTAGATAAGGGCTGTCCATATATGGCCGTATATGCTCCACCCCTTTGTGCCCGGCTGCCTGACACTGCTTTTCTTCGTTGCGCCAAGAAGCCGTAGCTTTGGAAGAAAGCTCTTCAAAGCCCAGAGCTCACCCGGTTTCCCCTGAATGAGCCCAGTCAGCCGTTCTGCAGCCCTGTCCGACCGGAATCGCTAGTTCGGTCCGATCGTTGCGAAACCATGGCGGACGACATGGCGAGCCGCTACCAGGTAATGGAGGAGTTGGGAAGTAAGTGCCGGGGTTTCCTGCAATGACCCTGTATGCGATGTACTGATCCATGATCTTTTCTTTATCAGGCGGAAGCTTCGGCGTCGTTTACAAGGCAATCGATACAGCCACGGGAGAGATTGTTGCGGTGAAGCATGTACGCACCTCTTTTATACCATGTCACTTGGCAGACATCCAATTGACTCATTCTCGCGTCGCAGATCGATCTCGAGTCCAGCGAAGATGATATTCAGGAAATCCAGCAGGAGATTTCTGTCCTGGCCACCTGCGCCAGTGCATATGTTACACAGTATAAAGCGAGCTTTCTAAAGGGTCATAAGCTCTGGATCGTCATGGAATACTTGGGTGGGGGATCCTGTCTGGATCTGGTGCGTGGTCTACCCCTGCTCGTTTGCAATTGTTGCGGGGTCTGTCGCTAACCGGCCGCAGTTAAAACCAGGGGTCTTCAGCGAAGCGCATGTGGCAATCGTCTGCCGAGAACTGCTACAGGGTCTGGATTATCTTCACGCCGAAGGCAAGATCCACCGAGATGTCAAGGCTGCAAATGTGTTGCTCTCCCATACCGGAAAGGTGAAGCTGGCAGACTTTGGTGTGGCCGCGCAGTTGGTCAACATCAAGTCGCAGCGCAATACCTTTGTGGGTACTCCGTTCTGGATGGCGCCGGAAGTTATCCAGCAGGCTGGATACGACTTCAAGGCGGATATTTGGTCGCTGGGTATCACTGCAATTGAAATGATTAACGGCGAGCCGCCTCATGCCAGCACCCATCCGATGAAGGTGCTATTCCTCATTCCCAAGCAGCCTGCCCCGCGACTGGAGGGCAACGAATACAGCAGTACCTTCAAGGACTTTATTGCTCAGTGTCTGACCAAGGATCCGGATCGTCGCCCGAGTGCAAAGGAGCTGTTGCGCCACAAATTCATTCGCAACGCAGGGAAGCCCGAGGCATTGCAGGAACTCATTCATCGCAAGCAGGACTGGGATGCCGGCCGCGGCGTCAACAAGGATGTCAAATACTATGCGGAGTCCCTGTTAGTTCCCTCAGACACTCGTCGTCCAAAACTCCGGCTAACAACGGATTTCAGCAACACCATCACAAAGCCGCCTGCCGCCGACGAAGACGATGATGATGACTGGGTGTTTGACACTGTCAAGGCTCCGTCTATGTGGGTGCCCAAGGGCACCGACTGGACTACTCTGGACGAGGATGAGAACGAGACCGATCCTGCTCAATTGGTGGAGGACATGCACATTTCCCAGCCTCCACCGCCGCCCAAGCATCAACCCAACTCCACCGTCCGACGAACTCCGGTTGCCGAGAGATCACCATCAATCCGTCGAGCCAACACTAAGCGACGATCCAGTGGTATCAAGCAGCCTCTTGGGCTAGACTTGAGCTACGGAAACAGCCCGTCCACTGTTCGGCAATTCCGTCGTGTCTCAGACAGAGTTTCGAGTGAAACACCCAAGGTGCCGCCTGGCTTTGACGAGAACTCTAGTCCGAAGGTTGCCTCTGGTGAGCCGAACAGCAAGGAAGCCCAGCTGGGACGCCGTGCCTACAGCCGAGCTATTGGGCTTTCCTGCCAAGAAGTCCTGTCTACTACTAGTGATGGAGAGAAGCGCGAGGCCATCTCTCGTCTGGCCGAGGCCTGGAGTGACTTGGAGATGGTCGATCCTGAAGGTCTCTATCACATCATCCGCACCATGAACGAGAAACTTCAGGCGTATGTCGCGACCCCTGAAATTTACGAGTATGAAGGAATACTAATACCCGACAGTGACCCCCGTCTCAATATCATGATCCCCACATCCCCTCAACCCGACTCTCCGGGACGGCCGCGCCTCGTCCTGGCCCAGAACAACCCTCACCTGAAAAGCCACCGTCGCCGACAGTCGAGCGTGGTTGAACCGCAGCCTCCGTCACCTCTCTCCGGCATGCCTGGCCAAAACGTGGCCGGCATGGAACACACTAAACAACTGTCCGATGTACTCTACCAACGTTGGGCCGAGGGGTTGCGCAACCGCTGGGGAATCTAACGACCCTACGCAATCCTCCGCATTACTCCTCTCTTGAGTCTTCTTCCATTCGTTGTATAGGCCATTCTAGCATTTTTGCCTGTTTGTACAAGCCCTCCTGCCTTCGTTTACCAGCCTTGCATCCTTGGTGTCCATTCTTTCGGTTCGATTCTTGTCTGGTGGGACCGGTCTTGGAGTTCTGATCTGGAGTAATATTTTGTGTTTATGTCTTTTCACTTGTCCAGACGTGTGTCTTGGACCTTTTCTGTTCTCATAGATAGCTTTCTTTTCTTCTGGCTGTCATTTACGTGCGCTCTTGTCCTGTGGCCCCTGCTTTGTGCATTGTCTATCGGTAAGGGGCTTCATTGTGCAATATGTCTCTGGGTATCTTGAAGTGTATCCAAATGAAAATATTATGATCTGATTGGACTTGTGGACTTTATTCTCAGTATTCGCATCCAATCAATGCTTCGACATTTAGTCCTTGCACATCAACCCCTCCGCACTGATAGTGATCTCCATTGAGAATGTCCACGGCTCAATTCCCGACCCTATGATTTTTCCATCTTATATCGTGTTTGTTCTATTCAAGTCTCGAATTGACGTACATACCTAGGTAATCCGTCGTCAGCCCCTGAAATCGACAAGAGGCCTGGAGCTTGTTAGCTCCCCTCCCGTGCGCCACTTCTGGGGGCAGTGGGGCTGACTACGTACTGCATGTAATTTGGCATGAAGAGTGTCTTTACAAACGTTACTATTTCAAGAACTTAAAATTGCTTTCAGAGTGGACCCTATAGTTGTAAAATGAGCAGGTTGATCGGATGTCTATCTTCCATCAGTCGGTTCTGTTGTAGACAACACTGGGAAAGCACGCGTGGACTGGGTATATCAGTAGAACACTCCTTTGCCCTGATTTTTGATAAGTTAATGATGCTTTAAAGAGGATTAAACACATATTACTAAAGGCCTCTACGCTTGGAGTATCCATCAGTAAAAGTGTCATCACGTAGATATCTATTCTTGAAGGGTTTGAAATCTGATGACTTAGAACAATTGAATACCTAACTATAATGATCTTTTCAAGACTGACTAGTTAGTTAGTTACTGGATGCTGCTTATTGAATATTAAGCCAAGAATGCAATGGCTTCTCTTTGAGCTTTGGCCAGCATCAAGGCCAATGTGTTATCTAGCTGAAGGCAGAGATGCGAGGTAACCGAGTTGATTCGGTAGAGATAGTGATATCTATTGAAAAATGTATTTCTTGACAATCAAGTAGTTCGGTTTGCTTAGAATCCATGGAATGCTTGCTACTTAATAGCATCCGTTTCGAGGCACATAGACTTAACAATCAATTACGTTTCTGCTCTACCAGATCTATGCAAAAGAAAACCACTCATATTCAAGTAAGATTAGTGAATTGCTGTCGGGTCTGGATTCTGACATACTATGCATTCTTACCGGGATTGGCATGCAGTATCGCGTGGAATCTACAGCGATCGTTCTGAATCCGGGGAGCGCTGTGTTCCCAGGTTTTACAATAGGAGAACAGTAGTTATTTCAAAAGGTCCTTAACTAGTTAACTAGTTAACTATGTTGACATATTTGAATCCACAAATACGCATGTTAAAATGAAGCTCAGCAACACTAAGTAGCCTCGTACAGGCTACGCCTCAGTGGCCCCTGAAACACTCGTGGCAAGGATGCGCGGTCCTCGGACCCGCTGTGGGCTCAGGAGACGGCGAGACGGGGACCAGACTTTCTGTCATCTCGTTTTTTCTTTCCTCAGTACATATATTCGTCCGATCTTTGCTTTCGGTTATTCATGCCCATATTTCCCATATAGTTCCCTCTCCAGCTGGCTGGCCCACCATGGAGAGCTTCCCGGGAACGGGCGACGACGTCCATGGCTCAGTGCCGGATGCGTCCCGTACGACACTCGAGTCTCCGACTCAACTGGAGACCGGCCAGACGACCCTCTCTCGGTCCTCATCATTGTTACAGAAAAGGTCATCGCTTCCGCCGCGTTCCCGCCCCGGTTCTCGACATACGAAACGCTTGACCTTGAATTTCCCCATCAACATCCCGCTAGACCAGTCGCCATCCGCCACTGACCCCAGTGTCGCCTCCCCCGGATCCATGACCCCTGTCACGCAATCGTCGACTCGTCCGTCTCCCGCAACCCCTCTCGGTGCTCCTATCCCCCTTGAAGTCGATGACGATGGCATCGATTTCCTTCGGGCCATCGCCTCGCAAGAGCGGAGAGTGATGGAGCTCCGGGAGGAGCTGCACCGGGCCGAGACGGACCTTTCCACTCTTAAGAAACAATGGGCGCAATCTGAGAAGTCGAGAAAACGAACGGAGATCAGTCTTCACGCTGAGCCGATGCTGCCATTGCGGTCTCCCGATCACAGCGGGCCAGAAGGATCCAGTTCGCATCGTCGGGAACAAAGCATGAGCTCGGTTGGAAGCTCGTCAGTATCGCAAGGACGTATCAGCCGGGAATCGGACCGGCGAAGTATCATTCGTCCCGGTCCAGCGAAGGGTACAACCGTATCTGCCAACGGGCGGCGTGTCTTCCAGGGCTCTCATACGCGCGCTCTGTCTCTTTTGTCACCAGTAACAGCTCCAAGCGCATCTATCGGCGGGTCCAGCCCGTCGGAGGCCGAGCGCGTGGTCCGCACCCCGCGATCGGCTACACTGCCCTCCGTCGAGCGTTACAATGCCGCCAGCGCTGGGATGCCGATCGATGAGAGCCAGGTGCCAGAGCATGTGCTTTCGCAGTGGCGGAAGACCATGCCGCCTCCATCGCGCGAGGCACTTGTGCGTACTGGAAAACAGATGGCTTCAGATTTGCGTGAGGGTCTTTGGACATTCTTTGAGGACATCCGACAGGCCACCGTGGGCGAAGAGGGCATCAACGCGACGGAATCCCGAACCATGTCACCACCCAACTCGTTAACCCAGTCGAACTCACGTAAGCACGATCCTTTGGCCAAATCACAGAGTCGAGATCGATTACCAGCCGCAGGAAGCGGTTCACGATCAACATCGTCATCATCGCGGGGGAGGAGGCCGGCGGCCGAGACATCATCTGGTAAAGACACCAAGCCGGTGGACATTTCCACGTCTTTCTGGCATGAATTCGGCGTTGATTCACCAGCGCAGACGTCGACAGGCGCTCGTCGCAGTCCCTCCGACAACACCAACGACGCAACGACCCCACGGGGCGCCAACGACTCCGAGCGGCCCGATCACCGCTCCAGCAGTCCAGTCGCAGCGGAGGATGATTGGGATACGTGGGATACGCCGCTCCCTGCATCGAAGATGACGCACACGCCCTCATCCAGCCGGTCGACAGTCGAGTCTTCAAAGCACGACCAGTCGCCCGGTACGCAGGGTAGCAGTCCACGAACGAGTACGAGGTACATTTCGACCTTTTCTGATTTTATCTATGACAATCTCGTTATGCGCTGACGCCCCGTTTTCCAGCTTTGGCGAATGGAACCCCAGTTCCGCCGCCCCCGATCCCAGCGTGACCGAAGGCATCCCCTGGCCTACCATCACCAAGCTGGCCCCGTCCAAGCTACAGCGCACCGCCTCCAATCTCATGGCTGAATGGGAGCGAAGTCTTTCTCCTTCGCCGGAACGAAAGGACTCATCGTCCTCGTCCAGCCGAAGCAAGAGCAACAAGAAGGACTGATTGGGTTTAGTATGACTCTTTTCTTTCTTATGTATATATTAGACCCATTTCCTTCTTGGGCCCCCATTGATAAGGGTTTGCGTTGGGCGAATTGACACGAAACACACCACGGATTCATGCAGGGTTACGACTGTTCAACCCACGAGAGCGTTGTTTCTTTATCTTGCGAATATTAGGAGTGACTGGCTTCATTGCTTTCTCCAGCTGGTCATCCACGGTAAATAACTGGAGATTACCAATTTAAGAAGCAATAGTTACATACATCCGGACTTGTTAACGTAAATAATATTACAGCGTCGAATAGAAAGACGATGTTGTCATGTGACAAATTACCTCTTTGGTACATTTGGGTCACCGTAAAAATAAATTTGCGTGAGTCGCCTCCCGCAAGATCTCCGAGCCTCGACGTGAGTTTCTTGAACTTGCATTGTTTGAGGGGAAGATACCCACCCTACCTTTTCATCTCAAAAGGCCCTGTCATCCCGGATTCTACGCCCGCGCCTCCATCCTCCCTTCACCCTTAATCTCGACCTACCTCGCGTTTAATTCATCATGAGCATTCCGGGTATGACACCGCCGATGGGCGGCCTTGGTGGTGCCGGCAACCAGATGGCAGGAATGAATGAGCAGGAGCAGGCCATGGTGAAGATGGTACGCTCTTGAATGCAGCGCAGCGAAATGCGCATTGAGCTAACTTTCATCGGATAGATGCACGCTGGTATGGAGTCGTGTCCAGTGAAGACCGTCATCTCTGGTACGATGGGTTTCGGTCTCGGTGGTGCCTTTGGTCTCTTCATGGCCAGTGTAAGTTATCACTGATGTCTTGCTCGTGTTCACGCCGATAAGATCTAACATGTTTACTCGCCGCTAGATGTCCTACGACTCCCCTCTCACCCCTCAAGGCCGCGAGATCTCCAACCTCCCCTGGCGCGAGCAAGTCCGTCGCGGCTTCAAGGATATGGGCTCTCGCTCCTGGTCGTCCGCTAAGAACTTTGGTATCGTCGGCGCGTTGTACTCCGGTACCGAATGCTGTATTGAGGGTCTCCGCGCGAAGAACGACCTGACCAACAGTGTCGCCTCTGGCTGTATTACCGGTGGTATCCTCGGTGCCAAGGCTGGGCCGCAGGCGGCTGCCTTTGGTTGTGCTGGTTTCGCCGCGTTTAGTGCTGCTATCGATGCTTATATGAGGATGCCCGAGTCGGACTAAGCTTGAAGTATCTGAGCGTCCTTTGCAATGTGTTCGACCGGACGATCATGACTGCATAGCGCCGTTCGACTTGCTGTTTCGACGCCTCGACATGGTTACCGTTCTTCAATCTGTATATTTTCTACGGCGCTTGGCGACATTGGGATAGAACAGGAGCATAGAAGGCGTTTGGGTTGTTTTACTTTGCAACGTCTTCCTGCTCTGTATGAGTACGCATTCAGGAGGGCTTTTGTGGAGGGCTTCTTTTAGTCTTTGGAGCGGCACTGGACAAGCTGAGTGGTCTCCGTTACCAACTCATCTCGAATCTTTGCATGCATTCCTGAAGGGCTGAGAATCCTCCACTTCTTGCTTGTTTGTGGGCTATCTTCACTTATGTATTATATCTACATGTTTTATGCGAACATGCATTAGAAGCCTTATTATTGGAAATTCTCCATCTCATCTTTGATACCAATTCAATCGAGTCACCATTACTTTGCCTCTGGTTAACAGCTTGCCATGAATAAAATCTACCTGGGTAACCTGGAATACTTTCACCTGTTTGATTGACAGTGGCCTGACCTAGATCGCTAACATGCATCTGGAGCCAGATTAGGCCGTTAGTACAGGCTTCGATGTGGATATGTAAAAATTTATTCCAGTGATACAGCTTCTTCCAAGGCCCATTCCAAGGAACCCTGAAGATTGTCATATCCGTATTGGAATTTTTATTTTCTTATATAGTTTGTAATCATAAGTTGACATTCCCAAGGAATTGGTCACAGATGGAAGGAAATATCGTGTAGCTGGCACTATGCACCAAAGTATAAGAGGCGCGTGGCTCCAAAAAGACATGTTCATATTGTCTCGTCCATTAGGGGCATCGAGGACCATTCTACATTTTCTTCCGTAGGTTCTTCAGAGACACATCTATCACAGCGACACACGAATCGAAACGACTTTCGAAGGTGTTCTCGGCGCGAGTCAAGGTCCGAGTATTGCGTAAGGTCGAAATATGAGATGCAGCATTCCTGGCCTGGGAAAATGTCCCGAGACGCCGTAAAAACCATGCGGCCTTGATCGTCGGGTTTATGAATGATCTATGACTGCGTTAGTATATCTAGAAAGGTGTACAAAGAAATACATACATTTGGCACGCATGAATGATTAGCTATTGCCGCAGTGGGATAAACGGCTGCAGCAAACTGCTCTCCTCTATTAACGGGAGGATTTGGCGGAGGAAAATGACCCGTTTCTCTGGGATAGAGACCGAATGAATTCGCCTCTTCTTGGCAGATGAGATGAAGGATCCGATCTGTATTTAACCCATGGGGTAGAGCTGGACTGCTCTTGAGATACTTCTTCACGAGTGTCGTCCAGGATTTAACTTGGTCGTGGGACCAGGTTCCGGACGACCCGCAAAGCGAGTCGATGGCATCCCAACCATGTTTGAATCGTCGGGGATTGGATCCGGTAATAGATCCATGTTGCAACTCAACATGTCGAGTGGCTAGCAGACGAACAATCAACCAGAGCATGCCGAAATCGTATTCGCCTCGTTTGGTCCGTATTGACTCTGCATATCTTTTAAGCCAAATGCACTCAAAATCATGTCGAGATTTATCGGCATCTCTGCAGGCGCTGCTGCACCATATCACATCCTGGATGCAATTTGAACATGGATATCTTCCCGTGGCGCGAGGGGCTCGACGATTACAAGCGGGATTGTTGCAAATAAGATTGTCGTTAAGCGCAGGCTCATCAACGACGGGAATAATTGCATAAGGGCGGTCGACGAGAAGACAGGTGCCTTTCGGGATGTGATGCGATGCGCGAAACTGGCGGCCTTTGACCGAGTCGACGGTCTCAATCAAGTGTGGGTGGATCCAATTTGACTGCTTTTGGGAGATTGAGTCTACAGGAGTCTGTTTCGATGGGTCAATGGTGATATATGTGACTTGGGACATGGTGCGATGGTGAAACTGCCCCGGACGGTAGGATGGTTTTCTTACGAGGTCAAAATTGAGGCCATCAAAATCTCCATCAAATCTGCTTCAAAACCACATTGCAGAGGGATCCGCTAGTGGGGCGAATTGTCGCCATACTGGACCGATGGCCAATACCGTCTCCGTCCGGGATCCCGAGGTGAGGTTATCCCAAGCGACTGCTCTTGATTGGCGGCAAGCGGCAACATTGGCTCAAACATGCTCATTCCATTGGTTCGTCACTGGTTTAATCTGTGATATTCTTTGTATTATCGTCTTGTTGTATATGGAGCTTGAATATATGCAGCTCATGTGAGGAATCTTTGAGGACCCGGGATCGGATTTTATTGTTCGGACCGAGATCTCGGAAATGTCGTTGAGCCTTTTTAGCGTCGGGAGCGACAACAGGCAACGTGGATGTGGTCTAAAAGATCCAGGAATTCAATTCACTCTCTATAGGAACTTAGTTCCAACACAGCTAGAGTCTGATCTGTTTTTGCAGACAAGAACTACTTTTAGAGCTTTGTGACGTAAGAAACCATAATCTTGCCAGCAATAACGTCATCCCATAGTCACAATATAGTTACCATCTTTGCTTTCGATTTAACATTATTGTTGGTATGTCAATTGCTTATTGAACATAAGAGCTCTGCACTCAGCGAGGCATGGATTTGGTTTCTTATTGCAGTATAGACGAAACAAAGCAGCTCGACTACTCGTCAGACAACCCTTTGAATCGTGAACCTACTGTTCAAGAACTGGTTGAACAGTATGTTCAACCCAATAATAGACATTTCCCCCTAACCTTTCTGACTTTCTATTCATATAGGTTCCTTACTCCCCAAAACATCAGCTACGACCGCAACCACGGTCCGATTCCTCACATCCGCGCCGAAAAGCATATCGTTCGAGTAGACGGCTGTGTCAAAACGCCCCTTTCTTTCTCACCAGACCAATTGCGCTCTGAATTCCTTCAACATGAAGTAGTATGCGCCCTGGAATGTGCCGGGAATCGACGACGTACAATGAGCACCATGATACGTAAAGTGGAAGGTATTGAGTGGGGAGACGCAGCGGTTATGAACTGCAAGTTCAAAGGCCCTCGTATCCGTGATGTCCTGCTCCGCGCTGGCTTGAGAGATGAGCTCATTGAGTCTAGTCATGATGTACATGTTGCGTTTGCTTGCTACCAAGTCCGATGCCAGCAAGATCACTGGTTCGGGTCGAGTGTCACACTAGAGAGGTGTATGCGAGAAGACGGAGATGCCATTCTTGCTTTGGAAGTGCGCAAAATCTTTTCCCCTTGGAGATTACTTGTGCTAATATACTTCGATAGATCAATGACCAGCCTCTCACTGCCAATCATGGCTATCCTGTCCGTGTGGTGGTTCCCGGCATCGTTGGCGCACGCTGGGTCAAGTGGTTAGATCGTATCACTGTCCAAGATGCCGAGTCCCCTAACTTCTATCAGCAGCGTGACTATAAGATTCTTCCATCTGATGTGACTGATCATCCATCTGCCGAGAAGAAGATGCAGAACATCCCGCCAATGTATGATACACCAATCAATTCCACAGTTGCCGTCCCTGCCGACGGAGATACTGTTGCGCTGCCACCATCTGGAATCGTGGAAATCAAGGGCTATTCCATTCCCCAAGGAGCAGATGGACCTATTGTTCGGGTGGAGGTATCAGGAGATGGCGGTAGCACGTGGGCTGATGCCGTGCTCAGTGACGCGAGTCATGAAATGAAATGGTGTTGGGTATTGTGGAAGGCCCAATTGAAGATGGCGCCTGGAACTGGAAGAGAAATATTAAGCCGTGCAACAGATTCCCGTGGGAATACACAACAGGAACATTCACAATGGAATTTGCGAGGCATGGGATATAGTGGATATGGTAGATCGGGAGACTTGACCATAGTGGAAACAACCCCCGAGGCAGAATGAACAGCATGAAGGAAGTAGATGGGCCAGGTACAGATGTCTATATTCATGTTTCGTATCTCGATGTTTAGATCTAAGGCAGCACAATGTACTTCTCCAGGTGCTTAGGAATAGCACTGCGAAGGTTCTTGCTCTCCAACCAGGTGTGAGAGAACAGCCGGTCTGCATACCGGTAAGCACCGTCGCACAGAATTGTCACCACGGTGTTGCCCTTGCCCAGCTTCTCAGCAACCTCCTTGGCAGCCACAACGTTCAGGGCAGAGCTGGCACCAAGGTACAGACCCTCCTCATCCAGACAGCGGTAGACCATCTCAATGGACTTCTCGTCACTGATGTTCAACGAGCCATCCAGCAGTTCAAGGTCGGGCTTCAAGTTATCCGTGATGCGACCCTGGCCAATGCCTTCGGTGATACTGCTACCAGAGCGCTCGGTCAGTTTACCACCGCTTTGGATGTAGCTGTGCAGGACACTGCCCGGAGGGTCGGCCAAGAAGCTCTTGACCCGGCCATTGCTAGCTTCCTTCAGATAGCGGGTGGTACCAGCCAGCGTCCCACCAGTGCCGGTAGCGCAAGTGAAAGCGTCGATCTTGCCGCCGGTTTGAGCCCACAATTCTGGGCCGGTAGTCTCGATGTGCGCCTGGCGGTTGGCGACGTTGTCGAACTGGTTGGTCCAGACGGCATTTTCCAGAGACTCGGCATGCCGGCGCGCTTGGTGGTTGTAGTTCTGCGGGTTGTCGAATGCCACGGCGGGGACCGGATACACTTCGGCGCCCAGCAGCCGGAGCAGATCAATCTTGCCCTGTGATTGAGTGTTGGGCATGTAGATCACTAGCTTGTAACCCTTGGACCGGCAGACGTGTGCGAGGCCAATACCGGTGTTCCCGGCAGTGCCCTCAACCACAGTACCACCCGGTCGAAGCAGTCCCTTCTCTTCGGCGTTCTTGACCACGAACAGAGCAGCCCGATCCTTCACACTTCCACCGGGGTTCTGGAATTCCGCCTTGCCCAACACATTGCAGCCGGTCTGCTCGGATATCTTCTTTAACCGAATCAATGGGGTGTTTCCAATTGCTATGCACCGTGTTAGATCAATTGTCCGGACCTGTACCGGAGCTTGAGAGACATACCCTCCGTTAGACCGTTGACGACGCCTTGCGCCGTGGAAACCCGGGTACAGTAGGCAGTCGACCCCTCAGCGGCACGCAGGGCCGTAGTACCAAAGCGACGAATGCTTTGACGGAACATCATGCACGAGTGCAATGAAAGTAATGCAGTGCAAATCAATCGGTTTAATTTGAGGCCGAGCAGCTCCGATGACCGGGCTGATTAAGCGCACCACGTGACTCTTATCGTTCCTTCCCCGTTTGGGCTGTTTGTTTACCGCCCGCACTTCTCCTGCCTCATCTGCGGATTCGCGACTGCCATGCTTTTCCTTCCTCAATAATTGCGCCTCGATATCGACATCCACAATGCCCGGCCGAGTCGCCGCCCGTCCGACCTCCGCGGCAACGCGTAGGTCTTCGGCACAGCCCTCTGCGGGGCGTGCCCCCTCGGTGACTCCATCGTTCGCGATTCCTGAAGAAGCACCACTGCCAACCGCATCCCCGAACCTCCGCCGCGATATATGCGCCATTTTTGCTGATGCACAGCGAGCCACCACAGGTCATCGCAAGCTCGTGGTGCGCCTGCGCAAGTTGCAGGAAACCAGCAGCGGCATCGTTCGAAAGAAGAGGGGAAAGGACCAAGAGCAGGAAGAGATTGAGCTGCCAGAGGAAGAGAGCATTCCAGAGAAGGAGTTCAACGTTGAGGTGGGGCGTTGTATGCTTCGTATCCTTCCGATCAAGAAATCGGAGCCCGTCGGCGACCGCATTGTTCGCTTCATGGACACTTTCATCCCACATGCATTCGAAAAGGATAATGAGCTCTTTGGCTCGAACGGTGACGACGAAGATGAGACGAACACAGAGATCCCAACTGCTCGCTTGACGTCAAGCCTAATCCACCTTTTGGTGCCTGTCCTATCCGCCAAGGACAAGATGATCCGGTTCCGCGCCACCCAAATCGTCGCGCATATCGTCAACTGTCTCGAGTCGATAGATGATGAGTTATACCTTACAATCCGCCAGGGCCTGTTGAAGCGAATCCGTGACAAAGAGGCATCGGTGCGGGTTCAAGCCGTCTTTGGCCTTGCCCGCCTAGCCGGGAATGATGATGACGAGGATGGCAATGGAGATACTTCTTCTGCTCTTCTCGACAAATTGATGGACATCATGCAGAATGATACTAGTGCCGACGTCCGCAAGAATCTCCTCACAAACCTTCCACTTGCCCCCACCACCCTTCCGTACCTCCTCGAACGAGCCCGCGACCTCGATGCACCGACTAGACGCACATTGTACTCCCGTTTATTGCCTACGCTGGGTGATTTCCGCCATCTGTCCCTATCTATGCGTGAAAAGCTCCTCCGCTGGGGCTTGCGAGACCGCGATGAGAGTGTTCGGAAGGCGACCGGCAAACTCTTCTGTGACCGTTGGGTAGAAGACTGTGCTGGAACTAACCGTGACCCGAATGCGGGCGGAAACGCCCAACGATCAGCCCCCAACATGAGTGCCCTACTGGAGCTACTGGAGCGAATTGATGTAGTCAATTCCGGAGTGGAAAGCGGCATTGCCCACGAAGCAATGCGTGCCTTCTGGGAAGGGCGTCCCGATTACCGGGAAGCAGTCGTATTTGATGAGCCTTTCTGGGAATCCCTTACTGGCGAGTCGGCTTTCCTCCTGCGATCATTCAATGACTTTTGCCGCGTTGAGAATGAGGGCAAGTACGACGATCTCGCGGACGAGAAGATGCCTGAAGTGACGGGACTTGCCTACTTCCTCTCCAAGTATATGACAGAACTTTTGCAGCGGAAGAAGCAACTGAAGGATTCCAGTGAAGCCAATGATGAAGACTCGGTCGAGCAGGAATTCATCGTTGAGCAGCTCTTGCACATCGCAATCACTCTGGATTATAGCGACGAGGTGGGTCGGCGGAAGATGTTCTCTCTTCTAAGAGAGTCCTTGGCCGTGCCAGAACTCCCGGAAGAATGCACCAAGCTCGCTGTTGAGACCTTGCGGTGTGCCTGTGGACCAGACCTTGCGAGTGAAAGCGAGTTCTGTAGCGTTGTCCTAGAAGCTATTGCTGAAGTACACGATACTATCGCCACCGAAGACAGCTTCGTGTCGGCCAGATCCGAAATCAGTGACGACGCTAGCAGCCGTCATCGGTCTGAGACGCCTGGTGATGAAGAAGAAACCCCCTTCAACAAGGAGGAAGCCAAGGCAAAGATTGTTCGCGAGATTGTGGTCAACATGAAGTGTCTCTACATTGCCCAATGTATGCTTCAAAACGTCGAAGGAAACCTGCAGCAGAGCATGAACTTGGTGACCATGTTGAACAACCTTGTTGTTCCCGCCGTACGGAGTCATGAAGCCCCTATTCGTGAACGTGGTCTTTATTGCTTGGGTCTCTGCTGTCTCCTCGACAAGGTCAGTTTGCATCGCATCCATAACGACGTCCTTTAACTAACAGATCATGTTTTCAGAACCTCGCAGAGGAGAATATGACTCTTTTCATTCACTGCTACAGCAAGGGCCATGAGGGCCTGCAAGTAACTGCATTGCAAATCATCTGCGATTTGATCACAACGCATCCCTCACTGCTCGCACCCATCACCCAGTCTGACGGCGAGACGGTAACCCCTCCGGCCATTCAAAAGCCTTTGCTCAAAGTCTTCTCACGAGCACTGAAAGCAAGCTCTCCCCCAAGCGTACAATCTGGGGCGGCTACGGCACTGTCAAAGTTGTTGCTTACCAGTACATTCGAACCCACTGGGCCCAATGTTCCACCCGCTATCCAGGAATATAACCAGAACGCCGTGGAGACGCTGCTGCAGAGCCTTGTGGTGTCTTTCTTCCACCCCCGCACGAAGCAGAACCCTGCCCTTCGGCAGTCACTAGCATACTTCTTCCCCATCTACTGCCACTCGCGTCTCGACAACACCCAACATATGAGGCGAGTTGCAGTGCCCGTGGTGCGTGCCGTGATCAATGCCGCCGAGGAGCACTATTCGCTCGAGGCCGAAGAAGATAGTGACGGCGAGGTCGACGAGAGTATTGGCGAACGCGAAATCAAGACACTCATGGCTGGTGTCATTGGGATGCTAGCTGAGTGGACTGACGAACGCCGGGTTGTTGGCCTAGGAGGCGAGCGTATTCTGGCTGGCGGCACCGCTAGCTCGAATGCTTGCGGCTGGGTGCATTTGGCCTTGGTCAAAGACATCCTGGAGCGGGTCCTGGGTGTTAGTGCCGGTAGCAACCGTTGCAATAAGGAAGAGCGCAAGCTGCTATTTTCCTTGTTGAGCAAACTCTTCATTGCCGCCCCGACAGTCCCATCTCGTGCTGGTTCTCGCGCTCCCGAGGGCGAAGACCAGTTCCGAACTAGCGTTCGCAGTGCTACGGCAGCATGTGTTGAGATCGAACCTCAAAATACCAACCTTGCCGAGGAGGTCAAGGAGTTGCTTGATCAAACTATTGAAGAGGGTCTCGCTGCCGAAGCATCTAGCCGGAACGCCCTGGTCAAGACCAAGAACTCCGTTTTGAAGATTCTCACCGTTGCTCAGGATGCTCGTGCGGCCAGCGCCCGCCCTCGCGCCGGCACAGAAGAGCCTGATAGTGACATTGCCAGTGTCCGGTCTGCCAGTGTCCGGTCTGCCAGTGTCCGACGCTCTGTTGAGCCAACTTTCGGCCGTAGACAGATTTCAGTGGAGCCTTCTATCATGGAGGAAGATGAAGGTGACAGCGGAATCCGATCTGGCAGTGTGCGTCCAACCGTTGAAGGCGGTGCTGCTCGCAATCACGTTGCCGTCGAGCCTAGTATCATGGAAGAAGACGAGGACGATCACGATACTAGCCGTGGAACAATTGTTAAGGAGGAAACTGTTGACGAGTGATGATATTTCGGTCTGGCTTTAGTTTGGCGTTGGTTGTCTGGATTCTGGGTTGGCATTGATGGGTTATCGATGTGTGGTGATTGGCTTCGGTTGTACATGAATTCGATTGATTTTATACTTGCGATTTCTATTACGAAATACCGTTTTCTTGCGGCATCCATTGTCGTCTGTGGCTTTCGATTTGCCCGGCTCTGTAAGGATACAGAGTTATATTCAGATCGTTCTATATAGGGAATGTCGAATCCTCGATGGCCAATGAATCCTCTACAGGCATCAGTACTCTAGGAACTATGAAGCCACCCTCACCGTCCATTTCATAGTGGCCATTACATCTGCCACAAATTTCTTGAAAATGCCCTGTCGGCTCTCCTCTACACATGATTGTGGCAATGGAAATACCGAGTTCGACACCGATATGGTAATACGCTTTAAAGCGAGTAGTGAACCAGGTACAACATATGCCTCGTCAGACGACAACAGTCTCCCTCGCCAATTCAGGTTCAAGTCGATCTATGCCATACTCTGCAGACATAATGGGAGTTTTGAGTGGAGTATGTTTATCCCAAAGCACCTGAATTGGAAGTTTATGGCTTGTGGACTCACCGTGTCGGAGAACCGAGCGCAAGGAATGTTCCTATCAATGGTTGGCTGGATGGATGTAGGACGATTCTAGATGACGCGGTTTTTGGTTATACGAGAACATTTGGGAGCATGGCCGTTGAACACTCGGTCCTGGTTAGGTTTCGCTGTAGAGGATATTCAGCTTTGACCATTGATTGCTCCCAACTGCTTGGCGGCTTTTTCCGTTATGCGTCCGAAGCCAAAGCCCGCCGAAGAAGATAAAGTAGGGGAAAGGAACCACGGAAGCGGTGAACTTCGACGATGAGTAGGGGATCCACTAGAAGAAAGAGCGTTAAATTGTCCGAATAGTTACCAAACTATAGTTAGTAACGATAATGCAGGAGTTAAGAGTCAACTGCTCGTCCACATGTATCAGTCAGGCACGCCACGTGATGCTCCCCAGATCTTTAGCCTTGTTCTTTTTCTCCCCTGGTCCCTTTCCTTTTCAACCTGAAGGTTCAGTAGTTAATTGAGGGTTACGGAGGTGTGTGATACCTATGCCTAGGTGTATGTCTTGGTTAATTCCCCTAATTATATACCCTATGGAAAGCGAACCCTTGTCCCGCCTCGGTCGCCTAATTGACTCGGAAGCATGGGCCCATTCCTAGACTTTCTGACAGGGGTCCCCACTCGAGGAATGCCAGGCAATAACCAAGTCACAAAGTACATACGCTAATTAGAGTTACCTTTGGAAACTTGTTAATCTAGCTAAGTTGTGGCCAGGTATTAATTGGCGGAGGCACGAATTTCGTGAAAAGAACAGGGATCTTTTTGGTTGGGGTTGCACACGGCGGGCCAGAGGTAGGATGGGAAAATAGAAATCAAATCAGGGGGAAAGGAAATTGAGAAAAGACAACTCCGAACTGCACGAGCTACACGAAATATACATACGGCTGAACTTTAGAAAAGTATACTGTGAAATGAATTAGAAATAGACCGTGATCCAATCTCCGCCCCGTGAGCCCGAAAATCTCCACCGAGTTGCCTCGATTCTTCCCTCTTTCTTCCCCCCCCTCCTCCCCTTTCTCTTCTCCCGGGCTTCTCTTTTCCATCTCTTCACCACGACCCCCTGTGTGTCGTACTTTGTCTTCTGCGTTTCCCTGCAGAGACTTTCTCCCTCCCCCTCCCTTTCTCCTCCCTCCGCGCCTCCACCCCCTGCCGCTCCGTTGGCAGCGACAATTCAGAGATGGCAGCCGTTTCAGCACCCACTCCGAAGCTGGATCGCTACGTTGTCATCCACGTTGCAACAACCTGTGACGAGCATGGAGTCTATGTCACCAAGGACTCGGCCGAGGTGATTGAATTGGGATGGATTCTGTTGGACTCCAAGACTTGTGAGGAGGTACATTTCTCCGCCATCCCCGGTTATCCCAATGAATGAGAAGGGAAAAATAAAATAAAAATCTAACGATGATCTCCAATTCTATAGTTACACCGTGAAAGCGTCCTCGTGAAGCCTGTCAACACTCCTATCACCCCGCTCTGCAGTAAGCCTTTTGCCAATGAGGCCCCGTGACCCTGAATGTCACTGACCCATTTGTACAGCGAGCTTGACCACTCTCACATGGGAGCACGTCCGCTCGGCGGGTACTTTCCGTGATGCCATTTCCCGATTCGATGCTTTCGCCCAGGAACACCTCACCAGCAAACAGCTCGAGTTTGCCTTTGTCACATTGGATTCGTGGGATCTGCGCGTGCAGCTGCCCCGCGAGGCCCGTGACAAGGCTGTCGTGCTGCCCGCATACCTGCAGCACTCCCGGACCTTCGACCTGCGCACTGAATATCAACGCTGGCAGACCCACCACCCTGAGTCGTTGCCCTTTGGTCCCAGCTCCCTCTCCAATATCTGCGCCGCCCTCGAAGTCGAGCCCGTCCAGTCATCGGCCCCCATCAAGCACAACCTCCCCTTCCACCTGCAAGCATTGGCCCCCGCTTCACCGCGCCGCGCCATGGAGGAATCCATAACTCTTGCCCGGGTGCTTCGGGGCCTGATCCGCAAATCGCAGCCGCCTCACGAGCACCCCGAGATTCTCACCCGTCCGATGGACGCCCATGCCGATGTCCGAGCCTTTCTTGCCGAGCGGAGCAAGGTCCTTCATCTTAGCGGCCTGCCCCATGATACGACCCAGTCGGAATTGGAGAGCTGGTTCACTCAATTCGGTGGCCGACCAATTGCCTTTTGGACTCTCCGGACTCCGGACCAGCACAAGCCTACGGGCACCGGCTTTGCGGTATTCTCGTCCCACGAGGAGGTATGTTGGAATTGAGAGGGATCGCAATCTAAGTTCTATCTTGCTGACGATGATATAGGCTGCCGAGAGCCTGTGCATGAATGGCCGCGCACTGAATGAGAAGGCCATCGAGGTCTCTCCTTCCTCGAGCCGCGTTCTGGACCGGGCTGCCGAGATTTTGACTCCGTTCCCGCCATCCAAGAACCGTCCCCGTCCTGGTGACTGGACTTGCCCGTCCTGCGGTTTCTCCAACTTCCAACGTCGTACTGCCTGCTTCCGTTGCTCGTTCCCCGCTATGGCGGCCACTCCCGACCCGATGGGTTACGGATACGGCTACGGGCCGCCCAACATGATGCCTCCTCACATGGGCCACGGCCACGGCATGGGTCACTCTCGTGGCATGGGTGGCAATGGTGGTGTGGTTCCTTTCCGCGCTGGTGACTGGAAGTGTGGCTCTGAGGGCTGCGGTTATCACAACTTCGCCAAGAACATCAACTGTCTACGCTGCGGTGCCCCTCGCTCAGGTGCCGCCGTCGTGGCCGACTCGGCTTTCCAATCCCCGATGGAGCCCCCGTCACAATTCAACATGGGTCCTAACTCGATGTCGAGCACTCCCGCTCCCGGTCCGTTTGCCTCTACCGCCAGCGGCTTTGGCGGTTTCGGCGGCCCGTTCGGTGCTCCCCCGAACAACTACGCTCTTCCCACCGGTGGGCTGGGCAATGGTCCCGGAGCATACCCTCCCATGGGCCATATGAACTCGGGATACGGATCGTCGAGCACCTCGCACTCTGCTGCTTCCTTCGCCAACCCGGCCACCCAAGCGGCTTTCAGTGGTGCTGACCACGGTGTACCTTCCACCAGCGCTTCGAACGGTGCTTTCTACGGTACTGAAGGCTCCAACGACCCCTTCGCGTTCCTGTCGAATGGCCTCGGTGGCCTCACCGTTTCCGACGACCCTCCCTCTCGGCGAAACGGTGCCGGCGCCAACAAGTCGCCCGCGTAGTTGCGGAGTGGCATGTACCTATTCAAAAGCCCGACGAACTGGGCGGTCACACTTACGTTGTCCATATTGCAACCCTGCATTGTGGCAGGTATCTGCGTTGGTTGATATTCGTTGATACGCATTTGTATAAGGGATTTATGCGGTTCCGGTGCATCAGGTTGGAAGGAGCAGGCGGATAGCGTGTCGATGGTTCCGGATTTTTCTCACCTCGTCGTCCTGTTGGTATTTTTTTTTTTTTTTTCTTTTTGTCTTTTTTCCCATTGAGCGGGTCCGCTCATCCCCTTGATTTTATTTTTGAGCTTTGGTTTTTTCATACTTTTCTCTATTTCTGGTCTGCTTTTTATGCAAGGATGGCGGCGACACCCCGGGGTTGGGTTTATTTTGGCCGTTGTCTGTTGAGGGTTTCTGACGCGAACGCATTGTGAGCCTGGGTCGCGCACTCGACCTGCTTTGCATTTTAGATCTTTTGTCGTCCCTTTCTGCGTTGGGTCATGGCAAGCGTCGGAGAATTCTGGGTATTGATCGAACTCACGGATGGGATATACAATGGTTCGGATTCGGACTCGGACTCCGTTGGGGGTGTTGGGGAATTTCCTTTACTTGCGCCGGCATTGTGGATGTCCTTTTCGCCAGGCACTGTGGATGCAACAAAAACGATTGTGTTGTTCATATTTAACTCGATTTCGTGTATTTGTCTCGCCCAGGATGATGGGTCCTGTATAGTCTCTGTGAGCTCCCCATCGTTCAATTGAGGGAACAGGATGTGACTGGAAATCTTGATTCTTATTCTCCATCTTGACAGTGTTGTTACTAACCAGTATACCCTGGGCCTAAGTCGTGGAAGCTCAGACGCTTCGTATAGCTACAATTCGTGGTGACAGGGCAGCCAGTCTACAATGCCAACTACATATTGGCCTACCCTTCTTTATTTGGTATGGTGGATGACTCCGGCACCAAGTTACGAATCGTTCTATACTCAAAATGAACTTCATCGTATCGCTTGTAAAACTCAAAACCTCCGACGGTGATGTTACCGCGCGGTTGCGCTTCAGGCATCCGCAGGCTGTCGCGTCCACCGCCCGCCGGACCTCGTCATTCGCTCTCCCATCACCATCCTTTCCCCAGCGCCCTCCTCCATTTTCCAACCTCGATCTCCTAGAAACTCCTCTGCTTACATTTTAATACCTCATACTCGAATCCCCTTTTTTGCGCCACAATGTCCGGCTATGACCGAGCTCTGTCAGGTAAGCCAGCTAGCTCCCCCATCAACCAGCTGCCCTTTGCTCCGTGCTCGACCATGGATAGATGATGCTAACTCATCCCAGTGTTCAGGTACGAGTCATCCAGCCCGAGGTTCAGCTTTAGCGAGTATCGTCTAACCAAGTCCCAGCCCCGATGGGCACGTCTTCCAGGTGGAATATGCCATGGAGGCTGTGAAGCGAGGTAAGACCACTTTCGTGTCAACGACCTAGTGATACTCTCAGAGATTCTTGCCGTTTTTATGTCTATCGACTTCTACCTTTAACAGCTTGCTAATTGTTGATGATCGGCAGGAACCTGTGCCGTTGGTGTCAAAGGCAAAGACATCGTCGTCCTCGGCTGCGAAAAGCGCTCCGCCCTGAAACTCCAAGATACCCGCATTACTCCCTCGAAGATTGCTCTCGTTGATGACCACGTCTGCCTTGCTTTTGCCGGTCTGAACGCCGACGCTCGTATCCTGATTGACAAGGCCCGGCTAGAGGCCCAGTCGCACCGTCTGACCGTCGAGGACCCCGTCACCATCGAATACATCACCAAGTATATCGCTAGTGTGCAACAGAGATATACACAGAGCGGTGGTGTCCGCCCATTTGGTATTAGTACGTTGGTCGTTGGCTTCGACAAGAATGATGGGACACCGCGACTGTACCAGACCGAGCCGTCCGGCATTTACTCCGCTTGGTAAGTGCTCCTTCAACTTGAAAATACCATGGCGTAATTGATCTAATTAATTTGTGTGTCCAGGAAAGCAAACGCTATCGGCCGATCCAGCAAGACGGTTCGCGAGTTCCTTGAGCGCAACCACCAGGATGAAATGGACCGCGAGCAGACCATCCAGCTGACCATCAAGTCATTGCTCGAGGTGGTGCAGACTGGCGCCAAGAATATCGAAGTAGCCATCATGGCACCTGGAAAGCGCGTAGAGATGCTGCCGGACGAGCAGATTGAGTCCTACGTCAAGAGCATCGAGACTGAGAAGCAGGAAGAGGCAGCCAAGAAGAAGACCAGCCGAGGCACCACCACCACAGCGGCCATTCTTACCCGGGGCGGCGACTCAGCGGAGTAGGCCGATTGGATTGAGGGTTGATTATGCCAATTTACAGCGCTGGTCTCTTTTCTTCACGAGAACTCAAAACCACGAACTTCTACTCTGTTTATCCCCGTACTGTACAACATATAAAGGTATCGGTTTGTCGCGGGGGAAATAGGCCCGGATGATTGTAGCAAAAGCTCAAAAGCATCAGATCGTCAACGTCATGAAACTGCAGATAATGCAGATAATGCACACCCTCTAGCCCATGCGATCCGAGAGATCCTTGAATTGGAAAATGGACTTTTCTTGGTGGCCGCGGACACGGTCATCCTTGAGCATCCTGTTCATCATTAGTATCCCACGTGCGAGTGTGTAGTCGCTCTCAACGTACCGGTTGTCCATGCGCGCATCGTCGCCCTCCACTTCCAATCTGGCATTCGGTGTCACGGCTTCAAGAACGAAGTGGTTATCACAGTGTGGGCAGAACTCGTCACTAAGGGAGCAAGATTAGTACCGCATAACTTTCTCCTGCGGGACGCGGGGTAATCATACCTCTCGTCGAACTCAGCAGCATCCTTGCGGAAGCACTTCTTGCATTTCTTGCATGCGAAAACCTGTTCCACGTTCATCAGACCTGTCATACCAGCCAATCTATGCCTCGGAGGGGTGGAGCTTACCATCTCCTGAGACTTCTGCAGCATATGGGACTCCTGCTCCTGGTGACATTCGGCACAGTCAAACCACTTGCGACCTGATCCAATATATGGGTAAGCATTCGTATCATCGGAAGGGTTTGGCGAGCGTACAGCAAGGGGAGCGAATAGCCACTTGGGCGTTGAGGATGTGTTTACTGAGCGGGCTGTTAGCTGCTGAACTTTTAGGTTGAAGTTTTGGAGATGCTAGCTCTGGAGTTGCTAGCTTCCAGAGATGTCAAAGAGATCGAGACTTACCACATTGCGCCAAAGGAATGCAGAGTTGAGGCGAAGTCTCCGAGAGAGACGAATGTTGTGCAGGAACGTTGATCTGCCACTCCCGTGATCGTCCTCCACTTTCCGTCCCCGCCACTTTATTTCACCTTTCTCTCTTCTCTACTGCGTACTCGCATGACCCCTCTTCTTTTTTGATTTCCCGGCCTCGGTGCCGCTCTTGATCGTGACTGTGATCTGCAGCGGTTTTGTTCTTTCCTCCGGATTCTCTCGACTCTCTGTTCCCTCACCCACTCCAACTTTCGCACTATCGCACCCCACGAATTCCTTCCTAGGCATCAGCAATCAAGCTTATGGTCGATCCTACCGACTGGTATCGGCGACGGATATACGTTCATGGCTATGGAGGGAAACGGCAGGGACCAGGAGAATGTGGATGAAGCTCCCATTGTACGCCATGGCTTCTCTCATGTGGCACATGGACCTACTAACCCAGGCCTGCAGCGGAGACCGGTGTCTTCCTTATTATCCCACTTCGAAAACCTCTCCCACCGTAAAACTCAGTCGACTGTCGACGGCTCGAATGATATCACCCAGCAATTCCTAAGGGCCCCCGAAGCCGGTGATGACCACCGTTCTCCGAGCCGCGCCTCCTTGGATCTGCCTCGGCCACGCTCCCCATGGAACACGACGGCCGATGAACGACAAGGGCGCCAAAATGGTCAAGTCAACAGCGAGCAGTTAAGATCTCACGAATCTCCCGGAGCTCGATATGGCCGACCCATCTCAATGAACTTCAAACAGTCATCGCCACAGCTCGCGCCTACCTTGACCGTCCATTCCCCCCAATCGCCGCCGCGGAGTCTCGAGCGGGAGCTACATGCAGCTCAGCAAGATGATAATCGCATGGCCAGACCCTCGGTTCATCGGGCCAGAGAGTCTGTGTCTGCTGGTCCGGCAGCCTCGCGACCAGTGACACCGCAGCACGGTTCCTCGGTGGGAGACACAATTGCTCGCCTGTCACCTAATGCTCTAGGACTAAATGGCAGTGGTACCCAGTCGGAGCGGAAATTGAAGAGTGCGTCGCTGCCGCCGCCAGTGAACCGGGCGGACAAGCCAAAGATCCCGGCCAAGCCAGCAATGTTTTCTCACCCGGATTCGAGCTCCTTAGCTCCTCGGCCGGCTCCAGCTTCATCTGAGCGCCCTGTGTCACCATTTAGCACCCCTCCCAGTAGCCCAGAGAAGCCCCCGACAAAACCCGTTTCTGCTGGGAAAATAAGACGGTCGCCTCCACGGCTTACCCCAGAGCTTCCCAGTCGACGCTCATTTGATGAACGATCACCCGCGCTATCTGCCTATGCAAGGCGGGATGCTAGAGAAATCGGCTTCTCTAGGACACGTCCAGCCCCTGAACCATCCCGAGCCACAAAACCTCTGATGGTACAAATCCCGCCGAATTCTTCCGCGCCCCAGGAATCTTCTACTGCTCCTCCTCTTTCTGCACAAAGGCCACGGCCGAGCGAGAATCTCTACGATCGTCCAGGCCTCCCTCCAAGACCAGCAGCTGCGCCTTATCGTAGGAGTGGAGTCTCCCCCGTGCGAGAATCGCCACAGCTTGTGACTAGCCCAGCCAATATGACTCCGGTTGCTCGATCCGCTCCTTCTTTCCCTCCTATAAACGAGACAACAGACCAGCGGCACATACAGCGGCAGCAGTCCTCGTCTCGTGAATCACAACTACCGTCAGCATACCAAGAGCGTCGAATGGCGCGGACAGATACAGAAGAAGAGGAACAGCCAATCGATGAACCTGCGATTGCACGGACTGACTATCCCGATGCTTCAAAAGCCAATCGGCGTCCTCCCCTTCTAAAATCGGGACCCAAGGAGATTCTTACGCGATACGATACTCGATTACTCGATGTGTGCGGGAAATACGTGTGCACAACCGGGTATTTGACGCGCGTTTGGGATCTCACTACTGGTGAGCAAGTCCTGAGCATCAGCCATGGGGAAACAGTGAAAAGTCTGTCTCTCGCCTTTAAGCCTGGCAAGGATCTTGAGGACGAGGGTCAAAGTCTTTGGCTGGGTACCAGTGCTGGAGAGTTGCACGAAGTCAACATCGCGTCCCAGTCCATCGTCGCTAGTCGATCCTATCCATCTCGCAGAGAGGTTATCCAGATTCTACGTCACAAGAAAGAAATGTGGACTATTGATGACGAAGGCCGCTTATTGGTCTGGCCGCCAGATGAGACTGGCGTTCCCAGTTTACAGTATAGCTACCACAGTCCTCCTGAGCGAGTGGCGCGTGGCCAGTTCTCCATGGTTGTTGATGATAAGCTTTGGTTGGCAGCAGGCAAAGACGTTTATATTTACCGACCCAGCACGCGTGATGACTCTTCATTCAAGGTTTTTAAGCGCCCGTTGGGTCTGCAACATACGGGTGACGTGACTTGTGGCACATATACCAGCCATGACGGCGGTCGCGTGTATCTTGGACACGCGGACGGGAAACTGACTGTCTACTCGTCAAGTGACTACTCGTGCCTGGCTGTGGTCAATGTCAGTGTTTACAAGATCAACTGCCTCGGCTTTGTTGGCGACTACTTGTGGGCGGGCTATAAAACCGGCATGATCTACGTGTACGACACGAAAACAGATCCTTGGACTGTGAAGAAGGACTGGCGTGCACATGACAGTCCTGTTTGTGGCTTCGTGCTGGACACGAGTAGTGTCTGGACGATCAGCCGTCTCCAGGTGACTTCGCTCGGCACCGACAACTGCATCCGTCTCTGGGATGGAATGCTGGAGGATGACTGGCTAGGTATGTTGGTCACATGGTATCAATTGATAATTGGTTCTAACATCGTCCAGATGCTCGTATGCAAAGCAGAGACGTGGAATACTGTAAATTCCGGGAAATTCGCACTGCTGTTGTTACATGGAACGCCGGTGCTTCAACACCTGGCAGCTTGCGCACGTCTGATTTCATCCGAGATGCCGTCCAACCGGAGAACCCGCCTGATATTGTAGTATTTGGATTCCAAGAACTTGTTGACCTTGAGAATAAGAAGATCACAGCCAGTATGTGCTTTCGACCACGGTGTTTACATGCACGCTTGCTAACTCACGCCCGCAGAGAGCTTGCTGCTTGGTAGCAAGAAAAAGGAGAACGGTGAAAAGGAACACATGAGCCGGCAGTACCGGGTATGGGCTGACCATCTCACTCGGAGTCTACACGAGTGCATGCCTCTCGAGGAATCCTATGTGCTTCTCCATACTGCCAACATGGTTGGACTCTTCACCTGTATCTTTGTCAAGCACAAGGAACGCCACAATATCAAGAGCATACATGCCTCCGAGGTTAAACGGGGAATGGGTGGATTGCACGGTAACAAGGTTTGTTGCACTCGCGCCTTTCCTGTAAACCAAGCTTATAACCAATCGTTTCCAGGGTGCTCTCGTCTTTCGCTTCGTTCTAGACGACAGCTCGATGTGCTTTGTCAACTGCCATCTTGCAGCCGGCCAAACACAGACCGCTCACCGCAACAACGACATTGCTGCGATCCTCGAAGCAGACATCCTACCCCCTGAGAACAGTCTCGTGGCAAGGACGGACCAATACGCTAGTGGAGGCGATGGGTCTATGATCATGGACCATGAAATCTGTTTCCTCAACGGAGACCTGAACTACCGTATTGATTCTATTCCACGCAATGTTATCATCGACGCCGTCCGGCAAAACAACCTCAGCAAACTTCTCGACCGAGATCAACTTCTGGCATCCCGCCGCAAGAACCCCGGATTCCGACTTCGCAGCTTCATTGAAGCTCCTATCACCTTTGCCCCGACCTATAAGTACGACGTTGGTACTGACCAGTACGATTCGAGCGACAAGAAACGATCTCCCGCCTGGTGCGACCGCGTTCTCTACCGTGGAGCCGGCCGCGTCAAGCAGCTCGAGTATCGCCGGCACGAAGTCCGTGCTTCCGATCACCGGCCCGTCAGTGCGATCTTCAAGGTTCGCGTTAAGACAGTGCTGCCGCAGGAACGGGCCACGGCGTGGGAGGCGTGCCAGCAGGAGTTCCAGGAGGAGAAAAGACGGCTGGCTTCTGAGGCTAGGTAAGAGTATTTACTGTTCAACTTGTATGTCTCACTCACTAACAGCAATGCAGCATCGAATATCTCATCACTGTCCTCGGCACCGATCCCCGCCAAGCCCGTGCTCTGATCCTGAAGGGTCAGTAATTAGCCGTTTGTCCAGGAGCACGGGCAAGAACCTTTTCTTTCCATATGGATGTATATTAAAACGAGTAACGATTTCACGATAGACATGTATCATGAAACATGTATCATGACTACCTAGACTTTCGCCGGGTTTCTTCTGCTACGGTGGTATTTCAGATATGGGGAAAGGTGGAGAGGAGAGTCTGGGGTGAACTCATTCCACGGTTGTTCAACTGCAGGCGGGGATTCAATTTCCACCTGGACAACCTTGGAATCTTGCAGGCTCTCAATTCGTAACTCGGACTATTCGATTCCGGATCTAATCCGAATGTTCGATGCACCCTGCACACGAATATTGACGGTTCATTAGCCTGAGGATAATACGGATTACACTTTCTATTTATCCGTTCCCCGCACTGCAGTACTACATGATAAACCAGCATATAAATATAGAAAGCTACACGCGCCATCCCTATTCCAAGGTTACGGTACAGTGCTTAATTGAGTCTTGGCCCGATTTGCCATGTTTACCGCGTCTCTGGCTGTTCTGGCCCTGTTATCATCAGCAAATGCACTCGTGAGAAAGGATGGCGTGGTAAGACTCGATTCCACGTCAACTGAAATCCCAGGGCCAGCGATGGCACTGCTAATATATGCAATTTGAATAGGGTCGATTGCCAGGTATGGAGTACTTTTCAATCTCTATATAGAATGTTTACTCATTAAAACAAGCCCTCGGATGGAACTCGTGGAATGCCTTCGGATGCGACGTCAACGCAGACAAGACCATGACTGCTGCCAATGATATGGTCAACTTAGGGCTAAAAGATCTCGGATACGAATATGTGAACAGTAAGATACCCACGCCCCACCTTGCCATGCACTTTGGTTAATTGGTATGCTAGTCGACGACTGTTGGTCTATCAAAGGAGGGAGAAACAGCACGACAGGCCGTATAATGCCTAATTTGGCCTCATTCCCAGATGGCATCGCAGGTATCGCGGATCAGATACACGATCTTGGCTTGAAGATCGGCATATACAGCAGTGAGTCTATCCCCATTTCCTCTATATAAACATGCTAAAAGGAACACAGGCGCCGGCGAGACTACATGTGCAGGCTATCCTGCCAGTCTTGGACATGAAGAGGTTGCAACGGTAACCTAACCGACGCCGAAGGTCGATCTCACTTTGCTCTGTGGGCAGCTATGAAAGCTCCTCTTATTCTCGGCACTGAGGTAGGCTATACGCCAGTATCCGTCTCTGATAACACTGACATCTTCCCAGCTCAACTACCTGAGTGGTACCAACCTAGCCACTATCAAGAACGAGTTCCTTATCAACTTCCACCAGGATCCGATCATCGGTCGCTCCGCACATCCGTACAAGTGGGGATATAACCCAGACTGGACGTTTGATCCAGCCCATCCAGCGGAGTACTGGTTAGGTCCGTCATCCAGTCTGGAGGAACCCTTGTGTTGATGCTAAATTCGGAGGATTCCATTGCTACTCGTACCGCGATTTGGAATGAGATTCCCGAGCTCGAGGGAGGTGATTCGTACTGTGTTATTGATGCTTGGAGCGGAGAGGATCTGGGTTGTGTCGAGTCGCAGTATAGCACGACCTTGGATAGCCATGACTCGGCTGTGCTGGTGGTTAAGGGCTCTTGTTGAAGAACCGTGAATGGCTTTTTACCATGCGAGTGATGCCTTTTTCAAGTTTGAACATGGTATTTAGGATTTTGGTAGTTTTGGAATAGTCTGTTCAATTCGGAGATCGACTATAAGGTACTAGAACGACCTGGTTAATTAAGGATTCCCCTCAAACTATCGCTTGTCTCGAACTATGAAGATACTGACTGGTAGAAGTTACGAGGCATAGGTATAATTGTTCTCTCTTTTCTATGATTTGCCTCTCCATCCCCTAGCTCAATTCCTTCTTGGTTCACTCATTAATGTAGGTGTAAGGCATGTAACGCTGCTTTTTGGAACAACCAAGAGCAGTCTACAATCAATATAACAGATAATAACCAATACCTTTTATGAATTACTATTTATCTAAAGATCCGCCACCCATATGCAAAAGACTGCTTACGTGCACTACCTAAATTTTCCAAACACTGCTTTTTCCACCCTCAACATCAATGTCTGAAGCAAATGCTACTATCGAGAAGATGAATCTAAGCCGCTATATATACGTCTAAATACCACCTATATCTAGAATCTGAGGGCCTCTGAAACTACTGGCGCTGAAAAGGACCGCTTTCTAGGCGAAAAACGGCCACCTATACCACCACTACATATTCTGCGCCCTCCTGTATCCCAAAGGCGTTTGTTTTTGAGGCTGACCTCACAAGTAGGCGTTAGGTTTGAATGCCTTAATCCCAAGGCAGTAAACGCGTGCCAGTCGCTGACCGTGCCAAACTCGGACTTCCCCTCAGCGCCAGTGCAATAGTTTGGAAGCGATGCTGTTTAAAATGCCTCCAGAGGTCCCCGGAAACCCAAGTGAGGAGTCTCACCTCAGTCCGAAAGCGATTCCACATGAGTCAAGTCGAACTAGCCCAACTAAGGTCATCCAAGTCCTTGCCTGGAGTATATTCGATGAATGAATCTGTACAAAATTCCCGCATTACGATCGTTTCTCTTTATCAGGCGACTTTGGCTTGCAGACGGCAACCAGATGCACCTGCGCAATCCCAACGCGTGAGCTTTGACCGAAATCAAAAATTTAACTTTATGGGGTCATGTGCACTTCCTTATTACGACAGACAAACTGGCAGAGTTGAACACGGAATCTCATGTGCCGGGTGTCAACTTGCTATTGAAATGGATATTATTGACACGGAATGGGGATACGAAGCTCGAGACAAAGTGTATGCGCAAGACGGCTATTTGGACCACTTTCGGTGGTGTGAACAGGCACAGCTCTTGTGGACATCGAGTGGCGAAGGTAAAAACCCGCCACCGGAGCTACCTATTGATCTATCAATAGATATACCGGAAACTGTAAAACATGTTAGCAAGGACACAGCTTCGGACATCTCGCCACAAAGTGTAAAGGTCAGAAACATACTTCAGATTCTCACGATCCGTCAAATCCAGGAAAGCAGTAGAGTCAAGGTCCCTTCCCTCGAGACCACCCTCCATTTGAGACTGGATGCGATCACGTTTCTTGTTCTCCCAGCGAAGGAGTAGGCCGAGGACAGTAATCAGGACAGCCTCGATCAAGTGTGAGACGATCATCGACCAAATTCCAAGCTGATATGTTGGTCTAGGAGCTTCTTAGTATATCAATTCATCGAATGAGGACATGGTCAGTAGACGTACGATTGATCAGATTTGTAGAAAAAGGGACCAGCAATATTGCCGGTGCAGTAGCCGAGGAAGAGGACTGCGTTGGTGACGACCTTCTTGGTGTGTCCTGTATCATGGAAGTTAGACATGGAATTAACCCGGCTGAAAAGAAGACTTACCTGCTGTGTTTGCAATCTGCATACTCAAGACAAGTACAAATGCGGCATTATACGGCCCCGTCAGATAATAGCAAATCAATCGTCCAATATGATGCTGGGTAGGAACAAAACGGAGCCCGAAAGCACCAGCCAGATTTGGAATGAGGAAGATGAGAACGAAGACGCATCGTCGGTTCTCGAAACGATCGTTCAGAAAGACGCATGCCAGGACAGACAGCGCGATGAGGACTCCGTAGGGAATCTAAAAGAATCATTCACCTTGGAACCGGCATATATCGAAAGGTAGGGCAAACTGACCTGCATCAAGGTTGTTATTAGGGTGGAAAATCCGAACCCTTGGATAATGATGGTTCCAAAGTTGGAGATGCCGCCGTTGGGAATGTTGCCTGTTTTTATTAGCGGTAGCATATCAAATACGTCTCAGTCGCGACATACAGACAACTCCGAGAATAAAAAACATGTAGAGCTTGTAATCCATAAAAGCTTCCAGAATCTGATAAGGCTTCATGTGTTTATTTTCAACACCTGTCTGGTTCCCCCTGATCCGGTCAACAGCGATTCGGCGCTCTCTCTTGGTAAGACCGCGAGCAGTGACAGGCGAGTCAGGAAGGAAGATGAACATGACGATACCCCAAGTAGCGCAGAGAGCGCCACTAAACAAAGTCAGCAATAGCCCTTGGTGGTCAAGGAGTAACCTTACATCACGATAAACTCGTATTTCCACGAAGGCAGCGCACCGCGGATATGGCCAATGGCATAACCGAGTAAACCACCCAGGGCAATACCTATGCCATTTGCGGTGTACCATAGACCGATTCGGATGGGCTGCTCACGACGGGTATACCACATGCTTGTTATTAGCATGAAGGCTGGGTCGGAGCATGCTTCGGCGGCACCACTCAGGGCGCGAAGAACCGAGAGAGTCTCGAAACTGTTGCATGCTGCCTGGAGCATGAGAAAAGCGCCCCTATTGCTACATGAGAAATATTCGAAGAGGCTGAATCCAAATGCGTCACCTACCACAAGAAAATGTTGGCTCCGAGATATTTTCCTACAATTCTAATTAGGTCTGGGCTCGCGTGTTTGTTCAGATGATGAAATACCGATCGGAAGGCGTTGCATTAGGAAATTGGTGGGAAACGCCCAGGCAAGAAAGCCAAAGTAGAAAATACTGCTAAGCCAGTTGTATTGGGTATCGTGCAGGTTGAGATCATCTCGCATGTCAAAGATGGCGGCATAGCTAAGGGTTGTCTGATTCAAGCGGAAAATTTGTTAGAATACCTGGCTTTGGATAAGACTGAGGTGGTTGAACTGACTTTATCAATGTAAAAGAATGCATAGCAGACTGCGAGGTAAGGTAGAATCATGAAATCTATCTTCAACAGGACTCTCTTCGCCTCGGCTGGGTCGACAGGCTCGTGAAGCTCAGCCGGGTCATCAAAAAGAGCCATGGCGGTATCGCCGTCCGCATTCTTGACGTACTTCCATTCGACCTGTGTCTGGCTGCTTTCATCGTGTGTAATAGTAGGGGCATCATCAATATCGGCCTTTGAGCCTGGCACTCGCTCTGAGCCATTCTCGGCCATTTTGAAAGCTATGGCCCTCGGACTATGATATGAGGCCTGGGTTATTCAAGAGAGGAAAGTGCGGTAGAATAAGGGCCATGGAAAAGATAAACAAGGAGGCACTTAAGATACTCCAACCTTCCTGCATAACACCGTATTCCCAGCCTTTGTTCATTGCGGTCCTGCTTCTCCACATGTCAAAGCTCCAACGATTCGGGAAATCAAAGACAGAGACTGCGGGGAATACCCATTTGATCCCCCACGCCGAGACTTGTATGGCTCGAAGACTTGGCAATGAGCGGGTGATTGTTCTTGGCTGACGAACTGGGTCTTCGGAATTATGCCACGGCATCAAGTCTCTCCTCGGAGAGCTGTCCGGAGACAAGGGGTGTTGGGTGTCTCAACCAGGTATGCAGTCACTCCATTTTCGGACAGTAGCAGGGGTGGCAGGGATATGCACGCGGGAGAAGGGCGATATCCATTGTCTAAAGGCGATGATAGGTGGACTTTGCCCCGGATGCTTCAAGCTCGGACAGCCCCATGGTCAAGCGGCGTGGGGGTGGTGGGGAATCCGGGGTTGGTACGGGGTCGAGTGTGGAGAAATCCACCTTCCCCGTACTGTTCATTGGAGAAATGTCGGTAGCTTTCACAGGTTGACTGTATAGCCACTTATATGATGCGCCTGGAAGATAAGAGAGTATGCACCTGGCTATTGCTTTTGGTAATATCAATGGCTATTTCATCCCAGGCCATGTGTGAACCTTGGTAGTATGATTGAAGATGTCATTTGGAATCTATGCTAGCTTGGTAACTAGTTAACTGACCATCATTAGAGAGAATAAATGTTGTCGAGATAGCGGACCTACAGCACCTGCACACTACCTTGAGATGCAAAAGTGGCCTTCGTTGTCGCCCTCCATCCCCTTAGACCCTCTGTAGAGAAAAGGCCTCTTATGGGCTATAGATTTTCTTGTCCTGAACAGTAATAAAAGTGCGCTACTGCATTGCACAACTAGTTGTTTGTGTGCTCAAGAATGATGTGGCTCCATAGCAGTTATCCGGTATAAGCTGTCCAAGGAATGTGGTGTATCTTGCAACTAGTATCTTCCCCCTTTTCAGAGGCCATCACCAAGACATTGGCGTACAGTACTTCTCCCAATGAATAGGCATATCAGCCTCCTTGAACTTTTCCATCCCTCCAGAAGCGCCATCCTCCGTGACCAACCAATCACCCAGTTCAACTCCCTCTGTCCAGCTTGTCAATATCTTATTCAGGAACTGGCCATGACTCCATCCAGGGAGGATTCCAGGTAGTTGATAATTTGATATATCTGATGGGCTTCATCGGTAAGTAGGGGAGGATTCGAAGAAAAACCAAGTACCATGCCGTTACTAGTTATTCTAGTCTGCTCAGTTACGTGTTACGTGCTAACTGACACCATGCTTCCAATGTTAGATTCGAACCGTTACCTCCAAAATTGGAATGCAATCTCATACTCAATTTGTTGAACGTTGTATCTCTATGCACTGGAGCTGGTGTCGCCTATCTTCGGTTGAAATTAAGGAATCGCGACTGGAAAGAGGAATTCGTCAGTAATGCCCACATTGTGATAGATGGGATGTACTCACTGCCAGGAAAAGAATAATCAAGTTTGACCCGACATACGCGATGAAGATACCCAAATCACGCCAGCGGTGGTCAAAGTCCATGCTAAATGTCGAGTAAAACTGATCGCCGATCTTGTAGGCACAGTACTCGCATGCCTGGGTCGCATTATCCAGAATATACCCTGCACCACCGCGCTCAAAGAATGGCTGCATGTATTCGCCACATGTCTCGTTTGCTGGCGCTTGGAAGCGATTGTATTCAGCACGAGAGCACGTCACATTCCGGCCGTGGAGCTCCGTAACAACCATGCCGCTGATGAGGCGGTTGAGCGGATCGAGCTGATAGAGCCAGACTCGCCAGAATTTCGGCATCTGTGGTTCTGGAATTGTAACACCGCAAAAGAGCGAGAAAATGATCACGATCGGCGGGTTGAGCAGGGATGCGATGAAGCTGTTCGGAGTCAGAGCCGAGATCATTTGGGCTAGGGTTACGGCAAATATTTCGGTGATGAGAACCATGAGGAACTGGTAGCCGGCTCTGCTGGTTTCGCTTTGGAATCCAGGGATATAGTAAAGAGGAAGGAAGAAGCAGACGGCGCAGAGAATGCTGTATGGTAGCTCTGCAACTACCATGGAAATGGCAAATGCGAATTGACTGTATGTTTTGGAAGCGGACTCTCGGTAGAAAATCAATCTCGAAAGATCGTATCGTGGTTCGACTTGTTGTAGGATAATTGCTGGCAGCACGGTCACGTTGAAAATGACAAAGATTCGATACTGCAGAGAGGAACGAGAGTCGTCCAGCTGCAAAAATGCCAGGCCGGTGAGTACGGCAATCACAATGTGCGTGAACAGTCGAGTGAATCCATAGTTAGGAGATCTCCAGAAAGTCAAGTGGGTTCGCCGGCCAACGACCTTGATTTGGTGCCAAAGGGGCGAGGCGTACTCTTTCTCAGCCTTGCGCACGTTCGGATTCGAGTTTCGACGAACTGTCTGGACACGATTCTCTTTGATCTTAACGATTTCCTCTTTCAACATCCCCAGCTCCGGGGAGGTACGCCAGATGTCGCCCCAGTCTCTATCGCCAATCCTTCGTGTTTGTCCAGCACCAATAGCATCCAACATCCATTCAGCTGGGTTTGCATCTGGTGGACAATCGGCACCATTGCGACGGAAGTAGTCCAGTAAAATGTGCGAGTCTGGTCCGATGTCGCCAAAGTAGATACATTCGCCGCCTCTCTGTAGAAGCAAGAGTCGGTCAAAGGACGTAAAAAGGGCAGAGTTTGGCTGATGTATTGTGCAAAGAATGGCCTGTCCTGCTGCTGCGAGTTTCTTCAAGAATCGAACAATATTGAAAGCTGACTGGCTGTCTAGTCCTGATGTGGGCTCATCCAAGAACAGTAGAAGCTCAGATTTTGCTGCCAGTTCCACGCCGATTGTGACTGTTTTCCTCTCTTCAACTGAGAGACCTGTTTCTGGCGTCCCAATAATTGCGTCGGCAAGATTCTCGAGCTCAAGTAGGCTAATGATCTCTTCAACATATTCGTATTTTTGAGATTGCAGCGTTTCAAATGGCTGGCGGAGATCCGCAGAAAAGCGCAATGCTTCACGAACAGTTTGCATTGCCTCGTGAGTATCCTGCTGTTCGGCATAAGATGTTCTACGTTGGAATGAGTTCCCCGGCGGTTTCCCATCGACGAGAATGTCACCCCTGACCACGCCGATATTCTTCCTCGCTGCCAAAACATCCAATAACGTTGTTTTGCCTGCGCCGGAAGCTCCCATCAGGGCTGTCAATTGACCAGGTTGAACATAGCCGTAGACAGAATTCAACAATTGCCTTGTGCCCGAAGCAACCGACACATCGTAGGAAACATCCTCCCAAGTGAAAACAGAAGTCGAGGTCATTTTGAGATTGGTACCTGCTACTGCTGTCTTTGCCTGACGACTGGCCTTTTTCATCTCCAGGGCCTGATTGAGTTCCTTGCGCTCCTTGTTCTCTTTCTGGTAGAATGTGATTGTCTTACCACCCGCGTTGAATTGAAGCGTCTCGCCACAGTAGAGGTTGGTGGAGAGGAATCCCACGATCAGAGCCAGCATGATTCCAAAGTTACGCCAGAGGTCGCTATGGTAATAGCTGAATGTAGTTTCCAGGTAGCTGGAGCCAGGGATGATGTTTGAACCAGCCTCGCCGCCAGCCAGTGTACACCCCTGATGAGCAATATCATCATAGCCGGGACCATTCGGCACCAAAGAGCCTTGAACGCATGTCATTGTGAGCCGGCTAAATTCATTTGCCATCAAGGAGGCAGATCCAAGACCGAATGGGTTGATATAGTAGATCCATCTCAACCAAACCTGCCCGGTACTCCATTGGATAAGATATCCCGATGTGATTACAAAAAGAGTAATCAGTGCAGCAGCAAACTTTATCGCATAGTCAAAATCAGGACTAAGACATCCGATCGTGCGGAATAATACGGTCATACACACATAGCCAGTGAGGATGATCAAGACGAAGATGAAAAATGCCCCCGCGTCAAGGGCTAGACCGCACATGAAGTAGACGATGATGCTGAAGACGAGAATTCTTGCAATTGCAAAGGATGTGTCCACAATAATCTGAGCAATGAAGAGAGCACTTGGTCGATAGAATGTAAATGACCGGTGCTTATTGACAATCGATCGACCCATCATGGTAGAAGCAAGTTCTGACATTGCCTGGAATCCATTGAACAGCATGCTAATGAACAAAAGACCGCCTCGTGTAAAAGCACCGGCGCTGGTCTTTGGCTGCTGGAACCACACGGTACCGAGAATGATAGCGATACCGGTCGAAGTTATCCATGACACAGTTAGAGCAAACTTGTCTTGCCACTTGATCAGAAATTGGCGTTGCATCAAGGCCCAAATTTGAAGGTAAAAAGGGATAGAATACACCGAAGTTTTGGAGGTAAACTTTCGCTTTGCCTCTTGGTTTGCAATTTCAAAGTCATCGTAGATCTGCTTTTGCTGCTGGATTTCTGCGCGGTATGCCTACATCTCCTCATCCAGTCTCTTGCTGTGAACTGACTTTTCGAAGGCATCCGCGAGTGCACCTGGTGTGGATGGCACATTCTCGGCACTTCGACCGTGCTTGAATTCCCTCTCAAATGGATCCGTGCATCCTGTGATGTAGTCTGGGGTAGTTTGACGAGGCTTCTCGCGGAATCCAAGGCCCTCAAAGTAGGCTCGTGCTTCATTCGTGGGCCCGAAGAAGACTTGCCGACCGCTGTCTATGACAAGCACTTTATCAAACTGCTTGTAGATGTTCTCGGAGGCCTGGTAGAGAGATACAAAAGTGGTAGTCTTGTAAATATTAGTCAAGATGCGCAATGATTTGGCAAAGTCAAGAGCAGTTGACGCATCGAGGCCGCGAGTACTGTTATCCCAAGCCAGTACAGTTCCCGAGGTAATCATCATTTCAGCAATACTAACTCGTCTTCTCTCTCCGCCACTAACACCACGAATGAACTGGTTTCCGATGACGGTTTTCGCAGTGTGTTCAATGTTGAACATTCGAAGTAGCATCTTTATGACTTTCTCCTTGAATTCGGTCTTGGACACGCCAAAGGGGCTCTTTCCAGGAGTCTTCGTATCCAATGCAAACCCCAGAGTTTTGTTCCACCGTCAAAGTCGCCTGGTGGATGTCATCTTCCTGGTTGTATACAGCTTCACCACGGAATCTCTTGGCAAATGTTTCCGAGTCGAAAGGGCCGTACAGGACCTTTCCTTCCACACCGGTGAAGCCGGAGCGCTGGTTCGCGATTACTTTGAGGAAGGATGTGCATCCAGACCCTGGTCTGCCCAGCACCAGCACCATCTCCCCGGGACGTGTAAGGCCTCGAAACCCTTCCAGGACTTTGCATTCTGTGCCCTTTTTCCCATAGCCAAAAATGTGCCTGAGCGTTTCCGAGACGTTGAAGAAATCGATTATGGCATCTGGGAAGGTTTTGATGAATGTCTTGGTACCGCCCATTCCACGAACCGTGAGGTCGTTCCATATAACACCTGCCCGGGGATGTTAGTTTTGACATTTGCATTGTGTTTCGGAACGTACCGATGTGTTTATCCTTGATTCCAGCCTCTTCCTCTGCAGCTCGATTCCCTCGCAGAGCAGACTCGAGATCCCAAGGCTCATTTGACTCGACGAAACTTGGAGCCTTTTCTACATCATCGGCATTGACAGTCGGCTTCGAGGCCCGCGATGCTTGTTTCGACAATCCCCGGGCACGGTGGGAAATGTTGGAGAATTGTTTGTTCAACTCTGAGAAGACTTCTTCGGCTTTTTCAACATCGACACCGGACCGTATGGATATCACACCTTGTGTATTGGAAGAGTGGACCTCTTGATATTGATTCTTGTAGCTATCCACCTCGGAGTCGAGACTATCTCTCATCGTCGGCTTCTCGGCTACGGCCGTGAGGATTGACTCTGTAAGCATGGGGGCGATCTATGAGTTTGTAGTCAAGTTTCCCGCTTCCCTGAATCTATCAGTAGTCACAGGCTATTCAGGAGACTTAAAACAAAATGGATAATGCCGGCGAGCGGAAGAGCGGAAGTGTTTAGGAGTATTGAAGATCAAAGAGTAAAAAGTGATACATGAGCCTAAGAAAAGAAAAAGTACAAAGTTAAGCCTGAAAAGACACTAAGTCCGTTCTCGATCCTCTGATACCACATGAGCCCACTCGGCTAGACCTCTGAGGGAGAACTAAGATCGAATGGCGAGGCAATCCCATAGTCAAGAACTAGCGGTGATAAACAGACACCAGGTTTAGACTACTCTAGATCATCATGTTGGACACGGATGCACCGTTAATGGTTAAGGGCGTGGCGGTCAGTTGGAAAGCGGAGGCTCTACATTCTGCATCCTGGGGTTGGTACTGGTGGGGGTGTCGGCAACTTCCGTTCGATGTCCGTGTTGGATTAGACTAGCCAATGCCAAGTTATCGGGGTCCCCTTGAGGCTTGAACGTTTGTCCAGGTGAGTCATACTCAATCTCTAATTCACTCAATTCAGCTGTTTCAACGTGGGAGTTAGGCATCCGCGGGGGATTCCATGTGGGGAAGGGTTTAGAGTGTGAGACTCGATGGTCAGCGGGTTCCTGTAAAAGTCTCCGAGTCCAAGCTAGCATCAAGTCCTGCAGACCAAGGGTCTCCTACATTAATAATACTGACCTCGTGCTGAGATTTGGTTTGTCCAGATCCCGAGAAGTATGCGACTTGCGCCTTAGTATCTCCGCGAAAGCCGTGTTTATTTGACTGGTCAAATCTTCCACAAAAACTATCTACAATTGCCGAGCCTTCACACAACCCTTGGAACTGGTTCTTTCACTAACACAAATTCCTTGTATGACCCATGTGACTTTTGGGGCGATTTGTATATCCTTTCCACGCTTTACTACAAAATATCGCTGATAACCAATCAAACACCTCTAACTAGGGTCCAACCTGGTATCCCACAACCAAGAAGCCACCTGATTATAAGTAGGCAAAATCAGATACCGCAAGCTCAGCGAGCTAATCGCTGCCTCGTCTTTCTTCAAGATCGCCAGCCGTCTCCCTCGTAAGGGCTTGCCCGCAGAAAGGCCCAATGCCAGTATCCAAGATGAATTTTGGGTGCTGTTTGTGTCTTGCTGGCACCCAGCACATCTCATGCTAAAATGTTAGTCTTCGCTATCAGATGTTGAAGACGCGGGGAAATATTCCTAGCGGAGCCTCCTTTGTTCCTCGTTTAGCTTTCGGGAAACATGCCCCGGTAAACTTAAAAAGGGCCTGTTCTTTGTTCAAAAGTTCTTTACTTGCTGCTTACTAGTGGTAGAGGAAGCAAAATTGCCAAATTCTCACACTTATGGATAGATTATACATCCGTAGAGATCACTGGACGGCTTTTGCGATTCAAACTGTTCCAAGGACCCCGTGAAGAAGCTTAAGTAGTTGATTATAGTTAGTTAGTTAAAGGTTTGCCAGGGGCTTGGTAAAAATCTCTAGGACATTCGCCAACACTTCGGCTACGAATGGCCAAGCATATTGGATGGAACTTCCAACATTAACATGCAGCATGTTCTCCGAGGGTGGTCGAGTAGTCATATAGGCAAAGACCAATATCGGGCTCAGATAATTAAGGAGGAATCGATGAAGAAGCCATCTGCGAAAGAGTATCCTTTTGAAGAACGAGGTGTCGTGGGTAGAGTAATCTCCGTCATACGCGTCTCAAGTACTCGCCTATCCGTGGGAGCTTGAATGAAACATAGGCAAAAGGGGGACCGGCGGCTTGTGATTGTTGTGATTGTTGACTAGCGGCGCTTGCCCCACTCCTCTTTAATGAAGTGATAGGGGTGATGCTAGCACTTATCAGGAACCAGTCACGCAGGCAGGATCAAGACTAGGTTATCAGTTGGTAGCAATTCATTTCGGACCCCCGGCGGAAACGGTGTTACACTTTCCCCCTTAGATGACTAAACTACACAGTAAAGTGCCACTAGTCTGAGTAGCGTAGCATTTCCTCGAACAATGCCGCGATTGTTGGTCTCGGACTTTCCCACGCTAATAGCAACGCAGAGGATGTTCCTAATTTGAACAATGCAACCGAAACTCGGCCACTAGTAACGTTCCTCAGTCGAGACCCATCTCTGTCGGTGTTCAATAAATAGAAGAAGGTCCCAGTTTTCGTTCGGCGGCTGCGTTTATTGTTCCGGTGCATGAGGAACTTGCAGGGGCTGCACCAGAGACCTGCATAGGAAATCATAGCCCGTAGTAGCAGCTTCTTATCATCAATTATGTACTCTTTAGGCTTGACTGCTCTATCCCTCCTTTGGGCCACTGCTGCCCAGGCGGCGATCGGACGGCGGCCTCTTCCACCTCCCGCTGCAGCAGAGTCAACAGCTACACACGGCCAATCCACTTTTGAGCAACTCATCGATCACAATAATCCGAGTCTTGGAACCTTTTCTCAGCAATACTGGTGGAACTCTGAATGGTGGGATGGAGAGGGCTCACCGGTAACTATATTTTGCGTTGAAGCTTCCAACACATCCTGCTGATCACAAGATGAAAATTAGGTCGTGCTGTTCACCCCCGGAGAGGAGGCAGCTGCTAAATACACTGGCTACCTGACAAACAAGACTCTTACCGGCCTTTATGGCCAAGAGATCAAAGGCGCAGTGATTGTGCTTGAGCGTATGTCTTAATCAACCGGCTAAGCTGGCAGAAACTGACTGAGGCTAAATTTTCTTTTTCCCTTTCTTTATAGACAGGTACTGGGGTAACTCATCGCCGTACACTGATTTGACAACAGAGAACTTGCAGTACCTGACTTTGGAAAATGCTATTTCCGATCTCACCTACTTTGCCAATAACGTCGATCTTCCATTTGATACAAACAGTAGCAGCAATGCTCAGAATGCCGTATGTCTCTCAAAAATACCATCGCAACACGTGAACTGACGTTATATACCAATTTCAGCCATGGGTCCTGAGTGGAGGGTCTTACAGCGGAGCTCTTACTTCGTGGACTGCATCAACTTCTCCCGGTACCTTTTGGGCTTATCACTCCACCAGTGCCCCCGTGCAGGCGATCTATGATTACGTGAGTTCCATTGAAGCTTTCGTCAAATGCCTTTAATGCTCACATTATCATTCAGTGGCAATACTTCATTCCCATCCAAGAAGGGATGGCGAAGAACTGCAGTTCGGACGTTACACGCGTGGTGAACTACATCGACACCGTCCATACAGTTGGAAATGAAAAGCAGATGCAAAAGCTAAAGGACATGTTCGGACTTGGTGACTTGGAGTTTGATGACTTTGCAGCGTAATAACCATTCCTCTCTGTTGGAAGATCATACCTAACGTTCAGTGACCAGTGCACTGGAGAATGGACCCTGGCTGTGGCAGTCCAACACCTTCTACACGGGATATTCTTCTTTCTTCCAATTCTGCGACTATGTCGAGGTGAGTACTCATACTTGTTTGGATGTTTCGAAGCCGCAGACTGATTTCCGTTTCTAAGAACGTCGAGGCCGGCGCAAAGACGGTTCCAGGACCAGAAGGAGTCGGGCTTGAAATGGCACTCGCAGGATACGCCAAATGGTTTAAAGAAATTTACTTCCCTGGATGTGAGTGAGTGCAATGTTCCACGAAATCGGTGCTCTAACCTATATTCTCAGCATGTAGCAGCTACGGTTACTGGGCTGACAACAACATCACCGCTTGCTACGACACGCACAATGCGTCAAATCCGATGTTTACCGATCGATCGGTGAACAACGGAGGAAATAGACAATGGCAGTGGATGCTTTGCAACGAGCCTTTCTTCTACTGGCAAGAGTACGGATGAGCTAAGTCCTTGGAGTACATTTTGTTACTGACTGATTTGTTTAGTGGCGCTCCATTCACTGCCCCGTCTCTCGTGTCCCGAACTGTGAATGGCGCTTATTGGCAAAGACAATGTCCGCTATACTTCCCCGAGATCAACGGTTCCACCTATGGAAGCGCAAAGGGTAAACATGCATGGGAAGTCAATGCATGGACCAAGGGGTGGTCTTTGACGGATACCACTCGACTGATCTGGGCAAACGGGTATGCGATCGATTCTTTTACCTTTGGCATTTTTGGCCCGTGGCTTCGCAATTAGGCAATTGCTGATAGTAATCTATTCATAGACAATTCGACCCCTGGAGAGAAGCTGGAGTCTCGTCAAGCTTCCGCCCTGGAGGACCACTGGAATCTCGGCCTTCGGCGCCTTTGAATATCATCCCTGGTGGCTTCCATTGCTCAGACCTTATTGTGCAGAATGGAGCTGTGAATGAGGGTGTTCAGAAAGTTATTGATGCCGAGGTTGCGCAGATCAAGACTTGGGTGGGTGAGTACTATAAGAAGTGAGAACCTAGACCCGCTGGGTAATAGAATTTCTACGGTAATAGCCATTTGACTACAATAATGAAACTTGTCACTTTCCTTATATTTTGCCAATTATCTCAAGGTTCCGCACATCCTCGGATAGCGACCACAGCGGATTCCAATACTAGTCAATGTTAAGCGGCGACAAGTTCACTTCAATCCGCTCCTTTGACTCCCTCTTTGGCCGTTTGGTGTTGTTTTATGTGAACATTCTTATGTTCAAGCTGAAACCATTCAGAGTGTCTACCTTACCCGTTTTGGATAAAGATGCGCGGGTCCAATGGGAGACGACGGCCCCGCCATCCGCCCCTGCACCAGATAATTCCCGGCTTCTATTTCAATTGCATCCTTTCACTATCAGTTTCTTTCCATTCTATTACCCGTTTCCTAATTCGAGTTCTGGTCCAATTGTGCTTTAAAATGGCTGAAACATGGCTGGTGGTCGGTGCCTCCAGAGGTATCGGCTTGGAGTTCGTGAAGCAGCTCCTAGATCGTGGCCACAATGTGATCGCCGGTGTGCGCAACCCGTCTGGAGCAAAGCACCTCTCGCAATTGATTTCTAGCCATTTCAGCCAATCGAAACCAGGACGTTGTCTGGTCGAACAATGTGACGTGACGAGCGAGGACAGCATCAATGTGAGTGTGAATCAGACCAGATGATGATTTATTCTTAACTTGGAATGAAGGACTTCGTTAACAGAGTGGGCGCGGCCACTCGACATGGTATGAGTATTAAAAATGTCATTCTGAATGCCGGCGTGCTCAAATATCCCAATCGAGCAACAGAGATGTATGATTACAGTCAAACGTCACTAAGACAATCTACTGACGCCCGAAACATAGTTCCTTTTCAGACTTTGCCCTTCATTTGCACACTAATACCATCGGACCCATTCTCTGCGCACAGAAACTGATGAAACTCGACTCCGAACATCCGCCTTCAAAGGTAGTGTTCATTTCGTCTGATTCCGGGTCGACTGTCTTGTTTCGAAGCCACGAGGATGGGTTCGGGGCATACGGAGCGAGTAAAGCGGCGCTCAATCAGATGCTTCGGCATATGGCGGTAGAGTTGGAGCGCGGTGAGAACCGCGGCAAGACGACAATTCTCGCTATGCACCCAGGCGAAGTTCAAACGTAAGTGGGAGATCTCGAGAATTAGTGCTCTTCAGCTGACGCATCCGCAGTGATATGGCCAATATTGAGGTTGGATGGGAGGTAGAAGGAATAATCCAGCCCTGTGAAAGCGTGAGTGGTATGCTCAAGGTTATTGAAGAAAAGGACGTGAAAGATAATGGTACATTTTGGTGCTGGGATGGCCGAGTAAGTCCCTCCAAGACAGTAGATTTGAACGGCATGCTGATAGCATGCAGAGTCATCCATGGTAGAATTTGTGTATTTTGGATGTGTTTTATTCATTTCTCTTCTTCATTTGATTTTGTTGATTTTAAGATGCAGATAAATTGACCCCCACCCCGTAGGCCCACTCATAGAGCAAAATCAGACCGAGTTTTTCAATCAGTAGGCTGGATGGCCTAACGGTAAGACTCCACAACAAGGCCGGCTGGCCCAATGGCAAGGCGCTTGACTACGAATCAAGAGATTGCAGGTTCGACCCCTGCGTCGGTCAATTTTTGATGTTTGAAGACCTACGCTATCTTAATTTTTGAATTTGAGAAAGAGGCAATGCTGAGAAGTCATTTTGGGTCAAAAATACGGGTTATGTGTATAGAACAACAAAGATAGGCAAAGTAGGCAAAGATGGAAACCGGTAAGCTGAAATTGATCGAATCAAGACATGTTTATTATAATCAAAATGTACCTATGTATGGAAATATACAACTGGCTATTCTCGGGTGACGCTAGAGACACCGGGGTCATGAGATTTGCGCACTCGGTAAGCTCGGGATCGATTTTTGCTCGGATGCTCAGGTGGATGGGATTGCCTAAGAAGACATGGAGATTTACAACATTCAATAGCAAATTTCTTCTGTATTGGCCCTCGAAGTTCCTCAATTGTTAGTCTAGTCGCCAGGGCCCGGGGGGTTAAGAATATACGGATGAAGATGAACAGGGCTCTGGAAACCGTTCACTTGCATTCTTCGATCTTTCTCAACAACTTTTTCCAGGAACAACGCCATTTCAATGTTCTATGCCTAGGTCACCCGCATTTCCCTGTTGGTGCATACTATCCTCATAAGGCATGAAAGTGGCATTACCAGAGAAGGTGTAAGGTATATAAGTATGGATGGTTCCATCGAGCCTCTTCGCTGCTTAAAGGTGTAGATGCCACCGGGCATCACAACTAAACGGGTGTGCACTACAAGCAGCCCACTAGTTGACAGGATTAAGAAGCAGACAGTGAAAATACACGACAGAACACGAGGATCTATGGACAAAAGCTACACAATACTTTTGCTCGAACATCAAGGAATGGATTGACCAGTTATCTTTAGACTGTTGTGGTGCACTATAACTACTTCAAGCCATCTGTAGAGCTGGATCGCTGCCAAGTCTCCTTGATGGAAACTCGATGAGCCATTTGTATAAAATTGAATATAGCATTTCCCTCGTTAGATTACTCAAACCTCAAATCCGATCAAAGCAGCGATATGATCCATCAAATCGCCATAAGCAACAGATCACATGACCAAAACGCGAACCCTCGACCCACGTCAATCGTCAATCGTCAATCACTTTTTTCTCCTGAACGCCCATTCCATCCAACCCGACAACCCCCAACCACCCATCAGCACAATGCCCTCCTTCGCCCCCCTCCGCCCGACCCTGGGCCTCGCCCATGCCGCCAACAGCGCCGCCCGCAGCTTCAGCAGCTCCGCGTCGCGCTCCGTGGCCCGCTTGATCCTCACCGGCCGCCTGGGCGGCGAGCCCGAGCTGTCTGCCACTGCAACCGGCAAGGATATCGTGAAATACTCAGTTGGGTCCTCGTACGGTCCCCGTGACAACCGCCAGACGAGCTGGTTCCGCATTGCTGCTTTCTTGGAGGAGGGTCCTCAGCGGGATTACATCCTTAGTCTGCAGAAGGGGTAGGTTATCGGTCTTTGAGATTCTCGTTTGCAATTGGATGTTTGGATTGACATTGAATGATAGAACCCTCGTCTACCTGGAGGGTGATGCCAGCATCCGCACCTACGAGAATTCCGATGGCCAGAGACAAACCAACTTCAACATTGTGCAGCGTATGTTTCTCGATTGGTCGTTTCAAGGATGATATCTAACACGCATCTTCTTTAGGTTCCCTTGAGGTTCTTTCCAGGCCTCGCTCTGAAGAGTCCCGTACTGGTGACGACCAGTAACCGACTCGCCGAGAGTGTACCCGCTAGATCCTTCGCGTCGGCGTGAGTCAAGCGGTCGATTTGCAAGATGTGGTGTTCTTGGATACGGATGATCTAGGCTGGAATTTGTCATTCTTGGAAAGGGACTGTCAAGGGTGGGATGGTCGATGCGGATGGACGGGGTTGGAGCTTTAGATTCTTGGCTTTGCGATTCTATTGTACTTGTATAACTACCCGAATACACTCTGCTGTAAACTGGTCGCTTTGGAGATGGTACTATTTGAGTGGGTGATGCGGTAAGGATGTCCTGAAGTGATAGGTGGAAATCCGACGGGATATGTTGGGAATATTAGATCATGATAAGAGGGTCGGAGTTGTACGGAGCTTGAGGATATGAAGGATCAGAATTGAAGGATCAGAATTCAAATAATGATACACCGGCGGTTCTCATGTTCTCATGCATAGATCATGGAACCTTTGAACAAAAAGGAACATCCGGGCTTACTGACCAGAAAGCAAAACATGCTCTTCAGGTCTGAATCTCACTCTGCTGGCGAATTACCTGCTTGACGTGGATAAAGTCCTTGGTCTGAGGCGAGGATGGCTCGACGGAAAACTCATTGCTGGGTCTGCTTTGGCTGGTTCCCGCCCAGGCACTGGTGTAGATCGTCTGGGGTACAGACAGATCATCGAGAAGTGTGTCCTCGCCGACATGACGAGATGCCTTGCGACGATTGAAGAACGAACGATACCATGGAAGCTTCCCCGTGCGGACATTGCCGACTGGGACCGTGGATGATATTCTGCCCGTTTCGATATCGTTGTACGAGCCGTCATGAGTTGCAAGAGTGCTGGTGCTTTTCCAGTGGTTAGCCACGAACCTTCCAAAATAGAGACTGATTACATACTGGGACGAAGTGCCTTTCTTGAAGAAGGACTTTGCCTTGCTGCTGACACTTCCGACCAGGGTAGTCGCGATTGAAGCATTGGGAGCAGGGGCACTGGCGGAAGCATGTGAATCGAGCGGACGACGTACACCGGGGAAGCAATACCCGAAGCCAAGATACCAGAACAGCAGGCGATACATCTTAGTGGCATCACGACCGAAGCCGAAAAAGATGAAGACCATGAGGCCCGCGGCAATAGGAGTCCAGCGGTCGAAAAAGACTATGCCGTAGGTGGCCACCTTTTGGATTTGAGACCATTCCGGTCCATGGATTTTGTTCCATGAGTAAGGGTGCCAGGGTAGGGAAAGGGTCAAGTCGTAGTAGAGCACATAGGCCTGCACGGGCAAGATGGCGACGAGCATGGTGAAAGCGAGGAAGAAAAGGCGCATGAACCCCGACTTGTTCATAGTACTGCCTCGGGAGTGCAGAATGTGCACCAGGTCACTTCGGTACTTGTAAAGCCGGATAAGAACGAGACCTGTTTTCAATTAGTGACCATTCGGACAGCGACAGCTCATTGGGACTTACAGCAATAGTATGCGGCGATCAGACAGATAATCGGTGGCCATATGTATGCCAACATCAGACTCACCCAGCTTTCGTCAAAGTTGTTCACGCAACCCGAGATCGAGTAGAGCAGATAGCGGCTCTTCTGCCACACAATGTGCGTGATCATGGAAACGACCGGAACGACCACGCAGAACAGTAGATCCATAGCCCGATTGCGATAGCGCTGGACCTTGCTCGGGACCCAAGTTGCACGGCTGGTGTCCATGACCATTGCCAGGCCACGGAACATGCCCACTAGACATCCAGGTACAGCCACATAACTAGCGACCATGATCTTAACCTCGATATCGCAGAGCCCTTTGCCATCCCACCAAGCGTCGGTGTTATCGTCTGGCCAGATCAGGGCATTGATGATGTTGAATACATTGAGGATGATGGACCAGCAGATCAGAGCAGTTGCTGACAGGTTGCGGTTCTTCGCATGCAGGATCAGTGGTGAGGTGCAAAGAGCGATGGAGAGAAAGGACAAGATTGGCAGGCCGACTGCCAGTGGATAGCGTTTGTTGGGGTCAAGATCCATGCCGGGATCCATGGCGGTAGAATGGAATATTAAGCACTGGGTAGACGGATGATAGACAGATCAATTGATCAAACGAGAGCTTTCCAGCAGCTCCGGAGCAATTAGAAGATATCAAGAAGAAATAGCGAAAGAAGCATCTATCACTGCCATAAATCAAGACATCAGGGGGCAGTGAATGCCTTGACTGGTACGAGTCCTATAGAAGAAGGAGACGAGTGGCTCACAATAGTGTATCGAGTGAAGCCTAGATCGAGACATTCTCTGGGAATGGAGTCCGCAAAGGCCGATAGCAAGGCGAGACGGCTGCCGTGAAGGAAACTTATCCAGTGAAATGGTTATGGGGTCTCAATAAGAAGTCACATAGTTATCAGGGATGAAGAAAAAGGAGGATTTTCTATAGAGTTGGTTGGTCGCCTATGGGAGCCAATCTGTTTTGAGCTCTCAATAGAGCCGACTATTGAGAGGTCAAAGAAAAAGTCATCACAATTGTGATTGGGACTGATTCGTCCGCATTGGTGTAACCGAGCCATGTTTTCGATGCAGTCGCAGTCTATACTCGAGGTGACTTGGAAGGGTAGAGTGTAGAAATGTAAAGTGTAAAAGAGTGGAGAGTTGATGATAAACGAATGACGAAGGTCAACCTCAGTTGAAGGCCTAAGGCCAACAAACCAGTTCAATCAAGTACGAACTGCATACGAAACATACGAATCTCCTTTTCTGTCCTTCTCATCATGGCGGATCCTTCGCTTCCCCGTTCTTCTTTACGACGCCGTCTTCCACGCGAGGGGCCCGACTGGCGTCGTAATTCCACACTCTCCGACACAATCTCCGAGGCGCGCCACTCTATCCGCTCTTCTACTGATGACCTCTTTCTTCCCCGTGTAGCCAAGGCCGAGGCCGAGGATGCTGCGGCTGAGGAGTCGCATTGGCACTCTGCACCTCTGGTCCTAGCGCTGCTGCCAGCCATTGCAGGCGTCTTCTTTCATAATGGCAGCGTCTTTGTCACTGACGTCACATTGTTGGTGCTGGCTGCCATCTTTCTTAATTGGTCTGTCCGGTTACCATGGTACGTCCCTGGGTTTATTTCTTTGTGTACTAAATTAGATATGGGCTGAGATCTATTTTAGGGACTGGTATCGCTCAGCTCAGGCAATCCAGCGCGAGGCTGGGTTCGAGTCTTCGACGGATGAGCCCGTCGGAACCGATCTAGATGAAGCCGATGAGCCTGGCGAATCTGGCGAGTCCGGCAAGTCTGGCGAAGCCAGAGAATCTGGCGAGGCTGCCGACTCTCAGCGTCCCCAGCGCCAGCAGCTGCGTACTTCCACCGAAGCACAAGCCGTCAAGGAGCTCCAGCTTCACGAATTGGCAGCCCTTGCCTCGTGCTTCGTCTTTCCTATGATCGGCGCTTGGCTGCTCCACGGCATCCGAGGCAGTCTCTCGCGGCCGTCAGAAGGCCTCGTCTCAAACTACAACCTCACCATCTTCCTCCTAGCGGCCGAGGTCCGGCCTGTCGCACACCTTCTGAAACTCGTACAAGCACGCACCCTCCATCTGCAGCGTATCGTAGCATCCGTCGACAATGAAGTCGCTCCCGAAACACTCCGAGACCTCACTACTCGGCTCGAAGAGCTAGAAGCCCACATCGCCGAAGCCGCCGCAGCCCGCCTAGAGTCGAACTCAAAGAATGTTCACTCCCAAGCATCAGAGGCCCCAGCTCTCATCAACCAGGCAGTCGTTGACACTCGCCGGGCAGTGCAACCAGATATCGAGGCCCTCAACCGCGCCGTTCGCCGCTACGAGAAACGCACAGCCCTCACTGCCCACCAGGCTGATATGCGCTTCCAGCAGCTCGAAGCTCAAGTCTGCGACGCCATTGCTTTAGCCGCCTCTGCGCAGCGCTCTAGTGCATCTCGCTCGAGGTATGCATTCATTCTCATTGACTGGGCCTGTGCCTGTATCGTCGTCCCTGCGCAACTCTTCCTATCTATCATGAACCTACCGAGTCGGGCAGCAAACCGCTGTCTATTAACGGCCAAGCGCATGATGGGCGGCCGTCATCGATCCCAGCCGCGCTCCAGGCCCAGGAAGGGCAAGGCTGTATCAAGTCGTTGAGTCAGCCGCCTCATTACCCGGCTGTTTTGCCGCTTGCACAGCATATTTCCAGTCCGCGGGGCGGACAGCCGCTAAGTTGGTACTGATGACTTGGCACTTTCTCATGTGATATGATCTTTGACTTTCAGGTTCAATTTGTACATTTCGGGATTCTCTGGTGGTAGTAATGTTTCTTTTGGCTCATTGGATATGGGACTATGGAATAAATAGGATTATGGGTGAGCATGTGATGAGATACCGCGGGCGTATATAGGTATCATCTTTCGTTCAACAAGATCATCTCAATCAAGCCAATTACAACCATGGCTTTGGACGGATCAGGAATTCACTCATATCGGGACAAAATTGTAACACTAGAATACAGTAGGTACGTATACACATGAAGAGAATTGCAGAGCATTCAAGCATTTGAAGCAGACTATACCACCCACCCAATCTTGATAGGTAACCAAATTCACCGAATCAAGCGCCTCCTCGCCATAAGACAAACATCCACCCATAATCTTCCTTGGGAAGAACCAATATACAATATTTAAGAACGACCACCAGACGGCCCCCGCGCATCAACACCAATCATCTTCAAGAATGGCTCGATAATACTCTTCTTCCGCTCATCGGACGCCCGTCTTTCTTTATCCTTAGCTGGAGTAGGCACAGCCGCCGAGATAAGCACGAGAGCAAAGATGGACGCGAATGCAGACTCAAGGGCTCGGCGACGCGCTGCAGCGGGTAGAGATGTGCTACCAGCAGACAAGTCGGAACTGGATGAAGTCTGCGAGCGGTTCTTACGGCGGAAACTTCCTGCGGAAACGAATGCTGCAGCGGATGCAGGTGTAGGGCTTGAGAGTTGAGAATCCGATGTGTTCTGGTCGGAGGATTTGGAGTCGGTATCAGGTGTCTTTTTCTGATCATTTGGTGTAGCCGTTGACTGTGATGATGGTACGGGAGCAACTTCGTTCGCAATGCGGGCGAGCATGAATGTTACAAAGGTGAACGAGACGCTGTGTGCGGGCGAGTAGGCTAGGCTTTCAAGGACCCAGGCTTGTGTCTCCTCCCATGTTCGAGGTGGTGCTTTGGATTTCTCGCGGGCGATAATTTGCTGCTCCATTTCCTGCCAGATGGCTGCGGTGACAATGCCGTCTTTCAGGGAGTTGAGGAAGGCCAAGAGGGTTTCACAAAGGATCTCGAGCCGGTGCAGTGGTGGAATCTCGGGTGCGAATACAGAATATAGTGATTTGTTGGTGTCGAGGGCGTCGCGGACCGAGGCGAGAAGAGGCGCACGCTGATATTGGTCTTTCATAGTCCAAGTGTCTGGCAGGAAGGGCCACCCAGTCCCCGATGGATCCTTTGCCCAAGGAGGTTCTTCCCCAGACTCGCCCTGGGTCATGCCCCATTCTGCCACGGCGCGCTCTGTTAGCTCGGAAACTGCCTCAGTCAATCGAAATAGCTCGCGGGGAGCTGATAATCGCACTTCAGCGTCACCCTGTGACAGGGGTGCGGTTCCATCTGTTGCGAGGCTCCGTGCACCAGCCTCTGGCATGCGAGTTAGCTCATCAACGCTGCATCCAAAGCATGTTGGTAGCCAGCGTCCCGAGACGGAAATGAAGTGGTCCCGGCCACCTTCCACATGGAGGACGATAATCTCCTCTAGCTTGACTTTTCCCAGATTGAGAAGTCGTACATCCTCGATACGGCGGACGTGAGCAGTGACATCGACATTGGCAACTTCCCCTGGGTGCAAGCTATGGCTGGAAACAGCCCCTTGTTCTGCTGAATGGCTTTCCCGGGCATTGTTGACCTGAATGTCGAGCCATGAAGATGTGCCGCCTTGGAGGTCGCCCTTGGAGCTAGGCCGTTCGGCAAATGAGAAGTTCGCCGTGGTACTGCTGGTATTGGCAATGGTCAAAGTCCTGTGAACAGGCACGTCATAGGGGACAGTATCAAGGTCAATGGTATTCGGGTCTCGTCCTGAACGTTGTTCGTCGGCAGGGATATCCACCACGACCGTGACGCTGGGCCGAGCTTCGTTCTCGGCCTTGTCCAGTTCGCGAACTACTTCTTGGTGAACCTTGGCCTTGAGGCTAGGGTTAACGGCATCGATATCCAACGTGAATATCGCATCCAAAGGTTTGTGGTCGGACGATAGAATGCCTTGATGGGACACATAGTGATGGAGACGAATTGAGTCTTGAGTAGCATCCTGAGACGGGTTCTGAGATGAGGCTGATGTAGGCCTCGCTCCATCCTCGTCAGACTTATGGTTTGAACCATCAGCACCCTTTGAATCATCGGCACCCTTTGAACCGTCCGCACCGTCCGCACCGTCCGCACCGTCCACCTCGGGGTCATATTCAAACAGAACATTGTCGTCTGCAACGGCCTTGTCCAAACCACGATCCTGCATTTCTTTGTCGCGCTTTCGAGCCTCTTCTTTTTCCCGGTCAACTTGCTCCCACTTGATCTTGTCCCGTCGAGTTCGGTAAAGGACGCGGTCACACCAGCTGGGACCGCGTTGCTTCTCGCTGGAGTCGAACATGGCCACGCTCCCAACATCATATTTGTACGTTGGAAGGAATGAAATCTGGCCCTCCTTCCATCCGTTGTGAAATGCCATTCCTTTCTTCTGCTGGATCCGTAGTTGATCATGCACAATGAGAGACGAGATGGTTGTTTGCAGGGATGCAGGGTCGTTATCAGGGTTAATTTCCTCGTCGCCCACTGGCTCCACATAGTCGTCTCCTTCTATGGTCGATGGTGGGTGCTCTTTAGCTTCATTTCCAGGCTCAGACTTGGAGCTGCTCGACTTTTGCTTCTCCATACGCGCAGTGTCATAAGCATTGACTGTGTGTCGAGCGAGGCATTGTCGCACGTCATCGCCCGGGATATCATCAAGCCGGTAGTTCAGGTCACCGAACCAGAAAGCAAAGTCCTCATCGCCAATACTTTCGCCTTGGTTTTTCTGTGTGCGATCCGCGTCAGCCGACTCAAACTTGATGCGCGACACAATCTGGGATGCGTCCCAGTTGCGCCTGTCCAGGCTGCCCTTATCTGACCCAGCTGATAGGTGGGAGTTCACAAACACCAATTTTGTAGTCTCACCCAGTATCAGACGAGTCGCCACAGCGCCTTTGTTGCCCATGTAGCCCATCAGCCCCGTTCCGACGGAACAGCTGCTTACGGATGAGACACATTCTGAAATTGGCCGGGACACATAGGTGAGGAGCAATAGACCGAGAAGCTGGACTTCTGACACAAGGCGATATCCCGGGGGGAGCGCCTTTTGAACAGCCACTTTCCATCGGATTGACGGCCCGAAGTCTGTATAGGGTCGTAGTGCCTCGGTCGCAGAAGAAATATCGACTATTTCCTGCAAACCCAGAACATAAAGATCGACCTCCTCGGGGCTGCCTTGGAATGGCTTGGCCGACTTCTCATCCTTCTGGGCTCCCTCCTCGATTTCCTCGCTGGAACTGCTGGTACCATCCGTCGTAACATTTCTCTGGAATTCCGCGCCCTTCAAGCCGGAAAACTTCTCGCACAGCCCTTGGCCCTGGACAAACCACTTGCCGATATCTTTCTCGGTGCCGGAGATGGCGGCCACATTCCAGGTGCCAACCTTGACCCGGATAGTCCGCCTGTGGGTATATTCTGCCTTCCTTGCTTTGACCGCACGGGAAAGAGATGAGAGATCGAGCCCCGGGGTATCAATGTCTTGCACGTCTTCCGTGTTATGTTCTCTTGGTTGGTTGGCGGGAGGCGATGCTCCTTGCGTGTTGCCGGAATCCATGTTCGAATGAAAGGTTTTGGTCAAGTCAGGTAATTCCAAGGAAGGTTCTCATGACCCGAAAACGTGGTGTAAATGAATGCGACAATATACATATGCAGATTTATATGGAGGCGCGTAGTTGTGATAATCTCGTGCGGGTATAAAGTCCGGCGGGGAATAGCTCGAGGTGGGCAGTCTAGAAGCAATGCAATGCGAGAGACATGCAAATCAGAGATCATATAGGGAGGATCAATCGACAAGGGCGATCAATGACTGTCCATCTCATGAGGAGCTCAATGCGGCGAGATTCGCAGCGCGGGGCTCGACATCATGCAGGCGGGTGATATACTTGGGACTCAAATGAGAAAAAGTAAGCAAAGCTGAATTGAACTGATTAGAAGCCAGTCGCGATCAAGAATCTCGCAAAGATGAGCCGAAGTGGGGGAAGAGAGTCGAGTCGACAAAGTGGGAGGCGGAGAGCTCAACGATGACATACGCGTGGAACTTGCCTTCCACCCGCAATCAGATCACCTCTTTTCACCATCACCATGACTTCTCGCAAAACACGACGCCAAATTAATAACAACAACCACAATCATAACCACGCAACCAATCACCTTACGGATTATGAATCTGACGCAGCCTACCTTTCCGATATGCAACATCAACCAGCACCACCGCTCCGCTCCAACGAGGAGCTGAACCTCTCCGTCTTGCAGCGCCACGACCCCTCCATCACCTCGGTCCTGTCTCTTGCACAGTACTCAGTCGTCTATATTTTTAGCCCGACAACACGGCAGTGGGAAAAGAATGGGGTAGAAGGCACGCTGTTTGTGTGCCAGCTGACCCAGGGCAGCCTGGGCGAAGAGCGATACACTGCATTTGTGCTGAACAGACGAGGTCTACAGAACTTCAACCTACAACTCACAGATAGTGAGAACGTCGAGTTGACAGAGGACTACGTGATTCTCAAAGCGGACGAAGCCACCAATGGGGAAAAGGGCACCAACGGCATCGCAGACCCGTTGAACCCGCAGGGCGGCCAGCAGAACGACAATTCCACAGATGTACGCATTTACGGTATCTGGATATATTCTGAGCCGCCGCCGAATTCGACCGCCGACACACGCACCATCAATGCCCAGATGATCCGCGCGTGCGCCGCGCATGCCGGCCAGAGCATGAAGCTGGCGCGCAAGCGTCTCGAGGGAATGCAGCAGAATGGAATGCATGTTGCGGCGGCGGCAGCCGAGCTGCAGGCACCACCACTGGAGGAAGTGCAAGCTAGTGCACCTATGGGCCGTCAGATTTCGCTCAAAGATATATTTGGCCAGCAGCGAGCCCAGGATGATGGGTGGAGTGTACGCGCGCACCACGTCAGTCCCGAACAACAGCAGGCGCAGATGTATCAAAACATGGTACCTTCGCAGGGACAATCTCAATATCAATATCAACCCCCACCGCCGCCGCAGCCGCAGGTTCAATCAGATATCCTGGGCGATCTATTCCGGAGGGCGGGACTTGCATACCAGGGAGCCGGACAAGGCCACTAAGCGGAGTTCTTCTTCTTCTTTTGTTTCCTTCATGTGGTCATTCCGACATACATACTCTATCTACGGCACATGACTTGGCTTTTGTTTTTCAACTTCAATATGTCCATGTCTTTTTCTGCAGTGAACGGATAGGAAAGGGCGGGGGCATGGCTTGAGATACCCGTAGTAAGTAGTTCATACACAATACCCAGCTAGACAGCTGTATCAAAAAAGATTACTGATAAATTATCCATTCGTCTATATACTTGTAATATCCTCTATCATGCCCGCGACCTTGCGGGCCATGGTCTCACTATGTTCTGCAAGTTGTCAGCACCAACCTTCGAGGTGAAGCCGCAAGTCGAACTTACTGAGACAAAATGCATGAGGCAAGCCCTCTTCGCAAACAAACATCTTCGGCCCCAAGCCATCTTTCTCTCCTCGAACCGCGATAATGTCATCTCTCGTCTTCTCAGCAACCCAATGATCATTGACACCAAAATAGAAGAACATTTTCGTAATGGGCCCACGCGAATGAGCAACGCCCCATACATCGTCAGTCCATTTATCCGACGTGATAGTCCGCATCTCATCAGCTGCCATGTGTCTGGATTACACAATTAGATTCGACCATGAATAGAGGAGGGTTAACACATACAAAGCTTGTTTAACGCCACCACGACTCTGCAAGAAAGTCCAAGTCGTATCTAGCGCATGTATCGGAGGATCATTCATCACGAAACGAACGACAGAGCGAAGAGCAGTGGCTGGCAGAATGAGAGTGAGCAATCGCGCAAAGAAGCTGACTACCAAGGCTAGCCTTGGAATGAACGATAGAAGACTCTGCAAACAATTAGCAACCAAGACAACCAAGACCTCCTGCCAATGGGTGCCATTACCGTCAACTTCTGGCCCGAGGGCGAAGCAGCAATATCCATCACTGTTGGGAATAGCATTACGCCGCCGACGATATCAAAATCAGATACATCCCCAGCTACGCGATGTCGTCTTATGACTTCCATGGCGATGTAGGCACCAACTGAATGTCCGATGAGGATTACTTTGCGTTTGCGCAGGGTTGATGCATTCGAGGCGTCTGAAGTATCAAATTTGTCGCTCATGACGGCAGCAAGCCGCTGATGAACAAAGCGGATCTGGTCTTCCAGGTCATAGAGCCCGGGATCCTCTCCAGTCCCATTCTTACTGGCACTTTGGGACCAAAGATCATCTGAAGACGTTCTTTCATTGACCTCGAAGCCGCCAAGGCTGCATCCGTAGATCTGGTAGGAGGTTTTGTTCGGTGCCGAAGGTCCCGACAGGTTCTGTGCCAGCAATGAAAGGAAGGGGTGATAGTAACCGATTAAGCCCGGGTTACCGGAGATGAAGAATACTGTGGTTTCTGCTTCAGAGCGGGGTCCTGTATAGGTGCAGAATGTGTTCTGGGTGACTTGGGACTCCATTGCGGCGACAGAGAGCAAAGTGACATAATTATTCTTCGCCGTGTTTAATGTCTCCACCGCCTACTTTCCCTACACCCAGGTGCACCCAGGGCACACGAATCCATGAACTAAACCTACACATCTACTCTCAGATAGCATCATAAATGCAAATGAATTGCAAGACATCCCGACTCCCCGACCTAGAGCTCCACCCCCGAAACCTCTCTAATCCCGTCAAAAGAAAACAAAAGAGGAGCCTGATGCCGGATCCAATGCATAGACGCCCCAGCGCAATGTACATCATTCGTCCCAGATCACCAGCCAAAAAATACAACGGCGCTGGTTATGGACCGCCCACGTAGAAGGGAAAAGGACACAAAAAAGGGATCGCCAAAGAGCAGCAAAAAACAGAAAATACAGTGTCCGTGTATCTGGTATCTAGCTCGGCAAATCAAAATAGAGGAAGTGAGGCTGCGGCATGTAAAAGATTAGCCCTCGCCTTGGCTGTCGTCGCGGTGGTTCTCCTCGTTGTTTTCGCTGGATGCGGCGTCTTCACGAGGAGGATCGTCTGATACAGTCGACTTGGTAGCTGGACCCAGGTTAATGGCGATTCTCTTCGGTGCTGCATTCGCGCCTAATAAGGTACCATTTTCACCAGACCCAACCGAGCCGATAGAGATTGTCTTCTTCCGATGGACAGAGCCAGCACTGGAGTTACTACTCGTAGAGCTCCGGCGCTTGGGTCCAGTGGCAAGTTTGCCCAGCTCGTCCTCGTCCTCTTCCTCGCGGCGACGTTTCTCGGCGAGGCGTTCAGGAACCGGGAGATTCTGGGTAGGCGAGGCTGGGGTGGCGGTCGCTTCGGAGGGATTTTCAACCTGCATGTCTGCCAATGGCTGACCCTCTGCAGGTTGTTCGGGATCTTCGGATTTTGTGTCCATCACGTCCTCGTCCTCGTCGTCTGGATAATCAACTAGTGGCTTGGACAATGAAGAGGCAGATCCATTAGCGATGCCACCGGTGAGAGCGGCACGGTTTTCCTGTTGCCACTGAAAACCGTATCAGTTTCACATCCACAAAAAGGGAGAAAAGAGACCAGGGAGACGAGATCACTCACGTCGTCTTCATCATCGGACCCAGCGAAGTACTCCTCTTCAGTCGCATCCATTTCCTTGACGCCCTGCCAGCGCTGACCGTTTGGCGGCATTCGTCGCGGTGTATCGGTATCACCCTCGTCTGGGCTGAAAAGCGTAGAATCGGCCTCGGCACCATAGCCTTGCATTTGATCGTAACGGATGATGAGGTTCTGGAAGGTATCGACGTAGGTGATTCTCTCGAGCTTCTCACGGTATTTTTCAACCACATGAACAATAAATGGTTTGATGTTTTCCCGTTTGATAAACTCAAAGAGCTCGAGGCAGGCGGAGTTGAGAAGGTTGTCGCGTGGCATCGTTTCGAGGACGATATCAAGAATCAAGCCGAAGGTGTTGTTGTGTGTCATTAGGGCTTGGTAGAAGGTATCTTGGAGGCTAATCAGAGTGCGGAAGAATTTCAGGGCAACTACTTCGGTCAGCGGCTGATTCCAGCATACATGGTGGGTGGAACACATACCCAGCTTCACATGTTTCTGAGGGGCCTTGAGGAGTTGGGCCACTCGAGGAGCAAGCTGTTCGCTATGAATCGCATTGCGTGTGCGGAAGAGATGTTGACGGACGAAAAAGGTGAGGATATCAGCAAGATGCGAGTAGAGCGTGACTTCTTGGAACGTCAAGTCATTAACTGCGAAGGTTAGTTTGAGTCTTCTCGACCAGGCAGATGTTGTAAAACTCACGGGAAGCGCGGTTGGCAAGTTGTTTGAGCGGCTGGAAAAGCCGCTTAGAAGATTCGTCGAAATGCTGTTGAACAAATGCATCGGAGAGGAGGTTGGATGAGCGGACTTTGAAGTAATCGGGACCAGCCCGTGCGAGCGGATCCTGCAGGGAGATCTGAGGATCGAGGAGAATCTTGATGGCATCAGCAAGTTGATTTTTCACTCCGAGATCGGTCTCTGCGTGGAGTAGGTCGATTAGCGTATCAGTAAGCGGCGTCTTTTTCTCATTGACGGCCTTGAGCATGTATCCGCGCATCATAACCGGATCGTGGTCGAGCAAGGCCACCAAAATATCGATACCCGTCGTACGCATGGCAGGATTAGGGTGCTTCACGGCGAAGGCGATCACTGCAAACAATCCGTGGCTGATGAAGTTGCCGAACAGCTGGGCCCTCGACGGAGCCTGCAGGTTCTTCGCAATTGCAGCACACTGGTGTAGGAATTGCACGGCGTCATCCTTGCGCTTGCCGTCGGTGTTTCTCGGATCGAACACGGAAAAGAGCTCACGAAGGAAAACGGCGTTTGATTGAATGTGGTTGACAATTTCCATCTGGTTGAAAAAGATCAGGGAGTTGAGCACGGAGAATGTCGGGTCATCCAGGATCCGCGCCAAAACCACGTCCTTTAGGTATTGCAAGCGCCATGTACTCCGAATCTTTCTCCGAATCTGGTTGTCCTTTATGGGGACGACTTCCTTGTAACGCGACTGATCCGCGAGATACTGTCGGTGGTTTGCCTTGTGTGTTGGGAATTCGGGATCATCTGCGGATTCCGGTTAGCAATTTGCCCTCCATCCTCCCGCAATCGACCACGTACATTCCAGAGCCCCGACCACCCCCAAAATTATATCATCGGAGACTACCAGCTCGATGATGGCGTTGTCGTTCAGAAGTATCAGGGATTTCATAATGTTACAGAGGCGATGTAGATCAGTCAGACTCTCCAGGTCCTCGGCCATCGACACCAAGGGCACCAGCTTGTTGAGATAGTCGTCGCGAATGAGAAACTTGGATAGCGCGTCGCGACCATTTTGCGTCATACTGGCGGCTCGAACGATCTGCTCGATCTCGGGTAAGTTGCCCAGGTCAGGCGCCGGCAATGCGATGGATTGGTAGCTTTCGAGATCATCGGAGAGGGCATCGTCTGCCAAGGAAGAGTTAGGCGTGCGCAAACCCAGCAGAGCAATCAGACTTACCGGCCACGGCGAGGCTGAGAAGGTGCTGTTGGACGGTGTTGACAAAGTCCCTATTGCCGAAAATCGCGACGGTCAGTCAAGTGTGCGCGCACACATGGCACCATCGGAAAAGAGTCTCACCATATCACTGCGCATCCTTCCGCCTCTTGAAAACTCAGCGCCATATCCGTGCCATTCTGCTCCGTCCAGACAATCAAGGTCTCTGATCGCGTGATACAAGTCAGTCAAACCATATTCCCTCTCCGGTGATACGGTCAGGCGGAAGTGGTGGGACAGAAACCTTGCTGTTTTTGATAGCCATCGTCCTTGGTGATCTTCGTCTCGAGCAGGATGCGTTCCGGCTGGTCTTCCGATTCGACGTATATTCGCGGTTCCTCCTATGATAAGCGTGGCGCGGGTTAGCAACGGGTGCCGATGCACGGGGGAGAAGACGGAGTGCGGCCACAGCACGCGCCCGGCTCGTCGCGGTCGCGACGGAGAGGCGTCGCGTGCAGGAACGAGGAAGAAATAGCTTACGCCCATGATTGTGCCGGTACAGAAACCGGTGCCGCGATCGAACCAGTCATTATCCCTCAGCTCGTAGACCTTGACTCGTTTGCGACCGTCGGGCGGCTGTAGGTCCAGCGCCATGATCCGGCAGGAAATAGGCGACTCGGCACGGGCGTCTCCAGGATGAGGGCCAGAGCTGAGTGCCGGAAGAGCAAAATGCCAGAGGAAAAGAACGGGAAATGGAAGGGGTCAAAAAAAGCGTGGAGGTGATGATGACAGAGTCTGCGGAGGGGATGACGATCGAAGAAGAACGGAAGATGGGATGATCTGGATGGGGTTCCACCTGACGGGGGCCGAGGCCAGCTTAACTTAAGCCTTGTAGTAACCATCTTGAGTAGTAACTCTGAAAATTATGCAAAGATGATAATGAAAACTAGAATATTGAGATTGAGAATCCAATTAGTTGAATATGGGCCCTTTCCATGATTTCATTTTCATTCTTATTCACGCTGGCATACACATATCCACATACTGTATCCCCAGAGCTAAGTATAGATTAAACGTGACTCAGGTCTTCGTCCGACGCGGGAGAATTTAGCCTCCCGCATCGAAGCTTCGAATCGACTTCTCAACATGTAGTACCTTGCTGTATACAGCATGTAACATGGAAACTGTAAAACTATAAAGTATATGTACTGTCAATTATGTGGATCTAGTTCGGCCTTTTCCGCACGGACGACCGCTTTATGACGTGCTTATTTCATTGGTCACTTTTTACGAGAGAAATATATGGCAGATTCTTATCTTCGCCCGATCGGGAAAGGTTCTAGACCCATCACCTCTTAGTTTTCTCTTACTCTGCAGTAGTGAAGAGTCTTCGCTTTTCTCTCACTGTTCTCTCTCCTCCCGACTTTATCACGCCTTCCAGCCTCACATGAGTGACTTGTGGGAGTTTTGCGCTCGTGGTTGGCTATAAAGCTCCCTTGATCTTCGAGGCCTGGCTTGTACATCGCAAACCCCGCTTTTTAGTACCTAAGTCACTATGTCCAACCCTAAGGACCAAGTCACTGTACAGACGACTGAACCGGCATCCCAGTCGCTACCCAAGGACTCTGTCGTGACCACTGTGCAGACGGAGACCGAGAATGAGCCTACGCCGGCTGACAGGGTCGATGAGGAGAAGAAGGGTTTCTTGGCCTTTTTCAAGACCAAGGAATTCTACATAATCCTGATTCTGGGGTAGGTTCCGTCAAATACCTCATTTTATCAGTGCCGGTAACTAATATACTTGGACTCGTAGTCAACTCCTCGCAATTGCCAATACCTCGACGGGTACCTTTACCAGCCTTCTCAACCAGCGGGAGGGTTGGGCGATCCCCACTTTCCAGACCCTCCTCAACTATGTGCTTTTGACAGCTATCTTCACTCCTTACACGATCTACCGTTACGGATTAAAGGGCTGGCTCCGTGTTTGTTACCGTGACGGTTGGAAATGTATCGTACACCCAATCCCAACGTTGATCTCGTCCACTGACCATCTCCAGACATTATCCTTGCTTTCTGCGATGTAGAGGGCAACTACTTCGTTGTGCTGGCATATGAATATACCACCATGCTGAGCGCGCAACTAATCAACTTCTGGGCTATCGTCGTGGTCGTGGTCGTCTCGTTCCTCTTCCTCAAAGTGCGCTACCACATCACCCAAATTGTGGGCATCATCATCTGTATCGGCGGCATGGGTGTGCTCATCGCCTCCGACCACATCACCGGTACCAATGGCGGCAACGTGTCCAGCGGTCACCAGCTCAAGGGCGACATGTTTGCTCTAGTGGGTGCCTCCTTCTATGGCCTCACCAACACCGCCGAAGAGTACTTCGTCAGCAAGCGACCCGTGTACGAGGTGCTCGGCCAGCTGTCACTCTACGGCTGCATCATCGACGGCGTGCAGTCGGCCATCTTCGATCGCGGCAACTACCACACCTCCCATTGGAATGGCAAGGTGGGCGGCTATCTGGTTGGCTTTACGCTGTGCCTGACGCTGTTCTACTGTCTTGCACCCTTGCTGTTCCGTCTATCCTCGGCAGCCTTTTTCAACGTCTCGATGTTGACCATGAACTTCTGGGGCGTTTGCATCGGCGTTTCGGTCTTTCACTACCACATTCACTGGATGTACCCCATTGCCTTTGTGTTGATAATCGTCGGCCAACTGATCTACTATCTCGGTCAGAGGGCTCTCGCCGAGGCACGCAAGCCCTGGCTGGGTGAGAACCAAGAAGGCGGTGTCGCTGGTCTGTTCACTGCCAAGCAGCGCATCGAGCACGTCGTGCCCGGTGGTACTGAGCCGAATGGACACGAGCATGTGCGTTCACCTGATGCCAATACCAGCGTTGCCTAGATCCGTATTCTGGTCATGCTATTCTTGTTTATTCTTGGTTTCTGATCTAGATGGAGATCAGAGTACATATTTAGATGCGAGATGTGTACAGACTTGCTCTAGGCCTAGTGGTCGACTGGTTGTATTCTCGAGCAGCGGTAGTTGATCTCTGGCTCGGAATGTTGCTCTCTCTGCATGGCATTCTAATATTTAATACCTAGCTATCTTACGACTTCATACGAGTATTACTTAAGTCACGAGAATAAAGTGCTCCATGAGGAATTCCAGTTGAAATGCGCTCATCTTGTAGTCCACGCCGCGGGGGATATATGCTTAGGACAGTCTATCTAGGTAAGGTCTAGATAGACAGTCAGTGTCTAGCCAACCGATGCTCTCCTATCGGGGGTTATATAGGGACCGCTTAAAGATATCTGCGGTGGCGAACAGGACATCGCGTCTAGTCTCGTCAATTATGGCGACTATGTCGTTCCGGGTGCAGTACCTTGACTGCAATCAAATTGCGTGTTGATCCTCTCTCTTCATTCTCTTTTGGTAAGCAAGGTACCGCACGCGGAGATACCCAGGGCGACCAACGCAATGAGGAAACCGCGACCTGGAAGGCTAGGCTACCATGGTTGGGTTGTCTCGTTTATGAAGGGCTAATAAACTTAAACAGTCCTGGCCAACGGCTATTCATGACACTGTTTCTCTTAAGTCGTCGTTTGACTACCCACGATTTCGTCTCCAGTCCGGCCACCTGTCTCTTCAGACCACCATCACTCTACCTGAATTTCATCATCATTCGCTTCCATTCTCAACATGTGGGATCCGGAATGGTTTCTCTACCTTACTGGTACTCCTTTCACCGTCCACACACTGTCGTTTGCTATGCTTTTACTTATGCGCTCGAGGATCCGGTATCCTTGGCTAGGCTTGGAAGTCGTGTACAAATTACAACTACATTCGGAGTCCAGTTGTTCCCACGAATAAGCACATCCCAAATAACACGCCACGTAAGCCTAAAGAGGGACGGGGTATTGAGCATAGGCGACACCAAGTACACAAGACCAATACCGGCAACGAGCATGAAGAGCTCAAGTCGCCCGAGTAAAGATAAAGGACGAGAATAGAAATAAGAAACAGTAAAGGAAACTCCATATCCATATTTGAAAAGAAAACCCAGAAACAAGAAACACCGGTAAACTCTTTCATATCAGCTTAGCCCTCGCCAGCATTTTCCCCATCGCCGATGCCAACCGCCAGAAAATATAAAAGAGCCCCGAGATAAGTTCGCCCCTCTGAATATAATATCACAAATCACAAATCAAGACCAAAACCCAAATGTGCAGATACCAATACCAACCCCGGCCTAAAGTAGAAACATTCCAAATCAAAGACCAAAAAGACCTCAGATGAACACCAAGAAATGAGAGTTCCGTGAGCGTCATGAAGAGCGCCAGTATCAGATATCCGATCCGTTTTCCCCAAGGGCACCAGATGGAGTTCCAACACTCAACAAAAAATAGGAGAAATCCCTAAAGGTGTTAGGGCTTTTTTGGGTTTGATTATATCTCTGCCATGGAGAAAGAAGCTGACTTCAAATGCAGTAGCAGGACCTCTTCCGCCCAAGCCAGCTCGGTGAACCCCAGCCCAGCCCAGAATCAGAATAACAAACCTAGATCAGCGGAGAACAAGTAGTTCATCCATGTATGTACCGTAGTTCTCAAGCCCGTATTTCACCATAGTAATGTAAGCCGTTTTTCTCGCACAACGCCGAAAAGAGGGAAAATCAAGGGGAAGAAATCGAATATGCATGCCATAGCGCCAAACTCAGATGTTGAGATTGTGTTAACCCCACACGGAGGCCTGAACGCCGAGTCCACTCTTGGAACCCCAAACGCCGCTGCCGTTGCTCCAGCCCAGACTGACGCCGCCGTCCTTAGGGCCGGGTCCGTTAGCAGAAGCGGTCACGGTTGGGTTGGATGCAGCAGAGGTGGATCGTTCGCCGGCAGCCGCAGCCTCACCGGGAGTGAAGCCGAAGCCCAAGGGCGAAGGAAGCGGGGTGGTGGAGCGTTTGGCGTTGTTCAGCGCCGGGTTGGGAGTGGGAACGGCGGGTTGTCCACCAACGGGGCGAGAGCCGATGGTACCGATAGACCCGGAGCCGATAGGGCCGGTGCTAGGCTTCGAGGAGGCTTGGCGCGAGGAAGGGGAGTCAGCACCGCCGGGCGAGGAAGTCGAGGTGACGGCCTGCTCGGGGAATCCGGCGTTGATAGCGGAGCTAGGCGAGGAGGTGCTGTTCGCGCGAGAGGGAGACTGGAGGCCAGAGGCACTGTCAGCAGCAGATCCAGACTGCGTCAGGCCGAACGGGTCCACTCCACGAGGAGAGGCACCACGAGCTCCGGAAGACGGAGTACCAGCGGGCTGGCTCTCGGTGCGAGCAGCCTCATCGGACAGAGGGCCCGGGGGGAAGAAGGTGGGGCTCTCGTTTCCATAGAGGGCACGGTGCTGACGGGCGAGAAGCTCTCGACGGGAATCTTCACTCACTGCAGCGGGGCTGACGGAGCGATCGGACTTGTTTGCAGACATCTCGGCGAGGAGGCCTTTGGAAAGAAAAGACGTATTAAAACCCGATTCGAAAACGAATGTGAAGCCAAACCAATATATTACACAAGGCCGACGGATACATAGATGCACAAGGAAGAAAAGACGGGGGAATAGAGCAGGAAGGAAGAAAAAAGCACACGCTACCACGTACTTCGGTTGTACTGCTGCTCCTGATGATAGTTGCGCAGCTCCCGTTCACGCTGTGCCGCCATCCGACGCTTCGCCTGCATCATCTGCTCTACCTCATTCGGACGACCTTGATAACGCTGTGAGGCATAGAAGCTCTGCACGTTGCCGGAAGGGTGCAATCGTGAGCCCTCGAACTCACTGACCGAGTGGTGTCGCTGAGGGCCGCCACCCATGCGAGGGTCTAAGGGAACGTCGTTCGAATTAGATTCAACGTCGGGTCGATTGGTTGCGTGGCCACGTACCGTAATCAGGGTAGGGACGGCCCATCATCATGGGCATCGAGTCCCGGCGAGGAGCATTCCACAGCTTCCCGCTCTTGACCAGATTGTCGATCGCACGATCGACCTCTGCAGAAACAAAATCAGCACCATGTTCCCTAATGCACGCAATCGTTCGTTATTTCCCGAATTGACCGCCGAATGCCCGCGTTTGTCCTCGAAACTAGCACCGTCTTCCGTCGGTAACCGTCCGACGCGGTGGTCGATGATTATTTCTCTCCCCAGGCGACACAACGGACGAAAAACCGTGGAACAGCACCACCGACAATGAAAGGGATGTGCATACCATCAAACTGAGAAGAAAAGGCCGGGCTATCCTCGCGCTGGGAGACCGAGCTAGAGCCTGGTTACAAAACATGAGATTTTTCTTGTTCCGAGAACAAAGGTCGACAACGAAGCCATACCTGACCGGGAGGGCGGCACCGGCTGCTCCCACGACACCTGGCGCGGTGCAGCGGCAGGCGCCTGCCAGCCCTGAGGTTCGTAGTACGAAGACATGGTCGTTGCGAAGGGAATCTTCGAGGAAAACGAACGGCGACGGTTCAGGGGGTGGAAGCGGCGAAGCAGATGATCCGGTTGAGGCGATCTGTTTGGGACCGAAAAAAAATTGTGAGTTTTCCGAGGGCCACAACAAACGCAACGAGGTTCAACTCGACAGACAGGACGAATGCAATAGAAATTATGTACTCCGTAGTTTTAAAGAACACGGGGGGGAAATTCAACAGAAAATGGGATTGCGGGTCCCGGGGATCGGGGCGGGTTTATTTTTTCAGTGGGGAACGAAGAGAACTTACCGAGAGGGAGCCTCTTGTAATTAGGTGGGCTACCACGAGTCCTCGAGGCAGATTGTAAGGATGGGAAGAGGGAAAAAAGAGAAGAGGAAAAGGAGAGAGGGTCCAGCCTATTTTGGGGCGAGTGGGTGGGTTCGCTGAGAGGGGGAGGAGAACTTCGCGAGTCCGAGTAGGACAACCTTCTAATCTACTCCGTACTGTACTCCATGCTGGTAATAAGCTGGCTTCTCGGATTTGAGAGTGACTTGTAACTTCCTAGTGACATATGCGATGTCTTGAGGTACCAGATGACATGTACCTTAAGTGTTACGAGACTTTCTGTTTGGCCATTTTACGTAGTGTGTAGAGAAGTTCCACTCTCGCCTCGCTACGGAGTACTTGCGGACATAACAGTAGAAGTAACTTCCAAAAGTATACGGACGATGTACTTTACCTTCAAGGCGGCAATTCCCGGCAAGTCCGCTGCACCGATTCCACTTTATTCGCCTTCAAACTGGACCGGTGACCGGAGATTGGATAACTGCACGGGGGCGTGCGCCTAAGCGTAAAAACCGCGTCCGAACCCTCCGCCAAGTCCAAGTGCAGCATGATTCGTGCTGTACAGTTCCTCCGATATGTCATCGTGCTTGATGTTTTCTCTAACCGAAGAAGAGTATGCCTTTTAAATTTGTCATAAGTGTCGGGTGGTTATAAAAGGCTAGACCGAAGTATGATATGGATGATCATCGCAGAACGTGCTGTACAATGATGGCACTGCAATGCGCTCTGGACCCGGTGCAAGCCCTCTCGTGACCCCTCACGAGCCTGTCTCAGGGCTCGAAGAAGTAGCACGGAACCTTGGAAAGTCAACGTCGTTTTCTCCCAACGTTAGCTGCAGTCACATTTCAAGTTCAAGTTCGGGTTCTCGTGTTGGCCCGTGCTATGACCAACGCATCGCTCGGTCAATTCAGGAGGCCGGTGGGGCCCTTTTATGTAGAAGTATTTTTCCGCAAGGTCCGCGAATGTCTGGGAGACTTGGAAACATGGAGCTCCTTTTATATTGTGATCCTTGTATATGCAGTCAGCCTATGCCCGTTTCATCCTCCAGCCCCATATATAGTGGCGGGCAACACTCGCGGAGACGAACACTGAAAGGCCTCATCTTTCAAGCTTCCAAGCTGGTTTTGTTTGTCTCTGTTCTGACCTAGCTTTCTGCATAAGACACTATCACCGGCATCTGGACCAGTTCGTCCTTGAACCTCGTACCTAGCTTTCCCCCCAAAACCCTATTTGCATCATCTGCCTGGCTGTGAACCCATCCGGAGTGTATCACTAGCAGATTCCCGGACTCCGGCATAGCTTCAGGGCTCCGGCGTTACCCTCCGGGCCTCGATCCCACCCGTCACCCCGAGCCGGTCTTTTTGACGGACTCGAGATCTGACGTGAGGCCTGACAGCTTCAAAAAGATCTGTGTGGCAAGGAACCAACCAGGAGCTCCCCAAGACCACCGAGTACAAAGGGTGCCATAGAGTGGCCCGAGCCCTCAGGAGGAAAATAGGTCCAATCAATGGGACGGATGATTCTTTCAACGGGGAGTCCGCTCGAAACAGCTGAAAGGAGATCCAGTAACGAGAAGGTGCTAGGATGTGTCAAAGGAGCTGAGGAGATGCACAGAGTACACACCGATCACAGATTTTGTACAGAAGCCGAAAGGTCATTCGCGCGGAATCATAATCTTCACCTCTAAATTAGGTTATAGTGTTGTCCCGCACGTGCGAAACGCGCAGGATCGCGGGGAGTGCAGAACGACGATCAAAAAGGGGGTGTTCGACCTCGATATCTCCGCCATTCCATGGTACCTGCATGCATAGTGTAGTTGTACGCTTGGAAAGGGGCTTCGGTAGGCTTGATAGGATAGGCTTGATAGGCTCGATGGGCTTAGGGAATGCTTTGTATGGGGTTGAGAGAAACAAAGACCTGAAGGTGAGAGTTCCTTGGGGAGGGGGGGGATGATCTATCAATAGTCTACTCCTATACTCCGGTCTTGTACTCCTATTATAACCAGGTTTTGCAGGGGGTAGTTCCCTGCTTCCTACTTCGGACGAATGTCACAGTACGGAGTAGAGAGAACAAAACGCGTGTCTAGACACTTTTGTGTTGTGAAAGAAACTCTCTCAGTCAAGCTCATTCATTTTACCTTGGTCGGTGGAGAGTGCGGTCGGCAAGAGTGCTATTATCTCTTTACCGCCGACAGGGGCTGAACTGAGCGTCTTCACACCTACACACAACGCGCCGGCGACCTTTCGTCTATTCTACTTCAATTCAATCGGAGCCCCGGTTGGTTCCTCTTCTCTCTTGTATGTTATTATCTCATCCCACCGTGTCCTCCTGTATCCCTATTTCACCTCTTTTAACTGCATTCTCAGATCGATTCGGTCCGCCCGAGAACTTCCCTGCAACTCTCTCCCCCCGACGCCTTGTTCCTGTATATTTTCTGTTCCCAAAGACTCCTGGCCGAGACGTTTTTTTTTATCTTTTATTTCTCCAAATTTCCTATTCGGTGGAGACTCGCTACGCCCTTTGGCTTCCAGATCCGTTCAATTTGGCAACTTCGTGAGGGACGATTGATTCTCCTCCACTCCCGCTCTTGCAACAAACCCACAACGCTCCTCCCTACAACCGACACCTCTTCCCACGGTCTTCTCCCCGGTCCTGGAAATTCGAGTCTTCTGCCCCGCGACCGACTGCCAGAATTATTCTTGTGGCTTCCTTTGGCGATTTACGATTGAGTGGGACTCGGAGAGGGGCTGTCTTGAGTGTGGTGGAGTGTGGAATCCTTTTCTCAGCCGAGTCGCCGAGTCACCCTCCAAAAGACCTTGTTGAAATAATTGCTATATGGTCCCATACATCGATGGGAATGCGAGTCGTTCCCATCATCTTGGTGACAGCTCACCGATAGCCTCGGATCAGCCTCGCACTATGGCATGGATGCCGCAGTCTGACGCGTCCGAGATCCCTCCTCGGCCACCATTGAACTCGCAGCAATCGAGTTCTCTCCCCTCGACCCCTTACCAACATGCGCGCAATCTCTCCTTTCACTCGCGGACGCCGTCCCCCGCCCGCGGAAGCACCTCGCCCCGTTCGACGCACTCCGAATCCGCACATCTACCTCCCTCAACTCGAAAACCGTTCGGGGGCTGTAAATATGAGACCGCCATGGCCTATTTTCGGCGACGAATACCGTATAGTTTGGGGGCCGATATATTGCCGGAGGAGAAGGAAGGGTTGAAAGAGGAGCTCGAGCCTGAAGAGGAGAAGGCATTGACGGCCGATATCATGGACCTCTACGATCGATTACTACCTTCCGCGGAGAGTGATGACCGGCGACGACAACTGGTCGCCAAATTGGAGAAGCTTTTCAACGAGCAATGGCCCGGCCATGAAATCAAAGCGCACGTCTTTGGTTCCTCGGGGAATAAGCTGTGCTCTAGCGAGTCGGATGGTACGTGGGGTGGAATCCAAACCAGTGGCTTGCAGAACCGAAAGCTGACTCGCGTGTAGTGGACATCTGTATTACAACTGACTACAAGGATCTGGAGCATGTGTGTCTGTTGGCAGAGGTTTTGGCGAAGCGTAAGGATAATGCTCGGAGAATTTGGGTTGCGACTTGAACTGACGTGACCGAATAGATGGCATGGAACGAGTTGTTTGTGTTTCTCATGCCAAGGTACCGATCGTGAAAATTTGGGACCCGGAGCTGAGACTGGCGTGCGACATGAACGTGAACAACACCCTTGCCTTGGAAAACACCCGTATGATCCGGACATATGTCGAGGTTGACGAGCGGGTACGGCCGTTGGCGATGAGTGTCAAGCATTGGACAAAACGACGGATCCTGAACGATGCAGCCCTTGGAGGCACGTTGAGTTCGTATACCTGGATTTGTCTAATTATCAACTTTTTACAAACGAGGGACCCGCCCATTCTTCCCAGTCTGCAGGCTCGCCCCCACCAGAAGAGGGTTACTCCCGATGGATTGGTCTATTCATTTGATGACGACCTGGAAAAGTTGGCTCATTTTGGTCGGAAGAATAAGCAGTCCGTGGGAGAATTGCTGTTTGCATTTTTTCGCTACTACGGTCACGAGTTGAATTACGAGAAAAACGTCATTTCTGTACGCGAGGGTGGTTTGGTTTCCAAGGATGCCAAAGGCTGGACCTTCTCAGTCAACAATCGACTTTGTGTGGAGGAACCTTTCAACACATCGAGAAATCTAGGGAATACGGCAGATGACACTTCATTCCGGGGCTTACATCTGGAGTTACGGAGAGCCTTCCAGTACGCTGCAAAGGGTGACTTAGCTGGTTGCTGTGAACAATTCGAGTTTCCTCCGGAGGAAGAGCGGACGTGGGAACGACCACCACCCCAGCCACGACCAACTCTCACGCCTTCTATTCCGTCACGTGGTGGCAGGGGAGGTGGGCGTGGAGGAAGGTATACAAATCAGTTCTCCCGGGGTGCATACTCTGGTGGCCGTCGGACTTCAAATACGGGCAAGTCCAACTCGTTCCGTCAGCCAAATACCAACGGCGCCAATTCATCCGACTTGTCTATGCATGCTCAACAGCAGGCTCAGTACATGTTACACGACCAGCTGTACCAGCAAATCCAGCTTCTCCAGGCGCAAGAACAGGAGCTGAGGATGCAGTTGCACAACCAAGCACTGATTACTGGACGGCCACCGCCCGTATTCCTCCGTCAGCCCTTTATCCAGTTTCCTATGCCTCAGCAACAGGAATACTCAGCGGATGAAAACTCACGGTCAAGATCAGGAACTGTCAATCAGCCACCGCTTACTCCTTTGACACCAGTGTCGCAAAGGCAGTCGTTTGCAAACCCAACATACGCTTCCGTCAGTGCTGCCGGCACACAAGGTACTACGACCAACCCCTCATCACCTTCTGCCACTTCCGCTGTCCCTGACCTTCGTCGCAATCCACGACGGTCATCAGTTGCAGCAAATGGATCACCCAAAGGGTCATTCCGGGCACATTCTCAGCCTGCGCGGTCACAGCATTCACCGCTCCAGAACTTTGTGCCGCTTTACGCATTCCCACAACCTCTGGATACTTCATTTGCTTCTAAGGGACGACCGGCCCCCGAATCATCGGAAGGCGGAGAAGGTAGCGGTGACGAGAACGCATTGCCACCGAATAGTCTCCCTAGCAATGGGTCTTGCTCAGATTCTGTTGACGAAGGACGGGCTCAGGAAGTGATGAGTTCCTATATTACCCCTCAACAACTGCAGGCATATCAGCAGAGTGGGTTGATGTCTTTGACCTCACCTATGGGGCTTGCATTGCCACCTGGCTATGCACAATTCTTGCCAGTTCAGCAGGATTATCGCTCTTATGGGCTTTCTGATGTACATAGTTCCCGGACTGAAGTGTCTCCCACCCCAGCTTCGAGGGGACCGTCATCGCAGCAACAACGCTCGTCCTCGTCACGACCAGCAGCTTCCTCGGGGCCTCTGATTGTGGACGGCTCGGTGCCACCAAGTGCAACAAGTGAACATCACCCCTCGTACACATCTGATCTGATTGATCCTTACACTGCTGTTACGCATTACACGTCGACTTCGGATGATCATACCATCGACACGCCCGCTAGCTTTTCCGATTCCTTGTCACAGGACTTCCAAGATGCGGGTCATTTTGAGATGGATCCGACTCCTGCCTTTACTCGGTCATTTGAGACTCAGAAGATGAGCGGTAGCAATGGCAATGGCAATGGCAATGGCAATGGCGAGTCGCAAAACAAAAGCATGAATGGCCAGCCAGAGCTCCTGGCAAGCCGACTGCCGAATTTCCACCTGTCGAATGCCGAAAGGCTGGCCCGGTCGCAGTCCACCAAGACAAACCCAGAACGACATAAGAATGGAGTGCATCCCGGGAAGGATACAGCTCATTCCAAGGGTTCTGCACCTAGCGACAAGACCACTGGCTCACAATCAGGAAACGAGGCTCGCCAGCAACCATCATCCTCCAAGCGGAAGTCAAACGGAGTGGACACTTCTGAGAGACTCAACGGAGTTAGTCACGGCCACAAATCCAAGCCACGGGGGCGGCAGGATGCATCGCATAATATGTCAGCTCAACAAGGGGATGCCAAGGATCGAAATTCTGATCATCCGCCGCGGAAATCTGGCGGTGTCACTAATGGCACCGCCGATACCAATCACGGCGGGTGGCAGACAACGAAGAAAAAGCACCGCCGGAGCGCCAAACCATCCGCCGAGCCTCGTAATGGAGTCAACGGTGTCGAGCCTCTCCCAGCAGACGAAGCATTGCGCAAAGGTGGTTAAATATAAAAAGACTGCTTTTCGTCTAAATATCAGAGTTTATTTTCTGTCCAATGCTTTCTCGCATGACAAGTCCCTGGCCAGTCCTCGAAATAAGAGTCCTCCGACCAACACTGTTCTCACTTCGTCATGAACCCCACTAGCATCAAACCCATCGAAATCTGTACGACTTTGTCAAATGAATGTCAACCATTACTTGTTCATCATATTCCATTTTGTTCCGGTGTCCAGGGTCCAAAGGGAGGGGCATATGCGCATTCACCATCATCATTTGCTTCTGAAAAGTCCTTCCATGAGTCTCAAGGTTGGCATATTCCCTGTTTGTCTTAAAAACCTTCATCTTCAAAACGCATCCCATGGCCAGGCTACGAAATATGATCCGCAGTTGTTTGGAGTTTTTCTTGTTTGACCCAGTTTCTTTGTTCAAACTTATGGTGCCTCTTTTTGACTTTTGTATAAAAAGATTAACTGCCTCTTTGGAATGAATTAAATGAAAAGAACAAAAAAACATTTGAAGAATGTCCTATCTATAAGCGTTATATAGTCTATTGCTTCCTTCGATAGGACATTATATTGGTATAAGCAAGCTGCTGAAGTACTTGGATATCTTCATAGGAAATATATTGCGCCCTATGGTATGATTTGAGAAATTTCCTACTTAACAAGCATAGCATCGTTTCTTCCAGTCAAACCTCGAGTGCCCAGGTGATTTATGCAAACTTCTTAGCAAAGAAAGAGTCCCGTTTCCCTGAACGGCAGACACCAGAGCATTCGTTCAAGTTGACGTGTGTATTGGGTCTGTCCATTCTGTCATTCTGATCTTGTTGCGGGTACGGTTGGACCGTTGGACTCATAAGCGAACATGACGGGGATCACTTCTAGCTAGTATTTGCACCTCCCGAGTACAATTTTTTGAAGGCGCCTCACCTCATCCTCAAGTTCTCCCACACTCTTATCAAACTGTAGATATGCATTTGCGAGTTCAGCGTAAAGGAGGTCCCCAGACTCGACCTTAGTCTGTACGCCCCTACACCCAAACCTCCTTACTTCAAAGCTAACCTTTTGCTCATGGTAGGCTGCGTAGCATCGAAGATAGTCAACAGATAAGTTTCTCCGGGATCCTAAGTAGGAAACTTGTGAAGAAGACAGCAGATACTGCAAAGGAAGTGGTTCGGTAGATCTCGACGCAGCCGGTATAAAAGAGAAACTTTATCCCATTCTGTGGAATCCCATTCTGTGGAATTTTTCTGACGAGGAAGCATAGCAAAGAGTCGATGATTGCAGAGTGAAAGGCAAGTCACATCATTTGGAGAGAGGTAATCGGTTATTAGCAATAATAGCTCCGTAGAAAACCCAGGGAATGATTTCGGCTTGGGGATCTTAGGGTCCCACAATCGGGAGACCAAAGAAGTGAAAGGGGGACAGAGGGATAGCATGTTGAAGACGTGTGGCTCCCGTAGATGGAGGAAGGTGAAGTTGATAGATCAAGCTCGTAGGAAGGGAAAATGAAGTGAAACTGGCCGTGGAATGATGGTATGATGAGTATTTCATGCTTGGGAATATTTAGGCACGGTAGTGGCCCATTCTAGCTAAGGTTTAGCAGTGTTCGAAATGGCATGTCTCCCCAAATATGGTTAAGTGCGTGTCTTTTAGGCGCCCTATCAACTCCCAAATATTCTCAGTCGGCTGGGCATTACATCAATATTTTCGATAAGTGATAAATTAGGCAGGACAATGTAGCCAATGTCGTGATTCATTACCTATCCAGGTGAGTTCAAGCCAAGGCTAGCAAAAGTGACTAGGTACTCTCAGTACTTCTGCTCGAAGTACTGCTCTACTCGGTCCACCAGGTCAGCCTTTTTACCGGCCGCAGAACGACCGTGAGAAGTCAGGAATTCCTTCAGCACAGGCATTGTAAGCTATAGCCAGCAAAAGCCTGTTAGTAACGTAATACGGAAGAGCAAGAGAAAGGAGAGATTCCTCACCTTTGACACAGTTCCCTTCTCAAAGTTGCGCTTGATCTCATCGTCGAGGTCGGAAATGCCACCCTCAACTTTCATCCGTTTTGATGGGGGTGGTGCGGCATTGTCCGCATTCTCAGATTGTTCATTGGGGCCCCTCTTAACCAGGGTTGACTTTGTGGCAGCAGTACCGGCGAACATCTTGGCTGACTGGGCATCGAGTTCTTCAGACCAGGCGAGAACATAGTCGCCAGCGCGCTGGTATCCAATGAGCTATGCTCTGCATTATTTTGGGGGGGAGGAGGCAAAACGACTCACCTTATCGATTTGCCGATATCGAGGCTTGGTCTTGTCCTCTGGTGTTTCCGGGAGGTCCTCATCCAGAGCCAGAGCCTGCAAAATGCGATAGTGCCATTGCAGCGCTGTCGTGTATTAGTTTCAGCAACGATGTAGTGAAAACACAAGGTGACATACAAGGGTTCGGATACTTTGACGGGTCGTAAACAGCTTTTGGAAGCTGCAACTGCTGAATCACGTTGCGCATCGTGTCGATTAGCGGTTCCGGGGCCACGTTCATAGTGGACTCCGGATTCTGTCGCACATCGTCTGCATAGGGGAGAGGAATAATCCACATCCCAGGCGGCACTTTCTGCACGCCATGTTCATCTACCTTCTCGGCACCGGCAATCATGGCAGACAGGGACGGCGCCGCATTTCTGCGGGGAATGAACCAGACTAACGCCATCTTTTCATCTTTGAGTTTCTGATGTAGTGCGGAAAAGACACGCGTCGAGCCGATATAGTCTTCTTCGGAAGGATAGATGAAAGTGGGATGCTTGACATTGGCCCAGATGGGCAGCGAGGAAAGCGGCTTGAAGCCAATGATCCGGATCACAGGATCCCCAAACTTTCTCAAGGCCTGCTGTTCCTCAGTCGTGAACGAAACTTGCTCTCCGCCAAACTTGTACGCTTTTCGGATCTCAGTCTTCTCCACTGTTCGCGCAGTGTCATCGGCCATCTGAGTGGTGACTCCCTTAGCGATCTGAGGAGTTTCTCCTCCAAGCCAGACATAGCAACTCCGTGCTGGCTCTTGTCGCTTTAGCAAAAGGTAGCCATTTACAGATATTTTAAGATTGGGTCCAAGTTCCAGAGGAACATTGGAGAAGAGTGATCGCCGGGGTACCGATCTGGAGTTGATGCTTGATAGGAGAGAGTTGAGTAGCGAGATTCCGCCCCCTTGGGCAGTCGATGTGTGTGTATCGGGCTGGAGATATGCCGGTGCCTCACTATCACTGGGAGATGTTTTGTAAATGATGTCCTGTAGCGAGTTAGCATTGTCTCCACAGCTCCAAGTATGACTGAAGATGTACATCATAGAATTTCGATGTGTCGAACTCGTGATCGGGACGAGAAATGGGGAACAATTCAATCGTAACCCCCAAGTCGTACAAGTCCCTTGCACGCACAGTTGCAGCTGACCGAAGAGACTTGTTATCGCCGTGGGGGTTATCATCATCGGTCACAATGAAGAGTCGTCGGGAAAGAAAGTTGGGTGCCTTGGAGGTGAAGATCTGATTGGCACAGAACAGCACATTCGCCATTGAGACACGTTCGTCTGATGGCTTCAAGATATCACGGGCGACAGCTTCATCTTCTGCTAGAGATCGCAATTCCTTCACTTGCTCAGCTGATGGAACATCGAGGTCGGTAAAGAGGTAACAATGAGGGTAGGAGAGGTCGGCGCTTTCGCCGTCCTCGTCGTAAAACTTGGATGACTGGGTGTTATAGAGCAGAACGCCGATCATATCATGGGGGTTAGATATGATGCGCTGCTGCATCAAATGATATGCGCATTTTAGGGCTGCAGACGTCGGGGACTCTTCGCCTGGCTTTTTGGGGTCGTCGGACGGACGTGGCGTCAGCATAGAGCTGCTGACATCGATTGCAAATAGAATGGCATCTTTGACGGACCTGAAGCTCTAAAGCAGCAAAACAGTTAGTAAGGGGATCTATACTCCGAGAGTATACGGGCATTCACTGTCTCATCGAGCTCTTCCTCCTCGAAACCCTCCTCTTCTCGTGCGTAACTGTCATCTGCCATGTTTCTCACAGTATATTGCAAAAAGAGAGTGAAGAAAAAGAAGGCTTCGCCTCTGTCCTGTTCCACAGCTGCTGCCTTGACGCGCTTTGAACGCGGGGAGACGCGAAAGTCATGTGATGCGGACACTGGAAGCTGCTGACTCCGCTCGTAACGTGATTGGCTGAGGCTGGGAGTTCCAGAAAAGATCCAATGACTAATGCTGGGTTCCGCTCCGCTCTAAGTAAGTAGCACCCGATTCTACGATCTGCATTGAGCTCACAACAAATTGACCAGGAGATCCGGCTATGCTCGGCTCTTTTGCACAGTGTCAATTGATCACCTCAGCATCATATACAGCCATGTCATTCCGCAGTCCCTTTGCGTTTCCTCGACTCTTGAGCAGTGCTGCCTCTTCCGCACTCCGGCCCGCGACAGGCGGTTATGTGGCGTGCTATATGACCCAACATCGCGGCCTTGCAACAGCAGTACCGCCGGTGACACAGGATGCCACAAGTTCGAAGGGGCCGACCGCGATGGTCTTTTTAAATATGGGCGGACCGTCCACAACGAACGAGGTGGAAGATTTCCTGAGCAGGCTCTTTGTACGTGTCCCGAAATTACTTCACCGTCATATCTCGTTGGGAGTTGGCTAATCTTTTCCTCTTACGCTTCTACAGGCCGATGGCGATTTGATTCCCCTGGGACGATTCCAAAACTACCTCGGACCATTGATTGCGAAGCGCCGGACCCCGAAGATCCAGAAGCAGTATGCTGACATTGGAGGTGGCTCGCCCATCCGCAAGTGGTCCGAGTACCAGTGTGCCGAGATGTGCAAGCGGCTCGATCAAATATCACCGGAGACTGCGCCGCACAAGCCCTACGTCGCATTCCGCTACGCTGCCCCCTTGACGGAGACGATGTATCAGCAGCTGTTGGACGATGGATTCGGGAAGGGGAAAGGAGGTCGTGCTGTTGCTTTCACGCAGTACCCGCAGTACTCTTGCTCGACGACAGGAAGCTCACTTAATGAGTTGTGGAAGTGGCGGAATCGTCTGGAGGGAAAGCAGGCTGACCCAGCTGGAGCTATCCAATGGAGTACCATCGACCGGTGGCCAACTCATCCTGGCTTTGTAGAGGCCGTCGCGCAAAATATCGAGGCCCAATTGAAGACCTATCCGGAAGAAAAGAGGGATAAGGTGGTGTTGCTATTCTCCGCTCACAGTTTGCCCATGAGCGTTGTCAACCGCGGTAAGTCAGATCTCACGTCAAATCGGGGAGAACACGGCCCCTAATCCATGTTTCATTTTCAGGTGACCCCTATCCCTCCGAAGTCGCCGCGACAGTTCATGCCGTCATGCAGCGATTGAACTTCAGCAACCCGTACCGTTTATGCTGGCAATCTCAGGTTGGTCCCTCCGCATGGCTGGGTGCCCAGACCAGCGATACGGTCATGCAATATGTCAAGCGCGGCCACACAGACTTGGTCCTTGTGCCCATTGCTTTCACCAGTGATCACATTGAGACTCTCTATGAGTTGGATTTGGAGGTCATGGAAGAAGCCAACAGCCCCGGCGTCAAGCGAGCTGATAGCTTGAATGGCAACCCGACCTTCATCAAGGCCCTGGCTGATATTGCTTACGAGCATCTGCAGAAGGGAGAACCCTGCTCTGCCCAGATGACACTGCGCTGCCAAGGCTGTAAGAGCGAGCGATGCCTGGAGCAGAAGAAGTTCTTCGCTGGTGAACAGCACGGTGGTCTGGTGTTGTAAAAGCCGGAGGCCTAATTGCATTTTTATTGTATACCTAGGTATTTTCGTTGCATGTACATAATATCTCGGGCGGGGGTTAGGCGTTATGCTGGTGCAATTCTCTACTGTACCTTGAACACGAAATTGCTTATTCCCCTAACGATGCCCTAACAAGTTAAATCGGTTCCAAACCTGTTCCAGGGTTGGCATCGGAGTTATCGGAGCCAACCGCGTTATCGAGGCCGGATTGTTGAGTTGATAAGAGCGCTGACGGAGAGTCGCATTCCCTTGTGTCATCCCAGCTTTGAAGGGGTAATCCTGACCGAACCATTTGTCCTCGGTCCTTTTGATCCTAAACCTACAATGTGCCGGTAGACTCGATCGCTGGAAAGTGCCCTACTATCATGGAGAACGAAGAGCTTTTTGCGGGCGAATCGGCGCTTGACGCACAGCAATATGCCAGGAACACCTGTGGGACGTCAGATGTGTCAAAGCAGCCCCCCTTGCACGTTCACAGCGAACCGCTGCTGGCCGGCGATGGTTTTGAGGATGAACCGCTGCGCTACGAAGAGGACCAGCGCGATATCAATACCCGAATGAGATGGAGAAAACCGACCGTAAGTTAACTCGAGCTGTTTGTAAACGTCCCCTCTCATCGTCAATGGCAGATTTGGTGGCTGCTACCATTCGGCCTCTTATTCACGTTGGGCTTTGGAGGTCTCGCCGTACCCAAGATCAACCTGATTATGTCTTTGATTTGTCGTGATTATTTCTCTGAGAGGATGACCAAAGACCCCAACTTTACCACTCTTCCCGTCATTTTTGGAGAAGATAATGCGCAGTGCCGCATCCCCGAAGTGCAGTCTCTCGTCGCCCAGTTTCAGCTTTACATGAATCTTATTACCGGAATCATTTCCGCATTGGTCAGTCCTCGACTGGGCCACTTGTCGGATCGTTATGGCAGGACCAAAATGATCGCGATTGGCGCCATGGGTGCAGTGCTGAATGAAGTGGTTACTGTGATCATCGCTTCGCATCCGGAGAATATGTCGGCCAAAATGCTCTTCATTGGAGCCGTGATGGACGGGCTCGGTGGTTCATTTACCACGGCGCAAGCTCTGATTCATTCCTATGCTACGGATTGCACGCCGCCAGACAGACGAAGTGTGGCATTTGGTCTATTCCATGGTGTCTTGTTCTTCGGCATCGCTGCTGGTCCAAGTGGTGCTGCATATTTGATCAAAGCAACCGGGGATGTTATGATTGTCTTCTACATTGGCCTATCATTCCACATCGTCTTTTGCCTGTCGCTCTTTTTCATCGTTCCAGAGTCTCTCGCGACGGAACGCCAACGTGCTGCCCGTGAAAAGCACCGTACGAAGCAGGCAGACGCTGAAGCTTCTAAGTGGTATTCTTGGAAGGCCCTTAACCCGATGAACCTCGTCACGCCACTCTCTATCCTTCTACCCGCCGTTGGACGACCGAGTGCGTTGTTTGCTAATCGCCGGGGTGCTAGTCCTACGCTGCGACGGAATATCATTCTTCTGGCTGTCATGGATACCGCTTGCTTCGGTGTCGCCATGGGCACTGTACAGGTGATCATCATATACGCCGAATACATGTTCAACTGGGGTAATGTGGAATCGAGTCTGTTTATGTCCATTATCAACGTGGTCCGTGTGGTCAACTTGTTCGTGGTCCTCCCTATTATCGCACGATTCTTCCGTACCCCGAGCATCGACGATGGCACTATTCGCGGATCTGACATGCTGGACATTGTCATCATCCGCGTGTCAATCGTCTTTGATATACTGGGCTATGTCGGCTATGCCCTATCGAGACGCCCATCAATGATGATCCTTTCTGGTATTATTGCCTCACTTGGCGGAATGGGTGCGCCGACTTTGCAGTCATCCCTCACCAAACATGTGCCACAAGATCGCATTGGCCAACTGCTCGGTGCCACGGGTCTTCTACATGCGCTTGCACGGGTTGTCGCGCCGACTATCTTCAACTTGATCTATAGCCTGACCGTCGCTACTTATCCTCAGATGGTATTTGTTTGCCTGGCCGCAGTGTTCGGCGTAACTTTCCTGGTTAGCTTACTGATTCGGTCGCATGGTAAGTCTTTATTCCATTCGTTACCTGGAATGAATCGCCCTCTTAACATTTTCATAGTCACTCTTGGAGTGGAGCCTGCTGCGGACGTGCAGGTTGAGGCCAACGAAGATGGGGAAGGCGAGCATGATCGGCTCCTCGTACAGTAAGTATCCTATCTAGAATAACATGGCTATCTGTATTTTCCAAATAGTGAATTACTAGATTGTTGTCGTATGATGTGAAAGTTCAGAGAATCCGAGTAAAAACGATCGGCTGATCCGGACCGATGTATGTACGGCAGGTGATAGGAACCGTTCGCGCAACTTTTGTGGAAAAAGTTGCCCGTCCGAGTTCACCCCGAACTCCCATATGAACTCCCATTGCCTTCTCTTTACTTTTCTTCCCACCCTGTTCCCGACGCCCGCGACGAGTAATGTGGCGGATACCTCTTGTCTTCTAGATTTTGCAGTCGAATTCGCTTTCGCGAGGCTGGCGAGCCCGGCGCGTTAGCCTGCGGCCAGCGTTCTCACCATGTTCGCCAAAGCCGCTAATTCAACGCCGACCGTTCCATCGCGCAATGCCCTTCGAACCCTACGCCAATTGGCCCTCGCTGGGGGCACGGTGGGCGGTTGCTGCGCTCTTGCAGCCGTCACCTATGACGTCCATCGTCGAATCCGCGTGGCCGAACAGATCATCGAGAACAAACGGATCATTCACACCTCCGCACCGAATTACGACGCGAAAGCATCTGCCCAGCGACTTGCCCACATGATGGAGGCAGCCGAAGCGGGAACCTTCACGGGATTAGAGTCTATGAAGCGCAAGAAGCCCCAAGCCGAGGATGCGGCTGAGGAGTCCAGCGATTCACCTCGGCCAGGATACGTTTCTTTACACGACTTGCCACCACAATTTGCAGATATACCACTCGGCTTGTTCAACTATACCGGTTCCGGCTCCGGCTCCGGCTCCGCGTTGAGAAATGAAGCCCGCAACCGAAAACAACTGGCATTTGAGGCTAAAAGGGCGAATCGGTCAGTTTCACTCGGCAGGGTTCCTCTTGATGAACAGATCCGTCAAATGGTTCTTCAGGGCAAGGAAATTCAAGCCACGAATATGTTCATCAAGGAGCATACCGAGAAGAAGGTCCCCAGCGGTATTTCCTGGGACAGACAAGAGCTCGCATACCACCTGTTCACTGAAAACTGCAAAAAGGGGAACGTGTTCATTGCTCGGACTCTTTTCCACCGCATGGAAAGCATTACCTCTATTGATTCTGACATCTGGGCCATGATGATGCATCTGCTGGCGAAAGAGGGGCACGTGGAAGCAGTTTGTGCCATCTATGGAAAGTACCGACTTAAGCTAGAAGTTCCTGTCCATCTTATGGAAGTTATCCTCCGGTGCCTTCTTGAGTCCAGGCGCTTGAGCTTGGCCAAGTGGTTTTTCTATAACAACATCAAGCATGATGTAGATGGTGGTTTATGTGGGGCATACCTTGATGGAGTATGGAAGAAGGCTCGGAGCACCGATTTGCTAGCGGCGGAATTTCGCTTGACTTTAAAACGTCTCTCTGATCTGGAGCGCAACCCTACTGAGAAGGTCTTTAACCCGATGATCAAGGCTTTCGTCGATTCTGGGAAACTTGAAGATGCCGAAAAGCTGGTGGCTGATATGCCCGAGAAGTGGAATGTTTCTCCTGGATGCCGATCAATTGGTTTGCTGTTATATGGCAGAGCTGCGTTATGTGATTGGGAGAGCGTTATGGATGGGCTGTACGCCATGCACGAGCGAGGATTGACCGGCGAAACGCGTAATTTCGCTCGTGTGTTTGACCGTCTCCTCCTGGAGTACTATCCAACTCACTCTGGTCGAGAAACCTTCAATTTCATTATCAACTCCATCGACGACTTTGACATTGTGCCTGACAGAGTTCTGCACCGTCACATCATTGAGGCTCTGGTCGAAAGAGGAGACTATGACATGGTTAAGCATATCACTCGGTTGAGTCACGAGCGTGGATGGAAAACTGGCATTGAACGAAGCGCAATGGACAAGATCTTGAGAGCTCGACGTGTGATGATGCAAAAAACTCCTATCGGATCCTGGAACCTGATTAAGGCGGCGAAGAGGCAATATGGGATGGTGGCTTCCTCCCGGCGTATTCTGGGAACCACCGCTGAGGCCTACAACCTGGATGGTGATACTTTATCACCGGTTCGCCGCAATGCTGATGCAAACTTTTCTGAGAACATGGACCACTTCGCTCTCAAAAAGTCCATTAATCTCTATATGCCGCTGGAAAAGCGAATGGAGCAGTTCATCCACGCAGGGCGATTTGCCGCGGCGAAGGAGACTTATGACAAGGCAGTCGGAAGCGACCATCCTGTCGAACCAATTCATCTCAAACTGGCCGCCGTCGCACATATTCTCGAGAATGGCTCATCCGACCTGGAGGAAGTCCGGCAAACCATCAGGAAACAGTGGTTGAAATGGAAAACACGACCGACCGTTCGATATACTCGGCCCTTCCCCTATTTTGTGCCCTTCTTCTTCCAGCAGATCATCCAGCTTGATAAATTCAAAGTCAGCGAGTCAACTCTGTACAAGTCCGCACTCCTGGAGTTCTACGATATCTGCGCCGACACGCCCACTCTCATTGTCAAAAATCACGCATCGACGGCCCTCACCCGGCGCCTGATCCAAGAAGGGCGCCATTCATTGGCGATCGAAATCCTGAAAGCGCTTTACAAATCCAGGTGGCGCAAATCCCACAGCTTCGATCAAGTTCAGCTCAAAATGCTCTTCCGCGCCTTCGCTGAGGAACAGCAACTCCACATCCGAGGTATTTGGTGGTGCATATCTACTGTTCTTACTCGCTACGAGCGTGTTTCGCGTTTCTTTGTCGCTGAAGCTGAACGCTTACTCCCTATGCTTGAGAGACGGGTCGCCGGAGTGTCATCGAATGACCTAGATGTTATACAGCAGCTCGTGGAGTTGCTAAGGCAAAAGGCCGCTAGCGACGACCCAACCCTGTTTGCCGTCAGCCGTGAGCAAAAACGCAAGATGCGGACTAAGCTGGCCTTTCCTCATCGCGTCACAAGCCACGGGTACCTGCCGGATAAACCTGTTAAGGCAATGCTTGCGAAGTTTGACGAGGAAGTGGAATTCGATCTCTTGGATAGGGCCACTGATCCTAATGCCGATGACGTGCTGCAGTGGTGGGAAGAGGGATCTGTATCCGGCGTGCATCGCCTCCCGCCTGAGCATCCGGACTACCCCGAGCCCACCCTCAGGGACGAGAAAGCTAAGAGCGCTGCATATGTTGATGATCTCAGACACAAGCAAGATTTGCCTCCAGTGTTAGCTGCGTATGTGAAATACGCCATGGCTAGTACATAGTTTTGTATATTAGAAAAGAAGAACCCTGTAACAACAAGATACCGGTCAACTCTTTTACATCGACGTAGCCCTCGCCAACATCTTTCCCTATCCAAGCTATTCTTGGCATTCCTTCTCTTTTCAAAGGATCTCATGGATAATGCTTCGTTCAGCGGCCCGTCCTTCACTAAGATGCCCAAGCGTATTCCCGCATATGATAGTAGGGTCTACGTCGAAGGGAGGGAAAACTCGACTTACCAAATACGCTTCCTCGGAATGCGTATCCCGTGGGATAGAAGCGAGCATATCCTTGATCCAACGGGTCTTCAGACTCAATTCCACATTGCCCCAGTTGAACATGTATTCAGCGTGATGGTGACACCGAAGCAAGCGGTATCCATCGCAGCCAGAAGAATGATGTTCCCTCGAAGCGTAGGACTAGTACCCCAGCAATTAGCGAATAAAGTACTTAAGTCGTCCAACGGCGGGTAAAAGGATGGAGAGTGGCGTGATGAGTTAACCGACTTTGTCGTGAGTAGCGAGTCGCGGCTAGAGCACCCCCGCCGCAACTGGAGCTTGTGCTATCTGAGGTAGTGAGGGCTTCGCCGGTGTAAGGACTGTGCCGACTTAGATGTTATCTGCCCCCTCCTTGAGTGACTAGTCTTGTTGCGCTAAGCGATGATAGCCTCGTCCTTAGTCTAGTTCTTGCCTAGATTTTCGACTAGCTAGTAGTCGATATAGTCTGGCCTTCTAGTATAGTTATATAACCAACTTGAACAAATAGACTAGACGATTATTGGACATAAACAATAGACATAATAGCTAAGGCGGTCGCTAATAGGATTTTACTCCTTAGTAGTATAAAAAGGTTTATTTAGCTACAAAAAAAGAGAGATAAGAGAAAAGCAAGAAAGAAGTAAGGAAGAAGTAAGGAAGAAGTAAGAAAGAAAATAAAGAAGGGTTAAGCTAGTTATGATCTAGTGCTAGTATCTATATAAGCCTTGCTTCTCTATATTATCATAACCATCGCTTCATGACTTCCTTTAGTACCTAAGCTATATTAGTCTTGGTAAGTAAAAGCACTGTCATAGATAACTAAGCTCTGATACTAATGCTTATGTTAGTTCCTCGACGTAGTCTCTACGGTAGCACTTCCGACTTCGGATCTATGTATGTTATCATCCCGCTTCCTACCGCGTATACGTGGTTCATTGTATACTAGTTGGAATTTCAGTCATCAGCGCCGTCTTTGCAGGCTACGGCCATTGGAGTACCACTCGGTCACAAAAAGCGAGACCGGGAACAGCAAGAGAAGAAGTTCGTGCCTAAGGAAGATCTTGTTGCCGCCCAAGATGCAATAATGAACCTTGACACAGAGCTAAAGAAACTGAGGAGTCACTTCGAGCGTGAAAAAAGGAGAAATGATGAACTCCATAGGCGGGTTAGGGAACTGGGAGAAGAGTGCCAGGAGAGCGCCAAGCGAGAGACTCGAGGAGCTTTTCTAAGCTGGACGGAGGCTAGTATTATTATACAGGGTGACTATATCTTTACCAACACCCGAGATTATCAGAACAGGACGGAGGCCTACTGAGGGAGCGAAATCGTTGGAAAAGGCTTGGCGGTGCGCAAATCTGCAGTTATCTACGTACCATTCTGAACTGTAGCAGAAACTCGCAACGAAAATGTCGTTATAAACACGTAGAAACTCCATAAAGATCACATAAATTTCATTTCTGTATTAGCCAATCATACGCTTCGTTTAAATCGATATTCGATAATCCTGACGCACCTGATGCACCAGTGCTGATGGTATCATCACCAGTGTCCCATCCCATAACCTGCCGGGGTTGAACAGGTTGTCTCTACGCAAGCCATGAATAAATTGTCAAATATAGACTAAAATTTTAGTATGGCTCAGTTCTGGTGCTTAATACAGAAACATGGAAAACACAATCATGCAGAAAGAGCGGTAGAGTTAATCGCACATATGGATCGAATTGTTCGACAGTTATTATCAACAGAAGGAAAGAATATAGTGAAATGTGGAATGTCGGATCAGACTCGGCCGTGGCTTATGCTGCACGGGGAATGCACGGAAAATAGACAAACGAAGGACGGTGACAGGAGATGTCTGCATGATGCAAAGGAAAATGGGAAGAGAGTGAAGTATGGAGGTGTAGGCGGACCCTATCCAGGGAGGTGCCAAGAAGCCACCCACGGTGTCTTCTATTAGGGAGGCAACGCAGTGATCAAGGGAGAGGTGCTGGTCGGACAAGAAGAGAAAGGAGACTCGTAGCCATTATAGAAGTGACGCAAGCCGTCTCTGTTTGAGGACCTGCCCACAAACTCGAGCAATCCGTTTTCAGTGCCAATGAAATGCTTTTAGTGGTGGGAGTGGATGCGGTTGACCCGAGGGCTGTATCGACTGGTACGGGAGAGCGAACCCACGTCGTGCTTGCCATCGCAGCAGGCACGGACGTTCTCAAGTCGATCGTCATCCTCGTGGTCGTGTCCGAGATGCTCGACACTGTCTCGACCACGAAGGCTTTCGTTGTGGACACTAGGAGACTGGCCATGACGTCCCTTCAGACTGGCAATCGATCCGCGGATCGAGCTGTTCAGGATTGTACTGAGACGGGATGAGGATCGCTGCTGGGCTTCTTCGGGAACCTGCAGCGTGGAGTTCGGTGCCGAGCTGAGTGCGGGGGATGCACGTCCAGGAGTCCCAGCTGAGCGCATAGACATGGCAGAAGCTGCACGTTGCTGCTTGGGTTTCCCGCGGACGGTGTGACTGTTGTAGGACGACAGTGACATCCGAGCTGTCTGACGAGAGGCCGAGCGGAAACCGGGGTTAAACTCATCGATATCATCCAAAGTCACACTGTTATCGTGGTCCTCGCAGTTGTCATTGGTCTCACGCAAGAGGAGGTACGACAGGGCATTGAACCAAGTCTCGTGCCGTTGGCTCGTGCTGGCAGTGAACCGAACCCGACGGCCGGGGCTGACAACCTCCAAGCTTCGGCAGTGAAGGCCCGGAGGATACGGGTTGTCATCTGCGACCACTCGCACCGCCTCGATTGGCACACTCTTTGTCCGAAGCTCGCTCTTACCAGCAGTCTGTGGGTCTTGTTCACTCCAGTATAAGGTACGGGTATACGGGTGGACCCAGAAGTACCGCCGATGTCGTGTGGACGACATGTCCGCTGAGCCGGTCTTTCGCGTATATTTCCAGAGGAACTCTCCAATCATTGTTTGGGTGATCGCCTGGATCATGCGAGGGTCAGTGTTAGGTCCATAGCCGTGAGGCGTGGGACCACCATGAGGGCTCATGTTGAACCGCTCCTCGACCTCGGAAGCAAACGACGACACTGATGATCGCCTGGACATCTGGCTCTGGCTTTCCCTCCTCATCCGAGCTTGGGTAGACATGGTCTTAGTGGACCCAGCACGGTTGGCATGTTCGCCTGGTGTCCGCGGCCCCTGCACATTCATGCGATACGCAGAGGCGGGCGCCAAAGGAGGACCCATGGTACCGGGAGACGGTGCGGGCACGTCGATTGACTTTTTCTCGGCCGCTATGATAGCCTCGCGGTGATCCGAAGGCAATGGAGGGTGATAGCTGACACCGGATGCCTGGCTGCTTGCAGTATCAGGTCGCCTCGGCGTTCCTGATTTAGATGACTGCGGCTGAGGGCGAGGCCTGAGCTTGGGAGTAGCGAATGATGAAGTAGCCGCGGCAGTAGCAGTAGCAGCAGCCGCCGCAGCCACCGTCGCTTCTTTTGTATGATGGCTGTCGCCGGAAGTGGGCCGCGCGAACTCCCGTTCCATGAGGATCTGATCGATTTGCTTTGAGGAAAGAACGGTTTGAGCGCCCTGGTCGGTGCTAACAAAGCTGGACGGTTGTGTACCAGTATGAGGCAGGGCATTGCCAGAAATGTCGCTCAGAGCCAGACCAGTGCTCATGCGCTGCTCGCTGGTCGTGGTACCAGCACGGCTGCGGACACGGTCACTAGTTTCATCTTCATGGACAAGTGCGGCTCCAGCAGCCTTTGGCTCATCCACTGGGTCTGTCTGGATGCCAAATTCGGCCATTGAGGGGGCCACACGTGGCACATACTGGACTGGATGAGTCTCGATCGAGCGTAGAGTAGATAGTGAGGGGCTTGGGAGCGGAGGAAGTTCAACAGGCTTGGGTGCAACCGGTTGTGTAAATGCCGGATTCAGCCAAGAGATTGACAGCTGTGGAAGAACTGGCTCTGGCTCAGGCTCGGGAATAACAATCGGTACCGGCTCTGGAACAGGTTCCGGAAGCTGAGGCTCAACGGGCTCAGTGTGTTGAGAGGCAATAGTCGACACACCCAGCTCGGGCAATGGAGCTTCTTCGACAACAGGAGGTTCGGGGATGGGCTCAGGTTCGGGGAATCGGGCCGGTACAGGCTCGGTGGAATGGGCGAAGAGAGATGACAAGGATAATTGGGGCAGTTCTCGCACAGGCTCGACGGGAATGACAGGTTCCGGCTCAGGTATTTCTGCCACAACGGGCACAGTGTACTGCGAGGAAATTGAGGAAATATTGATCTCTGGAAGTTCGGGCACATGAAGCTCGTGCTTCACAGGCTCGACCATGCCTCCAGAAACGTATGAAATACCAAGCTCTGTGAACTTGGGCACCTCGGGAACGGTTTCTTGAGTAAAGATGGTCGCCATTCCCATTTCTGCCGGCTCGGCTTGAGTGCCCGATTCAGTAGTTCCTACACTTCCTACAGAGCGCTCATCCCATACCATCTTCGGTGGGGTGGGAACGTTAGCCGGGTGGCCACCTTCAGCAGCTAGGGGCTTGAGAGGCGTCCATTGTGTTCCAGAGCTAACCAGGGTAGGGATTGTATCCCGGGCTTCAGGATCGATTCCTCGGTCAGCAGTCTGACTTCTCTGCGGAGTAGCCGGGGCCTCGGGAAGCGCAGCTTCGCCAACAACGTTGACAGGAGCGGCAGCCTCCCAAGGATCAGTCATTACGCCACTGTCGACCATAACAGGCTTGGGCGGCACATCCAGCATTGCCTCAGAGGGTCTGCGAGAGGCCGATGCAGGTTCCATACGCGGGGTAGAGGCCTCTGCAACTTCCTCCTCCTCTTCCTCCTCGCCACCTTCCAGCTCTGCAAGCTCAGCGAAGAGACTTTGACCCTCCTGGGCCATAGATCCTTGCTCGAAACTTGGAGCAGGGGAGTTGCGTGAGCTGCCCGGTCGGCTGACAGAGGCCATCGGGGCTTCGCCAGACGGGCGAATCCGTCTCAAGAAGCTCCGCTTGGACCGGACGCCAGAACGAGAGATATGCATTTGGCTGGGCGAGGAATGACCTCCATCGTCTGTCTGGTCATCGTCCGTGGAAGCTGAGCTGTGGTACGAAGTGCGATCCCGAGCCTTGGCCATCATCAACGACGAGGAAACTCGGTTCCGCGGTGTGGTCTGGACGTTGTTCTCGGTCTCGGTGAGGCCTGCAGAGTCATCGCTGCTGTCGTCCGCCATGCTTTCCACGCCAGTTTGGAATGCCTCGCTCTCGGTAGCAGTTGCGCGCTCATTCGCCGTCTCGAATCCATCCTCAGCTTCGGTGGCAGTTTGGTAGACGTCGCTAGGCTCATCAGGGGAGCGAGCACCAGAGCGGACTCTGGGGATAGCTGCCATGATCGGGCGAGTGGGGCTAGTCTGACCAGCATTGTCCTCCCAATCAGTGTCCTGGAGTTCGACAACCGATTTCTCCTTGCGACCAGCACCAAGAAGATCTGGACGAAGGGGTTTGCGGAAGGAGTCTTGCTTGGACTTCAGGCGCGCCTGTTTGCTCGAGGTTGGCGCAGCGGTCTCGCGGCGTTTCTGCTCGACTTCATCGCGGGCTTCTTGCAACATGCGCTTAAGCTCAATCTTCTCCGTCTTTTCGCGATGGATGGTGCTCTTGAGGTTCTGGATCATACGATGGGCATGGCCCAGAGAGCTTTTCAGGGTTTCCGTTTCCAAGTGTCCATGGCGAGGAGTGAATTTGTTAGGTGACGGGGGCGGAGAGTTATCAGGCGTGGTATGTTCTTGGTCAGAACCGTCGTTATCCTCGGGGATATCACGAGAGCTCTGGGATTCATACTCTCGGATACGCATGGCAAGGCCTTTCGCCAGTTCTTGGTTTTGAGAGGTCAGCTCTTCGAGTTTCTTCTGCAGGGCAGATTTCTCCAGATCGCCGGCATTCAGGTTCCGACGCAAGAGGTGCATCTCAGAATCGTTGGCTTTCTGCAAGGCTGTCTGTTCCTCCAGGAGCTTCGAGTTGGCTTGCCTCAGCTCCTCCACTTCTCGCTCCACGGCACTTTTTTCGGAGTGGGAAGCGCTGAGGCTGCTGTTGAGCTTCTTCTCACGTTCGTTGGCGTCTCTGATAGCTGCCATCAGCTCATGGGTCTGCGTTTCCAAGGCCCAATTTTCATCCTTATAGCGCTGTTCGCTGTCATCGAGTGCCCGAATGCGCTGCGAATAAGCTTCTGCTTCGAGCTCCAATCGCGATTTCTCCAAATTCACCGTCTTCAGCGACTCCTCCCGTTCAGCGAGAAGCGCCTGTAATTGACGAACTTGGGCCAGAAGAGAGGTGGAAATTTCGGTCGCAAACTCGATATCGTGCACTCGACTGGCTGGCTGGTTGCGCTGTTTGCGGGACGGGACACTGACTTTGCTGGGAGAATTTGTCGCTTGGCTGGCGAAGAGAGCAGGACTGATGGGGGACTATCCTGGGAGTTAGATGGGACAAAGGTCAAGGCTATGGGCGTTACAGTCATGGTACCTTTTGATCGAAACCTGGTGTACCCGGCTGGGTATCCTCTGCGCCTCCGGCCAACCGCTTTGGAGCCAAAAATGCGCGCGCCGTCTCTCGACCAATCTCACTATACTCTCGTTCTAGGTCGGCGAGTTTCTGTCGAAGTTCCGGGCTCATTTCCCCTTCATCCTGTTGTTGCTCGACCTGCTTGAGCTGCTCCTCGAGTTGTCGTTGTTGGTCGATGAGTGCAGTTCCCAACTTGGATGCCTCTTCCAGACGGCGCTCAGTCTCTGCGAGATGAGCCTCGAGAGCCCGCTTGGCTTGTGCTGGCGAAGAAGCATTGAGGCTGAAAAGTTGCGTGTCGAAGGACGAATAACGATGAGACTCGCGGGGCACGGGTGGTTGCCCGTTAGTCGAAACGAACGGATCCTCCATCATGGCGGCAAGAGCGTTATCCGCGGTTTTCGATGCTGTCATTCTCCGAGGGTACGGCGTACCTCAGTCGGCGTCCGAATCCTCTTCAGTGGGAGGACACAGTCGCCGCTGGGAGGGGAGTCGCACGACTTCTTCGATGAATCAAGGTAAGTCTAAACGAGCATCGTCCAAGTCAACGCGCCTTGAGTGTCGCAAGATCCCCGCGCAGGGACAGTGAGCCGACCAGCGACCACAGAAATATGCAGGGGAAAACAAAAGGGGTTGGACACCGCCCGCGAGGAGCGAACGTGGGAGGGGAAAGAGAACAACAAACGCGGGCGAATCAGTGTGAATCCCGGACCTGCGAGATCTGGGAATACGCGTTGATCACCAAACTAGAAAACACTGCAAGTCTGCAGGAATTATCATTCAACAGGAAAAAGCAACAAAAGAAAAAGGAAAGTAGACTTGGGCAAGGAAATGAAAACGAGGGAAGGGAGTGTAGGGAGAGTGATTGGGGTAGGGCGACTCAGGCGGGGAGTGGAAGAAGAGAGAGGGCGCACTTGGGAGGAGTTCGTCTTTGCCAAATTGGCGGTGTTTGAGATTGGGTAGGCCTCAAGATGGGGAGAGCACGATCGCCCCTCTATGACGCTCGTGGGTATATATATAGCTAGTGGGGTATCGCGGGAAATTACAGCACTATATACTACATAGAAAATATACAGGTCGACTCGACGTAAACAAGTCATCGAAAACAAGGTTGAGCTTTCCGATTCGACGGTTTTGTGTTGTTGTTGTTCGCACGCGTTGTTTGCATCGTTTGCATTGCTGAGTCATCTCAGATTCGAGAGCCTTCGTCATCCGATCTTGATCTGATATCAAATCGATCATTCTTCCTCCCAAATTCCTCATTTCTGTCTCTCGATTTAGTCGCCATGGCAGAAGAAACTGAAGTCGCCGAGGCTGTCCCCCAGTTCGGCTTCAAGAAGCGCTCCAACAAGGCCAAAGCCAACTTCCGCAAGAAACCCGCCACGCCACCTCCAGCCTCCGACTCCGATTTCACCTCCTCTGACGACGAAGAAGGCCGGCGCATTAAGAGGCGGCGCAAGAACGTCGCAGTGACTGCCTCGTCTGCTGCAAACGCCACCAGGAAAGACACCTCCGTCGAGCAGGCCCCCGCTGGACCCGCTCCATTGACGACGAGCAACGATGCAACCAAGAGCGCCAACTGGTACGATGAAGACTTGAGCGCCAAGAATCTACTCGGCTCGACGAGAGCGCAGCCTCAAGAATCGGCCGCCCCAGACGGTACCTATAAGGGCAAAGCCAACTATACATCCTTCATCCAGAAGAACCCAGACGCGCCGACAAAACAGTTCGGTCCGATCAAAGCGCCTACCAATGTGCGGACAGTAACGGTGATGGATTTTGCACCTGATGTGTGTAAGGACTGGAAACAAACAGGATGTGAGTCATTGTCGACCTCGCCGTGAACCTTTAACCCGATACAGTTGCTAACTCATTTACCTATACAGTTTGCGGTTTCGGCGATTCATGCAAGTTCCTTCACGCACGAGAAGACTATAAACAAGGATGGGAACTGGATCGCGACTGGGAGATAGGCACCAATGGCAAGAAATTGACCGGGCGGGTCGTGTCGCAGCGCAAAGGTGCAGGCAAGACCGAGGAGGATGAGGAGGATGATGATGATGATGAATTGCTGGAAAGCATCCCATTCGCCTGCATTATTTGCAGAAAACCCTATCAAAACCCCATCATCACGAAGTGTGGTCACTATTTCTGCGAGTCCTGTGCCTTGAATCGCTATCGGAAGAATCCTTCTTGTGCTGCGTGTGGCGCGGGGACTGGAGGTGTTTTCAACGTCGCGAAGAAGCTCACTGCCTTGCTGGACAAGAAGCGGGAGCGAGCACGCAAACAACGCGAAGAAGCAATTGCCAATGGAGAAGAAGTTAGCGACGAGGACGAGGAAGATAGTGACTGAGCAGGCTGTTGAAATGCAGCTGGGCTGCACAGCGTGGACGTTATCTTTCTGATGTGGAAACGCGATACATAGTACCTAGGTAATAAAACTAGAAGATCACTAGGATGGCTGTCCGGTCCAGGAGCATCCTGCCTCCACGGACCGTCTGTGTCCTATCTCTCACATATACAAACCTTCTAGGCCGGAACAGTGTTTCTATCGACACGAGCTGTATTATAATTCGAGACAATCTACAATACAACAGAGTATACGAGTGGTATGCCAATATATCTTCTATCGAAATGAAATATAAGTAGGATGATCTCTGTACACCGGGACGGGACAAGTACGCCCCAAAGCTGTATGTTGTATGGCGTCAAGCCCATCTACAGAAACTCCAGCACCTGAACACAAAAAAGTCTAACCCAAAACCGAATGAACGCCGGGATTCTCTGCGACTCCGCGCCGGAAATGAAAATGAAGCTGCAGGCATGCGAAAACTCAACAACTATGCGCAAGGCCCGTGGCCTCTTAGCATTGGCCATAAACCTGGCAATAGCAAAGCTCCTCATCGGGGCAGTAGACGGCATCCATGCCAAAAATAACATGCCATAAAAACTCCATGACTCGTCCAGACGAGGCATCGTTCAATTCCGTATCGATAATCCACTGCCGGAACTTGATGTAGTCGTCGCGCGGCCGCGAATATACCTGGGCGCGCGAGACAGCGAATTGCGCACAGCACGCTGCGCCAACCTGATCCGGCTTGCGGAGGTATCTCTGGTTGTAGGACTCGGTTTGGTAGGGCGAGGAGGTGTTGAGCGGCGGAGTGCTGGTACTTTCGAATACATCCCACCAGACCTGCTCGGTGATATGGGCGTTGTATCGGTGGGCTTCCTTGCAGCCGGGATTCCAGTTGCAGCGGAGGTTGACGTAGCCGTTTTGTTGGACAAAGTCGAGTTGGAGCATGCGCATTGCGGCGACGTTGTCGTGGAGTGGAGCGTCGACATGCCAGGCCATTAGGAAGCCGGAGCGGTGGGCGTGGAGGAAGACTATTGTTGAGGGGAGGTCGTCGTAGTGATCGATCACGTAGGTAAGGTAGGCCATGGACTCGTGGCCTTTGTTTGCGGGGGTTGTGAGCACATTGGCGTCTGATTCTGTTGGTTGGGAAGGGTTGACGATGTAGATGGCTCGTTGCCAGCTATAAAGCGAGTTAGTCCCCGACCCGGCCAATTAAGGGGGAGATATTTACTCTGTCAGCTGCTCTTCTACCCAATCGGTAGGTTCCTCCTCCAGCTTGGCCATCACAATCACCTTGTCTCCCGGGGTGGTGTAGTTCTCAGCTGGTCTGTGAATAGGCCCATTGCGATCCAGCCAATCAACCAGGTATGCGCCAGCGCGGTACTGGTTACAAATGTCCTGTAAATGGACCTCCAGCAGATATAGAGAAAACAATAGCAATGACGTAACGCATAATGCGAGACGTAGTCCACCTTTCATCGTGAATGCAAACAAATTATACTTCCAAGATCGAGGCGCGCCCTAAGGCCAAGCTCCCAATCCAATTGTTCCAATCTCACAGCGGGAGCGACCAGTGAGCCATTGATAGAAGGGTAGATTATACAAGAAAGTCGATAGAGAAAGGACTGAATAGAGCGAGAGAATTGGAGACTGAAAGTCGAGTGTATGAGGGGAAGTTGAGAGAAATCGGGGAAAGAGAGTGGGAAGCGACTCGGTCCGCAAGGAGACGGGGAAAAGGAGTGTGGAAAAGGATGTAAAAGGACGATGATAAGTTGAACGCACGATCTACTCGGCAGGAAATAGTCTAAGCAGAAAAGAGGAAAGGCGGGATAAAGGACGGACTAGGAAGGGCCTATGCTTAATCTTCCTTTTTTTTTTTTTGCCATCCAAGAGGCTAAGCCGCGTTTAACTTAGAATGTCATGCTGCACCAACGTCACTGGGTCCCGCAGGCGACGCGAGACTGAGATGGGACTGGTTCAGGGGATTTCGGGGCCGCGAGTCAAAACCGGGGCTGGTTAAAGGCCGCACTGGCCCTTGGCGCCAAAAGCTTGGCTTTGAACCCCTGCAGACTGTGTATGGAGTACTCCATAGACAAATTAACTGGGGGCCGACGTCAACCGCGGGTGGGCATTCAGTTGATTAGCTGGTTCACTGTATGATATGATATGTGTACCATGGATCACACGTGGCAACGGACACAGTTCAAGGGAGAGAATGCGGGAAAATAGAGAATAGACGTAGTTCCCCACCGACTTGGTGGGTTTAGCTTCGTATCCTCATGTCCTATGTGGGGTTTCAATTCTCCCCTGTCGAGTTAAAGTTGTTGAGGGAGAGTAGATTTTTTGACAGTCTTTTGTGTGTATGTAGTCCAATTCATACCCCAGTTGAGTGTCATCGTGGCATAGTAGTGTGGCAGTGTGGCAATGTGGCAATAACGGAGTGAGGATTCACAACTCATTCAGCGCAACAGAGTACGGAGAGTACGGAGAGTACCCGCCGTACGCGGTAGTCTTCCAACCCTCATCAAGTCCCGAGCACTGCAGTGTACAGAGTAGCCCTGATATGCCGTATTAGATCTGGGACGGGAGCCGAGGGGATCAATTCCATGCGGTTTGATCCTCGCACAAACACCCGCTCCCTTGCAGTCCGGTCGGTTATTACTCCATTAAGGGGAATTGATATAGTCACTTCCTCCCAAAATAGGCTTAGCGTATTGAACTGCATGTCTCTGTCTTTTATTTTTCTCTTCTTCTGACTACACCACCCAGTGATTATACAAAGGTATAGACGCACTAGAATGCGCAAAAGAAAAGTGATTACTTTGTACTTGCGCGCCTTTTAGGTAGGCTGTGTAGATGCGGTAGAAAGTGGGTCATAGGGAGTGTTGAATGTAGTTGAAGTCTCAATGGCCCCCAAAAGTCCGGGGCTGCCCGACTCATTTTCAGCAGACGTAAAGACAAGCCAGACAGCTTTGCCTCGCCGTTGAAGAGGTCTTTTCGTCGGTGCTGACAGAGCCAACAGCGCAAGACTTTGCAAACCGCTTATTTGATCTGAGAGGCTCATCGATTCTCAAAACGATAATTCTGAAGACGGGCGAGGGCCTGCGTTGATTCCCGCAGTGGCGTCCGGATTATGTCAAAGCAGAGGAGAAATGTCCAAGGATATTTGAGATCCACTCTCCTCAAAAGACGGGAGATGCTCCGTCCATCAAAAGATTGGGAACTGACAGGGATCGAACGATCAAATTGATGGATAGACGCTAAGAGCGACGGGTTGAGCAGGAGTTCATGTATCATTTAGGTCCTGCCCAGTCTAGCTATACTCAGCTCCTGCGTAGATAAAAGTTCCGTGTACCGCTAATTTGTTCTTTCTTCAAGACTTTTCCAACGATTTCGCTCCGAATGTCGATTAGTATCCCCGCGTGGTCACATGACCCTTCTCCGCAGTGGCCGGACCCTAACTTTTTGATCTGTCAGATCTTCCTCTTTTCTATTCTTCGACATTGCACAGATCGATCAATATGTCTTCGGATGCTCCCCCGCCGCTTGGAGAGCGGCTATTTGGCCTTGTCGAGCCCGCAGTGCTCATGGCTTGGGCGATGCGTCGTAAGTGCCCATTGATACCATATTTCCCTCTTTTTTTCTGGAATCGTTCATGACTTCCTTATCTACATGTACTTATTCTTTTCTGGTCTATGTTTGTTATGAATGTAACTTAGACAAAGTTGGAGCAACCCAAGCCAAGGCTTGATGTTTAATATCTACTCAGGCTGTCCTACTTGTTATATGAGTCAATCATTTTCTCGAACATAGCTAACTACAGCAGATTACATCCACGTCTGCAGTGAAGCCGTTTTCAAAAATGGCCAGGTTCTGGCGCCCATCTTCCGTACCCGCGAGCTACGCGATAAATCCTTTGGCCGATTCTGGATTGAATTTACCAGTGAGTATTCTCGTCCCCATAGAGAAAGAACGCATGGAAAGCAGTCTTCAAGAAAGCACTTCTCTCTCTCAATTCAAAACAAGCCCTAAATATCACCAGACACCCCATCCCAACCCACAACACCACCCTCAACAATCGACTCTGAAGAATTCAACCCAACCAACAACAGAAACTCATCCGCCCTAATCCCACCCCTACTCAAAACCGCCTCCGGAGTCGTCCTCGACATCGGCCCAGGCACAGGAACCCAAATGCCCCTCCTACGCTCCCCATCCATAACAACAATATACGGCTGCGAGCCCTGCCACGGGCTCCACGCCCAACTCCGCGCAAAAGCAGAATCCGAAGGCCTCGCATCCAAATACCACATTCTAGGCTGTGGAGCCGCAGCATCAGACTTACTCCCGGCTCTCCGTGACACGAAAACCGGAGTTACATCGGGCTATGACGCAGATGTGAAAAATGGGGTCTTTGATACGATTCTCTGCGTGCGTGTACTTTGCTCTGTGCCGGAGATGGAGCGCACGGTGAGGGAGTTGTATGGTTTGCTTAAGCCGGGTGGTAGGTTGCTTGTTACGGAGCATGTTGTTAATCCGTGGCGGAGTGCGAAGGGGTCTTTGCTTGCGAGGGTTGTGCAGGGGGTTTATATGATGCTTGGGTGGAGTTTCTTTGTTGGGGATTGTTGTATGGATCGGGATACGGAGGGGGCGTTGAGATCGGCTGCGGATGGTGATGGGGGTTGGGAGAGTGTTGATATTCAGCGGTCGTTTACTTGGTCGGCTATGCCTTATATCTCTGGGACTTTGGTGAAGAAGGGTCATTAGAGAGAAGTTGGATGGGTGGGCTTGTATAGTGATATTGTTGGTTGGAATGCGTTGGTGATATTCTTGCAAATGGGTATCATAATTGCATAATAAAGTTGGCACGTACAAGGGAGACTGTTTCTCCGAGTGTATAAGAACGAGCATAGAATGAGAGTCATTAACTGGGTTTTGGTCGCCCTGGAGGCCAGAAGTCAAACAGATCTAGTGCCTCACACGTCCAGGGCCCCTCTTCGTAGACTTCTGGTTGTTCAGAAACTGTACTCATGGCGTTTTGCATGAGCGTAGACCGGCTCTGGAGTGTGCGTTGAGCCGTCAAGGCAGTCGGATCGGAGAGTGATTTCCGCAAAGGCGCATCGAGAGCCCTTCGGGCAGGTAGGTTGGGAGATTGGGTCATTGTGATTCCCCGATTTGAACCACCTGCCATCTCATCGAGAATGAATTGCGTTGAGTCCGAGGGCAGGAACTCGGCGTTGGTTGTTGAGTCAAGCTCATGGGCGGGGGTATTGGCAGCTCTACAAGGGAATTAGTACTGGTCGGTATCATCTGTCTGGCACATACTGACTGCGAATCCAGGGTTTTTGTTGTAGGCTGGCTCTTTCTTGAAGGAAGTGGTTTCGACGGCGTCGGAGACGACTTCTGCGATGTCTCGCTGGGCAATAATGCGCTGTACATAAGTTTTCTGCGGGGTTTCTCTGTGGCCATGCGCAATGTCTTCGCGGGCGCTTCAGAGGATGATGTGTTTGGAGTTGGCCGTAGTGGACGCGGTAGGTTCTCATCTGGTAGCCTCCGAAGTCCAAGCGGCTCAGGCTGCACGTTATCCGTTGCTGAGCGCATCGTGTCTTTTGGAGGATGGCTCGATGATGCCGAGGGAAAAGGCAGAGGAGGCTTCACGAATGCTGGAGGTTCAGGCCTCGGCGCTTTTGTTGCTGTTGGAGCGTCTCCTAGCTTCTCAGGCGGAAAAGAAGGTTTTGTTGCTTTGAGCACCCCTCGCGACTTGTCAGGCGGCATGGAAGGCTTCGTGAATTGGGGAGGTTCAGGCCTCTGTGGCGCTGTTGCCTTTGACCCATCCCGTGGCTTCTCAGGCGGTATAGAAGGCTTTGGAGGCTCCAAGCTCTGAGGATTTGCCGCTTTGGGTGCCTCTCGTGGCTTCTCTGCTAGAGGCCGCGGGATGGGCTCTGGGGGTTGACGTCTTGGCGTTTCGCGTGTTGTCACGACGTTTCGTAGCTCTGTAGCACGAAAGGGTTCCTCCGGATCGGTCAAATCCACCATCTCAGCCGGAGTATTTCTGTTGTTGACCACTGGTCTCTCCATCGGGGCCACTTTCCGTCGTTTGGGTGCGCGTTGAGACGGCAAGGAGTCATCCGATGACGGCGGGGGTGGATGCCTTGCCTCGTAAGGCGAAACCAAGTGCCCGATTGGAGTTTTGTTGATGCCGAGAAGGTCGTTCAGCGAGCGAAATGGCTGCGACGAGCCCGAGGACCGGATGGGTGTCGAGATACGCGATGCCTGCGACGCGGGATCATTGGACTGCGGCGAGCCCTGGCAGGACGCCTTCTTCTCGAAGAGGTTGGAGATATCTGTCTGAGTGGTGCTCAATCGCTCACCGACCTGGATCAGTGCTCCCTTGTCCAGCTCGAGCTCGTCGCCGTCCTGGACTTCCTCGGCCGACCGCCAGTGATGATCACCGATATAGTTCCCCTGTTCGTCGTATACCATAATCCGCTTGTTAAAGGCATGGTACTTGAGGTATCCATCCTGCCACCGTTTGGACTTGCGGCGCAAGTCGTGTGTGTATAGGCAGCGGAACCTAACCACGGACGCAGTGACCTGAGACGGGGATTGGGACTGGGAGGCCCGGCCCGGTCCCGGACCTCGAGCGGATGATAACGGGGTGTACATGGCGGAGGGAGTACATGGGTTCGTGCATGCCGAGGATTCAGTGGCGAGACATTGAGCTGGAGCAGGTGAAGGTGTGAAGATGCGAAGATGGAGCAGTGGATAAGTGGATAAGACGCGATAAGCGTAAACGCGGGTCGCGTTGGAGTTCGGGCACTCGCTGTCTCCCTGGTCATTCACGGAGGATCTTGTTCAGCGATCCTATAATTACATATAGAATCTGATGATCTATGAAATTGACGAATGTAACTTCGTTCTGTAGCTGGTTATATTTTGCAGGTCCTCTATATCCTCACTCAAGGACTTCGATCAACACTTTGTATAGAGTTGAGGTAATAGATCATAGCTGACTGCGAATCTGGATCATTTACCTTGATAGTCTGCAATCGCCGTCTTCTGGGATTCTGACAACAAGTGCGAGCCTTTCTTGAAGAACAAAATATTGGCGGTTACTACTTATATAGCACTTGGTTACGAGATTAGATGTCGCCTCAGGCATTCGTGGATCAACATATCTCTCAAGGTCTACTCTTACAGTCAGAGCTGGTTAAAGCGTACCCCCTTAAGGCGAAAACCTGAATAATACGAGAGGTTTTCCGCACCAAAATTACATATTTTTTGAATGACCATAGTTAACTAAGTCAGATAAGCACGTGACCTTTGACGGGGTTAAACCAAATTAGGAAGTGCCCAGGATTAGTCATAATGCCAAGACTGTCTACTGAAGCGAAGACGTGGTTTTAAAAATATTTTGACCAACATTATTTCGCTTTAACAAGGTTTGACTGTATAGGGTACCGTTCCTATCCCACCAATCCCTGTACAGAGTATGAATATTTTTAGGGCATATAGTGGAGCAGCAATGATAGCAATCGAGATCGACGCCTTTCCCCGAAACAAGATTAATGAGGGGGAGGGGCCAATGTAGGCCAATGATCCTGGATGAGCCGCAGCGAGGCTGAAACGTTCCTCTTTCTCCTTTCTCTTCTTTTTTGACTTTTCTACTTTAAAAGTGCTGACTCCCGACGTCCGGAATTAATCTATTTCAGTTCTCATCTTGTCCTCTTCCATATTCGTGCTACTCCAAGCTAAGCTCCCCACTTTGTTGCCCGTGACTCCCCAACCACCCAAGGTCCAGAACCCAAGGTCAAGATGCAGAGCGTGCAGAGGAAGTTCGGACGGATGACCACCAAAGAGTCAGCCAACGATAGCCACGTTGCCGTTCTTTTAAAGGATTTTGAGGATGCTGATAATCTCTTGGCCAATGTAGGTACTAGGCAGCATCTTTCTGGAGATCCACCGGCGACTAACTCACCTTCCAGATTATCGATTCCACCACGTCCTGGCGCAATGCCTGGGTATCCATTGCAACTATCCAGAGCCGCATGTTCGATGAGTTCGACGGAATCTATGGCCCCATTGTCGGCTCCAGCGAAACCTCCACCTCTCATCGGCCGGTGGATACCGACCCCGCGATTTTAGCACGCGCCAACAGACTGCGAAAAGAATACGATGAGCTACGCGGGGATCTGGTACAGGAGCTGGACGCCGTCGAGGTGCGCATGACGCAGCCGGCTGAAAATGCAAAAAACTACCTACTTCCGATGAAAAAGACGATCAAGAAGCGCAATGATAAAAAGGTAAGGGTGAACCCACCCGCGACCCAGTACGAGTCTAATATCCCTTTTTCCAGTCCGATTTCGAGCGGCACCAAAGCAAAGTCGATAACCTCATGGCAAAGGGGAAACGCTCCGAACGCGACAATGCGAATCTTGTCAAGGCAAATGCTGACTTCGCTGCTGCGAAAGAGGTTCGCAGGCCTCAACCTCCGCATTAGAACATCTATTAATCACGATATAGGCCTACACCGCAGCAGACGATGACTTACGACGGCGTCTACCAACCCTGATTTCGCTCCTGTTCTCCTTAGTACCATACATCCTGAGGGCACAGGTCGAGATCCAGAACCGTATGCTGGCCCATTACTACACCGTGCTGCACACATATTGCGAGGAAGAAGGATTTCCATCCCCGCCACCAGAAATGGAGCAGGTAGTCCAGGAATGGGAACTGGCAAACAATCCAGCAAAGAACAAGATCGAGGCCCTAGCCTGCCTCAGCCAGGGCAAGGCAATCCGAGAATCCGATCCCAACAACCCCGCGAACCAACGACCGTCCATCGCCAGCAAGCGACCCTCGCTCGCATCTCTCAAAAGCCACGCAAGCAGCACCCCCGGCTTCTCCCTATCTGCAGCCCGCAAACCATCCTTCACGCCCCCAATGCCCGGTAACAAGTCCTGCGGCGCAGAGCTTCGCCCTGTCTCTCCAACCTCCTCATACATGACACCCCGCGGCTCCGTCTCCCTCGCCAGCTCCTCAGGCACGCCCTCGCTCCCCTCAGAAAGCGACTACTACGAGCCTCCGATTCCAAGTCCATTCCCACAGCCAGTCACCCAAGTCCCAGTGTCAATGTCGCCAGCCGGTCCCAAAATCGACCACGTACAGTACACAGCCAATGCGCGCGGCAACCCAGGCGGACAGGATATGGCCGCAACTATTGCAGCCAAGAAGAAAGGACCTCCGCCCCCGCCACGTGGTAATTCCTTCGTCACTGCTCTGTATGACTTTGACGGGAATCAGAATGGAGACTTGGCTTTCCGGGAAGGTGACCGGATCAAAGTGGTGACCAAGACGCAGAGCACGGATGATTGGTGGGAGGGTGAATTGAGAGGGGTGAAGGGGCAGTTTCCTGCCAACTATGTAAAATGAGTGAGGATGGTCTTGATGGACTACCCGTGGACATCGACAGCATTGTGGAATTGGTGGATGAATATACCCAGAAGAATTTGAGAGCACATTTTCTTAGATTCGATTGAGTCGCTCCTTGATATTTTGCGAATTTCCGATTTTCTTATTTCTTTTCACGTTGTGTTGTTCTTACTCGGACAGTGTATCCCCTGACAACACTAGACAACACTAGACCTGGGCTATAGAAATCGTTCCTATGAAGCTGAATACTGCAAAATCTTACATCAACCACCCAAGTGGCCGAGCAGTAACTCGGCTGTCACATCTTCCTTGGTCTAGTGGTCATGATTTCCGCTTGTCATTAACACTGATAAGCGCGGGAGACCGGGGTTCGATTCCCCGAGGGAGAGTTCTTTTTTACAGTCTGTCAATTCAGACATGTTTGTATTTTTTTTTTTTTTCCTTTCTCTTTGAACGGATCGAATCAAACTCTGAAGTTTCTAAATAAAAAATACTTGTATCGAATTTCAATAGCAGTATAACTAGACCCTTTACTTCGCCAGGTATACATACGCGTGTGCGGACATGGTCAAAGTGAGCGGCCGGGGAAGAATATATCCTAAACTTAACACACGAGCTCGGTCCAAATCCCAGAACAAAAACACTTCGAACACAATTTAAAGAAATACGTCCGCTTTGTCGGTTGACCGCTCCATCTCCACTGGACGGCGTCGACTGTTTAAAAACATCTCCACCATGTGTTTGCTGGAGACTGTGGAATGAATGTCCTGGAGCTTGTGGTACTCGCCCATCATCTGGTCGTGCTGCTCCTGCTGTCGCGTATTCTCGTTGTTCAAGCCACCGTAGTCCCGGTACGTTCGCATGGACCGGAAGGAGTTGGGCTTTCCGTTTGCCAGTGGCCGCCGCACTGAATAGCGTCGGTACTGATCCTGGGTCCAGGTGCGCTTCTGGGACCCGGCATCACTGCGTTGAGGAGTAGGAGAGTCGGCCGCTTTGCGCAGATTTGTCGATCGGACGCGCATTGGTGACGCGGAGTTTTCGTTGGAGAGTTCACCGAGTATGGGTAGGGCATTCTCAGCATGATTGGCGTTGACATTAACGTCAAGAGGGTTGTGAATAGGCTCGACTGCCGCGAAACTGGGCTCGATCTTTTGTGGAGAGACAATGGTCCGCAAACTAGATGAGCGACTGAAGGGACGAGAGAAGTTGCGCTCTGTCGGTGCTTGTATTTCGTCACACACTTGCTCATCTGACCCTTCAACGTATGGCCGAACCGTTGACTCCGAGCCTGGGCCCGGGGCTCGCCGAACCATGCCCATGAGGTAGTCATCTTCGTCTTCTTGGTACTGTGCAGTTTCCCGGACGTGCTCCCTCGCAGGGTTCGTGCTCTCGATCCTCTCAACCTGCGCGCTCATCCATTGCTGCCAATCAGCGCTTGGCTGCACACGGGCCTTGGGAGGATTTGATCTAGCCTTCCAAGCTGGAGAGCTGTGGCGCTCGGAAGGGAAGATAGTCACTGTACCCGGCTCTCCGTACGATCCCAGAACCTCTCCATCACGAGCCTCGGTGTCCTTCGTGGGGGTCCCGCCGGCGGAGCGAGAGTAGACACTCGAAGATGTTGACAGCTGGTTCAGGTCCCCAAAATGAGCGACTACAACACTCCCAGTTGACTCGTCCGATTGTTCACCAACAGGGAATTTCTGCTGGGAATGATTGTCGACTGAAAGGGTGCTCAAAGGTCGACAGTTTTCCTGACCAGGCGAGTATGGAGACACCCGAGATTGTTGAACGTACCTGCTTGGCTGGGATCGTCTCCGAGGGGACTGTGAATCACCTCGGTGCGCGGTTGCAAACGATACAGGCGAAGAACCTCCACTCGGGATACGGCGGATGGATCGTCGGCTGCGATAAGAATAAACGGAGGAGGTGCGCTCTGGGATCACACGATGTTCTGGCACGGTGCCGAAAGTAACCTCCTCTTCCGGGTTGTGCACGGCGTTTTGTCCAATCTGCTGCATCAACGCAGTGTATAAATCCTGGCTATTAACCCAACCATCAAATCGGCGGGCATTCGATCTAGGCGAACAGTTCTCTGCACCGGTACGAACAGGCATCTGAGGAAGTGATAGATTCAAGTCGCCATGCTCCTCGATCAAGGACAGAGACTGGCGATGTCCGGTCTTTCGAGTAGTGATAGTGTTCGCCGCGGTCGAATCGGCCCAGCTGGTGACGCGCGAGGAGGATGTACAGATGCTATCACGACCAGGAGATATTTGTGTTGGCTGCAACTGGTTCGTCCCCTTCCAATGTTTCACGCTAATGCTTTCATCGGGTGCAATGCTGGTGCCGATAGGCCGAGCTTCGACGGTAGGCTTTCCGACAACGACAGAAGGAAGCTCGTCGTGGAGCTGGAAAGTCTGCTCGATAGGCTTGGAAAGCCCAAACACGCGTCTGAGACCCTTCTTGATGGATGCAGAGAATGTCCTCGATCTTCTGCGAGCGCGCTTGAAGCTGGCCTGCTCAGGAGAAACTCCACCGATACCAGTGTCACTCGTGACACGGAATGTCTTGCGAAATGGCTTAGGCTCCCTTCTGTGCCTGGACATGAAGAAAGACGAGAGTCTGGTCTGACCTGCTCCCTCGGACTCCTCGAGGAATTGGCTGCGAGCAAGCTGGATCGCCGCATCATGACTTTTGGCATGCCGAATGGCTCGTGATCCTTGACGGTTACCTCCGCCGACGAAAGAGATGGAGGGTCTCAGTGTTCGCGGCAGCTCGAACCCTGGGCTGCGGTCAAGATCAAGAGCATTCCGAGGAGACTTGGGCGACGCGGTATAGGCAATGTGTGATGAACGCTGTTTCGTCGAGAACATAGACTTGGCTTTGCGCAGTCGGCGGTATGACGAAGGAGCCGAACTGTCTTGCCCATCCAGGCCTTGGAGGTCTGTAATCGGTGGAGGCGGAACAACCTGTCCAACACAAGGCTGAGCCGCACCAGTTGCCATCGACTGGCGTGGTGTCACTGGAGGTACCGCAGGCATCGAGTAGACGGAGAGACCATCATCCGTTTCCTGCAAGCTGGATTCCGGGCGTCTCCCGGGCACAGCCACCTGTTTCGGGCCACCTAGTCGATCGTACGAGCTCCTGGATTCTGCGGATGATCTCTCACTTGAGCGCATGGCGCGCGATGCTGCAGCTGTCGCATGAGCCTTGGCGACTTGGGGGTCGACGATGCCTGCTTCAGGGCCGCGGGGAGTCTTGCGGATGGAGCGAGTGGACATGGACCGACGAAGACGGTCTCTTGTACTATTTGAGGAAAACATGCTGCGAATATATGCAGTGTATAGAGTATGTGATGGAGATGTGAAGGAAGTAAGTGGAAGGAAATGTATTTGCGCAAGGCGTATTGGCATAAGGCGAAGTCTGAAGGTGCTTGTCATGGCAGGTGCGAGGCAGGCCATGGTTAATTTGGAAGGTGTACAGTTCGAAGCCGTTGCCAGAACTGGGGATCCTTGGAAAACGAAGGACACTCTAGCCTTCCCTTCCCATGCTATCATCTCCCAACATCTTCATGCATACCCATTGCGCAGTCCGGGTGTGAAGAGTCCAGTACCGCTCATCCTCCTGTACCTGAGACCTTGTCTTAGTCTTATCACGGTGAAGCCCACCCAAGGCCTCAAACACCACGATTTGGTCTCTCATGTGTCGATCCAGACAGGACCTCTGTTGAAAAGCATGATCAGATTCATGGTTGCTGTCCGGTATAAGCTCTCCCATAAATCCTTGTACACATTCATCGATCAGGTCAGAGACAACGTCCACGTCTGACTTCTGGCCTTCGTCCTTTGCATGCGACTTCTTCTTTCCCCTCTTGTTTAGGTTTTTCCGCAGAAGAATGTCGTGACCGATCCTGAACCCGGTCGACGTGTGGGCCACTATCAGGATGTATAACCGGCTGATATGGGATGTTGGTTCTGATATATGTACTGTGATGGGTATGCGGGTGTCTTGTTCTGAGCTCTCATCTGACTGCGAATCTGATGCCTCGGAGATCGATGGATTCAACTCTTTCAATGCCCTGCGTAAGGCCCGACGCGTTTGTCCTTTGACAAAGTTGCGCACTGTCGCCCCCGAGGTTTTTCCCTGTGAGAACGGCTCGTCCGGGGCGAGGACAGTAAGTTCAATGCAAGTGATGTCCCCACGCTCGTAATCCATGATATTTATTCGCGGGAAACGTGTTTCAGCCGCCATAGTCTCCGTCTCTGCCTTTGCTCCTTGTGTAGACAGCTCCGAGTCATTCAAACCGTCCGGTCCAATTCCCACTGGCGCAAGAGGGTGGATGAAGAAGCTGATCGAGCCTATTTCTGGCACCCCTACTGACCATCCACGCTTGTGCAGAGTCATGGAAAGAGGAGGAAGACCGAGTCTGGCAAAGTTAGGCGCCATGACTTGGGCGGCGTAGTCATATGAAGGTGAATCGGTACCGTTGGTACCGCCAGTGATGGTCACCTTGATACATTCTGAGCCAGCTCGAGATCCCACATATAGTAGATATGGGTAAAAGGCCTGGAAGATGAGAAAGACCGAGCCCGGTGATGACAAATGAATGTTGTATTCAGGTTGTACTGAGACGATGTTAAGTGAAATGAGAATTCTGTTGTTCTTCTGGCGAAGTGTGTCTTGAGGAGTTTGGGGTGAAAAAGTCACAGACTGTGAGCCGACTCGGTCACCGTCGACTTTGCTGCCACTGATCTCTGCCAGAAGCTTGACCGCGGCCGCGTGGGATGCTCTCAGTCCTGTTTTTCCCTTTCGATTTCCTCGAATATGGTCGACTGTTACTGCGCGACCGGTCAAAGCTGAAAGTGCCAGCGCATTCCGCATGAGCTGACCGCCGCCTTCGAGAGTTCGTCCGTCGAGATGAACGGGCATCGGCGGAGAATCGGGGTCTGCCATGAAAACAAAATGGAACCTGAGATGGAATATGTGATTTTTGCTACATTTGTACTGGGCGCTCACTCCTTTCCAAATATCTAAACTCTGGGAACCTTGCGTTTGTTTGTGGTGCGTCAGGTTGAGTCACAGTGAGTCAGTTTAGAGCTCTACATAGTTATACAAGACTCGAGGCCTGCGAACTCCCTCCATCAATAGAGCAGGATCCAGTTCCGCCGGCATCGCCAGGCTACGGCAGTGGAAAAGCTCAACGCGAAGTCCACTTGACATCCACTCAACGCTCGAGCCCGCACAAAGCAAAAAGACCAAAATTGCCATCCCCCATAGGCCCATCAGACTACGGAATCCCGGCTGTGTTGGATATAGAAACGAGTCAAGGCCCAGTAAAGGGATTGGGCATCCACTACGCAGTGATCCACATCTGCAGTCAGAGTCAGCCTTGAAGGACACGATCAGCCTCGATCAACCAAGCCACAGCCCAAAACCCGCAGAAAATAACAGTTCGACAGCAACGGTAAATACAAATACAACACACAAGCCACCCCTGAGGAAACAGTGGAGTCAACGATCCCCACGTCGCTGAAACAAACTAAACTGACCTGTGGCTGAGTTCCAGTTCAAAAAGGGGGGCCACAAAAACGAGAACGAACAGGAAAAGCATCCCCATCTATTTCTCTATTTTTCTCGGTTCAGAATAGTCTTCAACTATGATGATTTAGATCAGATTAGCGATGTTTTCCCCTCAACTCTGAATATCGAATTCGCTTCAGATACGTACCTTACGGAGTACATAGGAACATAATTCCATCCATGATCCCCCGCATGCGATCGACAGGTCCTGTGTTCCTACCATCGTCATTATTTCTCGTGGTCGGGTGGGACCGAATCGGGGACCACCAGTTCTGGTTGGCGTTCGTGTCCCCGGGTCCATTAGGGGGACTAGGGTAGTCCACGACGAACATGAATGGTGAACTGTCAATGAGACGGGTGGGGGTAATGAGAGACAAACTTCCCTGTTTTGAGTTGAAGTGTGGCGAAGTTAAACAATGTGAAACGAGCTTCTTGTTTCTGCGGAGTACTCCGTTGGAAGGTGAAACTGATTCAAACTCGAGATCCTGCGATTCCACCTCCCTACTCCGATTTACCCTATGAGCGTATCTCCACTACGATGTGAATGGGAATTTGAAAGGGAATCCTATCGGCTTGTAATGGCCTCGAAACATAATGTCAACACGTGCTCTGACCCGGCACTACTGTATTAGGGGGATCCACCAGGCGTGGCTGAGAACCTGACCCAGGATCGGGGCTAGCCGTTAGCCACGCATGGAAGATACTGGAAAGATGCATGTCTCTCGAGACGGTAGATGGTTGATGGGGCTGTTTCAAAGGATGCGGCCCATGACAGGGATTTAAGCATCTCAGCATCTCAGCGTGGCGCAATGTGGCTGTGTATACTTCCGATCGATAGGATTGGGCGGTTCTAGTCGAAACACGGTTTGAGTGAATGGGAGCTTGGTCGCTGTCCTTGGCAGTCCCAATATAGTGTGGATTACAAGAATAAGGTGTGGCGGTGTGAAAAAATGAGGGGCATAATAGCAATGCGATGAGGTATCTGACCCGAAACTATCCTAGGAGAACTATCATTTCAAGTAGAAAGCAAGACATAGGGGGTATGGCATAGCGAACGTAAGCAAAAAGCAAAGAGTACATGGACATAGGAGAGACGTATGCGCAAGGAAACAGAAAAACGAGAGGTCGATCACCAATCGACCATACAATGAGTCCCATCAGCGCCACTGCCCACCAGTGGCAGGTCCATGAGTGCCGGTAATCCATGCAATGATCTATCCTCCATGCAGTAAACCGTCTCTGCTCCCTGTAAAAGAAACCCAGAGAAACCCATAGGAAAAAACGCAAAGCGAGTGGAAAAGGCATCTTTCAGCACCCAGAACGGGTGTAAGAAGAGATGCGAAAAAGAGAAAGGAAATTCATAACGAAAGAGCCGCCAGCCGCCATCCTCATGGTGTACCAAATCTAACTCCCGGCGATGCATATGATGGTAACATGGAAGGTCCGTCATCCAGGAAGTAAAAGAAAGAAAAACTCAGTGCCAGCCTGCTGGTTGTATTCCAGATATGCGTGCCTGGCAAGTCCGGACCGTCCTAGAAAGGGTGATGCGCCTTACAGCTCGGGAGTATCTTTGGAGGAGTCGGCGAGGCGCTGCGAGGGCAGCACCCGCTTGTAGTCACGCGGTTGCGCAAAGGGAGATGCAAACGCCGGGCGTCGCAGGTTCAAGCTCTGGAAGTGAGGTTAATGTGAATCCCCGCAAGGACACAAGTCTGGTAAAGACGAAAGTGAAAGGGTACTCACGATGCAGTCAGCGCACTTGGCGCCCTGCTTGTTGACACGACCTCGGCAGCCACGGGGGTAGTTGACGCAGGAATACATGGTGGATGAGAGATGAATTTCTGCGGGGTAGTCGCGGGGAAATAGTTGCGGAAAGTAAGAGGAACAAAGGATGGAACTGAAAGGTGGTTATGTGGGTGGATGCGAAAGATCGAAGATTGAAGATTGTTGAGAGTTGCAGAGTTCAAGTGAATAGTTGAAGAAGATTCGGGAGAGAATCGCGGTGTGGGACTTAGATCTCTTAAAGAATCTCCGAGCCAAAAGGAGAACTTCTGAACTCTAAAAGCTCGATGATAGGTAAACTAGCACCGAAGCATAAAAAAGAGGACTCAGCGGTGATGACGTCGGATTGGTTTCGAATAGGAATGCGCTAGCTTCAGGGACGACCTTGCAAGGATGAAGATGGTAAAAATGGTAGAAGATTTAGAGATCCAAGGGAAAGTTCCCAGGGGTTTCACGGGTCTTATATTCAGAGAGGCTCAAAGCTCAAATCCATGAGCCCTAGAGATCCGTAATTTTTTAATTTTTTTTTTTTTTTTTTCTTTTTTTTTTTTTATTAAAAAAAGGAGGACTACAAACTTTTAGGGTTCCATTGTTACGGGTAAGCCGTTCGTTATAGACTGGGGTTGTTCGTTCCAACGGAAGGTTCCTAGGTTTTTTTCTCCGAAAATCCCTCTTTATGATGATCATGTTTATCACTTGTATATCGTTTTTAATTCTCTTCTTACTGACCAATCTGGGAAATGACTAGCCAGATAAAAGGCATCATTGAGCCTCTCTATACCTCCGTATTCTTGGACATTACCTCGTCCTACACTAGTTAAACACTAGGTATGTACATTAACCATAGGAAGACATTACATACAGTGTAATGATTATACAATTGTACACACCTGGTAGATCTCAATACCCATGGCACCCCGTTCACAGGTAGATCGGTCGATCCCTTTCCCGACAATGCGGGTTTCTGATCTGCTTAGATGCCTGTCTTCGATGCATGGGGAGGAAGGGGCGGGCCAATGAGGGTAGAGGCAGGGAACAAAAGGAATGCATCTACGGGTTGGTGCATGGCCCGGATCGCACTGGAATGACTCGCAGTCTCACCCTATATTACAGGGCCGAGTGGAGCAGGTGATAGGAGGAATCAGATTGAGTGTTTCTCACCTTTTGTGCCTAATGCCGACGTGGCACTGAACCCTCCGTGAGCTTTTCCATCCTTTCCCCCGCCCCCTTTTCCCCCCCTTTCTTCATTCCCTCTGTTTCGAGATGAATTCCTGCTCCATGTACCGAGGTGCAGAGTGTAGGGTGGAGGGCGCTAGGCATTAGCGTTAGGCATTAGAAGTTCGAAGGTAGAAGTTTGGAAGCTTGAAAGGATCGAGGTTCTAGAATCCAGATCCCTAAACCGTTCCGGACCAGGTCCAGGTCCAGGTCCAGGTCCCGTTCTAGTTCCAGTTCCAGTTCGAACATCGGTTATTCTGGAAGCCCCACTCGCACAGCTTGATTTTAATTTTGATTTTGATTGTGATTTTCTCGATTGATCCATTTGGGTCTGTTTGCACTCTTAGACCAATCAGGTGATGAGATGCTGCTCATTAGGATCTGTTGCCCCTTATAGGAGTAACTGGTAACTATTGGCATCGGTATCAGCCCTGTCCGTGTCACATCCCTTTTGCTGTAATGACAGGAGTAAAGTCCGAGGTCATACATCACCTGATCCATCGTCATTTTCACATGGACGTAGCTCGTTCGGTGGTCCTGTGGAGGCTGTGGAGCCCTTGAACGTCCCGCTTAGAAACCCGAAGAGTCCGAATTGTCAACATCAATGTCATGTATTCCAGGCCGAGAGCCGAAAGAAAGCTTGATCCTTGGGTCAAGAGTCTCTAGGGGATGTACTTTTTTTTTGTACTTTTTTTTTGCTTTTTCTTTTTTCTCTTCCTCTACTTTGCATTTTCCTACTGAACCTGGCAAATTATGCTTTCGTCAACCCATCGCCGGTCGCACAGGGTTGGCAGCGGGAGATGTTCCATTTGTCGGGCTCTAGCTCTCAGGTCAGTTGACAGACTCATGTGGTCTACGGCTCGGGCAGACGTTTAAGATTACGGATGCGACCGGCACCCTAAGTCCTCCATTCGACCTATCGTCTTATGTCCAGGAAATCAATGGCAGCCACCCAGCCATGGAACCCCAAATATGACAGGCCCAGTCCAAGGACAACTGCAGTTCGGATGTAGCGGACCGCCAAAGAACCAAAGAACATACATATGGGTAAGGCACCAAGATCATCTAGAAGACGGTGGAAGCATCAAGTAGGCTGTGGCTGTGGCTATGCAACACGAGCCTTGGAATCTGGATCTGGACCTGGACCTGGACCTATACTCTACGTAACGTATGACCGTGGATGGTAAACCTTACTATGACAGCAGCGGCAGATGCAGCTCCAGACGCAGCCTCAACCGTCACTGCTAGACATGAAAAGTGGTATCGGAAGGGTGAGATCATTTGCTTTGACACGGGTATATCCCATCAGCTGCATCTAGACCGTTTGGGCTCCGCTCATGTAAGCCTCCCGTCGACTGAAGGCAGTTGATGGTTCCGGCGAACCCCTGTTTGCGAGCTGTCATTCTACCGGCCTGGGACAGCTGCAGTTTATCAGATGAAATGTCACGAGTCTGACGAAGCTATCCGCCTAGGTAACTCAATCTGAAGTTTACTACTTGGTATTGCAGATTACCCGAAACGCAACGATATTGGACTAGATTGACTTAAACTTCCCAGAGAGACCGAAGCACAACCCATGCGCCCAAAAGACCCAACGTCGATGCAAGGAGCAGTCCATTACCTTCCCATGTCAGCCCGAGGTAGGCCAGCATACCCACCACCAACTCCTTCCGTCGAGCGACATCCCGCCGACTCTTCCAGCTAGGATCAATTGCAAACGGAGCCACCGCTCTGGATCTTGAGTCCATGTGATCCAGACCCGATGGCTCCGTCGATTGCGTCAGAGGGACCGTTGCAGCCAGCGCAACGGGGCGATGGTCCGACTGCGGGAATAGTGGGAGGGCATCATATGCTCGGGGCTTGACGTGCCCGCCTTCACCGACCCATGATGGGCTGTCGAGGAAGAGGATCCGATCACACCAGCTGGGCCAGCGGTGGTTCGACCATTTCCATTCCGATTCTGTGTCGATACCTAGCTTTGCTGCTTGTCGCGCTGCGTCGGAGTATTTATATGTTGGGGGGAAGTTGATCGGGGCTTCGGTGAGGCCGTGGAAACTTCGGCCGTTGCGCATCTCGCGAATCAGTTGGTCTTCCTTGAAGAGATGCGAATAGTGTGCTGGGTCATCGCTGCTGACGTTGCACCGTGGGAAGCGGACAATGTCTGCCTTGGTGGGGCTAACGTTGGAAGTGCGATAGTTCAAATCTCCTGCGAGGAAGACGTAAGAGCTTGGTGCGAAGAGATCCCGACGACTGTCTTCTGAATGGGAAGATCTGTGATGATTCAAGAGAGCTGTGTTTTCCTCATTGTTTGACTCTCCTTCGATATCTTTATGGGAGAAAACTAGGCGTTCAACGATGCTTTTCCAGTCGAGGTTCCTTTGCTCCAGGGCATCCTCCATGGGTGCCAGATGCGCCGCAACAAATGTTAAATCGATGGTTTTGGACGAGTCGTCATCGATAGTATAGCCCAGACGCGCTCCAACAGCCCCCTTGTTGCCCATTTCTTGAACACCAAAGCCAACGTGGGCCATGTCGATCCATGAAACTTTGTAGGAAATATCAGCGCGCGCAAACACCATCAACCCGGTCATGCCCGTATTGTCCTGGACTAGATTCACGTAGGGTTCGTTCCATTTTCTCGCAGTAGCTTTCTTGACAGCATTGACGAATGACTCAAAGTAAGGAACCAGGTACGAGCCGCCCAAGAAAGAGTAGGCGATGGGAGCTATCTCCTGCAAAGAGAGCACGATGAACTCGGGTGCGGGGAAGCTCTGGGCACCTGACGTGGGAAGCACGTCGAAGAAATGATCCGCGAAGAGGTCAACATCGATCAAGTTGCGAGCACAATTTGCGGTTAGAATGTAGAGATTGAGATCCATCTTGGCCAACCTGGAGTGTGTTGGAGGGATGAAGTTGCGGTGGCGTCGTTCGGTGTGCGCCACGTGCCCACGCAGATCAACTTTATCGCAGTTTGTTTTGGGTACAACTTCGGGGAAATCAGTACAAGTACACTAGAGACGGTGTACATTGGGGGAAATGAAAAGATGAAATAAAAAGCAGAACAAAAAGTAATGCATCATCCGTGAATCGAACACGGGCCTCGTCGATGGCAACGACGAATTCTACCACTAGACCAATGATGCTGATGATTGCAGTCAATTTGATTGCTGATTGGCTGCTTACATTCTAAGCTCCCCAATTTGATACTGAAGCGAGACAGAAAGAGATCTGTAATTCTGCCGAGATGTGGGGCGTACAGGGCCGAGTCGACATCTGAAGTACTAGACGCTTACACTTCCTTCACTTGTATCTGACAATACTTCACCTCGACCTCACTCACCCGGGCACAATGACCTCAATTCAAATCCTAGATGGCGGTCTAGGAACCTCCCTCCAAGACCAATACGGCGTGAGCTTCGATAGTACCAACACACCCCTCTGGTCCTCGCACATGCTAGTCTCAGACCCAACAACACTACGAGTCTGTCAAGCCGACTTCGTCAACGCCGGCGTGGACATACTCCTCACAGCAACCTACCAGGTATCTCCCTCAGGCTTCGCTCTTACCAAGACAGCCAAACATCCCAATGGCATTCCCATCGAGGCTGTAGGCGGGTACCTGCGCACGGCTGTGGAGGTTGCCGAGCGCGCAAAGGGGAGCAGCAGTACCAAGATCGCGCTGAGTCTGGGCCCGTATGGAGCGTGTATGATTCCCGGACAGGAGTATAGTGGTGCGTACGATGCCGCGCATGACAGTGAAGAGGCACTTTATAGGTGGCATTTGGATCGGTTGAGATTATTTATTGAGGCGGAGGGAGGATTGGCAGGGCGAGTGCAATATGTTGCATTTGAGACTCTGCCGAGACTTGATGAGGTTCGTGCTGTGAGGAGGGCGTTTAAGGATTCGGGCATCACGGTGCCGTTTTGGATTGCTTGTGTTTTCCCAAGGGAGGACGAGTTGTTGCCTGATGGGGGTTCTGTTGAGCAGGTTGTTAATGCTGCTGTTGGGCCTTTGGATGGTGCTATGCCGTGGGGCATTGGTATCAATTGTACCAAAGTTCATAAGCTCGATGGTTTGATTGATAAGTTTGGCGCTTGTGTTTCGGAGGCTATTGCTGGGGGCCAGCTGTCTGCTGCCCCGACTTTGGTTTTGTATCCCGATGGTACGAATGGGGAGGTTTATAACACTACGACGCAGGTTTGGGAGAAGCCCGATAATACGGAGGGTGAGCGAGACACGGTAAGGAGTCTGTCTTTTGTTGCGAGGGTGTGTAGCTGATCAAAATGCAGCGCTCCTGGGAAACCCAACTCGTGCAAGTAGTCAATGACGCCCAAGCAAAGGGCCCTTTTGAATCATTCCTAGTGGGCGGCTGCTGCAAAGCATCTCATCGCGACATCGCGAAGCTCCGGGAGAGGTTCCATGCTACAGATTCTAGCATGCGAAAATGAATCGACTACAAAACCGGTAGAAATGGACAATTTGAGTGAGTCATCGCGTTTCGCTGAATGCTATGCAACTATATACAAATTCTAAAATGCATTTATGCGATCCAGTCGACAAAACGACCCCATGCGGTGGTGGGCGGTTTGCCCGGCGTGATCTCTCCATCCTGGAGACGGCCGGACCAGAGGTCGATGGTGGCGGCACGTTGGAACTACAGAGAATGAATTAGCGAATGTCCCAAGAGAGTGAAAAGTGAAAGTTGAAGTACTCACCTTGGTGTTATACCACAATTTCCAGCCCAGAATCGGCACAATGAAAATGGGAATGCCAATGTATGAGGCGACAAAGCTCGATGTATTCCAGTTACCCTTGAGGAAAACCGGGAAGCCGGCGATCAGAGTGATGATGGTAGATCCAATGAAGCCGACCCATCCGGCATACGGCTGCAGCGGCGCTTTCCAGGGCAGCGTGTCCCGGGAAACACCCTGTGCTTTCATGGCGGCATAGAAGCGGAGGTAGCAGAAGGAAAGAGTGGCCCATGCGATCAGCCCAGCAACGGTACTGAGGTTGAGAAGCCAGGTGAATGCTTGTGCGGCACCGCCAGTTCCAAGACCTAATCCCTCGTTAGTGAACAATCAATACTAAGAGAACAAGGGAGACTTACTCAAATAAGCGAGAGGCCCAAATAGCCAGGAAGTAACAACTGCAACATATGGAACACCACTCTTGGTGCAGCGGCCAAAGAACTGGGGCAGCTGGTGGTCGGTGGTCATGGCCACAATCATACGCGATCCAACCCAGCAGTACGAGTTACCGGCGGACCAGGCGGCGATGAGGATACAGGCATTCACAATAGACGGCAGGGCGCTGATACCAGCTTCCTTGATGGCGACGACGAAGGGAGAGCTGTTGGCGTTATCCGAGCCGGAGGTGAGAGCCTTGTTTTGCGGGCTCACGATAATGCCAATCAGCAGGGCACCGAGGATATAGAAAAAGGCAATGCGGTAGGTCACTCGACGGGCAGCCTTGGGAATGGCACGGTGAGGGTCGACAGACTCGGCAGCGGTGATGACGACGGTCTCAACGCCGATGAAACTGAACGAGGCATTGACGAAGCTTGACAAAAATCCGAGGAAGTGGCCGGTGGGCCCGGTGATGCCGTTATAGTTCGTCCAAGGGCCAGGATGGTGCCAGAAGCGGAAGCCGATCGTCTGATGGTTCGGACCACCGCCAGATGTGATGACAATGGACACGATTACCAAGCCCAGGAAGCAAAGAACCTTGACGGCGCCGCCGATGACTTCGGATTCGCCATAGAAACGTACACTCAAGAGATTGATTGCCAATATCAGAACCAAACCAACCGAGATGACCACAGCCGGCGTTAGATCTGTCCAATAGGAAACGATGACGGCAGCGGCAGAGGTTTCAGAGGCGATTGCGATATTATAACAATATCCATAGGAGATGGCGAGCGAGAAACCGACAGCTGGATCGATAAAGCGAGTAGCCCAGTGGGGGAACGATCCTGCAGTGGGAAACAGAGTGGCTAATTCGGCGATACTCTGCATCACGCACCACAGCACCATTCCGACGACGATATAGGCGAGCAGCAAACCGGCCGGGCCAGCTTTGGCGTAGGCTGAACCCGTTCCTACGAACAAACCAGTTCCAATGCCACTACAGAAACCGATCATAGTGACCTGGTAGTTCCGCAGGCGACGCTGAGTAGCTCCGCGACCGCCGACATTCAGTTCCATCTCCCCTTTGAGGTTCGCATCGTGTGCATCGTACTCTTCAGGTTTGGCATCTGGCCGGATGTCCGTGAAGTGGTTTGACTTCTCCATGGTCGAGCAGTTGTAGTGAAGTTGCACCTATGCTCCACAAAGAGACTCCAGAGTCCTCCAGAGTCAAACGAAAGATTCTAGGAACCTTCAACCATGTGCGAGACAAGCTTCTTTTTTCCTCCGGAATCTCTAGACGGGCCGGTCACGACATTTGTGTCAATGCTCTCGTACCATGGATTCGTCTCCACCGTGACCGCCATCATTGGACCAGATGCCGGGGTACCCACAACTCATGGAGACAAATCTTTGAATTTTTTTTTTTTCACGTTGGCCACTCAACGCTAAGAGGTCAGATTAGTTTTGCTGTCATATCAACTTTTTGGCGGTTTGCATCGAGGGAGTCATCGTGCATAGGTAATAGTGAGAGTGGATTCGATATATCTTGATATGGTTGTAGACAATCTCGGTTTCGATTCTTCGCTTTTATCCCGGTCCTCGGAGGGAGATCGAGGGTTTCCACGCATGTCGCGATATGGCGTCCGAATAACCTCATGTTTGGGCGGGCCGAGACCGTAACCGTCAGAGTGGCACCTTCTCTGTAAATTCTACACCGCTTTAGGCACCGCTTTCAACTCTCCTTCCTCGCACGATTTTGCATAATCCTCCAAAAAGCCGTCATGATCGTCCAGACATCTCGAATGATACGAAAGAAATGATGTTTTCTGCCAAATCACTGCCGTGATACCAGCCTTGCACTTTCAAAGAAGACCTCCCCCTCCTCGGCCCGACGAGTCTTTGAGGCACACAGTCAAATTCTCAAACTCCTGCAGAAGTAAGTCACGATCGTCGCATTTCTGGGCCGTGTCAAAATCGATCAAAGTAGCCTTCGAATCACGGATGAGAAAATTGTATGGATTGGTATCCCCGTGTCGGACTCCTAAACCATGTAGTCGAGATAATACCTCCCCGCAGATGTCAATGTCCTCAGCGCCAGCGTGCCGTGCACCGGTTACGCGTTCCATTAGGAACCCAATCACTCGACCGTTTTCAGTCAAGTGACCAAAGAATTGAGGCCCGATATTACGGCCGGATATCCATTGATATGCTGTAGTTTCATTCTCAATGTATTGGATTTCCCAAGAAAAACGAGCGAATTTGACGACGACAATATCATCGAATAATGAGGACTTGGCTTCGTAAATGCCCGTCCGTAACTTTCGTCCGATTGAGAGATGCAAGTAGTCGACATAGGTTCCATGCCAGGTGTTTTGAACGCCAGGGAATTGGGCCAGGCAGGCGCGCGCAAAATGCGGTTGGCCGTTCACGTCTTTGGCCACTAATCCATCGTTCCAGTCTCCAGCGGGGAATTTTGGCAAGAGCGACATTAGAGAAGGCCCAAAACACATATCTTCGACGCTATAAATGCCCGGTTCGATGGTAATGTATTTAATAGACAAACCGTCGACCAGAACACGGAAAAAGCTTTGGTCACTCTCACCGACCTCAGCTTGGAGTAATTCGATTATCGGTTGGTTATCCATTTGTAAAGCAGGAGTCCGAATCAAGAGGAGTCCCGGTACGGTTGTCTCAACTTAAGACCGCGTATCTCAGCTCAGCATCCCTGCCTTTCAAGGTTGGTGCTATTTATATTTCTTGTGATGGCAACCGAGAGACCAAGTAAGCAAGGTCTTCCGCTTTCAAAATCGATGTATGATTGGCTTGCAGATCTCAGAGCTCAAACAAGGAGGTGTATGGTTGCATTTATCAGAGAATCGGCGCGTCTAGAAGAACTCGGATTGGCTATAGTGTGCACCCAATGTGCGTGATAAGCCAAATTCGAGTTACTGGACCAGCATCTACCTTCACAAATGCCTATCAGGAAGGAGCTGGAAGCGCCCTCTTGTTTTCGTTCTGAGCCATGGCGCGTACGCAGGAAAAGAAATATATTTTAATCGGCACTCTCATGTCCTAATTTCAAACTGCGATTGTTCAGAGCTTTACTAGGAGAATATATACTCGAGTGTGACCCTGTATGACCCTATTGTGATATTTTTTACATGACGATATCGTGCTGATTATTCCAGACTCAAGCCAAGATCCGCCCGAACACCCACCCGAACACCGCTGTTATCCTTAATGTCGAGGAAAATATATGTCGATTCGCTTGTCTTTCGAATTGCTGCCATAAATTTGCCGAAATTTCGGGGGGCTTTAAGCTTGTTGATATTCGAGATTCGAGATTCGAGATTCGAGATATGGTAAAGCCTCCGTTCCAGTAAGTAGCTTAACAAAAGATACCAACAACTGCAGCAGGGGCAAGGAAGGGGTATCGACAGCGGGTTCAGCTCACAGGTGTTCCAATCACGTGCTGTTGTTGGCCCAGTTGCTTATACATCACCGGATTATCATATTTCCATCGAAGAGAGACGCGGGAAAGTTGAACGTGATGTGCTAAAATAATCAAAATAGCAGACCCATGGACGTGTGTACTACGTGTGCCTGTCATAGTTTCTAAACCCTCTCTTCCTCTCCACCCCGGCAAAACACTCCCTGTACACCCGTCCAAGGTATGAATTGAATGAATGCTCATCATGACTCGACGCCCTTGGATATCTTTTCGCAATATTTTGCGACTCCGTGGTTCCACCCCACGGTCAAATCTGTCGAACCTAAAAAGTCCAAGACACTTTGGAAGATCCCAGCAGAAATAGTGGAAATCATCTTCCAGCTTCTTTCCGACCTCGACCGAGCTTGTTTTGCACTGAGTTGTAAGAGGTTGCATGCCTGCTATGTCGCATATAACAGACAGCGTGGAATATCTGTCCTGTCAATACTGCCTAGGACGTTGCTACTTCGTCGCCTTTAAAACGAACGCTGGGTATACTGTTGTAGATGTCAAAATCTTCACCAGTACTCTAGATGGCAGTTTCTTCAATTTGGTCGGAGATGTGATCCAAAGCCCGCTATATCCGAGTGTAATGCTTGGTGCGACATCCAACACAATGACAGAGTTGATATTTGTCCATGCTCAAGTATCACATTCCATCAAAAACAGCATCCAACTGAGTACTTTCAATCCCAACAGGAGACTTTACAACGTTCATCTTATCATATGGGGACATGCACACATCTCTGCACTGTTCAGCATCCTCTAGTACGGGTGTTTGTCCTAACTGAAGCTCAATTCAACAAAACTTCCAAGACTTTCCAGGTGGAAAATAAGTTCGTGTTCCAGACTTCCAAAAAAAAAAAACAGCTTCGTCAGGGCTCTTCCAGAAGATCAGCCACATACTAAGCAGGTATGAACCCGAATTGTGGCTAAAGAGCTTCTTTAATGAAGCTCAACCCAACTTCTTCATTGGGGATGAAAGCTCTAACTGGTATCAATGCCATGGATGGAACACTGCGAAGGGAAAACTGTATAACTTCAAGATAATGCTACCTCGAAACTCGGGGGGAGATAGGAGGCCCAGCGACGGGTGGGAAGATGATTGTCATGATTAGCGGATTGTCGTCTCTAGATAGCTCGTTTTCTCCTCCCTTGCCAAATTGGCTACGTCTTGCATTCTCCAGCTCGCCCTTTTACAGCGACCGTCTCGCCCAGGTGAAGTCCCCGTGTCAGGAACTTAACCAGCACCTTGGCCGTCTGCTCTACCTGTCGGCATCACTGCCAGAGAAACTCCAACTCCGACTCGCACGCCAGACTGGCCTCGATCACCAGAATATCGGAGACGTCATGGCCATTCAGGGAGTGGTCGAACAGGCCCTCAAAGCAGGCGATCCCTTGCCCGAGGTGCTTCGAGACAACTCTCCAAAGGATGCTTCGAATACCGGCGTTCGCACCAGAGCGAAATCACGCCGAGCAAGAAATTGATCCGCGATGAAAGTTACCACAAGTCCTGCGTCGCAGTCAGCTCCTGTCTCAAGTTCCTAGGAGCCGTCGATGACCTGGTTTTGGTGAGTGAAGGGCACGAGAGCCGCGAATTGATGCAGGATCTGCCTGTCGAATCTTCCCAAAAGGGACAATTTTATAGGCAAATGACGAAACAAACCAAGGACTGAGGAATGCAATGACTAAGAGAAACTAGTTTTCTCCGCACGTTCTTCACTTTTTCTCCGCACCAGCTTTTCTCCTCATCCCAAAAGGAATTAGCGCAGAAACTTTCCTTGCAAATGATTTGCAATTAGCTTTCTTTCTTTTTCTAATGCTCGAAAAGCTATATACTTTGAATTTCTGGCCCTATGTCGGATTCACGCCTTTCTCGTCTCCCGCGGTGGATTAACCACTGGTTGGGCTACCGCCGGGAGACACCAACCCCGTTGCCCTGGTGGCAAATAGCCGCATGGTCTTTCATTACGGCCTTTTGCGGTCTCTCGGTGGTGCAGGGAATCTTCAATTACTCCGACTACTTTAAGGACCGTCATGTACCGGGCATCGTCGCGTCATATGTAAGTCCCATGGCAAAATAAAAGGGGTTTCTCGCATTCCTACGCGACTTCTCGGTCTGACTCAACCCAACAGGGTGCATCTGCAGTGCTTGTCTTTGGCGCTATTGAAAGCCCTCTGGCCCAACCACGCGCCTTGATTTTCGGGCACTTTTTCAGCGCCTTGACCGGCCTCTGCGTCACCAAATTGTTCAGCCTCATGCCAGACCAAGCGCGCTTCGAATCGTTGCGCTGGCTTGCCGCCTCGTTGTCTAGCGCTATTGCCATTGTGGTCATGCAGCTTACTGGCACGACGCATCCCCCGGCTGGTGCTACGGCTTTGCTCCCAGCCACCGATGAGGGAATCTGGAAGCTCTCGTGGTACTACTTACCGGTGGTGCTGCTTTCTTCCACGATGCTTATGTGCGTTGCTTTGCTGCTGAATAATCTGCAGCGTCGGTATCCAGTTTTTTGGATTGCTCCAAGCCCACCGAAACCGGCATCTGCGCCTGCACCTGCGCCTGCACCAGTCGCGGCATCGGCTGATGCTAGTGAAGCTTCTTCGTCGGAGGACAAGTTGCCCAACGTCCCTGTTTAACTCGAGTCATTCCAGCATACTAGAGCGAGAACCTGCTGTGAAACGTCAGATGCTTGCTTGTGAGTCATCGGTTAAGATGCTCTGGCAAGGAAATGCGCATTTCGGTATTGCCAGTCAATATTGACCTCGGATGCTGCAAAGTTGCACTGCATGTACCTCGTGTCTCTGTATTATAGTACATACCCTTGATCACTCTAATGTATAATATAACCATTGTCCCTTTGAAGAAAGGGTCTGTAAATTACTTCTTACGATCAAATCTGGAGCCATCCGAACAGAAAATGGACCTACGGAAAATAGAAGGAGATTATGGTCTGGACTCGCCTTGGGTACAGTGTTCAATTCCATAACTCTATCGTTGATGATGGTTCAATGTTTAGAAGAAAGATGGGCTGTCAACAGCGACTTTGGAGATCTTTGCGCTCCCGGTAAATTCATGATATGCAAGTACTATACATGCCCCCATCCCCAAGGATGAAGAACCTGCATCTCATTGATAATACAAAACTGCCCAGACTCCCTATTCCCATCAGCCAAAGTAGCCCATCGAGCAACACGATTAGAAACAGTCTTCTCCTTCAGCCAAGACGAACTAGTCCAACGACGAAGTCGATTCGTCCATAACCCTTGCAATATCGTTCGAGGAGATAGCCAGTTTATAATCGGATTCACGGCCACATATGCCGGTCCGCTGTACCCAACTCGCACCAGAGGATTAACATAGACGCCGTGTTGGACAGTCAGGGGATTATCCGCATGGATGAGACAGCATTCCGAGGCTTCGAGATGAGAGGCTGCTAGTGAGTCGGGTATTCCTCGGAATCGTAGAGGTGTCTTATCTATAAAAGGAGCGGCTGGCATGGCGACCATTCCGTTCCAGCAGCTTTTTACCGGAACGGGGGACATGTTTTTCATAGCGTGTCTGGAGATGGAGTCTCGGAAGAATGGCCATGTAGACATGATGGTCTCGTGTCCGCTAGCGTCGCGTAGAGCAAATGTATCATAGTAATGAGGTGGTTTTGAGAAATCCATCGAACAAGCTGCGGCGTAGTCGCCATTATTAGTGTCTAGCAATTCGAAAACGTCATTTGGCTATTACCAGTTAGCTCGCGCTTGACACTAGCAAAAGACGAGCATACCGTGAAGACCACGTCGTTGAGAAAGAGAATCTTGTCAAATGTGATACCTTGTTTGGCCAGCTCGTACAGCGGTTCCAGACTCAAGTTCCGCATCCGCGATAGATACGGAATACGTCTGAGTTCCTTCCTTCCTTGCGGCGTGACAATCCAGCCTTTATCCCCGGTCGGCATATTAATCTCATCTTCGTGAGTGACATGCGATAAGGTGATGTTTCGAGGTACGCGGAGGCGATCTAACTCTACATCGAGATCCATCAATGCGCCCTTTGTATTATCGTAGCTGCCGCTCTCATAGATGCTGATATATACGTTCTCTGGACCGAGTTTCCAAGCGAGGTCGCGGACGGCTTGACTCCAGTGACTTCTGAGGATTATCTCGTTATTCCAATTCACGCTTGCAATATAGATTCGCTCTTGTCGGCGCGGTCGTTCGCGATAGGTGATGTCTGTTTCGGAGATGTGGCGTAGGATCAGGTGGAGTTCGATCAGGTTCCATACAATGAATGCGATGAGTAAAGATCGGATTATTCGGTGGCGCACTAGTACTCGGCGAAGAGTGTGCGGGTAGGATGTTATTTTGATCATAAGGAGCGGACGCCGGAATCGGCACGGTGTAGAGGTGATCAGAGGAAGTCAGTCCGTGGGGATTTTCGCATATTGTGCTGGGAGTGTCTGGATAGGGAAATACAATCTCAAACTTAGGATGGAAAATAGGTGAGGGTGAATCAAGGGGTGAAGCGCAGGCTGAAGCCCTTCATACTTCCGAAGCCAGAAATAGATGCGGCGATCCTTGGTTCGATCAATTCGATCTACACGCGTGATGATCGGCAATGCCATGTCATTTTGACCATTTTCTACAATAATCGATAAGCAAGAAAATAGTCAAAGAAAGCAGATAACAGCAAACGAGATCATGTTGTTTGATCTCACAGTCTATGTGGATTTTTGTTCTCTGGCTATTCTTCGAGCACTAGGTCAAGAACTCGAGAAAGGGTTATGTCCAATCTTCGGGATCAAGGCCTTGTGAAAAACGCTGGTTGTTCTCGATAAAATAGAGTCTGCGCCCTTCCAGGGCTAGCTTGGATGCATCGTGTTTGGTGAGTGCGGGTGGGAATGATTGAGCCACGCTCTGTGCGAGTCGAGACAAGCGCCGAAGCCGAAGAATACTGCTTTGATTGGGCTTTCTCGGCAGACATTTTGGACGTTAATGGAACAGATTAACCGCGCAGATCACCGGTCAGCTTGAGCTGAGGAGAAGGCTTCTGACTGGTTGTAAATCCCAGGGCGCTCGTGAGACGCAGCACTTGCAATCCATAAGCGTTAATATCACTCCCAACCACAGTAGAGTAGAACTAAAAGCATAGGCATAGATGAGAATAGTGAGCATTACGTGGATTTGGGTTCAGCTGCAATCTGTCTACACAAAGATCGTACCGCGACCACTGGAGTAAATAAGCATTCCTTTTATGTGAAAGTCAGATTATTTGGTTTTGATTCCTCCCAATCAGAGATACACTAATGAGCCATTCAATGTGTAAAAGAATAGTCGTGTTGCTCCGACCTTACTTTTCTGCATCGGCACATCATCTCAACCAAAGCCGTCGAGTAACTAATTGAATAATTTCGAGATATCACCAATGCTTATTCCAAAGACGCTTGCTGTCTCTTCTGTACGTGGGCTTCAAAGTTCATCGGCTTCACAAACCAGTAGTTCTCCGTGGTCCATGTTTTTCTTAACGGGGTAAAGTCATAATCTTTAACCAGACGTGGGATCAGCTTCGACATTTCGAGGATAGAAATGTGTTTTCCAATGCAGGTTCTTGAGCCAAGGCCGAACTGTGGAATAACTTGTCAGTATATACACGAAGCAGATCGGACAATCGAGGAGGTTGAAGAATCAGCATACCGGCATATACATCTGATTCATCTCCTTCAGTTGCTCAGGGCTACTCTCGGTCTCAAGCCACCTCTCAGGGCGGAAGGCCTTTGCATCAGGAAAGACGCGTTCATCATAATGCGCAACCCAAGTATTGACGCCGACCTCAGTCCCCTCGGGGAAGAAACGGCCATTGAGCTCCGCACCTCCAACAGGGACAACTCTCCACATGGGCAAGCCAGTCGCGCTATGCATGCGAAGAGCCTCTTTCATGACAGCTTGGAAATAAGGCATCTCCTGAGTCTCCTTGAAAGTGACCTTGGCACTACACTTGCCCTGTAGGGTAAACTCGTCAATCTCCCCGCGCAGCTTCCGCAGTACTTCGGGGTTATGCATGATGTACCACATCATACTGGAAAGACTGATTGCCGTGGTATCTGACCCAGCAGCAACATTGGATTGACCCATAATAAAGAGATGATAATCTGTGACCTTCTCCGGATCCTTGTCGCGTGCATGAATCATTTTATCCACAAAGTCTTGATTCTGAAGCGATTCATCCGCAGCCTCAGAGTCCGTCCTTCCGAGTTCATGGAGGCGGATCTTTTCGCGTACGAAATTGGCAATGTAGGCTCGTCCACCAGCACCAGACCTTTTGAATCGGCTCAGTGGGCCGAAGAGTCGTGGGTGCCACTCTGGGTAGATCCCGACTAGAGTACTGTACATCAGCACCTTTTGCAGGGCATCCATGGCCCCGTCGATATCATGCCCTTGGTCCAGGAATCCTGATTTCATCAGCATACGAGGACGATAGAGTTTGAGTTGGATAGCAGACCAAACCGTTCCCCAAATGTAATATTCCCAATGACATCGAAAGCATAGCACTGGAACCAATGACCGAGGTTCAGCGACTGCTTTTTATCCGCGAACTCGTCGAGTCTTTGAACGAACAAATCGGCACAATGATCCACGAAACCCTCGTAATGCACCAGCGAACTCATGGAATACAGATTCGTGAAGCGTTTCCGCGTGTCAGCTAGCGTATAGATAAGCAAAGTTCTTAAACAGAGCAAAGCACAATAATCGCACCGTGTCTCTTGATATCCCGATCCGAGAAAACAGTCCACTGTGCTGGATGTTTCCAGGCATCATACCAAGCCGATTTGGCAAACCGCGATCCGGTTCCGTAGACGGTCTTGATGGCGGCGGGTTCACTAATACTATACTGATTCGGGGCAACGCGCACTACAGGACCGTATTTTTGATGTAGAGAAATGTTGTCATGCTCAAAGCTGCCACGCTGTACACGCTTGAAGTACCATAAAGTGGTGAAACGGGCCCAAAAGGGACCGGGGATATCTTTGAGTGGTGAGGAGAGGGCTCGACTGAGTCGACCGAGAAGTTGGAGAGCGACAAAAAGGATTGGGAGTAGCACGAAGATTTGACTATGCATGATGAATAAATATAGGTTCAATGATGCTGTTCTATTTTTCGAGGAGTGACGCTCTTTTAGTCCATGGGTGCAATGATGAAGAAGGGCACTTTGGAACAACTGGGGATTCCCCGAGGTTCAGCCCAAGTGCAACCCCACATTCACCACTTCTGACATGAACATGGGGTGACCCCACGTCCCGTCATACGGGATTGGATAGACCTCGAACCATACGTCAAAGTCGTCAACGTTGACCAAGGAATGTGGAGAAGTAACCAGGTACAGCCAAGGATCATTATGAAGGTAGTCAAGAAATCAGAAATAGAAACCATGGGTTAAGGTTAACAACCAGTGTTTCGCCGTCGCATCCGAAAAGAAAGCATGAATCCACGGAAGCAGATCATAGTCCGCTTCAGCTCAAGCATAGCACAAATGAATGCCCTTACTTCTTATCTCCCCACAAGCCCACAATGCCCAGAGAAAGAGCGATCGCGGTCAGCCAGGATCGGGCGCGTTGCATTCGGCGCTCACTGTCCATCTCACGCTGGACACTTTCCCCGTTGACATCCTCCTCGGTCTCTACAACCACGAGATCCTCATCCTTCTTGGCAGATGACTTGGACAGGCAAAGACCGGTGCTGTCTTGAATAGCAGCCAGAGTCCAGTTTTTCAATCCTAGGTGGCGGTTGAACCAGAAGTCAAGGCCGTAGGTGGCCAGTGTGGAGATAACACAGACCCAGACTAGATAAGGGTGCTTTCGTCGTGGTGGAGAGATGCTGAATGAGAACAAGAAGCAGCTGTTGACGATGCTGGAGAGTCGCAGCGCGTGTTTCCGGGTAAGGCACTTCACCTCATTGAAGCAGCGGGAGGCAGTGGTGGAGGATGGGAGGAGCTTGAGGGACGGGATCGTGATGGCTGAAGTGGAATAGGACATGCCCTGCATCGAACAATTGCGTTAGCTGGTCCTGTCGCGACGGAATCGGGCTTTCTTGTGCTTACCGTCAGCAGACCCAGGGAGACGGTGCCGACGAACTTGGTAACGGTGATGGGGCAGGCCATGGCGCCGGTGTCAGGAGCAGACAATCAGATGACGCGTGAGTCCTGAGATGCAGTAGAGTCGAGAGTCGATGGTCAGAAACGTAGAATCTTTTGATGGGCGGTGACGTCGCCGCCGGCCCCAGATGCGCGCCAATCAGCGTTCGCAAGTTTTTCATCCCTCGTGGTCACAATTTATCTAAGTAGAATACCGTATAACGTGCTCTAACACTAGCTGGCATGATGAAAAGAAATCATAGGTGTGCAAAAGAGTCTAGTAATGCCCCAGTGTTCGTTAAGCTCACCATTAATCATAACACCCGGTCGGGTCAGAGCTTGGATGGAAATTATTGATACCATGGATATCGGATGATGTCTATGTAGTTCGTAAGATGCTCGATTGATACGCTGACACTCAAATGCATGGGTATTTTGCGATTACTGATGCGCTGCACTGTCCGTTATGCGCATCCGGGGGAACCGAGGTTCAACCACGGCTGTAGCCTGTGGGGAAGACGACTGCTTCACCCTGATCTATCAACCCGATTTCTTCGACTCTTCCTAGATATCGACTTCACTATTCACCATGTATTTAAAGAAGTCAGACTACATCAGCGATATCTGGAAAGATGGCATCTTCGGTGAGTCCCTCGACAGAGCCTGAACAGTCAGCAATTGACACATGTCCAGCAAACAAGGTCGTCTTCTGCACTGGCGGCGCGGGCACCATTTGCAGTGCTCAGGTCCGCGCGCTCGTTCACCTGGGTGCCAATGCCTGTATCATCGGCCGCAACGTAGAGAGGACGGAGAATGCCGCGAAAGACATTGCAACCATCCGCCCAGGCGCCAAGGTGATCGGCATTGGTGCTGTGGACGTTCGCAAATTCGAAAGCTTAAAGGACGCTGCGGAGCGCTGTGTCAAGGAGCTCGGTGCTATTGATTTTGTCATGTATGGTTCCTATCCTCGCAGTGCGACCGCATATACTGACTACTATTCACAGCGCTGGCGCGGCGGGCAACTTCCTCGCCTCTATCGAGCAGCTTTCTGTCAATGCCTTCAAGTCGGTCATGGACATTGATGTTCTGGGATCTTACAACACACTCAAGGCTACCTTGCCGTATCTGATTGAATCCGGTAAGAAGCACAGAATGGACTCTGAAACTCGTAAGTCGTACCCCTTAAAGGCGTTATGTAGCAGCGCTGAGATCAGACAGTTACACCCTACCCTGGGGGCACCGGTGGAAGAATTATCTTCGTTAGTGCCACTCTTCACTATCGTGGCATGCCCTTCCAGGCCCATGTGTCCGTCGCCAAGGCCGGAATCGACTCTCTTTCCAACTCTGTGGCCATCGAATACGGCCCGCGGGGCGTGACATCTAACATTATTGCCCCTGGGCCTATTGGCCAGACTGAGGTGGGTCTATTTTATATAGAAACTTTATAAAATGACAATGTCTAACTTGCACAGGGCTTGGAGCGCCTTCTTCCATCTGACACCAAGGCGGCGTACACCAAGTCGCAACCCCTCGGCCGCTTCGGACACGTCCGCGATATTGCCGACGCGACCGTTTACCTATTCTCTGATGCCGGAAGCTACGTTACCGGTCAAACCCTTGTTGGTAGGTCTTCTTCCCATTATCGAGAGACGACGTTTTGACATTTCTCTAGTTGACGGCGCGAACTGGCGCACATCGGGCGACATGGCATCAAACGGCAACGTGCGATATCCCGACAATCTCCTATCAGGAGAAGAGATTGCCAACGTGACCGGCAAGAAGAAGTCCAAGCTCTGAGGTGTAAATAGCATCGATATTCATAATGGTAACCCGTCAATCTAGAGTACTAGATCATAGCGGTTCCTAGAATAGAGAAGTGCCCTCGAATTAAATTCATTGTTTAGCCAAAGCCCATATCCCAGAACAATCCCTCCATCAGCTCCTATATTCAAGCAACAGGATCCACCCATGCCCTCTTATTCAAGAACCGTTTCCGACTCCCCCTAGCAACCTCAAAGCCCACCTTTCGCTCCTCAGCCAACTTCCACAACGACTCCGCCATAAACGGCTCAAACGCATTCCTGAGAAGGCCCCCTGGAATCTCCCCATGCAGCGCATGTACCAGTTCACGGGACGTCAAACTCCCCTTGGTATTCTGCTGGGTACGATCAACCTTGCTAAGAGCATAATAGATCTACCGCTCACGAAGCTTCTTATGTCTAATATAGAGCCGGGTAGTCCGCGGTAGATCGAGGATTTTGATTCCGTGCGTAGGATACCCGACTACGCATTCCTGTTCGCGCATGATCTCGAGACTATTTATGTATATACCCAAGTCTTTAGCGACGCTCTATCCGTGTGCGAGGACATTGTCTCTAGTGAAGAGGGCGTTTTCTTCTTCCAGTATGAAGCATATGTGATCGACTGCATGGCCTTGAGTAAAAAGAGCACGAAGAACGGCTCCTCGGTCTTTAATACCTACCTATCTTCGATGGGGAGTTGACCGGGACTTGGTTGGTTTTTGTAAATGCGGGAAGCCAGGCGCGGATTGTAGGCGATGAGATCCGGTACGCCTCCCGTATGATCGCCGTGCCACTGGGTGAGTAGGACGTGTGATATTTTGAGATCCTTTTCCTCGAGAAACTTTGTTATATTCGTGGCCGAGATGGGCATAAATAGGACGGCAATGCTGGAACGCGTGAGATGCCGACCCAATGGATGCCTCAACCCTGAGGCATCAGTATGGCCTAATATGCCATACGCCAACAGTTAGGGGGTGATTTGAAAGTGCGCAGACCAATGCGGCCATAATAAGAAAGGCACAGATCCGCATTGCCCAACCGAAGCCCACCTTAGGGAAACGATAAGTAGAAGATAGCGTTTCGTACCTGCTTGTGTTTCTGATGTCTTGGACCTTAGAACTTGGGCTATAAGCGCCTCTCCGCTGATGGTAGAGAGCCATTGACGGTAAAAGGAAAGATTCGACGTTAATTACTAGTGTTTCTTTGTCTGAAAAGAGGACAATCGTATTGCTTGCGATCCTCCAGGGCTGTCTAGATGACAAAGACTCGAAACGCGGCAATGAGACATTGAATATGTTCCAAGTAGAGAAAATGGAGGTTATGTGAGGTCTCGGTCTCCCAGTTTCATGCTCAAAGATGGGTGAAAGGCGTCGAATCACGGTCTCACTCTAAGCAAGACAATACTCTTTCATTCAAGTCCACACAAAAGTTGAACATTTGATGTCCTTTGATAATAATATAAAGACATTAGAATACCCCATAGAAATGTCCCATATGTTATTAGACTCCTAGAATCTCTTGAATCTCTTGAGTCGACTTCACTGACTTGTTGATCGAATCTGCCACAAACGTCAAGCCACAATGATGACTATCCGACCAAAGGATGAGGAAGAGGAATCCTCTCCTAAATCACCTCCTAACTCATTGTCCAATGGCAGATCCAAGCGCAGGCCCACGGCGGACGTCAAGGGTAAGACTCGGATCACCGGACCCATGTCCAACATACGGAAATTTGGACAGGGGTTGGAGAGAATAGAAAAGTCTCATAGAATTGCGCTGAGGAAAGAAAAGGCCAAACAAGACGGTATAGACGAAAAGCTTACCGAGCTAAACTTGCTGAACGACACCCTGAGGGGTTTTATCACCAACTATGAAGAATCGATCGTCGAAAAAGAAGACCTCTATTACAAGGCCGAAGCAGAGCTTAGGCAGGTCCGGGAAAGATTCGATGCAGCACATCGGGTTGGACTAGCGAGAGAGAACTATATCGCGAAGATGCATCACTTGTACGATGGGCTGAACAACGCCGTTGCACTGTCTAAGGTAGAGCAGGATCGTCGTGACCAGAAGACCCTAAGGCAGATCGAGCAGACAGAACAACGGGCGGCGGAGCTTAATCGTTTCCTCACCCTTGCGATGGAAGGCCTTGAGAATATCTTCAACTGGCACATGGAAGAGCGGGGTGAGCAACTTGAGGCGCTGAAGCTCATCGGGGAGCACGCCGAAGGGGCAAATGAACAGCTCCGGCAGCTCTCTCTCTTCCTTGATGAGGCTGAAAAATCTGCGCGGAATCTCCACATGTCCTCCATATATGCAGATGAGGTCAATTTGGCGGGAGGTCCGACTAATACTGACCGGAGAATCATGATGGGCGACTACCCAAGCAGTAGCCAGATGATGATCGGTGGTCCCTCGAACAACATCCAGGTAGAAGCTAATGGCAATGCCAACATGGAAAACGCGTCGATATGGCTGAACCAGGAAGAGGTCGAGGTGGATGCCGATGAAGATACCGTCATGCTAGATGCAGAAGCAAAAGGGCAAGTGGATATGGACCAGCACCAGCACCAGCTCCGGATTGAACGGAGTAATCTCCCAGACTTGCCAGACCCAGACTTGCCAGAATCGGACCCAGCTCATTCGAGATCGAAGCGGCGAGCCAGACGTCTGAAGTGGAATACTCCCTCGCCTCCCCCTGAATATATATCCTCGGCTCTCCCTGAATGGTTTCATGAAAAGTTTCTTCGATTGGACATAGGAGAATCATCACCATACTTATTAGAGGAACCACCACTTCCTCCGTCAAAACGAATTCGCCTAAGTCGACCCCATCTCTGCGTATGGGATTCCCGCAAGGAAGATATCGCCGCTCGGGAACTGGTCAAAAAGAGAAAGGGACAGCCCTTGACGAGCGGGCGTCTCAGGAAAAATGATCGGCCACCACCCAAAATGTTCGCGTTTGTAAATGCCACTCCCAATCCCGAGGCTACCATAAATCAGGAAATCCAGGATATGCAGGGCTGGTCTCCGGCCCTTGACGATTGGTCTGATGGAATGATGCCAGGGACATATCCTGAGGAGGACGAAGATTCTCAGGGGGGCTATATCATCATTCATTATACCCAACCCTGGGTTTCATTGGTTGATTGGATGATTGGAGTACGCGAAGCAGTGCTAGCAAAGCCGGAGGAGTATGGGATGGGCATCATGGGCATCGCTATGATGATGTGGCTAGCGTATTATTTGAGCCTGTATGACGAATGGATGGTGGCTAACGATATTCCGCTGACATCATCGAGGTTCATGGTCAATATGAGGGCGTCAGAGATACGCCTAGTGGACAAGGCCATGTTCAGTGTCATCCAGTGGCTGGACTATGATCGAACGTGGACGGGATGAGGCTTTGACAGTTCCGGGAAAGCGCGCGTCTTTGTAGAGTAAATAACCAATCGCCTTGATGTATTGTAAATACACGCGGGTTCTGGAAATGAATCAAAGATGTATAATATCCGCGACAATGTATACGGTAGGTTGTAACACGGTGTATTATATTGACCCGATCGCCGAACGAGCCACGCAGCAGCTGGCGTCATCTCGCTCCACTTCGCCCCATTTGCGACGGATCATCTCATCGTCTCCACTGGCCCTCTCTAAACTTCTAGACTTCTACTTCTTAACTACACTGAAGTTCTGCATCCTTCTATCTTTGACATCCCTTTTAACTCACAATGTTCGTTCGCTCCATCCTTCTGGGTGGCGTGGCCGTGCTGGGCACCAGTGCGATGCTGGTCGTCCCTGAGATAGAACCACAGATGGAAGCCGTCGAGGACGGTTTCATGAACATTCACCCCATGCTCCTCGAAGACATCCGCCATGCAATTGTCGATCTGCCCTGCACCGAGTGCCCTGTCCGCCAGGTTGATGAGGAGGGCGCTGTCAGCTGGGCTGACGGCAAGTCGTCGTCCCTGGTATGTCAGCCTTGAACCAACGCGAGTGCGCTTACTGACGCTCATAGATTCTCGACTTCTCCATCAAAGACAACTGCCTGTTGGCCAACGGTCAACAGATCTTTCCCCCAGTTCCTCCTAGCCCGATCGATGTCATTCAAGAAGTCGAGGATGGTGAAGTCGCCGGTCCTATGCCCATTGGCTACGCCCTTGAGGTCATGCCCGTGGCAACCCCCTCCGACGAGCCCGGCGCCGACCTCCTCGACGTCCGATTCACCATTCTCGACTTGGAGACCCACCCCATTCCAGTTGACACCGTCGCAATCACCCTCATCCAAGACCCCACCGGCGAGCTGTATATCGCCAAGTCCGAGATTGAGAAGACCGCCCCTCCCGCCGACCGTCTGTCATGGAAGAAGTGCAACGGCAAGCCCAGGTGCCTCCAGGAGCTCCTTGTGTCCCGCGTTCATGGGCTTCTGGCCGCTGCCAAGGAGCGCGTTATGGGAATGGGCCAGGCCACTAAGACTGGCCGCAAGGGCTGCCACGGCAAGCCCCAAGGTTTGCAGGGTATGAAGGGCATGATGGGCGGTCACCATGACCCCCACAACCAACACGATGAGGTTGATCCCGAGGACATGCCCTTCCCCGACTTCGAAGGACTTCACCACGGTCACTTCGACCCCGAGAACGCCGACCGTCCCCGCCACCACATGCACCACGGCCCCCATCCTCACGGCGCTTTCGCCCGCATCTTCTCCCGCATGGCGCGCTTCATCCTTGTGCCCGCTGTTCTTGGTGTTCTGGCTGGTCTCACTGCCAGCGCCATCGGCATGCTGGTAGGCCAGGCCGTTATCTTCCTTGGGCAGCGGTATCGCGGCACCAAGCCTCAAGAACACAAGGCTGCCTGGGAGCAGGGTGATGCTTGTGAGAAGCAGAGCCTGATTGCCCAGTCAGAGAATGTGCTGCCCGAGTACATCGAGGAGTCTTCGCAGAGCCGGGGATATATGGATAGGGATTAGAGTGGTTCAGTTGTGGACCCAACTTTAATCATCGCTAAACATCACCCCTTATTTGCTAATACGCATGGAAGAACAAGAAATTGCCTTTGAGTCTGGTTACGAATCTACTACTGTTCGGGACTTCGGTCACTTCCATGATGTATGTGGTTTTACCTTCCATTTCATTTCGCTCTGGTGATGTCCAGCTTGCTTTCAACGAACTTTTCTTTTATAGAAGGAAATATTTTTAGTGATCTGTAGAGCCTAGGTATCTTGTCATCCTTATAACGGTAGCTATGCTGTTAGAAATATCTCATAGAGGACAAACTCGTAGTGCAGGGCTAACAATCACGTGACAGAGACACCCTCATCCCCTCTTATCTATCCGACAACAACACCCATCCCCACGTTTCCGGAGCGGCACGTTCAGAGCTCTACCAATGATGATTGGGGCTTTACAATGACTTGAAGGCTTCGCTTCCACTGGACAAATATTGGCTTAACTGACACTCTTTTCGCCCGCATCGGCTGGCCGTGCTTGCGGCCCTAGCTCCGCTCCGTCCTGCACCGGACCTCTGGATCTTTCAACGCCGCGCCCGACTTAGACCAACGGCTGCCCACTACGATGTCGTGGTCCTCCTTTGTGCAGAAGGCTCAATCGCTGATTGACCCGGCCAACTTTAACATTCCTTCCCTCTCCGACAACAACAATCCCTCCAAGGCCTCCCTCTTCCGTCAACAATTCCGCCTCCCCGACTCCCAGAATCCCCTGCAGGAGATCACCGCGGACCTCGTTCTCCCTCTACCGAACTCATCCAGCTCGGGGGAAGGTTCCCGCAAGGTTGACCGGGCGGGTAATCGGTATACGGGGCGCCTGCACCTCAGTGAGCGATTTATCTGCTTCTCAACACAGCCAACGAGCTTCCTACCATCCTCCACCCTCAGTGCCTCGAACAACTTCACCGGACAGACGCACGGCACTGGCCCTTCCGGTAATGGCTTCACGTTGCCCCTGTCTTGCATTCGCCGCGTCGAACGACTACACAGCGCCAGCCATGTATTCTCTCTAGCGTTGACAACATGGAATGGGCTGTTGAATAAACAGCAAGAACCGAATTTTACACCCCAGCGTCTTATCCTACAGCTTGTCGGTAGCAGACAAGCTTGTGAGCGATTCTGCGATTGTCTTAAGAAGGGCCTGCGAGAAGGCATGAAAGAGATTGACAACTTGCGGCTGGTCGTTTCAGATTGCTACTCGGAGTACTTGCTTTCCGGTGCGAAAGGAAAGTCGGAAGAACAGGGAGAGAATGTTCGTCCGCCTCCGGATGCGGGTCTGGGCATGCTCTTCCGATATCCAGGAGATGCGCGTAAGCTCCGGGATCGCAGCAAAATGAGACTTTGGGGCGAGTATTTTCGAGGTATTCTCATGAAGTGCCCATTTTCTCTGTCTTTTCAGGCTAATTTCTTTTTCAGAAAATGGTCGCAATTCCACGCTTGTTCGTCAGCCCACATTTCATAAGCTGATCAGAGTGGGTTTGCCAAATCGACTGCGTGGAGAGATCTGGGAAATTTCGTCCGGTTCTTTTTACCTTCGTCTCCGTTCACCCAAACTATATCAAGAGACGTTAGCCCAGTTCAAGGGCCAGGAGTCCCTTGCCATTGATGAAATCGAAAAGGATTTGAACCGCAGTCTACCAGAGTATCCCGGATTCCAGAGCGAAGAGGGTATTGGGCGTTTGCGTCGCGTTCTCACAGCCTATAGCTGGATCAATGCCGAAATTGGATACTGTCAGGCCATGAATATCGTCGTTGCAGCCTTGTTAATGTTCGTCACACAACCCCTCTTCCTGAAAGGTCGAGCGAATACTGACTCGAAACAGATATACTTCCGAGGCACAGGCGTTTTTCCTCCTTTCCATGCTTTGTGATCGTCTCCTTCCCGGATACTACTCTACCACCATGTATGGCACTCTTCTCGACCAAAAGGTGTTTGAATCTCTCGTGGAAAAGACCATGCCAGTTCTTTGGGACCACCTCGCCAAGTCCGATGTCCAACTCTCCGTTGTCTCTCTTCCATGGTTTCTTTCCCTTTATATCAACTCTATGCCTCTCGTTTTTGCATTCCGTGTTTTGGACGTTTTCTTCTTGGAAGGCCCCAAGGTGCTGTTTCAGGTTGGTCTGGCGATTCTTCGCGTTAATGGCGAGGAGCTTTTGGATATTCAGGATGATGGATCTTTCATCTCTGTTCTAAAGTCTTACTTCTCCCGCTTGGATGAGTCCGCCCACCCCAGGTCCGAGAATCCGAAGTTGCGAGCCATCACCCGATTCCAAGAATTGATGGTAGTCGCATTCAAAGAGTTCTCTGGTATCACACACAGCACCATTGTCGAACAGCGCGATAAGCACAAGGATGCTGTTTTGGAGAGTATTGAGAGCTTCGCCAAACGTACTTCCATCCGCAACCTTGGTCCTGAGAGCAAGCGCCTCAGTGTCGACGATCTTGGCACTATCTATGATCGCTTCTACGAGGTTTTGTATCAGTGGCAGCAGCATCAGAGACACGCGGAGGAGGAGAGGAGACGACAGGAAAAGAAAAAGTCCGAGCGTCTCTCCATTCTTGGGCCTCCTGCAGATGCAGAGGTGGGCCGCGTTGGCCTCGGGCCTAGTCCCACTCATATGGACTACGATGCCTTCAGAGAATTCTTGGCTGCAACTTCAAAATGGGCTGTTTCGGACACACCCACCGGCTCTCGGAAAGATTCTCAGGGCTATGGTAGCCTCAGGGGATCCAACAAGTCGCTACTCTGGGCCAACCGCCGGCAACCTGCAGACCACGAGTTCATGCAGCGCCTTTATCGCAAGTGGGCTACTGACCCCGAGGAAGGGTTGAGCTTGCAGAACGTCGTCAACGGGCTGGCCCGTCTCAAGGGATCGCCGGATATTATGAACAATATCAACTACTTCTTCGACCTGTACGATGACAGTGGTAATGGCCAGGTCGACCGAGAGGGGATTCTCAAAATGTCCGAGGCGCTGCTTTTCCTGTCCCGCCGCGGGTTCGAGGGTACCATCACTGCTACTCAGTCTCTAGATGATCTGAATGGCGTTCGTGATCGCGAATACGCTGATCAAAACAGGCTTACAACGGACGAAAGATTCCTTGGTAGTGTCAGCGCCTTTATTCGTCGCTGCTTTGAATATGCCGACCCCAGCCACCCTGAAAACCAGAAGGTCGCTGAACGGGATGGCTCTACGGAGATCGCTGAAAAGCTGGATTCTTTCGCCATCGGCGATGATGAAGAGGACCTGATCGACATTAACGACAACAAGGAGAAGAAATCGCCTTCTCCAGAAACCTCTCGACCAGCAGAATCCAACGAGAGCGAGCTAAACCGGCCAAAATCCGAGTCGGCCAACCCGGCCCTCGACCCCAACAATCCTCTCCACATTACCCTCCCAACCTTCCGAATGGTCGTTCTAGCCGACGAGCTCCTTGAACAATTCTTCGAATCTTACTTCCCTCAATCCTTCCACCTATCCGACCACCCACACCCAGCCTCCCTCGCCGCATCCTCATCCCTCTCCTCCAACCTCACCACCTTCTCCAACATCGGCAGCGCCAAACCTCCCAACTTCACGGCAGCCGGAGCCGTATCCGTCGCCGGTGCCTCCGGAGGTATCGTTCCACCCGGCAAAGGTCTCCGCGGAGTCCTGGACAACATTGTCACAGACGGCATCCGGATGGCAGCCGAAGTCAAGAAGCGCATGGACGAAGCCCAGCGCGACCTCGAACGCAACGCCCTCGGCCGCGACGAAGAAGACGAAGAGGACGACGAAGATGACTTCCGCCGTGGCTCCACTGCCACCATGGCAGGCGGTATCTCTAGCTGGGGCGCAGGCGCATATGGTGCGGACCCCCAACGTAGTATCGTACGTGATGCCGACCGCGATCTTCTCGAAGACGCGGAGGTCCTCAGTGTTCGCGGTAAAGACGAGGCATCTTCTCTTCTTGGTGACAGGGAGGGGGTTGACAAGCCTGACTCGGCCGGAGGGAATGGCAACGGCTCGTCTGCGCATGATGCCGAGGTTATCAGCAAGGTTGTCGAGTTCGACTCATGATGATATCCCTTTCTTTCTGCGTTTATAAAGGGAGTTCTTCACTCCATTCCCTGTTTGTTCTGCGTTTATTTTTGGTCCTAGGATATGTGCAATTATACACTTGCGTTTGGTGCATTTCTCCTGCATTGAGGTACTAGGTTAGAAGATACTTTCATAAAGCTACCTGGATCATCACCTTGATCACGGATTCTCAGTGTAACCATGATCTATGTAGACGGGCTTCCATAGGTAAGATCTTTCTGCACTAGGGTATGCTTCGGGGAACCTTGGAAGTAGGCAGAGTATAAGACTGCCTAGATCCCTCGACCAGCATTTCCAAGGTTATCTAGGTAGCTAGCTTCATCCATTTTCATCCCTGGGCACTTCCCAGTTCCATCTTTGGAATACACCAGATCTCAGAATAAAATGCTGTAGATTGCAATAGAATGGTATGAATAATAAAGGTCGTTGAAGTCGTGAGACGGCAGTCACATTTCTATATACAAACATGTCATCAAAACAGCGCTCTGCGTCCAAAGGGAAAATGCAAATACGCATCAGTGTCTTCCATCGACACCTCACACGAAGGAAAATGGAAAATAAAGTGCGGTAGGGCGAAGGGTTGGCGTGAGAAGGAAGATTTGAGAAAATGGTAGAAATCATTTGGCTCGCGCCAATGGACACTGTCAATGAAGAGGCCAGTGGAATGAAAACACAAGATACAGGCTTCAATTAATCCTTCTGGCCCTCGTTCTCAACCAGCTCCAAGACGATTTGGCTGCGCTCGTAGGCGGGGTGCTGCATACAGATTTTGACTGTGTGTGCGGTAACACCATAGGAGGTGCCATTGGAGCCAGCGAAGCCACTCATATTGCTTGATGGAGTAGTTTGGCCGAATGATCCCGACAACTTGCTGCCATCATCCAAGCAGACGACATTGTGGCCGGGGATGACTTGCCTGAGGCGGCCGTTCATCGCGTTGCGAACCTCGACGAAGTCGTCGTTGAATAGGATGAGGAATTTGCCATGAAGACAAGCACTGTGTGCACTGCCGACAAATTCCATGACCACGCTGCGAGAGACATCGCCGTGCTTGTTGACATACACAGCACATTCTTGGTACGCGACGATAAACTCGCTGTCGCTGAGGCGGAACATGCCGAGTGGGCGAAGACCCTGAATGCGGTGGGAGATGCTGTGCAGGGTGTCTTGTGCATCTTGGGACTCGGAGCGGAAGTCGGGAACGGACCAGGACTGCTTCTTGTCCAGGGTGAGGACTTCGATGCCACGCTGGGTGGAGATGGCGAGGGACGAGTGGAACATGTTGATGCCGTAGCTTTCGGCGGGGATATAGAACTCATCGAATTCGCGGAAGAACTCGGTTTGCGAGCGGCGAGACTGGAAGAGGCGTGATTTGCTTGATGAGGATTTATGAACAATAGGCTCGAGGACCTTGAAGGTGGAAGAAAGGCCGTCTCGTTTCTTGTAAAGCACCAGGTGTCGGTCTTTCATGCGGCCTGCAGCAAAGAAGCCCACTTCGCGGTTTCCAGATAGCTTCTGGGGCGCTCGGCGGGCAGAATCCTGCGATTGGTTTACCCCACTAACAGGGCACACAACATCGAGATGGTAGGCAATCAACGAGCGGTCGGCAATAAGCAAGAAGAGATTGAATTCTTCGAACACGGCAACCTGTGTCACCCGCATGATGGGGATGGCCTGGACAAGTTAAGAGTCAATAATCTGCAATCAAGCGAAGCAGCCACAAGCACTTACCCGGTACCAACCACGGGGGTTGCTAAGATCAGACATGTACACGCCGTAATCCGTTCCGATTGCGCACATCATCCGACCTGGGGGCTGTTGGAAGACCGTAGCACAGTTCACAGCAGTTCGACAGACAGGTGGCGGTCGAGGCCCAGAGTCTTCATACTTCTTCTCCACTTCCTTAATAGCACGATTCAACGGAGTTCCCTTGATGATCACGCCCGTCGAACCAGCCGTGTGGTCCGAGTAAGCAAATGCAGTATCTGCAAGGACGCGCAAACGGAAAGGTTCGGCGTTTTGTGAAAATAGAGCCGCGGCATGCTTGGTCTTTGCCTCGATGATCTTCTCACACCATTCCTTGCGGCTCTGTGCGGAGAAGGCATACAAAATGTATGTGCCGTTCTTGCCAAGATGCTTGATTTTGAAGGGGTACAGGATCTTGTCATCTTTGGAGTCCAGAACTGCGGTAGGGCCATTCGTGGGGGTACCGGTATGCACCAAGGGACTCGCGTTACCTTGAACCTGAGTCACTGTTGAAACCCCACGGACAGATGACTTGACAACAGGGTCGTCGTTGGCGCTTTCTAAGGCCAGCAGATCCATCGGAATGGGTAACTTCGAGACGTCATACCGTTCGTACTTGACCGTCCGCGATGGGTCACGCGTGGTGAATGACTTGGCAAGGACGAAATAGTGGTCGAAAAGAATGGCGTGCGTGTCGACAAGGAATCGAGTCCGTGTTCCTGGGCGTTGGAGATCACCCCGGAAGATAATTTCACGACCCAGATGCTCAAGGTTGAGCTCGACTTCCTTCTTCATTTCTGGACGCAGCTGCAGTTTCGCTGCGAGCTCCATCAAGTCGGCCTTCTTATTCATCTCGCCAACTTTGTTGTCACACTCCAGTGCGACAACCTTGATTTCTTCGATCGCTTGCGCTAAGTTGGTCTTCTCTTCAGAGTCCGTCGGCATGTTCTTGTGGACAGTAGCAAGGAGGAGAGTGTATCGCTGGATACGCGTGATTGGGGCTTTCAGGTAAGTGTCCCAGCTCAATCGATGAGACAACTTGTGATCACGCGCCGAGTTCAAGAATGCCTTGAAATGCACGTTGCGCTCGGCCTCCCTGCGGACATAATAGTTTGCAGCGGGGAAGTGCGCAGCATAGTCAATATAGGCGTTCTTAGCTTTGCGAATCCACTCTCGGAAGATATCACTGAAGCCAGCGATGAAAGGACCTTGTTCCTTTTGGCGATATTTGAGCTGCGCCAGCAAGAAATCCTCGTTGACCTTCTTCACCGCGTCGACCTTGCCAAAGACATCAGACAAGAATTTGGTTAGTCGTTTGGTTGGGATGATGGGAGGATTCATGACAGAGAGCTGGTCACGGTAAAGTTCCCGTAATACGTCCAGTTGTCCAATGTAAGCATCCTCGGTGGTCACAATTTCATGCAAGTTATTCTGCCGATCGACCTCTTTCTTTGGATACGACTCCCATACCTCCTTTGGAACGTTGTAAAATGTAACCCAGTCCTCTATCTTTTTCTGAGGTGCCATCATCTGCGCCTTCAGGTTAACCTTCTTCAGGGTTCTCATGCAGTGATGAGAATAGCACCGGCCATGGGAATCGGTGTCCTGGATATGCAGCTCCGCCTCGTGGAGCCTCGGCGAGTAGCACCCCGTACCGGTGATCTGGAATAAAACACCTGAAAGCGTTCCTTTGCTGAATCTGACCCATTCCTCCTCCTTAACAAGTGCCCCCTCTTGGAGCATACTGTTGACAACACGAGCAGCGAGGGTTTCGGCTTCGGTGGTGTTCATAGTCGGAACCTTGTGAGTGAACAGCGCCACAATAGCATCGACAATAGCCGACATCCTGAGGTCGGTTTCATCCTCGCTTAGATCCCGAATCCAAGCGAGAATGGAGCTCAAAGCCCACGGTTTAGTACACTTCTTGAACTGGTCTGACGACAGCTTTGCAGGATTGAATTTCTTCCGGCGCCCTGCGGGAATTGTGGGCAGGTCCAAGGCCATCGAAGCAGCCGCTTCGGCCGGATCAATTTTGGGAAGTTCCTTCTGCCGAAGCTGCCACATAAACTCCTGCTCCTGCTTGTTCCTAAGACGGTCGGCTTCGGTCTTCGATCTGATAGGTGGATCAGTACGTGGTCCCATAGGCGTGGACAAAGACGACGACCGCGGAACTTGAGAGGGGCTGAGTAATGTGTCTCCATACGAGTCCCCAGACGCAGGCAAGGAGGGGTGTCTATACTCATCATGGCCCTGCAAGTCGTCCTGCTCCGGAGGCTTATACGTGCCAGCGGGCATCAAATGCGTGAAAAGCTCTTGGTTCGCGGGCTTGACGGGTGCTGGCGGTAACGGGCGCATGCCTGGATGGAAGAAAAGATCCTCGTGCGCAGCTCGGTGTGGGCTTTCATCGTCAGATCTATCTCCGTCCTGCTGCTGTTCGTAGGGACTGTCTCCATCCTCTCCATAATCGAAACTCATCCGACGATCGTAGTTTCCTGGTGCTGAGAGTCCCCCGGTGCCACCAGCATCCACCCTCGCATCAGGTGGCAGATGGTGGAAGCGACTGGCGTATTCGTACGCGATGGCTGGATGCTCGTATTCGTCGGCAGAGATCTCGGAACTTCTGAAAGAGCTATGGGTTCTCGAGAAACCGGCCCCCGTGGCTTGGTCTGAGTATTCTTCGTTATTTGGCAGGTCGCCATAATGAAGATTTCCTGGATAGCCTCCTTCGTACAGGGCCAGATCGTGTCCCACAAAGTCACCATCTTCATGATGATCCGAGATTGGCGAGGGGTCTCTTGAGTGGCCTCTGGGTGACACACGTGATCCATGAGAGCGAGTGCTGAGAATTGACGCGTTTGTCTCGCGCCGAAGCCGGCCATGTTGTTGAAGATTCTCTCGGTCTTGACGAGCTCTTTCCTCCTCTTCCGCCATACGCAACATGGCAAGTCCAGCCTCAGCTTCCGCCTCGCTGTCATCACTATAGGCATCGTAGTTGACATATTGACCAGTTCCAGTCGCCATGTTGCCATTAGTATGGGTGTGTTGTTCGTCTGGTGACAGACGCATCCGTGAGGCCGAGTCGTGATGAGATGCCCTGGAGCTGTGACGTCGTGCAGTAAATGTAGCCTGGGTGTCCATCACCGCCGATTCAATTTCCCTGATCAACTCGTCATTTTCATAAGAGTCATTAGGCCCGGGGGATGGAGACGGTCCAGTAACATCGGGCGTATAATCAATGGGTGGTCCAGGTAAAGGACGTGCTTGTGGGTGCCGAGTCAAGGTGTCGGTTCGTCTCGGGGGTAAAATAGGCAAGTCCTGCTGCACTGGTGGAGTGGGAAGAGACCGTCCTGATAACGACAGAGAAAAACTGGGCCGCTTTCCATAAATCCCATTACCCTGTGGCTGATGTGCTGGTGGAGCTGGTGGCCGGTCGTCAAAGTCAGGGGTCATTGGTGGAATTGTGGCAGAGGGGTATGGCGAGTCGGTCCCGAAACCGTGAGATCCGGGGAAATAAGGGCGCGTGGGAAACTGATCCATATGGGCACCAGATGGTGAATTGGAGACGACATATCCAGTTGTTGATGGGGAGGAAATTGGCCGATACGCGGTGGAGGCGGTGCTAGCGGTCCGCGGGCTCAAGGTCGTTGGCGATGACCCGTACGACCGCCCTCCATAAGGATGATCGGGTCCACGAGGAGGAGGCGCCGGCGGTTGCTGTGATGAAAAACCGTATGAGGGAGTCGAAGGAGTTTGGCTGTACGGTGATGCGTCGCTTGGGCGTCGTGGGAGAGTCGGCGACGCCAGGATAGCGACTGCAGCAGGTTGGTACGCCGCCGGGTTATAGGGCTGATGACTCGAAACGGGACTCGCGTACGAGGCGTTATAATTCAAGGGATTATAGGTCAGGTTCGGCTGCGTCTGCGATTGCGGCAGTCCGTACTGCTGGGGGTCGTATGTACGTTGGCCCGAGGTCGCGGATGGGTACTGGTACTGATAACCGGCCGAGCCAGTGCTGTGCGACCCAGCACGAGTGGGCGACATCGCTGCCGGGTCAGCAGCGCGTAAAAATCCAGCGTTTCTATCATCCTCGTAGCCCCCATGGGCAGCATTGTAGCCCCCTTGTACAACCTCGCTCGCATATCCACCGCTGCTTGCTGAATGCCGCGCGTTTGCATCGGACGCTCTGGAATTAGAGATCCGCGCGGCGTTGAACAGCGTCGAGTCGTCTCCGGCATCGTAGCTAGGCATCCGTCTCGGTCGATGCTGATTCGGGCCGGGGTTTTGTTGAGGCGCGTAGCCTTCATAGTGACCGGAAGCTGACTGGGAGCTTGGAGGGTTGTTGACCTGGCCATAGTATGCCTGTTGACCATTTGGATACGCCATTGCTATGAGGGGGCGCGAGGCAGTCGAATGCCTTCGATGCGCTCGTGGGCTTAGGGTTGAAGGCACGCGAGTCGCGCACTCGAGTCGTGGAGTTTAGAACAGCGGAGAGCCAGACTCAGCCTCTAGATGTGGGGGACGTGGGCAGGTGAAGAGCCGCCGGACACCTTTTGACTCTGGGCATCCCCAGCAGAGTCAAGAAATAACGAATGTGTGGAGGTCAGAGATAGCGAGGGGAGGTACGGAGTAGGGGGAAGTAACAGCAACGGGGTCAGACCAAGTCAAGTCAAGTCAAGATTGCGAAGCCCAAGTAGCGAGGGACTCGGGAACTCTCCACCGCCAATCGTCAACAACGGTCCCTGGCGCTGAATAATCCAATTATGCTCTTTTTAATGACAATGTTTGGGCCGCTCCCTGTCTAAGGTGACTAGAACTCATTAATCATCCAAACCTAAACTTTTCTCGACGTATAACCTACATTTAGGGGTTCTCAGCCCCACAGTCATTTCTCCGTTACAAGGCTAAGGCGGCTGAGCCACTTGGTTGCCCCGCTTTTGCTGTACTGATGTCAACCTTGGAAGCCACTATCGATTTCAGTTCTGGCGGGAATAAATGTGATAAAATAAGCAAATTGAATAGCAAATAAGCGTGGGAATTTCAATCGTAAATGATGTAGTGTAACGCCCGGGAACTCCGTCGCTGCTTGCATCAAGCAAAGCAAATAAAACCCAATGAACGCATTTAGGCAGATAAGACTGTGAAAGCAAACCAGAGGAATTCAAAGCAGATGGGGCAAATCGCGGCAATCGCAAAATATAAAGGAGTAAAATGCAAAAGGCAATTTGACGTATAAAACGTAGTAGCATGTGCACCTTGGCACTGGGGGTATATAGGAAGTAAGAGGGTATCAGAAGTGCAAAGTAACGCCACCTAGAGAGCTTATTTGAGCGATCAAGCAAAGGATATTGCAAATGATCCAAGTGTTTCATGACGTAGGAACAATCAAAGTCCATCGTATCTCAGATCAGATGTGATCCGGGCCTCTGCATGTCGGACACCATTGTCCGCACCCTTTGGCGGAATGATGTTTCGGGCAGTCAAAGCAAAACGCATTGTGCCGTTGGGAATGACCGAATGCTATTTCAGTTAGAAAGTTTGCGTAAGGCAACGAAAGGAAATGTACTTGCCTCGTAGTAGTCCTGCAACTTTCTCCCATGCATGACAACCATATCACCATGCTCAAGTGTGATACTGATAATGGTTGGTGCTTGCGCTTTCGAATCCTTCTTCTTGTTCCTGCTGTTAAATACAACAGCACGAGCCTCGTCATACTCAGCCTCCGAGATATTGCCAGCTTCGAAATCCTCCTTCAATTTACAGCGCTCCTGTTCGTACTTGCAGCCTGCCAGGACGGGATCATCCTTGATAGGTTTGCCGGTCTTTCTGTGGCCGTCATACCACACTTTCTTCATGCGAATCTTCATCTCCGACTTTGCACCGAGAGAAAGCGTGGCGATGTCTGGGCCAAGACCTGGCTCTCCATCATCGTGGAACTACCGACGCGGATCAGCCAAAAAACCATTGTACCATCTAGGGAAGCAACCTACCCCAATTTTCATCTCTTCAAAATATCCCAGAATCAAAAGCTCATTTGGCGCAGTGCATTTGTCGCCAGCATAGGTGACAGCCTTTTCGGTAGCCCATGTTAGACGACCCAAAGCTCGGAGAACATCATCAGTAGCTTCATTGAAGCCCTTAGACTCCACGTCAACGACGTATTTATATGGCGTACCCTAGTTCATTGTCAGCCAGGCACGACTGCCATGTAATTCTTCGGTCACTCACATAGTTCACCGCGAAGTGAGACATCAGCGTTCCAGAGACTTTTCTATCCATTAGCGCCATTCTCTGTAACACTATGCAAGAGGTCCTACTTACCTTGCGATTGTTTCAGGGGAAACCTTTTCAGACCAAGGTCAATTTCCTGAAACTTCCGGAACAAGTCGTCCGGGCCGTTCTGGCGGCTTGTAATTTGTCTGTTGGCCACGAAGTGCGTGATGGACCCAACGCCTGGGAGGGTGTATGTGAGCTGCCGATAGGGGGCGGCAGATCTATCATTGACTACCGGAAGCATCAAAAGCTTGTTCGGTCTGATCTTTCGCCTCAGGCTAACGCTAGTCACTTGGTTAATTGCAATGGGGTTCAGCTGCAACATAAGCTGGAAATGGCAGCCCCCGGGAACTTCAGAGCATTTCCATCCTCTCCAGTAGACGCGAGAGATGCAATGCGCGCAAAAGGGGCAGATTATGCCTCTCCAAGCTTCGCGAATCGTGTCTCTCACCAATGCATTGATAACATGGAGATAGCTGGGAGTAAGTTGGTACCGAGGGACCGGGTTTGTGGTGGGGTCAACGCGGTAGTTCAAAAAGCTACAATGGTAGCTCAGACTGGTGGGAGCGGCACCGTTGCCAACTAGCTTCCAGAACATGTTGCAGGTTGGATTCAGGCACATCCAGCCCGAATCGTAGATCCGGGGGCTCTTCTGATGGCAGTAGAGACACTTGATAGACTCAGGCCTGATATCGAAGTTTCGCTGGTTCAGAGGAAGGGGGTCGGACGAGTCTAGGGCCGCCCACCAGCTTTTGTCTGCAAGATCCAGCTTTTGTAGCCGGCATTGAAGTCCCTTCTTGTCACCGATCATTTCAAACCAGATGTCTGTCACGCGGAACCATGCCATGACATTGAATCGGTGTGGAAGCTGCTTTCCAAGCACTGTGTTCTTGTTTCCTGCGTCAACTGTAAGCATTACTTGTTAAGCAGCGACGCCGGCGTAAATATTACCGATTATAATGCCCACAGCCTCATCCTGATCCATTGATCCCTTTAAGCATCTGGGGATCGCTTCTTGTAGGGTCCGGTCTTTCTTGAGAATCAAGGTTCCATCTGGAGCTTTATCGCAGCCACCACCGCTATACAAATCAGCGAAACAACTTGACAAAGAACAAACAACGCATTCAAAGGCGTCAACACTCACATTCGGGTGATGACAATTTCATCATCGATATAGGCGCGTTCACCACTGTCGGAATCCATAAAAATACCGTATGTCAGGCCATCATGATGGTAAGCCCCTCCTTGTGTGCAACGAAACCACTCCAATGCATCGCAGAGTGGCTGGCGACTCTATTAGATGATTCAGCAAATGGTAAATTGAACAAGGACTTATGTGGTGACATACTTCTGACCAAGCTGGCGGTTTGCCATGTACTGGTGGGAGGAACCCACCAGAAGCTGCTCCGTCCGCCATGCTATCTCACGTTAGTTCAGGAGCTCAAATGAGGATATGGGTGAATGGCGGTGGTTCAGATCGAAGAGGAAATGTTGGATAAGAGAAGCGAATGATTGGAGCTCACATCAATGCCTGGTTTAGATCGAATGGGAAATATTGAACGAGAGGAAGCGAATGATTGGAGCCCACATCAATTCCCTAAAAGGGAAATTTGAACGAAAAGAACCGGATGGTGAGAGGAATTTAGAGCTCAGATCGAAGAGAGAGAGGTGGAGGAGGATAAGAATTGAATTGATCTACTCAATGTAGACTCTCGGAAGTTCCCGAGAAGAGTCCAAGTCCAGCGAAATATGGAACCGTTACGATGGCATATATTATAGTGTGTGTCGCAACATGTAGATGCCCTTTCCAAGAATCGCAGCGTCGTGGGTTCGAGCCTCGTAGGAACGAAAAAAAGAAAGAGTTGGTGACGTGTGCATTGGAAAACACGATAGTTAACTCGTCAGTTATGTAGTTATCTAGTTCGATGGATAAATAGACAGCTGAAGACTGACTCTAGACCCGCCAACAGCATCTCCCTAGCCCTAGAGTATCTCGATTGTGGTACCGTGGACAAAATACACATCGGTTTCTCCAGATCTTTTGCTATCGGTCAATGCATAGCTTGTACATCATCATGCATGCCTGGTCCATCTTAAAAGAGTGACGGACCGTAGACAGACTCGAGTCGATGATTGCCTGGTAGTCCGAATCCAAAGAATTGAGAAAGGGTGGAGCCGACTAGAAAGACTGGAGGGTGGATTCTAAGTGAATTGCGAATATGGAAACACATTTAGCACAAAATGAGAGCCCTCATCCCAGACTTGCGTCCAGTAGTTCCACTTGTGGAGTACCTAGCTCTTGGCGTAGCGTCGGACCTTGAAAAGCCTCGGTCGCTCCTTATCCGAGGAAGTTTCGTGTCCTACGAAACATTGGCCATCTAGGCACCACATAGCAACACTCTGAAAAGAACCAGATTTCCTAGACATTACCTAGGTAATCGATTAATTTATACAAACTAGATCCCGAGGTCGGCTATTTGTTTGTGAGTCCAGGGTATATTAAATAGCATAGGTAATAGAGAACTTGCCGGAGAAGTTAGAACTCGGGTAGCTTAAGCATTTTCCCCGCACGACGCGGTTCCCCGGATCCCTGAGGGCCTTCTATTAAACTTTTCAAGCCCCCTTTTCCCTACCAATTGCCCGCTTCTATGCCCTAGTCATTTCCCCTAACACATACCGGAGTATTTGAAGTTCCTGCGATTTCTAGCACCATGGTGTTCTTGCCTGACAAAAAGTTCGGTGACCTGCCCCCAGTTTGGGACAGCATTCCCATCTGTGAGTTCATGCTCAATGAGGAATATGGACGACTGGCACATGACATATCGCGTGACCCCTACACTTGTGGTTTGACCGGAAAGTCATATTCGTCGCGAGAGGTGGTCTCCCGTGTGGACCACATCGCCCGTGGCCTTGCGAAGGAATTTGGTTGGAAGCCGAACCAAGGATCAGAATGGGACAAGACTCTCGCTGTTTTTGCCCTCAACGCGATAGACTCTTTGCCCTTCTTCTGGGCTACTCACAGGCTCGGCGGTATCGTGACTCCTGCGAACGCCTCCTACTCTGCTGCTGAGTTGAAGCACCAATTATTGGACTCTGGGGCTAAGGCTCTCTTCACTTGTGTTCCGCTGCTTCCTGTCGCGTTGGACGCCGCTGCCCAAGCCGGTCTGCCCAAGAACAAGATCTACTTGATCGATGTGCCGCAAGCGATCCTTGGCGGCGCAAAGCCCCCCGCGGAGTACAAGACTGTCAATCAGCTGCTTGAGGCTGGAAAGTCTCTTCCGCCATTGGAGCCATTGAACTGGAGCCCTGGAGAGGGAGCGCGCCGAACTGCTTTCTTGTGCTATTCGAGTGGAACATCTGGCCTGCCGGTATTTTAACCATTGTCTACGCCGTCAAGGTCGAATTCTAACAATCATTTGTCTCAAGAAAGGAGTGATGATCTCTCACCGCAATGTAATCGCTAACACCATGCAAATCGCCACATTCGAAAAGAGTTACCGTTCACCACCCAACAGGGCTAGCCTCACGGAAATTACTCTGGGTCTTCTGCCGCAGAGTCATATATATGCCCTGGTCGTTATTAACCACGCGGGCCCGTACCGCGGGGACCAAATCATTATTCTTCCCAAGTTTGAGCTTAAGTCTTACCTGACTTCAATTGAAAGATTCAAGATTTCAGATCTCATGTTGGTAAGGTATTGTGAACCTATACTGCATTTCATGCTGCTAATTGCATCACAGGTGCCCCCAATCATTATCAACATGCTGCGCATGCAAGATGAGTGCTCCAAGTACGACTTGAGCTCTGTGAAGGCCATTTTCACAGGAGCGGCACCCCTTGGAATGGAGACTGCTGCCGACTTCCTGGAGGCTTATCCCAACGTTCTCATTCGACAAGGATATGGTAAGACAAGATCGCCATTTAAACAACATTCCAAGCTCATGATACGTCACAGGCCTTACCGAGACCAGCACTGTTGACTGCTCTACGCATCCCGACGACATCTGGCTCGGCTCTTCTGGATGTCTTGTCCCAGGAATCGAGGCACGCCTCATGTCTGCAGAAGGCCAGGAAATTACTGCTTACGACACTCCGGGTGAGCTCGTGATCCGAGGACCTAACGTGGTTCTCGGTTACCTGAACAACGAAAAAGCCACCAGAGAAACCTTTGAGGACGGCTGGATGCGCACTGGAGACGAGGCAGTCGTCAGGCTTAGCCCCAAGGGCACGGAGCACGTGTTCATTGTGGACCGCATCAAGGAACTGATCAAAGTCAAGGTTCGTCATTTCCAAACCAATGGCTAGAAGGTCGCACAGGGCCTGACTAACCATCCATAAATAGGGTCTCCAAGTGGCACCTGCCGAGCTGGAAGCTCACCTCCTGACACACCCCGCCGTTTCCGACTGCGCTGTGATCGCCATACCCGACGATGCCGCCGGCGAGGTCCCGAAGGCGATTGTGGTGAAATCGCCCTCCGCGGGCCCAGATGATGCCGCTATTGAATCCATCAAGAAGTACGTCGAGGAACACAAGGCTCGGCACAAGTGGCTTAAGGGCGGTGTGAGATTTATGGATGCAATTCCTAAGAGCCCGAGTGGTAAGATCTTGCGTCGCCTGCTGCGGGACCAAGAGAAGGAGGCTCGGAGAAAGGCCGGTGCGAAGATCTAAACTCTCAAGGTTTTCTCCAAGCTTTTTTCTGTGGCAGTACTAGATTTTGTTGGTGTATGTTACATTTGATTCAAGCTCATAAGCTCGTATAGAATTCTTTATGTTTGGGTGCCCTCGCTTCCCTGTTAACACTTTATAGGCGGATCACCACACAGATGAACAAAAAGTAGTAAGATGTTTGACCATTACTTTCGAGCCTATCATTGCAAAACATTCCGGAAATTCGCGTAGTTGTAGGCCTGAAGCTGAATGGCCTTATAAGCGACAGACTGTGTTGGAAATCCCCCTACGGCAAAAAGCGTACATGTAGGTGCCGAGGATCGTCTTAGACATATACTCAACAGATTGGGACGTTCTTCACGTGAGAATACTTCATTTACTAGTACTTACTACATAATGAAAAGGATCATGCAATGCTATTCCTACCCTGTCACTCTGTCCTTTACTCCCAGATGTATACGCGACCCAACTTGAGATGAGTATGTTTGCAATGTTTGTCTCTCGCGGGGATGCGGATTCCTAAGCGGGGGAGGTTGACAGAAAAAAAAAAATGATCCAGCGTCAGCTCGCTCATTCTTCCACGTCCTACAATCAGACAGAGAGATACTCCCTTACTCTGTTCCGTTCTTTGCTGTTGAACTCGTCTGCGGGTATTGTCGATACATTCGCCCTACATTGCATACCGCCTACATATCCTCCAAGCTATACCTTGCAACCACTGAGCCTCCAATTGGCACGGTTACACAATGTCCTCCCAAGACCAGCACGGGGGAGGGGATGAGGAAATGTTCGTGGGCGCCGACGAGGGCGAAGAAATTGTCGACCGCGATGAGGACCACCCAATGGAGTCTGACGGAGAAGAAGACCAGCAAATGAGCTACGAACAAGAAATCACTCTTCAGAACGATTCATCGGCACATTTCGACTCACATGACGACTCTGTCTTCTGCGTCGCGCAACATCCAGTTCACAACAACATCATCATCACCGGCGCCGGCGATGACCTGGCTTACATCTTCGACTCGACCCCCGCCGAGAAACCCGTGCTCCCGCGGAGCTACGAATCAAACCCCCAGCCGCGTGAGCGCGAGGGTGTCCAGCCTCTGGCTAAACTGGACGGGCACTCTGACACCGTCAATGCGGTAGCGTTCACTCAGCCGGCAGGTGAATATGTCGTGACGGCGGGCTTGGACGGCAAGCTGCGGGCGTGGCGGGACTCGACCCCGCAAAAGACTGGGATCTCTTGGGAGTTCGTGGCCGAGTCCCAGGAAGTGGAGGAGATTAATTGGGTGGCTGTCTGCCCTTATACCCAGGGAAGTGAGGAGAAGCGCAACGTCGTTGCGATGGGTGCCAACGATGGTAGTGCCTGGGTATTCCGCATTGATTACACCGACTCGCAGCCTATCTCTATCATTCAGACTTTCTTCCAGCACACTGCTTCTTGCACAGCTGGTGCCTGGACACCGGACGGCAACCTGCTTGCAACTGTCTCCGAGGACGGAAGCTTCTATGTGTACGACGTGTTTGGCGCTGCGGCGGCAGCTGGCATCTCGGGGTCGCCCGGTACCAACGCCGTCGTTGGTTTGACAGCGGAAGACCAACGCTTCGCCGTGGATGGTGGCCTCTACTCAGTTGCTGTTTCGCCGGGCGGCGGTATTGCCGCTGTGGGTGGTGCTGAGGGCCACATCAGAGTCGTTGGTCTTCCCCGTCTCGCGGGTGGTGCGCAGGCTGGCAAGGGCAAGGGTGCAGCTCAATCCGCTACTGCATCTGCCGCCGGTACTATTATTGCTGCGCTTCAAGCTCAGTCAGATGGTATCGAGACTCTGTCTTTCTCACAACCCCCGTTGACCCTCTTGGCAGCGGGTTCCGTGGATGGTTCTATTGCGCTGTACGATGCCGCTCATCGATTTGCCGTTCGCCGGCATATCAAGGAAGCCCACGAGGGCAATGCCGTGGTTAAGGTGGAGTTCCTGCAAAGTCGGGCACCGGCCGCTGCTCCTCGCGCGGGTCCTGCTGCACAAAGCCAGGCTCGGTCATGGCTGCTCACATCCGTTGGACTGGATGGCGTTGTCCGGAGATGGGATGCTCGTGGCGGTACCGCCGCCGCCGCTATGGGGTTGTTGAAGGAGTGGAAGGGCCACATGGGTGCCGCCGATAACGAAGAGGGCGAGCAGGCTGGTGGGATTATGGGATTTGTGCAAGGCTTTGATGGCAAGCGCATTGTCACTGCAGGTGACGATGGCGTGTCTTTGGTCTTCGAGGAGGACTAGAGTGTTGGTTGTATAGGACTCGGATGCGACTTTTATGATATCATGTTACAGTACACCCATAGAGGCAATGTTGCACGATTTACGCCTTATAAGGAATGAATCTAAAAATTTACAGATTCTTATGCCGCAAGCAATATTCCCTGCGACGTAGAAATGTTGTCGGTGAAACGGTAAAGAAACATCTGTAGTAATTGAACATGAACTATGTACATCCGACAATTCAACCCAGAGCGCCGCTGCAAGCCACGCCACGCCCCTCGACATGAGAAGCGGGCTACTCCGCTTCAACACGACAAGAGAGTTTCAAAGTAATGAGGCCGTAGCATTCACCATCGAAATTCCTGGATTCTAGGTCTCCGGCTGAAATGAGACGAGTCTTACTCGCCCATTGGGTATCCGTCCTTCACTCGACTGTTTGTAGGTTGGCAGCCTTCTGACAATTTTCTTCACAATCTCTTAGTGGTGGCCGTCACCGTGATGGTGGTCATCCTGCAGGAAGAAGTGCTCGTATGCGCAGTAGGCAGTGAAGGCGACGGTGGCAATGCCCAGTCCGGGAAAGAGACCCTTGAAGCGGTTCCACCGGCTGAAGGGACCGGTATAGCGCCATGCCTCACTGTATGATGGATTAGTATTGAGTGTAATTGGTCTCACAGCGGGGACAAGTCAACGTACTTGCGAGCCCAGGGATCCCGCTTAGCGTAGACTGAGGACGGGGAGGCGGCGGCCTTGAACTGGCCGATATCAAACCCAGTGGGGTTACGGGCAGGCATTGTGATAGAAGGCAAGGAGAAGACGAGGAGAGAGCGAAGGCGAGAGCAATCGAACCAAGACGGAAAGGCGAAGGACGTGAAGCCGGAGCGGTGCGCTTGGCAGAATAGCACCACACTAAACCCGATACGGCGAGCAGGAGCTTTCCCGCCTTTCGCGGACGAAACTAACGCCAACAACTAGCGCCAGCTTGATGAAAGCACCACCCACAATGCCACCTCCCGTCGGCAGATACGGGCCTTCGGGTCTAGGCGCTCCCTACACCATGCAACAAGCTCATCTATCCCAACACCCTCACGCACAATCCGCCAACACTGCTCTACCTCCCCCTTCACTTGGTGGGCACCCTGGGTTCGCTGGGAATCCCAACACCAACATCAATCCTTTCCTCTCCGCTGCGGGTGTTACCAACGGCATGTCTGTCGCTGGCTTTGCAGGTGCCGGCGCAGATGGCGGCGGCACGGGGCTCGCGAGTCATGCGGCGCAGATGGGGTTCGCACGTGGAGCACAGATACAGCAGCAGCAACTACACCAAGGACCTGATGGTCGCTTAGCGCTGGATTCAAAGGCGGGGGCTGTGAAGACCCGGATACGTGATGTGTGGAAGCATAACCTGGCTCATGAGTTGGCCGTATTGAGATCGTTGGTGGACAAATACCCATACATCAGCATGGTAAGTGCGCCCAGGCGGGGTTGAATATCTATGAAGTCGAAGTATCTTTCGCTTCAAATAGATCTTCTCTACAATCGCAATCTTCAGTGATGCTAACCCGTCCAAGGATACCGAGTTTCCGGGGATTGTCGCTCGACCGATCGGTTCGTTCTCGAACAAGGCGGATTACCACTACCAGACCCTTCGGTGCAATATCGATCTCCTCAAGATGATCCAGTTAGGAATCACTCTCTTCAACGCCGACGGAGAAGTCGTCCCAGCCACAGCCACGGACGCTAATGGACAACCATACGGTAATGCCATGTCGCCGGCTCCTTGCACATGGCAGTTCAACTTCCGTTTCTCGCTAGAGGAAGATATGTATGCGCAGGACTCCACAACGATGCTCGCCAAATCTGGTATCGATTTCAACATGCACGAAAAGAATGGCATTGACCCCTTCGAGTTCGGGTCACTGTTGATTAGCTCTGGTCTCGTGCTGCTGGACGACGTCCACTGGGTTTCTTTCCACTCTGGTTACGACTTTGGCTATCTTATGAAAATCATGCTCTGCTCCCAATTGCCTGAAAACGAGGAGGAGTTCCACAAACTTCTCACCATCTTCTTCCCCTCGCTTTATGATATTAAGTATCTCATGAAGCACGCCGGCCGGAACCAGGCGGTGAATGACTCTCCTCTCTCCCCGGCTGCTGCGCAGATCCTCTCGAACCTGGGCCAGAAATCCGGTCTGCAGGATATCGCAGACGAGCTCGGTGTCAAGCGTGTCGGCATTGCACACCAGGCCGGATCTGATTCATTGGTGACGGGCGAGATCTACTGGAAGATGCGCCAGCTCGTTTTCGGCGGCTCAATCGACGAAAGCAAATATTCGGGCCAGATTTGGGGTCTGAACGGCCAGATGCCGGCAATGACCTACCACATGGCACAGCAAACGCCTAACCTCAACGGAGCCACCATCTACTCTACGGTCGGCACACCTAGTACACCTAACGCGGGAATGGGCACTGGCGCTCACACACCACACGGCTACGGAACACCAGGCGGTTATCAATCCGGCAAGGCATGAGATATGGGAAGGGAAAAGCGGTAGTATGATACGATATGATGCATGTACATATGCACGAGGGCTCTCGTGCTGGATTTCTCGTTCTTCGCCATTGTCTTCCTGTCGCTTTGCATGAGTCCCCGTAGACCGCGGGCTCGGGGCCTCTCTAGGTGTTGGGGGCAGTGGGAGGTGTACGGTGTTCTTCTTTTCTGACTTGGCTGGTATTTGAATTCATCTTGCAAGGCGTTCAGGCTCCACGGCCTCTTTGCCTTTTTCCTATTTTCGCATTCTATACTTAAGAGGTAGACGGGAGGCAGGACCTGGGGGTATTGTCTTATGTACAGCGGGCCTTCGTTTCTGATTTCTCCTAGGTATGAAATTTTAACTATCTTCAAAGTGCCTTCGGTTACCTGGTAGTGTTAAGTAACTGATTCCCTCATTGAGAAGCGATATGCGAAGTATCAACCCGTGACAAACCTCGATGAATAACGTATCAAGTTCCGGGGACTTTAGATGCGCGTAAGGATTCACCTGCCTCATTAGGAGACGCTAAACTAGAACAGGGAAACGGATCCGGCCTCCGCAATTCGCGCTATCATAGTTATCTAATCGAGTGCATCGCGATAGCTATGGACCTGAGGAGGGGTTACGTCTTTAAATATCTTCTGTCCTTTCTAGAATTTGACAAACTCATGTCTATTCCAGTGGCTACTGTTACTCTCGGTACTTGACCGTCCCCGGTTCCCTTGTGTTATACACCTACATCTGTATCAGCGCTCCAATAAGAGAGCACACGCTACATCGGAATGGTTCTTGACCGACTGCAACAGTTGACCCATCAGGTCAATGCGACGGCACCGCCACCGCATCCTTTCGACCCCCTCTCTGCTGTTGAGATCGACGCCGTTGTTGCCCTCGTTCGCAAGGAACATGGTTCCCTCAACTTCAATGCAGTCACTCTATACGAGCCGCGCAAGGCTGAGATGCTGGCTTGGCTAGCTGATCCGGAGAAAGCTTCTCGTCCTGCCCGTGCTGCAGATGTCGTTGCCATTGCACCCGGTGGGAAGGTATACGACGGCGTGGTGAACTTGGACCAGAAGAAGATCGTCGAGTGGAAGCATACTCCCAATGTGCAGCCGCTTATCACAATGGAGGATCTGCAAGAAGTGGAACTTATCGTGCGCAAAGATCCCAAGGTTATCGAGCAGTGCGGTATTATTGGTATCCCACCGGAAGATATGCACAAGGTGTACTGCGATCGTGAGTGACCGAAAATGCAATCCTAGAAATATCCTCCTTGCTAACTCATCCCAGCGTGGACAATTGGCTACGATGAGCGCTTCGGTAGTGGTGTCCGGCTGCAGCAGGCTCTCATGTACTATCGCCCTCACGTCGACGACTCCCAGTACACCTTCCCGCTGGATTTCTGTCCCATCTTCAACGCAGAGACCAAGCAGATCATTCACATTGATGTGCCCCCAGTGCGAAGACAGATCAGCAAGGCTCCGCCAAACAACTATCATACCGCTGCCATCGAGAAAGAAGGCGGTTACCGAACCGATATCAAGCCTATCCACATCACCCAGCCCGACGGTGTCTCGTTCCAGATCAAGGGCCGTGAGATTGAATGGCAAAACTGGAACATCCATGTCGGTTTCAACTACCGAGAGGGTATTGTCCTGAACAACATCACCTTCAATGACAAAGGCAATGTCCGTCCCATCTTCTACCGACTCTCACTGGCAGAGATGGTCGTGCCGTACGGAAACCCCGAGCACCCTCACCAGCGCAAACACGCTTTTGATTTGGGAGAGTACGGCGGTGGCTACATGACCAATAGCTTGTCCCTGGGCTGCGACTGCAAGGGTGCTATTCACTACATGGATGCAGACTTTGTCAACCGCGCCGGTGCATCCACAACAATCAAGAACGCCATCTGCATCCACGAAGAAGATGCCGGTATCCTCTTCAAGCACACCGATTTCCGTGACGAGTCTGTCATCGTCACTCGAGGCCGCAAGCTGATCATCTCGCACATCTTCACTGCCGCAAACTATGAATACTGCGTGTACTGGATCTTCCACCAAGACGGAACAGTTCAACTGGAGGTCAAGCTGACCGGTATCTTGAACACCTATTCCATGAACCCGGGTGAGGACACCAAGGGCTGGGGTACCGAAGTCTACCCCGGCGTCAACGCACACAACCATCAGCACCTGTTCTGTCTGCGTGTAGACCCCAACATCGACGGACCAAACAACACGGTCTTCCAAGTCGACGCCGTCCAAGGTCCTGGAGAGGTTGGAAGCGCCGAGAATAAATACGGCAACGCCTTCTACGCCAAAAAGACCAAGTTCACCACCCCACTCGAAGCCATGTCCGACTACGACGGCTCCACAAGCCGCACATGGGAAATGTCAAACACCAACAAGCTGAACCCGTACAGCAAGAAGCCCGTCTGCTACAAGCTCGTCAGCCGCGAGGTGCCACCCCTCCTCCCCAAGGAGGGCGGTCTCGTCTGGAAGCGCGCTGGTTTCGCTCGCCACGCAGTGCACGTCACCAAGTACTCCGATAAAGAGATCCACCCGGCCGGTCGCCACGTCCCCCAGACTTCCGGTGAGCCCTCAATGGGTCTGCCTCAGTGGATTGAAGCTGCCGGCCCAGATTGCTCTATTGATAACACCGATATCGTGTTATGGCACACTTTTGGTCTGACTCATTTCCCCGCGCCTGAGGATTATCCCATCATGCCTGCTGAACCCATGACGCTGCTGCTCCGGCCGCGTAACTTCTTTGATCGCAACCCTGCGCTTGACGTCCCGCCTAGCTATTCCCGCACGCCCTCGCAGATTGCCGCTGGGGCAAGTTCTTGTGCTTGTAAGAAGAGTGACGGGTCGAGTGTGCAGGTTTGAGGGTCAGCATGGATGACGGAAGCTTAGAATTCTTCAATTTCAAGATGTGATGTATATGGCATTTCTACTTCATTTAGTCAAGCGGTTATTTCTGACAACCAATTCTATGAGAGATATCAAAGCCGTCACCTCGCTGTGACTAGTACTGAGAGCAGCGCTGGAGATAAAATGGCTGCTCTAAATATTTAATCACCGGATCCTTGTGCACACCTTCAAATAGAAATCCAAATCGAGACTATACATAATTTCCACGCCTCTTAATCATGATATCACCTCGTGGCGGAACACTGGTGATATTAAACGGATCCAAAATCTCAAAATCACCACCAAGTTCAACCTTTGAATATTTGAGCAAAGCAAAGACCCAGCATTTGAGCTCTATTTGACACACAGTTAGCCATTGTCCCATAAAAGGCCCAAAAAAGCAGAGTATACATACCCATTACAGCAAGCAATCTCCCAGGACAAGCCCATCTGCCAAGCCCAAAAGCGAGATATCCAGGCCCGGTCATAGCTGCTGATTTCCCTGATCCAATCCATCGTCCCCCATCGAACTCCTCTGGCTTGGTGACAAACTCTGGGGATCGATAGGATAGATGTGTAACCGGGAATACCAGAGATCCTATCAGTTAAAACCTGTGAGTTGGGAAGTACAAATGCCAGGAAAGTTGAGATTGCTACCTTTTGGAATGATATAACCGCCTAACTCGATATCACGAACGGGCGCCCGCACAAGATTGACGAGATCACCTTTCATTCGAAGGACCTCGCGAATAAAAGAGTCGGTCTTGACTGCGTCTTGCATTGTCTTCGCATCGATGATATGTTTTGAATAGCTCGGATCCCGGGAGGTAAAAATAGATGAGATTTCGTCGTGGAGATAGTCTTGAGAATCTGGACGGAGTGCCAGGTTAAATGTCACCCAGATCATAATGGTAGCTCTGATATAGTCAGCTTCAGAAATTGGATCTTTGCAGAAAGGGATGGAGGATGAACAGACGTTTGGTGTAGACTGGCGAATAAAAAGGTCAGGATCAAAACCATAATCCACATTCTCGTGCGAACTGATAGATGTCCGTCTGGCGATGCGTAAGCACGCACAAGGTAGCTGATTAGACTGTCGTCCTGGTTTCAAGTCAATATTGTGATTCTTCACAGTAAAATAGATCAGCCCATTATACCTTTGTCTCTGGGGACTCTGCCATTTTGGAGATATCTGTCCACAGTGTTCGTGCGAATGTGAAGCCAATATGAAGCGGAATTCGAAATAGAACGATTTTAACCCTAGAGTTCTTTGTTAATAGTGGTTCCTCTAAATAAGTACACCATGTGAGTTGATTACCATGTCAAAGGCTTCCACAGCCAAGGCAATTTGCGACCCAGGAAGGATTGGTTTTGGTAGATACCCAAGAGCTCAGCGATGTCTTCAGCGAGATCCACAACCGACTTTACATTGTTAGGGTTAGCATATCCCTACTTGACAAGTTAGCTTCAATACTCTTTCTAAGTTATACCAAATAACTGACTTGTCCAAAAAAGATACAATTAGTAGCCTCTGCCATGATGGCTTGTACGTGATGTTGAAGCTCAACTGGTTTTCCAGGCTCGGAAATCTCAACCATCTCACGGACTCTGTGCTCAAAAATTGACCAAACTATAGTTCTTCAGTATGGTGCTTCTTGATAAGCAAAGCAGGGTTATCTCACTTTCGGGGACGACTTTCTGCATTCTTTGGGCTACAAAGCCGCGCGCATAAGTGTCCATGTCATGGAAGAACGTGCCATCATGGAGTTTATTAATCCATGTTAGTCCAAAGAACTTGGATCAGAGTTAATCTGGGCTTCTTTGCTCAGGAAAGCATTTACTCACCTTTGTCATTCCGCTCTCGAAACTAAAAGAACGTTCATCCGTAAGGATCTGATGTGTGTATTCTTTCGATGCCAGGAAGATTCTCTTTTGCTTATGGTTAGAGTTTTGAGGTTGCGGTGTATAGGACTTGAAGCCATACATGACCATTGCGGTCAATCTGAATGATTGACCCATGTTGTTGTAACGCTTTGGTGATTGACTCTATCGGTGTATACTGAAGCTCATATTCCTATATTATGTGGGAAAGTTGTGAGAAACGTGCAAAATATTGTTTCCAAGTCAAGGATTATGGTTCAACTCACGGTAAGAGTAACGAAAGGCGGAGCTGCTTTGGGAACCTATGATCAGGATTACATTTAATCACTATTTCGAGGCTTTCTTTTTCAGGGTCCTTCCTGGCGCACGCACCTTTGATCTCTGCAGAAACCTGCAGAATACTGAAACTGCCGCAAGTAGGATGCAGCCAGCCAACATAGACCAGTGATTGTTGAAAAGCATAATGCAGCGATGATTTGTTGAGACTAGGTTTAGAAATGATTTCCCCGAGAAGCAGGGTAGTCAAAGGCAGATATAAAGCGCTGTGAGTTATTTGATCGTAAACACTAACTATCGCCTCCAAACTGTAAATGGCAGGCTACCAAGGTATGTACTATTACTCTATGACCTATGGCCTATGACCTATTCCCTCATAGACAACCCTTACCTACAGAAGGCTATTCACATGGTTGTCGAACAGATTGTGACGTAAAAGTGGTATCTACACGGAATAGAACGAGTCCCTTAGCACTAGAATTTGCCCACCATTGGCCGTTGATATTGATCGTCGCTGCACGGCCAGCAATTGCGAAATAGTGGAGTGTGACAAGTGGTCACGGATCTAAGATCTATGGTGATGAGCGATCTTAGCCGGGAGTAGCGCCGATAGAATGTCGCTTTGTCGCAAGCCTCAAAATTAAGATGTCCATAGTCGAGGTAGAAAAAGGGCATAGCGGGCTTTTACGGAACCATCCCACGGCGTTCACCACTAATGCAATCAATCTATGAGGGAAATCGTCATTGTAGGCAAGTCATGCAGCAATGCGCCAGTCGACCGATATAGTTAGTAAGGATCGTAATCAAGGGGTTGCTCCACCCGATCGCCGCCGTTCATGTGAACAACTTCAACCTATCAGATAGGTTCCGGGCACCTCCGTCTCGAATTATCATAGCAATAGTCACAATTTGCATATCCAATGACGCCCTCCAGCTTAGCTTCTCTCAGTACCAGCCAAGGTCCATCACACAAATCTATACCTCTTTTTGTGCTTCATATATCCGAAAGGCTTTCCTTATCACCCCACATTGAGAGGGGTAAATCCGATCGGGCAACAGGAAGTCTGTATCAGCTGACTACGTAGGATCTCTGATCTCGGATTTTACTTGTTTATTACAAGATATCATTTCTTCGCTTGCATCATTTGTAATCTTTGGTTAGACTTTGCCCGGATGCACGCGCTAGTCATTCGGATATCCTTGAGCACAATGCGAAAGAGCCCTGGAGACAGTCGGTAATAATGACCATCAATATTTGCGTCTTCCTCTCAGCACCATAAGAACACAAATGTTGGCATGCATCGAGTTCATAATTTCGCGCGGATTTATGCAAGGGCGTTTCTGGAGTTTACCAAGGCTTTATAATCCACAAGGGATCGGATCCCATTACTCACCCGGCTGCTGCTGCAAGGTGCAACCTTGGAAGGGAGCCAGCGTCCTCCACTCTGCCTATGGTCATTCCCATTGAAAGCTCCTTAGAATCAAGGCTTCGTGGCGAAATGCAACGGAGCTGTTCTCCCGTCCCTAACTCCAATTTACACATCAAGTGTTGGTCGGTACTCAGGTACTATCTTAAGACGGCTGGCATAGTTGTTGTATGCTACCTCGTGAACCGATTGCCAGCTATATAGTGAAATAGGCGGATCAAGCATGGGACATGGTGCCAATGTATGTGGCGGAAACTTCGGAAGCTCAGATGCCCTCCACTGTCGAGCAGTAGCCTAACGATCGTCCGATGATCCTTCGTGCACGCATGATGTAGTGGCTAGCGCCTGGTGCTATAGCTAAGTCGGGATTTGAACCGTGGTCGAGAAGAAGCTCCACCATATGGCGTGTCGCAGCTGGCCGCCTGTTCAGTGGAGTGAGTACATCCATCCCCCTGTCCAGTCCCGGCCGATATAGCAGTTCATCTTTATCAAGGTCCATCTCTCTGGCAGACTCTCTTTTCCTGTCAAAGCGCTGCTCTCGCGAGGGACAAAATCATTTCCCTTTTTCCCAAGGACATACTTCGTGGCCTGATAGATCTTGTTACAAAACTTTCGGTAGCCGTGCATTGTCTTTATGTGAAGTTCACGTCGCTGCCGGATGACTGAGTGTAATTTATGAGCGAGAACCGCAAGGCATCGGCGCCTATTGCAGGAATGCCCCGAGGAAATGCCTTCTTCTGGTACTTTTCGGCAGTCTTCACCTCGCTTTGGGCTAGATTGCCCTGTAGCAGCTTCTGATGTAGATCTTCGGGGCTGATCCCATCGATCATGTCAATCGGATCAATCACATTGCCCAGTGACTTCGACATTTTCGACCGTCGATATCCCGAATCAAGCCGTGGCAGATTACCTCATAAAGGACACCTTTCCAGTCAATTTCAGAGAGAACATAAGCATGCGGCTGACTCAGAATGGTATAATGTCCCAACCTGTCCCCAGGGTCGTGGTCGGAAAGTAGTCTTCTAGATCTGACGTCTTATCTGGCCATCCGAGGGTACGTCCAGAGCTGAACCAGGTACCCAAGACGTCCTCGTCTCCCTTGAGTGTCACTTTCTTGCCAGCGAACTTCTTTTCCGCCTTTTCCAGAGCCTCGCGTTCTGTCCTGCCACATACCCACTAGTCGTCATCAGCATCATTCCCGTCTTCACCCTCAATAATGATATAATATGCTGGTATCTAGTGGCCCCACCACAGTTGTCTCGGCAAACACCAGTCTTGAAGGTTAGTATTGTCGCTTTTGTAACTCTGGTCGAATTATGAGTTCTCCACTTTCAACCACTGCTATAGCAGGTTTCGTCAACGGGCTCCATTCTCATCCACCATTGCAGTTTCAGAAGGGGCTCAACAACATCCCCTGATCGGCCGCATATCGGAACAAGCATCTTGTTGGACTCTTGTTTCGTATAGAGGCCGAGTTTCTTGAGTTCCTCGATGACACCGTATCTCGCATCGAATCTCTTTATTCCAGCATACGGACCAGCGTTGCTATTGAGAGTACCATTCCCGTTTAGGATGTTGATGAATGACAGGTCATGTTTCTTGCCAAGGTTGAAATCATTTTGATCATGAGCAGGTATTAGCTTAACAGCGCCGTATCGAGCTCTCTATCAACGTATTCGTCGGCAACGATCCTCAACTTTCTATCGGGAATGATTGGGCGTTGCACCATTTTGCCGACGAACTCCTTGTATCGATCATCCCGAGGATGCACGGCAATGCCAATGTCGCCCAGCATCGTCTCCGGTCTGGTTGTTGCAACTTCTATTGTCTGCTCAAAGCCCTCGAGTTGGTATTTGAAATACGTGAGCATTCCAAATTCAATCTTCTTGTCATAGCCTGGCACCTCAAGCTTTGTCGTCCCTTTCAGCTCTTTCTGGTTGACTTCAAGTGTGGATAAAGCGGTGAAGAGGTGACACGACCAATGGACAAGTCTGTTGGCTCGGTATATGAGGCCTTCTGAGTGTAGTCGCACGAAGGTCTCAGTGACTCAGTCGCTTTGGACAGCCGCGGACTCATGGTGAATGCTTCCCGTGACCAGTCTACAGAGAATACCGAGTCTGCGGGTGGTCTTGCTGATGGCTTGATGGGTAATCCTCCTTCCAGTTCTGGCATAATTGTACGAATCCAGGCCGAGTAAAATCTTGTCTTCTGGATTTGCCATCTATCGGGTTTCCCGCGAGCTGCTTCTCGACAACAGCTTGGGTCGCGATGCCTGCGTGATCGCAGCCGGGAATATAAAGTGTCGAGAACTGTCGCATACGATGCCACCTGATAAGAGTCTCCTCTAACGAGAATATGTAATTTGCCAGTCATCTACGAGTAAAGTTAGCAGGTGACAATCATATCGATACATTCGTCCATACATTGGGCGGCGGGATGGCGATAACGTATTTTCATTTTGGTTTGAGACTGCTGCACTTGCTATACTTGCTTCTCTTTCTTATTCTGCATTGTACATCCTAGCTTAGTGTCTCGGAAAGATAGGGTAGACGTGCTACGAGTACCGTCGAATTCTTTTTCTATATCTTCCAATTTGTATCGTAAAAGTCATCACTCTTATACAATAAATGTCTAGATCTAAACATCCAGGGTCCGGCCAGTCTGAGAGCTCTCGCGAGCCAACTCGATCAGCCGGATCACCTGGCTAGCCTCAGCACCGCTAGCAGGCAAGTCACCCTCACCACCAAGGGCGCGGACGAGCTTGCGATAGTACTCGGTGTAGGTGGGAGGCTCGACGGTGGGAACAACCTCCTTGACGGGCTTGCCATCCTGAATGGTGGTCAGGGTGCCGTAGCGCTCGCTGGGTTCGCGGCCGTAGCCATTGTCCTGGGGCATGATTCCAGCCTTAAGTTGGTCTTCTTGGATGTCGAGGTGGAACTATTCATATGGTTAGTGTGGAGTTTCTGGAATATTTGAAGGTATATTTCACCTTTTTGAAGCTTCCCTTCTCACCGCGCACCCAGAAACGGAGCTGCTCATCTTCGGGGCTGACGACGGTCGCCTTTGCGGTGACCATGGTGTTGTTGGGGTAGTGTAGCAGCACGGTGAAGGAGTCCTCGAAGCCGGAGCTGTTGGCAGCGCGGGCAGAGCCGATGAAGGCCGTCACGCGCTTGGGCAGGCCGAGCAGGTACACTACCTGGTCCAGAAGGTGGGTTCCCAGGTCGTAGATGGCAGAGCCACCGGGGATTACCTTGTTCTTCCACTTGTGAGATCCGGCCGCAGGCTCCTCTGGGCGGTGGCGGTCGAAGTGGGTTTCGAACTCGGAGATGCGGCCGAGCGAGCCATTCTTGATGAGCTTAGAGAGGGTCACGAAGTCAGCGTCCCAGCGGCGGTCTATAGAGTGACAATGTTAAGAGGTACTTGTTACAGACACGGAGGGCTGCTATGCGGGATAACGTACTCTGATACACGGCCAGAAGCTTGTTCTGCTTGTTCGCGATGGCGACGAGCTCCTCCGCTTCCTTGTGGGTGGGGGTAAAGGGCTTCTCGCAGACAACTGCACAATAGGATAATCAGGAATAGTCATACTTGTTTCAGAGGTTCCGGCACTTACCGTGCTTGCCAGCCTCCAGGGCCAGCTTGCACAGGTCAAAGTGGGAGTCCGGGGCTGTGGTGACGATCACCACATCGACTGCGGGATCCTTGACCATGTCATCAGCCGTGCGGAAGGATTTGACACCGGGATGGTCCTTCTCCGCATCATCATCAGCCTTAGGGGTGCGCTGCACGACCGCGTAAAGCTTGAGCTCCGGGATCTGCTCCACGAAGGGAATATGGAAGATCTTGGCACTGAAGCCGTAGCCGACGACACCGACGTTATAGGATTTGGAAGCCATGGTTGAAAAGAGGGTGTTGGAGTTGGTCAATTGAAGAGCAGAAGTCGCGTTTCTTATTGTCCCCACGGAATTTGCCCGCCGATGCGGGGGAAGGTCCAGGCGATGGCAGTCTGCGTAGTCTTTGGCTCCGGCGGGGCAGATTCCACCTTTCAAATGCCGTCCCGTTCGGCCTCCCGTGGTAACGTTCTTCGGCTTGCCATTTTTATGGAGCACTGTCATATTAGCAGGTAATTTTAACTGACTAGTTATATACATACTTAACTAGTTAAAAGTTTTCTCGATTGTTAAGCAATTTCTGCAATTTAACTGACTATTCATGCTATCTACATCTTCGCAATGGTTCTAGACCCCAGGTTTATGCTTCCTGTACTCCAACACATCGCGTCACTTCAATGGCATCCTGTAGTTTCCATTAGTAAATGCATTTATGTATGGTGGTCTTTAGTGACTGCGAAAACTCCGGATGACTCACTCTTTCGCCCTCGGGCTGGCATAGCTCGCTCTTGTACACCAGATTAGGGTTCCCGACCGTTTCGAAGACAGGCACGTCATCCTCGGACATAAAGGACTGCACAGTACGGTCACTCATTCCCATGGTATTGTATCCCTTTGCAGGACCGTCTTTAGCCGCTTCCCGCTTTTGCTCGACCGTGCTTCGAACGTATTCTAGGTAGGGCGGGTTACCCGGATAGAGGACGTTGTCAGCAGCCAGGACTGATCCAGGCTGTATCATTCCAAGGTGCTCACACAGCTTCAAGTCTGTGGTATAGGCGGGCTTGTAGTGGTCGATGAACATGAGCTCAATCTTCTTGACTTCGCCACTCTTGAACAACTTGTCAAGCGAGACGTCGCTGCGGCCGACAAGGACATGCACAAAGTCACGCAGACCAGCCAGATCTATGAGCGTATTTGCAATAGCCGCCCACTCTGGGTTAAGTTCGAGGCTGAGATAGCGTTCGCCGCCGTTCCGGCGCACGGCATCACCGAACAGAATGGCGGAATATCCCACGTAACAGCCAAGTTCAATCATTGTCTTTGGCTTGATTTCGTTGATCAAATCCTTCACGATCTTTCCTTTCGGTACTCCAACGGTTATCAGGTGGTGATCCTTATCGAATTCGTCAATTAGATCGAGCACCTTCTGGGGATGTCCTCTAATGTCCTCTATGTTCTTCTGGCCGTTGATGAACTGCAGGAGCTTCATTTCAGGACCGGGCTCACCCTATAATCATCCCGGATGTTAGTCTCATCAACAGGGTATCTCTAGCAGGTGTAACGTACAGAAAGCTCCGGGTGGGAAGAAGGCGAAAGAGGCTGTGTAGACATTCTGAGTGCGGGGAAATATGACAGTGTCCGACAAGTGGTGGGAGTCTGCGATATAGGCAATTGACAAGGACTTGACCGAAACAATCTAATTTCAAGCATATATATAGCCCCTCGTAGAGTCGTTGACAAATTCCCTGGTTTGAATTGTGGGAAGGAGACTATATAGCTACGCAACGACCTCGGACTAAATAATGTGGTCCCGAATAAGACGGATCTATCGGAGTTGAATACTTCAAAAGGTCTGACCCGCCTTAACCCACTCTTTTGTGGCAGGCGCACCTCGAGCGCATGTATCGGAGATGTGTGTTCGGAGCTAGTGGTCCAGGCAATTAGGCCCGAATTCTCCGGAAACCTGACGATCCTTTGGTACATTGATCTCTTCATCTTCTAGGCCATTTGGGACGATGTATTTGTCGAGTGAGAGGTGGGTTTGGACTCCACACTAGATCGTGTGTACACAGGTGTTGCACACGATGGCATCACGTCCACGTCGACTCATCGATATGCAAGCGCCGATTGCCCCTCCGGGTACGCGCGATCGCTCCTTCCTGCATTCCATCCCATCCATAGCTTTTGTACCTTTTTAATCGCTTTTATCTTCGCGTTCCCCTTCATCCTGGCTACGGGCTGGAGTTTCTTTCCCATGACGGCCCTCACGATGCGCCAACGGCTCCATCTCCCTAAGAACCCCTTGAAGACTATTCGAGCGTCAACCTCGGCTGAGGATCTACGGAGTCTGTTCTGGCACCTGCTCCGTATCGCTGTGTCCATCTCGCTGCTTTTCATGGATAATACGGTTCTACTGGTAGCAGTCTTACTCGCCCGACTCCGCCCCGCCACCGATCGGCGTCAGGCAGCATCGAAAAGCGTGCAGCTCTACCCGAAGACAATGCTCATCACGGGGATCGGTACATCGCATGGCCTGGCCCTTGCAAGAGCCTGGGAAGCAGAAGGCCACCGCGTAGTGGGTGCAGATGTCGCCGACCTCGATCTGCCAATTCGATCAGGCGGGAGCATGTCCAAGGCACTAGTCGCATTCTATCGGATTCGCAAGGACCACTATATGTCAAGAATCCTCGATATCATCAATCGCGAGAAGGTCGACCTCTGGATTCCATGCTCGCCCAAGGCAACAGCCCTCGAAGATGCCACGGCTCGACAAGTCATCGAGAGCCGAACCAGTTGCAGATGCATTGCGTTCGATACCGAACTGATCACATGTTTTGTTCACCCGGATTCCTTCAGGGAGTTTTTGGTGGAACGAGATCTCCCCGCGCTGGCGTACTACCAGGTGCAGTCGCGCGATTCTATTCACAAGATCCTACACCGGGCCCCCACCAAATCGTATCGCCTCAGTTCGAGTGGAAGCGAAACAGTTGTGTCTCTGCCAAAGCGCACTATCAGCAAGACTTACTCAGAGGTTAGTCAAATCAAAATCTCCAAAGAATATCCTTGGGTCTTGCAACAGCAACCTCGACTTGGAGAGTTCTTCGCGGACGTGCTGGTCGTACGAGGCGATGTCCATGCCGTCAAGGTCCGACTTGCAGATGCTCGTTCTCCTCACTGGGGTGCCTCACGTCTTGATGAGGCCCTGGCCGCTGCTGTCCTTCGGCTTATGAAGAGTTTCGCGGCCAAAGGAGGCCCACGTATGACCGGCCATCTGTCAGTTCGACTGCTGGTCGATGAGGAATTCGATGTTTCGTCCGTCCGCCATACTATCCACATTGCGGATTGTATCCCGGGTGCTGCGGCTGTCGAGAATCTGCTACGGGATGCACCATGTCCGGTCTCCGGGTACATCGCAGCCCTCCACTCGGGGCCAACAGAGTCTCCCGCTTGGAAGGTGACGGCGACCTTATCGCCCAACAAGCCTCCGAAATGGACTTTTCTGGAGAACGAGCGTGTGATATCTCATCTCAAGCGTTTCCTGCCGCTTGATTTCGCCAAAGATATGATCACAACTCTTGAAGCAGAACTCAGGCCGTTCCTGTTCTGGACGGATCCGCAGTTCTTATTTCTCGACCCTTTGCCCTGGTGGTGGCATGTGCATGTTTACCAGCCACTGCGGGAGATCTGGGTGTTGATGAAGCAGACTCGGGCAGCGGGTTTGGCTGGTCGTTTTGATGGTTGATCCTTTTATAAACTTACGACTCTATGAAATAACGATGTATTGCGTCTACGTCTACGGTTGGATCATTGCTACCTTGTCGGGAAAGTTTATCGTTATTTTTAGCGTGGCATTATCACTGCATACAGGCAAAATTCCAGAATCATTCAAATCATTGAACCAGGGAAAGTTGTGGAACCATTAATTAAGTTGAGGACGACTGACGTCGCCGAGAAAGATGGTACTCCACTGTGGCTGAGGAGATCCAAAATAGAACCACGGGCTGTCGCCTGGGCGATCGCGAGGAGGAGTAGAACGCTAGATAGAATAACTAGCTTGGTTTTGATCTCTTTTCTATTTTCTACGTCACGTTTTCTACACCACCTCACTTTCTATTTCCATCAACAACTGACTCATTTAATAGTTGGATACTGGCATTGCATTGCACATACGAGGCTGACATCGAAGCCAAGAAACACTGCGCGTCCCACCCCAATCGATCAGGTCTCCAACTGTCCAATTCCACCACCTGCTCCTGTCACATATTTGCGCATTCCTGAGTCCGACCGAGTCAACCCCCTTTCTTCTCTTCGCGATCCTGCTATAAACCTGTCACCCTTGTTGGGGATTCACTTGAAGGGTTGAAACACCCTTGCAGTCTTGTCTCCCAGCATGGCACTGCGAATCCCACATCTGTCAGGTGGGAACCTGGGGCGGACCAAGAACATCATCCATTTGGTTCAGGCGTTTATCATCTTCATTGCCTGGGCCTTGACGATCGCGATTTGGACCAAGGGTGATGGTATCGATGGCCGCACCGTATTTTACTGGATCCTGGTGAGTGCCCTCGTTCGCTTCTGATCTGCTATGTTTCGGAGGAGCCTTGCAGCTGACATTTATTTGCCAGTGCTGGATCAGTGTCCCCGCCTTGGTTTACCTCGCTGCCGTGCCCATGTGGCCCCGGGCCCGCCGCTTCGGAAATGTTTACGCCTTCGCCACGGTCGATGTTATCTACGCCATTTTCTGGTTCGCGGCATGGGTGTGTCTCGCTTCATACGTTGCCCAAGGCAAGTCCATCGGCAAGACCCCCAGCAAGGACAGTGATAGCCACAAGTCCTCCAGCTCCTCGGATTCCTCGAACTCGAACTCGAACAAATTCCGCCGTGCCACTAGCACGTCGAGTAGCGATAAGAGCAGCACCACCACCGCCAGCAGCGGGTCTGGCTGCGCCAACTGGGCGTACGGCAGTGAAGCCAAATGCAACATCAGTACGGCGACGACCGTCATCGGCGTTGTTGTCTTGTACGTGAATCTCTTTGGTCTGACAATACATCCCCAGTTCTAACATTGAGACAACAATAGCGTTCTCTTTGCCATCACAGCATGGATGTCCTTCCGCAACGTGAGGCACTTCCGCCGCACCGGTACCCTCCCCGACGCCGTCTCAGACCCGACCTTCGCTGCCCAGACCAAGGCCGCCTTCAGCTCCAACCCGGCCCACGACTTCGAGGATGATGAGGATGACTTCCGCTCCGGACGCACCGGCATGGGCCCTCCCTCCTCTCGTGGCGACCGCGATGAGGACTACGCTTTGTTGCAGCAAAGCGAGGTGGACGACCTGGGCAGCCGTGCCGCGATGCACGGCTATGATCCCACGGCTCCTGCGCCTGGAGGCATCCTTCACGACTTCAACAGCACAGGCTACGGCGGTGCGCACGGCCAGCACAATGTCCCATACACCCCGTCCGATTACGGGTCCGCTCACCCTGACTATGGATCGTCCACAATGAGTGGATATGGACGAGTATGAGGAGTTAAAATGTATGATGGAATATAGAAGTACTGTGGAGGCTTGATGCCGGCTACGAATATCCCAAAAATCATTGGGGTGCCCTGCCTTGTGGTACCCTTGACATGACCACGAAGCGGTGTTGACAGGCGCATAGTTTTGGTTTTTTGTCACCCATGGAGATTCTGCCTTGATTATCATATTCCTGCCTTACTGTTTATGAAACTTTGGTAATGACGATGATTGTACTTTTGACTTGATGTAGCCAAACAGACTTTGAATATCCCCCTTGAATGTTATTGAATCATGGACCCCAGTTTCTGTTCTTAGTTTGTGTACTCGGTGCCTGGCTGCTATTCTGCCACCGCCTTCCGTGTGTTCTGGACAGCTTGCTCTCTCGCCGCAAGAGAAGCCACTTCGACTTTGACAGATATCCCTACCGATTGGAGTGAGGCCTGCTTTCTGGAAATTCCTTGCCCGCTTTTTACATTTTACTAGGTATGTACCAGTAATCTACCACACAAACACGACCATTCGCCGCTCTCCCAAACTCCGGCCATCTACTCAAGTCCGCAACGCAAGCTAACGCCTCCCAGCACCCTCCCACTACCACCAAATCGGACTTCTAGTCCACCCACCGCAATCATGGCCAGCGAAATCGACATGTTCAATCAATACCCACTGCACATCGACCCATCATCCAAAGCCATCTCCCTCCCCCAATCATCCGCCTACACACCCAGCCAAACAAGCACCATCAACACAGAGCTACAAGAACTTAACGACCTGCACCGGGCCCTGCTAAGCCTAGAACCACCAAATATCCCCCCACCTCCACTCCCCATCAATCCCAAGCGCAGCGCCCAAATCACCAAACTGCGCGACAGCGGCAACGTCGCCTACCGCAAGAACAACCACGCCGAAGCTGTGCGTCTATACACCTACGCCATCGAGATGGCGCTCTCGCGCCCAGGCTGGGAACCAGTAGCCCTGGCCCGCGAAGAACTAGCCGGTCTCTTCGGGAACCGCGCGCAGGCGCACATGGGCCAGCAGGGGTGGCCCGAGGGATACATTGATGCAAAGGCGAGTGTTGATTCAAAGCCTGTGGGGAATGTCAAGGCTTGGTGGCGTGCTGCTAAGTGTTTGGCGGAGATGACTCGGTATGCGGAGGCGAAGTCGTTTGCGCTCAAGGGGTTGGAGATTGAGGGTCGGACTAGTGAGGGCGGGAAGGAGCTTGTTGCGCTCTTGGAGGATGTTGAGGCTGCTCTCCAGCGGGCTTAGGCTGCATTTGTTCTGCTAGGTGGTTCTTTTTTCCATCATGTTGGTTTCTGCATATGTGCTGGGTCTGGGTTGCCAGACTTGACGATTCCCTCTTGTTTATTGTTAATGGCGTTGCATGGGTGAATTACGTGGTTTCTTTTTTTTTACCTTCTGTATTATGGGTATTTGGTTGGTAGATTTAAGAGGCCACTTCTTTTACTGCTGTCTCGAGTCCCTTTCATTGATGTTGTACCTTTGTACAGGTGAATCGATGGCGCAAACGAGGAAACAAGTTAGGCAGAGCACTGAGGTCACTGGGTACATAGCAACCAAAGAGGACCCGGGGAACCTCGGATTCTCACGGTCTGGGCGGAGCCGGGCCCTCAAGTCAAGCGCACTTTACTGTATAGATGTAAATAGGTATCAAAAACTGCCGCATAGCCATGGACGGTGATGAGTTAATCCGGATCCGAACCCTCCTGTCGGAAGCGGTGAGCCCATAACGGGCAGATCCTCACCGCCTCCACGTTCACCAGCCCTCATATAGCTGAGGGGTGTGCTAGATAGCTTCTCCCTTCTGCATGACTTTTTACCTTCGTGATTCTTCCACTACGACGTGGCCACATATTTGATAGTTTTTAGCATTCAAGCACTCAGATACTCTAGGCTACGTCTAATAGGATATATTGCCGTGGTTCAAAGCTTTTACTACCCGCCTGGGCCTCGTCCCTCTGTCCATTCCCCTGAGCAGACGACCTCCGAGTACGGACTGCATGAAAGTCCACTTCAATCCATTCTGGGAAGTAGGGGCGCATCATTGTCTTTTGTTCAACAAGTCATAATACTGCCCCCATTTTTGATCTGCTTCTATTGGCGCAATCATGAGCTGGCTAAAACTTCATCCCCTGTCTTCTCTGGGTACTGCTTCGCAGGCCGGGTCGGATAGTGACGACAAAACCAATGCCACAGACTGCTCAGACGCCGGGTCCACATACAGCGACGAATGCGCGTCTAATCGTGGACATGGCACAGATGATACTCTTGCCGTTACTCGGGTGTTGGAACAGCATGGTATCCCTTGCTGTCTGGTTGGTATAGCTGCCCTCGTTTTCTACGGCGCTGGCAGACTTCGTAGCGTAAGTCGCTCAGGAGCTCTATCTCCTATCTTTCTATGCAGAGGCTAACATGGTCTGTCTCATGTCGCAGGACTGGGAAATTTGTGTTCCAACAGAGCTCGTGGGCCAGGCAGCAGAGCTACTACAATCAGAACCATATGCAACACAGTATCGCCTAGTCAAACCGTGGCCCATTTATAGTCCCTGCTCTCTGATCCACACATACCACCGGTTCAAAAGCAGAGGGATTGATCATTACTTCTTCCTTGTTCCTTCAATCGACATGCATATTGACTGTGACCCTTCCAACTTCACACGCAGTCCCAGAGGGTTGCCGTATCCCAAGCTGGATGTCTTTATTCAAAGCTTTTTAGACACTTACGACATGCTTCAGCTTTGCGATGTTATAGACGGTACCAACATTTCGGAGGAATGGGGCGAGAAAAACCTTGACCTTGAAGGTACTAACGATGTAGAATGGGCTAGAGAAAAGAATAAGAGGGGAAAGGAGTTTGGTGGAAAGTGGGCCCATTGTCTGTTTGCCTGGACAGGACCGAGAAACAAACGGGATATGTGGCAGTCGTTGGTGCGCACCAAGGAGGACAGGTTGGACTGGACAAAACCCAAGGATGTCTTTATAACTCAATATCGTCTTATAGGCTCGCCTGATCCATGGACAGAGCTATCTGACATGTCTTAATAGTCTCTAGCGGGCTACTCAGTCTGTTTGTCAATGGCTCTATCTGAAGTTGAGGGGATGTGTACTAGAAAGTTGCCACCGAAACCTCAATTTCCAACATGAAATAACAATAACTAATACTATTTCTTCGGCGTACGTGCCCTGCATTTTAGTTACCTAGGCTCTCTTGGATCAAGCTTGCGACATGCAATAGGTCTTAGCTATCCGAGTTGAAAGCATTCACCCGTCCATAATATAAAATAGAAGCCACATGCGTTACAAAGAAAGCACCTTCTTCACTGCTTCACACATTTCTTTGTTCTCTGGATCTGTGTCGCAGACCTCATAGAAATTTTCCCGCATCTTCTTATCCAAGTATTGACTCCACTGCGCGATTTCATCACCATATGTACTCAAGAGAAAAACTAAATCGAGATAGTCCGAGTTCTTCCTTCTTGCAGACCACGCAGTAAGCTTTGTCTCGACTTGCCATGTAATATGAATAACAGTCACCCGGTTCCCTTGTGGGGTTTGAAATGATGGAGGAATTGATTCACGAGATTCCGACTCGGTGAGGTTGGGGGTTCCTATCGCACCTATTAAGACATCAGTAAGTGTACACCCTTAAATTCATGGCCGACTGATTTCGGAAAACAAGTGAAAATTACTAAAGAGACCTGCTTGCCAGAAATAATAATATCCACACCAACAACTTGACCCCCTTCATCAATGTCAATGAACATCCTCTCTTGATACCCACCAGCAGTCTCATAGAATGCCAATATTGCCCTATTATGCGTTCAGCATAGCCAATGGAGAGGTTTCATGGTTATAGGACATACCAACTGTATTGGGCCAAAACAGTTCTAACCTCGACCACGGAGGGGGCCAAGACAAGGAAGTCGAGATCTTTGGTTTCTCGCCGTGACCCTCGAATGTTGAGTGCCCATCCACCAAACCACGCTGTTTCCATGCCACTAAAGGCTTGTTCGAGATACGATGCGGCCTTGGCTAGTTGCTTTCGTCTAGCCCTTGCAGCATTGTCTTCAAGCTCTTTAAGCTCCTTAGGCGAGGTCTTGCCAAAGTACTTGGCTCCGCTGGATTGAGTGGTGCGCTCTACTTGAGACATTGGAAAGTTACTTAGTTCTTGGGTAGTGGAAATAGATCCTTTGAAGAAAGTGAAGATGTTGAGTTGGGAACTGGATTGAGGGCTTCAAAACAATATCTATATCATTGCGACCCTGGTTCTGTATTAGAAAGCTGATGCGCGGCCTTGTGATCTGGCAGAAAATGGGAGGACATAAGATCCAAATTTTTCCAACAAAAGCCAGCTGCTGAACTACCGTAGGTTGCAATGCCTAGGCCGTGCATCCACCCAACGACTGAAAAGCATGCACAGTAGGTGGTTGAAGTCAATCTCGTCACCAATGAGAGCATCTTACTTCGAATATTATAGCTTGAATATACATAGGTAGAGCTAAATCAACCGGCCTGATTCTAAATCGGACTGGTTTATAATATGGGCTCTTAATACATACGGTATAAAGATTCCAATTTGGACTGACAGTACATAGCTACATATAGTATTGCCATAACGACGCTTCTAAATCGGACTGGTTTATAATATAGACCCTTAAGGCATAGGTATAAGATTTCAATGCGGACTGACGCTACATAGCTACATATAGTATTGCCATAACGTCGTTAAGCCCCTTTTGGGGAGGGGGATGTCCAGGCTGGGGGGTGTCCATCTAGCACCACTCCTCTGTTAGTGAGCGATTTGCATTTCACTTGTGTCAAATGCATTTGATTTAGACTTCGTACCGAGCTTGCGTAATATCAGAAGTGAGCAAGACTATTACGTGAACCACATCTAGAAAGGAATCAAGCGCCCTGACTCCCAGTATCTCTACCTTCCGGGGGTTCCGGCGTATTCCCAGCATAGTGGCTTAGCGAATCAGCGCCCTATCCTAGGCGCTGTCTATGTGGGGGCGTGCGCCGTAGTCAGTTTGGGACTGCGAGACTAGCTGCAAGTTTGTCCATAAGGCGATGCGGCTATAACAACAAGCGTCGGAACGGGACGGGGCGGGGCGGGACGGGACTGTGGGGAAGATAGAAAAGCTGGAGCCAACCTAAGTTCTCTTGTAGGTTGGCCAATTTTCAGCCTACGATTCTAAATCATTTTGGATTAGTAGGGGTACTATTAACAGTTTTTATTCTCCAGGCGTTGCTTGTCTACATACAGTGGGGTTTCATAAAATAGTGAGTGTTCATAAGTTTGAGTCCATGATTTTACCGCCTAATTTTCACCGCCCTTGACACCTCACCGCCCACTTCACCCACCTAGCTTGTAGAAGCGCGTTTTGTAGTTTATTATGCCATTCCTTGACAATTAATTATTTATAAGTTATGATCAGGGCTAAAGAGTGGTATATGAGAGTTTTGTATGTAAATAGCAAATTATCCAGAAGGTTTGTGGCGGCAGAAAATAGGCGGTAAAATTATGGACTCACTATTTTAGCTGTCTAGTCCCCACAACCCACTAGATAGGTGAAATCTAGGTAGGTGACCAATTTCTCAAGCAAAGCAGATCAAGCAAAAAGGCAACAAAAAATGAAGTGACCATTGGACTCCGATAGGGGGAATCGAACCCCCGGCTGCCGTGTGAGAGACGGCGATGTTAGCCACTACACCATATCGGAGGGGGACAACGAATTCCGCTTTGTAGTTTAGTTTGTCCACTTGTGGTTTAGCGCTCTTTGTCCCTGTGCGTGCCCGTGCGTGGTTCTATATAGTCCCCTGTTTCCCCCCCAAACCTATTACCTTACATTTTCTTTTTCGCCCTCCTCCTCCTTGGTCTCTGCAGGTGAGGCATTTTTGCTATTGATTCGGATCACCGAGCTCCTGAGCTCCGCCACCCCCTTTTCCCTGTATGACTCGTCATCACATCTTTGCGACTTTCCCTCGCCCCTCGCTGCTTTCTTGGGCTCCCACCTCATTCCTGATCAGGTGCTTTCTCTGAGGCCCTGACGCTAGCCCCAGAATTGCCAGTCCTCATGTAACTAACTGTCCGTCGGTCGCTCGTAATCCTGTTATTGACGTGCCTTCCGCTCTCTCTGGACAGTCGCCTGCGCGAGAGGGTCTACGAACCGCAGCATACAAAGAATGGTTCGACACGGCCTTGTTGTACTTGAGTAATAGCGCTTGCTATGTTTACGTTATGACTAAAATCAGCGTGGCTTATCTGACCAATTGAACTGCCTCAGCCGTCGTTCCCCGCCTTAGACGGGAGACGAAATGAGTGTAGGGCACTAGGACAGACAGAGTCCGCCTTGTTATCTCCAGTATATGTCACGCCAATAATACAGCAGTAGCCTATATATAGATCCCTCCATCTCTTCTACACTAACTAATCATGATGCCGACCGAGGGTTGCCTTGATAAGGCGGGTTCGGTGAATAGAGGCCGGGTCTGCGCAGATCTCCTGAATGACCACGAGGGAAACAGATTTAATTGATATCTTCGCGCTGTCGGATTGATGGACGATGTCGCATTTTATGTAGTTTTGCAATCTGAGCCTAGGTGGACATCACGGCATTAGGGGCTGGCCGTTCGTACCGCAATGTTTATGGACTTAGCATCCGCTGGCTCGCGCACCAAATGTAGCATTACTCCAGATGTCGCTCTCATGACGGGCCTTGTCTTCCTGATCTCCTAGTACGGCCTTATTGCTGTGGAGACCCGCGCACTCTGTCTTAGTATCCAATCATATGAGCTAAATACCCGCTGTCGTTAATGCGAAGGCTTCGAGGAATCCTAAAATGGCTGGACTGGTCTTGCACGTTTCGTATTCTGTCTCGAACCGTGGAATGAATGGCGAATAGAGATTCAATCTAGCGGTGATAACACTGGGCGCTTAAGATGCGAAGACTTGCAGTTATCCGAGAATGGCAGCATCATTGTGCTATGGATCACGGGTACGAATTCGCCCGCATTACACGAAATCATCGTTGGCGTCACCATTAATTGTCATGGAGGACAATATGAAAAAAGGAAGGGCTTGTGCCTCATGAGGCTGTAACTTCGACGAATGAGTCAGCCTCAGCCTGCAGGCTGAACATGACGTAATCGGTAATAGAAGGGATATCAAACCATGCATGTTATGCGTAGTCCCGATGAGAGCAGCAATAAGATTTTCAGTTAGATCTTCTCTTGTAAAATGTCTCGTCTTCAGATCATTGCATTATGAAGTCTTCCGAGCTCAAATTTTCAATAATAGCCAAGCGTACCAGAGAGACTTTACTGGACGCGCTTTGCCAGCCAGCCACTTCACTTCTAGCCTCAACCAATTCGCACAGAGCCTAAGGTGAACCCATGCCTAGCTGATCTGCTCCTACGATGTCATTAGTGGGCGTGGAAACCCACACCACTCTGCACTAATATCCAATAATATGAAATACTCACGATCCTGGCATATGCACACAGCTACTAGCTGATTTGTTGAATTTTTCACTAGAGAACAACCAATATCAATTTCGTGCTAATCCTGTTGTGTAAAGAATACGTAAGAGATTGATTGGGCATAGATAGATCAAACACGACTAAGCAACTTACAGCGCGAATGCCAAGGGTAAGCTTCGAGCCTTGGTTTGATTCGTTTTTTTCCAATGCTGCTCACATTGGAAGCAAAATGGTGGGTAATTCTACTATCGAATTCAAATATGAATATGGAATTGCTCTCCAAGATGCAGCAGAAATTGGAAAGCTGGATGATGTTAGGCTGCTCCTTAGCCAGGGGGCCGATGTGAACGGCTAAGGTGGTGAATATGGCACTGCTCTCCAAGTCGCAGCAAGCCGTGGATACCCGGATGTTGTCAAGCTGCTCCTTGACTAGGGGGCGACTTTTGGCATTCCTATAGTTGACTCCTAGGGCGCATCATTGCTACATTCTGCTATCGCTTGCGAGGACACAAAAAAACCGAATTTACTTCTTGAAACCGGCGCACATTTTTACATAGACAAAGCTGATGTTTTCAAGCAAACGCCACTTCATATCGCTGCTTCTCACTTCCTAGCGGCCTTTAAGATCCTGGAAAATTCGTTGAACCCAGCTGCCAAGAACGGAAATGTGGACGCATGGGCCCTCATGCACAATTCTATCAACAAAGAAGACATTGATGGATGTATCCCTTTACACCTTGCTGTTGAGAATCGCGCTTTAGGGGCTGCAGAATGGCTTATCAATCATGGTGCTGATGTTGACATTGAAAATTTCAACAAAATCACTCATTTCAGCGCGCCTCCCAGTTAAAAGATTTCAGAATGATGAGCTACCTTTTCCCTCATGTCACCTAATGTTTTATAAATGCAACAGACTGGAGAGCTTGCGTCCCCTCTAGGACGAAAAGGAATATTATTCTAGCTCTAGTGCAAATCAAGGATGATCAGGAATTAACGCAACATTTTAATGCGATGTCATATTCCTTGGTTTCCTCCACACCAAGCGTATCAGCATAGGGTGATAAGTGTGTCGCTACTGCTATTTCAGAGAGGGCAGTCGTGTGAGTTTTTATCATTCTCATAATCAGAATGTTAGCTGAACCTTATAGGCTTCTTGAAAACGATAGTCTTCTCAGTCAATCTTCTTCTATAGGGGTCTCCTAGCGATGGTGGCGTAAGGTTATGAGGAAACGGAAACCGGAGGAGCTGAGAAGGGAAACCTGATCTCTGGAATTGGAAAGTATAGCTAAATGAAATCCCAGGTGCAGTTGCTCTACGTCAGCCTTCTCGAACTGAATGTTAGTGCATGTCACCTTCACTCGTCTTAAGACCCTGATACTAATGACACGAAAGGTTTTCTCGAGTGCCGTATATCACTACCCTCATATCAACTACTCCCTCCATCTAATCAGCTGTCAGCTCTAAAGATAGAACGAAAGAATTTTGCCATCATTTGGCTTTTAGCTAAGTCTAATCAGCCCAACCCGGGATCGACGTCCGGAAATCCAATACTTGAATCCAAAATCTTATTTACGACATTGGAGTATTGCGAAATTTCAAACTCGCCGACTAAGCTCTTTTATCCTTGCACCCGGCAGCTAGAGGATGAATGGAATGATATTTTTGAGGCTATAGAAGATCATCTTTCTAATATGGTATGGAATTTAACCACTTGTTTAGCTAGCCTTACTAATCATTTACTAGCGGAGGGAGACATTTCGTTCTAACGGAAGAAGCACAGATATCATCAAGATCCATTTAAGCGATGCGGAAATATGGACCGATTTCAAAAGGGTGCATATAATGCAAATGGAAACCCTTAGATCATTGTGCGATAAAAGAAACAGACAAATTCTCCAGGAAGACAACACTATAAAAACGAGCACCGAATTTATCACCAACTTTATGCGTGAAATCGAGAATACAGATAGAAAGGTCAAAGAAAAGATTTTGTCTTTAAACCTAGCCTCTCAAGAGCTGATTCAACTAGTCATCTTCACATCCTATTATATATTGAATATTACTGACATTATAATAGCAATTTAATCTAACCTCTATCGCAGAGGCACAGAAATCCATATCTATGAACAGGAGTATGAAACGTCTCAGTTGGATCACTGTAAGCTTTAGCTCAATTCAAATTCAATCAATTGCTGACTACGAGCAAAGTTCGTTTTCCTACCACTTATATTTATTGCGGTGAGAATCCCTCATGATAAACTTGCAGACTCGTGGAGTTATCGTGACTCATGGTGGCTTTTAGAGTCTATTTGGAATGAACATCGACCTGCTCGAGTCGAACCCGTCTTGGTGGCTATACATCCCATTTGCTGTAGGCACTACCATTTTGACATTGTCTATATGGGTTTTATTCAAGAGCAAAAAGGGCGTAAGTGGTTTGGTTTTTATTTATTTCGTTTGCTGGCAAAAACCACGATTTTTGAACTAACTCCATGATCTAGTTAGAAGACACAATTGAACAGCGATTCAATCCCATTTTCAGACGCAAAAAACTCGGAGACGAGGAATCCCTGCTGCATGTGAATCACAGGAAAGGAAGAACCATGCAATTTGCAGAATCTGGGAAGAAGCGATCTTAGGTTAGCATTTGAACTCGTCTTTCTCGCCTTAGGGCCTTTAGTATGGCGTTTTCCTATCTCTTTCCATGACGTAATGCCAAATAACACGATTCTATGTGAACCCTTGCCTACAGCTTGGGCCACACTATTGAGGATTTTCCACCGCAAAAGAAGCAGCTGGTCTATACATACATGGCTAACATGTGATTAGGGATTTCAAATTTATTACGATAATTGATGTTGCGCCATGTCGCATTTCACTAGGCCCCAGCCAAAAGCGAGCAAGTTCTGCTCTGGTGCGAGTCCATGCACAATAACTGGTGTATTGTGACTATCGAGAGAGATAAGGAAGTTATCTACAGAACTGCAGAATTGACACCTAAGGCCTCAACACCCCTTCAGCACTGCCTAAGACCTGTCTATCAAATCCACAAATTCTCACAAAAATCCTCCAATTTGCTTTCTTTCAAAGTGCCTCATATCAAACTTCCCATATCAAATTCATCCCCCCTCATCATCGCTTTGGTATGGAACCTCAGTTCCGGGGACCTGAAGTCCCAACAAACTGATTGCTCAAATTGCGGGTTTTCCAGTGCTTCGGTGAAACCGTCAGCTGCACTTTTTCTTGCCAAGATGCACTGAAAGCTTGATGTGCAGACTTGCAGTTCTCCAGGAATAGCAGGGACGTGGTCTTACTCATTCCGGAGATCTACGCAGTCATGATCCTTGTAACCAAAGGCGCCTTGTGACCGAAATCCTTGTTGGCTTCATGATCGATTGGATACGGGGTTTGCTGCTACAGCATCTGCGTCGCGCGGACAGGATATCACGGGGGAGGGGGTCTCTTATCTCCGTGTTGGTCCCGGCCTGCATGTTTCGTCCTCTATCCTAGGTCATGGAACGACTGGCAAGCAGAGCTCAATCGAAACGGTGGCGATGTTACTGGGCGCGGACATTGAAGAGTTTGTTCGCGCTGCTCCTCAAAAAGAACAATATCTCCTACACCAGTCGCCGGCTTGCGCAAAGCGAGGATATACGAAATACCGAAGTTCCTGACTCTTGTTTTTATCTACTCCTAGCGGCTCATTAAATAGAATCATCGCTAATGATAAAGTACGATTTATGCGTATACGCAGAATGTTTGCAGCTGTAAGGCTTGGTCCTGCTAAGTTTGAGCAGGGACAGCAATTGCTGGATGATTTGTACGTCGGTCGTGGAAAACAACTCTGAGCAGAGTACAGAGAAACGCTAGCCGCTTTCAGCTCATCCTGCCCGTCCCTCTCATTCGCAATTAATAACATAGCTACACCCCATGGCTTTTGGCAGATATTCAATCATGCCGTCTCTTCAATTTACCCGCTTATCCACTACAATATATAGGCGTGTCCGACTGTAAGGGAGATATATTATAGGTATTATTGCCACGGGAACATGGATCTCGTAATGGTAAGTTGGTGATTAAGGAAAGCCAAAAGGGCAAGACAAGGACAGAGTATTTATAACAACGAAATTGAAACAACGCCGTTCGCGTTCGGGATCGGTAGACCTTTCTTCTTCAGTCTCTTGATCCTTTTGCTCCTCTTTACCGACGACAGAGTTTCCCAATCGTGATATAGAGCGACATCCGGCAGCAAGATCTTCGCCAGGCTGTCTTTGGGATCGGCCTGACCGGCAGCCGCAGCATCTGGCTCGTTTGGTCCAGCATGCCACTCAGCAGGACACTCTTCAGGAGCAGGACACTCTTCAGGAGCAGAACACTCTTCAGGAGCAGAACACTCTTCAGGAGCAGGACACTCTTCAGGAATTGGAAACTCTTCAGAGGTGATAGACCACTGTTCAATCACCACCAGGTGTTCAGTAGAGGTAAGAATCGTGAATTGCCTGACACAAATGAGCGCCGTAAGACTTTTTTCACGTAGCTTGGAAGCCAGACTTCGTCTTCAGGAAGCTTGGGAAATATTTCTCCAATCGAACGCAGAATTTCAAAGGTAGAGATCGCTTCGTCGAAGTGTTCAATATACTTCCTGGCAAGGATCTCGAGGTCGGTAATGTTGTACATCCTAGACGCATGGTAGACCAGAACACTTCTTCGATATTCTCGTTCGATGTAGGATATATTTTCATCAAGTGGCGAATTGATCGTCTCGTAAGTACCCGAGTATAAGAAATGAACTAAGGTGTGGCCGACATCTCCATGAATATCGGAAAGTGTGATATATGTATTTGGGGGGAAACTTCGACCTAATAGAGGGTACTTCCGAATATGAGACCCCAAAACACCATACTCCTTCTCTCCAATACATAGTGTGACCATTGGATGTTCGTATGATCTACAGAAATTGAGAAGTCAGTTAATTTCGAGTAAAATAGTTTGAAGCCCTCACGATGACCGTGGCTGATTGTACTCGATTTTCGGGAAATTCTGGCCAGAGTTCAGAGATACCGAACTTGCTTGAATCTGACATGAGAGGCTTCCGGTCATTTTGAACGCCTTTGACAATGGCACAAGAGATGAATCAGAGCAGACTAATTAAAATGATTGAGTTGAAAATAGGTAGCATAGTAAAGTCTGTATTTGTAGACGAAGTTGGGAAAAGAGGGGATATGCAAGTATGAGCTGTTCTTCATGCATAATTCCCAAGTGGTAATGCAATAATTTGCTACTATACAATTTGGTTTTACCAAATGGCTGCCACTTTCGGCGTCAGTCGACGGCTGAGCGGACGGGAAGCCCTGTTTTCCACACCCTATGGTCGTATGTGCTTGTATCAACACCAAACAGATCTATATACAGTATTGTCTAGCCTTCGCATCACACTTCCCTTCATCCTGCCCCGATCGCACTTCGTCTGCTTGGGGGTATACTGCTCTTCCTAGGGGACACATTGCTCCACCCCCAGACCCATGATATAGAATCTCCTTTTACTTTAGGAAATTTTTCATGGTTATTATCCTATAGACAGGTGAACCCAGCATGAGATAATAATTTTCTAAAAACTGCTAAATATTTAGATTTCTATATGGTTATATATATGGCCTTGGAGATACAGAAAGATACGAAAAAAGACATGAAAGATGGGAGAAAAGCGCGTAGAAAACGCGTGGGAAGAAGACAACAAATTGATTCCGTTATGTACCCGCTCGGCTTGTTTTCCACGGTTATACCACTACAGCAGTCCTTGAATGGCGGGTATCTTTCTCGAGTAGTGGCAAGGTACTGTCACCTTTCACAGAGGCAGAGGTGCTCAGTTCAAAGGATGCGCCATATCGATACGTGATTTGCGTGCAAAAGGAAGGGTATCTCCGAATTTAAACATTTCTTTCACTTGAGGAGGTTATACCACCCACTAGTCTCACCCTAGAGGCAGAGAAGCGAATTGCTAAGTTGTGCCTCAAACATCTCAAGGCAGCTGCACATATCGAGAATCAGTTTTGAGGCCGCGAAGTATCTCGATAGGCGTAACATGATGGAATTTCTCCGCCAAACGAAGTGGAGTCCAGCCTTCATTGGTTCGGGCTTCAACATCCGCCTTAAATTCCAAGAGCGTCTTGATAACTTCAACATGATCAGAACTACCCGCATGATGAAGCGGAGTCCGTTTTTTCTTATCTTGGGCTTCAATATCCGCCCCAAGGGCCTCGAGCACCTTGATAGCTTCAGGAAAGTCAGCTAGATGAAGAGGAGTTTGGCCATCCTTATCTCGGGCTTCAATATCCGCCCCAAGGGCCTTGAGCGCCTTGATAGCTTCAGGATTGCTATAAATAGCCGCCAGATGAAGAGGAGTCTGGCGGTCCTGATCTCGGGCTTTAATATCCGCCCCAAGGGCCTCGAGCGCCTTGATAGCTTCAGGATTGCTATAATTAGCCGCTAGATGAAGAGGAGTTTGGCCATCCTTATCTTGGGCTTCAATATCCGCCCCAAAGGCCTCGAGCGCCTTGATAGCTTCAGGACGGTCATACTTAGCCGCCAGATGAAGAGGAGTTTGGCCATCCTTATCTTGGGCTTCAATATCCGCCTCAAGGGCCTCGAGCACCTCGATAGCTTCAGGAAAGTCAGCTAGATGAAGAGGAGTTTGGCCATCCTTATCTCGGGCTTCAATATCCGCCCCAAGGGCCTTGAGCGCCTTGATAGCTTCAGGATTGCTATAATTAGCCGCCAGATGAAGAGGAGTCCGGCGGTCCTGATCTCGGGCTTTAATATCCACCCCAAGGGCCTCGAGCGCCTTGATAGCTTCAGGACGGTCATACTTAGCCGCCAGATGAAGAGGAGTTTGGCCATCCTTATCTTGGGCTTCAATATCCGCCCCAAGGGCCTCGAGCGCCTTGATAGCTTCAGGACGGTCATACTTAGCCGCCAGATGAAGAGGAGTTTGGCCATCCTTATCTTGGGCTTCAATATCCGCCTCAAGGGCCTCGAGCACCTCGATAGCTTCAGGAAAGTCAGCTAGATGAAGAGGAGTTTGGCCATCCTTATCTCGGGCTTCAATATCCGCCCCAAGGGCCTTGAGCGCCTTGATAGCTTCAGGATTGCTATAATTAGCCGCCAGATGAAGAGGAGTCCGGCGGTCCTGATCTCGGGCTTTAATATCTGCCTTCAAGTCCACGAGCGTCTCGATAACTTCAACATCCCCCAACATAGCTACTAGATGAAGAGGAGTCTGGCAGTCCTCACCTTGAGCTTCCATATCCGCCCCAAGGGCCACGAGCGTCTGAATAGCTTCAAGATGGCTATGATAAGCCGCCAGATGAAGAGGAGTCCGTCGGTCCTCATCTCGGGCGTCAATATCCGCCTTAAAGACCACGAGCGTCTTGATAGCTTCAACGAGGTCAGAACTAGCCGCCTGATGAAGAGGAGTCCTGTCATAATCATCACGGACCTCGAGATCCGCTTTCAGGTCGCAAAGAATCTTAACAGCCATAATTCTATTAGATTCTACTGCGAAATGAAGTAGAGAGGTGCAATGCTTATATTGGCCATTTAACTCCGCACTTGCTTCTATAAGTACCTTCGCAGTCTTTCCGTGGCCCTTGAAAACTGCAAAGGACAAAGCGGTTTCCCCACTGATGTCCTCGAGAGCATGATCAGCTCCATGCTTGGTTAAGACATGCACTAGATCTTCATTGCCGCAAAAGGATGCCATGTGTAGTGCCGTTTGTTGTCTATTATCGGTTGCGTTGACTGCCCAATTTCCCTGCAAAATTTTATCCACGATCCCAGCGAAGCCACTTATGGCCGCGAGGTGAAGGGCGTTCAATCCATCTTGTTTCCGCTTTAAGTCGAGAGTAGAACCTTCTAGCAACATGACCACCAGCTGTTCATTGCCACGAGCTGCTGCGAGGTGAAGTGGTTCCTCGCCACGATCAGTCCTTTGTCTGAGAGACAAACTTTTGACCAGTAGATTGACTACTTCCGGTTTGCCATTCCAAACAGCATGATGTAATGCGGACCATCCGGACGCATCAGTCTTGCTTGGGTTGTTCACCTTCTTGAGGAGAATTTCGACTTTTTCATAGACGCCAGCTCTGGCAGCCTTGATAAGCTCTTCCTCCAGTTTCGTTTGGTCATATTCACCGAGGCCAAAATCCCTTGACGCTTTCGGTCGTTTTTCGGGTTGCGTTTTTGATGAACTGATCTTCATGCGCTCAATCATGCTCTGAACCTTCTCTTTCGCATTGGTGTTTTGGGTGCTGTTGTTGTGAATGTTCTCGTTGCGACCAATGTGAACGTTCTTGAACGAAAAAATCTGGCCAACGACTTCGACCTCTGAACTCATCAACGGTGGATGGAAATAAACCGGACCAACATAATCACAATAGCAATCGATAAGGTCCTTATCGCCCCTGACCGATGGTTTGACTAAAAGGCCCCTGCTTATCCCAGCCCCTTTAGGGCTGGACCCAGGCTCAATGAGCACAATATGCCAATCTTTCTCATATCGAGCGAGTTCAACCTTTGCTGCGATCATCGGATGGGCATGACCCAAGATAAACCTTTCATCTTTGATGTGATCGAGAGGCATAATATCCCACTCGCCAAACAAATTCCCATTCTTTTCAATCTGAAGGAACTTTTCTGGAAGTGTAACAGGCAGGTCATAGATGTTTGTAGGACACCAGTTGTATCCATTCGCCATGGTCGCTGAATTATGGAACAGATGCGCATGTGATATTTCCCCAAGTTCCTGTAGAATCTCTTGGTAGATCTTCTGATGTGCAAAGGTTTCTGGCAATTCAATTCCCATCATAAGTCCGGAGATGATTGCCATATCCCTTGGCCAAGAAGTGTGGCGTGAACCGAGAATCGCGAGGAGATCATTCAATTGTCCAACTTTCTTCCCTCGAAGTCGTTGGAGCATTCGTCTCGCAACTCCATGAAAAGGGGAAGAAGAATCATTGCTCTTTGCTTCCAGTATGTCTTTATCTAGATCCTTCGTGATCGGACCATCGTCATCTCTGAAAATGACTTGGACATTGGGAGACATTATCAACTCCAATGCTGTCCAACCTCGGCTGAACCATGGAGACAGGACAATGTAAAAGCACGCTGAGTCTGCATCGATCCATTTGCAGTCTCTCAGAAAGCAGTCGTGCACTAGTGTAACTGCCGCGGTCTCGTAATTTTGGTGCATGTCTTTCAAAGCTTTTTCACGAAGGTCCTTTGTCATTGGAATGCAGATTGTATCCCACCATATACCCTCACAGTTGAACTTCTGAGCGAATCCGTGAAAGAACTCAAGCAGGCAGTTGTTCACGTGACCTGGGAGTTGGTTTCCGGCGCCAGTACCGTCCGACCATACATGGGAGATCGCCATATAGGGCTTGTTAAGTTTAAGAACTTCTGGGTTTGTTCCAAAATTCCACACAACGAGTCGCTCATTTCGGACAGCTTCCGCGACATCGTCTGGACGGAAAATTCGAGGATCGCAGCGTGCTTCTTCACAAGGTTTCTCGTGCCGCTGCTTCATCAGAGTGAAATTCACTCGAGATTGCTCGCAGAAGTCGAAAGTGCAAAGATCATGGTCTTCCCGGCTCACTTTGAAGGATAGTGTGTCTCGCCGAGGGAGTAATTTTGGGAATTCTTTGGCACCTCCTGGTAAGCTCTTGGCTATCGCCCAAACGCGGTTGCGACAAAAGCCCAGCTTTTCCGTAGCTGCATGTACTGCCTGCACTGTTTCCAAGGGCAACGACATGGCTTAATAGAGCGTATATGAATTGTGATCAATTGGGCCGATAGTGATAGTTTTCGAGAAAAGAAAAAAATTTAGAAACACCAGTGGTATGTGGAATTTGGAAGCACTGATACAGTGTCAATGATTTGTATCATGGTGGCTCTCTGTTTGATTTTTGCAGACGGGCGGGAATGGCGCACGCCCGTATCTCCAGAGCATCGGGGGCCGATGGATAATTTCCGACTAAGTGCATATGGGCACCTAGGCACCCGCGGGCAGGGGTCTAGTGTTTGAGGGGCTATGGTGCGGACCAATCATTTGAGAGTGGGAATCAAGGGTTCGTGCGGCTGCCACGATTCACGCTTCGCCCGACTAGAAAGGAATTGAGTACTCCGTAATAACAAACCGATTGAATGTAAAAGGGCAACAAAATCTCAAGAGCAACACGCCTAAAAACCAATGTTGAGTTGTCGCGTCCTGCTATTATTATCATGCATAATAATATGCAATGTAGTGATGTTTGCGGCTTGGCGCTGGGCCTTTCCAGTGACGATGCAATCAAACTAGAGGCTGAATTATGAGACCGAATGAGCGCGCGCGTCGCTGCGGCTGAGCCTTGGAGGGGTACTATAGCTCAAACACAGGTGATTCTGCCCTGCCCAGTCATCAGCTTACATTCCCTAAATACCAATGGTTGGGTTAAATGGGACTCAACGCTAAACTATATTAGGCCATCACATGATATCCAGATGTACCCTGTTTTTTAAATGGTAATCCTGTGTTTCCATTTCTCAGTAATCCCCATAGTAATTGGAACATGCCCGCCCCACTGAATTAAATCTCCATTTTTTGAAGCTATTTACATGCATTTATCGGTCTGTCTCTGTCGTCTCGCCCTGGGACGTCTCGTCCGTTCTTCTTCTCTTTGGCCTAGGCGCCCGGCCTGATCTTCTTGGCCCTTCATCCTCTGAAGTATCCCACCCTGCCCCCGATGCCCCCGATGCCTGAGATGCCTGCGAGGCCGCCCGTGAGGCCGCCCGTGATGCCTCAAAAGCCTGGTTCCCAGCTATAATCTGCTGTTCGATGATCTCAAATTGAGATGGTGAGCGCTGGGTTGAGCGCTGGGTCTGGGAAATGGTCTGTGAAATGGTCTGGGAAATGGTCTGGGAAATGGCCTGCCGCGCGGATGAGGCCGGAGGGCGGCCTCGGGTGACGGCCTTAGCCGGGTTCTGCACCTGAGATGCCGGAATAGGCGGATTCCAGGTCGATGCCGGAATAGCTGCTGGAATAGCTGCTGGAAGATGCCAGTGGGGATGGAAATTAGCTACTGAGAGGCCTGGACCCCTCTCAGCGCTTAGTATAGTGTGGATGCATGGAATACCTGTTGTGTGAATAGCTAACCCGCTACATTCTTCACGAATCCGGGGTTTGTTGAGATCTGTATCAGGCATAAAGCGATTATATATGGTGGCGGCCATATATATCGCCTTTTCCGAGATCTGATGCTCAACGGGTCGGAGGAATTTATGAAAGATGCCTTGTTTTCTTGTCTTTTGAATTTGAATTATATTCTTAATCGCTTGGGCATGCCGTTGAATAGTGATTGCGAATGAATTAGCTACTAAAAGTAGATCAGCATTTGATGCTTGGAGGGCTCGCTTCAATGCTGAATGGGCGCCTTCCACCCGGGATATTGATAGCTCATTTAAATGGAAATAAGCCTTTGTGTGGAACCGGAGAAAGGCCTCGGGGACCTGGTTTATCCATTCATCATGAATATATCGTAGGATATCTCCATAATGTGTGTCATAAAGGTCTCGGAAGCGCTGCCAGCGTTGTTCATGGTCCTCCTTTGTGTGTGCGAGGAAGACTTGGTCTAGCTGGATTTTCATAACGTTAATCACTACCGGACCGATCATACTACCGAGCTCACCCAACGATTTTTCTACGCGTTCATCTCGCGTCATCTTTTTTAACCATCCACCATGCCATCACCTCGGGCCTAAACCGGCCGAAATTTGGTCGAACAAGAGGGGCGCATCCTATTAGCCATCCAGGCTATAGAAAAGGGGGATGTGCTATCGATTCGCAGAGCAGCGCATTATTTTAACGTCCCATATACTACGCTTCATCAGCGGTTACGTAGGACCCCAAATCGCGTCGATATTCGCGCAAATAGTCATAAATTGACCCAAATCGAAGAGGAATCACTTATTAAGTGGATTATCTCTATAGATGATCGCGGAGGGGCCCTCCGACCATCGATAGTACGAGAAATAGCCAATTTATTGCTCTCGAAGCGCGGTTCGACCCCTATCTATACGGTCGGCCATAATTGGGTTAGAAAATTTATCCAACGGCACCCCGACCGGCTTAGATTACGCTTTTCCCGTCGCTATAGCTATAAACGCGCGAAATAGGAGGATCCGAAGGTAATTCGGGAGTAGTTCGATACCGTGAAAGCGACGATTTAGCGATACGGGATTCTAGATAAAGATATTTATAACTTCGACGAAACTAGGTTCGCGATAGGCCTTACGGCCAATACGAAAGTGGTTATACGGGCTAAATATTATAGTCGGAGGGCTATTTTATAGCCCGGGAATCGCGAATAGGTTACTGCTATCGAAACTATAAATACGGCCGGATAGGCCCTCCCGCCTACTATTGTTTTTAAGGCCAAAACATATAATTTTGTATAGTTTTAGGACCTCCTAAATAACTAGCGTTTCGAAGTAAGCCTAAATAGATAGACGACCGATAAAATTGGCCTACGATAGCTACAAAAATAGTTTATTCCGACGACTAATAGTCGTAAGGTTAGGCGGTATCGGCTTCTAATTCTCGACGGATATAGTAGTTATTTAACCCCCTAATTCGACTAGATTTATGCTAAAAACGAGATTATACTAATCTATATACTAGCGTATTTGTCGTACCTATTATAGCCCTTCGATATAGGCTGTTTTGCGCTATTAAAGCATAAATATAGTTTAATAGTCGATCAAAAAATACGGATACGTATCAATCATATCGACAAGATTGATTTCGTTATACTATACCTAAACGTACGAAACTAGGCCTATAAATCAGATACTATCAAAAATAGCTTCGTAGCTACCGGTTTAGTCCTAATTGATGCCGATCGGGTACTTTCGAAGCTCAATATCACTATCGAAACACCCTCCCCCCTCCCTAAGCCGACCGTCTAGTTAGGGTAGTTTTTTCCTCTAAAAAACGCCCTAAACTAGCCACCACGTAGATCGTTTAGTATCTTCAATCAAAAGCCTACTACGCTATGCCCTAAATAGCCTAGTTCGGGCCCAATTTGGCCTATTTGAGAAGGCTTTATACGAGCGGGATAATAGGGTCACAATTCTGACGAAAGAAAACTATAATTACCGGGCGGAGAATAAGAAAAAGAAGCAGAAAAGGATGCGTACGCATAGACGCATCGAACATCTATTAGGCCTATCAGTTTCGGAAGCTCTAGAGCTATCTAGGCCTAATAAGCAGCCTAATAATACGGTTCAGCCTATTCCGCAGGACCCAGTTCAGCCGGTTCAGCCCGCTGCAGAACAACCGCGACGGCGTCAATCTAGATGTTCTTTATGCAATCAGGTAGGGCATCGGTCAAATATATATAATCGGAGATAGTTTAGTTAATTTATTGGCGTTTTGGTAGGTAAAAATAGGTATAAACCGGAATGTAGGTAGTTGGGTGATCGGCTCGGTAGTATGATCGGTCCGGTAGTGATTAACGTTAGTGTCCCACTGTTGATTAACCGCATCTCTATGGTCCTGAGATGTACGGGACCGGGCCGGCTGTTCAGCGGCAATAACCTTGTTAATTCGGGGGCGTAGACGGCCTTGGATGTTTTTGATAATATGCCAATAGCAAATTAGTGTCTTAGTTTCCGGGAAAACCTATTTATTATTAGTATAAATTAAGGGTAAAGAGATAAGGATATACCTTAGAAACTGCATTCCGTAAGGCCTTCTCTTTGTCGGTTATAATTGTCTTCGGGTAAGGGATTTGCTGCTGGTTTAATAGCCCCCTTAGCCACCGAAGCACTTGTTTGTAGGCTAGTTCTTTCTCATTGGCTATAAATGTAAGCCCGATATAGAAACTCTTACCAACCGAAGACTCGCCGATAATATCAAGTAGCGGGAAGTGATATCTGTTGGTTTTGTAGGTGTAGTCCATCTACAAAAAAAAGGGATTGCTCCGGAGTAATTCAATTGAACTACGGTGGATTAAGAATGCCGCGGTTAATCGGTCCTCTCTATCCACATCGTAGTGGATAATCCATTGATTGTTGTCTTGCTTTAGTAGGTTTTGAATCTGCGAATAACCTCCTAATTCTGATTGGCGATGTTCGAACATAAAACGCTTTATCCTTTTAGGATTAAGTGTGAATTCTTCGTTCGTTGCTTCTCATTGAATCTTGATTCCTTGTGGTATTAGGGTTGGTGAGGAACCTTTATAAACTCCAGCAATGATTTGGGAGCTAAACCGATCGATCTGCCTTGTTTGGTGGATAGCGAAGGTATGTCCGGGTTGTCGATTATAGTTATAGCCACTTTCAACGACCCAGATATCCCAAAGTCCGTGATTGCTTATAGTATCGGTATCGGGACGTAGGTGGATGGTGGCACGGTATGGGCATTGGGTTGATTGGGTAGTCGATCGGCGTTCGGTGGTTTTTCGGGGATCGTAGACCCTACTTCGGGCGCATCGTAGTTGGATACGATTAGGCTGGGAGCCTCGCTTCGAAACTGCGAAGCCCTGGGGCTGGGCATGCATGTTGATAGCCTCAATAGCCTGCTCAGCTGAGCGATAGAAGGGCTCGCCGAATTCAGAGATAGGCGGTGGGAGAGGGAGGGCATTGAAGATGATAGACATGATGGATATAGAGATTGGATATAGAGGCTGGATTTGGTAGTGGAATTGGTAATGAAACGTAGGTGTAAATGACCATTTAAAAAACAGGGTACATCTGGATATCATGTGATGGCCTAATATAGTTTAGCGTTGAGTCCCATTTAACCCAACCATACCAATAACTCTGCGTATCCACGAGTGCTCTATGCTCTACCCTCTATCTAATTTCAATGAGCACTCAATGAATTGCTGATCCAGAAATTAACATACTCGACTCGACCGTTGCTACCCACAGCCTCGTTGATCTCTAAAATAATGTTTGAAAGTGTGCGGGCCACCATGGATGCCATATTGGCTAGCCATCCGTGGTCAGGAGAATTAGCGGGTATTCTACCTCTCTCTGCGGTCATCGACTTTCTTGACGTTCCGCGCACTCTTCACACATTCCAGCTCACCGGAAATCAACCGCTCTGGTGTTGGTCCATTACACCTTCTGCAAGCCGCTTGCTTCTCTCAAACAGAAAGGCGCAAAATAACTGCTACCTTGATGACTTTGGTGCCAGTCTGAGCCCTCTCTGTCTAGACGGTCGCTATGGGGATTTGTATCATATGGCGAGTCCTGAGACTTTGCGTCTGTACTTAGAAACCCTCAAGTCAAAACAAATACGCAACAATCACAAGAATATGAGCGAGCCGGACAGACGAATTCAAAAACTTGAAGTGATTCACATGCATCGGACTGAACAATCGTCCCGGTCTGGGTTCTCGCTCTATTTCCTTGTAGCCCATGTGATGGGTTGGGTCTTCTTCTTGGGTCTGTTCGCTCTAAGCGTTGCGCTGCATTGCTATATCACGCTCGGTTTTCTAGCCACTATAATACTTAGTGGCGCAGTGGTCTATTTTATCCACGGAAGCGAGCGACGAAATTTTCAACCAAGAGGTGGCAGCGAGTACAATCGAGTTATCATCACGGCAATGCATATGAACGAAACAAACTGGCAAGTCTTCTATGGCGAAAGTAGCGTCCTTAATTCTGTCCTCAACAATCCCCTTCTTTCCACGAAAGGTCCCACTGGCACACCTGGAGTACTTCGGTTTGTATTGCGACTGTGCATTATAAGCCAATGGGGCTTTGCTATTGGTGCTGCAACACTCAAGGGATGGGATTCGTATTTCATCACCTTCTGGATCATGTTCTGCATTTTCTGGCACACATACCCTTTTGCGCCAGAAAAGATCGTGAAGAATTGGATGGAAGGTTACGCAGGGGTGAGAATGGATCGTTATGAAGTTCAACTTGCCTCTCGAAGAGCTATGTTAAATACAATAATAGCTCTGAATCCAGACACATTCAAATTCGACGAAGCAATGGAAAAAGACACGACTGTATTCTGTGATGGCGCCTTCAGATGGATTGATCCAATTCTCAAAGAAAGCGAAGATCGAGCACAATGGGAGGAGTCTACACGCCTGGCCATGATTGAAGCCAGGCCGTCCTCTGGTGATAGGAGTGGTCATTCTTCTGAGATCATTAATGAGGGGCATGAGGAATCTTCTGCCGCAGGGACCTCCATCAAAATCAATAAACAGGCACATTGGTATACCAAAATACTCGAAGGCATCGAAGTGGCGGCGAAGATTCGTGACGAAGCGGGCACCTTTGGGAGACGTTTGATATAGAACAGAGATGCGCCCAAGTAGCGCTTCATTCGAATCTATCAGCGTATTTTATGTAGGGCTCAAGAGAAGTGATGCCCTGCAGACTAGAAAGAATGAGCATCATTTGAGCCGATCTATGTATCCTAGCAGCGCAGCAAGCCTGAGAGATATCAGTACGATGAGCCCAGACCAATTATCCCAGTCATTGGTACAGAGGTGCCCTGGGATAGGCCGCCTACGGCATGCGACAATATATCATATTGTGCTATCTACCTCCTGTAGTGGTAGCACTGCATACAGCCCGGCGTTACATTGGCCCGAGAGAGATCCCTGGCGTCATGTGCAGGCACTTCACTGTTGTTGTTTTTTTCCACTTCATCTTTCTCTGATAACGGCTTCGTTCATTGAATAGTGTTCTAACTTGATTTTATGCCTTTTCTAAACATTTCCCCCGAAGATGTTATTTCGGGGGGCACTAGAATTATGCAAGCAAGGTTAAAGGGCGGAGAGATTGTCGTAAACTGCGGCAAGCCTGCTCTTGAAAAATCCGCTAATTTGACGGTTCAGGTTCGTATACAGCTTGTCTGTACCACAAAGCTCTAACTTCTATCGTTGAAATCTGTCAGGCAGCTAGCTGGGGTGCTCAAAACCCTGTTCTAGCTACCTGCACAGTTGTTGGCACTACTGGTGCTATTTTTCTCGCTGGCCCTAGCTTAGCAACAGTCCCAATCCTATCGAGCATGGGATTCATAGCAGGGGGAATTCATGCAGGTATGTGAAAAATTGCAGGAGAAATAAGCAAATTGAGTCATATTCCCTTGTCCAGAAGCTCGAATGAACATTCTTCTGACCATATATATATATTGGGTTCCATCTTCAGTGAGAGTGGTCTCCGACGCTCTCCTCTTTTACTGGCGAATTGGTGCTCAGCTGGTAAATTTCCTTTCTGAATCCTTTTTGTTTAATCATAGTAGTCAAATTTTCACCATCGGCATTCCTTCGCCGCGTTTACAGGATGGTCCGAAATCAGATTCTCCACCTTCACAAGCATACCTCCCAGGAGCCGGTAGACCGCTTCCTAGGAGCATCAAGGTTATATCCTGGGAGCCCTATAGCTCCTAGGAGTACGCCATCACGATCCCAGGAGCCTGCAATGCTATACCAAATGAACGATCTCATTTCGGTGATGGCGCCAGCAGTGCACGATGTTTTAAAAAGGCATTATACTCGAGTACTCGAGGAATTGTGGCCGTCATCCGTTTTGACACAACTACCAGCAGCCTGATTTGGACTGGCTCTAAACCGTCATTGCATTGTTGGTGAGTAGGCCAACTGATCTCATTTTATTTTCCGCCCTAAAATTGACGCTGGCATTCTATTCATATCTGTCAAGCCAGCATAAAGAATTCTCAGATCATACTCCTGCCTTAATCGGGAAAGGCCATATGGCTCTCGCCTCGTCTGCGGATTTCTCCCCACCAACGCTTTCAATGTACATAGTCAACAATTCCTCATTCTGCGTCCTCTTCTCATTCACATCCAATCCTGGTGCGACCCATCCTTCCGCGTCAGTGTCAAGGCATTCTTGCGCAAGAGCCTGAATCTTATACCAAGCTTGATACTCAGAGAATTGGTGTTCGTGCTTATCGATCTGCTCCTGCGTAAAGGATAAAGGGCATTCTCCAGAAAATCCAAGGTCCGACCAATTCTGAAAGAGTTCTATCAAGCACGTACGAAGCGGGAGAACGCCAATTTCGGAGACTTCCCCGCATCGAAGGAATAACTCTCGGAAGACACGGGGTACGTTCATGGCCTTATGCGCTGGTTTGTCCTCAAGTAAGGTTGAGATCTTATAAGCCTTTGCTAGCTTTACTTGAGACCATTCGCGCATTGTAAGCATCTTACTATCCTCATCTAGGGTATCGAAATCATCGCGAAGTTTTACCTCAAATATGCCCATCTCGTAATCGTAGTTCTGCGGGGGTTTGAGAAAGACCGGCCATTGGGCCTGGAGAAATGCAGGGAGAACGGAGATCGACTGGAGGTCGATAAGGGATACTATTTTTGAACACTCGTTAGGGGCGACGAAAATGTTTCCCATATGAAGATCGGTATGCCATAGAGTAGGCTGGGAAGCTTCCCCGTTTAAAATTTCGTTCGAGTCTAATAGTTCCATAACACTCTCTGTTGCTTGTAAGATTTCGGTTTGTTCTTTGATATCTCCTTTATAAAAGACTGCTTGATTTTGCTAGAGTGCTTGATCTTGCTGGCCGTTCTTTGATATTCGTAGCAACTCGCGCTTTGCAAGAGAGACCCCAAGGGTTGAAATTGAATACCCTATGAACATTTAGTATATAAATTGTCAAAGTACGCAAGGGACTCACAAGGTCCCTCTATCAAAATCCAGACTAGGATTAGGATTATATCCTCGGTCACAAGAAGGTCCAATACAGAAAGATGGATCATCATTAAGGGGCTTGTTTGGTTGCTCTATATCCGTTCGAAGATACAGTCCTCCATAAGCAGGGAAATGAATAGCTGATAGTTGAGCCTCGATCTGGGTCAGGTTTCTGATTAACTGCAGTTGATCAAATTCGGCCATGGCACCCCAAACTTGATATAGTGGAACACCGGCGGCTTTCTCCATGATGATATATTCTGCGCCGACAGCATTCGAGTTGTTCGAAGACTAGGAAAGAACACGAGGGACAGGAATGCTAGTGTGTTTTCTGACTATTTTATAGGATATTAGCCATTGGAAGCAGAATTATACCAATATACGTACTGTATTCGAGAGCGCCGACTTCACCAGCTGTCGTTAAGGTAGGCGGGCCAGCAATGTGGCATGGAATTTTTGCTATCACTTCGGATCCATTTTCTTTTTTCATCAAGAAAACCTTGCTGAAACCTCCTTCCATTTTGTCAATAGCTGTGACCTGACTGGAATTTCCGCCGACTGCTGCAGTAGTATTGCAAAGCTCATCCACATCGAATCGGACATATCTTCTGCTTAGCTGGTGTTCTTCATTGGTAAGGAAATGGCCATTGGTGTAAGCGAAAAGCTCCTCCTATGTAATGGATGCACCTATTTGGATAATCAGAAACTGAAAGCAGCTGCCTTTACACCCCTTTTCTTACCTCGACATGTTATCGATAAAGACGATCCAGGTCTGCCATATCGATGTGTCGTAAACTTTCTGAGCGCTCTCAGCATTTTGCGAGCAAGTGTTCAACACACGTAGAGATTGGCTCAAAGAAAGAGATGATAGAAGGAATGCGACAAGGGAACTCATGAGACACTTCGGGCGGTATGGTAGATGAGTCAGCAGTATTAGCGTCCACCTAGGCAGTCAACTTCCACGGGTCCACTACGGGTCCACGCCTAGTTACTATAAATAAAAATTGGGTCAGATAGACATGCTATCTCAGTGGTGACTAACAGCCAGTTATTTCCCGTCGTTGCTGACAGTGTGAAACCAAGGCGCTTGCTATTTTTAAACAACATATCCAATAAAAAGAAAGGGATCAGCCCCTTTGCCCCCCCTCCTTTCGTCGTAGCCACAGACATTACTCTTCATACATCTACCTGGACGGTCGAAGAGTCTGGCCGTAAAAGTCTTGGATTGATGGTGGTGGTTCTCTCCGGATGTATTAACTTAATATACATACTCAAGGAAATATCGGGGAATCAATGCCTCACATGACGTATGCAAATTCCACTCCTTCACAGTCGCCTAACGATAAACGTGTCAGTCACTCATTCCAATACAAGTCATGGATGGGACCTTATTGAGCCTTTATCAGTACGCTTTAGCGCCAACAATGTGATTCTGCAAGACGGACTCATCATGCACGCGACCACTCTAATGACTCATGGTGTACGCGACAAGCTCGAGATATTTATACAGCACTGGGATACCATAGTTTTAATCTTATTTCCACTGCTTCGTTCTAAGATCTCAAAATGTTGACAAGCCTCTTGCACCTATGCCTCCTGAGCACAGTACGCATCATATTCGTTTGCTCTCATCGCCTTACCCATGTCGAAACTGAACTTCGAGACCTTGTGACTCAACAGTCCGTTATTGAGCGTGTCGGTATGGCAGAAGTCATTAGAGACTTTCGCGATAGCAGCATTGTCACTGTCGAATGGCGAACGCTGGTCGACATAGTATGCAAGCTAGACAGAGCGTCAGAGGAGCTCTTGTTGAGCATATACGTGCTATAGATACAACTCACCTATGATGGTAAGTGGTAAGCTGGATTCGCAATTTCTGTCCCGATATTAACTTATGAAGGCGATATGAATTGCGGTACATTACATGTGACAGTGTCACCGATGTAGATGGAGTATATCACCGATTGTAGTCTTGTTATAGGACCCCATGGTGTTCGCCTTCGGAGCAAATAGGGGAGTGTTATGTGTCGCCTAAATAGGCGGTATATGCGACGGATGCGAGAAGTCGGTCGAGGATGGAAATATTGCTAAAGAAAAAGTAAGGACAATAGTGCTGCCACGACATAGAGGTAAACTAAGAAGATATCCATTTGGACGAACATATTTAGTTGGAAAAAACAACTTTGGGAGGTGATGACATTTATTTAAAGCATACCGTTTGGAAAGTGGGGCAAAACCACGATTTTAAACCTCAAGCATTCCTCGTGTGTCACAGATAAAAGCCCAACATTTCCTTAGATCTTTTCAATCCAAAGTTTCAGCGAAAAATGTCTGCCCAGGAGGCTACCAAAGACAAAGCCTCCCATAATCGGGTCTCTGTTTTTCCTAGGTCCGGCAACCTTTTGAAGCGGCCTCTAGAGCCTGAATCGACAGTCTACGGAACAAAACAAGGTGCGCCAAAACTCCAGAAGCAGCGTCCATAGGCTTTTAATGCACTGCCAAGGACAGCTTATAACCCTTGGAGTCGATATCAAAAGAGCTTTAAGATGAACCAGGCAGGACGCGGGTGGGTTGTTTATAACAACACATTCTCCGAGGCTATTATTAAAGAGGTGAAAACCACCAGTAAAGATCTAGCAAGACTGATCACAAGCCCTCACAAAAATATTGTTGAACTTCAGGAGGCTATATATCATAAGGGTGCCATATTTCTGGTCTACGAGATCATGGATATTTCATTGAGTCAAATTTTTAGCTCACCCCTTGGTCGCCTTCAGCTTTTCGAAGTGGCGGCCTTTTCACGGGAGATTTTGACAGGCCTCGAGCATATTCACAAACATCTAAAGATAGCCCATGGAGATATATCCTCGAGCTCTATCCTTCTCTTAGTAACGGGTGCGGTCAAGATAGGTATGCTATCATGATAAGAAAGGTTAATCAAAAACTAAATGAAATAGGAAATGTCGGAACCTCAATGCTTCAAAATAACGATATTAGGGACTCACAAAGTGACATTGAGTCTGTTGGCAAGATGATCATTGAATGTCTTAAGCCGAGTACATTCTTACGAAAAGTCGGCTCTCTCGTCTCTGATTAGGGATCTAACGCGATGGATTTTATCGAGTCTACCAAATCACAGCCTGCTAGTCAGCTCCTGAAAGTCAGTTTTCAGTCTTCCTTTGGTATTAAGTCGGGTTTAACGACGACCAGCATGATTTTTTACAGCTCTCTCCGGGAGCCACGTGCCTCAAACCATATATTCGGTTCTCTCGAGAGGTAGCTGCCAAGGAAGTAGAAGTTATTTCGGAACGCAAGATTAGTTAGAAAATTCATGTTGTTTCTGTGTTTTATACACCCTAGTTCATTCGTGGGATTATCAACATGAAAAACTCGTATCTGATAATGGTGGTAAATCTTAGGAACGGTGTCATCCTTTGATCTTTTGAATCCTAAGATTTTGAAATGAACAAAAATCATGGTGCTTCTTAAGATACCGGTAGTCTGACGGGCGCCTGATTCTGAGGAAATCCTCTAATGTTTCCGAAGAACCGTGATATTTCTTAGGATAGCAACTGTCGTGTTATCTCGCGGTTCGTGAGAGTATCAGAGCTCGTGGAACCGTAGTCTCTCCTATGACAGAGATAGTCAAAGGACCCTCAGGTTCACGGGAAGACCATTGTTTTCAGAAAACGTGGTTTATCCTATGACAAAGTTATTCGGGTGATCCTTTATTTCACAGGAGCTTAGTGCGCGCGGAAAACCGTAGTATTTCCTAGGATCTACCTAGTCTAACGATGTTTAGGCTCACCCGAAGGGTCTTAGATTAAGAGGAAATCCGTGGTTTTTCCTATAATATAGATGTTCAGAAGAACCCTGCCTTCGCATGAAATTAATGTTTTGCGGAGACCGTGGTTTTTCCTACAATGAAGAGAATCAGACGTTTTTTTTAGTTCATAAGATACTATAGGCGCGTAACCACCTAATCTAATTGGTTCATTATTGTGCGGCCTTTAACCACGACTTTGACTAGAAACCACAGCTTTCGCATCTCAAAATGAGATTTCTCCTGTCGTAGGATACCCTAGGCTCTTAGTTATCGCACAGCGCTTTTCGATTAAGTATTGAATGCTAACGTTCTGGCATGGCGACTAAAGATCTAGAGACTGCTCGCAAATTGACCGCCGCCCGCATAGGCTCTTTTAGAATCAGACAACTAGATCAACTTTTATTTGATGGAATTGACATCTATAGGGCTTGAGCCTTTCGACAGTCGCAAACTGATCGTCTTATTCATCGATTTAAGCATAAGGGGTGTCGCCGACTGGACCCTCTTACCTGGATCCCATGCGAAGTGTCTTACATAGGCGTAAGCCACTTACTTGGTGAAGGCTCACCCATCGGTTACTTCAAGGATTTAGAGCTACCACAGGGTCAGAAGCCACGTTGTTTCCAGGGGCAACACCGGATTGCTGCTACGCTTCAATGGCTTAACCCAGGCGATTACTGGTGGACTTTCGATCTATATGACACTACAAAATTAGACGATGACTGTCGAAAGAGACTACGCGAGTGTGATCAAAGCTCCCAGAGCTTTGCAGATAGAGAGATCTTTCGCAATACTCGCCACTACCAGCAACGGGGAGAGACAGAAGCCGCTAAGGAGTGGCTTGCAAAATGGTCACCTACCAAGTGTCGCGAATTCAACAGAATCTATCATCCCAAGGAGAACAAAGACGCTTTTCTCAATTTAGGACAGAAGCTAGACTTACTTCTTCAGTTCCCAGCGCTATGGAAATCTTGGTTCATAGGGACACACCTCCCTAGCCTTAAATGCCCCGAGGTGAGACATTCCTATAAGGCATCATCGTCAAACTAATGTCAATAGGAGCTTGCAGATTCATTAGAAGAGATATTTAAGGCATGGCAGTCACTAACGTGCCTTAATCCCGTGATCCTAGATCCAACGACCCTCACATTATTAGAAGGCAGATGCCCACGATTGTCTATCGCCGATCGTGAGCATATCGATCAAATATTCCAAGATGGGAGGGCCTTTCAAGATGTTGAAGACCATGCCATACGGTCTCAGCTCCGACAAGCCGCTTTAGGATACCCAAATATACCTTCACTTCGAACGTTTCTCGAAAATACCAAATACCTCAAGGCTATGACTGATGTTATCAAGAGGGTGCTCCCTCTAAAACACAAGGGCACTATTAGGGAGTTAATGTTCAAGTACTACGTCTGTCCTCAAGACTTAAAACATCAACTTCAAATTTCAGAAAACGATTATGTTCAAAAAGCAGGATCAAAGGAATACGGATTCTGGGCAGCCTACAGACAGTTGTTCCTTTTCGCCATGCGCCATTTCTATGGTCTTACAGATTCTCGGCCGCTTGGCGTAGGTCAATCTCGTTTGAAGGCAAGGTTCGACAATTCTGAGCTATGGAAGCGGTTTAAGCTATGTGCGAATAACGTTGGATTTGTCTTTCCAGGATCAAAATCCTCTAAACGCGCTCATCCCACAGGTTCTATTGAATTTGCCGCTATACACGGAATTTTGACTCGACTACCCCCCCCCCCCCAGAGCTCTTTGTGTATGATGAGGCTAAAGTCAGGGAATGCAGTAACCATATTGCCACCATCCTTAGGGACATGGTTCCACGCAAGATTGACAACCCACCAGCAATCCAAAGTCTGGACTACCAAGACGACTGGTCTTTAGAGCAACGCTATAGGATGACAACCTCAAGCACCTTCCTTTTTGACCAAAGATACCTATTCCTACATAATATTTACTCGGTAGATCAGCCTGCTCGTGCTAGCATGACATCGTTCGCCGTTAAGCGCGACATTTTCAGGTCATTCTTTCCAGATTTCAATGATGGAAATGCTCTAGAGCTACCGATGTCTACTATGCCTGGGCCCATAAACGGCGGCTTGACTACTAGAAATATTGATGGTGCAGTACATGTTGCACCAGTGCTACCAATAGATGTTACGCCAATGGATGTTACGCCAATGGATGATGTGACAATCAATGTCGCGCGAACAGATGACTTGCCAACAAATGTGCCGATGAATCTTGCGCTGATAAACACTGCGCCAGTGGTATATGAGCCCTAGCCTATGCCTCAATCAACTTTGCTTCTTACCAATGATGGGGCTACTCAAAATGAAATAGCCATTACCCGGCAGTCATCGAATATCTGCAGGTGTCAACTCAATATGACCCCTAAGTCATTCTATGCTTCTTTCCAGCCACTTTCGCGTACTTGTCAGTTTGTTGTCTTCTTCTTTCCATCGGCTGGTATCGCTGATTTTGTCCGTCACTACACAGACGACGTGCTCGCCAACATGCATCAGGACGATCAATGGATTGCCGAAGCCCGCGAAGATAAACAAAAGCTTCAAACGATTTCCATAAAGCAGGTATCAGATAGGTGCAGCCAGGGCCCTTGTCTGATAGTTAGTGGGAAAGGCTATTTTAATAGCACGTTACAGCTAGGTTCTGTTAAGAAGCTTGTTATTCCGATATACAACGAAAACACAAATTTATGGGTACTGCCAGATCAATGAGTCGCTTAAAGCCAATCAAGAAATATACATTTAGGTAATTATCACCTCCTAGTAGCATCCTTATGCAAATCGATGCAGACAGGGTTCCCTATGTTTCAGTCATTTGAAATTTGATCACTATATCTTACTTATAATTGCGATCGAAGTTTAAGAAACCGAATGACTACATGTATCAAAGGACAAAGGCGGACTGTTTAGTGCAAAAGAGAAACCTTATGGCTTTTTTCTATATTTTAAGATGATGATTTCCGTTGGTTAATCTATAGGTGACGCTCTAGAACTTCCGCAACAGTCAAAAACTAGCGTTATCAAGTAGCTACGCGCTTAAAGCAGGATGGAAAAATTTCTGGTTAGTACATAAATTTGCACTAGAAGCGTTCAATAAACTTGAAAATGACACTGATTTTGTTGCAGCTAGAAAATGGAATGATTCAGAATGTATGCCTCAAGCTCTGTCAAACGCAATAAGATTGAAAAACAGGAAAACGTCATTCACGAGATATATCTTTATTGTCTAGGCTATGGCCGAGGGTCTATTCGTGATACGCGGGTGGAAAGGAGATGTGCACATCGACCTATTGATATTTAGTGTGAGCGAGATTAATAAGGGAGGGAACGTACATCTATGAGTGTTTCAGGAGGAAATTAAGCCTCGATCACACGAAGCGAGTAGGATTTTTGATAAACCACTGTAACATGTACTGCTGTGAGCAGGCCGAGCTTTCGAGCAGCACGCAATAGAAGGCCAAACATAACGACTCAACCGGACAGCTTATAATCTAAGGTGAAAGACGAGCTAGAAATTGGAAATATAAATACACTTATTTACCATAAGCGTCTAGGAAAAGCCACGATTTTGGTCCCCAAACGATCCTAAGCCGTGATCGCTGAGTGTGAAAATTCAGATAGCGTACAAGTAGAGTGATCAAAAGATAAAAAGAAAATGGATTCAATAGAACCGTAAGAATGAAATCAAACAAGCTATGATAAAAAGTAAGACCGTGATCTTCCCCTAAAACCGTGGCCTTCAAAACCGTGGCCTTCAAAACGCCTACGAAAGTTACAGTTCATAAAGCGTGGAGCTTTCGGCCATCAAATATTCTAGCTTTTAACTTCTAATTTATTCCACCGCCACTCATTCTTGGCTTCGTTAACGCGCAATGTCCTATATATGGGTTCTTGCTGGTACGCTGCCTCCTGGCCAATGGGTTTTATTGCCCTCTGTTCCTCCGGCAGCTAGTCTGCTTCCTCCTAGGAATGGTCTGCTTCCATCTGGAAATGGTGTTCTTCCTCCTGGGAATGGCCTGCTCCCTCCTGGGAATGGCCTGCTCCCTCCTGGGAATGGCCTGCTCCCTCCTGGGAATGGCCTGCTCCCTCCTGGGAATGGTAGTACGTTTGCACCTAGCCCTCGATCTAGGGCTCATTATCCACATCTATCCCTAGCTCCTGGATCACGGTTAGAAGAAAAGGTCTCTTCTCAGCCACCTACCGCTATTACAGCCACTAAGACCGGTGAGTTATCTAGATAATTCCTCAGTGAGCCCTATGCATTCTCTAGTGTATCTACTTAATCGACTAGTCACCAACACTTCGCTAGCGCTTCAAGGGTTCTCGCTTCCAGCGGAAAAGATTAGTGTGAGTCATAGAGCTAACCTTCGGATATATAATGAAGCTGACTATCTACAGACTTTGAAATCAAAACTGCGATATGATTACCATAGATCGGCATATCGCCAAGCGACGGAATATTTGCGTACAATTTATTTTGGATGTTAGGAAGGTTCAATCTGTATACCAGAGACCATCCCCCGAGTTTCAGACGCGGAGCGCAGAAACGCTATGAACAAGGTTGATGAAATTAATGGTCGTCTAATGGACCGAAACATTTCTGGAGAGCGAGATATTGGGCTAGGCCTTGTTCATTGCCAAGAACTCATTGATAAGTGGAAGATGATTATTACTACTCTAGATCCACGACTCCAGGCAAAGGGGGATGAGCAGACGAGAGAATGCATGACTGCGCTTTCTGATGTATGCAATGAACGTCAATATCCAAGAGGGTGGACCAGACTGCCCCCTAGCGATGAGGAATTGTAGTCTAGTACTATCAATACGATCCTGACTTTGAAAGCGTTAGCTATTTTAAATAGATTTGTTCGTGTCTTATACAAAAGTAAAGATTTCTGATCAATAATTTAGGTATGATGGCCCAATGACTTGATGTAAATCACGACGGCCACTATCGTGCATTCGTGATATAGTAAACCTACAGAGAAAAGCATCCCTTGTCTATGAAATTAAAATCGATGCCACATTTCTAGCATACTAGATCAAAACAATGGGGCAGATATGCCATGAAGAGCCAAATTTGATTTTCTATAAATTAATTTTATGGATGTCTGCAAGGTGCCATTTGTATTGTGAAAGTGTGGGGAGAACTTGAAGACAATGAGGCCAATCACACTTTCGACCAGGCTTTTGAAAAAAGAATGGCAGGCGATGAGTCCTAAAATGAACCTGAAGTACATCCTTTCGTGAGTACTTATATCGCCTAGCGGTGGGATCTAAGCGAGTACCCCCTAGACACACAGGACATTCCAGTCCAGATGAGCTTTCTATTGGGACTACTGCTTGTCTTGATGCTCCCTTCTGTCTATCTTTGAACACAATCCGCTTTTTCAAGGCCTGAGGTATATGGAGGCTGTTTAGTTTCAGTCGTAGCTCAAGAGATCGAATGCGGTCTTCAATCAATTCAGCATCATCGATGGTATCGACATCCCTGTTCTTGAATTCAAGCTCAGCAAGGGCTATTCTCTCCGGCTGGATATGGCTGACGTCTGGAGTGAAAGTGAGCGGAGTCCCTTGCTGGTTTTGCTCGATGATCCGGTTTCCAATACTATCAAAGAATTCCTCCCGGGCTGTCTTCTGAGCACGGCGTTCTAACATCTTTCGTCTCGTTCTAATCTTCTTTTGTAGTTGCTTTATTTCGCTGAATCGTGGGTCGGAAGCTCCTTCCGCTTTCTTTAACTTATGAAATTCTGATATAAGTTCGTCTCTAGTCGACTTAAGTGCCTTTTTCAAGTTATGGAGCTCGGCTTCCGTTTCGATGGCCTCTTTTTGCTTAGTGTTCAGTTTTTGTGGCGCTGATGCATCTCGTGTCAGATTTCTATGGCATGCTAGATTCAATAAAGAATCCCTCGTCGGAGTTTGCATAAAAATGGATTGAGTGTCATTGAACACAGACATGTAATTCGAAAAAGTTGCACTTTTTCGATGACCCATGATTATATTACGTGAGTGTTCGTCAAGGTTCCCTAAAGTCATTAGTATGAAAATCATTCGTTCAAATTCTCCCAGCCATACTTAAGTTTTTAGCTGCGCCTTTGCGGTACTTGTAGAGCGATCCCTCATCTACAAATCCAGCCTTTGCGCTAGCTTTTCTTTCGTACTCCTGCGCCTGCTTATATGAAAAGCCGACGGTGCAGTCAGTGACCCAAGTCCCGTCTTCTGCCTTTACAGCGCGGCTGAAAATAGGGATATTTTTCACGCTATCCTTGAAATGGATAGGAGTGCTATAGCGATGTTCTAGAACTTTTGTAAAGCGCTAAATATCTCGAGGGCATTTGATATATAGGCTTGCAAATGCATCGTCAAGAAAGGCATACATAAGTATGTCCTGAATAACATAGAGTCCCAGATTATCATTTCTTTCGGTATAAGTGAATGTAGGCCTAGAGATAGTCAGGTTTACCTATAAATAATAGTATAGGACTAAGACTCACGGATTGCCTTGGTTTCTCTTTCCCTTGTTGAGCCTATGCCTCGCCCTCATAAGAAGAACTTAGGCATCAGAATACTCGGGGTGTTTTACCATATACAGGTCAATATCTTTCCACTTTAGCGCATCGTTTTCTTTCTCGTAACAGGAAGATAGTACAAGGGTCCTAGGTCGGGCTGAAGTTAATACCATCATTTTCCGTAGGGTATTCAATTAGAAAAGAACCCGGGCCGTAGGAAAGGCTATATCGCAAGCGGCCACCAAATAATACGTAATAACGAATACCTCGTTAATGCTAAATAGCGGCTGTTCCTTAGCAGTCTTGTCAAGGTCGTATTCTATGGCCATTGATTTTACTAGCTTCTTAAGTCAATTAAGGACTAGTGCTAAAAACGTAGAAATCATACCGAAGTAATATCCCTCCCAAATTGTAGAGGAAGGTCAAGACCCCTTTCCTCCATCCAGTACATTCTGAAAAAACGCGCCATTGTCAAGAAACTAGACCTATAGTTGAGATTATGCTCATCCAAATACCACTCAAAGAAGCCTTAGACGATCCTCAACGTGATATTTTCAAGCCAATATTTATAGTCTTTGTTGTCAAGTTCTTGTACCTATCTAAGTACTTTTCGTTTAGTCAAAGCATATAGAGTAAATGGGTAATAGTATAATACTTCTGAAAATTAAGATGAATTCCTCTTATCCGCTCCTTTGTCGATCCAACTTTGTCGGTCGTGACCTTTGGATCCGGTTGGCGAACAAACGCATTCCAGTCTCTGACCCGCTTGGTAGGCTTAGGAGGAGGCATTTCGATCATGGTAGGCTTGAAGAGGGAAATCTTGAAGGGGGGAGTGTACGGTATTTAACCACTGTCAGCCAAAATAATGATAATGAATTTGTAGTGAACATCTAATCAATGGCCGCCCATGATAAAGCCGCCGGGCTATTACTATGCAGGAAGGGTGGGGACAATCACACGCTAAACCCAGCTGGCCATATGACACTAGTCCTAGTTAAATCTATAAAACCGCCTATACGGAAACACCACGATTATTACTCTCAAAACCACGCACAACCATAGTCTTTCCGTTGTCCCCCTGGATTACACCATATCGGAAACTAGATGACAACGACGCAAATTTTTGGCTATATGAACCAGAGACCTTAGGGCTGTCCTAATGCCTTGCCGTACGTAGCTCGGTTTCTCCTAACATCCCTATTTCTATTTCGCTCTCCTCCTCCCTAGATTCTATAGGTAGGAAATTTATATACGCCCCCTACTAGTGCTACGGGGGGGGGGGGGGGGGGGGGGGGGGGGGTCCTATATCGCTACTACCCAATATTATTGCTAAATCTACGTTAATAGAATTTTGCAAACTATTTATCTTACCTAATAGATATCTACTTCGAAGGTCCTATACCTCGAGACTTAAGATTATGTTAAGCGTCTCTCTTTAGAATATAGACTATAAACCCCTAACGCCCTATTATAATAGATCGGTAAGAAATCTAGTAGGTAACCTAGCTATAGAGTCTTAGAGATATATATCCTAATTATCCTAGATATCCTTACGTAGTCGGCAATACGATCAAACTATACCTTAATATAAAAAATAATAGGCTAGCGACCGATGCTAGAATTATTAAGTTATTCGAACTATTTACCCTTTCCTCTATAATAGTTATTCGAATAGCTTATTCTACTATAGTATTAGAAGATAATATAGTATTAAAGCTTTTTGATCGACGCTTTACGATATAGCTCCGGAAAAATAAAAAAGTTCCTCCCTAGACTTTAGGTAATAAGAGGGATTATTATCAATTCGTCCTCGATAGTAATATATCTAAATTTATTACTAAGCTTAACAACAACGGCGATATATAATAGCAAGCCGAAACATAGAATACCTCTTAAAATAAAGCCTATCTTCACGATCGTGTATCCGATCTATACGAAACAGACTCCTAATCTGCATCATTTTTGTTCGTCTGTGATAGAAGGATACGACTGCCGGGGGTGAAGGTACCAGCGAACTTTTTGGCGACGTCAAAGTTCTTTTTGGCTTTTGTGAAAAAATCCCTGACTTGTTTCATTGCGGAGTTATTCTGAGAAATGTTAGAGCATTCTTGTTGCATCATCAATAAAGAGCACACACCGCAGACCATGTACCACTGAAATCGGGGTGTTCCTTGGGTCAGAGAGACAATATATAGCGCAAATAGATAGTAGCTCAGGAAGGCCTTTGAAACTGATGTGGTTGGGATATTAAAGAGAAGAGAGACACTCGCGAGAGCAGCCTATTATTTATAGACTCTCTCATGATCAGCCAATTCTTCTCATATTGCCTTGGGTTTCAGCTCAGAGTGCTCCTGCTTGCCAATCACAAGGGCAAGGGCAGCAAGTTCCAATCAACTGCTTAGAAAAGTGCAGCTACATTTTCCTAGCCGCCAGCCACTGAATTTGAAACACGGACAGAAAGTACATATCCAAAAATAAAAACTGGTTTGTAGGTTGGTGCCTGTAGATACAAGAATCGCACCGAGTCCCAAACCAAAAGCGGTAAGGTGAGGGCGGCAATTCAGATCATTTGATTGGTGAATACCAAGCGGTAACTAAAATAGTTGGTGATTAATAGTTAAGGGCCAAGGGGCGCTTCCTCCAACTCTTAACTCCCCTGCAGCTGACAATCTAAAAAAAGGAGACCAGCAGTTTAATATGCTCCGAGTCTAGCGGCGGCTAGGAGTCCCTTCGTCAATCACTCGGACGTTGTCCTTCTCGAACATTATCTGACATGGGAAACAAAAACAGCGCACCTTCGCCACATCCCTGGCCGGATAGCTCATCTTCAGGAACAGATTTGCAAGAGCTGGCTCGTCGTTAGTAGCAACTTACACTCACTGCCATTGCCGAGTGAGTTAGTGTGTCACTGACTTTACATTTGTAGAACATGATCCGCATTCGTACACAGGTGGAAGATGGCTCAATCAGGATGAGCTCCAGCGGAACTCTCGCCACGTTATGTTTGACTTCTTAGCGCTGTGCGAGCGGGCTGTTTACGCATGCCCAGGAGCAACCAGGGTTGTCAAATTTGATAAGCGAGAGGGTGGATTTAACAGAGTCTTCCTCTTAACAATGGACAATGGACCTTGTGTTGTGGCAAGGGTACCTACCGGTATAGCTGGCCCGCCAAGGTTAACGACCAACTCTGAAGTTGCAACGATAACTTATTGTAAGGTCGAGCTGTATACGGGTCCCTCCGAGGTTATGGCTGATATGCTTACCCTTTATGTCTCGTATAGTACAATCGAAGATCTCACTTCCGATACCGAAGATTCTCGACTGGAACGATAATCCTTCCAATCCAACTGGAACAGAATATATTATCCAGGATCATGTGGCGGGTGTTCAACTACATCAAGTGTGGCCCGGAATGAGCCCGGAACAACATATGCTGTGCACCAAAGCGCTTTCATTGACAATGAAAAAGATGGCTTCCCTAGACTTCCCGGCCTATGGAAGTCTTTACTTCGCAGATGCGCCTCTAGACTCGAACTCAAAGATTCCCTTCGAGCAGGGCTTTTGTGTGGGACCACACTGCAGTCCGGTTTTCTGGAACCGAAATCCGGGGGAACAAGAACTCTACCGTGGCTCAAGTCCCAATTGCGGACCTTGGAAAGACCTCGCAAGTTATTGTCGTGGTCTGATAGATACCGGTTTCTCTCGTTTGCCCAAGGAAGAAATCAATAGTCGTGATTTTCTGCCCTATCAAGGATCAGTTCAAGATCACATCCGTCTATTAAAAATCAGTCAAGAGGTGACGCAAAACTTGATTGAAGATACACGCATTAAGGATGCTGCTACTCCAGCTCTGCTTCACCCGGATTTCCACAAGAGGAATATCTACGTCTCGGCCGAAGAACCAACCGTCATTACTGGCCTGATAGATTGGTAATCAACAAGCATCGAGCCTGCGTTTATTTATGCCAATGAGACACCTGATTTCGCTGCCCTCCCGGGGGGCCCCGAGGGAGATCCACTCAAGAAGGAACAAAATGAAACAGAGATGTCTGGGCAAAAGGAACGAGAATTAAAAGATGCGTCCGTCTGCTATCAAACATATGATGTGGTCATGACAGCCCTTGTTCCTAAGCTACGTCCTGCAAGGTTACTTGATCCGACTCTTTTCCGACTCTTCCACTACTGTCACACAACATGGAGAGACTCAGCTGCCGCTGTCCGTCAAGAGTTAATTGACCTTTCAGCTCGCTGGGCGGAATTGGGCCTAGAGGGCTCATGTCCATTTTCTCCCACGGAAGCGGAATTGAAGGAGCATGCTCGAAACTATGAAGACTTTGAGGCCATTCAGGCCCTCAAGTTATGGCTCAAAGGCTCCCTTGATACGAACTCTGACGGATGGGTTCCGAATGATGTATGGGACGCTGCGAGGGTCGCTCATCGTGCAGCGTATGATGAATGGATACAGGCTGCCAAAGAAGCCGAGTCTCGTGGCGAAGATATGACAGTAGCAAAGGCGAACAAGATGTGGCCATTTGATGCTAGATAGAAACCTGGGATAGGTAATCAAAAAGGCAACTGGTCACTATTTCTAGCGTCTAGCGTGTAGAGGCAAGACGTATAACAACTTCCTACCTATACCGCTATATAACGATGCTGGACGGGAGTGTCGACGATTGTCGAATTGAAGACTGGGTACTTGGCCCCGCTTAATTTGCAAGGTACATATGCGAACAAAGAAAGTAAACAAAGAAAGTCCCTGGACGATAAGAAAGGGTCCCCCAGAGACTTTGACCTATCACATTTCCGGCGGGTGCGGATATGGAGATCCGGCGTGCACCTACTGAACTATATTATCCGGGAAACGTCGTAGATAGTAAATGTAGCAGCGGCTCAGTGACCAGGGGGGTCTGTGGAACCTGGGTCTTCAGATCTCGGCGTATATAGTCTTCCGTCGTCCCAGTCTTGATTTTGCCTTACGTCAACTTCATTCGGTCCTCCAGCTCGCTCTTCACCTCCAGCCTGCTCTCCTGTATCATATACGTCATTGAACATGACATTCAATCCTCAAGGGCCGAATGTAGCCATTATTGGCGGCGGGCTTGCTGGCGCACTCGCAGCGCGGGTGCTTCGCGAGGGGCATCGAATCACTATCTACGAGCGCGCCGAAGACGCAAGAGAAGCGGGCGCGGCAGTTGCGATTGGCCCCAGCGGGGTGAAGATACTCGATTCACTTGGGTTTGACCAGAGTCGCGCTGGCTCTCTAACTACTGGGGTTATCAAAATGTACGACCACAAGGGAAACCTTGCCCAGGAGAAACATCTGGACCTTACGGAGACGTATGGTGCAGAACTGTTGGCTCATCATCGTTCCGATCTAAGAAACAAATTCCTTCGACTGACTACCACAGATCCCAAATCACTAAGGATCAAGGGATGTCCAGCTCGGATTTCCTGGGGATGTGAAGTAACAGCGATTGATGCCGAGGCCGGGAAGGAGATAGTGTAGGCCTAGCGGGGGGGTTTTAGGGCTAGCTAAGATAACTCCCTAGGAAGCATAGAGGCCCAATAGCTTTGGGATATTAGTTGCGTAGGGAAAGTATGATATACACGGGTTGGAAGCAGAGTACTTCGCATAGATACCGGGGGTGGGGGAGGTTTCCGAGGGAGATGGGCGAGGGAGAGCAGGTGAAGTAGTGTAGGTCGCCCGATGGAGGAATCGGAGAGCAGGCGCGGTAGAGGGCTTGGGAGGAAGAGGTTGGAAGCGAGGAGGACGTAGAGTTTCTAGCCGCTGTTGCGGTAGTGGAGACAGTTGGACTAAGACTAGAAGGAATGGAAATGGATGAGTTGGACTTGTCAATCCGGACACATATACTAGTAGCGGTCATGTAGGCTGCGGTGAAGGACAGGCAGGAGAGGGATCGTTTCCTAGGGGATCTGGAGAGGCGGATGACGCAGAAGGGGAGAATTGGGAGGTGGGCCAAGAAGGCCTTGGGTATCATAGAGCCGTAAGTACGCATATGGCAGGGCGTGTGGCCTGGTGCAGAGGAGAGTGGGGAGATGCTGCGGCGGATCTTGGTGGAGAATGCGCAGCTCTTTGCACGCTAATGGGGGGTGACCATCTAGCACCACTCGGGATAATGTACTTATTTCCTCTCAGGCACCGCCACCACGTGGGCATTATGCAGGAGAGCCCAAACAGTCTCATCCCGCAGATTTAAGAGGACCCCTATACTCGTATTTCCCAAACTTCATTATCTGATCTCTCAGAGGCATCATGGACGCTAGTTCACTTCCCGACTTCAAGGTGCTGTCCTATCCAACGCAATTCTTGGAGCACAACCATGAACGTTCGCCATTAGAAAATACTATTACACTCAACACATCTTCTTCATGGACGAATTGCGGGCCACTGTTGACTCTTGATGAAGGCCGCCTGCCCTGTTCGTTTTATAGATGGGCCCAAGCAACCGTCAAAGGGCCATTACTGACCCGTCTACTCTCCTTCCTGGCATTCGTACACGAGTTCCTAAGGGCCAACAACCTCTCCAATTATTGGCTTACCATCAGGGCAAGCACAGGATCAGACGAATTCAATATCCCCCGTTGGCATACGGACGATCTATTCTTTGCGCCAGCTTCAGGAGCAACGTGACCACATGGGCGCCGCTCATTACTATACCCACTTGACAGCCACGACAGGGCGGCGTGGGCTGCGGCATGGCAGCCGAGTCCGTGCGCGCACGACTCGCTGCAGAACTGGGCACGACGGCATTGTACAGACGCGATCGGGCGAGTGTGTGCTCTTCCGAGTCGGTGAAGATAAAGACGCCGTGCATTCGGAGCCGGAGTCTCATGGAGATCGTATTTTCGTGAACGTTGGACCGGGGCATGAGGCGGGTTTGCAAAGCCTTATGGCGAAATGGGGGATGGAGTATCCACGTGCGTGGCGCGTGGGGCTACCCTTTCAGGGTATGGACGATGTGCATTGCAGAGATGTTGGTCAAATATGAGAGTTACCTAGGTGGGAGGTGTAAATACTGACAACCGGGGAGTCTTAGTGAGATGCATATTCGTGTTAAAAGTCGGGTATTGACTTAAGGATACCTAGGTACCTCATCGGGGCCTGACCTAGGTCTGTTAAACATAAAGATTGGATAAAATTGATAGTACTTCAGAGCGATTGGATGGTCTTAGTTATGTGAATGGATTGATCCATAGCAAGATGAATTGTTCTGATGTTCGTTAAAGTAGTCAGCTCTATGCTGTCTGTAGTTAAGCTCAGCAACTGTCCCAAAATGGACCTCTAAGCCTCAATTTTAACTCCATTTCCAATATCCACAGTGACTACGATTTGTATAAACAGGCAATGGATGTAACATCTAAAAATGATATCAAGATTTTCTTTGTTTCTGTCCTGATTTAACGTTTTTCACATAGTTAGATTCAATGCCAAGACGCTAACGCCAGAAAGGAATTTCTGTTACTAAACGCAATTCTCGTGAGTGGCAGACGTCCACGAAGACTGGAGCAAGTCATTGCAGCCTGCAGAAAGCGGCGCTCTTTCTGTGCTGAGCTCCGCGGAGATAGCTAGGGAAGGCCCTGGGATTTACGTGGTAAACGGCGGCACAAAAGGGTTTAATAACCACGGATGAAGGGATGACTTTATACCGCGGTACTTCATAGGGCTGGACTTCAGATTTTCCATTTACCTCGTGGGACACGCCCTAACAACTGCGTTTATACTTCCATGCACTGAAGAGCTGAACAGCTGAACAGGGATTTGACACGTTTGTCTCTCATGGCGCGGTCTTCGCATGGATCCACGTTCTTCGACATCATGAGCTGGCATCTCGACATTGATCGATTCATTAATCCATTCGTGCCGGCACTTCCATGGCAACTGCTTCCACGGCCTATAGCACATTTCTTGGGGCATCGAGATAGACCAACAAGACCATTGGGAAATGTTATGACTGCTTTCTGGTCACTTGTTGGTGCTTTCTGCGGCGTGGCCCTGGTGGCCGAAGTCTCTAAACGAGTACCCTCATTCGAAGCGAAAGGTGCTCCGACTATTGTCGGTAGTTTCGTAAGTCACATCTCGAGGGTACCTATACACCCTGGTGGATAGCGGCTAACACTCGATCCTTTCCTAGGGTGCAGCGGCGGTAATTGAATTCTACGCGATCGAGTCACCCTTTGCACAACCGCGAAACGCATTCATTAGCCAGATGTTTGCGTGTCTCATCGGGGTTGGAATTTCCAAGCTTTTTGCCCTGAACCCTCATGCTAAAGAATACACCGAGCTCGGGGGTGCTCTCGCTTGCGCCCTTACCACAGCTGTCATGGGCCTCACGGGTACAACACACCCGCCGGCGGGTGCAACGGCCCTACTGGCTGTTACCAATCCTCAAACGGCTGGACTTGGGTGGTTCCTGTTCCCGGTTATGCTGCTGGGAATAACGGTGATGCAGACCACGGCTCTGATCATCAATAATATCCAGCGACAGTACCCCTCGTACTGGTGGACATCACCGCAGTTCAAGGTTGCAGATGAGGAGAAGAATCACCACAAGGCAGGGTCTGATGTACCTAGTCATTACGAAGAGAGCTTGGCCGATGCTTCGCGACGAGTGGTGGTTAAACGGGGAGATGTTTGGGTGCCTGACGGGGTTTATCTGTCAGAAGAGGAGAGAAGAGTTCTGGTGACAATCAGCAGGCGTATATAAGAGTAAGAAGGGAAACAATCGAGTGGCAAATGTGCACGACACCTCAGGCACCAAGGTTCCAGTGTGCGGTGACGTCTGTCGAATCCAATCAAACGTTACGTATTCGCTGTTTGGATCCACCGCTCGAAAATCTCTTAAATTTCGATTGTGAGACTCGAAAGGATATCGAATGGTCATCCGAGGCTTTATCGCCACACTCAAGGCTTCGATTACTCAACTTTATATAAGAACCGACGTCGAGGATTAGCGATTCAAGTTCGTTCTATCGATTCTATCGATAAGGGCTCATTCATCGACCCCCACTGCCCCTCTGTCTCTTCCGCCCCGCCGCTCCACTTCAGACTCTTTTTGCATTTCTTTGCCTTCAGTCTCTTCGCGTCTCTCCTTACCTCCCTTCCTCCCTTTCCTCCTCCTCATCTCTTTCCATTACAACACCGCCGTCACCATGGTTTCTGCATCCAAGGCTGCCCGTATGGCCAAGCGTGCCGATGCTGGCGGCAAGAAGTCCAAGAAGGAAGAAGCCGGCGCCGACCAGCCTGCCACCACTGACGAGAAGATGAAGGATGTCGAGAAGCTCACATCTCAGATGGACAAGCACGGTCTGTCTGATCGGGTCACTACCGGTGTTCTCTCGTCCCTTCCCTCCTCCCGTGACGTTAAGATCACCTCCGCCTCGCTGGTGTTCCACGGCAAGGTCCTTTTCACCGACTCCACCCTCGAGCTGAACTTCGGTCGCCGTTACGGTCTCCTGGGTGAGAACGGCTGCGGAAAGTCTACCCTGCTGAAGTCCATTGCCACTCGCGAGTTCCCCATTCCCGAGCACATCGATATTTACCTTCTGAACGAGGGTGCTCCCCCCACCGAGTTTGGTGCTCTGGAATGGGTTGTCCGTGAGGCTCAGGCCCAGCTGGACGCCATGGAGAAGAAGGCCGAGGAGGTCCTCGAGGAGGAAGGCCCCGATAGCCCTATCCTGGAAGATCTGTACGATGTGAGTGCTGGATACCCCCGTTCCGAAATTTTAATTCAAAACTGACACCCGTTACAGCGCATGGACAAGATGGATCCCTCCACTTTCCACACCCGTGCCTCTCTCATTTTGACCGGTCTTGGCTTCAACAAGAAGACCATCGACAAGAAGACCAAGGATATGTCCGGTGGTTGGCGTATGCGTGTCGCCCTCGCCAAGGCTCTGTTCGTCAAGCCCTCCCTGCTCCTGCTTGACGACCCCACCGCCCATTTGGATCTTGAGGCCTGTGTGTGGCTTGAGGAGTACATGAAGACTTGGGACCGCACCCTAGTTCTGGTTTCTCACTCTATGGATTTCTTGAACGGTGTCTGCACCAACATGCTCGACATGCGCATGAAGCAGCTGCTCTACTACGGTGGTAACTACGATTCGTACCACAAGACCCGCTCCGAGCAGGAGACCAACCAGATGAAGGCCTACGCCAAACAGCAGGAGGAAATTCAGCACATCAAGAAGTTCATTGCCTCCGCTGGTACCTACGCCAACTTGGTGCGTCAAGCCAAGTCCCGCCAGAAGATTCTTGACAAGATGGAGGCCGATGGCTTCATCCAGCCCGTCATCCCTGACCGTGTCTTCACTTTCCGCTTCGCCGATGTCGAGAAGCTTCCCCCTCCCGTTCTGTCCTTCGACGATGTCAGCTTCTCCTACTCCGGCGACTGGGCTGACACCCTTTACGAGCACCTCGACTTCGGTGTCGACATGGACTCACGTACCGCCCTGGTCGGCCCCAACGGTGTCGGCAAGTCTACTCTGCTCCGTCTGATGACCGGCAAGCTCAGCCCCATCGGTGGCCGTGTCAGCCGTCACACTCACTTGAAGCTCGGCATTTACAGCCAGCACTCCGCTGAGCAGCTTGACTTGACCAAGTCCGCTTTGGAGTTCGTCCGTGACAAGTTCCCCCAGAAATCTCAGGACTACCAGTACTGGCGCCAGCAGCTGGGCCGCTACGGTCTCAGCGGTGAGTCCCAGACCGCCATCATGGGTACCCTGTCCGAGGGCCAGAAGTCCCGTATCGTCTTCGCCCTGCTCGCCATTGAGTCCCCCAACATGATTCTGCTGGACGAGCCCACCAACGGTCTTGATATTCCCACTATCGACTCGCTGGCCGACGCCATCAACGCCTTCGCTGGTGGTGTCGTCGTCGTGTCTCACGACTTCCGTCTTCTCGACAAGATCGCCAAGGATATCATGGTCTGCGAGCACAAGACCGTCCGTCGCTGGGATGGCTCCATCGGTGCTTACAAGAAGTACCTCCGTGACAAGATGCTCAGCGCCGGTGCCGTCTAAGCTACTCAATCGAGTACTTGGCTTCTTGTGTTTCGATTTTTTTTCTTTCTTCTGATGACGACGAAATGCTAGACGAGAATCCAAGGAATCGCAATGCCTAAAAGTTCAGTGATCCACGACCGGTAACCCAAACCCACCACTTCTCGAAAATGGGTGGCTTCATGATCTTCCAAGTCCGGATCTTGGTATTCTTTATTTTACATCCGTTTGTTCTTAGATCGGAGGTGTTCAGGTCCCCTACCCTTTCTCATTAGATTTGTGCATGGGAGGGGCGATCACTTTGTTGTTTTCCTGAGATCTTTACCCTTGTTCTTTTTCTTTTTTTGCTGTGATGAACCCATTCCCCCTCGACATATAGCACACACGCTTGTTGGTCGAATTTTCTTTTTTTATGGTTTTTCTTACCCGCCGTGGTGCATCTTTGATAGAGAGTCTGGTTGCTTCCCTGCTTGGGACGCTGGATCGTTCTGCTATTCTGCGTGTCCATGTATCTACGGATCTTCGGGTCGATGACATGAAATGGCTTGCTGTTTTACACTTTGGCCTTGTCTGTAGTTTCCTAGGTTATTGCCCATTGGCAATCGAGATCTAGCGGAAATGTAGTAGGAGAAGAGGGCATTCAGATTAGAATAAGCATTCTTGAATTGCATTCTTGAACGACCAAGTTTATTCAAGTTCATTTCTAGATTCCTACCCACGGACTCTAAGATCAGCTAATATATGTGTACACGTTGAAGTGCTCGAGTGCTCGATCCTGGTTCACTCAATAGTGTCTCGCAGACTAGGACCTTCGTTCAAGCACCCAGTCTCGGTGCAAGACGGGAGACAATAGCGACGGTGGTGGCAAGATTGAGTAGTTGAGCTGTGTCAGGGTGTGATCAGCCCCCGAGGCTTGTCCAGGCTTGGAACAGACTGGTATATCGCTGACCCCATATTTGTGTCGCCCAAATTATCATGATGTTCGTCAACTGCAAAGCGGGTGCAGCGGCAGGGAGACAATCAATGCTTGGTCCGCTCGGTCACTAGCTCCGGCCCGAACATATCCTGCGCACTGTGCTTCTGTTCCTCCAGCTTGCGCTTCTTTGCTAGACGCTCCGACTCGGTCTCAGAGACTGCTGCCGAGTCAGGCGCAGAAGCCGGCGGCTGAGCCGAGTCACGCTTCAGGTTAACCTTCTCGGGGTTCTGGCAGTGGTAGAGCTTTTTCGCGATGCGCTTGAGGTTCTTCATTTGATCTGGGTCGGAGGAGAGGGGTGTGTATGATTTCAGAAGAGCAGCGCAGTCAGAAAGGACTTGGAGGAGTTTGACGCGAAGTTCATAAAGAGGATTTTGGAGGTTGTTGTGGTTGGTGTCGGTGGTTTGTGTAAGGGGACCACCAAGCTTGGTGTCGAGATAGAACTCAGCCAATGGCCGGTCTGCGAGTAGGAAGGCCGAAAGCCAGATCTGTGAAGGGGTATAGAGCAAATAGGCGTCCGTCATCTGGGCGGCGGACTTGAGCAGTTCGCGTGTCGCGCCGTGCGCGCGTCCGATTCGGTCTGTGATTGAGGACGAGGGTATAGGAGCTGGCGCAGTTGCAAGAAGGCCCCGCTGGAGGTCCTGGGGTGTTTGGTGTGGTACATGGGGCGCGGGTTGGCCTTGTCCTTGTGCGATGGCTGAAAGTTCCATGACGCCGCCTTCCAGTCCGCGGAATGGGTGCCGGACGTCGAATGTGAAACGGAGCGCTTGCATGATCAGAAATTCAGGGGCGATAACCTTTTCTTCCGATGGTCTGCCTGGAACCCCTTCTGCAAAGCGCCGGAGGGACATATAGTAGTTGTCGGTCTTGGTGGCAAGGAAGAGCGCGCATGCCATGATATCTTTGGGGTGGTAGGTCATCGGAGAGTTGGTCAGGTAGAATCGGCGGAGGTACTGAATGGCGGTCGCCTATGGATTGACATAAAGGCCTTAGTTCAAGTGTCCTGTTGACAGCTTCAACTGCCTCGAGTCTCTTTGGATCCAACTTACCCGGACCATTGTGGGCAAAGGTGGCTTGTATTCATCACCCAGCTCTAGCGTCTTTTCACAATAATACGTGACCAGCACCAGCTCCTCCTCTGGAGTCAGACACTCGATTTGCTTCTCATCGGGCCTCTTGGTTTCGCCGTCGCTCAGAGGCTGTGGGGTCCCTGTCGCGGAGGGTGTGGCGGTCGGACGGGTTTCACCATTTCGCTTTATGGCAGCTCGTACGCGCTGACTGGCAACATCATTCGTTGTCGCTCGCAGAGACTGAAGTGACGGCTTTGTATAAGACCATAGCCGGTATTGGGAGGAGGTGCGGTAGATCTCGTCTTCAATCATGGTGTTCAAAGACCCTGCTTTCGCTGCAGGAAGATGACCCAGAAGCGGGCCTGAGAGGCACTTTCAGCTGTATAATAGAAGAAGAGATAGAAGAGAGTAGTTTTAACAGGAAAGAGCCATAAGACGACGTTCCGTGAAGCAAGCAATGGACGAGATTATGTTCGCGGAGGTTAACGAGATCGGGATTGACGCGCTTATCGATAACGGGCATCTCCATGCCATCGCACTCACCGCCTTTCACACGGCAAAACCGTGTGGGTGCAAAAGCGGTGGGTGCGATGGTAGTGCGATGGCACGGTCAATGTCTTTCCTCTTAACCGATTCCAATCACGACAATGTTTCCGGTGTCGTAATCTTTAAATATTTGTTATGCAAAAGGCCCTCCGTAGATACACATGGATTTTCTTTTATCATTCAGTCATCACCCATCAAGCCCATCCACAATATTGTTGGTCACTGAGGTCTTACTCGCCGAGCAGCCGGGCAGTGATATCCCCCATTTGACCATCACTCAGCTCCTGGTCTCGGCCTTCGTTTGAGTCGACACCAACAACGCGGAAAGCAGATACTACTCGTTCCACATCGAATCCCATGCCACAGAAACGGTCAATCAGGTCTTTGTTGTATCCGCCGTATCTAGAGTATAACTGTGAGCTTATGTTTTCGGTTAACTGAAACATATGTGATGGACTTACTTAGCTAGATCATTCCTGGCAGCTGATAACTGAGCATCGTCTATCTCAACTATATCTCCTGCTCCGGCGCCAGTCGAAGGCGCACCGGCATAGATCACAGCCCATTGCCGTGCAACCCGCTCAAATTCCTTAGGAGTCTGTAGCATCATATTCGCAACCTCCGCATCCTGGGGGTCCCTCGGCTCTGGGGTGCTAAGGAGTGATTGCAATGAAAGTAGAGATGATTTGACGGTCAGAACAGGCGACCACGCGGATCCAAGAGTATCAAGGCAAATCGCACCCTATCATCCTCTTAGTGAGTCATGGTCCCGAAATACCGGTAATTTAGACAACCCTCTTACCGTTTGGCTGCTGACATTCGGATGCCACACTTTCGTCTCGAACTTCATCACCGGCGGACGGAAAGGATAGTCGGTAGGAATCTTGATATCGATGTTGTAGGTACCGCCTTGATACGGAGTGTCTGGCGGCCCCGGGAAGGAGCCGCGGAGATGTGTGATGTCTTCTTGGTCACCAATGGGCTCGACTTGGATTTGGGAATCCTTGTCTTTGTGGATGTCGGCAATTTCTTTGCCTACCCGACGCATGCGATTGCTAGCCATTTTGATTTGTCCTTTGATCTAAAGCGTACAGACGACTATAAAAGAGCAGTGCGTGGAAGTAAAGTACGGTGGCTTCGGTCTTTAGTGCAGGCGAGGTGATCGTGTGTCGGGAAAAGGCTCGGAGAGTACTGGGATCGGCGTTAGGTGCGAGGATATGTACTGCGATAAACACTGTTAGGATTCTATGTACTTGGCCAGGATATCATGTTAAAATATAGAATGCAGGGTAGTTTATTATCAGACAGCAAGGGTAGATAACAATAAGCATAGGATAGCAATCTCACCAGTGGAGGGGAAGTATGAGGTGAGAAGCAGTTGTAGTCTTGAGCTTTCAAGAGCTCCCCCGTGACTCGGAGATGATGGTGGAGAGTGCGTTCAGAATAACACTAAATCCACGGAATAAGCTCACTCGATGCCAGTCCCAGACCAAATTGTTGCAGCTCGATTGTGCAGGATAAAAGAAGAAGCTAGAAGACCTCGGGCTCAGGCATCCAGGCAGTCATGACGCACGGCCTGAGGCCATGGGTCACGTGCAGGCGGCAACAGCTCGTAGCTCGCAGACCCCCGAGCAGCAACATCACAACTACCGTGATAGCTCATCCCTTCCACCTCTTATTTCCCATCCATCTTCAGCATCCTCATTCTTGGACGTTGGACTTCCATATTTCCATTTGCTGTTATACTTTTTTCTTGACACCGACAGTGATTCTGTCGCTGGCTTACAAACATGGTTGGTGACCTTGCCTGCTCAAGCCTTCGTCCTGCCGATTTCCCTTTACTGACGTGCGATCAAACAGGGTAACCAGCAGTCTAACATGGGCGGCCCTGGTGGCGACGGACGCGATGATAAGGATAAGAAGGTACGATTCCATCCCATTCCCTGCTACTCGGCCAGCTCTGACTTCGCACCTACAGAAGGACAAGCCCAGATACGAGCCTCCTCCGCCGCCTACCACCCGTCTCGGACGCAAGAAGCGCAAGGCTGCCGGCCCCAGCGCTGCCGCCAAGCTCCCAGACATCTACCCTACCTCAAGGTGTAAGCTGCGCTATCTTCGCATGCAGCGGGTCCACGACCACCTGCTGCTCGAGGAGGAGTACGTCGAGAACATGGAGCGGCTACGCAGGGCCAAGGCCCAGGAAACAAAGGGGCCAGTCAGCGATGGTGATATGGATGTGACGGACCGTAATGCGGACGAGCGGAATCGTGTCGATGACATGCGCGGCAGCCCGATGGGAGTCGGAAACCTGGAGGAGTTGATTGACGATGACCACGCGATCGTGTCCAGCGCCACTGGCCCCGAGTACTACGTATCAATCATGTCCTTCGTGGATAAGGATCTTCTTGAACCCGGCGCCAGCATTCTCCTGCACCACAAGTCAGTCTCAGTCGTTGGCGTTTTGACCGAGGAGTCTGACCCTCTCGTGTCCGTGATGAAACTCGACAAGGCTCCCACCGAGTCTTACGCCGATATTGGTGGTCTTGAGTCTCAGATCCAAGAAGTCCGAGAGTCCGTGGAGTTGCCATTACTACACCCCGAGCTTTACGAGGAGATGGGTATCAAGCCACCGAAGGGTGTTATTCTTTACGGTGCCCCTGGTACTGGAAAGACGCTACTTGCGAAGGCTGTTGCCAACCAGACAAGCGCTACCTTCCTTCGAATTGTTGGTAGTGAACTGATCCAGAAATACCTGGGTGATGGCCCGCGCTTGGTCCGCCAAATCTTCACAGTTGCCGCTGAGCATGCCCCGTCTATCGTGTTCATCGACGAGATCGATGCCATTGGTACCAAGCGTTATGAATCGCAATCTGGTGGCGAGCGAGAGATCCAGCGTACCATGCTTGAGCTTCTGAACCAGCTTGATGGATTCGATGACCGTGGTGATGTAAAGGTCATCATGGCCACCAACAAGATCGAGACACTCGATCCAGCTCTGATTCGGCCTGGTCGTATCGATCGTAAGATTCTTTTCGAAACCCCCGACCGTGAGTGCTTCCCCAACGTTTTCCACGTTTTTGGACGGCCTAGCTAACTCTGCCTCTAGAAAACACCAAGAAGAAGATCTTCACCCTGCACACGTCGAAGATGTCTCTCGCTGATGACGTTGACCTGGACGAGTTCATCAACCAGAAGGATGACCTATCCGGTGCCGATATTCGTGCCATCTGTACCGAGGCTGGTCTGATGGCCTTGCGTGAGCGACGTATGAGGGTCCAGATGGACGACTTCCGCGCGGCTCGTGAGCGCATCATGAAGACGAAGCAGGACGGTGGCCCTGTGGAAGGTTTGTACTTGTAAGCGTTGATCAGTGCTCGCTTGCTGGTCAACGTCTGTGCTGGACACCTCATCCGGGCGTATCGTGTATTTTAATGGAACGCATGCAAAAGGCGGAAGCGATATACACCGAAATATTCTCTCGGTTTCTATCAGTTTTCTCTGTAGCCCTCTATCAGTAGCCAGTCTTTTCAATCACTAGACCTGTCAATTTATGCATCGCTGGAGTCTCATGGAGTGAGGCCAGAGCATGTGCAAACGGTGCAAACTAGTTGGGGCTCGATCTTATCGTCGTCGCAAGTTCTTCTCCAACTCAACCACTCCAACTTTGCATAATGGACGGCTTCGACGAGGAAGCTTTCAAGCAATTCTTTCCCTCCAGTTTTGGGAAGCAGGAGAAGTCCATTGATGTTGATGCCCAGGTCAACCGATCCAAGCGCTCGGTGGTTTCGGTCCCAAAACCATACACAGACGATGAAGGGAGAGAACTAACTGCATCCACCACAGCTGGCCCTGCAGAAACAGGAAAGAAGCCGCAAGAGCTAAAGGGGAGTGATGATGACTCGGGCGACGATGATGACTCCGACGACGATGATGACTCCGACGACGAGGATGACTCCGACGAGTTTCCCGTGTCCCACGAACTACTCATGAAAACACATGAGCGCGCAGTGACGACGATGACCGTGGACCCTTCGGGAGCGCGACTAATCACAGGTTCTACCGACTGCACGCTTAAGCTGCATGACTTTGCCTCCATGACCCCTACTACTATCCGCGCATTCAAGTCCGTCGATCCGTCACTCAAGAAGCAATCTGCGGCGCAAGATACGCACGCCGTTCACTACGCTGCATTCAACCCACTATCGCCTAGTCATGTTCTGGTCGTGACTGCTACGGCCCAACCACGGATTCTCGATCGTGATGGTGACACCTTGACCGAGTTCGTCAAGGGTGACATGTACCTGCGCGATCTTCATCACACAAAGGGACATATCTCGGAGGTGACTAGTGGAGCTTGGTGCCCATCTGATGTAAACCTGTGTGCCACTGCGGGATCAGACAGCACTGTGCGCATCTGGGATGCCAATGTCGGTCGTTCGCAGAAGGAAGTCATTGTCCACAAGTCAAGAGTGGCTGGGTCTGCTGGCCGGACCAAGATGACAGCCGTCGCCTGGGGATCCCCGAAGCAGGGCGGATCAGACATTCTGGTTGCTGCTGCTCTTGATGGCAGCTTGGCTATGTGGAGCGGGACGGGTCCTTTCACGCGACCTGCTGGTGAGGTGCGGGATGCGCATACTCGAGACACCTGGACCAGCGGACTGGATGTCAGCTCTGATGGTCGGTATGTTGTCAGTCGAGGAGGAGATGATACAATCAAGCTTTGGGATACCAGGAAATTCAAAATGCCAGTTACAACCACGTCACATCCCTCAACATCCTTCCGCTATCCCACGTCCAATATCCGGTTCTCTCCCTCGTCGGCAAATATCATTGTCGGCTCAGAAACTGGCCATCTGCATATTCTTAACCCGGCGCTGAAGCCGGAACTGGTGACCCCCGTTACGCCGGGATCCCCGTTGATCACTGTGATGTGGCATGAGAAGCTCAATCAAATCTTGACCGGCTCAGCCAACGCTGAAACCCACGTTCTCTACAGCCCGACAATGTCTACAAAAGGTGCTGGGTTGGTCATGTCCAAAGCACCCAAACGCCGGCATGTGGACGACAATGCATCTTTCACCACAGATCTGGCCGCGGGGCTTGCTGGCGATTCCGTGGTGGTTGGAGCCAATGGTGTTCCACATTATAGCTCGGCGACCTGGTCTGCCCGCCACCCAAATGTTGGACTGACAGCGTCCGGTCGCTCTCGAGACCCGCGCCGACCACACTTGCCGCAAGTCACGCCCTTCGCTAAGTCTCAGGCCGATGAGAAGTATATCCGCGAGAGCATCCCTCTTAGCTCCATGCGTGATGAAGATCCTCGAGAGGCTCTTCTGAAGTATGCGGACAAGGCCCAGAAGGACCCTATCTTCACAAAGGCATATCAAGAGACACAGCCTAAGCCCATCTACGCAGAATTAAGTGATGAAGAGGAAGGTCCTGAAAAGAAGAAGACGCGGCGTTGATTTTTAAGTCCCCACTTGAGGGCTTTGTATATTAGTTTCTACAGCATGCCTATACTCATCGGCAGCGATTTTCCGATCAAAATGAATGTGGAACCAAACAACGTGCATGCGTAGCTGTAGCATATCATCTCTACACCGATTTCAAGACAACCAACGCATGGCCTCCTTGCATACCTCAGGAATGCTCCCACCCCTCTTTTTGCCGCTAGATGACGTCCTCCAAGAGCGGGATCATCGCAACACACGAAGCCCGACTACCAATGACACGAGCAACATCGCAAGCTTTGACCTCGCGCGAGTTTCGGCAGCACGTTTCGCTGATCGGTGCGTTGTGGCTTGCAGTGCCTTAAGTCTTCTTAGGTCCGGAGTAAGGAGCGTAGGATGCTGACATGAGCATCTCTCCGCTCCAGCTTCCTCCGTGCGTTGCCGCCTACTTGCAACTTCCACGACCGCTGTCTGGTCGAGAATCTATCCTCCGACTCAGCATGACGGCTTTTATGAAATGCTCATCTTTTATTTCCTGATTTGAGTCGACTCTAGTTGTGGAAGAGCCCGGCGTTATCGGAACTTCGGTATCCCGAGTCTACACCCGGTGGATGCGACCATTGTCCCCCCTTCTTTCTGCCTCGTTCGGATCCTACGTGACTCGATGGACTCTTCGCAGCAGCGGCTGGTAGCAGGCCTGCTTACCTCGCTCGTGTCTTCGACTCTCGTGCCATCCGCCACAACTCCGAGCCTCGCCTCCTATTCGCGCGATGCTCATTCTGTACCTCCCTCCTCGACCGCGGTACCTCCGGATAACCACAATGGCGACGGAACAGGCCATATGCATGAGTGGTCGTCCCTTATTGGTATTATCACGGCGTTGGTTGGCAATGTATTGATTTCTTTGGCGCTCAACATCCAGCGCTACGCGCATCTTCGCATCGCTCGTGAATGGGAAGAGGATAAAATCAAATTAGAGGCCGACTGGCAGCGAACGCATTCGGAGTCCTCTACGGCAAACCAATATGGAAGTGTTGGATGCGGCGATCGGAATGGATCAAGAGGACGGTCTCGCAATCAAGATCGGCGCAATGGTGGTCACAGATTCGAGGCGTACCGTGATGAGGACACTCCGAGAGACAGAGACGATACCCGTTCGCGCGATTCTTTTGGATCCGATCAAACTGCTCGCCCCGATGACGGAGGTCACCAACGCAAGTCCTATCTCAAGTCTCCGTACTGGTGGGTTGGAATCGTGCTCATGTGCCTTGGAGAGATGGGCAACTTTATGGCATACGGATTTGCGCCGGCTTCTATTGTGTCTCCTCTTGGCGTTGTGGCTTTGATCTCGAACTGCATTATTGCCCCATGTCTGCTTAAAGAAAAGTTCCGATCGCGGGACTTCTGGGGCGTGTTGGTTGCTATCGCGGGTGCTGTGGTTGTCGTGCTCAGTGCCAAGGATTCCGAAGAGAAACTTGGGCCCGACGAAATTTGGATGATGATCACTCGTTGGGAGTTTGAGCTTTATCTAGGATTGACCATTTCACTGATCATCGGCCTTATGTGGGCTAGCTTCAAATATGGCTCACGTTCAATCCTTATTGACGTCGGGCTCGTGGCACTGTTCGGTAAGCTCTGTGACATGCTTGTCGGTAATGTAAATGCTAACACGAAGTTTTAGGTGGATATACGGCTCTTTCTACCAAGGGTGTCTCCTCGCTGCTGTCGTTCACACTCTGGCATGCCATTACTTTTCCCATCACATATCTGCTCGTCTTCGTCCTTGTCTCCAGCGCTTTGATGCAAATTCGCTATATAAACCGAGCTCTGCAGCGTTTTGACTCGACTCAAGTGATCCCGACCCAGTTCGTCCTCTTTACTTTGTCGGTCATCATCGGTAGTGCCATTCTCTACCGCGACTTCGAATCAATGACGGCTGCGCGCGCTGCGAAATTTGTGGGAGGATGTTTCTTGACATTCCTGGGAGTTTACTTCATCACAAGTGGCAGGATCCGTTCCGATAACGAATCTACATTCTCTACCGAAGACGAAGAAGAAGCCATTGGCTTGCTGCATGGCGAGCGATACCATGACCGGCTTGATATCTCCCCTCCCGGACATCAGATTGGACTGTCGAAAGGACTGCGTTCCACCCCGGGTGTAGATGTTGATGTTGGACAGTCACCTTCAGGGTCTCTGATTAGTCGTGGAATCGAGGGAATCGATGAGAACCAGCTCACTCCTCGAGGCGTGCTATCTGCATCGCCATCCTCGTCCGCTGGTTCATTGACCGCCGAGTCAACTCTTTCGGGCCCCTCGCCTCTGCGTCCTCCTTCTCGCATGTCCAATCCTTGGGCGGACTCGGGTCAAGCTCTATCGACATCCAGACCCGATAGGGAAGTTTATCGCCCGGCCAGCCCTTCACCTCCTTCACCCCGAGCTGGTGATCCGCCGCAGGAGTCCACGGTCCTTCTTCGCTTCCCTCCGGCACCCGGCGTAGAAGATCCAATTCTCGGCGATACGCCCACAACTGGTCGACGTGCCTCAACCCCTGCCGCGGGAAACGAACCTCAGGTCCCTCTCGAAACACCTTCTCGACGTATTTTGCGCAACTCCCTTTCCCACCGTTTCTCCCCTGGCCCTCTTCTTCCTACGCTCTCGGGTGGCTTCAGTGCCGTGGTTGCTGAATCCCTCCGTCGTGGCGAAGGCAGTCCTACGAAAGACCGCGGCAGGCGGAAACTCGGCCGTCGAAGACAGCTTGATGGTGCATTTGACCGAGAAGCGGGTCGTTACCAAGACGAGCCTCTTGCACATATGGCCGATGGCGATGGCCACGACAGCCCGTTGACAGTTGCCAATGCTCGACTCCAGTCCGCCGCGAACCTGGCCTCGCCATCCGCGCAGGCCGGTCACTCCAGTCCTGCGCTTGCTACCGAGATTTACACAGCCCCAACTCACAAGACCGACGAAGAAGTCACGCGGCCCCGCAGCTTCAGTGACTCGTGGAGCGGTGGTCTCGCATGGCTGGGCGGCGCACTCAAAAGGAACAACCCAAACGTCGGAAGCGGCGCAGTAGCGCAAGGCGCCGTGACTCCGCAGGCTGGCGAGGGGTCGGCACGGGGTGAAACCGATCAGCAGCAAACTGCTAATGCCGAAAGCGAAACTCGGACATGACCGCTGCACGGGCAACACTTGATCTTTGTGATTACACCGTACATGAAGAGTGGCTGGGTCACTCAACCTATCATACCCCATTATCATATCATTATCATTTCCTTGTCTTCTTGCCAAGCTTTTTTCTCGCGGGGATTCCTTTCTCCTTATTGGCATCACTGGCCTCGTAGCAGGCGTTGCATTCTGCGGGGCGTATTATATTAGGCATTTAATATCCTGTTTTTGTCATTTCTTTCATTGGGCTGAAGCCAGGGGTCTGCGTCGACTTACTCCAGTCGCGTTTCAATCTCACATCTTTGTACAATTCATCTTTTTGTATTTTACAGACCTTCGAAATGAACAGCTAAAGGAGACTCGTCTCCAAGTTTAGTTACATTTGGTATGATGTGCCTGTCCCAACAGTGTATTGTTAAAAAAAGACGAGACCGATCTACGCCGAGCTAAACTGCCGGGCTCCACTCCCATCTACTCCGTACAGAGGACTAATTTGGAGTCAACAAATTACCGTAATAAATAGATTAAAAGCCAGTGTTCTCTCTGCGTTATGTTAATAATTTGCCTTGTGTTTCATCACTGGATATAGTGACACCATCATACTGGGAATGACGACTAGGGAAACCACAAAGGAATTAAGCTAAATTTAGCTTTGCGGCTCGGGCGGCGTAGTGGATGCTTAAATGTACACCTATCCCATAGTCGATGAATATAGCGATGTATGCTTTAGTCGGACTGGATCTGCTCTGAAAGAGACTGTAAATCGATTTACTAACCCTGGATAAATCCAAGTGGAAACACATGTATAGATGTGTAGACGTTTACTTTAGGCCACTTGGGCGTTTCGACTCCATGATGCATGACTAGGTTAGCTTCTGAATGACCAATGCCCAGGTGTGCCATGACCCAGAACCCTAGTGCTGCAATACTAACCCTTCACTATAACCTTGGATAACGCCTTCAACAGCGATCGGCAGACAATAATCATCAATCAAGCAGTCAGTACGCCCTTCTATATACCCGATACATAGTATGTTCGGAAAGAAAGGTTTTCCAGGGCATTTCTGATCTACTTCTAAACCTACATATAGCCTTCACCTGGGCAAATAAGCTCGCTTGTACCCTTATGGAAGAGGATCTTACCTTTCTCGGACATCCGTGTCAGTCTACTTTCTTTCACCGGTCTTCTCGGTCAAGGCACTAATAACAGCATTCTCGGGCACGGACTAGGAACCCCATGAGTATTTCTATTATGACCACTACTGGATCGGGTACATGATCTCCTAGGACTTCTGCACTTAGCTTGACTTTGACAGGTGTAGGCAGTGCAGCGACAGAAAGCCTGGGAGAAGAGGCTTTTGGGATATTCGAGAGAACATGTGTATTTAGGTTTCTGGAGCACTGCATAGCCACGTTCTATAGAAAACGTGCGCGATATTTCGAGATCATGGATCAGCGTATGTGATATTCTTATGGAACCTTGGAACACGAGCTACCTACGCTAAGCCTTTGATCCAACCGTATTTCCATGCTTTGGCCTCCCATTCCCCGCCCCCACGGCAGCCCTGCAATGGGCGACGCTGCCCCAAGAGGGGTAACGGCACTCAGCCTCATCAACTCCCAATCAAGTCAAGCTGTATGAGGCTCTTCAAGGTCTATTGGGACAGAAATCAGCCCAATGTCATCATCGTACAGGTGAAAGATGGTCTAAACGTTTGCTTGTTTTCGCTATCCGTCTATAAATGTTTTAAAGTCCGCCCCCTAATGAGTATAAAGTATGTACGTACAGTATTTCTTTGGAAATCAAAGGCTTGTCTTCTAAGCCATTTAACAGTTCTTCCCATTCTACAAGACTAAAGTGTTCACCTACCATTCACTATGCATCCCAACTCCTACGCGGCCGTTTTCTTTGGCCTCTTCAACGCCACTCTCTCACTAGGAGACAACTTCGACCCCGTTTTCCGACCTAGAAAGGGCGAGACCGTCCACACCGGTAGCACATATACGATCAAGTGGCAGTCTGTCGCAAAATACGACGCAGGGCCAATCGACCTGTTCCTACAAACAGACAAAGAAACCGATAATTCAAACTGGGTACAAGTCATCTCGCGTAAGTGTCTTTCCAACCAAATTAAAGCCTAATTCTAACCCCCAACAGCAAATACCGTAAGCGACACTGGCGAATACAAATGGAACGTCAGCAAGGCTATCCCATCTGGTGATGACTACTACATCAAAATCGGCTATATCAATGATGTGTCCATTGTGAATTTTTCGCCCCGTTTCGAGATCCAAGCTAGTAATTTATCGTCTACGGTGAATTCTACTTCGATCATGTCCACCAGGTTACCTTCGACTTCTATAATAACCATTTCTACATCGAGTCCGGCTTCTTCGACCTCGACAACGTCTGTGCCGACCTCAACATCGTCAGCGGCGGGTGCAGGGGCTAAAGGGAATACCTCTCCTTTTGCTTTTCTTGTTGCTGCTGGGCTTGGGTTTGTGGCTCTTTGAGCTGGAACAGGGGCTATATAGTCAACCCATGAAATGGGATTTTTATGAACTAAACGACAGATATGAATATGAATGCCCTTTTTGTATAGGAAAAGGAAGCCTACAGCATTTAAGCAACATTGAGCAGTCAAGTAATAAATAAGTTGATGGTGTAAGAATAAACATTGGAATGAATCACTCATGATTCAAGCCCCGTGTCCGCATTGCCTCCAGTATCTGATCCAGAAGCAGATCGGCCAGGCACCTGATTGGAAGGAGCAGTGTCTGGATGCGGTGAAGATGGAACATCTGGCCTTTGACTGCTTTGGCCATCGAGTGGACGACCTTCTGCTCTCCGCGTCTTGGCACCCTCCTTCAATTTCTCCCAGCGATCGCGGTACCGCCCTAGAACGTTCTTCAACTTTTCATTCTCCTGTCCGACGCGGTCTAACTCTTTTTGGGTGCGACGGGCAAGCTCCTCTAGCTCCCTGACCCTGGGATCCAAGTCGGACATAGCAGGTGCTGAGGACATTTGGGCTACCGCAGAGGTTGCGGCTGATGATCCCTGTGCTAACTGCTCCGGGGATCCACTGTTGCGGTGATGCATCAACCTCAAGGACTGCTGAAGAGCCATGGATGATGACTGTGCGTTCACTTCCCACATGTGTAGCCGTTTTGAGAGGGTATCAGACAGCTGTTTCAGTGCTTGGTTCTCCAGTTGTAGCTCCTCTACCGTTTTCGGGTTCTGGTTCACAAGTTTATCTGGGGCACCACGGCGCCCAGTTCGAGAATTACCTGCACTCTGGCGCAACTCTGGCGACGCTGGGGCTTCTCGTGCATCCACAAATTCGTCATCTGCCTCATCCAAGCTGTTCCGGCGTGCCTCCTTCTCCGCTCGTGTCAGTATCCCGGCAAAGGACATCGTTCCCCCCGTTGTAGGAACGACGTAGAAGGACTCGGCAGTATTTCCAGCACTGTTCCCTGGCGTATCCCGAATCGATCGCAGCGCCGCTCGGGAGAACAGACGACTCATATCTGGCTCCGCTGACGAAGAGGATCGATCTGAAGTCGCATGATGACGTTCCAGTTTAGTCTCAGCGGACGACTTCCGGTTTGCGGGCGCAGCTTTCCCCGGGTCCTCCGACCCCAGAGGAAGCCCTGCAAAGGCTAGCGGGGCCGAAATCCTGGAGATCAGGCCTTCAAACGTGGAATAAAAACGTTGGAATGGCTCGTCGTTTGTCGATGATTTGGACTTCGAGCGTAGATTCTCGGCGACGTTGGCGGGTGCAACTTCATGGGAGATGATGTCTGTAGGGCTGGGCAGTGGAGGAGACCACGGTTGCCTGGATGCAGATGGTCGGCTATGACGGCTCTTATTCGGAGCCTCTCGTAGTCTTGATTCACCGGATTTGGCCCTTGATGGGCCCTCTGTCATCTTCGCCCCGGCTTGTTGGGCAGACAGAGTCGGTGAGACGGGCGATCCACGACGTGGATGGGAAGGTATGCCTCGTGCCGACGCCAGATTGCTTGCTATAGATGAGGACTCGCGACTCGGCATCCGAGGCTTTCCCGGTAGTTTCGGAGGGTGGCTCTGAGCATCCTGGGTTGTGGCCTTGGTGCTCCCGGGTTCTGTGGCAGAGGGTTGAGTTGCGGGATTCGGTGAGGAGGTGGTCGGTATTTCTGCAATTGTACTGGCTGGATTCTCATGCTGGAACCTCAAAATCTCGGCCAGCGTCTTGTGGTGCTGCTCGAGTAGCTGCAGGGTCCGGAGAGCCTGGACGATTGCGGTCAGCGTGCGATACCCTCGACGGAGGGGCATATATGGCTCACCTCTTGGTCAGAGCTACTCTGCGCAGCCGTAGCGAATTCACCCGCAGCCAAGTCATGTTCTTCGCTGGCAGCCACGGGATTCGCCTTGCGAGTCTCGAGCACCGCATTTCTCGCGTGCGTGTGGGCCTTGGGAGATTAAGTCAGAGACAGCGAAGTCTAAAGGTGGGGATCGCCTTACCAGCGTAAGCGGAGCTGCCTCCATGGTTATTCAACAGTGGGCCACAAAGGAGCATTCTTCAAGATGACCTGTGTTGGGTTGATTCTGGAGACAGAAGAGAGGGGAGAGAAGAGGGAAAAGAGAATAAGTGACGCCATGTGCACAAGGGAGGAACAACTGACCCGATTTACACCGCATGAGACATCTCCAGTACCTTTACAAACAACACGACGGGATAATATTGAAACAAGACCGCTTTTATTATTATTCGAAAGCTACAGAGTAGAGTAGTATCTACCATAATCGGAGCTCAAGCTGAAAGCAGCATCCACCGATCCGAGCCGTCACAGCATTCTAAGTGGGGAAAAGGGCTGCGCTAACTTTCTGGAGGGAACATTAGTCCGTACGACAGGATGAGTCTAATTATGGACTGCCAGAAAAGGAGCTTGTACCTAGGTAACGAAGTGAGAGAAGATAGAGATAGGGAGGGTATATAAGATAGTAATAGAATATTGAGTAGAAGTCAAGAAAGTAATCAAAATACTCCCTCGGTAAGCCGTGCCTGACTAAGAAGAGAAGTAGCTTTCTCCCCTCGTCGCTGCTCCAGGGGATCCGCTTTCCCAAGGTCTGTTCTTCTGTCATGCTCTCCCATTAACGGGGCTTTGCAGCTGCATTTCTGCCGTATTTCCTCTCTACTTTCGTCAACTGTTCATACTCCCCTCTCGACCATGGCCGGCTCTGAAACCTCCAGCCTCCGGACGAGCAGGTCACGTCGCGCCTGGACACTCTCTGGGGGCTCTGAGGCAATGGAGAGCTCAGGTAGGAGTAATGACCGGTCATCCATCGATTCCTCCGAACGACCCAAAACATCAGCCGGAGAAGGAGAAGTGCCAGATTCCGCTAAGGCTGGACCTAGCGGCTTCTCCAAGCTCCTCAAAGCGCGACGAAGACGGAAGAAGAACAACCAGACTCCTGCAGACGCACCGCCGGTGCCAGGAATTGTCACCGAGGAAGATCTCAAAGCAAGCCGATCGAATGAGTCCCGCGATGGCAATTTGACCCTAGCTTCGTCCAACAACAGTTCGGCCCCGCCAGAGGGTGAAGTTATCAGTTTGCTAACTGACGACTCCGAACCCGACAGGTAAGCTGAACACTTCCTTCCTCCCTAATGTGATTGTCTTGGGCTATTTGATTGACATTGTTGTCGTACAGAACTCCGCCGCTCACCTCTCGTAACTCACATACGGGTTTCTACACCACCTCCTCCCCACTCTTCAAGACCTCTTCCATCGAACCCCCCGAATCCGAAGGAGCTCACGCCGACATAGAATCGGCTGTGAGCGGCCCTAGTGCCACTGGCTCAGAATCGGCTACGAGCGTTGATCCTCCGAGGCCAGGCATTCACACAAGCATGACCTTGGATGTCCCGATAGACCCCAATGGCAAGCGTCGCAGTGTTTCGTCGGGGAAGCGCTTCAAAGATGCATTTAGCCCTGACAAAAAGAACGCCAACGAGAGCACGAACGTGAGCGACGATGCGGACCAAGCATCATCAAAATCGGGAGGTAGCAAAGGCGTGCGGAGTATATTTGGAAGCAGACGCGGTAGTCTGTCGTCAAAACGGGCTCAAGCAGCCCCAGAAGAAGCTCCTCCGCCCCTGCCTGCTCCCATCCATACAGATATGCCTGATAATAAACCTCGTTCTCTTGAAGCGAGCCCCCTACCGAATACGCCTCCGCATACAGTCATCCCAGCCCCGGCTACGACCGTAACCCCTCCGACCCCGACCGAACATCGACCGTTCAATCCCCAAATCCTGTCCGGAGAAGTAACGGACTCGCCGGAATCAATCAAGTCTCGGAATTCCATATCTTCTCCCGGGGTCACTACCGTGAGTCCCTCTGGAAATATGATCTCGCACCGGCGAGTGCAGTCTGCCTCTGCGGCTCATGGCCCAAGCAAGTTATCCAATGTGACAGCATTGAGCCCACTAGATGAAGGAAAGTCGCTCAAGAATATGGTGAACCAACAAAGTGGCTTCTTTTCGTCAGTGTTTTCTGTCGCCCAAAATGCGGCATCCTCCATAAGCAACACCATCAACAACCAACAGAGAAGTCGGACAGTTTCTTCACCCGCACCTGCGGAGGTCGAGGAGACTTCCGCTGAAGGCGCCGAGAGTCTTGGTAAGAACTCTGACGGGAGTCAAGGTGAAGATGCGAAACCATCTGCTGTGCAGACCCTCGGGACTGGTGATCTGAGCTTTAGCCACTTGGAAATTGATGTATCGCCTGGTGAGGTGATCTCTACCGCCGACGGAGTAATCGTCACGAAGCCAGCGACTCCAGTTGACAAGCATAAGAATGCAGCAGTTCAACGGCGAGATGAGGATTCTGCCAAGCTCGAGCACCAGCATGCAGCACGCGCCGTTCACATGGCTTACGAAAAGCCAACTGACTCGTCCGCCATTGGTTCTCCTGGGGATGACGTCTTAGATCTCCAGTCTACTGCTTCTCTTCCGGGGGATGGCACCATCACTGGGGACCATACCCCTCCCCCCGGCAGTGTCATCGATGGGGATATTGGCAGCGGTATCAGGCGAACTGGAAGTGTGCGCAGCCGCCTTGCGCGGCGCCACCGAGGTTCATCCGGGGCCACTACCTCGACAGTGGGCGCTATTGGGGCCAGCGCTGCAACTCTCGGTGCTCCTGGTGTTAACTCCAGTGTACCTCGGCTGACCGGTTTCGCGGTTGCGAGTAAGAAGCGTAACAGGGACTTCCATCAACTGTTCCGAAGCGTCCCAGAGGATGACTATTTGATCGAAGACTACAGCTGCGCATTACAGCGTGAAATCATTCTCGCTGGTCGCATCTATGTTTCCGAAGGTCACATTTGCTTCTCAAGTAATATCTTGGGATGGGTAACAACCCTAGTTATTAGCTTTGATGAAGTTGTGGCCATCGAAAAGGAGAATACCGCGATGGTGTTCCCCAACGCGATTGCCATTAAGACCTTGCACGCTCGCCATACCTTCCGCAGCTTGCTGAGCCGTGAATCCACGTACGATTTGATGGTCAACATCTGGAAGATCAACCATCCGTCTGTCAAGAGTTCTGTCAATGGAACTCGGGTAACCAACTCTACCGGTGACAAGACTGAAAAGGTTGGAGAGGGAGAGAGCGATTTTGAAAGTGTCGTCTCTGAGGAAAACGAGATTTACGACGAGGATGAAGAAGGGGACATTGCCGACAGCTTCTTCGAGGCCGGGGCCAGCGCCAACGTCAGTGACAAGTCGCTGCCCAGCCGAGGAGAGCTGAGCCGCCAAGCCTCGGGCTTGTTCACAAACGCAATGGCCCCCAGTGCCGGACCAAACGCCAATGGTGATAGCAAGAATGGCGACAAATCCGGGGCTTCCAAGGAACCTGATTTTCCTGGGCCGCCCACGCACGCACCTACTGAATATACGGAACCCAATGGTCAATATGAAAAGGTCATCAAGGATGAAACCATCCCGGCACCGCTTGGAAAGGTCTACACCTTGGTCTTTGGGCCCGCATCGGGAGATTTCATGACCAAGTTCCTCGTGGATAATCAAAAATCAGGCGAGCTTCAGTTCGAGGGAACAGCAAAGGGCCTGACCAACGAGAGCCGGATCAGAAAGTATTCCTACATCAAGCCTCTCAACGGCTCGATCGGTCCCAAGCAGACCAAGTGTATCAGTACCGAGAACCTCGACTTTTTGGATTTGGAAAAGGCAGTCCTTGTCACGCTGAGTACTCAGACCCCCGACGTGCCCAGTGGCAATGTGTTTGCCACGAAAACCAAATACCTCTTTACTTGGGCTCCTGGCAACCAAACTCGCTTCCTCATGACGTGTACGATCGAGTGGTCGGGTAAGAGTTGGTTGAAAGGTACGTTGCTTATTTGATTGGAATTTGAGGTCACAAATCTAACTCGGCGCAGGTCCTATCGAGAAAGGTGCAATTGACGGCCAGACGGCATTCGGTAACGATCTGGTCAAGACTCTGAAGATCGGTGTTCTTCCCCGTGGCCGCACCGCTGGCGCTGGACGAACCAAGGGTCGTCGCAAGAAGGGCGACGCTGCCACTCGTGATGCGTCTGCGGCGGCTGGTCATAAAACATCAGCGGATTCTAGCTCGGGACAGGCAGAGTCTTGGGGTCTTTTAGAACCGCTCCGCCCGTTCCTGGAGCCTGTCACCAGCATGCTCAAACCGCTTTGGAGTGGCAATGTTGTCATTCTGATCATTGGACTTCTACTGTACATGGTGTTCTTCCGGACACCTTCTACTTCATCTACGCTGTCTCGCGACAGGGGCCTTCACGGTCTCAGTCTACCTCAGCGTCTGGCCGCCTATGACGAAATGTGGCGGCGCGAGGAGAGTGAGCTCTGGAATTGGCTGGAAGACCGAGTCGGTATGGACGGTATGGTCTTCCCAACTCTGCATCACCGTATGCCAGAGGCCTACCCAAGCCGCAAGTCCTCCCGGGTCAATGCGGCTGATGAGCGTGATCTTATTGATCGACTGCGCGAGGAAAAGGTTTCCGACCGGGAGATGGATCATGCGATTCGGACAACTCGCCAACGGCTTGATATCCTTGAAGAAATGATGAACAAACGCAATGTGCAGCCGAATCCCGACGAGGAGCCTGTTCGGACCGAACTATGAGGTAGACAAGCCTCCCACCCATATCCGACTTCTTCGCCAAACTTCTCTCTTTAACACCTAACCACCTTCTTGCTCCATTTTTTCATCAACCTTTTCCCCGTATTGATTACGGCGCTATGTTCCATACCCTGGCTCCTTTCCATCTCTCCCTATTTATTTTTTCCCTTTGGGCAAATCCCTTCCTCTCATTCTTCAAACAAATACCCACCTCATTTCACTCCTTACGCTTGACACTCCTCTACTTATGGTAGAGTGTAGAAACAAGCCTTCTCTTTGCATGTACATGAGCGCCAACTGCTGTGTCTATACTGGCTTACTCGAACTGGCTTCGACTTCTCCTATCTGTTATCCGAGCGTCCCTGTTCACAATTTTTCCTAGCGTGCCGGTGGTGTTTTGTATAGTTTCGTTCGAAAACGTCTTTTCTCCAGCGTTGTGAGTTTGGTGCGGAGCACCTTTGAGCGTCGGTTGCCGTTTTGCTATTCGGATGAATTTCGGTGTTGACATATTCGATAAGTGCCAAATAGCGTACATAGACTCATTCAATATCTTTCTACTTTCAAGTGTTTCAAATGTTTGGTATTGACTGGGTATAGTGTTGGTCGTATATACCGTCTGTTCCATCCATAAATACAGCATAAGAACAGGAACAAGAAGATCATTAACCAGCAATCAGAGCAGACTTCCATCTCGAAGCCTCAGCTGTACAATAATTTATTTCGACAACTCCTCATCCTTCTCTCGAACCGTCTGCCGCGACAACATCTTATTACTCGCCCGAGATGTCTTCCATGGCCGAACACCCGAGTAGAAGAGATCATCGATCTGCTCCAAGGACAGAATCGCAGTCTCCGGCACAAGGAGGAACACCAAAATGGCAATAACGACAGTGACCCCAGCATAGAAATACCCAACATTGGGACCCATGTTACCATGCTCGGGATCCAGCATATAAGGAGTCCAAAACGTCGCCCCGAAAGAGAACAAGCCGTAGAAGATGGTAGTGTTGGCCTGTCCATATGTGCGAAGCGCAACACTATGCATCTCCACCGAAGCCAGTCCAGCACTAGGTGCAATAGTTCCGCCGAAGATAAACGCCCACAGACAGAGCAAAATAACAACCACCATCTTTGCGATCTCATCGTCCGAACCCAACGCCGTGTTGACGGATGATAGAACAAGCATGCATGCCGCCATGGCACTGTAGCCGGTCAAAATCGCAAACCGTCGTCCGCCGTATTCAACAACAAGTGGACCGATGAATGATCCGGCCAGAATGCATAGACCGATGATCACGTTGATGAGATATGGGTTGCTGATGCCGACACCGTTTAAAAAGGTAGTCGCGTATGGCTGCACAAACTGGATTCCAGTAATAGAGAGTCCGATCATGATCAAAGCAGAGGCTAATGTCCGACGAATTTGGTCTGATCTGTAGATCTCGGACCAGGAGGCGCTCGCTGCGGCAGCCCGCTCCTCTTGGATATGGGTTTTGATATCTTCGATCTGGGCGGTGATATCGGGGGAATTGGCAGGTATGCAATATAACATGCTAAAAGCCTTTCTTGCATCTTCTTCCCTGGCGTCGTCGTTGTTTAAAATCCACCGCGGAGACTCGGGGAACATCAGAATTCCCGCACCCAAGATAATTCCCAGAGGAATTTGGCACAGAATAGGCGTCTTCCACTGCCAGTTATTCCGCGGCTCGAGTTGTGCAGACCCGGCACAAACTGCTCCAGAAGCAACATTGCCCAAGGCGAGTCCAACGTTGTAAAGCGCGAGGGAAATGCCTCGCTTGCTGGCGACGATGCACTCGGAGCCATAGGTAACACTTGCAGAGATGAGCTGACCGATTCCCACGGCGCTGACACATTTGCACACCATGTAGTGCACAAAGCTATCATTTCCTCTTCCTCCTGTACCGAGCATTCCAGCAGCGCCGATAATGGCGAGGATGCAACCGATCTGAATAGCACCTCGACGGCCGGTATATTGGCCTGAAATACCTGAAATGCCACCTCCAATGCCGATGAACAGGTAATTCAAGCTGATAAGTGACTGTTGAAGTGGAGCAAGTGAGCAGTGCTCAATAGGTTCGTTCGTCACCGGATTCATGAGTTCGGTGCATGTCCCGAATGCCCTTCTGTAGGAAGGCATAATCAACACAGTTCCGGTATAGCCATTGTCGAAATTGGCAATCCAGGCTGCGAATGACACCCATAGAGACAAGCGGAGCATGGCTCCTGTTGAAGCTGGTTGTTTTCCATTGCCATCGGTGCGTATCACGGGATCGATGATGTCGAGGTCATGCCTGGACTCTGCATACGAGTCTCGCATGGTGAAAAAGTAGGGTGATAATTTAGTTTGTATAGTTAATTTCTCAAGTCTTGGCTAGTATATGATCTGCAGTTGACAAGAGTTGGGGTTTATAAGGAAGGCCTCCTAGTTTCATGGTTCTACCTACATACCGGAGAAGCGCCTACATTTCTACCTCGATCATCAAAAATGCCAGCCCTCCAAGTCATCCAATGGGTGAGATGGATAGCTCCAAGTGACTGATAAAGGCATTATTTGCACCAGGTTTTACCCACCAATTATCTCGTTTGTCTAGTGACTTTCCCAGGACTGTGAAGGCGAATTAGAGTAGGCCAAGCACCGGGCTGTTCATCTTATAATACTTGAATTATTTGTGCACAGAATTTAATAAGTCTACATATTGCTTATGCCTAGGGGTGAGTCTCGCTACTCTTGCGACTTTCTTTCTTTTTCTAGATATCCTTACCACAGTCGCTATAAACACTAAGGCTAAGTATACAGGACCACATGAGACTTCTCCGAGCCTATAAACCTCGCCATACTACAACTGAAACCCAATGTATACCCGGTATCTTCTATATCCAGCTGACTCTCGTTATCAATGTTATCACTTTCAGTATTTCTCTGCGTATGTTTGACGTGCGAATATACTTCATGTAGATCACGTGATTATGGAAACAGCGGACTCCACCGGCACCCGCGATCTTCCCCAGACAACCTACAATGGAGCTCTCGACTATCCTGATCATCACTGTACTCTTCATTGGTAAGGAAACCACCGTATCTCGCCACACTGGACAATGAGCCCCCGCAATGCAACAGCTAGGCCGAGCAAGAATAGATCAACCTAGTCCAAGACAACACTGACACCACCTGCAGCCTTCCGAGTCATCCAAGCACGCCGCGACGCCTCGAAGCCCATGATGTCGCACGGAAAGGTAGCCAACATTGACAAGTATGTACTTGCTTGCAAAAGAAACGATTTAATAGGATGGGAACGATTGAGTCTAACATGACCGACAGCCTCGCCATTTTCAAGGCTTTGACCTCCGAAGGTCCCGCCGTCGTGGACTTTTACGCAACCTGGTGTGGGCCTTGTCGCGCTGTGGCTCCCAAGGTTGGCGAGCTGAGTGAGAAATATCAAAAGGTGCGCTTTATCCAGGTTGATGTGGATAAGTTGCGCGAGGTGGCTTCGCAGTTCCAGGTTACTGCCATGCCCACGTTTGTGTTTCTGAAAGATGGGAAGGAGGTTGGTCAGCGTGTGCGTGGTGCGGATGTTCGGGCTCTGGAGGCCGGTATTCAGAGTCTTTCGGGATAAATTTAAACGCTGTAGGGTGGAACGTGAACTCGGGTGGGAGGGGCAATGGCGTTATATTCGAAGACTAAGCAAAAGCAGGGGCAATTTCATGTCGATCCTAGTCTCGTGAGGTCTTAGCTGCTCTCGAGGATCTTTACTATCGTTTGTAGGGCCCAAGGGAACTAAGAGCCTCTTGTGTGGAAGAGGGTTATGAAGAGAAGGACTGTGTACACTAGACTAAGAAGGAACCAGCTCTTGGGAGTGACATTACATGACAGTTAGAAGGCATCGTTAGGCGTGAAAGAAATTATGTATTATGCGAGATGCTATTACTTCTATGATAGATCATATAGAAGACGGATCTCACAATCAGACAAGGATAAGTGGAACATGACATATAGCACAAGGCGCTTTCAACCCCTCAAAAAGCCAAGACCCAAGCATAGCGCTTACAGGATGGAGCCGAGGGCAACGCAAGGAAGGCCAGCGCCAACGAGATCGTTGCTGGCAGTGGAGGGAGAATTGGCACAGCAGGCCACGTTCTGCTTGCAACGCTGGTTGATGAGATCCTGGATGGGGACAGCAATGAGGAGGGCGACTGGATATGATTAGTATGAGGATCCAAGGTAGATTTTTTTATGGAATACTCACCCTGAATGTCGAGCTTGGAGCACTGATCGAAGATACCAGCACCCTGAGCACCGGAACCGGTACCGATCAGGTTGGAGAGGAGGCCGCCAGCAAGGCCGGAGTTGACATCGGTGGTGTCACCGGCGTAGGTGGCCTTGTTGCAGCAGGAAAGCTGAGCCTGGTCACCGCACTTGGACTGAGCCTCCTTGACGGTCATGCCGTGAGGAACGTGCCAGCGGACGTCGCTACCCTGTGTCTCGAGGCTGTTGGAGCCGGCCTCGTGGGGAAGAGCAGCAGCCAGGGTGGTGAAGGCGAGGGTGACAGCGGCCAGAGAGAACTTCATTTTGAAGGTGGAAGGTGGAATTAAAGATATATCTTTAATAAAAGATGAAAAGGGTTTTTGTAGAAGAGAATGATGGAAGGATGAGGAAAAAGAGAAGTGTGTGATGAAAGGGAAGAAGGCTCTCGAGACCGAGCCTTTTATCTTCGAGAATCTGATTGTTTGGCTTCGAGTTTGCTTTGAGCTTTTTGCTCGATATCCAAAAACAATACTACCTTTTTTGCACTTTGGAATGTCATCCGTAAGGGGGAAGGGCCGTAGTTGCTTGAGTCTCTACTGTTTCGAGACCCCTTCATTGGCTGACTATCTATTCCGGAATTTACTAGTCAATCAGAAGGCCCCTTTGCTACTGAAGCCGCATGAGCCCTGCATTCCGAATCCTCCGATGGCATCCACGGACGATACCCTAGAGCTATGGTTAATTTTGATAACGTCCCATTCACTGATTGCTTCGCATTCAGTTGTCAGTGAGGCGGCCACGAGCTTGGACTTTACTACTGTATTGAGATAACTTCTCCCTAGGGATGTCCCTGTCCCTGTTCTAGAAGGAGCAATCCGGGTTCACGCATGTGGACTTTCTGACGCGAATGCATTAACCAACCACACCATCACATTTACAGAGTTTACCACTGGTGGCTTGCGGCTGAAGGGAAGCCTTGAGGCTTGAAATTTTAAATACTTGTAGCAGCTCGATAGCTTAGCATCTTGGTCCCTTAGGTCCCGCTATAAAGCCCGAGCCCAAACCCAATAACACTTCATGGCTCAAACTTAAACCCTCAATTAGACGATAAATGTGGGTCGATACCCTCTCAAAACTGTGGATCAGATCGTGAATCCGATCGAGACCCTGAACAAACCCACTGGAACCCACTCATAGGGCATTCAACGGTGCCGTCGATCATCTTTAAGCCAGACTAGATCAAAATTCTTCTCTGTTACGACGGGCGACCGATGGGATCTGCACCATTTCTTTCCAAGATACTGCGAAGTATCTGTTTCACAGGGAAGGAATGGATTGTCGTCCTGCGGGCTTCGAGCACAAGTTGCAACCGCCTTGCTCGGCCACGAGAGGGAAGAAACATCCTGGAGTTATTCACAAGCTCTGTAACCAAAGAGTTGGACGGTTTAATTTTAGGAGAAATGTTGTACAGCAAGAGCCTCGACTGAATAAGTAACATTAGAGCCTTGGAATATAGGGACAACCCCTTGATCGCGGGTCTCGAAGTCAGGAGTCAACTCCGAAGTACCTAGGTATGCTACAATGCAAATCTTTGACTTGCTCTCTTCCAACGCTCTGTGGCTTGTGAATACAATCAAAAAGCGCAAAGAGATGGCTCAGCTTTGGACCTTCCCACAGATATAGTGTACCCAGCCTGAATATTCAGATCCACTATAGCTTCTGCCGAAACAATCCTACATACTTTTTAGTAGGTTGTTTAGCTCTGGCTTGCTTAGTAAAATTGCAGGTTTGAACCTAGTAGATCGCTCTTTCCGTACGATTAAATCGCACTCGGCATCTATACGATCTCACTGATGACGATGGAATTGAAGAAGATAGAAATTATTTGTCTACGGCCTACTAAGCACTGTGCAAAAATTAAGACAGGGGCAGGTGCGAGCAGTAAAAGTTCCAATTCCCCGAATATTGATGAAGATACCTAGGTACCCGTGGAGATAAATATGTAATATGTAGCCTCATCCGAAGCGGCTTGCACACTTGGCCTGTCACTCTTTGAAATGCTTACTTTAAATCTGCTCTTATTGAATGCTAGAAAGCAAGGGTCCATCTGGTCATAGAAGGAGACACTCGAATTCAGTGCCACCGTAATAATATTTATATAGGTACTGATCTATATATCTCTCCAGCGTAGAGATATATCAAGCTCAGGACCAACCCTAATATACGGAGTAAATAATGCAAAGTATATACAATACGGCCGTAAAAATTAGTCCGACAGCCCGAATAAGGTAAATTCTCGGTGTGGTAGTAAGCACTAAGCTTGAGTCTTATCTTCTTCCAGGTGATAGAGTTGTTCCGCTCCCCGCCTTAGTTGTGCTGACGCTAACCATATCGGAAATAGCGCGCCCAGCCCCGGCCCGCTATACGAGAATGCATCACATACCTTGAATATTTCAAGTATCATAAGAGGATCAGAAAAGAAGGTCAAAAAGGAAAAAAGCAAAAAAGAAGGCGGTCATCCCTCGTCGGCGGACGATCTCTGAATGGCCCCAATAATGATGGGGTTGGCTTGATTCCAACCTGACCTTCTAGTGGTATTGCCTGGGTTGGGTACCGGCTTAACCACTAGGTAGTTGTGGAGGGGTGTTAAAAAAGACAACAATTTACTGAGATGTAAGGGAGAAGTCAACTCTGTATGGGGTAAATGCGGTGGGTCCCGAGGCGGCGGCAAACGGCCCTCGATGACAGAAGGAAAACACCGTAAAGAAGCAACTATATATTTGATTCTCAAATAAAGAATACGGCCCTCTCCCGTCACGGCTGTAAATTCAAATACTAAACAACTAATCGAGTTCAGCCGCGTCGGATAAGCTTCTCAACTCCTCTCCCAACCAGGCCTAACATCCGCAATACAAACAACCAAATACGCATCATACAAGACAGCGCTACAGACATCGAAGCAATCATAAAAACCCTCTCTGTTAATGAATCTACCAACCCCATCGTCTCACCATCATCTCGGGTATTGGTAACGCGGGCTCAATGGTTTTACTAAGGCCTCGCTATGTAAAAATATCAGCAAGCGCGTACCATCATTGCCGCATATTGAGCTCTAGACCCGTATATCACGGAGAAGTATACGCGTTCGGTGCTTTAGACATTGCGCTCTCGATGATGATGATATGATAATATTACTTAACGTATGGGGGTAAACAGAAGGCGGGGCCGCAGTTGCCAAGTGGAGATGCGAGCCTTCTCAGTATCTAAACAAATTATGGAACGAGTGAACGTAGCAAAGACGGCGCGTAGGCGTTCTGGATATTTCTGTAGAGTATCAGAGACGATAACCACGTCATCAACGTAGGCTCGGCACCAAGCGTGAAACCTGCGTAGCATATTGTCCATCTGTCTCTGGGCATATGCGACCGAGTTGGTATTTCCATCACAACAACATGGAGGGTCTCTTGACGATGGGTGACCACGGCCAGGAGGTCAGTAATCCTCATTCCTTCTTCAGGCCGGTTTTCTCAACAATCTGCCCAGGGAATATATCTGGGGGTAGAGCAAGGAAACCATGAGTATAGAAGAGCCCAGGAATTAGGTGGGAAAGATAAGGGGAATATATAGGGCCATCCCCAGGGCTGTCAAGCTTGCGATTTGAAATCAAGCCCAGACAGAACCTAAATGATGCGAGTTCCTCTGTTGATAGTGTGTAGCTTAATGTGTCGTTGGGGGCATCATTGTCGTGTATTTAGCAATGAAATTGGCATAGTCTCTTTCTACCTCGATCCGTCCGAGCACATACAGATCGCTCTTATCGTGGCGCGGGGAAGCCTTAGGTCAGGTGACATCAAAGGCGGTGAATCATCCTGGTTTTATCTGCCGGAAGGCGGTGAACAAAGCAGGATAAACTTTTCTCCGAAGCTTCTTAGTCGAGCATTTTATTCTGCGGACCATTTGACCATGGCGGCGTGAACTATTCCTGCGTGAATAGTTGTATTCTCTACAATGTCCCGCTTCGCTGGAAAGAAGGGCAAGCGTGGCCCCGGGGCCGAGTTCACTTGGGACACCGATCCCGGTGGTGAGCCAGACACTGCTCCCACTCCCCTCTACCCAGTACGTTCTCGTTGTCTTCTAGCTCTTCTTGTCTCTGTTCGCCATGACACGTGTTTACCGTGTGTCCACAGGCATATGTTGTTCCTTACGCCCGAAAACTCAGCACCAAAGAGCAGATCATGGTAGACAAGTACCGGCGGTTGCGCGAGGCCCACCACGACGGACCTTACTACTCTGTGATTGATGCGTCTGCCTCGAGCGCAAAGAAGGGCAGTGCTGCCCGCGCCAACTTCGACCCGTTCACGGGCATGCCATCTTATTCCCGACGCTACCAAAAGAAACACCGAACTATCCCCAAAATCGCTGGTATCGGTCGTGAATATGGTGAGTTCCCAAATGCCGAGGCAGAAGATCCTCGCTGTTACATGGATCTCAAGCCCGGTGGCTAATCACATGTTGAATGAGCAGAAACTCGATTCTTCCCGCGCGAGCTCTGGCAGATCATCCAACCGAACTTTCGACCCGTTGCCTCACTGGACGGCTACCAGGCTCAGACCTCCGCTGTCAGTAACAAGCGTGGTTTTGAAGATGAGGAGGACGAGGAGGACGCCGCGGCCAAGCGTCGCGCCACTGGCGGCAACGAGGACGAAGGTGATGATGATAATAACGAGGGAGAGTTGCTGGAAGGTGACGAAGATGCGCTGGAGTCAATTGCAGACGACGATTTCCAGGATGATGACGATGAGATGGGCGGTGATTACGATGCCGAGCAGTACTTCGACGACGGCGGGGACGACTATGGAGACGATGCTGATGGTGGCGGCGGTGACGAGGATGCTTACTGAGGTGCTGATTCAGGATACCCTTTTTTTTTTTTTTTTTTTTTTAATACCTAGGTATGTGCGCTTTCATGCGCAGCTATATTTCTATATTCCTCATTTTATTGAGCGTCTGCTTCATGGAAAATTACAATGTGATCTGCATGGGAAAGCCCCACGGCGTTTTGTTTTATGCTTTGAAAAATCTTTATCTCCAAACACGACCTTTAGCATAGCTCTAGGGATTGCAGTAAACATGCAATACAACTTATTAAAGCAGAAAGAGCTAAAAAACAATCCATACCGTATTCATAGTCTTCAGCTTAGGCGATGTCGGTCTGGATGACGTCAGCCAGCGAGATCGGCCCCGCGACAACATTTTTAGATGCGTAGGAGGGGCACACAAGCCTTTCGCGACTTCCCAATCCCTCAGCATGGACACACAGAGCCCCGGTCAAGCAAGGTCGGCACTCATTCTATATGGATCCGAAACGGGCAACGCGCAGGAAGTGGCCGAGGAATTGGGCGCCCTGGCTGAGCGTCTGCGGTTCGCGACACATGTTTCGGAGTTGAACCAGTCGAAGCCGGTTAGTTGCAATTGGCCGCGAATGTGTTTCTACAGACTGGAACTGACATATTCCAACCTCTAGCAAGCTCTGTTTTCATACACCCTTACCATCTTCGTTGTGTCGACCACTGGACAAGGGGATTTGCCGGCGAATGCGCGGTCGTTTTGGAAGTCGCTATTGCTTAAGAAGCTGCCGCCGACATACTTAAATGGAGTCCAGTTTGCGACATTTGGGCTGGGGGATAGTTCTTATCCCAAGTATGTTTACTATACGAATACTACGTTTGTTGGTGGTCAATACTTATCCTGGACAGGTTCAACTGGGCAGCACGGAAGCTCTACAAGCGGTTGCTGCAGCTTGGCGCAAATGATATCTACCCGATGGGGGAAGCAGATCAGCAGCACCCGGAGGGGTAGGTCATTCTCTCTTTCATTGTGATTGTAAACTATATCTAACAGTGTTGATTAATAGACTTGAAGGTACTTTTATACCGTGGATGACCGATATCCGAAGGCACCTGCTGGATATACATCCCCTACCTCCCGGTCAACATCCCATTCCAGACGATGTACAGTTGCCACCAAAATGGCTCTTGGAATTGAGACATGATAAGCAATTCGTCCCAGGATCAAAGCCCGACTCGTCAACAGACAATGCAGTTGAAACCAATGGATACCCGGGCTTGCACAATTTGGATCACGATATTAGACCACTACCAGATACTATGAACGCGACTCTGCTCCAAAATCAGCGCGTTACACCGCAAAGTCATTTGCAGGACGTTCGACGGATCTCCCTGACAGTTCCTGATTCCGTCTCCTACAAGCCTGGAGATATGATCGCCATCACACCCAAAACATCACTAAATGATGCGCAAATACTCCTGGACTTAATGGGGTGGAACGAGCAGGCGGACAAACCGATTGCCCTCGTTCCAACTGGAGATACACTCGCGCCTTCTCCCGTACCCGGCCTGGATTCCTATCCGAACCTTACCCTACGCTGTCTCCTCACAGAGTATCTCGATATCAAAGCCATTCCCCGCAGGTCATTCTTTTCCACCGTTGCCCACTATACAAACAACGAAATGCATAAAGAGCGACTACAGGAATTCACAAACCCCGAATACCTGGATGAATTGTGGGACTATACAACGCGCCCACGGCGCAGCATTCTCGAGGTGCTGCAGGAGTTCGACTCTGTCAAAATCCCTTGGCAGCACGCAGTCTCCGTTCTCCCTGTCATTCGAGCACGGCAATTTAGCATTGCTAGTGGCGGTGAGCGAAAGCGGACACCCGATGGCAAAGTCCAGTTCGAATTACTCATCGCCATTGTCAAGTATCAAACGGTCATTAAACGGATCCGGGAGGGCGTCTGCACCAAGTACCTATCCACCCTCCGCCCAGGCAGCACGCTTCGAGTGCAACTACAACCGGGCGGACTGAACTCTTCTGTGCAGCAACTCACCGGACCAACCGTGCTCATCGGACCCGGCACTGGGATTGCACCCTTGCGGTCTATGCTATGGGAGAAGGCAGCTCTCGTCCAAGCCTTTCGTGAGCAGAACCCTGGCATCGAGCCTCCAGTTGGACCTACCGTGCTACTATACGGCGGTCGCAACCGCACCGCAGATTTCTTCTTCGAAGATGATTGGAGCTATTTGAGTAAACTCATCCCGCTGCAGGTCCTCACTGCGTTTTCACGAGACCAGCAACAGAAGGTCTACGTGCAAGATACCATTCGCCAAAATTTCCAACTTTTCTTCCGACTTCTCCATGACATGCAGGGGTCCGTTTATATCTGCGGCTCGTCGGGGCGTATGCCTCAGGCCGTGCGAGAAGCTCTTATTGAAGCTTTTGCGAATGGCGGGACGCCCGAGTCAGGCCAGTCATATAACCGGTCCCAGGCGGAGGAATATCTGATTGGAATGGAGAAGATTGGGCGGTATAAACAGGAGACGTGGTGATTTAGACTAGAACTACAGTTGGGATGACGACATCTCCCACTCCAACTGGACAGATCTACGCAAGACAGATAGAATTCTAGGATTGCATGTGCTTCGGGAGTCGATCTATAGTCACCAAGAGCCGGGGTCTATGCACCCGGTCATTCATTTCTCAGCTATGAAAATAAGCATCAAGTAACAGAATAGTGGAAAGAACCTTTGGAGATATACGCCCCTTCTCTCCGCCAACAGTAGGCTGTATGTGCTTAACCTCGGCTGGTGCGGTGGTTCGAGCAGGGCTACATTCGGGCCGCGTCGGCGATTTCGAGGGTCTTGGCACTCCGTCACCGCAGTCAACTCTTTCTCCTCCGAGACCTCGACACCTTCCCTCACCAAGTCGGAATTGGCCACCATTTACCTTCCAGTCTCGAGCAACTATACATCATGGCTAGCAAATTGCGGATATTGGTGCCCATCAAGCGGGTGATCGACTATGCGGTACGAATGAACACCCCCCTCCACGGCGCGGCGACCGGAGATCGGAGCAGGCAGAGCTGCCCGCAGTCGATTGAAAACCAAAAGCCGACCTCTAAGCAGTGTGAAACTAACGTTGGAACCTATTCGGGGATCTACAGATCAAGCCCCGCATCAACAAGACCCAAACGGGTGTCGAGACCACCGGCGTGAAACACTCTCTGAACCCATTCGACGAGCTCTCCATCGAAGAGGCCGTGCGCCTGCGCGAGAACCATAAGAACAAGAAGAGCCCCATGGAAGTAGAGAACATCCTGGCTTTGTCGGCCGGTGGGCCCAAGGCACCCGATGTGCTGCGGACCGCTATGGCCATGGGCGCCGACCGGGCATTCCACATCGACGTCCCCGATGCGGACGGGCTCGAGCCACTGACCGTGGCCAAGATGCTGCGCGGCGTGGCCGAGAAGGAGAATATCAACCTGGTTCTGCTGGGTAAGCAGGCTATTGACGGCGACCAGGGCCAGACTGGCCAGATGCTGGCTGGGTTGTTGGGCTGGCCGCAGGCTACGCAGGCTAGCAAGGTCGAGATCAAGGATGATGCCGGTACCGTTGATGTGACGCACGAGGTGGATGGTGGTATTGAGACTCTGCGCGCTAAGCTGCCCATGGTTATCACCACTGACCTGCGTCTTAATGAGCCTCGGTACGCCAGTCTGCCCAACATCATGAAGGCGAAGAAGAAGCCGCTCGAGAAGAAGACTCTGGCCGACTATGGTGTTGAGGATAAGCGGCGGTTGAAGACTCTCAAGGTGACTGGTATGTTTTCTGATTTCTTGATGATTTTGGTTCTCTTTACTGATTTGTTTTAGAACCCCCGGCGCGCAAGGGCGGTGGCAAGGTTGAGGATGTCGATGGCCTGGTTTCTAAGCTGAAGGAGATGGGTGCTCTCTGAATTGGGGGGTGTGGTGAGGTGGTTCCCTGAATTTGTACCGTGTTTTATACCATCGATCTGTTGTCTGCTAGGCCATTTTGTCTTGCCCTGCGTCCATTGGATGCTTTCTCATAGCCCGTGTTGGCTTGGCATATCCTATGCATTGAGATGATCACTTGAATGAAAAGAGATATTTAAGTCACCGGCTATTGCGCTTCGTCTTTTCCCCTCAGCTAGAATCAGGGATGTTGAACAGTTCGGGTACTCCGTAGATTTGCATGTAGATGGCTTGAGAAGTGGGTATCCCGAGAGCCCCTGCAGCAGTTCTCTGCATTCGGATCCACTGTCAGTGGCTTCATACCTACTGTACCTCGCGATCAACCCTTAAGAATGACCGAGTCAATCGATTTGAACTATAACTAGAGTACAGTAGGAAAGTATCCGTATCGGATCTTTCCAGATCTATATATGCAATCAGTTGCTGAACATGATTTTCTTCGGACCCCTGCCTTCTAACAGTCCCTGTCGATAATTGGAACTGTCTCGTATCGGCACATCACCGTGTCGACGAAGGAATGAACATATCATATCCACTTCTACGGTTAGAGTTTGTGCGGCATCCTCAGCCGAGGCAGTGATTTCTAATTTCCAACGGTCCAGGTCCCACAACTACTGTCCTAGTTCTCTGTAGTGAAGAAAATTAGTACTTTTTACACATTTACATATACAGTAGGTGTGTCTTGCAGGAGAATCTGACATGTTCGAGGATTAGGGTCGGATTATGCATATCACGGTGGCGGATGATGGCGCTATACTCCGTATAACTAACTAGTCAGGTGTTAAAAAGCTAGTGCTATTATTTGAGATCTCAGGACCCCAGAAGATTTTAAATCTCCACCGAATCTCGGTTCCGTAGCACATTTACGAACCTTTCGGATGAATCGTACGGTCGAGTTAGACTCGTAGATTGGAGGCTTTGATTACCACGGCTGAAGGTGGGGATGATGTGATCTATCGCAGACAAGAAAGATGGTCATAGAAGAATTGAATGATATGATGCAGCTAATTATCTACTATTGGAGGTTTGCAGTAAAACGAGAAAATAGAGGCTAGAAACATCGGTAGTTAAAAAAAGTAGGGTCCACCGAGTGATGACGTTCATCCGCGCGTTTCCATGGACAAAAAGCCTGCGATGGGATTCTGGACTGATGCGCCACTTCTTTCCGTCTGACCCGATTTCCACTATAAGCGGCTTTGGTGCCTGATCGTTCTTTCTTCCTTCTTTCCTTCTGTACATATTCTTGTTCTTAGATTCTTCCATCCTCACATCCGTTGTGGTAAGCTTTACACTCCCAGTCCAACCGGTTCGCCTTTCTGCTCGCCACTAGCCACTGCCACTCTACTGTCTACTTGACTCGGTGTTGGGCAGGACATGGCATCATCATCTCATCTCCGGTGTTAACGACATCTAGAGCGCTGTCGCATACCCTTTGTAAGGCTGTCGCAAAGCCCGCTTCGCCCCGCACGCATTCCATACTGGCGATCCCGGATTCCATCCCAGCCCGATCATCTCTCTACATTCCTGGTTGCTTTTAGAAGCATTCCTCGGTCCTATGCTGTTCGCAGCGCAGCCGCCGCATTTCAGGTAACAATAGAGTATTGCTCGACTCTTTTTGCATCTTCCATACACATCCCACGGCTGCGCCATGTCTCAACCCACGTCTCAAACCACATGGGAAAAGACAAAACGCTACTCAAAATGGGGCTACGGCAAAGGAAAAGTGGGCTTTGACAAAGCATGGGACACTGTCGACAAGCTGGGTGGTCCCGTCAACCGTCTTTCCTACCGGCTGGGCGCGGAGGCCTTCTGGCCCATGACCATCGATAAAGAAAGCGACAAGGCTGCGCGCATCCTCCGCAGTTTTGTCAAAGATGGCTTCTATGCCCCGGAATCCGAAATCAGTACCGATTATCATGGCAAAATCAATCGCCCCAAGGGCAAACAGAGGGTCATGCAAAAGATCCCTACAAAAGTTATCCAGAACGCCAAGGGCCTCGCCATTTTTACCACCATGCGAACTGGTCTCTGGGTCAGTGGCTCCGGAGGTAGTGGTGTACTCCTCGCTCGTATCGCCGAGACGGGTGAATGGAGTCCGCCGTCTGGTATCATGCTTCACACTGCCGGCATTGGCTTCTTAGCGGGAGTGGATATCTATGACTGCGTTGTGGTCATCAATACATACGAAGCGCTCGACGCGTTCAAAAGAGTACGCTGCACTGTCGGCGGAGAGATTAGCGCTGCGGCCGGCCCTGTTGGTGTGGGAGGCCTGCTTGAGTCCGAAGTCCACAAGCGACAGGCCCCCATTTGGACATACATGAAGAGCAAGGGTCTTTACGCTGGAGTTGCAGTGGACGGAACTGTCATCATCGAACGCACCGACGAGAACGAGAGGTTCTACGGCGAACGAATCTCGGTCAGCGACATCCTGGCCGGCAAAATCCGATTCCCGCCCGACTCGATCAAGACCCTTCACGAGACTATCAAAGCAGCACAGGGCGACGTGGATGTGAACGAAAGCTTGGTGGCTTCTCCCGGCGAGACGCCCGGTGATATGGAAGTTGCGGCGGAAGACGAACAGCTCTTTGGCGTGCCCGACGCAGAAGACCCGGACCCGTACGGAGTGAAAGCGCTGGAGGCTGAGGGCCTGTTCATACGGGAGGCTGGCACCAAGGCGAGGCCAAGTCCTGATAGCTTTGAGTTCCGGCCCAACCCGTCCAGCCCGGTTTTCGCCACCTTCTCGCGGCGCAGTGCTGAAGGCTCGCCGCGGAGTAGCTGGCGTGCCAGTGTGCAGAGTCACACTTACAGTAGCTGGCGTGGGAGTACGCAGAGCCACGCCTACTCTGATCGTGGTACCCAAACAGACATCCCGCTAATCGCCGCCACATCAGTGAGCCGAGCATCCTCGCTGAGCGCGAGCGAATCCGTGGGTGGTGAGGTGCCGAGCCGGGGGGACGACGATGCGCAATGGGATAATGTGCCGATTCACAGTGGTGAAGAAGAAAAGGAAGACGAGAGAGAGCTCAATGGACCGACCAAGGAGGAAGAGAAACATGCCGTTGATTACGTCGAGGTCCACGAGGTGACCGACGCCACTATCACTAAGCAGAAGAGCTTCCCGGAGGAAGAAGTCAGCTCGGTTGAGTCCAAGCGCATGTCTCCTACATTCACCCGCGCCCGTCTAGTCTCCATTCGCAAGCGAACTCCTCCACCTCTGCCCCCGCGTCACCCACGACACACATGGGGCTCCGGCTCCAGTCGCGAGTCTACTTCGCCAACTGCTCTTTCGCAATCTAGCCGCAGCACCGAGCAGACTGATGCCGCTCTCGAGCATGCTGAGTCCTCGGAGCAGGCTAACGAGTCTCGTGCTCTGCCTTCGAATGTGAAGGTTCTTCAGACCAACTCCGTTCTTCCAGCCGTCGTGGACGAGGTCGACATAGAGTCGGAATCTGAACTACCCGCAGATAGGGATGAGTTTCTTTCGGCCCATGGCGACAACGAGGACAGCATTGAAGAGCACACTCTGACCCGGGAGCCTACCCTGACCGAAGAGCTTACCCTGACCAAAGAGCCTACCCTGACCGAGACACCCACTCTGGCCGAGGATATTTCTGCGCCGGAAACCAAGGAAGAGGAAACAGAGCGCAAAGAGTCGGTACTGCCCGACCCTGAGACCGAGTCGGAGATCGCGCCGGAGACAGAAGCAGAGGTGTCGAAGGTCGAAGAAACATTGACATCGGTTAGCCTCTCCGACAAGTCTGAAGAGCCTCTAGCACCACTCGGTCTTGAAGACAAGACCGAGGAGACCAAGATCGAATCGAAGGATGAAGAGGCTGATGCCGACAACAAGCATCTCAACGTCGACATCAGCCCTCTCCAGATTTAGGCTGTGCTCCTTTGACTTTGATCTCGCGCAACGTTACGACTTTCTCCTTTCCCTTGTATACAACTTTCATGATACCTCGATATGTGTTGCATAGGTTTATTTGGGTGGCTGAGTTAAAGCTACTTTTTGCATGCGTCCATTTGTGCATTTCTAGCGTCTTTTTGCATTCGAGCGGAGGTATTTGGGTTGGTATAGTCCTCTCAGGTTGAACGTATAGAAGACACTCGATTCTTGTTTCTCTTTCATATCCTACATACCTATTTGATGCACCTTTTGATGTTCGACATCTGTTTGTTCAAAACATTTTTCATAACTAAATACATAGTTGATTACCCGGGCCCATTGTGGAATAGTATTGATCTCACACGTGACACCCACATCTACATTATCTGGAGTCATGCCTTATGCATAAACATGGCAGTTTCCCTTTTCCCTAGGGTGCCTGAGGCCTCAGACAGCCTTGCGTGTGCTCGCGTCTATGGTAGTTTATTTTGATTTAGCATAGCATCTGGTATCTAGATGAACTAGATAGATACGTTCTTGATGGCATGCAACCCTCTTTCTCACCACTTCCAGCCATTTACGAATTTGAGATCGCCTGGTAGTCGTGAAATGTAATTTTCCTCCCTCCGATGGGATAGCACTAGGAAAAGCTTCACGAAATTGTAGTCGTTCCAGGGCGTTTTTGGGTCGATTCGGGCAGCTCCGCGAAAACCGGAAATTTTGCTACGTGTCTAGTGTCTGGGAAGGATGTAGTAAGGGTACGGCCAATCATTTTCGGAAGGATTTCCATTTCGGCGATGGTGATGTGAAGGGGGAAGATGGTAAGAGATAAGAAAGCGTAAGAAGGTTGGATCAAGGTGAAGATGGAAATGACATATCTGTCAGGTCAAGTGATTCAAAGTTAAAGCCAAAGTTTGCAATCGACATGTAAACGGCAAACGTATCAGAACACAAAATTATTGAAAGTATCTGACCAATGACTCACTGGTACCCAAACGCCCGTCTCCCCTCTTGGATTGTTTATTCACATGAGTTGTGAGTGGAGGATAGCTTCGATATACTCCACAACCCCAAAGCTTGGCATAGCCTGGTTTTCAGGGCGTCATGATCTATACAAAAGTACGGCTGTGAAATGAAGTCCAAAGTAACGAGAAAGAGCTGATAAATACTCAAGGAGTATATGTTAAGAAGCTAAGCAGTCGATACTTTTCTTTTCTTTTTTTTATCATAGTCCAGCCGTCTCTATTTGAGGAGCACCTGGCTGCACTGGGCCCCAAGGACCCTCGTTGACCCTTTGCTGCAATGTCCGTAAAATATCTTCAAGTCCTTCCACTTGACCCCCGATCTGCTGGAGACGGTGGCTGAGCAGCTCAAGAACATCATGCTTGGCAGTAGCTACCTTCCAGACAATGTTCTGAGTGTCACCTGCACCTCCACTCACAAATTCCGAGTATGACCGGGGTGGCTTAAACAGATAGGGCAGGAGGGTTGTGAGAGCGGGCGGAGTAAGAACGGCCCATGGACCAGAGAGAGGGAGCAGGCCGTTCATAGCCGGAGATAACTGCCCCAAGCTTTCCTCGGATGGCAGCTGGAATCGTGAAGACGCACCGGAGACATGAGACGCAGGGGGCAGTGGCTGCCACTTCGCCATAACAATGGCCCGGATGAAGTTGAGTGCTGCCAAGGCAACCTCCTTCATCGCTAGCAGATCCGCAGCAGTAACGATATCAGTCCAGAAGGTGGGGTGCTCATTAAGATATTGGAAGTAAAGCATGCGCGCCGCAGCAGCTTCATGGTGCCAATCTGTCGGGGTTTGACCCGAGCTATCCAGATCCATGGAATCAGAAACATGCGTCCGTGCCGGTCCATAGAAAACCCGACCTAGGGTATTCAGAGCATCTTCATTCGGTGGATTAGTAGGAATGGCCAAAAGTGGATTTGTGCCATTCTTGCCAGCTTCGATGAGAAGGACTCGTGGAACGGAGGCCAAAATGGCCAAGTGCCCAGTGGGAACATCTCCATGGGCCCACCGTACGGAGGGGATGGCAAGAGCACGTGAGATGCGCGAAATAATGCCCTCGAGGACGGTGGGGGAATTCTGGAGGAAGTGGTTGGGATAGGACTCGGCATACTTGGCCATATAAGCCATGATTGGACCGGAGAGGTAGACAAGGTCCACAGAGTCGAGCGTAGACTCATTGAGATAATAGTCAAGCATTTTTGAATGTAGGTTCTCTGAAATAAGGAAGTCGAGAGCAGGAGACGAAAAGGTCGACGCAGACTGCACATAGCCTCGGGCTGCGAGGCCGGGCGCGTCAATGTCCAACAGATCTCGGAAGAAATTTAGAAGCGTCATGTGCATTAACACATCGCTCTGGTCAACCATCTGGCAGGCGGCGAAATGTAGGAGACTTTTGCTGTGATATTTCGTTTCGATCTCTGGCACATGCGATTTCGAAACGATATCCCAGCGTAAGAGCCCCGCCTTTACCAGGAATCCCATCAGCCTTCCCTGAGCCACGGTCCGTTCGCGTTTGGACAAGTCGCCTGGCGCATTAGGTTGCAGACTGCACAGAGAAAAGAGGATCCCGTATACATCCTTATCCGTGAACAGTCTCCTCCACAGAAGGCCCTGCCCAGCGTGGCCATCCTCGCTCGTATGGTCGTATTCGCGTTTTTCGAGGGGACTAGCTAGGTCAACTTCCAAAAGGGCCCACAGCGCATCGAGGGCGGCCTGTGCAACGGCCGTCGAAGAAGTAGACAACCATAATTCCACCAGTGAAGCAACCAAACCCGAATCCCCTGCAACTATGGCTGCATCACTGGATGTCTGGCCTGCCTTGGCCAGCAAAGACAGAGCAAGAAGGTTGATAGGCGGAGACGGAGCCTTGAAGCCAGCAACAAGGTTAATTGGCGGATCGATAGCGCGAAGGTCCGTGAAGCTGAAGTAGGTCGTAGCTTTAGTGGCGAGAGCAGTGAGAGGCGTAGGGTCTTCTTGCAGTACAGGCAAAAGAGCTGATATCTGTGCTAAGAGCGTGGCGGGGACAACAGGATCGGTGGATTCAACGAGCTGTAGCTTCAGTCGGTCGATGAGGGTAGTATCCAGGGTGGTTAGCGGGTCCTCCAGGACCTTGGTAAGATGCAATTTGACCGCATCGAAAGTGGACGGGATAGCCATGGCGTCTTGACACGAAGAAGTTGGAGAAAGTGAGATTCGGCGGGGAAAGCTCTCGTACAAGCCTGAGGCAGCACAGCAAACACGCCAAACATACGCATCACCGCATCGTCGCCTGCACTTTATGCTTCGACCTTAACTTGACCAGATGACAATTATGGATCCGGCGCAGTCTCTCATTTCGCAGAAGGCTTCAGACTCAGGGCTGCACATTCAGATGCACCCGCTTGTCCTTCTCACTATCTCTGACCACATCACTCGCCATGCCGCACGGCAGCAGCGAGACCCGATCATTGGGGCTATTTTAGGCCAACAGAATGGGCGCGAGATTACCCTTGAGCATGCATTCGAGTGCCCTATTACAACTGAATCTAATGGCAAGGTTCTCCTGCCAGCATCTTGGTTCGAAGAGCGTGTGAAGCAGTGTCAGTGCGACCCTCCCCGCAGCAAGACGTCCGAGCTGACCGATAGATAGTCAAGGATGTGCACAAAGATCCCCCTCTCGATATTGTCGGATGGTGGTCAACCGCTCCGCCTTCCGGACCGGATGCTTCGCACCTTCCTATTCACCAACAGCTTCTCCAGGACTATAACGAGTCGGCTGTGTTCCTAGCCTTTCACCCTTCACAGCTCCAAACAAGACAAGGAGCCAAGCTTCCATTGACTGTCTACGAGAGCGTCCTAGAAGGCGAGAATGCCGCAGATGCGGGCAAGGACATGCAAATAGATGGCGAGGAAAGCACGATGAATATCCGGTTCCGCGAGCTGCCATATTCCGTAGAGACTGGCGAGGCGGAAATGATCGGTGTCGATACCATCGCCAAGGGATCTGGAACTGCTACTCGGAATGAGACTGCCACCCAGGGATCAACCGCAAGTGGTTCTAAAAAGAGCGACAATAAGGGAACGAAGGATGGAGAACAGAGCTCACAAGCCACGCTTTCGCAAGAGGAAGAAGAACTGATTGCGAATCTCAACACCCGCCTGAACGCCATCCGCACACTCGAGTCTCGGATCTCGCTCATCAAATCCTACGTCTCCAGCATCTCTGCCAAAGAATCCAGCGATACAAAGGACGACCCATCCTCGCCGATGCTGTCGCACACCATCCTCCGCAACATTAACTCTCTCATTTCCCACCTCTCAATCCTCTCGCCCCACCAACAAAGCGCCTTTACTTCCGAAGTCCTGTCCCAAAGCAACGATGTCCTTCTTGTATCCCTGCTCGGCCAGGTAGGCCAGACCGTGAAAGCCATGCGCGAACTGGGCCACAAGTCGGCTGTTATTCAGAGCGCGCGCCAGACGAACAGTACGCGCAGGAACCCCGCTCTTGGGGAAAGGCGGCTTGGAGATGAAATGTTTGCTCAGGGGATGCATCCTCTTGGGGAGAGCGCTTATCCCTGACCCATATCTCATTTACAAAGATATGGCCACTGGGGAGTAAGTCTTGGGTTGGTTTGCTTTTTACCGGCGTTTTGAACCTGATCCCTGTTCTATGAGATCCTTAGACGAGATTATGAATCTATCTGTTTACACTTTTACTTCCTTTTTGGTACTGAATCGGGGTATATTACATGCCGGGAAAGTTGACCTGACATCAAAAGCCTTTCGATCGTAAATATAGTTCCAAGGTTCTGTACAAGAAGTGCCATGCTATGCAAAGAACAGAGCATTGAAAAGGAGGACATCAAACGGCAAAAACGATGGCGGGTATTCATATCCAAACAACCGAGATAAAAGAAATATAAAGCTGGAAGATTTCAACTGCTCGTGGGTACCATAGAAAAGAAACAAGGATACCAACCGTACCCCTGAATCCCGAATCATTAGGGCTATCATGAAATGGAAAATCAGTCCGAAATTGTCGGAAGACCGTCGTAATTTCATCACGCATCATGAGTGGTGATCATCGGGATAAGGTGGCGGCGGCCGGTATGGATCTGGAATTGGCATGGGGACTGCTTCGCGGAGGGGACCATCGGCTGGGTAGGGGTGTGCTGCATCATGCTGAACAAGGTATGGATTATCGTGGTCAAGATCGTCGTAGGTCGACGGGTTGTTGTTATTGTAGAAGTGACTAAAGTCATCGTGCTCGTGGACATAGCTGTCAGAGTCGGATGCATATGGAGAAGTACCCAAGTGCGTTGCCTCGGGGTTAGACTGTGCGTTGGCGAGAAGGATTTCGCCCTCTTCGTCACCACCGTAACGGCCCGTTCGGCCACCCACCACGGTGGCGGCGCCTCCATAGGCTGTTACATTGTTTCCGGCTCCGAGCTCGGGATGTTCCAGGTCGATGCTCTCGTGTTGCGGCTGGTAGCTGGGGTCCTTCAGACGGTGCTTGCGACCAACAGCTAGCCAGCGTGCGCTGCGCCCCACGGCCTTGAGCAGGTCAAGTGGATTCATGGCATCTACCAAAGCCCTGAAGCCGTAGCGGCCGCCTTCGTATGTTGGTTTGCCGCTGCCGAAGAAGTCGGTAACTTCACCTTGACTGACATTGGCGATGGCATACGGCTTCCAGGCGAAGGCCCACAGATGGAGGATAGAGAAGATGAACATTTCGATGTTGATCATCAACTCGGGCAAAGCGTATTTGAGATCTGGCATAGCAGTTTTCTTGGTAGCGTGGACTGCGCCACTTGAGATGAGGAAATTGATGACGGTCTTAAAAGATGGAAACGGTCAGTAGGATACTCAAGAGTTGGCGACATTGAAAACATACTGATTGCCAGAACGACAAGAAAATAACCAGCTTAATGGATAGAATCTTTGCGAAAGGGTGGTGCTCCTTGATGTCCTTGTTGATTTGGTGGTAGAACTGGATCAGGCAGTACATGGCGATGGTGACGCTGACGGACTCGATGACGAGAACCTATAGACCCAAGTGTTAATCGACCAGTCTACCGGAGAAGGGGGAACAGTGGACATACCCAAATATGCGCAAAGGCCGGGCTTAGCGACTCTTCGCAATAGGTACCAGTAGCCTGCGTGATGACTGAAATGACGGTCATCAAAACCCGCATGACGCAGTATTGAAAGACTCCAACCCAGATAATCTGCGCGATCGCCCGATTAGCTCCCTGGCTCATCATATCCAACATGCGTATCCTCTTACGTTAAACCATGTCAACCCACTGCGCGGGTTTCTCCACGCTCCGCGGTGCCCGAAGCAACACTTCCACTTCTGGAACCAATTCAATGGCCAGAGCCACGGCTTAGGCTGGATCCCACGGAAATAATCTTTCTGGCTATGCAAGTCGGGAGCGATGTAGTGGCACATAAGGGAGAAGAAGGCGGAAATACAGAAGGCTTCGTAACACGAGCCCATCACCTCGAAGTAGACGGAGTCGTTGTAGAAGAGGATACTGAGCCAAGCGACGACGGAGTAAACGGGGACCATGAAGAGAATGCGGATAATGCTGCACGCAAGGAATAATTTCCGTTAGCAATGTTTCCGCCGCGTCCGTGGAAAATACTGGACTCACTGGCGCTGCTCGATTGGCTTGCTGTAGTGTATCGCATGGCCCATGATCAGGAACATGGAGACGGCGCAGGCGAGCAGGGCACATACGCCGCCCACGATTAAGCTGAGGGAGTGAAAGGTAATGCCGCCATCCCAGAGATCGACCTCCGAGACTGTTGATCGCAAGTCAGTTTCATTTTGTCATAGGGGGAATATTTTCGGCGGAATAAGAGGGAGCGCACTTTTCAGGTGTTCCTCGGTGGCATTGCACACAGTCCAGCCCATTCTCGCTGGGATGTGAGGAGTAGAAATCGCGGAGAGAAGTGTGAAAGGAGAAGAAAGGTACGGAATCAGCGGAGGAAAGGCTCCGAGACAGAGATTCTTTTGACGCGTTTATCTTATCCGCGATTAACGAAGAGGCGCCACCATCAACAACGGAGAAGTCGGAGATTAGAAGGAAGACTTGCAAGGGTGTGGCTAGTGCGAATTTAAAGTCAGGTCGGATGCAGCGGCTCGTGTTGGATGCAAATTGACAGATTTCCAAAGACGCAAAGGATCGTCGCGGCTTGGACTATTTTTGTTTTTGGTTCCAGTTTTCTTTTTTTCTTTTCTGCCTGAAAGTTTGGTTCTGGAACGGAATAACTAACTCATACATAGATTGGTTTTATGGTACATATCTGTTCGCATCTCTTTTATTTCCATTTCTTATGACCTTCGTCCTCGCCGTCCCCCGCGTTCCCGGCGTCGCATAGCCATTGCTCCATATTCGGGGCCAACGTCCACGAAATAGTCTTCGTCTTCAAAGGTAATCCGGCGCATCTCGTCGCCACCGCGACGCGGGAATGATCCCTTACGTAGTAGTTCATCGAATTGGTCTAAGCGCTTGTCTGCGACCGGCCGGGGAACAGGGAGGTAGTATAGCTTGGGTTTAGTGGTGGTGGACTTAAACAGTTCATCCAGAGGTTTAAAGCCCTGTCCGGGACGTGACGGAGGTGGGGCGTTCGAAGGGACTTCGGATTGCCCGTGGTTGCCGCGCGGTCCCAGTGGCGGTGTACGGTTGAAGCCAGGCGGTCGTGACGGAGCAGAGCGTGAATTGAGCCCGGCTTCCGCCAAAGTGACCGTCGTCCCGTTGTTGGTCGTCTCATATTGGACTTCCCAGCGAACTGGTGGACCAGCCCGGTCCCGGGATGCCTCCTCTGTGCGAATCCATTCATGTATCATTTGGTCGGGGATGAAGTCCACCCAGAGGGTTTTGCGGTTTCGCTCGTCCGGCCACACTTTTCCGTGGAGAGCTGCGCGCACCCGTGATGCTGCTGCAATGTCGCTGAACTGGACAAAACAGTGTGTTTTGATGGAGTCGAGGAAAAACTCTTGAATGACACCCGGGTTGGGAGACGAGCCAGGAGCTGAAGCGACACTAATGAGGTGCTTGCGCAATGCTGGAGGCTGTAGAGGGCGCATCAATCCGTCAATATAGAGAGAAGCCGTTGCAGGATACCGCGCAGGCTCAACATTGGCATCTTCCATGATGACATCCGCCGGAGAATGTGCTGGCTCAGCGGGAGCAAACAGACTTCGAAAACGCGCATCCTTGGTTGGAACCGAAGGCTCCATTTTCTGCTGCTCAGACGACTTTTGTACTTGCGCATCTGTAGTCACTTCCTCTCGAGGGACAGAATCTGTGTCACGCCGTGATGGAGCTTGAAGACTCTCATCCCTGGCTCGAGCTTTTTTGTTCGCGATCGCCTCTGGTGTTGGGACGGGACTTTGACTGCGACGCTTTCTCTTTCGTCTATCATCCATTGCCTCTTCGAGAGGGAGTGGTGTGGATAGCTCTGTGTTTGCCTCCGAGAACTGAGGGGCTGAGCTTTCTGCCTTGTCGGCAGAGATCGCGAAATCTGCTCGGTCGATTTGGTCGGAGATTCCAGGAGCGCGCTCAGCTGGCTCGGGTTCGACCGCTGCCTTGGTAGCTTCCTCGGGTGCCTCAGATGGAGCGGCCGTCGCTAGTTTCTCATCTTCCGCAGCTCCTCCATTGACCGTTGCTTGCTCCGGTACGGGCTGTGGTTGCTTGTCTTCATCGTGAGGTGTGTCAGATGTCGGGGCAGCTTGTGATGGTTCGGTCTCTTGTGTCGCGGATGCTTCTGGCTGCTTGGGTTCTTTGCTTAGTGGCTGCCTGTCTTCACCCCGAAGTGTGTCAGATGTCGGGGCAGCTTGTGAGGGTTGCGTCTCTTCTGTCGCGGGTGCTTCTGGCTGCTCGGCTTCTTCGCTTTGTGGCTGTTTGGGCTGTGACTCTTGCGCTTGAAGAGCGGTATCTGGAATTGGTTCCGGCTGCACTTCGGGCTCTGTAGTCTCAGCCTCAGGGGCTGCGATGTCTGTCTGGGCTTTAGCGTCCTCCTCGACTAGTTTGTCAATGAACTGCTGTTTAAGGCGAAGCCCGGTCTGGGGGATTCCACGATTCTTGAGCTCCGCCTTGAGGTCGGCGATTTTTAAAGTGGAGTAATCAGCCATTGTTGCTGAGCATGGATTGAGTGAGGTGAAGTTGTGGAGGGTGTGACCGCAGGGATTGAATGAATCCGGGGACGCGCTGAAATGCGCGCCAATGATGTCGGCGCTAGGCCAAATTCGGTTAGTGTGAGCCTCAAGGGGCAAAGCTTGTTGCATCCGCTCATCGGGAGTGTGAAGAACAAACATTGTACTTCTCCCTTGCTCAGGATACGTGGATACCCGTCTGACATGAAGGCTCCTCTCAGATATGAAATCGGACTAAGTTCACTTGTGCTGCACTTCCAAGGCTCTACACTACCATGGTTCTACATTTGACCAATGAAGCGGCCCGAGCCCAGTGGCGGTCAGTGAGCTTTATATACTTACTTAGCTAATTCTCCCTGATTGCCATAGAAATATGAATATTGCTGAGGAATCTGCCTTGCTACCTGGACAAAAATGGCTTAATCCACGATTCTCTGCGGGAGGAAAGCAACATAGTCCAACGGAGCCGGTTCAACTCCACCAGGCTTACCAACAATCTTCAGCACATCGCCCTTCTTGACCGTGACTCCACGGAACTTGATGCGCATGGCGGAATGGCCATCCAAATAAATAGAAGGTGTATGACTGAGGATATCCTCGCTATTCCCAACCCATTCACCAACCTGTCGACCATCCAAGTAGACCTCCCAGTGAGATTGACCCCCGTAGAGATCATAGTAATTAACAGCGAGATCATAGGTCCCCGAGGGAAAGTCGACTTTGGTCGAAGCCGTACCCACAGTATCATTAGAGGAAGTAACAATGGCGACGGAACCCGATGCTGTCTCGAACGGGCTGACAGTGTAGGTCTTGTAACCATCCAGTGCCATATTCTCAGCCTCAATGCGCCATGGATGATGACCGACACGTTTGGAGTCGTCGGGTATGCCAGAGAGATTGTGATAAAAGTTGTTGATTGCGTCGCGCCAGATGATCGAGTGACCGGCTTGGTAGTCGAGACGCTGGCGGACGTGGGTGTATCGCTCTTCATCAATCTTGCCCTGCAGAGATTCCCACTGCGTGAGGAAGGTTTGCGTAGATTCGGCACCGCTGTAGTGGGCGTCGTAGAAGTGCTGGATGACAGTCTTCCCGGAGTGGAGACGGTGAGTGTAATTGACGTGATGGAACCAGAGTAGAAGGTTGTCCGGTGTGGTGTCGATGCGTTCGTACATGGCTGCAATCTCGTCTGGATATTGGCCCGAGTATCCAGTCCCGTTTGAGACTGTACGATCCATTCCGATTGACGTATGGTCTGCACGAGTCCATTGACCCCAGCCATTGTTGTCCTGGGAAGCAGGATTAGGACCATAGTGGGTGTACAGAATATCGGTGAGTGTCTGGATGCCCAAGTTGCCACTATAGTTCTCGTAAGCGGGCCAAGATTCCATGGACATTCGGGTCAAAGCCTCGAGGACAATGCGGTCAAGCCCAAATGTTAGTCGAATCCAATCTTGCAGCATGGTCTCAGGATCGTCTGCTGGATTCCATGCCAGACGGCCGTATCCGTAGAGGTTCGACATAGACAGGTGGCTACCGAGCCAGGTGGTGTTGGTGCCGACATTCACGATAGCGGCAGATCCACCCAGTTTTCGGTTGAAGCGTTTTCCTGTCACGATATCACGGACCAAGGATGGTTGGTAGTCAACACGGAGATCAAAATCCAGGACTGTTTTCCAAAGAGGGGGAAGATATACAAGATGGGATTGCTGTCCAAGGTACTCCTGTGTCACCTCCAGCTCAATAGCAGTACTTGTATTGAACAAATTTGCAAACAGAGGCGAGGTCGGCTCGCGAACCTGAAAGTCAATGGGGCCATATTTGATTTGCACGACCACATTTTCTTCAAACTCTCCGTCGAGAGGCTTGAAGAAATTGACTGCAGCCTTGGCGCGGTCAGCGGTCCAATTTGATTCATTGAGCTGGTTGTAGACAAAAGCACGGAACATAACAACTCCTCCGTACGGTTGCAATGCCTTCGCAAAAAGGTTTGCACCTTGAGACAAGGTGCGGTTATACGTCTGAGGACCTGGCTGACCTTCGGAGTCTCCCTTGACAAGATACCCTGCCATATCAGGAACATGCTGATACACCTGCTCCGTAATGTTTGACCACCAGCTAATGACAGATACATCCAGAGGATCGTATGTGCCGAGACCACCGAGAGTTCCGGGAGATGCAAAGTTGAGCGAAATTCCAACTTTTACTCCATATGGTCGGAAGACGTCGGCGATTCGACCGAGTCCTTGGAGATTCTCAGGCGTCAGAAGTGTGGCATTTGCATTCACATTGTTCACGACCACGGCATTAATTCGGATGGAAGCCAGAAGGCGCGCATATTGCTTCACACGGGTCAGATCGTCGACGATGGCTCCATTATTGAAAAATATCGATGGACCACCGTAGCCTCGCTCGATGCTTCCGTCCATGTTGTCCCACTGATTGACCCATCGAATCGGGGCCGATGGGTTCGTGGCGTACGCGACTTCAGAGAAGTTCCCTTGTGCCAGCATCGACAGGTACTCAAAAGCACCATAGAGCGCGCCTCTATCATTGGATCCAAGGATTTGAACCTTATTACCCTTTGTGCTAAGCCAAAACCCATCTTCTTCCAGTTCGGGGATTTCACTCAAACTTCCACATGTTTTGCGATACTGCTCGACGGTACCGACGACGACGGAGGAATACGTCTTACATTGCCCGTGGATAACTTCAGCGTGAAAACCGTAGATGCTCTTCAATCCTGTCTGCAGCTCTGAGCCTGCGATGTATATGGGACTTGTTTCGGTTGCATTGAGGACGACAATGTTGGCAGGGAGCTTTGAATGACATCGGCTAGTACACGATAGCGGTGCATATCGCAGCCAACCGTTCAAGCCATCCTCAGCGGCAACGATGCCTAAAGAGGCGAGGAACAAGAGAGCTCGCATGATGACGACGGGAAAGCAGGCAAGACCAGCGCAACCCTAGACAGTCGAGGACCGAATTCAGTGTACCTCGAGCTTTTTATAGCGATTCGTGCAGGAACATCAGAGATCGACAGATACTAGGATTATACATTTTGCGGAGTGCTCATGTTCAGGCTAAAATTGATTTCAAGGTCAAACCGAACCGACAATATCCCGAGGATTTCAGGCTATAGTCGCTGGTACAAATCGCGGAGATGCAGAGTGCAAGGAGTGGATGCGCCGACTTCCCCGCAAATACTTAGCGTGGGGGTCCGCGCATCCTTTTGCAAGGCGCAGTGAAGATACTAAGAAGAGGAATGATGAAATGGGTCTCGTAAAAATAATTGGACGATTTGAAGGTTATTCCATTCTCCCCCACGGGCTATCTCTTTGATTTCCTCTTAATGACCCCAGGCCCTGACTTGTGATGCGATCGGCGCAAGAGTCCAAGAAGTCATAAATCATCAAATTTCCATGGATTGTGTGGTATGTACCGAACAATACGGACATTCTTCAAAACCAAGTCCGGGTATGATAGGTTTACTCCTGGCTGAGGATATCGGAGTCACCGGCATCCAGAACGGCCATGACGGAGCAGCGGAAGAGCTTACCGCAGGCAGTGCCAAGTTCAATCTATACAAGTATTAGTCGATTCGCTCTCCGGGATCTCTTTTCAGGAGATCCCATCGCCGAGCAACTTCACTCTCCGAAGCGGACTGTGCCGACTTCTTCTCTGAGTAGCAAAGCTGGCTTCCAGCTGCGACATCTCACGCAGTGAGAGTCGACTTGGGTAGGGTCGACGTACGTTGTTGCCATTGAAGTGGTGCACGGGAGTCTTGGCGAGCATGGCGTAGTACTCGAGCTCGGACTTGCGCAGAGGAGGGCAGTTGGCGGAGATGAGGATGAGCTTGGCCTTGCCAGAGCGAAGAGTCTTCATGGTAGACTTGTTACCCATGGTGACTTTCAGAGAATTAGCGATTTTGCGTGATGGTGATTGTGCGAGTTGAGGTGGACTAACCCTTGCCGGACTTCATGACGAGGGCAAGGCGGGATGAGATGTTTTCTCCAGACTTGGTCTTGGCCATTGTGACGACGTGGATGGGAGAATTTGTTTAAGAAGAGGGTGATGTGGTTTAAGTGTGAAGAGTAGAAGAGAGCTTCGGATGTGAAAAAATCAACCACGGAAATGGGCTCACCGCCCGCCCATTAGCGAATTGTGGTCCGTGGGGTCACTGACTCATTTGGCGGAATATTTCTTCGTCTTTCTCTTCTGTTCTTGTTCTCTTCCAACATCCAACCCTCAAGTCCAAATGACTTCCCAGAGCAGTGCTCCCACTGCGCGACTCCGTCAGTCTATGCCATATCCCCCAACTGTTTTAGACGGCTACTAAATCCCGTAGAGAGAGTCGATTCGCAGCCGGAGAACCCATTTGCCCGCTTGATTGAGGATCAATCAATTGCAATCATTCCGTCATTCACACTCGAATCTGGCGATATATTGTACAATGTTCCCGTTGCCTACACCACTCGGGGTGTCCTGTCACCAAAGGGTGATAACGTCCTGGTGATCTGTCATGCCTTGAGTGGCAGCGCTGATGTCGCAGATTGGTGGGGTCCTCTCCTGGGTGGTCCCGGTCAGGCCTTCGATGTGTCACGGTTCTTTGTGGTCTGCTTGAATAGTCTGGGCAGCCCGTACGGCAGTGCGAGTGCGGTCACTTATAAGGATGGCAAGGCTGAAAATGGCTACTATGGCCCTGAGTTCCCTCTGACCACTGTTCGTGACGACGTGAACATTCATAAGATGGTTCTGGACGATCTTGGTGTCAAGCAGATTGCAGCAGTGGTCGGCGGCTCTATGGGTGGTATGCTCACTCTTGAGTATGCCTTCTTTGGCAAGGATTATGTGCGTGCCATCGTGCCAATTGCAACTTCTGCCCGCCATTCTGCCTGGTGCATTAGCTGGGGCGAGGCACAAAGACAGAGCATCTACAGTGACCCCAAGTACGACGATGGGTACTATTCCTTTGACGACCCGCCGGTCACTGGCCTCGGAGCGGCTCGCATGTCGGCGCTGCTCACCTACCGCAGCCGCAACTCCTTTGAATCGCGCTTTGGCCGAAATGTGCCAGACCCAACCAAGCGGCAAAACATCAATGGCACCGAGAAGCTGCCCACACCTCCTAATGAGCACTGGGCCATTCACAACGATGGTCACCGCGGTCGCTCCCAGAGCAGACAAAACTCCCCCACGCCCGTTGCACAGACGGAAGTTCAGTACATGGACCCGCAGTTCTCTGGTACCAAGATTTTGTCAGCCCCGACCCCAGCCAAGACTGGTCCTACTGGTCGTCCGCGCCCACCGACCTACTTCTCGGCGCAGTCGTACCTCCGGTACCAGGGAGAGAAGTTTGTCAACCGATTTGACGCCAACTGCTACATTGCCATGACCCGCAAGCTCGACACTCACGATGTGTCCCGGCAACGTTCCGATCAGGAGGCAGAGGACCCTGTTCGCGACGCTCTTTCCCGAATTGAACAGCCCGCCCTGGTTCTGGGCATTGAGTCGGACGGTCTCTTTACATTTGCCGAACAGCAGGAGATCGCCGCTGGTATCCCCGACTCACGACTCAAGCGCATCGACAGCCCCGAGGGCCACGATGCTTTCCTCCTGCAATTTGAGCAGGTTAATCGTCACATCGTGGAGTTCTTCCACGAGGTTCTGCCCGATATTATGGCTCATTCTAGTGCCGAGGGCGCTGCAGCTTTGGCCAGTGTCAACAAGTTGACGAAGAACAGCACCTTTGGCGAGGCAGAGGTGGAGGACATTACCGCATGGTAAACTCCCTGCCATAACATCAGTGCATTTCGGCGCAGGTTTTTCTGCAGCCACCCCATGTCCCTCGTCCCAGGCGTGGAGCCCCACCCAGCCGTATCTGTTGACCCAGTATATTCCGGCGTGGGCTCGCGCCCTGGCGGAGGCCATGGCGCACTAGGGGAAGTAGAGGTTGCAGATCTTTTGTCCGTTTCGCTAGTCAGGGAGATGAGCATCCAACTGCCTCTCTCGAATCTCACTGGGTTTTGTCCATGCTGAGATGACTGCACAAGAAGCATCCAACTGCTCTCCATCAGGCCCACCCTCTAGGTCACTGTCTCTGTGGGAGAAGACTAACCTTGGGGGTCGATGGGTCATTTCATGAAGCCGGTATCCGGCGAAATCTGGAAACGTGCTGCGACAGCGTGTCGCTTTTACTTTTTGAATATAAAAAATAGACATCGGGCTGTATAGAGGCCTTTTCTGGTCTTATCTGTGCATTTTCACGCAAGTAGACATGGTTTCATAGTCGGGTGAAGCACCTGAAGCACATCTTCTCCGCCGCACACCCTTGTACGGGATCTACTGTAGAAACACTTCAGCCTACCTTTCAGCCTACCTTTCAGCCTACCTTTCAGCCTACCTTTCAGCCTACCTAGGTACTCGCGGAAGCGGAAGATGTCCTAGGCTGGACGTGTAACTCGTGTTTGCCCCCATATCCCCGTCCAAGTCTCTTTGAGCTCTCACCACCCAAAAATCACGGCGTCAAAATCGCTGCCTAAAGTCCAGCCGGATGCCTGTACCCAGGTAGGCTACTTGGGAAGCGGACTGGTTTTCAGTTTCAATTTTTGATCCGCAATTATTATCATTATTTCTAAGCGTGGGAGGATGAGATTATCACACCAATGCCCGGATTCGACATGGCGCTGTATTCTGTTCATTCCCTACGCTTCACCCTGTGGTCAAGAGTAGACCTCGAGACAAGATGACAATTATACTTCCGGGTGGATAATACTTGTTCATCTCGTAGTTTTGAAATGGAAAAACCTCACAAGGAAAAGCTCACGGCCTATTAAGCTGCTCGCGGCGATAGAATAAGAGGAAACCGAAGCTGCAAGAATAGTAAGTAAAGAAGAACAAAAAGGGGAAATATTGACTAACCTAGCTAGAAGCTGGAAGAAAAGCGCAATCCAGAACCACGCACTGCCAATTTTATCCACTGACGAGCCCACGGCCGGAAAGACGCCTGCTGGACCGACCTTGTCGGGCGCGAATCCACGGGCACAAATCGTGGCGATGGATCCAAGAGACTGCGCAGCCAATAGGACAAAGCAGACGTGAACCCTTGTCAATGTCTGTAAAAGAATCATCCCTAGACCGACTTGTTGAATCTCATCGAGAACGCTAAGCCATAGCCAGAGACATCTCGAGATAAGGGCTCCGGAAGTCAGACCCCCGGCCTATGGAAGATAGTAGCCGATATTAGATGTTCCCTACCACGTTTGTGCCTAGCGCGGTGCACCGAGACTGAGGCCAAAGACGGGTAAGATCTAGCTGTGCTCCTTGGACAGAAAGCGGAAGATGAATAGCACGATAATCCAAAGAACAATAAAGAAGAAGACAACCAAGACGAGGACTTCCTATTTCTTGGCGTGTTAAGAGGACCAGAGGAATAACCAGTTTCGACCGTATATCGTAGACAAAAACCAGTTTTGAACGATGACTATGAAGAAGAACCAGAGAACAATACGCCGGCGGAAGAGGGAAGTATAGAAGAAGAGGATCTTTCCGGGGGATTAACGGTAGTACTTAGGCAGACCTAGTGCCATAAGCACTCCAATAGTAAAACATACGGCGGCAATAGGCATAACCACGGCCGTAAGTCTCTATGTACTTAAGGCAGCTATTGAAATGCCTTCAACTTCTACTGCAGTGACCCTAGAACTCTAGAATCATAGGACAATAGTATACATCTGTTGAATGCCTTAAATAAGACTTACGCGGAATATCCAATCCTTTACGGGGACGGTACCCTAGTCACCAAAGTTGAGGGCAAAGAACAAGGAACCGCTAGAAGATACGGCGGCATAGACGCCCGCGGCAACGTTTTGGGCCTATGCTCGACCAAGGGCCGAGAGGCCGAATAGTGAAACGCCAATAATAGTAAATGCAATAGAATATATAAACCAGGGGAGAGTAAGGACTATCACGGACGGGAAGCGGTAAAAGAGGAACCACCAAACAAGAGAAGAAAGGCAGTAGACTACTACGATAATATAGAGCTTTACTGTAGGCTCGCCTATTTGGCCAACCAAAAGGGTGATCTAGGCTGAATTCGTCGCGATGATCTATCCGAGACCCAAGAAGAGAGCGTAGACAGGCCAGTTCCCGACACGCCATCTCATGAATCTTCGAATAGCAATGGGTCTCTTGTACCCTAGGCGAGAGAGCCATTGGTCGATACCGTCCGATCCATTCGATTCCGGCTAGTCAGGGGCATATAAGGTGTGGTTATACGGCGCGTCGTCAACAGCATAATCCAAGCTAGCTCCAGTCAGAGGACGCTCTTTGGGTTGCTTTTTCAACTGTGCGTCGGTGTATATATCAAAGAACTTTCGCTCGCTCTTCATCAAATATACTTCGATACAGTGATCTGTAGCCGAGTTTTTCTTGTTAAGGTTGGTAAGCTGCTTTTCAAAGTGCCGCGTGAAGTGACCCATGCTGTCAGTAAAGGTCGGGTCGACCTTTTGCAGCTGAAAGACGGGCTGGTCGTGATCCCCGACAACGGAAGGCAAGGAAAGGACGGATACACCCCGGGTGCGAGCAACAGACGTAGTGTTACCAGAACCGAGGTCATCAGCGAGTTCAGGTGTTCTCACCGGAGAGGAATCTCGGGAGACAACCCGCGATGAGCCTGAGGTCGATAAGTTAGACCCGCCATGAGAGTGATTATTGACACTTCCAGGAGATGTGCTGAGATCGTGAGATCCGAGGGCCTGATTGACTGCCGCCATCGCCTCTTCGGGAGAAATGTGGTTCTCCTGCGACGTAACAGCGTCGTCTTCTTCACCGTCCGTTGTATCACCGTCCATAGTCCGATCGGACATCTGACTCTCGCGTAGTGACTTCTTGACGAGACGTTTCCTGCCCTGTCCGGGCCCGGATCGTCGACCGAGCGATAGCTTGCGACCCAGAAAGCTGCTCCTGTTGCTGTCAACGTCCTTCATCTCTTTAAGTTCGACTGCCTGTAGTTGTAGAAGGGAAGGCTGAATGGGCTGCGATGTTCTCCCTGGTGATATATCCGAAAGCTCTGCCATCGACTGATTTGATACCGGGCGGGACCTTGTGGAAAACTGCATGCTCTGCGTATCCCAATATGTCTAAGATTCTCGCGGCGGGCCTCCCGCGATGTGCCTGTTTTTCATATGATAGATGTTGATTGCTGTTCGTTGCAACACGTCGAGTTTTTGAACCCACTCAAGGACGGGGAACCGCTGTTTAGCAGAGTTTGCGCGCATCTCCTCTCGGCTTTCTTAGGATGAGTCCAAAGCGGACTCGATGGCAGTCCTCAACTGGTGCAGTAGATAGCGAGCCGAGTCTGATTCCACGGTATACCACCAATCAGGCATCTGCCCGAGGCCTCCAATGCGAGAACCAATTCTAAGAGCGCCCTTGCGGCCAAACTCAACGGCAACCAACCCGAATAGCTCGTCTCGAGATGGGATCAGGGCAAAATCGGCACCTAAAAAGACGTAGGGAGGGAGGATCGTAAATTCTGGCCTCGAAAACACACGGCCTAGGAACATTTCTATGATGCGCTCTAGCTTAATAGCAGCCAGTTTGCTATAAAGATCTACGATAGGACCGATATAGATCAATTATACCTAGGGTCTAGCAGATAGGATTCCCGGCATGACATCCGCAATTAAGTCTATACCCTTCTGCTTCGACCACCGTCCCACGAACACTAGCAAGTTAGCGTTGGCGTCCTCTTTTAGACTAGCCTATTTCTAAGCCTAGAGCTTATTATTGATATATTCGATGTTAGACTAAATTGTGACTTGCACTTCCGAATCGTTCTTTACGGCGCCTATATCGGAGGGGTCTAGATTAGGAAGGCTGCTAATGCTATTAAGGCTCCAGAAAATCGGATATCGGGCCTATAAGCGCTTTCCGTACTTCTCAGACACGCCTACTACGCCAAAACCGCGCTAGTAAAATCGCAAGTAGCTAGCGCTAGTATATAGTAGGTTGAAGACATTTCCAAATTGGCAGTATTTAGTCGCTATGTCAATAGGAAGATTGAACATAGAGTAGACCTCTTTCTTCTCTATCGGAGTTCTTAGTAGCCAAAGACCTTAGAACTCGGCATTGTGTAAGGATAGGCACACAGGAATAGTTCGCGTCGGTAGTAGGTATAGTAGTGCTACGTACCCATAGAAATCATTGATATAATAGAGGTCGATCGAGGGTACTCGGTTGATTGTCTCTACGATACACTGATTCCAAGCCGAGTAGTAGATTGTACTTTCAAGGTTATCTATACGGGGTAGATAGGGTTCCGCTTTGGTCTGTTGCCGGAAAACCGGAGCATCAAGAAGGACATAGGTAATGTTATCCACGATATAGTACTACACTTTCACTAGGTAGGGCTTATCTAGTATCGTCACTACGAAGGGTTCTATCGGCGTATCCTCGGGGTAATCGATATCACCGACGTACGGCACTACCTAAATAAGATTCTAATGCTTTAGGTTCTAGGACATAAGCTAGGCCATAACCCCTAGACTACCAATCTTGACTTTGATTTTCTAGTCTTAAATGTCGTACTCTATAGTAGCAATCAATACTATACGTCGTTGGTCGATCGCTCCCGCCACGGCAATTCCTATCGGCATATCCTTTTCTAAAAATAGGTTCTCCGAGTCATTATATCCGGCAAGCTTGTCTTTGATTCTACGATATAATAGTATCGGCAGTCTATCGGCCTTAAGGACATTACCGTCTTTGTTGAGCTTAACACGATAGAAGTTTCGGATAAAGATCAAGACGCTAGTCATAGCCGTAAGGATTGGCACAACGGAGAGAAGAATAAAGAGAACGAGCTAGGCCTATCTAGACCCGACGGGGGTTAGTTGATACTTTAGGTTACTATCATTAAGGGAGATAGTCTAGCTAAGGTATAGGAATAGAGGCGAACTAGTTATGTTAATCACGTTGGACGAGAGATAGGACGGAGGAAGCTTTTGTACTACCGATAAGTTGCCCACGTTACCGTAGACCTCTATATTGTCCGGAATACCACCCTTATCCGTACCCCAGATATTCAGCTATCCCACGGCCGGCTATTCATAGACGAAGTCGTAGTCCCAAGTAGAGGTCTTCAAGTCAAATTTCATCTCGTTGTCTAGTCCCGCATCGTAACTATACTAGTTATATAGACCGTTGAACCACAAGTAAGGGAACCTTCGAACTACATGTTCCTCCTAGTCATAATCACCTTCCTAGATATAATCGCTACTCCTAGTAAGCCTCGAAAAGTATTGTACGCGGATGTAAGTTCCCTTCTACCCTTGCTTGTCTGTCCCGGTCTAAGGCGAGATGCTAACAGTCGTGTTGCCCCCCGAATATGGCTTCCATTCGGACCAGGTGCTCCCAAAATCGGTCGAATACCAGAAATTGTTAGCGCCGGCGGTATTATGCTAGACATAGAATCTATCGCCAGATTTGTGCACTAGGCTAGTAGAGTAATTGGACAGCGGGGATATCAGGGGGTTATTATAAACACCGATGCGGAGCAAAAACTTGTCGGTTGAGTTGGTATAGACTCTAGATAAGGAAACGTTGGCGACGGTTAGTTGGTGAATCCCGTGATAAACATTTTTTAGGTTGGCAGACCACGTCCAAACGGTCGGAATCTCTCCGACAAAGTTATTGCTAGTCATCCTAGCAGAGATCTTGGTGTAGTTAACACTAGATGTATCAATCGAAGCGATGATACCTTTCTCTGTCGTGGAGTTCAGGACGATTGCCTTGGTAATACGGTCACACTCCATTTCTTTGGAATATCCAAGCTAAATAGGGATAGTTTCACCTATATCTTGTGAAGACAATAACCGAGTATCATGGCCGGGGAGGAAATCAGTGACGGTAGGACTAGGCTCCACGAAGCGGTCGCTCTCCACATAGACCCGGTATTCCTACGGAAGCAACCTCATGCTGCGGACGCATCCATAGGTGTTGTTGGGACCATCTTGTTGGAAGCGATGGCTATGCCTACGAGCGGGAAGAAAAACGAAGGCAAAAACTCATGGAGAGGGGAGAATCTAGCTATCCTAAACCCCCAGCTATATGGAAGCTGGAGAAGATGGGAAAGCGGTGAGATACTGCCAGTCATGGCCTCACCGCTTTCCAACACATCTTCTAGAGTGAGCTCCTCATAAGGATAGAAGAGATTCTTTAGTCTGGTCCCCGATTCAAATAGAGCCAATAGTACAACATCTTTATTGCTACAGTTGCCGCCATAGGATTCTGTCGTGTTTCCATTTTGATACACGAGCCACAAAGTTTGATTACCCTGGGTTGCCTCTTTCTGAACCCCAGGGAAGTAGCCTCGCAAGACCGACCACAGACCAGTGACCGTCGGAGTGGTAGATGAACCAGGAAGGAAGATGTCTTTTGTGAGTTGGGAGATCGTTTGGACAAACAAGCCATCATTCGCTACCGGATAATAGGTTCGAATCTCGAACATACGCTTCATTATGTTGCGAAGTGGATGGGCAGGATTCCGCTGATCGTATGTGACGGTGATATCGTTGTAGCCACCCCGTCCCTTCTGAATAGGGAAATCGTAGAACTTTGATGTGTTTAGATTGAAGCAGCCATTTGTCTACCATACGGTCTAGGATGTTATAGGCTACCGGCCGAAAAGATAGTTCGATGTAGTAGCATCGAACACGTATATTGCCTACTCTTCGCCCCACAAGATTAGGGGAATCCCCGGTAGCTCCAATGTGATGATATATAGGCCCAAAAGGTACTTATCCGTGCCATTGTTGACCGTAGGCCAGCGGAAATTATCTTGGTTGGAGACGCCATACATATGCCTCGGATCCAACTCTCCTATAAATACATTAAGAAAATCGTTTGTTACCAGTATTTTATTCCATGCTTCAACGAAATCGGTAGGCAAATCGAACCCCGCAACGAGGTTACCGTCTATTCCTAGAAAACGGGTCATCGAACGGTAGATTGTATAGTAAAATGCCGAAGCATCCAATACTTACATCCTATCGTCTCTTAGGAAAGCCGACTCTAAGGTATTTATCAACCTAGCACTAGCGCTTATAGAGTCTAGACGCTGATTCGGCTAACGTCCTCGGCTAAGGTAGAGGCTACCAAATCCATCTCTAGATATAATCTCTCCAGGGAGGAAGAAATTGTTTTTCCCCAATTTCTTCGCGTACTCACGGTAGACGGAGGTCATCTCGCTTAGGGGCCCAAGGGTTGCTTAAACAGCCTTATCAAAGCGGAAACCGTCGATATCCAGACTTGCGATCTGTAAGCAGGAATATCGAGTAATGACATCGCGGACTGGCTTGTGCTATTCACGTAGGCGATCCTACACCGAGGCGAACTTTGTAAGCTGACGCTGCCAGTCGGGGAAATTACCGAACGCCTCTAGTTCTCCGTACTGATCAAAATCACTATTATAGCATCCCTTCAGATCTTCGACTCCATCGGATGTCAATAGGAAGCCAGTCTCATTCCAGAATTTGGGATAGTTGTATGTTTCATTGTACTCGTTCCCAAATTGGAAATCGGCGTATTTTCTCTCGGTAACCCATTCAACTTTGTATTCTCGAGCTTCAAAATCGGCCGAACCGTTCAGGTGATCTTTGAACCCGATCAGATTGCTTAGTCTATATCATAAGATAAGCTTATGAATACCCGAAAGATCTAGAGTTATGCCGAAGCGTCGACTTACGTTGATAGCGTATTATCTACCAACACGTATATGTCCCGTTTGTGTATCTCCGTGATAGTCCGTCTCCAATCCTCCAGAGAACCGTAATGCATGTCGAGGAGGGTGGTATCAACCGGCGAGTAGCTATCGTAGGCCCAAGGCAGGTTCATCAAATACGTCCCGGCAAAGTAAATGGCCTACATAACTCAGTCATAGGTGTCTTCTAGAGTCGGGTCAACCCACCTTAAACCCCATGCCCTAGATATAGTCCAGTGTGTCTATCAAGCCATCCAGATCACCGCCGTAACGCATCTGATTAGAGTTGACCACATGCTCAAAGGCAGTCCCATTGATGTCGTCATTCGTTAGGTCACTATTAGATACGCGGTCCAAAAAGATTGTATAGACAGGGAAACGCCAGTTGTCTGGCGATGGATGATACTCATGGTCTGGCCATGCTCCCCAATAGTCGAGTGGGCTCTCAGCGGACTTGTTGTTATTCAGATTATAGTCAACGAGTGACTCGTCGTAAGGCCAGCACAAGGCGTAGATACTCAGAAACAAAAGTATGACACACGCTGAGTGCTGCATTTCCTGCTGCCGGAAACTCCAACGGCATAAGTCTTGCCAACGAATGAAGTAAATTTTATTATACCCTGAGCAAAAGAGAGAGCGGGATGAACGAAGGAACAAGTGACTTGTCCACTTGAGACAAGCATTCCGGATTGAAAACTTTCTACGAGTTTAAGGGTCTGTGAAACCCTTATCGGGCGAAACGGATGGATGGCTATACTCCGCTATATTCCGCTGGATTTTAATATGATATTAGCCGCAATGCTACTACAGACTTGGCCAGACTATATCGATCGATCCACCGATGACTTATCGCTGGCACTGAATAGGCGCAATTTATGTTCGTGTCTTAGACAGATCAAACGAAGAATTCAATCCGAAATTGTTCCCCATGCAGCCTGCAGCAGCTGCATGAGCACCCGGTGTGGCCGGCACCTATGGAAGAGAGTATTTTCTTGGGGATTTCTACCTACTTTTTACCTCTCTATGTAGATTGTTTTTCTCCATTTTTCTTCCTCTGTCTCCTACCATAGCACAAAGCAACTCTGTCTGTTTTGCGTCCAACTTCTATCACAATTCCAGGAAGATTGCATGTATCTGTTCACGCCGGGTTCCGAGCGTTGCCCCACAGTCCCCGATCCGGTGTGAGGCGCCACAAGCATAAAACTGAATCAGCAAACGTCGTTGTCAATTAGGGTACAAAATCGTTCTCCCAGTTTCAAAACCTAATACATACTTTGTTCTAAATCTCGCATTGGCTATCCCCTCGGCCTGCTTCACTATTTCGACCTATTGTACCTCGACCCATAACGAATCTGACATTTTGTGTTTTTGATAGATAAGGACCGACCTGCGAATGAGACACTGGGAAGTTAATTTTAACCCGGTGGGACTCTTATTAGGAAGATGTCTTGCAGGGGATCTACAGGGATCACACAGAGTCATTAGTAATTGTATGGCAGTCTTTCCGGTGCTGGGGCTGTAAATGAAGATGCCAGGCGCATCTTCCCGTTGGGCCAAAAGACCGTTATGCTGACCCACAACGGTCAACATGCCTGGACCCGATACAAATGCATTGCGTAGGTACTCGTTGTAAAACTCAGCTATAGGGTAGTCATCAGTGTCGTCGTCATAGGGCAGATGCCTTGGACTTTTATGATAAGCAATATCATAACCCTGATGTCCGAGTTGTAGGAAACAGTCAATTGACATGACTGGAACCGCTTTTATATGCTAGTCTAAGTAAAGTGGTGTAAATAGGCGAGCCAAACGTTGCGAGCTGGGATGTATCGATAAGACATTTAAATTTTCTAAATATAGACAGACCCGGAAGACCAGTGATAGGTTTGGATAGTTAACTACTTAGCATCAGAGTGACTGAATAATGCTTGGCGGGTGCAGAATAGTGGTGTAACGCAGGTCGTGGGGTGAAGCGGTGATCAGTGCTGTACCAATGGAGCGCCATTTTTGGCCTCAGTTTCACAGGTCCTCATATTCTGATTGTAATCTCACTTTGATACTCTAATAACCTTTACATGCTGGCCTTGAGAGGAGCAACACTAGATTTGGTACCTTCAGCTTTGCATTTCTCAGGCCATTGAAGGCCTGGAAACATCGGGCCTTCATTTTGCATCAATAGACTTGCGACTAGCGCCAAGCTCCCCTTTACTATGGAGGCTGAAAAGCTTCCGAGAGATTTGGTAACTTTCCTACCTGAAGTAGTATCAGATCCCCGGGATGATGGAGCTTTGTTCGTAAGGTCGGCCATGGACACATCTTGATCTATGGAAGGCCCCCGGGGATCTGCTAGAAGAGAAGGTACGGCGACTCATTTTTCAGCGCTGTATCAATGTTAATGAGTCACCCACTCAGCGGAGAGGTCATCGAAGTAAAACCAGTGTTTCAGTGACTCGGCAGGATGATGGGAGGCGATGTCAGAACCAGACAGCGCAACACTGGGTTTGCTGATCTGGGCGATGAAACTTTAGTGACCCGAATCATGGCTCAATCATGGTGAACGCTCTATACATGGATTCGAGAGTTTGATAAAACGTATCTTCACCTACGGCAAAAGCTCTGAAATCGACTATATCGTCGAGTCTCTCTATCCACGGTACATCAACAACTACCAGAGAGCGGCCCCGGAGGCGGGCAATGTCATAATAGATTGCAACATCGTTGGACGAAGTCCGTCTATGAAAAGCACTCCGATACATATTGTTTTAATGCCTAGATGTGTGGCCAGAATCAATGCGCAAGACACAGAGTATACCTTGCACACCCCCAATCAACAGGCATCATCCGGCGGTCAGGTAGAGACCAGCTCTATGAACCACCTAGGCATACTACTGCATTTGTTATCCGGATCATAGACAAAGTAGATCAGTTCCGACCCGATATCTTCTATCTCCACCTGCTTATGCTTGAAAACATCCGCTTGAAGAAGCCGCTCTAGTTTATCTACAGCGTTGTAGGTTGTTTTATGGTAGGATCCTGTTTTGTAGGTTGTTTGGGACGATAATCGTCAATTGCGCTCATTGTGGCCAAGAAGGGATTGCTGGTCGGTGTTATCTCTCATTTCCAGCAAATGTGACCCATAGGTATGGTCAGATAGCAGTCACACTCCACACTAAGGTATGTGCCAGCGGCCGGTTTCATTCGCACTGACATGTGGCGCGTGCATGGCGCTGGCACCGGCCTTGGCAGAGTATTTTGCAGATTCTACAGGGAGTGCTACTGTGTATAAGGTGCAGTTACGCGAATTTGTATGTCTAAGCGCAGCTGAAGGGTGGAGATGGGGCCTTTGTGGCTTGACGAGTTGTAGTCTTGATTGTGGCGCTTTGAGAATTGGGAGGCTACTGGGGTTTGTGTAGCCGATTCGCCAGGGGAGCAGAAGATAAGCATGAGACGATGCTTTTTTATGTGATTCACTTGATCTAGTTGCAGGAGCAGTGTAGGGGTATGTTAGACTCGGTATCTTAGGCTCGGCCACAATTTTTATTCGGGGTCTGCTTTCCCATAATCTGTAGTCCAAATAAGGAGAAGCTTATTGATATGAATCATTACAGAATTAGAATTGAATATTGTCTAGAAATGGGAGGGGTACAAGAAGAACAACCCCACCCAAAAAAAAAAAAAAGAAAAAAGGAACGTCAGCGACAAGATTCGGACTGGGATTTGTTAGTTGGAGGTCTTTTGGACTTGAATGATGACTAAGCTTGCCTTGCGAAGGAGAACCCAACAGATAATTAAATATTTCATGAACACAGCAGATGCCTTAAAATGTCCATACTATTCAAGTCAGCCCAACGATCAACGGCATCCACATAGTCTTCCGGCAGATATAGGAAGCTACCTGCAAGTCCTAGTACATAGACCAATGCTTCCAACTGGCATGCTCTCACTGACTGCCTCAAAACCTGCCTAAGCTTCTTTTTTGGCCACGCTCGCATGGCTTAGTTGGTAAAGCGCGTGACTAGTAATCACGAGATCCTCGGTTCAAATCCGAGTGCGAGCATTTCATTTATTTTTTCCTTTCAGGAGTCTGCCCTCCAACCCGTGGCACACTGGCGAAGAGAGGAAACCTCGTTCACCTTTTTTGCCTTTTGTAGAACAAAGGGTGTGTTTAACCGATTCGCTATCGTTTGTATAAGTAGGTACATACCGCCGCTTGGATCAAGACCAAGTTACTCATGAAAATTACTTATTATATTGGACCCGTTGAGTGGACCTTATTACCTGCAACAGAAGTCTCTTAATTACGAGGAGCAGATAAAACCCACCGGGGCAACCCATCACGCGTCGTCACATCGGGCACCGAAATGGCCTGAGTCGGTGGTCCTACTAGTGCCGGAGATGTGTGGAGCCCTCGGCTGTTGTTGTTATGAATTAACGTCGGGTGGACCCCTAGTTGGTTAAAAAGAGGGAAAGGGTACAATCGCAGGCCATGGGCACTGCAAGTTCACTGACCAATGGTTTCTTTATCGTAAACAACAAGACAAAAGAAAGGAGAAAAGCGCACCGGGTCCAACAAGTAGCGCTGTACCCCGAAAAAGGGGGCCGTTCGCAGTGACTAGTAGAGTCTAGACTTTCGATTCGATGATCTTAAACTATATTGAGTATCGGTTATCGTCCCAGTGCACAAGCTGTGGGGGAATCAAGTCCTCCAGTCCGGTTTGATATTTCAATATTTTGATATCTAGGCTACCCAGGGATCCATTTCAGGCTCGTATAGACCCATTTCAGCCTTAATAGCAATCCCATGACGATCCCAGACCTGAAATGAACTCCACCACATGAGCAACACGACTTGATTAGCGCCCTTCTTTATCTTCTTCCCTTCGCTCCACCGGGCGCTAAATCTGAGCCCTGGTCATGAGGATGAGGCTGACACTTGGAAAACCTTGGAGTCTCCATGTTCTTCTCTCTTTACTTTTGACTCATGTTGTGTCTTTCCATGTTCCACTGCACATCCCTCGTTTGGACCCCCCCCCGCATACCAGCTCCGTCGCACGGCCAACGCTCTCTTTGTCTACAACAATTTAACGTCAGAAAGAACAGGAATCTGCTCTGCCTTGTCTCGTTGCTCTGGAGAAAGCGCTTCGATTGTTGATTCTGTTGATTCCCCTTTGTCACATTCATCCTATTCTTGGATCCGAGGTGCATAGCCGGCGTTGGCAGGTCACTTCCATTGCATACTCTTGAAGACGAAGATTCTCTTTCAAGTTCAATTGCAAAGTCAAGTCCCTACCATCACTTTTAACGGATTGACTTGGTCGAACATCCGTAAACAAACCCGCCATCTACATCCCCCCAACTTTCAGCAAATACTGCGCTCTTGTCAACCACAATGGAGCGCAAGCTCTCTGAGAAAGCCAACAAAATGCGCCAGCGCTTCACTTTCTCTCGCGGTAGCCAGGGACGACGCCGCACTTCGTCCATGAATTCGTCCCGTGCTACAAGCACACCCAACAGCCGCCCGCGCTCATCCACAACCCCCGTCTCGTCCAACCCTCCCGAGATTGCGTGGCACAATACCGGCCCCAGTCGATACTACGATTTTATCGACGAGCCTGGATATTTCCGTCCTGTCTCGCCACTCATCAGCCGACAGGAAATTGAAGAAGACCTCGAAGACGAGATTATCCACGCCTGCACGATGCTGGTCCACGACATCGAGCAAAAGCAACCGACATTGCCCTTTGACGCAGGAGTACGCTCCAACACCGGGCGTTGCAGCATCGTCCAAGCTTCATCTGAAACGCACTCCAAATTCCAGGACCAAATCGCTCATGTTTCGCCTCACAGGGCGGCAGCAAATGAATTTACCGCATGCAAGCCTATGCATGACTCGGGTGTTGCTTTCAGTGCCCAGTCTTCAGAACGCTGTGGCCAATTCGGCCGAAACAGCTTATCAGGCACCGGTGCTTCGACTGGGGCTGGGAGATTCTACGGGCGACGGTCTTTGCCTGAAGAGCAATTAGAGAGGGGTCGCCAACGTGGACAGAGTTTCGCTACCGATGTTACCTCGCTGCGTTCGCGCTCTCGATCCCGTACTTCCAGTATCGACATGTTCCCCTACAGTCCCCCGCAATCAAATGCACTGTGGTCACACGCAATTACTATGGATATTCCACCGTCTGGAAACCTCTTTATCGAACCGGAATCATTCCTTGGCGCAGAGGGAATGACCTGGCTCCGGGCCAATGATGACATGCAACGTTTCGGTGATACTACCAGTCCATCTCAGATCGACGAGCAGGTCGTTCCTCCTCCCGCTGCCGCCCCACTCCGTTTCTACAGTACACGCGAATTGTCATCGGAAAAGACCCTGGGTCCAAGTCTCCACGGCGGTCTTTCTGTGCGCAGTCTTTCATTCGATGAAGAGCGGGACTTCCCCTTGGACAATAATATGCACGACATCTATTCAACCCAAGCCTACAATGCCCAAACCTTTTATTCTCTGGTCGTCTCTCCAGATGCAAATGCTCAACCCCGACATAAACGCAAGCGGGCCTCGGAGCTGTTCAAGAGACTAGCCGGGCTAGGCATGCGACGGAAAGGACACGACAACATCGAAAGCAGAAGGCATATGGTGGCTGCTACGTGATGATTTTGGAAAGCCTTATGATACTACATCGTTCTTCTCGCTCTTGTTCTTGATTAGGGAATCATATATACCCAATTTATGCTCCACATTCACTTCCAATGATTGTTTACTTGTTTTTATCGATAGTCTAGTCCTTCTGTAAGTCATGGAACCACTGAAGTTAGGATTGCGTTGATGTCTCACGTTGTGAAACTTGCATGTTATAGTTGGTGGGTCGTCCCTTGCATAGGGTAAATGACATTGAGGGATGACACGAGGGTCTCTTTTGTATTGTCTTTTATAACTCCATACTCATTAAAGGACATGTTTCAGATGAATCTGTCGCCACTTCGCGTCTGTCCTTTGCTGAATCAACCAACACCTCTCACCCCAAATGAAACACTGCCCAGGGGTGAAGAAACACATTCCCGATCAGAAAAGCCTAGAATACTTCCCTCATTGTTCGATGACTTATCGATTCTCCAATTCCCGGTACGGAACCAGAATCTCTCATGAATAACAGCGTCCCGATTCATCGCACGTCGCATATTCTCAACCACAAACTTCATAGGCACGTAGAGTTTTCAAGTCGATATATTCCATCACATGTCTCAACACCACCACGAAGACGATGAATCGGTCAATTGCACTTCCGTCGGTCGGAACTCAACTCGCCGTCCCGTGTTTTCATCGGGTAGTTTCATCCTCACATGGGGCCAGAGGGAATTGTGTAATGTTCTCAAATGGTATGTGTCATCTAGACCGTGGGATTCCAAATTATCTCCTTCCAGTAGCAAAGGGTCGTATTTCAAGGAATAGGCAAAACGAGATGCGAGATGCTTGTTCATCCCTTCCTCTTGTAGCTTTTCTTGCATCTCTGATGGAACCGGGAGGTAGGATTGATACTTTCGACATCTTTGCTCATATAGATAGGACTAGTCCAGGCGCGAAGATTTGCGCATGCCCAGGTGGCCAAACGAGACCAAAGCATGTTCGATCTGGAATATACGAGATGATGCAGACTGATATCCCTAGGGGAAACGTACCTCATCATCCCAATAAGGCGGGAAATTATCCAGGTCCTTATACTTGTGCCAAAGTGGTTTGAGTTGCTGGGATGAGAATGGGTCAGATATGTCCAGCATTGTACTCGGTGATCCTTACTTCAAAAGCCAAACTTCGAACGCTCCGGAGAAATGGTTGCATTTCCTTCCAGGTAAGGCCGTGAATGTTAGCAGTCAAGGCTGATATTAAGTCTTTTCGTCATCATCTATAGAAGCGCCCATGTTTACGAATGATTGTTCTGAAGAAACAGATACTGTTCATGGTTACGCTTCAAGTGGAGAGTTATACTATTTTGAAGTTTTTAAGATTGACCTTGTTTCAGTCTATCGTGGATCTCGAAATACAGGGCTGTAAAGGGTGTTGTCATGTATCATTGGTGATCTACATGTGCAGTTGCGGTTACTTTATTTCAAGGTCACAGTGTCTAATCGCTGTGCTAGTGGAAGCTTGCAATATCATTTGGGATTATATTAGCCCGTCTTATCATAATGCGTGGTAGGTATACCTAATTCTGTCTATTCTAAGGTTTGTGGGATCTCGATGACCTACAGTGCGGTAAGATGAGTGCCCAGATGGTTGGTTATAACGTACCTGGCGAACGACTCGAAGGTTTGATCCATGTTACACGAAAGTGCCCAGATGGTGATACTGCTTCGCTATTCGATGTTCGTGGGTGCTTCCGGGTCTATCTACTGGGATGAAGCAGGGGATAGGCAGCGATGTAAGAAGCTACGATATCCATGTCTGTAGGTTACTCGATTAGCAATCTTGGAAGTGTTTATTGGGATTCCTAGAGTGCCCAGGTGGGCGTGACTGCTGATTTGGTGCAATTAATGGGGATAATCGCGGGTTTACCGACTATTGATCAGAAGAGGGTATAGATATATTGTTCTTCACATTCGAGTAAATAAGAAAAAGCAGAGTGGATGTCCCAAACACCGCCAAAATGCAATGTGCAGTGATCATAGTAAAGAGTTAAACAGTAGGAGAAAGATAGTCACAATGATAGGTATCTTCTAAAAGGAATCAAAAGCCAGGCGCATCCACTTATCCTCCACGATAGCTCATATTCACCTCATGGATCTCTCACGCTCCACGACGAGGGCGTTTATTATCACTTCCCATCCTTGGCCCCCGTCCATTTCCATCACCGGTGTTGTCATCTGGATTAGGACGTCCACGCTTGCGATGTCCGGAGCCACCGTCACGGTGATGGTCCCGGTCACGACCGCGGTCACCACGGCGCTCACGTTCACGATCTCGGTTTTCGTTGCGGTTGCCCCGGTCTCCACCACTAGAGCCCCAGCGGCGAGGGGTATTGGTCTCATCACCGGGCGGAGGAGGTGGTGGGGGAGGGGGCGGAGGTGGAGGCGCTCCCATAGAAGACGGCGGGCGAAGACGACCTTCATCATTGGCATTGCCAGGAGCAGGCCCGCCAGCGTCGAGTGGCCAGTCATCGCGATCACGTCGGTCTCGGCGCCTTGCCTCTTCACGCGAACTGTTTGTCCGACGCAGAGTCTCACGAGATTCAGGGTGGCGTTCTCGATCGCGCTCCTTCTCTTCTCGGCCAGCACCACCGCCGACATCACTTCTGCGGCTGCGTTCACGGTCAGAGTCACGAGCACGACGTTCATCACGTCGGCTACCACCGCCACCACCGCCACCACCGCTGTTGGCGCTCTCTTCACCACGACGCTCACGCTCACGGTCCTTATCACGATTTCGATCGCGGCCGGAACGACGGTTATCAGGAACAGCGTCATCAATTAAATCCCCTCGGCCGGAACGGTTGCGTGACTGGCCATCGTCTTCGAGTGAACCGGGCCCCGTGGGCGGACGGGACGCCGTCTGTGGAGAAGACACGTTGCCAGCATCTGATTGTCGATTTCCACCTCTTCCGCGGGCAGGAGGAGTGGCAGCGCCACGCTCAGCAGGGTTAGTTGTCTGCTGGAGCATGTTGTTGATGCCGGCAAACCGCTTGTCCCCACGTCCACGTTCCCCACCAGGGCCACGGGGACCTTGTTGCTGATTGATTCCCCCTCGAGGACCAGAGGGAGGAGTCATTCCCGTTTGCGGCGTTTGCTGAGATGTGTTGTCATCGACGATATTGCGGAGTCGATCAGGGTGGACACCAGATGCAGCGGGGCCCTCGGAGGGGGCAGCAGCGGCAGGAACAGGAACAGGAACAGGAGCAGGAGCAGGAGGGGCAGCAGACTGTTCGGGACCCCCGCGCCCACCTTGTCGGCCAGGGCCTGTGGGCACCTGACGATCGGGAGAGGGTGCTCTACCGTTGGGCGCGCGGCCAGAGGCATTGCGCCCGCGAGGGTTTCTCCCGCGAGGCCCAGATGGGATCTCGGTTTGGGATTCAGGTTGACGCAGCCGACCGTGATTCAAGTTAGGGCCCATGCCGGCATCTCTCGGGTCAGCACCACGGTCTCGTGGACCCCGAGGGAATTCGTCATGGCGCGGAGGCAGTTGAGTAAAGTTGGCGGGTCGTCGATCGTCGGGAAATCGCTCAGGGCGAGTGGGTAGATCAGATCTTGGGGGCGACAAAGCACGCGAAGGCCGATCAGGCCGCATGGGCTCTCCACGACGAGGGCCATCGCGAGGGCCATCGCTGGGGCGCTCCAGGAAATCGGGCATAAGTTCATCACGGGCAGGTCCATCACGGCCATGGAATGGGTCAGGGCGCAAACGACCAGGGCGATCAGCAGCCCACTCCTCTCGTGGCACACGGCCATCACGATAGCGCATTGGATCGTCCGGTAGAGGCCTCATACCAAAGCGATCACGGACATTTACAGGACCGTCGAAAGTGCGAGGGTCAGGGCCTCCGTGACGAGTCCGCGGGTTGAAGTCAGAATGCCTGTCTCGCCGGTCGTCCATTATCACGTCAGGTCGCGGCGGTAGTCTGCCATCGCCATGTCGAGGGAGACGACCTGACTGCTGACGCTGTGCCGAAGGACGTTCGGCCTCTGGTCGTCTCGGGATATCAGATAGGCGACCCGATTCAGAGGCCCGAGAGCCTGGCCGGGGTCGCACGGGAGGCTCGACCTGCCCACGAATGTCGGGGCGGTCATCGTTATCCGTATCCATAGCAGTGGAAGTTCCCAAGTCGGCACCAGGCTCTGCTGATTTTGCGTCTTCTAGCCCCTTAATAGAAGCCACACCAGCCAACTTCACATCCTCAATCTCACCATCCTCAACTTCCATCTTGCCCGATGCTTCTTGGTTCGCTCCGGTGGTGCTGGTGCTCGATAAGTTAGCCGAAAAGTAACGCTGGCGGTGGTGAAAATTATAACTTACTCTTGGCCGGATGCAGGTTTGAACTCTGGAGCTGACGCATTAAGCGAACGTGGAGACTCGGAGCGTGTCTGCAGAGTACCACCCTTAATATCGGCCGGCGGTTGAGAGCCGGACTTGGGCTGCTCAGAACCAGGTGCAGCTTTGACCATGTTGAATGCTTGAGGAAGCATCCACTTCTTCTCCCGGCGGTTGAGATCGCCGATCAGAGAAGCTGCGGGAATCTTAACATCGTCTCGCTCGTCGTTCTTACTGAGATTGTTGACACAGGTCAACATGTCACGGCCGATCCAGTTCACGGCAGGGAAATGCTGAACGACTGCCTTGAGGACACTGATCGCGTTTCGAATGTGCATGTACTCGCCCCCATTGAGGCAGGTCTTGAGCGCATTGGAGAACAGGCGATGCCACTTGTAAAGAAGACGACGGAAATCCTCAAACTCCAAGAAGGCCAGTGGGACGCCCTCAGGGCCCACATTCTTAGCAAAACCCGGGAGATCTCTCTTGGAACCAAAGGCCTCTCTTTCATAGACAGCCTTGTCGGCATGCCAGCGAGAGAGATCGCGCAAGACTTCATTGAGGAACCGCCCCAGATTGTCAGCTTCTTTGGAGGTACACAAGAAAATGAGGGCCGTGAGTCTTTGCTCGCGGAAGAGCTGATCGAGCAGGCCGACGGTTCGGAAATTGGGAGTGCCCGAGCCGTGCAAAAACTTTAGCACCTTGAAACAAAAGAAGGCGTCGAGTGGTGACAAAAGCAGTCGAGGAATGAAGCACTGCTCTAGCAAAGCAATGTTCAATGCATCATGTTTGAGACGCATGCCAGCAAACCACTGATCTTTTTCCTTCAGCAAGCGAGTGCGAGTTTGGCCGTATGCAGTCAAGTGGTCCTTATTTTCCCGGAGGAGTCGATCCCGAAGATCTGTAACAGCCTTCCTATCTCGGTCCTTGCGCTGAGTACCAGCCAAACTCAGATCCGATCGGTCGTTAGAGATTGTCATGATTCGCTTTTTCAGCCGTCCCATCTCCTCATCGTAAGATTGACCGGGAACGTGTACATCGTAAAGAGCCAGTTGCCAGAAGGTTGCGTAGAAGTGTGCACCGACCACCTCCCAGATGTGGGCAGGCAAGGCAGATTTGACATTTTCAATGAGTTCTTGCATCACGGGGTTCGAAGATAGAGGCATAGGGGTGTTCTCGTCTTTGTCAAGTTCCATAGCTGTCTCTGCAGTAGTCTGTTCGGCCTTGGGTGTCTTTTCTCCATTGTCGCCAGTGTCCATCTGATCCTCTCCACTGGGCCGAGAAACATTCTCGGTATTTTCCTTGGCCGAAGACTCTGTCTCTGGCCTTGGTGCCAAAGACTCCGTCTCCGGCTTTGGTGGCTCGACCTCGGCGATCTTTCGGGAAATACTGGCTCGGCGAATCCAGAACGCGATCTCCGGCTGAATGCCAAACTCTTTGACGAGAGCGGCAAAGTCGGGCACGAAAGAGTCAAACTCATCTATTGACAGATTGCTCCGCAGCAAGTCCAGGTATTGAGTGAGGATTCGGTGAATCTCATCGAAGATATTTCCGAGAAGTTTGAGTTCCGATGAGGGCTCCTTGAAGACACAGGTCAATCGCTCCTGGGCAATTGCGACGAGGAGTTGACCTGCGAGTCGGGTATGAGTGAGCGACTTGATCAGTCGCTTGGAAGTAGTTTTGGACTCATGTCGCTTATCCAGGAGCTGCAGAATAGTTTGAGACTGCAGGATCTCTCCACCTGCCATAGCTTGGACTTGGGCATCGTTGAAGTTGTTGTCTGTGATGATGCCAGCCATGGACACGATCATTTGTTCCAAAACAATTAGGTCAGTGGAGTTATTGTGACGCAGCTGCTCCACCACATATTGTAACAACGGCGTAGGATCCATGATTGAGTACCGCTTGAAGGCTCGACCGGCAAAAGTGGACAAGGCGTTCAGCCATCGGCTAGTGAGCAAACCACCCTCCTGCAAACGACTTCTTCCTTTCTGGCCGAGAGAGTTGATGAGTGACCAAGTCAGAATATCGTATCCCAGGTTGGTGAAATAGCGCGCACACTCGACGACAACTTCGATAAGGTTTTCGTACGATTCGATCTGGCTGATGGCGACGTTGATGACAATTCCGGGGTTGGCGTAGGCAATCTTGGCCAGTGCACGAGCCATGGGCCTAGTGTTGGTTTTGCTGAGTCGCTTCAGCACATCCTTGGTCTCGGCCCTCGCCTGGTCAAAGGCAGATTTGATATCTGGCAATCTGGACGTCTGGCCAGAGTACCATTCTGCATACATGTTGTACCGGACCTCGCGAGGGAAAAAGCTAACAAGGTCAAACACCTCGTTTACAACGCCCGGGTTGGCTTTGGTCAGACTGACAGAGGGCAGCAACAGGCGCTTGCAGAGATCCCTCCAGCGAGTTCTGTTTTCGTCGGAAGAGTCCTTTGTCAGACTATCCTTACCGATGCGCGCCAGCTTCGTCAGCAGACTTGCATCCTGACCAATCTTGTGGCCCGAGAGGTTGAGAAATGAGGAACAGAGGGCGAAGACATCATCCACGGACTGGCAGACTGGGATGTTGTGTGACCACTCGTCCCAGTAAAATCGGTAGGCGATACCTTCGTTTTCGTCATCCGTGTCCAGTTTGGGCCATCTTAGGGTTCGTCGTGCCGATGGCTGCGCAAGCCGCAGCTGGCCCTTCGGGAGACCAGACTGATCCGTGCTCAGAATTTGTCGCTGCCCGGCGAAGTCTTCTTCGGGGAGAGGGCGAAGCGGTGAATAGACCTTGCTCAGCGAGTGATGGATGATACGGTGGATGAAATCAGGAAGTTCGGGGAAGCCGTCCATCACCCAGGGGAACTTGCTCATGATGAACAGGGATTCAGGAAGGGCACCAATGAGAAGGAAACTCTTCAGAAGCAAGACTTTTTGATCAACGGGTTCGGGTAGACCATCCTCTGTCTTTCCGGACTGCTTGTCGGCCTCTTGATCTTTTGATGGAGTGGCCTTGCGCGAGTCCTCGCGAACACGTGGTGGTGGAATCGTGTCGTCCGACAGTGCACCAGCAAGCATGAGAGCGTTGACTCCACCACCTGGCCGGGCAGCCTTTTCCCTCTCCGCCTTCTCGGTCATCTTCTCGGTCTTCAACTCCTCCATCGTCTCATCGGGTCTCCAGAGGTGAGAGTAGAGGTCACGTAGAGAGATGAAGCCCACTTTGATGAGCAACGCGGATAGATAGATAAGGTTATCTGGCAACACATCATCCTTGGAACGCACAGAAGAGGCGTAGAATCGCAGCTTGAATCCAAGAAGCTGTGCTGCCACTCGATTGCCCTTTGGGGGCAGTGTTCCTGTTTCTTGAATCCATGTTCGCGTTGCTTCTTCCTCTTCAGATAGGTTATTGGTTTCTAGAAGCGATTGGAGCCTTTCTTCCTCCGAAATCGGCTTGCGCCCAATCTCAAAGAAAGCTTGGATGCCGACCTCTCGCACGCGGTCCCAGAATTTCCGATCGCGTTCCTCGTTTGATTTCGTAATGACAGCTTGCTCGTCTTCCGTTGTGGTCCAGCCTGCTGATCCTGGAAGTGCCCAGTTCGGCAGTCCGGAGGAGTGTAGCGTCCGCTGCATGCTGTGGGATAGGTTTTCTTTGGGCCACCAGGAGCTGGCTCGCAACAATTTGACAAAGAAGCGGTATTGTTTAACAAGCACCGCAGCGAACACGTCCAGTGTCACATCTAGAACTCGACCAACATCCATATCAAAGGCCCCAATCATGGCCTTTACCCTCTCAAATGTATCTTCCACCACTTCGCTTGTCGGTGGCTCATTGCTGCTAGTGGTGAAGAGCTCAGTAAGGAGCTTTGAATATCCCTCCGACTCTTCCCGGAGAAGATTGTAGTTGGATTGGCGGTAAAGCAGATTGGTTTGCTTGCGAATTCCCATACGCGCAAAGGTCTCACGAACCAATCCTAGCGATTGCAACAATGGCGTGTCGAGTTGGAGACGCATGAGGGCAGGGGATATTCCAGTCGCAAACACGAGAGGCTTGAGGGCGGGGTCGGAGGTGTTGGCATCGGTGATGATTGAAAGGGTGTCCAGGAATAAAGACTGTGGATCTAACTGTGAAGAGGAAGCTCTAGCGTCTTCGTCTTTTATTGACACATCCTGAGACGCGGCAGTCTCGCCGATGATCTCATTGACAGCAGATCCTGCCTCTGAAGGTGACAGTCGTCCATAAATTGCAGATCGAATGAGCTCCTGGTAGACCGAAGCTAGACGAGCGAGATTCTCTTCCACCCGAGCTGAAGTTCCTTCTTCCACAACCTTTTGCTTTCCGGTCGATGACCATTCCTCAACGGCTGAGTCCGTTACATACTCGTAGTCGTAGGGAGCTGGAGGACCGGATGGGCGACTCGCAGGAGCTTCGGATTCGGTGTGGGAACGAAGCTGAGTCTGTGACTGCGCGGCCGGAGTATTCGTTGCTCGAGGCGGGCTGGGCTGCGCCGCCGCAGACTCACCGTTCGGTTGCGCAGTCTCTGTGCCCTCCCTTGATCGGGTCGGAAGAGGAGGAGACATTGCGCTGTGCTCCCTGTGCTGCGAACTCGAAAAATTCTGTTGGCTTTCAAACGATCCACGGCGAGAATTGTTTCGACCACCGCCACGGTTCGAGTGTCGGCGCGACCGATCGCGCATATCATTTGGTTCTCTGGGTGGGCTGGATTGATGCCCGTTATGTTGCGCCATATTGAGCGTGCTAGGACGATGAGGTGAGGGTCGCAAGGATTCGTTGCTCGCCGAATCACCGGACCAAGAGCGCTCACCGCGCTTTCGCTTTCCACCCTGCCCGGGCGCCATATCAGTAAAAGTGCCGGCTCAGACGCGAAGGGCAGAGATGATGGGGTGTGATGTCGAGAAGTTGTAACTCATGGGGGGTTGAATCTGGGGGAGACCGGACAATAGTCAGCAATTGAGATCAATGCGAGAGAGAGAGCACGTGCATATGTCATGTCAGATAATATGGGCAAGAGAGTCATACCAGCGACAAAGATTCATTAAGAAGAAGGTGGAGGAAGAAAGTCGAGATGGGAGGATGGCGATGAAAGGCGATGCCCAGGTGATGGCAGGAAGCTTGACCGGAGTGAAGATGGGTCCGACCACTAGCAGCCTGAGGTGTCGACTCTGGCATTCAGCGTGCTTCAACGTGCTACTCCGCAGTTTATATCCTCATTCATTCTTATTGTTTGTTCTATTGTTGTTATTGATTTTTCGTCCGGTGCCTTCTCACTTGCTATTAGCTATTGTGCTATATTAGTGTTTTTGATCCGTTGATTTGGATGAAGTGACCTATTCGTATCCCATCCTTTGTGTAGGACCTATACCCACCCATCTCCAGCGCTTATTCAGATAAACCAGGCTATTCTTGATCGGCTCAAAATTGATATGACGCTAAATATTCACTTGGACCCTAGGAACAATTCTTTCAATTCAACCGATATTGGCAAATATAGTGACTATTCCGCGGTCTTCATATGAGAGAGAAAAGTCCCCTATTTCAGGCCAAGGTCCTTGGCCTCAGTCGCAACAACCTCAGGCATCAAGTCAATCAGCTTGGGCTGCTTTGGCTCCCAGCCAAACAGCTTGCGAGCACGGAGGGAATGGCCACGGGAGTTGGAACCCCAGGCATAGACTCCAGTGGGATCGAGTTCGATAATTTGAGCATCATCCAGGGAGTCGACCTCGGCGGACTTGATGAGCTTCTGGGCAAAAGCCTCCTTGGCAGCCGCCCGCTGAATGTCACCCCACACGAAAGGACCGTTCTCAGCAAGGTAGTAACCCTCGTCTCCCCAAGTGGCCTTGCCACCGCCGGCCGCCGCCGCAGAGCCCAATGCCAAGTAGACTTGGCTCAAATCCTGGACATGAACCTGGTGCCAAACATTTTCGCCCTTGCCAACGAGGAAGCCCTTGCCGCGCTTAATAACTGCAGCGGACAGCCTGTAGGCCTGGAAGCTCTTAGTGTTGCCAGTGCCCCGGCCCTTGCCATAGATACAGGGTGGGCAGACAATCGCGGTGTGAACGCTGGAAGGATCACGCTTACCAGCCGCAATGATGATTTCATCCACATTGCGGTGGAAAGCGTCCGAGGGCAGGTTGAGGAGCTCGCTCACGCCTTCCCAGTCGTTATACTCCTTGGGTCGCCCGATGCCGTATGAGCAAGCACGCTGGTCCTCGATGGTCAGGATGCCGGTGCCGGAGGTGTGAATCAACCAGAGAGGGCGCTCCGCTGTATGGTGCTCAGATCCTTTGGCAATGGCCTGAGCTGCTGCAACATGGTCGCAGTCGGCAAAGTCTGGAAATAAGAGTTAGATGCCACGCGATCATATTCTGCAATTGCAAACTAACGGAATACGATGTCGGCATTCTTGACTTCTTCCTCGATGATATCGGAGGAGTCCAAGTCACCGAGAACAACCCGGATGTTCGGGTACTTGCTTGTGAGCTGGGCAGCCTTGTCCTTGCTGCGGACCAGAGCCGACAGCTGCCAGTCGGGATGGGCGTTGGCAATGACGAAAAGGCCATCACCGCCAATGTACCCTGTAACACCAGTCCTACGGAGACGATAAGATCATTTGCCAGGCTTACCAAGTGGGTTGACCTACACGAAGACCTTGGGAGGAGCCATGTTGCAGTTGGATATGATGGAGATATGTATGAAATGAAACGGGGGAAATGGGGAAGTGCGGGAGTGAAGCAAAGATCACGAAGTCAGAGAAGTGGGACATTTTAGCTAGCTAGATTAGAAATCTATACTTTGCTTTCAAATCAGTGGAAACTTCGTCCGAGATGGGCCCAAAGTGGGGTGGTGCAGTGGCAATGCCAACCCTGAGAACTATGGCGTTCCCTTGAAAGTCCTCGTTACTTCTACTTAAAGTCTGGAACTCCGACATCTCATGATAATCATCGCAGTGAAGCAGCGATTAGTTAATGGCGTGTCTGTTGTGTAGCTTCATAGCTGCCCCGCATGATGTCACAGCTTCGGATATGTGTAGCTCACATTCGGATATATGAAGACACCGCAGCACGTCGGGGCGGTGTGGGAAGACGTGCTACGAGAATTACTGATCACAGCTCAAGTGCCGGTAATGTACTTGTGTAATTGGCTGCCTTCAATGTATTCAATGCAGACGTATTCCATGCAAATCCCGTCGATAGCAAGATATCTGCACTCAAGCGTCGAGAAAGAAAGTGATATGTAGAGGCAATTTGAAAAGGTGCAAAAGAAGTGATACTTCTAGCTCGCTCAGGCGGTGGGGTTATTGGCCCGGCAGGGAATGACCGCCCTACTAAAATCACATGACTTTGCTTATTCTTGATTCCTGATTTCCAAGGCTGGGACGCAGTCCTTTTTCCCCCTGCCAAGCTTCCCTTCTCCACATATTCCCCAGATATTCCCTCCAGTCATCATCCATCATCATCCATCATCTTGGTCATCAGTCATCCTCAATCATGTCTGTGATCACTACTCAGCACGATTACATTGTCTATCTCCTACCACCTCTCCAGACCATCATGACTTCTCAAAACCTCTATGACTTCTCGAGACTTGCATAACCTCTCAGGTCTTGCATGACATCTCATCCACCCTACAAGGCCCCGCCTGGCCTGTGGAAATGTGAGTCTCTCCTTTTGATGCAGCCTCCGTCAATCTTTAACTGACCTTATAGCCATTCTTTAAGGCTTTTGTCCTCTATAGTCCTTCTTGTACCTCTTGTCCATTATAGCCTTATACCTCTGCTATTCCTTGCTGTATTGTGGCGGATTCTCAACCCTAGGACAATCAACGCAGAAGGAATAGCTTTGGTCCTTCAACTTTCGAATGCTACGACTTCTTCGGCTCACCCAATTAATCTCTTCAAATCCTTCCTCGCTCGACTTCCTCTGCTATTCCTTGCTATGTTGTGGCGGGCTTTCAAACCTCAGGACAATCAACACAGCAAGTAATGGCTTTGGTCTTTCAACTCTCGGATTCTACCACTTCTTCGGCTCACTCAACCTCTTCTGCTATTTCTTGCTGTATTGTGGCGGGTTTCCAACCTCAGGACAACCAATACAGCGCCCTGCAAGATTCCGGTCCGTGGAGAGGTGAGTTACTCCGTCTCGTGCAGCCTCATTCAACCTTTACCTGACCTTCATACAGCCATCTTTCAAGGCTCCCACACACCTCCAGTCCTTCCTCATATCATTCGATGTTTCAGTCAGCTTCAGGAATTCATTCTCAAAATTGGGAATGAGCCTGAATTTGACTCCTGGGTGGGGGTGCGGTGCCGTAAACAACTTGGCAAGCTCCAAATTGTATCGTGCCACTTTCGAGATGCGACCTCGCCCGGCCGTTGAATGACTGGCGCTGAACTCCATCAAAGATTCGCGCGCCATGGGAGAAACCTACCACACTACTCAAGAAAAAAAGAGGAATTGCCAGAATGATTGAGGTGTTGGAAGAAATACCCTGAATTAGGAATAAAAAGAAAGTCTTAAAACCCCGCTTACAATATCTCCTTGGCCATGTAGATGTTGCAACAACCTCCGATGTAAACCCTTATCGGGAGGAAGGTCTCCATCTAAAGAAACTCTGGACCTTGGCGCTTTTTGCTTACCCTTCAAAGCAAACATTGTCACTGTACTCGACATTGTACCCATACATAAAAGCAGTCAATCATCGGATATCGCAGTTCAGTCCTGGCCTTTTCTTTTCCGATCCTCGTACACCAATAAACTTCCCCCTTTTCCAAACAATATTGGGTCTTTTACTCCCGACAACTCACGAGGTGGTTTGTTCCACATCCCGTACATATCCTTACTCGACCAGCAGCTACGAGACCATGCCACAAGCTCTAGGACATACCCTCGCATCACCCGAGCATATCTGCCTAGACTACGGGTGCTCGAATTGGCGGATCAGTACCCAAAAAGCCGCAGATCTATACCGCTCCGGTACCAAGCTTTGGACGAGAGGAGATCTCAAAGACATAGAACAACAATTGGGCCAATCCTATACAATGGAACGATTTTCAGTCCGTCGAATTGATAGAAGCATGATCCAGATTTCCAATCCCTTGTTCCAATTACAGAATCCTATCTGGTAGGTATAGTATTCTAACCCAATCTTAGCCTATAATCTTAGTTTTCTTTAGGAAACCCCTTATCAAGTACAAAGAATATTGGCAACTTGTGAAAACACAACCCAACGGTCTAGTCGAAACCTACCTATGTTCTTACATTGTGGATTGGAGCAATCAAACCGCACGAGACTTTCGAGAGCTTATAGCACAGCCTATGCAAGTCTTTGACGAGAAAGACTTGTTGTGGCACAGAAGCACGACCTACAAGCAATTAGCCGCCTTGGTCCAAGATTTACTCGGTACCAACATTGTGAAGAAATTTCTCTACTTCGGGCTCGGTAATTTTTGCCGCTCCGCCCCTGAATAGCTAAAAAAGCAGCATGACTCTTAGGATGAGTCCTCGGATGTGAACTATGTGATAGGCTACATAATCCAGCATTCGATGGCTCTTACTATCGCTCAACTCTGTAGCAATGAAACAGTGCCATTACTTGCTCAGGACCCAGATTATACAGACGTCGCAGAAGAAACCCTAACCAAGAAGGGATTTGAGATTGTTGGACCTCATGGTGTAGGAGGATTCGCAGAAATCGACGAGGAATCAATAGTGATGTTAGCCTTTGCTGCCGCCCCAGTTAAGCAGATTATCGCCGATCTTGCTCGGCCTGTGCTTATTATTTCCACCGGCTTTGATGTCTTCAATAGCAATAAGTAAGTTCGCTTTTATCGTTCGAATCTGTCTAGCTAGGGCCACAGAAAACCATTGACGGATGCTGAATCTCCGAGAACAAGGCAGATGTGGCTTGATTATCATGCCTATAGCCTTCCAAGCCATTCTGATGATGTTGGAATATGCGGTGCGTTGGAAGGATTACGTTTGTATAGACGAAAGCAACCTCTGGATTCGCAAGGAGCCTGAGTCCAGGACCTTATAACTAGAGATTGTAAATCACAAACCATCGCAAATATGAAATAGATATAGAGGTGCCTAAGTAGCAAAAGCTAAGCCCGAGCTCGAAAGGCGACAAGAGCGGGGTAAATCCAGCCCAGGACTCATAAACAGAACCTAATCACCCTTCCACTCATATCAGCGAACCTGCTCTTCAAAATTCCAAAATGGTCTCAGGAAGCTGTGCCTGTCGCTATATCCACTACACAACCACTACGCCTCCCGACGCACTAGTCAACTGCCACTGCGTCGAATGTCGCAAACAAGCCGGAGCTCCTTACCAGGCCTGGGTGTTCTTCCTGGCCGATGCTATGGAATGGACTGTTGAGCCTACTAAATGGCGGTCGAGTGATACCGCTACACGCAGCTTTTGTCCTCGCTGTGGCTCGACGATGACGATGCGCTTGGATAATGACTCGAGTGTGGCTGTTCCTGCAGGGACGCTGGATGATGATGGGAAGATTGGAGGTCTGCGGCCTGCTGCTCATATCTTTTTGAAGGAGAAGGCGTCTTGGTTTGATGTGCCTGATGATGGGGCTAAGAGATGCCAGGGTCGGGATGAGTAGTGGTGTTCTCTTTTGCGATCAGTCCTTCAAGATTCGCACGTACGAAATTGGATGATTAAGTCACGTATTACAGTACACACGAGAATATGGAAAGTGGCTTAAGATGTAAGGACCTGATAGGAAAGAGGAACTATAATGGCAACAAAGGGGAATCACGAGGTCGTGTTCAGGCTACATGTACAGAATCAATGCAATCCGTCAACCTGATCAGAATGTGCTGGTGGCCAGCCGGCTGGCAGCGTTGCGTGCATCCAGTCGATCGTCATCGTCCTCCGTAATCGACCCAACCTGGCTTGTAGATCGCACACGGCCCTGGCCAGACTCGGAACGACCCTCATCTTCCTCTTCATCGTTCAATGTAGGCGCTGTGAAACTGCCACTCATGCTACGACCCGCGCTGTCAATACGGCGTGGGACACCGCTCCAAGCGTCGCCCTTGGGACCCTGGCTTGATGCCATATTAGACCGGCGGAGGGCAGGGTGTGCTTCGCGGCCCAGCCGGCTCAAGCCACCAGAGGCATCAATGGCGCGGATATCAGGTCGGACGCTTTCCAAAGTAGCCAGGGTGCGCCGCTCGGCTTCGATCTGGCGCAAAGTATACTCGCGCAGGCTGAACAAAAGGTCATTAGTGGTCCGGTCGAACCAGCGACGCTTCTCCTGGAGCAGGTTTGTGGTCACGCGCTGGGTGCGCTTGGTCAGATAGTCCTCGTGGCTCTGCGCCTCTTCAAGGGCGTTGATTGCCTCATCGACTTTGTCGGGGCGGACAGATGAGCTGACCTTCAAGCGGTCCGCGGCAGCACGTTTACTCTGCGCGCTCTGCCGAGCTTGAAGAAGTTCGCGCAACAAAATGTGCCGGTTGGTCAAAGTCTCCTTGACGATCAAAGCGTCTGACGAGTGGTAGCCCAATGGCTCACCAAGGGTAGTAGCCTCAGCAGTCGCTTGGACGGCATGGAAATCACCGACGGTCTGAATAACCTTGCCCAGTTTACGGTAGGCCAGGCTCAGACCAGGATGGGTCTCCTGCACGTGCATCTGCCCCAGCTTAACGCCAAAGTCGGTCTCTGCCAATCCTAGTCCTATACGAAGGAGCATTAGTTGGGATAATGGAGACCAAGAAGGAATTCGATAACGCCGTACCTCGACGAGCTTTCACGATCCGGTCAACCTTGTGGCTCGAATCCATCGATCCCAGGTAAAACAACTTGACAATTGGACGAGCAGCTTGAAGCTCGGGAGTGTCATCGGGCGGTGGCGCAAATTGCTTCAACATTTTGCGTCGCACGCCAGTAGCAGGTTGCTTCATTCGCAGCACCGGGCTGTAGCCAAAATCACTCTCCACAAACAGCACCACCTCGTCATCCTGAATGAGGATCTCATTGCTGAGCACAGAGTTGAGCCATCGCTGCATAGACGCCTTGACCCTAACTTCATCTTCATCGGTACCTGCACCAGCCGGAGTCACTGGTGGTGGCACGGCGGGAACAAACGCCTCCGGGTTCGCAGAAATCAAGTGGTCGGCAAGCTTGCCGAACTCGGAGTGGGTGCGGCGAACGTCGCGGTACTGAGTCGTACGAAACTTGGGGATGTTGGTCTGTATAGCAGAATTGAGAAGTATTAGCCATTGCTTCGCGCGCATCTGTCTTGATCATGGAGCCGACCCACGTGGACATCAAAGCGGAGGATGGGGTCCTTTTTCCCCGTTCTCTCCAGGCCAGTGATCTTGGCCTGGATCTTGTACACAGATGCTGGAGGCCGAGAGTTCGACTGCCGTAGCCCCGTCTGATACCGTGTGGGGGACTGTGACTGTTGGTCTGCATGTGGGGATTGCTGGGTCGCGAACGGAGGCTGCTCCTGGGGGTAGTCCGGGTCGCCTAATTGAGCGCTCTGCAGCTGCGCAGAGAGGTCCTGGGTCTGACGTTCGGCGTCGTGGCCGCCCTCCAACCCCTCCGAGGATTGTGCCTGTCCCGGTAACGGGGATGACGGGATGTCACTCGTGCCGGAGGCGGGGAACGTGGTTCGGTCAGCGCGCGGAGAACCCCAAGGGGAAGCGCCCGCAGGGTGGTCGGGGTCGTTAGAGATGGTAGAGTAGTCCATCCTGGTTGACACTGGATGCAAGGAGCTTGTTCACGGAGAAGGGGGAGAGCTGCTGATTCATGGCAGGCGTCAGTATTAATGGCTGGGGATCGACCTCCACAATGTTCTTCAGGTAGCTCCAAGGCAGCTGGGAACTGACCTCATGCAGCTGGGGACGAAGCAAATAAGCTAGAGGCGCATGACAAGTTGTACAACCAAATTCAAAGTAGTGGATTCACTGGGTAGTCTGGGCGAGAGTTAAGTTGACTTGATGGAGTCGGTTACGTATGGACGAACTGGAAGGCGCGCCAAGCCCGGCTGAGTGGCCGCTCCGCGATTCCTTTCTTAGCTTTAACTTCTACCATTGGACCACAGCACAATCCCTATGTGTTCTCCCATCTAATTCACATAGCGCTTCGTTGCATGATCGCCATCTTCGGGCATGGTCGTGGCTCCGTTGTTGCGCCTCCCTCAACCGGGAATGCGTTGTATGGGCTCGCATTATTATAGGACTCAAACCAACCATCTTAAGAGCCTCATCTCTTCTCAAATTCGGCCTAGATATTTCTCTACATCACTCTCAAGATGGCAAAGTGACGCATTAGACCGAACACGCAACATTGGGATCATTGCCCACATCGATGCGGGCAAGACCACTACAACCGAGCGCATGCTGTACTACAGCGGCTTCACTCGGCGCATCGGTGATGTGGATGAAGGCTCAACTGTGACTGATTTCCTGCCCGCCGAACGCGCGCGTGGCATCACTATCCAGTCGGCCGCCATCACCTTCCATTGGCCCCCTGGAGACGCCAACGGAGCTTCGTCGAGCCCGCCAGATCAATCTTTACCGCGCTCAGCACACTCGCATACGATCAATCTCATCGATACGCCTGGGCATGCGGATTTTACATTCGAGGTCATGCGGTCCTTGCGTATTTTGGATGGCGCTGTCTGCATCTTAGATGGTGTGGCCGGCGTTGAGGCGCAGACGGAGCAGGTCTGGCATCAGGCAAGCACGTACAAGATTCCCCGGGTAATCTACGTGAACAAGCTTGATCGCGACGGTGCTGCTTTTGGACGTACTGTACGCGAGGTCAGTTCTCGCTTGGCTGTGCACCCAGCAGTATGCCATATTCCCTGGTTTGATGGCGGCAATGGGCCTTTTGTTGGCATTGCAGACGCTGTTAATCTCCAGGGCCTGCGGTGGAAGGAAGGGGAGGACGGCCGCGCGGTCAAGATGATGGATCTGCAGCAATTAGATGCCGAGGAGCCGTCTCTGGCAGAGGAGCTCCGTCGAGCGCGAATTGCATTGGTTGAATTGCTGAGTGAGCAGGATGAGATTATCGTGGAGAAGTTCTTCGAATGCAATGAAGACCACGTGGCTATCGAACCCATGGACATCGTTGACAGCCTCCGGCGGTGTGTGCTTGACCAGACGACTCGAATCGTGCCTCTTTTCGCTGGTGCCAGTTTCCGCAACATGGGTGTCCAGCCATTGCTAGATGCCGTGGTGAACCTGCTCCCCAGTCCACCTGAAGCACCTGATCCTGAGGTGAGTATTGGCGGCGTGAAAGGAGGGCTGCGGCGGTTGCTTTCCGGTGACTTGATCGTGGAGCAGAACGAGCAGGCGTCTGCCCCGTCGAAGGGCAAGAAGAAGAAGAGAACAATGGCACATGCCGATCCAAAAGAAGCGATCGCCAAATTGCAGAGCTGCGCACTGGCATTCAAAGTGGTTAATGACCCCAAGCGTGGTGTATTGGTCTACGTGCGGGTATACTCTGGATCGCTGGATCGCAACAGTCTGCTCTTTAATACAAACCTGCATCTCTCTGAGCGGGCACCTCGACTGCTGAAGATGTATGCCAATGACGCAGTTGAAGTGGACTCCATTCTCGCCGGTCACATCGGTGTCGTGGTTGGACTCAAGCATGCTCGGACTGGTGATACCCTCGTGTCCTATGCAGGTAATAAGGCCACACCCCCGGAGCCGCTCACAAGCCTTCAGCTGCGCCCAATCGATGTGCCTCCGCCTGTATTTTTCACTAGCGTCGAACCGCACAGCCTGAGCGAGGAAAAGCGCATGCAGGAATCACTAGCCTTGCTTCTCCGTGAGGACCCCAGTTTGCATGTCAGTGTGGACGAGGAGTCAGGACAGACTCTTCTGAGTGGCATGGGCGAACTTCATCTCGAGATTGCACGGGATCGTTTGATCAATGATCTCAAGGCCAAGGCCTCCATGGGTCGGATTGAAATCGGATACCGAGAGTCTGGCCTTGGCGCATCTACTGCCGTTACGAAGATCTTCGATAAGGAAATCGCAGGCCGTCGCGCCAAGGCTGGATGCACTGCTATCGTTGAGCCTTTCAGTGGGGAGGATGCTTCCGATGTTGCGGACGAGGACACCCTTCTGGCCGAGACGCTCGAGGGCAACCAGATTATTATCCGTGCCCCAGGCCTGCAGCTGGACAGCGCGTCCTTGACCGACGAGGCCAGCCCGCTTCTCCCGCCAGGTATAAACCCAGCTACACTCTGCACAGCCCTACAGAACGGCGCGTTGGCAGCACTCGCTCGTGGACCCCAATTTACATTCCCCATGCACAACACTCGAGTCACACTCAATATTAACCCGGCGGAACATCTCTTTGGCAACGAAACTACCACCTCTGCACTCTCTGCTGCTGCTCGCCAAGCCACATCCGCTGCTCTTCGGGATCTCCTGGCCGGGCCGGGGACAGTGATGATGGAACCGGTTATGAACGTCATTATCAGCGTCGACGAAGCTAGTCTCGGCTCTGTTGTCCACGACATCTCATCTTCTAGAGGTGGACACATCCTCTCGCTGGATGAAGAAGTACCAGTATCCGCGACGGATGCCTCTGAATCTCCGACCGAAGACGCCCTGCCTCCTATCGACCCTACCCGGGTGTATGCACCCCCGGATCCATTTATGAGCCCATCCGTCGGTGCCGAAGTGTCTGTTTCTGCTTCCCGCCCGCGCACTATCACTGCCAAGGTGCCTCTCAAGGAGATGGTGGGCTACCTCAAGCATCTGCGCAGTTTGACTGCTGGTCGCGGGACGTTCGTCATGAGCGTCGACCGGTTTGAAAACATGTCTCCCCCAAGACAAAAGGCTGTTCTTGCCGAGCTGAGAGGTGGTTTCTAACCCGTCGTGCTTTTGTGTATCATACAAATCTGCTGTACACTATAACTTTCGATAACCAAAATCTACACGAATGTACCACTACTGCAATTAGAACACAAATCTGTATTTAATGCGCTGTAAAATCTCCCTATCAACCAGGAAGACGGCGCTTCATTCAGCAAGCATATATAAGCCCAGACAGGGATCAGTACCGAAATAAGCATGGCATCTGGACCCCGCCGTGTAATGAACACTGTAAAAAGAGCAAATCCCAACCCAATATATACGGCAAACTACCAGTTATCATCCCAGTCATCCTTGCCCTTCTCTGTCCCTTCTTTCCCAGGCGGAGCAGTGTTCTCAGTGGGAGTAGAAGGGTTGCCCAGCGACGAGGTCGCTGGACCCTTGCGCATCGCTGCCGTGCCAATTACATCCGATCGCGACCCGCTGCGTTCATGTCTGTGGCTGTGACCGGCGCGTTCTTCACCAGGAGATGCAAGGTCATCCCAGAAATCTCGACGTTCAGGATCAACGCCAGCGCGCTGGGGTCGGCCATCTTCGCCTTCGACAAAACGATTGAGTTGGTCCGCGGCACCACGAGCACTGGCCTGCAGGTTCTGGCCCCAGTTTGCAGCCTGCATGCGGGCTTGAGCGGCGAATTCAGACTCGGCGAGCTGCAAAACGCATAGTTAGCATAGCTGTAACTTTGATATCCCTGATATACATACCTGCTTGGCTGTAGGCTGTAGATATGAATCATTGACCTGCTTAGCACTCTTGCCCACAGTCGAAGCAAACCACCCAAAGCCCTTTGTCAAACTGCCCACAGGATCTTTCTGGAATTCATCCAGCTGTGCGTTCCCACCAAAGCCTCCAAATCCACCGAACCCTCCAAATGGCGAAGACCGTCGTTCCCCAGCAGATGAAGGCATCCCACCACCAAACCCAGTATACTTCCCGCCCTGCGATGGAGGCAGCCCATCAGACCGCGTAGCATTCTCAGACCCAAGCTTAGAAAAGTACAACTCGTTCTGCTCCTTCTTACTCAACGGTCCACGGCTATCCTGCGAACGAATTGATGACGCAGCCGACGAGCCTGTACGCGTTCCCCCCGTCACACCACCGCCTCCAAGGTTCGGCGTGCTCGACCGTGAGGCGTTATTCTTCTTCTCTTGCCCGGGCACATATTCGCGGCCTTCAACCTTGCACGACAACCTTTCCTTCCACTCCTCGCCGGCGTCACCCTCGTAACGCTCCTTAATTGTAGAATCTTCAAACGTGCGCCCTTCGGAGACGGTCACAGTGTGTGCATCGTAGAATGTCTTCCAGGGCTCGTTGCCACCTAGTTCCATGCGCTGGATCTCAGCATGCTTGAACGCGTCCATGGTGATGGATCGGACGAAGGAGATGTGCACGCCGAGCCCGCGATGCGTGCCCGCGCAGTTGAGGCAGATGAAGGTTCCGAACTTGGGCGAGGCCTGGTTGCGCGAGGATCAGCTTTGAACCCAGGGTGGATTCAGGGTGAGGGGTAGAGAGAGATCACTCACCCATTGAGGCGATGGTGCACCGCAGTCACAGCATCTGTCATTTCCGTTGGTTTTGGAGATCTGGACGAGCTGTTCCGGTTCGGCTGTTAGTTCTCCTGTGGCGGCCGGAACGCCCTGGTGGCTAATGGAGGGGAGTGCGGACGCACCTTGGTCCTTGTCTCTGGATCGACCTCCCACATGCGAGACATGGTAGATGGTATTTATAAAGAGAGACAATTGGAGTGTCGAGCGAATGTGTTCCAAGGATAGGAGGGGACTCGCGCCGTCGGGTATTGGTGTGATTTAGAGCCTAACCCCTTTTTCGATTGCTCCACCGAGATCGCGCAATGAGAGAGATGCAGGATATGCGATTAAACTATGCAAGATGAATTGACGGGTGAATGTTGGTGACGGAGTGAGTTGAGAGGGAAATTGTATGTTTTGTCTGATCGGCAAGGGTCGCCCTAACTTGGCGTCATCGCCAAGGTTGGCGGGCTACGATATGAACAGATTGAATATCCACTACGAGTGAAACTCCAAATGCAGATCGTCATCATTTAGTTAAATGGGTGCTAAGATACAGTACAGAAGGCAAAGGTCGTTAAGGATGGAGGCATCAGCAAGATAAAAAGAAACTGCTCTCCAGCATGGGACGTTAAGTTCCATGACATCCGTAAAAAAGGTCATCACACCCTCCTCTCTCTCTCTCTCCAGATTCACTTCCACACCACCTGTCGCGTAGATAAGATATTTTATCCCCGAATAAAGAGGAGAATTGTGATCATATCCATGACAAGTGGTTCAAGCCTCCCCTTCCAAACCTCAAGCCAAATCAGCAAGCTATCTGCGGGTAAAGAAATCCGCGAGACTTTAAGCCTCAGCGGGGGCCGCAGGGGCAGTGTTCTCGTCAGCGGAAGCACTAGCCTCCTTCTCCTCGTGCTGGTCGACAGCCGCGTTGACATCGTCCTCCTTGCCGGGGCTGTCAATAGCAACCTTGACGGCAATGGTGCGGCCATCAATTTCCTTGCCGTTCATCTCGTTGACAGCCTTGGTCTGGAGCTCCTCGGTGGCCAGGTTGACGAAACCGAAGCCGCGAGTCTTGCGGCGCTCGTTGCGGGCCTGGAGCTTTTTGATCATAAAGCGAGGGATTGGGCGCAGGGCAACCTTGGCTGAGACGGGCGAGTACTCGACAAAGATCTCCTTGAGCTGTAGAATACATTAGTACGTGTGACGTTGGAAGTTGACGAGTTCAAGCCAGTATTGACCTACCTTGTCCTCAGTCAGGTCGTAGGGGAGATTGGCGACCATGACCTTGGTCTTGGATGGAATGCCATCCTCGGGGGGACCACGCTGCTTCTGGGGGCGTGCGGTACGGGCCTTGCCCTGCTGCTTAGCTCCCTCGGTGCCAGCAGCGGCATCCTCGCTGGTGGTCTCAGTCAGAGGACCCTTCTCTGCAGCTCCGGCGTCGGGGGATTCTTGGCCATCCAGACCCTTGGGTTTCCGGTCAGTATGGGTCGGGGTTGGACGAAGGGGAGAGTGACGTACACCACGGGGACGTCCGACACGGCCGCCACGGCCACGAGCGCGACCACGGCCACGGCCACGGCCACCGGTGCGCTTGCGACCCTCATTGCCGCTGGCACCCTCGCCGCCGCTGGCAGCACCTTCCTTGGCCTCCGCGGGCTCCGGCTTGCGTGCCAACTGCACAGACACCTTGCGTGAGAGGATCTCCTTGCCGGAGAGCTCCTCGATGGCGGCGCTAGCCTCATGGGCAGTGGCGAGATCCACAAAGGCGTAGCCAACGGGGCGGTTGGTGCGGGGGTTCACCGGGATCGAGGTGCTCTCGCTTCAAAAGCCTCAAGTCAGTCATCGAGGTCTGAAGGTGGACACCTCAACTGAAACACCAGCTAACGGGTCTCAACTTACATGGTGTAGCTCTTGAAGAACTCCTTAAGCTCCTCCTCGGTGGTCGCATAGGCGAGGTTCCCGATGTACAGACGACGGCCCTCATCCGCGCTGACAGCCGCAGCGTCGGCAGCCTGCGTAGCGGCGGGAGTGGTGCCGTTGGTGTTGGCGGTTTCGTGGAGAGTGGTCGCGGCCAGGTCGGTGGAAAGAGCGTCGACGGCAGACATCTTGAAGGCGAGACACAGAGAGTTCGGGATGGTAAAAGCTCGAACGAGGTATGTGTCAAACAAACAGAGATGTTTGTGGATTGAAGCCTGAGGGGCGAGTGAAAACTTGACGAGGAGGGATTGAGGGAAGGAGCAGGGTAGCTTGGTGCCCTAGATACCGATAGAGGGAGGAGGGAAGAGATAGATGTGGGAAATCGAATTTGGTTGTTTTGATGGAAGGGGAAAGAGGGAAGGGAGGAAAGGAAAGGAGAGAAACAGACCTAATTAGGCCTAGTACCCTTATACGAGGCGGTGAAGCGCTAGTCTTGTTTATCTCTCTTTTGCCCCCCGAGTGCGGGTGCTGCCTTTCGCCTGTCGGGCGCCTATTTGGCGGTGGCACCCCCTAAATTGGCCTAAATTGCAACCCGCACCAAGGGCGAAGTCCGCCTTCGAGGCAAAACTACCTTGATGTCATTCTGGAGCCGAGACCCAGTTCTTTCGGATACCATCGTCTTCGATCAATGTTATTTTCACATGGAAACGAATCAGCTCTTTTACCCATCAAACTGAAGTTCATTTGCAATTCAACTTCAATCGTGATTCTGTCTAATGTAACCCGCTTCCACCATGCCACGGCTCAACGCAATAAACATGGGTATAGCACTTTTGCAAGGATTGATTCCACCTCAGCCGGCTCCACTATGACTCGCAGTCCTGTTGATCTTTATGATCCGCCACAAAGGCTTTGTTCCTTTGAAATTATTTCCTGTGTTCTTACATACGAAACTTTGCACAGATAAAAAGGAACAGCATTCTGCGTTTCATTGCATCGAGCTGCTAAAGTACTACTCGGCCTGCAACTGTTGAAGGTGCCCTCCACATCCACTATTCCACAGAAACTTCCTTGTGATGAAGATGGGCATATGACGCATTCCACTCCGAGATAAGCTACGAACCTTCCAACGCTTGGGGGTATTTCTGTCCCTACTCTTCACAATAAACATCAGGTGCAGTATTGCCCATTGCTCGAGAAAGTCACTCTGGCTTGCCTGGAGAATTGACGACTGAGCACGGGCTGCACAGCAATATTTGAAACAGCCTCTTGATGTCGTTATTCTGACAGGCGTTCATTTAGTCGAACCACCCGGCTTTCAGCATGTCGTAGAATTCAGAATCTTCCACCGCACCCTCCTGGGCATTTGGAAACGCTGGGATATGGTGTCCGTCGATCCACCGGTCAACTGGAATGAAGGTACCGTAGACATCCACGCGTACTTTAATACGGTCGCGCGAGGGGCCTTCAGTGCGAGGTGGGAATGCCATGTTGGCCCAATTTTGGTTGGCAAGCTTGCAGGAGATCGGTGGAATTGGAGAACCCTCGAAGAGCCTTGGTCTGATAAATGAAGTCAACCGGAATTCCGAGCGTCTCCAGTCGATGCCTTGGGATTTCTTGCAAGTCCGCTGTTCTGTCTCTGATGAAGCCGAAGATGCCTCGCTGTATATGGACCAGGAGGGCGAAGTCGGTGCCCATGCTGGGGATTGATGGGCAGCAGAAGACGGTGGCTTTCCACCGGTATTGTCGGAAGGAGCGGATGGTGGATGCGAGTTCCTCAAGAGATGTCCAGCATCGGAGCTGAGAGGAGCAGAAGAACTATCGGTCTCGATGTCTTCCGAGCTTGATGAGTAAGGGATGGCTTGAGCCGAACCGCCGGGGCTGTCCAGGATACCGATCGGGTTCTCCGGTGTTCCTTCGACAGTATTGGTTTGCCAATTGATGAGGGCTTGGGTGTCGTTAGTGACAGCCTGTGCGCCGTGCCATGGTTGTGGCTCTTGGAGAGGGGCCCGGACAACTGCCGGGGGCGATGTGAGGATGCCAGTGGAGCTGCACTCCTGCGTTTCTGCAGGTTTTTCGAGAGGGAAGTTGCGAAACCGATCATCCATTAGAGGGAAGCAAGCAGAGCTGGCCTGTCGTTTATTATTTCTCTCATTCAAAGTAGCGTCGAGAGACCTCGTCCGCTTCCGACTAGCGGGCTGCAGCAAAGGGCAGGCGAATGTCATCTGGTTAGCTGGTTTCCAAGGTTATCTGAGAGCGACGAAGACGTAGATCTGAATGATATATGTACCATTCTCCGCTTAGAAGAGAACTATGGATTGCTCACCTTTTTGTCTTCTTTCGTTTGAATACAGAGAGAGCATCGACTTACTACATCAAGTTGGGCCAAGTGATGTTTGATCATAAGATGAATGCTGTACTTACACCTACCCCGCAGTTGGAAACGATCTAAGCTTGAACAGAGAAGAAAGAGAAGAAAGGGAAGCAGGAATAGAAAGAGAAGTGTAGGTTGGAAGCGAACAGCTGGATATCTTGATATATCGATATTTCCAAGGTTGGGAACAAAATACAACGGATGCCATTAATCGTTTGACCCTACGTATGACTGCATACATCTCTCAGTAAAAATAACACGGCAATACCAACAGGAGACAAAGCCGCATGCTACCCTAGAATCGCTAATGTGGAGGATATAGATGCCTTATACCTGAACTTTGGAAGATAAATAGGATATTTTGTAACATTCAAGACTCCTAGTCAATGTTGAGAATACCTTGCAACCAATCAACTGCCCACTAGATTATCTAAGGTGGTGAGTGGTGAGAGTAGAGACCTCAGACCTACAGACCCTTAATGCAAGCTTTCCATTAGTTCTATCTTAGGTAGTATACTCCGTCCAGTTCGCAGTCCACAGTCTCTAATAGTGGGCCTTTTCACCGCTCTCGGCACCCAGCTCTATTCACGCTAGTAGATTTGCTACGAGATAGAGTTTTTGCGGCAGAATATCATGTAATGCAAAGAGTGATGTGGGGCGTCATAACTTAGTTGCGGGCCGTCAAGGTATTGCCACTGCGTGTCATGCCAAGCAACATATGTCGCATTTATATCCACTATACTGTATACATACATGGGCAGTGCCAGGATGCATGCAGTGTACAGTGATCGACTGCACTTGTCCAAAGGTTGGCAACAGTATTTTGCACGGACATAGTCAGTATCGGCTCCACTCACGTCGTCACCGTGCAAAACAAGATTCGGTTCGCTGACTAAGTCATCCGGTCCGAAGGGATTCGGGTTCCAGGCCCAAAGTTCTTCAACATTTTCGCCATCCACGGGTTAGGGGTGATCTGTTGGACTCTTTTTGAATTTCTCCTTCACGGTTCTTTTGGATTCTTCTAAGCGACCCTTCAGCATCTCTCGTTTAACCCCGCCCTGATGGATCGCATCGAGCCCGTCGAAGACCCGGATGCCGGGCCTTCTGCGCAGTCGCAATTCCTTTCACCCTTTTCTGAACACTCTTCACAGTCTGCGCAGTCTCCGCAAAGGCCACCGTTGGCAACTCCCCAGCCTCGTCGAAATTCGAGTTCGAATCGAGCACGACGTCCAAGTATCCGAATTTCACGCTTATCTTCCGTCTCCTCCTTGGAGACCGTCACTTCGCAGCCGCAGCAGCCGGAACAACAACAACAACCTGGGCCCTCTCTCAGCCGTCGACCATCCGTTCAATCTCCCGTTGCTGAAGAAGACGAGTATTTGTACGGTGGCCGACGGCGCAGCAGCTCTGAGCCACGCCCAGGGCGATGGTCGTCACCTCCCTCGGACGTCCTTTCACGGGTGACGACTCCCATCCGGATGATGCCCCTTTCCGAAGAATCATCACATCAGAGCCCGATGCAGCTTACTCCTCGGGAGGACCAATATGAACAGCATGCTCCAGAGAATCTCCAGGTGCCGGCTCCGGTGCTGGAACGACCGGGCTCCCGAAACGTGCTGCGGCGAACAAGTCAAGCAGCACTCAACCGCTTCTCCCGTAACCGGGCATCAACCGTGTCAGGGGCACCTTCGACACTGGCCTCACAAGACCAACAACGCCGGAGCGAATACGCACCTCAAGTGGTGGATGTGCTAGATGTTATTGGTAAGCTACTTCATCTCGATGAAACTGTGCCTCGACGCATTCATTGACACTGTCATCTACGCTAGATCCCGAGGTTTCCGCACTTTCAACTCTCACGAATGTTCAGAACTCGTTGTTCGTACCCAATCTGGGCGGCTGGGTAAATCGCATGCCCACCTACCAGCTTACGCGACGTCCTCATGATTCTTCGGATGAAGAACGGGGCATCATGACCGATGACGGAGATATGTTGGATGACACCAAACTCCATGAACAGCCGACATTGGAACAGCTTCGTCCGTTGTCGAGTATGTCTTCTGTGCTGCCGGGTCCTCGTTACGCTGTCCTGCCCGAAGGTCACGAGCTCGAGGGATGGACTCGGGAAGACTTCCTGGAGCTGAACGATCACGTCCGGCATATGCTGCACTCCCGTCGGTCCAAGTTTAAGCGGGCGATGAAAGGATTCGGACAATATGTCCGGAAGCGTATGTTACAATAGTCTCCCATATGCTCCGGATCATCAAGCTAATCATAGTCCATATAGCCCTCGGATTCCTTGTCACCCTCTACGCCACTCTTATCACTCTTTTTGGTCTCGCATGGGTGCTCTTCTTGATCGGTATGAACAAGCGCGTGGAAAAGATGACCTATTATATCGCGCTACTTGCTGACTTGCTCTTCCAGGCTGGATCAATGTCGGCGGAAGGCAGATCTATGTCGTCAACGTCATCGACAACGTTCTGGTTGCACTCTTCGCCATTATGGGTGATGGATTGGCTCCCTTCCGAGCCGTGGATACCTACCATATGATCTTCATCGCACATTACACACATTTGACATGGAAGATCCGCCGCAAAAGGGCGCTCCCTGAGCTGAAAGACAAGAACGATCTCCCTACGCAGAAGCCAAGTGACGTGGATGTCGAGTTTGGGGACACCCCCAAAGAAGACGAGTATGAGTATTCTGTTCTTGATGCCCGCCAGCAGCTGCGCTTGAAACACCATCAGGAGAAGTTCGCCAAGTCCCACACGTTTTACAAGCCCCACGAGACCGTGACGCACCATGCTTTCCCGATGCGATTACTTATCGCCATTGTTGTTATCCTCGACTGCCATTCACTTCTCCAGATGGCTCTGGGTGCCTGCACTTGGAGTATGGAAACCCCAGGACAGCGGCCATTTGCTCTAACCACTGTCATCCTTTGCTGCTCAATCACCTGTAATATCTCAGGGGGGGTGATGATCATGATCGGTGACCGGCGAACACGAAAGAAGGACGTTGTGGAGCGGCTCTTCCGGCAGCAATTGACCGAGGAAGCCATGAAGAAGATGGAGAAGAAAAAGATCAAGGAAGAGCGCCGCAGTATGCAGGTTGAGCGCCCAGCGCCATTCCCTGGTCCTTAGGCGCTGTCTTGCCCTGTCTTCTACGACTGTCACGAATATCTACTTTGAGGGCATTACTCACTATATATGTGGGCTTTATGTACTATCCCCTTTGTACAGTCTTCATAGCTGGCCTGTCCTTCACCACTTGGTCAGCGACATTATATACAGAGCCTCGACGTTTGGTTTGATGTTATTGTTTCGAATGCGGCTTCGGTCTTTGACCACATATTGTTTTTAATTTCTGCTTTTTTTTTTTGTTTATGATTCCCCTCAGCGGTCACGGCTCTGACCGAACCGATCTATGTTTACGAATTGGAAGCATTTTTTGCGTCAAGAATATAGACGATGCTTATTTGACATTCCATTGAATGAAGTTCCCGTAACTCAACGTGTCTACCTATCTATAATCCAACCCTCTATGTACAAAAATACGTCTAAGGGGCATGGAAGCATCAATGAGACTCAAGCAATAACTTCTCCCCGCCTATCTTAACAATCTCAAAGATCCACTCCCCAACCAAGGCTCGCGAGATCTTATACCCTTTTCATCCGTCCCAACACGCAGCTTCCACAACGCCGAATCCTTTCTCCGATCCGCAATGACATAGACCCCAACCAAGACAACGCTTCCATTTCGTAAACCTAGATCGGCTCGGTCAGAGTCGTGACCGCTGAGGGGAATCATAACGGCGAATCTACCTATATAGACGAGTACCTACTCGCTTCTATTGCTTTATGAATTCAATTCCCGGTCTAGCTTTTCCCCTTCCCCCCTTCTTTCTTATTCTTAACTCCTTGCAAGTCTGCAGATCAGATCGAGGGCTATACACACAGTGGTGTATACGGCATCATCAATGGCCAGATCAGCGTATAGTATCAGGTCAACGGCACATATCAGCTATCCTGGAGTAACGTAAAAGAAAAAAATAATAAAACAGAGCAAAAACAAAAGACAAAACATACAACAGCAGGGATTCGCTGGTGGTCACCCACCCAACTACTAACCTGCCGGCGTGTGGCTTAAGTACGGCTGAGCGGACGGGAAGCCCTGTTCTCCACACCCTATGGTCGTATGTACTAACCATACAACTTCTAAGGTATATAACGATAGCAAACAATATGGCTGTCTACTGAAGGGTGCGCAATAGAAATACTTTCTGTTCCGTCCCCTCTCTGATAGCAAAGTGGATGCCTATAGGGATAGACGGAAGTTCAATGACTTTACTGTCTGTTCTATGGCTTGGTTGTAAGGAAGCGCTGTGATAGTTGTTGTCTGTTTAAGGCTAGACGGCAGTACTTGTAGCTCAAGCATAATATGGAAGTGTTGATAGATCGGACCCGAGTCCACAGGCATCGCAATATATACGAGGACCCGGCCTAAGTACGGCCAATACCAACTCCTATTAGATGTACTACTAGAAATATGCCTCCGTCAGCGAAACCAACTACTTCGTCCTCATGGACCCTGCCATGTTCCCATATCCCCACGCATTTGACCCAGAAAGATGGAGGCGTGTCACTGCCAAGGGTGAGCGATTGGATCGGTACCTGGTCAACTTTTCCAAGGGTAGCTGCATTCGCCTGTGGATGAAGTATGTGTAACCTGCAAATTCCGAGCGTGTGATTTTACCGCTGAATTGTGACATCCAGTCTGGCGTATGCCGAGCTTTATTCGATTCTTTCGACACTTGCTCACCGCTAGGTGTATAGCAACTTGATTACCTAGAATATTGACGTTACTCGTGCCTTTGGCATACCCTACTCCCGAAAAAGGCAATTTTAGTTCGAAATGGTAGTTGTCCAAGTGTGAAATTGCGACTTTTGTTTTTGGGTTAGATGCCTGGCCATGCTGAATCTACGAAGTAAATATGGATACAACTGCACCAAGCGCTTTGGAGAGTCTATGCAATTAATGATGGTCAACTCAGTCAAAATAAACAGAAACGCAGATGGACACGGCGATACGTCATATAAAACCCGCTTATCTCCGAATGCTTGAGAACGCTTGTTCCTGTCACTTTTTGACTTTCTTACTTTGCTGACCCCTCCTCCTATTCTTCTCCGCGCACCTTCCACTTCTTCCCTCTCAACAACATTCTTCAACATGCCTACCAATCAGCATGTCACCGCGGCTCTGTCGCTTATTGAGAATGACAAGTCCAAGGTCCTGGGCCTGACTGTCGGCAATCACCAGAACGTCCAGCCGGGAGACTACATTCCTCGCGCGGGTAAGGATCCTGTCCCGATATGGCTCATTTATCCATTGACTGATGAAATCCACAGACGCCCAGACTCCCCCGGAGCTTTTCTTTGAGGGCCTTGATGCTTCCAAGACCTACCTGATCGTCGGCCTAGATATCGATGCCCCCTTCCCTTCGTGGGGTGTCTTGGGGCCCATCCTTCACTGGATCCAGCCTGGTGTGAAGGTCACCGAGTCTTCCACCCTCGACACCAGCGGCCCATCCATCGCCAACTACATCGGCCCTGCTCCCCCGCCTGGCAGCTCGCCCCACCGCTACATTTTCTTCCTGTACGAAGAGCCCGCTGGCTTCGATGCGAAGAAGTATGCCCCTGCCGACGGCAAGAACCTGAGCACCTGGAGCCGCGTGCGCTACGATTTTGACTCTTGGGCTAAGGAGATCAATCTGGGCCCTGTGCTGGCTTTCAATTACTTCACCAGCAACTAGATTCGCGGGGTAGTCATGGCTCTGCCATTTCAGCGGTGATGAATGATGCTTTTTTCAGTACTCGAGGGGGAGCTCGTGGTTTTCTTTTTCTGCGTTCCATTGCCTCTTTCGCTACGGCAGGATCCAATGCTTAATACTTGCTCGACTCAGTCTTTACGCAATCCCAAATTGATCATTATCGTTTTTCATACCTTTAATCTTCCCTTCGGCAATAACAACTTTGGTACCTCCTGGCGGAATACCAAGGCCGTGGCCTTGCCCATGCCTTGGATACCACCGGCAATGATGGCCACCTCCTTCACAAGGACGGGGAAATGGTTGCCTCTGGGAAACCCATTGTTGAATGAGGGTGGACCTTGGAAGATTGTACTCGCCGTGGAGAGAAACCTAAGCCTAGTCCAATGGCCACGCAATCGATCACGGGCAGCATTTCATTCATAAGGAAACCTGGTCTGAGGTAGATGCAATAAAGTGAATAAAATACTGGCTCCACTAGTCCACTCCTTATCGTGGTTGCGCCTCCGCCGATCTCCGGTTAATCGAGCTTCCCGCTCCACTTGTCAGTTATAAAGCCGCCCCCGCCATGGATCTCCTCTCGTGACACTATTCGTACTAGCCACCATGGTCCTCAATAACTGGCTACTCATCTTGCTGGCCGGCGTCGCCACGGCCCAGTATTTCCCCCCGACACCAGAGGGCCTGAAGATCGTCCACTCCAAACATGAAGAAGGCGTAAAGATATCCTATAAAGAGGTGAGCTGAAGGCTCTTTTGATCGTTGCTTTCAATCATGTACTAACTGCGTACAGCCAGGTATATGCGAAACCACACCAGGTGTCAAATCATATTCGGGCTATGTCCACCTGCCTCCAGGGACACTGGAAGATGTAAACGTGGAGCAGAAATACCCTATCAACACCTTTTTCTGGTTCTTCGAGGCTCGCTATAACCCTAAAAATGCCCCGCTCTCCATTTGGATGAACGGGGGACCTGGAAGCTCGTCCCTGATCGGTCTCATGCAGGAGAACGGCCCATGCCGGGTAAATGCAGATTCTAATTCGACTGAGATCAACCCCTGGTCGTGGAACAACTACGTCAACATGCTGTACATCGATCAGCCAAATCAGGTCGGTTTCAGCTACGACGTTGCCACCAACGGCACCTTTGATCAACTCAGTGCCGGCTGGAATATGTCCAAGTGGGAACATGGTATCCCCATCCAGAACAACACCTTTTATGTCGGCACAACTACTAGTCAGAAGGCCAAGGCATCCGCCAACAGCACTGAGAATGCAGCCCGCTCTCTCTGGCACTTTGCGCAGACCTGGTTCACTGAATTTCCCGAGTACAAGCCGCATGACGACCGCGTAAGCATTTGGACAGAGTCTTACGGCGGTCGCTATGGCCCGTCGTTTACCGCATTCTTCCAAAAGCAGAACGAGAAAATTGAGAAGCGAAGCACTAATGCTGCCGGTGAATCCCACTACATCCACTTGGATACTCTGGGCATCATCAACGGCTGTGTCGATCTCTTTGTACAGGAGCCGTCATACCCCAAGATGGCGTACAACAACACTTATGGCATCGAGACTATCAACAAGACCGTCTACGACCAGGCCATGGATGCGTGGAGTCGTCCGGGTGGGTGCAAGGATCTGATCAAGCACTGCCGTGCCCTGGCAGCAGAGGGCGACCCACTCATGCACGGCAATAACCAGACAGTGAACAAAGCATGCCACGAGGCCGATACCTTCTGCAGCAACCAGGTTGAAGGCGCCTATATTACCTATTCGGACCGAGGCTACTACGACATTACGCACAAGAACCCAGATCCGTACCCACCGCCGTACTTCCTGGGATACCTCAACCGGAACTGGGTGCAGGGTGCGCTGGGCGTGCCGATCAACTACACCGAATCTATCGACAGCGTCTACGCCGGTTTCTCGTCGACAGGCGATTACCCACGCTCCGATGTGCACGGTTACCTCGACGATATTGCGTATGTACTGGATGCCGGAATCAAGGTGGCCCTCGTCTACGGCGACCGCGACTACGCATGCAATTGGATCGGTGGGGAGGACGTGAGTTTACTCGTCAATCACGCCGAGGCAGCTGCTTTCCGCGAGGCTGGGTACACACCACTTTACACGAACAAGTCATACATTGGTGGCCAGGTCCGCCAACATGGCAACTTCTCTTTCACTCGGGTCTACGAGGCTGGTCACGAGGTCCCTGCGTATCAGCCAGAGACTGCGTATCATATCTTCCACCGTGCACTTTTCAATCGTGATTTGGCTACCGGCAAGGTTGATACCCCTCGCAACGGGTCCTACTCTACTATCGGCCCAGCGTCCACTTGGCATATCAAGAATGAGGTGCCCGATAGCCCAGATCCATTGTGTTATATTCTCGCTCTGGGAGCGACGTGTACGGATGAGCAGATTGATAGTGTGGCTAATGGCACGGCGACTATCGAGGATTGGATTGTTGTAAATAATACATCGCAGTAGATAAGAGACGAAATACACAATAGAAGCTAGTTATTTACTTTCAAAACTAAATACATAGTTAACCTTATAAGTGGATACTGATATAAGGCTGACTAATCATGTGGAGCCTTCCCGTTGATGATGTCGTGAATCGCGACGCTGCCAATTATTCCTCTGCCCGCAAATGCCTTTGCATACGCATATAAGCACTTGTAACATTGCAAAAAAATAGATCTGCAAACTTTTCACACTGAGATTATGCCATGGATTGTTTATCCACGGCCATAGTGGCGGCATTACAGTATAGAAGCTTCTCGAAGCTTCGATCCTCGCTGCGACGTCACACGTCACTCATACTCGAGACGAGCAGGTGCAGGTATCTAAGTTTCTTGAACCCTCCTTCTCCGCAGGGATAACCCTTTTTTCTACAAATCTGTCCACCTTTCCACTTCCTCACTCCCCTACTCCAACATTCATCGCATTATACCACACCCGCGACTTCTACACCGAAGCGTTTACATCATTCGAAAAACGCATCAAGCACTATCATCCCTCGGATATCCATTTTCTTCTCTGACAGCATCCTTGGTTTTTAAACACACGGCTCCTATCATCTCACGCTGATTTTGCCCCTTGTGGTACAAATCTCAATTCCACCCCGCGATCATAATCCGCAATGGTTGCTGAGACCAAACTATATGACGCCTTGGGCGTCAAGCCTGGTGCAACTCAAGACGAGATAAAGAAGGCCTACCGCAAGGCAGCCTTGAAGTACCACCCCGATAAGAACAAAGACAATCCTCAGGCCTCTGAGAAGTTCAAAGGTATGTGCATCTCCCGAATATAACCCCCTCATGGGTCAATTACTCACTACTAGTGCAGATGTCTCCCAGGCCTACGAAGTCCTCTCTGATCCCGAGAAACGCAAGGTCTATGACCAATTCGGTCTAGACTACCTCATGCGTGGTGGGCCCGCACCATCACCCGGTGGCGGGGCTGGTGGCGGTGCAGGCCCCGGTGGGATGCCCGGAGGGTTCACCTTCGGCGGCATGCCAGGCGGCGGCGGTGCACGCACATTCCACTTCTCCACGGGCCCCGGTGGAGGTGGCGGTTTCCGATTCAGTAATGCAGACGACATTTTCCGCGAGTTTGCCAAGGCCGGTGGCGGTGGAGGCGGCGGCATGGGTGGTGGAGGATTTGAGGACGACGATATCTTCTCCATGCTCGGCGGCATGGGCGGCATGGGCGGCGGTGGCTTCCGTAGCCGTCCTTCTGGTGGAGGATTCTCAGCCAAAGCCAACCGTGCCCCGACCCCCGAACCGACCGTTGTTGAAAAGGACCTGCCAGTCACACTGGAGGAGACCTTCAACGGTGTCACCAAGAAGGTGAAGACGAAGAGCAAGGCCTTTGATGCCAGCGGCAAGCGCACCGTCCAGGAAGTCACACTAGAGGCAACTATCAAGCCTGGTCTGCGTCCCGGCTCGAAGATCAAGTACAAGAACGTGGGCGACCAGGAAGAAGGTGGCCGCCAGGACGTGCACCTGATTGTGACAGAGGTATGTGATATCCCCCATTTCCCCCATTGAAATGCCCGGAGTCCATTTCTAACAGAATCAATAGACACCACACCCGACTTTCACTCGCAAGGGCGATGATCTCGTGACAACCGTTGAACTCAGCCTTAAGGAAGCTCTGACGGGCTGGGAACGAATTGTGCGTACGATCGACGGCAAGTCGATCCGCGTGTCCAAGCCAGGACCGACACAGCCCGGGCACGAGGAGCGATATCCTGGCTGGGGTATGGTGATCTCCAAGAAGCCGGGTGAACGTGGCGACCTCGTTGTGCAGGTCAAGGTCAATTTCCCGACATCCTTGGATTCGAACACCAAAGAAATCCTCAAAGATCTACTTCCTTAAATTTCCTTATCAGCATACATTATGGCGTTAGTTTGAGCGTTATTCACTGGAAGGTAATGACAGCCCTGATTTTCTATTTTTTTTTTTTTTATGTTGGCGTTGGGAGGGTTGAGATCATTACAATTCACAATTCGGCCATGTACATAGTCTAAACCATTTTGAGAAATGCGGAGAAGCACCTCAACTTGGAGAAATCAACTTCCTCTACCACTTTACTACACTTCCACACTGTAGTCATGAAGCAAAGGATTACCTTTGTTCAGCGTCCCGATGCTCCCTTTGAGGCTGAACAGGCTGTTTTGACATCCAACTCCCTCGCGATCCGCGCCCTGGATGCCGCCCGTGAGGACCGCATCACGTTCGGTCTCGAGGACCTTCCACAGGAAGTGAGCAGAACAGCACACGGCATTTCATTCAATGGCGAGATCTGGTACTGACTCATTCTGGATCTGCAGCTCCGCGACGTCCTCCATCAATCTCACGAACTCCGCCTCCGGTGGACGACTGAGCGGTCCTACAATGCCGTCGCGCCCTTCGCCAGCCGAGTCTCGCCCGGCCTGCATATACACTATACACCTCTAGTGGCTGGCCAGTCTTCGTGGGTTGCTCTTCTCTTGATAACCCTTCAGACGTGGACTGACTCGGTGATCGTGTAGAGAGGCACTGTGCTCGCTGCTCCGCACGGTGTTTGGAGTAGGCGAGGGGCACAATTACGGCGTGAACTGCTTGAAACCGGAGGTAGTTATCCACATTCTGCTAGCACAATGTTGCCTTAAACACGATCTCCACTGGATCAATCACGCTAACACTGCCCTCACGTAGGATACATTCATCACGCCTCCGATCCTATCCACCAGGTTCGCTGCGTCGGCCTCCCTCCAGTTATATACACAGCTCCCCTCTCTACAGCCTCTCGTCGAGTTCATTCGGAACTCTGCTTGCAGCCAGCACAAAGTCGGTGGTGCCGAGTGCAATGAACGTGCGAGCTCCTTGCTTACTGCCGACGCTGTCGATATCGACTATGATAGCATCTCGCATGCGCTGACCGTGTCGACGCTGTGGAATAGTGCGCCTAGTGGAGGCTGGACAGAAGATTTCCATAAGCCTACCTCCAATTCGGATCAGGTTGAGTTTGGGATTCTGGCCGCTGAGCCGGGTCTCGAGCCGCAGGAAATCAAGATGGGCGGGCTGTTGACTGTTGTTGGACAGGACAAGAAAATGAGTGAGTATACGATATTGGGTTCAGACTATGTCCTTGTCGGGGCGTTGGCTGACCATACACAGAACCCACCATGTTCTCCTTTCCCTCGCGGCACCATCCACTCCCAGAATATGCAGGATATACAGTCTCGTTTTCCACTCCAACGGGCCTTCACCCGACAATGTCCATCACCATGTCCCGCTCCGCTCTAAAACGACCTCCAGCACCGGACGACGCAACCTGCGCACTTCACACATACCTCACGCTCCCATCCTCCGTCTTTGGAGACCAGTATCAACTCGGAACCAGCGACCCGCTCTTCCTGGAATCACACAACCTCGCTGCACTGCGAGCCGTCTCGGGCGAAACAGATCTCGAAGCTCCAGACTGGGCTGTTCAACGCTGGGGCTCGAACTGGCTCTTCGAGTTGGCTACCCCATCCACAGACTCGCCCCAGTCCAATTGGTCGGCTACCATCCCACTGCACCTACGGTATCTCCATCCCTCCGAATCGGGATATCAGACTGTGCATGTGCCCTGGCCGGTCGTCTTCTGGGCCTGCACTGCAGAGGACGGAACTAAGATGGGTGTCAACCCATTCGACCGGACGAATTTGGGCTGGGACGGCCTGTTTGGTCCGCGGACGATGTTTTATCAGCTTCATCCCGAGTCTGAGCATCTTGTCGAGTCCGTGGAGGTACCGGTTCTCAAACTCACTGGCAAGGGCTTGTTCAAGGCGAAGAACATAGAGCTGGGGACTTGCGTTGCCATTGTACTCGGTTTCCTTTGGGTGTTGTGGCGCCTTGTTCGTGTGTCTTGGTCCTCTGGTGTCAGCTCTGAGAGTAGGCCTGTACGGTCTGCAGAGGGACATGACAAGAAGGAGTAAACCTATATTCTCGAATACTGTTCTTTTTTCCGCCGGAGTTCACGGGTATCATGATATGAACCTTATGCAAGCATTGCTGGGCAATAGCGTTTTGTTCATCCACTACATGCTCTTCCATAGACACAGCTCGATCGGTGACCTTTACGTACAATCACTCGAAGAAACCCGCCCTAGATCCTCCAGGTAATAGACCTAAGGCTAAGATCGCAAGTCTCCGCCCCGGAAACGCCGGCCTCGGCATTGGAACCTTCTACACTTTACACTCTACACTTTACACTCTACACTCTACACTTTACACTCTACACTTTACACTCTACACTTTACACTCTACACTTTACACTCTACACTTTACACTCTACACTTTACACTCTACACTTTACACTCTACACTTTACACTCTACACTTTACACTCTACACTTCACAGCTCGGTTGGGAGATTGTACAACTGAAAATCTTTAATTCTTACCCACCATCAGTCTTCGTACTTTCGTCCATCGGGATAGCCCATCATATCCTCAAGCTGCTTGAGATCCGGCATCCCTGCCGGTCCCGGCATGTACTGCACATTGTCACGCATGGTGGTTCCGTTCCACCAAATCTCGTTCTTGTGCAGCGCGTCCATAATACGCGGTGCATCGATATATGTGCGGATCTCGACCATCTGATTGCGGTACCAGCGAGTCACCCATACGTTGACAATGTCGAAGTCGTCGCCTGTGACCCGTCAGACCTATCCTTTACTAGATGTGTTTACTTACCGGAGTTCATCACGCCCGTGAACTGGATTTCCTGCACCGACCACCGACTGTTACATCCACCGTGGATGGCCCGTGGGTGGATCTTGAACTTATCGGCGTGGTCGAAGAACAGCACGCTCACCCGACGCAGGGCATTAACGAAGAAATGCAGCAGATCATTATAGTGCCCGGCGATGGGGTGGTGCCCGACTACGGTGAAGCTGACGTTTTTGTGGATCAGGGTGAACAATTTGCTCATGTCCTTCTCCAAATCCTTGAACGAGTCCCAGATGTGCATCTGCGACGCGTACTTGCAGTCGGTCGATGGGTTCTCGAATTCAAAGCCATCACGTTCCCGCGGGGCAGGGTCGCGGATAATTCCATCGCCATTGCAGCGACCATCCGGGTCGACGAGACCTGATCCATCACAGCCGGGATCTTCGAGGGTCTTCTGCGGGCCTAATGTGGCCCGGCTGCTGGTCCGGGAGAGGCCGATCCCTAGGGCAATGACGATATATCGCGAGATAAGCATATTCCACTTCCGTTTACTGACAGTTGGCCTGATTCTAGCATCCAATTTGCATCATTATTTTCTTCTACGTTGCCTTTATATCCCAATTGACATTGTTTAATGTTCCGTCCGGGTCACACAGAGAAATACACCGAGATGCATTCCTAAAACACCGTAGGATTGCCGGGGAAATATTTAGCGGTGAGTGGGTAGTGGGGACAAGCCCAGCCATGCATTCATCGTCACTGATAGCTAGCTCCCACTAAACTAGAAATAGAAATGATATGCCTCTTTTTCGTCGAATCACGGTTACACGGCCGATGTCGGCCCGAGATCCTGATTGGCCGCCGCAGTCGGTGAGGCACGTGACTTGACTCAAACGAAAAACCTCTCCGGCGCTCGCCTCCTTCTCTCTTTCTCTTCAGTTCTCCAACCCTCGAATTACTCCACTTTCACACCTATGTCGCACTAAATCAACTTCCTCTCTTCTCTTCCTCTTTTGACTGGTAATACCACAGTCGCCTTTATGTGTTTGGCACCCTCAACCTTTACCTCCCAGGACTACATCTCGGGTATGTTGGCGAATGGCGAATTCGATCCGGTCGTTGAATGTTGCCCATATGCTAACTTACCCTCTAGACCACCTTTGGAAAGCTTCGATTAACTAAATCGACCGATCTATTCACCGTTCACTTCTTCTCGCTATTGTCTTACCCCCAAATCAAACATGTTCATGCATCTGTTCAAGGCCATGCCCGCTCGGGCTGGTGCCTTCGCCTCCATGAAGTCCCCTGCTCAGGCTCGCTTCATGGCCACCGTTCGCCAGCGTGCTACCCTCGAGCCTGCTACCTTCACCATCCGTGATGGCCCCTTGTTCACCGGCAAGTCCTTTGGTGCCCGCTCCAACATCTCCGGAGAGGCCGTCTTCACCACCTCTCTGGTCGGGTACCCCGAGTCTCTGACCGACCCCTCCTACCGTGGCCAAATCCTGGTCTTCACCCAGCCTCTCATCGGCAACTACGGCGTGCCGTCGGCGGAGAAGGACACCAATGGTCTTCTGAAATACTTCGAGTCCCCCAACCTTCAGGCCGCCGGTGTCGTCGTGGCCGATGTTGCCGAGCAGTACTCCCACTGGACTGCTGTCGAGTCTCTGGGACAATGGTGTGCCCGTGAGGGTGTCCCGGCCATTTCTGGCGTCGACACTCGTGCTATTGTCACCTATCTGCGTGAGCAGGGTTCCTCCCTCGCCCGTATCACCGTCGGCGAGGAGTACGATGCCAATGAGGACGAGGCCTTCACCGATCCCGAGCAGATCCACCTGGTCCGTCAGGTTAGCACCAAGCAGCCCTTCCACATCAGCGCTGCGGACCCCACCTCCCACGTCGCTGTCATCGATTGCGGTGTGAAGGAGAACATCCTGCGCAGCCTGGTTAGTCGCGGCGCTAGCATCACAGTCTTCCCCTTCGACTACCCGATCCACAAGGTTGCCCACCACTTCGACGGTGTCTTCGTCTCCAACGGCCCCGGTGACCCCACCCACTGCCAGGACACTGTCTACCACCTGAAGCGTCTGATGGAGACCTCCCAGGTTCCCATCTTCGGCATCTGTCTCGGCCACCAGCTGCTGGCTCTGGCTGCCGGCGGCAGGACCATCAAGCTCAAGTACGGTAACCGGGCCCACAACATCCCGGCTCTGGACCTGAGCACCGGTCGCTGCCACATCACCAGCCAGAACCACGGTTACGCCGTCGACGCTGACACCCTGCCTTCTGACTGGAAGCCTTACTTCGTGAACCTGAACGACCAGAGCAACGAGGGTATGATTCACAAGTCTCGCCCGATCTTCAGCACTCAGTTCCATCCCGAGGCCAAGGGCGGTCCTCTCGACTCGTCCTACCTCTTCGACATCTACCTGGACAGCGTTCTGAAGTACAAGAACAGCCAAGCCGGTCTGTACCCCCAGCGTGACAGCCGTCCCAGCCCTCTGCTGGTGGACCTGCTCGCCAAGGAGCGTGTGGGCGTCCAGCCAACCGTCGGCATGCAGAACGTGGCTGCTGCCGCTGCTGCTGCTGCTGCCGCAGCCTAAGCGGTCCTGTCTGATGTTGGAGTTCGGCTATTCTTGGTAAATTTGTTATCCTCGGGTTGATATTTGTGTCTTGTTCATAGTTTAAGTTCTCATCGGTATATCGGAATCCAGATTATTGTCCAATTGTCTTTTGGTACTTCGTAGACGATCACATTCAAGGCACTACCTGCTCTCTCTACTTGGCCACTATCGACACCACATCCTCGTCCGCTACCATGTGTGACAATCCCACGCGCTGGGGCACATGTCGAGCGCTGGCACCCCACACCATGGCGTACTTGAATGTGTCCTTGAGCGTTCGATGGATCTGGTCACACACGTCCTCGATGCTCGAGTCCCGGCGCACAATCAGGGCCTCGCTGAAGTCAGGCACTTCTCCCTTCCTGCAGGTCATAGTCAGAGGAATCAAATTCCACAACTCTCGAAACCACGAGACTATACCAAGTAGGATGGGAAGGACATACCGTTTCGTATAAAGCCGCATGAGTCTCAATTCCTTCCAGATTCGTTCGACAACCTCCTGCACACCGAGGTCAAGCTCACAACTCATGACGGCCGTGTATGGCTCGCGGGCCAGCTGGTCCAGGAACTCGAGGCTGACGCTGTCGATCTTGTTGTAGACGTACAAGCTAGCAGATAGTTAGGATATGAACTTATTGACATCTACTCGTATGGGATAGAGATGATACTTACCAGCGAATGTACTTGCGGTGATCTTTCATAATGACATCGATAAAGTCGTCGATTGTAGCTAGGATAGAGAATTAGCCTTTCAGTCTTTCCGGTAGATTGAATTAAAGACTCACCGTGCTCGTCTCGCACCAACACCTCACAGTTAAGAATCTTGTAGTCACGCAGCACATTGTAGAGCATCTTCTCATCCAGATACTTGGGTGGTGTCTGGAAAGTGATCTTCATACCACCAGCCTTTTTGACCTTCAGGTAGATGTTCCTGTAGATTAAATTAGTGCGGGTTTCCACCAAGGAGAAAGTAGGACCTACGGGGGTTCTCTATTCAAGCGAATGCCGACAGCATCCAATTCAGCTTCCAGCAAAGCTCGCTGCTCTGCACGCTTGGTAGCGTCCAAGATCATCAAGATCAAATCACTTGTCTAGACACGTAGTTAGATTTCGCTTCCCAAAGTCCACATAAAGTGCAAAAGCCATACCTTTGCCGCAGAGATAACCTGGCGACCACGTCCCTTGCCCTCGGAAGCACCTTCGATAATACCAGGCAAATCCAGAATCTGGATCTCGGCACCGCCATACTCCAGGACACCGGGAATGGCAGTCAGCGTGGTGAAGGAGTAGGAGGCAGCCTCGCTCTTGGTCTTGGTGATCTTCGACAGGAAAGTAGACTTTCCGACGGAAGGGAAGCCAACCAGTGCTACACGAGCATCACCACTTTTACTGACGTCGAAACCGGCGCCACCGCCAGATCCTGCGCCGCCAACTGGTTCGAGTAGTTGAGCTCGAAGACGGGCGAGTTTTCTAGGGAGTGTTAGTATGCAGTCAAAGACTTGAGGTTATGGATCGGGATGAATAGATACACACCCTTTCAATAGACCAAGATGATATTCTGCGTATCGTTAGTTCTGTGTCTGTTCTGGGTCTGCTGGTAGAACTTCGTACCTGTCGCCTTATTCTCTGCGGGGTTTTGTTAGTGGGATGATGCAAATTCTGGCTTTGAGACCACTTACTCTGCGTCCGGCGCATCTCATCCTCGATCCTGTAGGAAACTTAAATCAGCATTCCATTCATGCATCTCTACAGGGAGGACATACTCCTTGATCTTCTCCGTGATATTCACCATCTTGCCGGTCGTAAAGGCGTGTCGCCAAAGATCTCACTGAAGTGTTTCTCCCTTTCTTTCTGCTCTTGTCGAAGTATCCAAAACAGACAAGATCAACCTGACTCCGTCTAAACGGGTGAATATAAGATGCTTGAGTCTTGCGAGTATCTAAAATTCACAAAGGTTGTTCGTCGCGAAATCCGCACCCGCCAAGCCTTATGTAAGCGCCTTCATTTCGCCGCAGCTCAACTTCAACCTCAACCTCACTTTTTGCTCTCGACAACCACATTCACACTCCACGACCATGACAGACCTCGCTGAGCCCGAGGGGGCACTTATTCCCCACAGCCCCGACAGTGATGCGCCGGCCGCAGACACCACCATCGTCAAAAAGACCAAAAAAATCATTCGCCGGAAAAAGAGGCCCGCCAGGACACAGGTCGATCCGTCTTTCGTAAAATCCGAGCCGCCACCGCAAACCGGCACGATCTTTAACATCTGGTACGCCAAATGGTCAGGCGGCGACCGCGGCGATCAACAAGATCTGAACACGCCTGCTCCAGGCCGCTGCAACATCGCTCGCGACAGCGGCTACACGCGCGCCGATAAAGTGCCCGGGTCATTCTTCTGCCGTAAGCTATTCGATTCCCTTACAAAGTGCACGGAGAAGCTAACTCATTCGCGTCTAGTGTTCTTTGCCTACGGAACTTGCTTCAAGGGTCCAGAGTGCGAATACCTGCACCGCTTACCGACGATACACGACCTCTTCAACCCGAACGTGGATTGTTTCGGACGAGATAAGCATTCAGATTACCGCGATGATATGGGAGGTGTGGGATCGTTTACTCGGCAGAATCGTACGCTTTATGTTGGTCGAATTCACGTCACGGATGATATTGAAGAGGTTGTTGCGAGACATTTTGCGGAGTGGGGACAGATTGAACGCATACGTGTCTTGACAGGACGAGGTGTGGCATTCGTGACGTATTCGAATGAAGCGAATGCGCAATTCGCCAAAGAAGCTATGTCCCACCAGAGTTTGGATAACAATGTGAGAAACTTACTCATAGCTCGGATTTGAATCTGGCATTTTGCTGACAGCCCAATAGGAAGTACTGAATGTTCGCTGGGCAACGGCTGATCCGAACCCGATGGCGCAGAAGCGAGAGGCGCGTCGTTTGGAAGAACAGGCTGCGGAGGCAGTGCGTCGCGCTCTACCGGCAGCTTTCGTGGCCGAGATCGAGGGCCGAGATCCCGAAGCGAAGAAGCGGAAGAAGATCGAGGGGAGCTTTGGGTTGGATGGTTATGATGTGCCGGATGATGTGTGGCATGCGCGCACACGGCAGTTGGAAAGCTCGACGCCCGCAGCTGGTCAGCTTGAAGCACCTGAACAGCCGTTAATGATTGAGTCCGCGACATCTGCAGTTGCGCCTGCAGTTGCGCCTGCGGCACCAGAGCCCGAGAGCGGGATCTTCTCGAGCTCGACAGTGGCGGCTTTGCGGGGACTTGCGGGCAACGTGACGACTCAGACGGCGCCTAAGAAGAGCTCTGGGCCGTTAGTTGCCTATGGAAGTGACGATGACAGCGACTGAGTCTGCACGGGAAGCCTTCGGGACTCTACACGATACTTGGATTCTTAATGCAATAAACAGTGATACCTCATCGAAAGCCGATTCTGGACCTCACATGCATCTTCGTTATATTGGCGTTATTCATAAAGCGTATCATCCCGAGCACTCGTTAAAACACAAACGAGGAGAGGAGATGTATGATATCAAGGTAAAACAAAAAAGCAAAATGTCCGCCTCATGATGGAAATATGCAATAGATCCCATGTAGACCGAAGCCAGACCAATTCCGCTCACCTATCACCTATCACCGGGTCCGAGGTCGTAGTATACACATGACCCTGTTCGGTAGTTGTAGATAAATGCATTGGTGTAGTTCTCCCCGCTTTCGCTGGCGCGACTCTCCGAGGCGAGGTCGCTCAGGAGCTCGTACACCTGGCTGAGATATTTGCGTTCTGTCAGCGGTGCACTCTGGATGACGGTGCGCCAGCTATCGGGGTCGGAGAGTCGAGTGTCGCGAATGGAGTCGAGGACATCGTCGCGGGTGTCAATGGCGGCGACGGGGCCATTGCGAGCATTTTCGGCGACCTCGCGAGAGCGAAGAAGAGCTGTATTCACATGTGAGTACTATATATACTATATAGACTGATGTGAGATTGAAGAAACTCACCTGACTCGACAATGTTCCTTCGGTTGGTCTTCTTGCTCCTGTGCTGAGGCACGAGAATACGAACGTCATTTGCCTTTTCGTTAGACAGAAGAGCATCCTGCTGCACAGACTGACGTGACTGTCGTGGATCGGCCATGCCTTCACGATGGTGCCGGGCCTGGACTTCAAACCGAAGCCAGGGTATAAGCTCGGAGCTGCGAATATCGTACTCCTCCCTGCGGACAAGATTCCGGACTTTGAAACCCCGCTCCTTGCTGTCTTGCTTTGCGATCACGATCCAGTGGTGGTTGTGCTCGCGGTACTTCACCAACAGCTCCTCGAGAGATGAGGCGTCCACAGCAAGCTCTGCGCTGATGTCGTTCGCCCAGAGCTCTTCAATGATCTTGACTCCGGTGGTGCGGAGGACAGTTGCGTCGAAGCTAGCAACGAGAACGTCGCACTATGTTTAGTTAGTATGCGATAGTATTTAAAAAAAGTGGGGCGACTTACCCTGCGGGTGGTCCAGTACAGCTCAGCACCCGTCTCACTGTCCTTCGGCGCAGCCCTGGAGTCCAGATACTCCCTCATAGAGGAGCCAAGTCTATCTGAGCTGAGATTGAACCCGACTGCGTGGGCTAGAGGTCGGTTGGATAGCACTTTGGGTGAGAATTCCTGGATCAAGCGGTCATATCGACCGCCCGCTGCGAATACATCGCGGCGCTTTCTGTCAAAGATGCACTGGAACAGAATGCTGCCTCGGTAGAATTTGTCGTGCAGACTACTCAGAGGATTGATATAGATTTTTCGTTTCACACCAAAGCATTGCAGGTATGTCATGAGCACGTTCAAGCGAGCAAATATAGGGGGAATCCGCTCCGCATATTCAGTGCCTTCCATGATGGTGTGCAACTTTCGTTCGGTCTCTCTCAAATTGTCTGGTTGCACAAATTAGCAATATCTAGAATATTGGGTTGGGTTCAGCGTACCTCTGAAATCAAAGCGAGCGAGATCGTCCAGCGACGTCGAAGCAACGCCGATCGTAGGAGACCGAAGTTCACTTCGGATTTTCTGCATCGTCCATTTGCCGACATTCAGCTTGCTGATGACCTCCTTCACCAACGGGATCTGGGAAGGTTTAATGCGACAGAACTCCATGATCAACTGAAGGAGATCGGAATGATTGACCAGGAAGCACATTGATGCTGATCGGAGAGGCGGGAACTCCTCGATAATCTCATCGAGTACTTTGATCACTTCCGCTTCCTTGAGAGCTAGATCGAGAGTGTTGTAGGACACAATATCAAAGTCCACCTCACGGTGAGTGCGAGGCTCGCTGCCATGCGTGGACTCCCTGTAAACCGTTCCAAAGGCAAATGTCTTTTCCAGAGAAGGGTCTTGGCGGGGTATTGCGCGCGCGTTCGGGACTGTCAGGTCGAAAGGTAATTGAAGAAGATTGCCCGATGCATCTAACAGACGAACAGCACCGCCAGAGTAATGCTGGGACCGTGGGAAGAGCATCTGCCTAGCCGACTCTACCGCACCATGTCTCCGGAATATGGAGCTCAGTTTCTCCCTGACGAGACCTTGGATGAGCAACTCATTCGCCGCGGGCACCCCATGTGAGTCCATGTCCCAGGCAATATCCTCGAATTTCTTCGGCGATTGGGAGAAAATCGCCGAAAGAATCTTCTTGTAGTCTGGCGAATTCGGGTCTGAAAGAAGGTGCACAATAGCACGTCTGAAAGTCTCTTCCTCAACCTGAAGAGGAATTTGTCCACTGGAAAGCAGCTCTGAGGCACTAGGTCGCTCGCTGGGGATGTGGCTGAGAAGGGACTCAATGATCTGCCCTTGAACAACCTTTTCAGACTGCTGGAAAGTAGGGGGAAGTATATGGTTCGGTTCTCTGATCGCCCGCAGAGTCTGATCGCGCTCCATGCTCGTTGGCAACGGGTGGCACATTTCAAAGAAGATGACGCCGAGGGAAAACATCTAGTCGACATTAGTCTTGGAGTTGAGCTTGAATATTGACAGGCTATACTTACGTCGACCTTCTCATTATAGTGGCCCGAAAATCCAGATTTCATCTCGGGCGCAACATAATACGTTGTCCCAAGGCTGCGGGTCAAGTTTCCTTCAAAGTCCGCCGCCGCAGATGAGCGTACAGCTGTCATAAACTGCCCACTAGTGGCAAGTCCAAAATCACCGATGCGAGGGTTGTTGGCAACGTCAATGAAGATATTATCTGGTTTCAAGTCTCGATGTATAATGCCATGGCTGTGAATGTGACTCAGGCCATCGAGGATCTGGCGAAACAGGCGCCAGGATCGATCAACATCATCGTACAAGCCATTCCTGACCAGATCTCGTAGTGTCTATAATTAAGATTAGCATTAGGGGACCAACAAAACGTTTTCAGTACTCACATGTTTCTCGCAATACTCCATCTGGATATACAGTGTATTCAGGATGGGTCTACCATAGGACCCAGATCTCGCGTGACTGTATTCGCCATCTTCTGCGCTGCCCGTTCCCCAGACGTCGGGGGTTTCTCGGGTACCTCGATCGGATATCGTTCCCTCGTTTTCATCTTCACTATCTGAGGCGGCGAATTCGATCTTCGGATACCCACTGGAGCTGATGAAGTCAAGACCGCCAGTGCTGAATCCACCGTGAACTTGGCTGGCAAATGGGTCACCCTCAGTCGACGAGATAGCCTCCGAATCGATGTGGTTGAGATCCTCTTCGAGCCAGGCCGTATAGTATCGTACAACATAGGGATGATTCAGCCGTGACAACAACATGGTCTCCGAAAGTGTATCTTTCAGCGCTGAGGCAGATGTCTGAGAAATCTTCTTGACGGCGTAGAAGCGCCCATCCAGCTTGTTCCTAGCTTTGACGACCTGGCCAAAGCCACCACGGCCCAGCTGGCCAGCCTCATCAAAGTCCTGGTGGTAACGAGAGAGGGCCGACATTGCTCCGAAAGAGTCCAGTCGCGGGCGTCTCTGCAATGAGACAGAGTTTGAAGATCGGTCACGCATTATCAAGGGCGCGTCCACGCGGAAGAACTCCGAAGGCTGAAGTTGGAAGGCCGTCGGGCGCTTTCTCGGGTCTGGTCGAAAGAATTCGTGGAGTAAATCTTGGAGTGGCGGGGAGAGACCCAAGGACACCATTAACTGGTTGGCTGATGTGTATCTCAGAAGGACGTCTTTTCCAAAGGCCATCTGTATCAACACAATACCGAGGTCCCAAACATCCGTCTTCATGGTCGGAGCACTTTCCTGTGTCAGCTCTGGGGGAACCCACAACGGGGATTTGGACGTAGTCAGAGAACGCTTTCTACCTGAAGAACCCGGCAAAGCCTCCTCCACGTTGGATTGGAGTTTGACAATAGTACCGCCAGAAACCGTTCTGCACAGCATGATTCGCCCACTATGAATATTGCCATGGACAAATCCACTGCGATGGTAAAACTCCAATGCCTCAAGAAGCTGGATCATCCAGCCACGGAGTGTGTCAACAGCAACCGTGCCCACCATGTCGAGCAGCTCCGAGAGTGAACCCTTATTGGCAAACTCTAAAAGCGCACGAACTTTGCCCGAGTCTCCGGGTGAGTCCACCGGGGGTTTAGGCGGAATGATCGTGAATCCCACAAAGTCCACCAGGTTGGGATGCCGAAGTCGTCTTAATCCCTCCAGTTTATCCTCACTGGTGCGCATTTGCTCTCTAAATGTCAAAGTATCCGAGCCATTTTCATCAAGGGATATTTCTTTGAGAATAAGGAGCGGTACGTGACATCGGTCTTTGGGGACGATGGGCCTCACAGTAAAAGTTGTCTTGCCGGGCTTGCGTTGCAACAGAGATTTTCCGTAGACGGCACGGAATACCAAGGGCTGCTCATCGGTATCATTGACCGTAATTGGGGGGTCAAATGTCATGACTTCTGACGTATTCTCCACGAGATCACCGAGGTCATTAAGATCGAAACCGCTGGTTCGACTCTTGCGTCTCGACTGAGCCTTGTTGCGTCTCCGCTTGTCCTGGAGCATCTCTTGAAACTGCCGCTCTTCTTTAGCGTATGCAGCTTCCTGCTTTTTTAATTCGTCTTGCTTTTCAAGCTCCGCTCGCTGAATGGCAGCAGCTTTCTGCTCCATCCGTTCTCCTTCGAGGCTGGGGAGGTCTTTATCCTGTTCGCGAGCTTGAGCAACATCCTCCAGAACATCCTGGATAGAAACTGCCAGCTCATAAATCATCTCACTGCCCAGTAGTGTCTTCGGTTTTGTGCGAAGGATTTCCTGAATTCGGGAGCGGGCCCCATCGCGAAATTCGTCAAGGTTTCCCAGCGATATATTGGGTACCGTTTTGGGATATGTTGCCGGCAGCTCGACGAGTAGCACAAGGTGAACATCAGGATTTGAGGAGGCCCGGAGGTGAAGCTTAAAGGTCACGTCGGAAGTTTGCTGTGGCGCCAAAGTTAGTTACGAGCGACCAAAGAAGTCTTGTTTACAAACCTGCCATGCAGAGCGCCGTAGCTGAACTTCTTCATAGTCATCGCCATAGATAGACTGCAGAGCTTCCGCCTCTGTCTGGTGGATTTCACGGTAATTGGTTGTAGCTCTCGTGGGGGATGTCAAAGAAGATTCGGTGGAGGAGGTCTTTTTCTCGGAAGGTTTCTTCCTCTGTTTGGGAGACATCGCGGGGCGTGGCGCGAAATCGCCCTACATCCGGATATTGTGGTACGACATGGGGAGCAGAATACAAGAATACAAGGAATGAGCGAGTGAGTCAATTGGAAAAGAAGAGGAAGAGGAATGCGGGTACGAGGAAGAAACAGACAGGCGGTCAGATACGCCCTTATCGATAGCTAAGTCCCGCTGCTTAATGCGTTGTCGCTTGTTGGTCCTTAACATCTATGTTTATACTGAATTATTTCTACCATGAAATCATTTTTCTTTCATTTGCTGCCATCACTCATCTCTCTCCGCCAAACTATTGACAATATCCAAAAAAAGATCATTGTTTGTACATGATATGATGCCTTTCAGCCCAAGTGTGGGTATGGCTGAGTTGTCCCGCCATTAAGTACGCCAACAAGGCATTTACTAAAGAAAAAACCAGGCTCTGATTTCATGTGCTATCCAGGCCGAGAATCAAACTCACAACTATCGCGACTAGTGGTGCATACCTTCAGTGGCCCCACTGGCCTGGCCATGAGTCCAGCACATTAAGGATCAAGGTCGAGCCTGATGCCCGGTCCCATAGTAGGTGCTTGCGTGTATTATTAGTCGCATGAATATGTCTCGAATGTCGTGAATTGCCACTAGACTATCAAGTCTCGACCATGCGGTGAAGTGGTGCACGGCAGGCAGTTCGAACTCGAAGAATGTGAGGCCATAGTCGAGGCGCACAATGGCATTGGTGCCGAAGCCTACGAACATGATTGCAATTACGGTCGCAAAGAGGTGAAGAACAGATGACCTTGAGAGAGACTGTTTAGACTGTTTAGCCAAAGGGATCTAGATGGAAAGAGGATGAAGGGTGAAGGGTGCAGTGTGTGGAATCTGGGGAAGTACTTGTCGGGACTAGTTAGAACTCCACAACAATGCCTTACTAAGTAAGGTGTGCACCTTTTCCTAGTTGGTCGAATGGCAGAGGTGATTTCCTAGTGAGTTTAGCAAGCAAGGACTCAGTATATCCGCCTCAGTTATCCGATGTCACTATTCAGATTTAGGTGTTACTAGGTTACTCAGTGACGGTTTTAATCCTACTAGCTTAAAATAATTTGGGAGTTCTTGTGGCTAATAGTATCGTGTATGCGATGGGCACGCGTAGAGCAGATGCACGTGCTTCGGGGTTGAACCCGGTAAAGTAAGGCACCTGCAGCTCAATCACACAAGCTCAGGATTCTTAGTGCCTCTTGACCTTCAACCGGTGACTCGTTGGAGTCAGCTTACCTCGTGGAATCTTGTGGTACTCGTGTTCGCTATCGATAAGCCTGCTTTTCCCCTTCCGCGCGTTGTAAACAAACCTCCCTCCACCTCTCTTCAGCCATAATGCTGGACTGGATGAAAGGAAAAGAGGGCGAGGCCGCAGGTAGGTCTGGCTGCCACTCTAAATGCTCACTTGTACTGACGTCCCTTCTTCTTTATCAGACATCTCCAAGGTGCTGGAGCCGCCCGAAACTCCAGCTCCCGTGTTTGCGATACGCGCCTTCAAAAGCGCCTTGTTTGGCACGCCCGGTGTAGAAGAGGAGGAGCAGCACGCGTCACAACCGAAACCATCTGGCCATCAACGCAGCAAAAGCGATACGACAAACCCCATACCCGTCGAGAAGAAGGAAGACTTGAAACTCGAAGCCGACGCGACCTTGAACCCCTCGGGTTCCCCGACCAAAAGCATCCTTGTCACACCCGGAACAATCGCGAACCGACGAAAGACCGTTTCCTTTGGCGAGGGCGTCGTTGATAATGAAGGGAAACGTGATGCTCGAATCACGAAAACGCCTCCTAATCCCGCGGGCAATATCACCACCCAATGGATGTCAAGGTCAGCGGAGGGCAAGCCGCGAAGCAAACTCACTCAGACTCTCATGGATGCTCGCGAAAACGCGACAAAAAATGCCGAATCGTCAACCAAGTCTAAGCCGGACTCATCCGACGCGAAGCCTGTCACACGATCCCAATCGAATGAAGCAGCCACTGAAGACATCACCCTTAACTTTGACGAGCCGCGTTCGGAGTCGGGAAAATACTGGAAGACGGAGTTTGACAACTATCGAGAACGAACCAACCGAGAGATCAAGAAGCTGATCCACTATCGGTCGGTTTGCAAGTCTTACGCTCGAAAGAAGGATACGGAGTCTCTTCGACTGGCAGATAAGCTGCGCGAAGAAGAGGAAAAAGTGGTGGAGATGGAACGGCAGGTTTCACGTCTTGCCTCTGCGATTGCCGGGCAGGGATCTCAGGCCGGGAAAGAGGAGTTGATCCAAGATCTGAGCAAGCAGACTACATTGGCGCTTGAGTACAGGCAGCAGGTCACTTCTTTGCGCAAGTCACTCGAGCAGCAAGGCGTTGTCAAAAGTGGAACGACCCAGCTCCCCGAGCCAACTGAAGAAGAGCAACCCTCAGCGGACTCGTCGGAGCTACGCAAAACCCAACAGGAGTTGAAGCAAGCAAACGCCCAAATCGAGGAAATGAAGCGCCAAAACGCAGACCTCAGTACGCTCCGAAGCCTCGCGCAAAGTTCGGAAAAGAAAGCGCAGGATCTCGAAAAGGAGAATAACTCCCTCAAGCAAACCCTGGCGCGCGTCAAGCAAGAAATGTCGCGATATGAAGGTCGGCGCAGGGAAAAGGAAACGAAGCTCAAGCAGAGAGAGGCCAAACTGGAAGCACGAATCCAAGAGTATCGAGAACGTTTGAAGACAACTTCTCAAGAACACCGCGCATCAGAAGAAGCACTACGGGCAAATTTCGAAGAAGAGCGCCGCCGAATGCAAAACCAAATCGACCTCTTGAAGCTACGATCTACCGGCGCAGAGCGTGGCCCAACTCTGCGTCCCCAGCAACGGCACTCTTTCAGCCCGCGCAAAGAGTACCCAGGTGTGCATGTGTACGACTTCCCAGACAATGACCACTCTGAAGCTGAAGAAGAGACCACCGAGGACATCGAAGCGCCTCCAAGCCCAAGCCCTCGCTCTAAGGCACGGGAAGCACGGCACACCCGCAACGCGACAACAGGCGCCCTCGACCTGAAACGGGCAGCGCGCAACGTCGCCACCGACGACGACGAGGTCACACACTATCTGAACCAGATCCTCCCCAAGCCACATCACGACGTCTACCCAGAGCAAGACGCGAACCCATCTTCCTCCCCACCAGACATCGCGCCTATCAAGTCCCTCAACTGCACCCACGCAAAATACCAGTCCACGCGCGATGGCCAACGCACATATCGCTCTCTATACCTGCGCGATCCCGACAACACAGGCACAGGGCACGGACATGCGCATACGCATACGCAGCGCCCGCGTGCCCACATTAAATCCACCTTGGACTCAATGTCAGGTCTGCCCTCCTCGCGGGGCAACTACGCGGGATACACTATTGCAGCGGGCGAACGAGGTTCGCGACGTAGGCTGGCGGATATGAAGGGCGAGCTTCTCTCGCCGGAGAGGGTGGCTGCGGCTAAGTCAAGGCTTAAGCAGAAGCATGATAGTCGGAAGGGAAAGGTGCTACATGGGAAGGAGAATTTCTAAGGACTGAATAGCTAGTTACTTCTTTTGGTGATTATTGGCGGTAATTTGGTTTGAGGGGAGTTTTTGTCTCGTTCGAGCGCTTGAGCTATAACCAGAGCATAGTGTGATGCATATGGAGAAATCCAACTGTTGGAATATTATCACTCGAAGCTTTTAGTAGAGGATACTTCGTCGGCGACGTGAAAAACATTTTGGAAAAATTGGATGAGTGTATTTTGACCAATTCTTATATCTATCCCAAAAATGGCCTATATGCAACAGGGTCTTTGATCTTTAAACCTTTAACCTATGATCTATAAACACATTCCAAATAATAAAAATCCGAGACGGAGCTGGCCTTTAAAGAGTTGGTCCCACCATGCAACTTCCTACGTCCTTAATTACGTTTAAGCCTTGCCATCCGAGAATGACACAACAGCCCACTTTCCACTCCAGGCCCACTTGCGAGCCTCGCTGCCGCCTCCATCGGGAAGCTGACGGAGTTTCTCGTCCTCGCCGGCTGGAAGGCCGACCACGACGTCGGCCTTGCAGGTGCGGAAGGCCAGGACGCGGATACCGGATTTGGGGCCCATTGGGCCGATGGAGGTTGTGAAGGGGGTAGTAGGATCCCATTGGGCCTGTATGCGATCAGCCATTAAGCTATAAGCTACGTCGGTAATCATTGGGGCAACTTACATCGTTGGTCAGCTTGCGGTAGTTCAGGTCACCCTTGAACAGGACAAGTTCACTCTCCTTCAGATCTTCGAATAGCTCCGGTGCAACGTGCGGCATGCGCCAGTAGCAGCCCTGGGTAGTCCAGAACGAGTGGGGGCGCACGATCAGCTTGCCGTCCTGGTGGAATTCGCTCCACTGCTCGAAGAGGAACTTCACGTCGGCGACTTCCTTGTCCGAGAGCGGGGGGTGCGTCTTGCCAGAGTCGTCCGGTGCAGTGTAGAATGCTTGCGGGTCGACCATCGAGTTAAGGAGATCGGAGAAATCCTTGGGCGTCACATCGGACACGAACCAGGGGAGACGCTTGGGGTGGAGAACGATGCTGGTGGCCAGACCGGCAGACAATAGGTATCCAGCGAGGATCAAGTCTACGAACAGCTCGAAGCCTGAATTATCCAGGACGATGTCAACGCGACGCTCACCATCCTTCTTCTCACGGCGGGCTTTTTGCATAGTCTCGAAAGCGGCATCGAGATCGTTGACGAGGATGTTGCTCTTTGAGGCCTGGCGTGCTTGTGATCCCTGCAGCTTCTGAATATCCTCGTATGTGAGAGAGGTCAGGAGCGACAGATCAGTGGCATTGCCCCAAAGGCAAATTTCACACATCTCGGAGAAGAGAAGATGCTCAGCCTGCTCGACTTCTTCGGCCGACTTGCCATCCGCTCCCTTGCTAGACTCTGCTTCTTGTGCCAACTCGCGGTACCGCGCAGCGAGCTCCAACACGGCTGGGCGCGAGGACTTGAATGTGGACATTTTCTGACGACTAAACACATCGTATCCCTTCCAGTGTTTTGATAGTGCGAAGAAACTCTCCATACGGCGGTCTATGTGTCATCGTTAAGTCAGCCCGATGGTCATTCGTATAGTTGATTTCGGCGTGCGTTCGGCATACAGAGGTAGCACTCGGCGTAGAGCCACGGAGCATCGTGCCAGAATGGGTTTCCACGCTGTTGGAGCTCCTCGTTGTAAGAAGCAATATCCGACGCTCCATCGTCATCAAGGGGACTGCCAAGAGTTCAGATCAATGTTTCTCTTTGGTATAGAAGAGCTGAGATGACTTACGTTAATTGCCGGTTATGCTGAAGCTCATACTTTAATTTGGCGAGTTTCTCGATAATGCTCTTGCCCTCCTTTGACTTCTCGTCATCCGTAGCCTCTAGCGAAGTTCGGTGCAGATCATCAATGGCACCAGTCTATCCGAGTCAGTGATTGAGCTGCGTTATGCAGAAAGCACCTACGATGATGACGGGCCATCGTTTCGTGGCCGAGACCGAGGCGAAGCTCGACGGGTCCGAGGTGAGGAACTGGGCTGGCGGGAATCAGTACTGTTGCAGGCGAAAGATACAACAAGCGACATACGAGTCTTCGGATCGAATTCCATCTTGTATGTATGACGTTGATGAAAGTTGGGAAAACCAGCAGAAAACAGGAGGGGAAAGCGAGGGGCACAAGGCGGTGAGCGGTGAGCTCGGAGCTATCACAGGATTCGGAATATTAGCAGAAGATGCTTCTAAATACAGTAGATTCTCTAACTCTTTATATACCCAATACATGTCTCTGATCCATCACATCTGCGAGAGAAGCGAGTTCTGTGCATAGGCCTGAGATTGTCGTTAGCTCGAGCTCTGTCTGTTATGTCTGGGTTGGAGAGAAGATGACTTACCATCGGCTTGATATTGGGGTGCGGGACAGCGTCAAACACCTCGAATTTGAGCTTAAGCTCGGGTCCAAGGTTGATATAGGCACCCTTGTTCTCCGTCGCATCACAGTATTTGGGTGCCGAAAAGACGGTGATACACCGGCCATCATGCTCGACCTCGTATCCCTCCATGCGCACCTCGTGCGATCGGATGATAGCCTCCAGACCGTTGTTCTCACAGAATCTCTTGGTAATATCCGGTCCAAATTGCAGGCCCACACCACGCTTACTGGGTCCGCGTCCATTCTGGGGTTGCGGGTCGGTCCAGAGCATCTCCATCATCAGGCCATGTTGGCCCGGTTGCCGCTGGCTGTGGCGATTGAGTTCCCGGATGTCGTCCAATGTAATCTTGTCATCGGAGAAGAGACCACCGTGCAGGACCAGGTACTTGTTACCAATCAAAGTAGCCAAGGGGAGGGCGGAGAAGGACTCGGAGAAGACCTTGAAGACGCGCTCATTATACTTGGCCTTGCATTCACCCTCAAATCCGTAGACCTTGTTCATATCGTCGGTCTCATGGTTACCGCGGTTGAGGAACAGACCGTTCGGCCGCAGCCACTTGTATGCGTATAGAAGAAGGGCAATTTCACAAGACCACGAGCCGCGATCCACGAAGTCACCGTTGAAAAGGTAGGCGTGTGTGTCAGAGGGGCTGCCGTTCCGACGGAAAATCTCCAATAGATCGAAGAATTGGCCTGCTCCTGTCAGTCTCCTAGACCTTTGTCCATCATTCCAAGATCAAACGAACCGTGTGTATCACCACAGACCGTCAACTTCTTGCCAGATTCCACGCCAATCTCCACCATAGTCGGCTCGTTGTATACCAGATCCTTGACAGCCTTGATAATCTGGAAGACATACTTGCGATGAATCTTCTTGCCGTTCTTAAAGCGTTCAATCATATCATTGATAAACTCCTGCGACATTTCGTTCTCCAGGCGCACACCGTCATAATCATCCTCAACCTTAATAGAATCGATATCGAGACCCTCAAAGGCAGACGGCGGATCCGAAACCTCGATAGCCTTTTCGAACTCTATCCGGCGCACAAGCTTCTCACATTCGGCCAATTTCGCCCTCGCATTTTGGTTGCCTGGTTCGCGTTTAACCACGGCCTTGAAATCCCTCAGGGCCGCCTTGGGATCAAAACTGGCGGCATTGGCAAGGGCACGTCTCCAGTACGCCTAAAAGGGGGCGGGAGTCAGTGCCATCCTTGTCTGCGCGTGTACTTCACGATAGTGACTAACCTTGACGTAATTCGGGTCCAGTTCTAACGCCTTGGTGGCATCGGCGACAGCATAGCCATAAGCCTCGAGTTTGATTTGAGCCTGTCAAGGGAAAGAAAAAAGTGAGTGTTGGCAGGACTCATCCCATCTATATTTGCCACCATGTCGGACATACCTGGGCCCGGTTACAAAAGAACGACGGCTCCTGGTCGTATTTCTCAATTGCTTGGGTATAGAAGTCAACTGCGGTAGGCCAATCATGCTGCGCAAAGGCCTTGTTGCCCTCTAGCTTGAGGGCGCTGGCAGCCTCCTTGTCGGATGCCATGGGACAGAGGGGCACGAGACAGCAACGATCGGAGCGCCTGAAGGGCGTGAAGCGATGACAGTTGAATATATATTCCGCTGGGTGGAAGCAAAGAAAGAGAGTCTCGACAGTCCGATTGGGGACGTGAAAGTGAAGAGATATTTCGGAGAGAGTGGGGAAAAGAAGAAACCAGAGCCGAAGTAAGGCTCGTTCCTGGCGACGTTCTTTTTTCTCTCCGCAACGGGCTTGGCAACCTTCCAGAACCCTCGACCGCTGCCGCCTCCTTGTCTTTCATCACCCTCCTCGATGTCCTTCTACGCCCCTTCGAACCAGCAGCGCACTCTGCGCGCCTGCATGGTTTGTTCCGTTGTTCAGCTGCATAATGTGAGAGCTCCCTGTTCCCCGTCGATACTGCTATCGCCACCCCGACATTGATCGCGAATCGCTGACCCGCTGTCTGATTCAGAAATTCATGCGTGACGGCTGTCCGAACTGCGAAAATATTCTCCAGCTCCGTGGGAATAACGATGCCATTCAGGAATGCACCTCGCAGGTCTTCGAAGGCTTGATCGCCGTCCGTGACCCGGCCGGCAGCTGGGTTGCGCGATGGCAGCGGTTGGACAACTACGTTCCCGGGACATATGCTGCCAAGGTGACGGGAACAGTGAGTCTCCATTGCATTCTTCTGGGGAGGATTGGACTGACTTTTGTCTCACCATAGCTCCCCGAATACATCATCAACAGCTTGGAGGACTCTGGGGTCAAATACGTCCCGTAAGTGCTACTTGTCATACTGGCTGGGATGCTTGTCGCACTTCTCAGTGTTCTCTCTGTTCGGACTCTAATTGGTTCTTTCTATAGGCGAGATGGCAGTACCGGCGAGGAGGAGTCATGAAGCGATTAATCTCGAGTGCACAATCAATCCCACCACCTCACCCATCCTTCTACAGGCACCATTGTTCATACCGTCTTGGCGGATATGTATCCTTGCAAAATCATACGGCCGGGCTGGAGGATATGAGAAGGATGGATACAATATTTTGCTGGTCTTTTAGGAGTTATAGGTCGGAAGCATGGCGCTACTTTTCATTTTCGAGCATTCGGTTACAGGACCAATATAGCAGCTTCGACTGCTACTGTGGAGTTTCAAACTACAAAATATGGGAATTTTTGATCACAATGTATGAAGTCATTTAATTGGCAGTGGCATGAAGTATCTATGAAATGTACATGGCCCATTTTTGGTGGCATCGCTCGTAGCAAGGAAATAAATAAAAAAGAAACTCCCGAAAAGCGCAAAACAAACATGGAACCCGCTTATTAAATCAAATAGTAAATTACCAGACCAATCCCTGATTCTGGACTTAGAGGAGCTTGATGATCTTCTCAATGCTCTCCAGAAGAATATCAGCATGGTGCTTCTGGAAGACAAGCATGGGGCGCAGGCGAATGGCAGCAACACCGCTGCCACCGATGTTAATACCGACGGACTTGGCCTTGGCGACAAACTCGTCACGCTTGGGAGTGTCCCAGGCAATGAAGGTACCCTGGCCCTTACCACGCAGGTTCTGGAAGTGCCCGGGGTACTTCTGAGCCAGGCGCTCGAGACCGGCGTACAGGTAGTCACCGGTGATGCGAGTGTGCTCAACGAGACCCAGGCGCTCGACCTCCTCGACGATACCGCGGTAGATCAGGGCGCGGGCGGGGTCACCCATCCAGGTGTTGAACTGGCGGTAAGGCTTGTTGGGGCGCAGGGCAGGGTTGCCATAGTAGTAACCGGCAGTCTGAGCCTTCTTGGAGAAGGTAACCATGTCAGGGGGAGTCTGCAGGTTCCAGTGGTCGTGGGCCCAGAACTTTCCGGTGGCACCGATACCGGTCTGCACCTCGTCGACGATGAAGAGCACGTTGGTGCGCTTGGTGATCTCGCGCAGACCCTGGAAGAAAGCGGGCGAGGCGTGGTTGTCGCCACCCTCGGACTGGATGGGCTCAACCACGACAGCAGCGACGGGGTTGTGGAACTCCTTGATGAGGCGCTCAACCTCATCAAGGCAGCGCTTCTCCTCGGCGGCGTTCTCATGGACGTGTTCCTCCAGAGGGTACTTCAGGGCAGGGAAGGGAGCCTGGGGCCAGTCAAAGGCGGGGATATCGATCTTGTGGATAGCCTTGCTGCGGGTGGTAGACAGGGAGCCGAAGAGACGGCCATGGAAGGCAGACTTGAAGGAGAGGATAGAGAGCTGGGGAGAGCCGGGAACCTGGTTGTCCATGGTAGACAGCAGCTCCTCCTCGGTGAACTCAACCTCGTGACCACCACGCTGCATCTGGCGGTAGTACATGAAGGCGGCCTTGTAGGCAGTCTCGTTGGCATCAGAGCCAGCCATGGCAGTGAAGACCTGGTTCAGGCCCTTGGGGGCAGCCTTGAGGGCACCGGTCTTCAGGATGTTGGCCCAGTCAGCAGAGGGGAAGTTACCCAGAGCCGGACGGTTAATCAGGGCATTGAGCATCTCAGGCGACTGCGCAACCTGCTCCAGGTGGGGGTTGTTGTAGCCGACGGGGATGGAGGCGATCTGAGCATACACATCCAGCAGCTTGTTGCCATCGAGGTCGGCAATGTAGTTACCGACAGACCGGGTGTAGTCGGTAAGCATGTTCAAGCTGCGCACATCGAACACCTCATCGAGCTCCGCGGCAGCCGCCTTGTTCTTGGGCCCGGGGATGGCCGTCTGAACGGATGGAGCGGAAGGCTCATTGGGGAAGAAGGGCTTCTCGGCCGCACGCAGGCGGGCGGTGGTTGAGAAAGCACGAACGGCCGGGGCGCGAGCCGCAGCACGTAGCTTTGTGCTGCTGCGAAGGACGGAGGCCATTGTGTGAAGTTGGAACGACTCTTAAGGGAAAAGTAAGAAGGGAGGATAGTTGGAGTAGGTGCGGTGAATGAACAGCTGTGTCAAGAGAGCTGCTATTCGGAGCAAATATCCCAAGGTCCAGTCCAATTGAAATGAAAAAGGGGAGAAGAGGGAGGAGGAAGAGAATGTTGAGTAACGCGGGGCAGGGGACTTATATCGGTGTCGCAGCTCGTTATCTGCCATCGCGGTGAGCTCAAGAGCTGTCTCCCCGCGTTGATATCATTGGATGTCGGCGATTTGGACCAATCACAGTACAATACGGCTAGCCAAGCGCCGAAGTAGAAGAAATGGAAATCGACGAATTGAGAAAGTCTACGCAGGTGGATTGTACAATTCCATGTGGTAACAGCTTCATGTTGCTCCGTCACTGTCCGGGTTGCCTATTTCAATCGAATTGACTCACTTACTGTGTAATGATTGCGACACTTTGCGACTTCCCCGGCGCGTAGATCCCCGTTGACTTATCGCCGCCGATCAGGATATCTTGGCGCCTTTTTTTCTTATCGGGACTGGCCTCTGAAGACTGATATTCGTTTCCTCTGGGCCCCCGGCCCTTTGTGATGCTTTCATTTTGTATATTTTATCATGGTGTTGCTTCTTTGGTTTCCATGAGCCCGGGTGAATAGACCCATAGTTTCGATATGCAGATAGGATGAACAATGTTTCCGCGGGTTCGAGTATACTTATCTGATCTGAGATATATACTTCACGTTCGGCATACACAATGAAGTAACAAAGTCCACAGTTTCAAAGCTCAGTATATGCCCACGTACTAAGCAGAACAGTATGCGTAGACCAGCTGACATCCAATTATTAAAACACTAACTTGCCTGGGCACTTGGGCACTTAGGCGTGGTGTGAGTATCCCAAGCAGGCCAGCTACATGTTGAGGCTTTCCGAAACTAAACGGAAATGTGACACTAGATTCCAATTTCCTAGGATAGATATATATCCAAAGCATAACACCAAGTTTATAATGAGAAACCTGAGGTGATCTTATCCGTCGGAATCTCGGTTCCCGATAGGGTTAGCGGATCCACAAAAATGCTCACCGCTAGATATTGCATTTCAAGAAAGCCTCTTTCATCCAATTGGGCTTGTGGTTTAGTGGTATAATACCCCCTTAGCATGGGGGTGGTCCGGGGTTCGATTCCCCGCGAGTCCATTTTTGCTCCTGGCTCAATACCTCTTGTGGAGAGGGTCGATATGAACCATTTTTGCGGCGGGCCAAAATGAAATTTTTCCCTGGAGAATTTGTGCATGTGATTCTTACTGATTATTACTTCCAAAGTAATTCCAATGGCCGGATATCCAACGAACTTTCCATAATTCAGATTGGTTAGTTACTTGCTAATAACGCTGGAACCACTTCCTTTTTGCAATTTTTTAGCGCTCTGATATCCTTTCCTAACACTTCATTTTTTCTTTTTATGCTCAACACAACCACTGCGTAGACAAGCCTTCTGCGACGACCTTTCGGCGCCAGAGAACAGTCAGTCATGGTGATCAAAATGGACGGAACTACCCCGTACATACTCGGCAATTCCGGATTGCATCCCAGCTTAAGCAAAGTTCACTATAAACCACGCTAGAGCAGCGTTCGCCGGTCTTAACATCCAGATTAGGTAGCGGCATAGCAAAGCAGATGTCAGATCAGAGTGTAGATTGAATGGATCTGTCTAATCTTTCGGAGCCTAGCCACACCACTGCATGATAAGATCCCGAAGGCCCCGATCCCGGGCTGCCAGCCTATAGTTAGGTATTGGCAATTGGTCATTGCAGTCATTCCATCCCATTAGTTACATGTAAGTAAAATATCCAAAGATTACCTTTACAACACTGAATTGCTGCAGGTATCATATTCGTAAAGCCGTAAGAATGGCAATATAGAAGTACACTTTTTACCAGCTCAGCACCAAACCAAGAACAAGCAAAATCACAGGGGTCATATCTATGCTAAAATTTACCAAACAATCATGAGTAAAGAGAAGCCTCCTGGGCATCAGTGAGGGTGTCTATTCCCGAGGGACCACTCGCCCTCGGGTGGTGTAGACCCAGAAGATTTGGAACTTGCCATAGAGGTAATGATCACGCGACTCTGCTTCTTGTCGATGCCATTCTCAGGAGAGATGGCGCGAGGGTCTTGGTTTGAAATATCATAGCTATTACCCATTTCGTTGTGGTGAGCGAGTCTGGATTCGGTCCAGGTCTCCATCTCCACGGTCCGCATGATCTCGAAGCGGTCACTTTCATAGTCGTATTGTCGGGTGTCATTGGTGTTGGGGTGGTGAGAGTTCTGGGAGCGGCTGGTTGATGACCGAAGTTTCTGTGGGCGGCTTCGCTGGTTGTAGTTGTAGCTGATGTTGCGGGTGGACTGGAGCAGGTGCGGTAGGAAAGCTGCAATGAGAGGGCGGAGGGCTGGTGCCGAAGAGCAAATCTAAGGTCCCGGTTAGACACGTTGTCTGTGTATTTATTCGGCGACATACCAATCCTAGGTTAATCTCCACTGCAGCGGCGACTAGGACTGGCCATCCAAACCATGTAGCGTCGTAGCTGGCGACCATACTCTTCCACACATACACAGTACGCACGGAGCCTGCCACGTTGACGAAAATTCCTAAAGCGAAGATCGAGATAACTGCGAGACGTTGGCGGGCAGGGAGCTTTAGACTCCAGATAAGAGGCATCGGGATTGCAGTGACGAGGAAGTCGGTGAAGATGTTGATCACACTGGCTGAGAAGACAATGTCTGGGTCGTTCAGGCATTTGTAGTGATATTTGGGCTCAAGTTCCCAATAGGCCTTGATCGGTCTACGCAAGATATTAGTCCTTGGTTCGATATCCGTCATGACGATCCCACTCACGAGCATTGGAAGATACTGATCGTGGTGAACATGATGCACGAAATTCCGACAAATAACATGGAGAGAATGAAGGCCCAGTTGTATGCCACAAAATTGCCCTTTCCGGCGCCGAGAAGTCGTCGACAAAACCATAGCAAGGAAATCTTGGTGATACTGGACGACACTGAGAACATAAGTTGAAAACAGAGGTTGAGCTTTTGTACAGTGGGCAGCCAAGAGATCGGAATATCCCAAATATGTCGATTCCAGCCCCAATTCTCCGTAGCGAGCGAGGTAACTACCACCATTGCGATGGCGAAAATGAGACCGATCACGATGAGGATATCGTCCACACCGGCGCTGCATGTAATCCGAAATCGAGTGTATAGACGGAGCATCACCACCACGAACGCCAGGGACATGCAGACAATGTTCACGATCAGAGCGCCATGGCCGCGAGTCGGCGGGTCAACGTAGTTTGGTATTGGCCATTGGGCCATAACGGCGAGTGGGGGAAGCTGCATTATGTATGTGTATTCAATTGCTGCAATCAATCGGACAGACGAAGTGTAGGGTATCGGAGTGTCGTGTGCGATGGACTATTGCGGCAAAGAGGTACTTGGCATCGGCATATCCGTATATCAACTGGAGTAATAATCTTAATGAATGAAAGAGCGACTCGCAGTCATACGCCCATATTACGTCGAATAGTAAAAGACAATCGAAGAGAAGAGAAGAGAAGAGAAGAATAAGAGGCGATTGGTGCGCGGGGGATCTTAGGGACGGAACAGATATATGCAGCAGCGGAGGGCAGAGCTTAGGGCGCGCCACGGTAGGAAAGGGACAGAAACGCTGATCCGATAATAGACTTTCAATGTAATCCAAGATCTGACAAGTCAGAATGTCGATGAGACGACTTCATAGTACGCAGCCAGGGTATGCACCCTGGTCCACGCATCGGCCAAATCCACTTCAGATTCGCGCGAGTGCCCAAAAAGGACGTAAGACCGAAGGTGGGGAAGGAGGGCCCCATAGTTCTAGCGTGATCGGATGCACAGGACTCACAGGCTAATGTGAAAGCGAGGCTTAACTAGCTCGCCTTTAGGGACGGAGTGTCAACGTATCATTTCCTATCACACTGTCTTAGTGCTTCAACAATCCCTGCATATGCAACGCCGCTCGGAGATTTTCCCGCAGTCCGGAAGTACTAAGTGCAAGTTCAACTAGCGAGGCATAGGTTCCCAAGATACACGTTAGGCTTTGCTTGAAATTCTGGAAGGCGAAAGTCGGCAACGAATTTAACGAATGTGCGGGGTGATCGGATGCTCGGATGTTGATCTCATTCTCCACGGGTTCCAACCATTAATTCAGGAATTCGGGAATTCACTTGGAGTGGTGCCCCTGCAGGAACACACTTGCCTCTTGTTACCCCTCTAATTCCGTTTAACCTTTCAAACATTTCCTCCGCCGCGTCCTACTTACGATTCCCAGGTTCCTATCAGTGATATTCGGCCTCAATAAGCCTTGTGCATCGCTATCAATCAATTAGCCCTCTTTTCTCGCCGCGAATATTGATTGATTTTTACCGATCGTCTCAAAATGATGCCTCCAATCGCTGCTCAGTAGCACGTTTGAATCCATAGATTCGATCTGCGGCCGATGATCATCTCGGGAATTCGAGCTGCTGCTTTTTGACGCAAGACCCGAGAATAACGCTGGATGATCTGCGCGTACCAGATTATTCCATGATTTCTGCAACTTTGGTACTAACGTAGAGCCTCACACTTAGTTTCTAACTTTCGACGGGATCGACTTTCAAGGTTGTTAGAAACGTCCAGAAAAATAGACTTATCAAATTGCCCAGGTGTGAGATCACGGAAGCTCAAAATTGAGAACTGGCGAGTCCGGCAATTTGACACGGCTTAGTTTCGGCTACTAGGCATGTGACGGGAGAAACGCAGACATTCTCGGCCATAAACTCCGTACCGAAGTCTATCTAATCGATGTGATGTACAAAGAACTTGTACGAATCCTGAACCAGTCCGCTCTAAGGCATAACATAAATAAGATTGTCGGTGTGAGTCTGGGAGCCATATCAATACAGCTCTGCTTTTCAACACGCGTTAGTGCTGGACCTGAAAGAGTGGCTGCATACTCAACAGAAAACGTTTAGCTGCTACGTCTAGGATCCGGCCAACAGATCTGTTGATAAGGCTGTTCTCGGTGAGCACGGTATCGAGGTCATCGATGATCCGCGTGCATGGCTGGAGGTAGATGAAAGATCAGTTCTCTTCTCGTGTGGGTCCAACGTACCGGTCGAGGAAATCGTGGCAGACGTTGCTCGGCCAGCAGTGGTGATTTGGGAGCGAATTGCCTATGGCGATGATATCAAAGATGAAGGGATGGTGTAAGACGCTCTTACCATTGGATTGTGGTGCCATCTACTAACTAATACGTCGTCAGTACCGATCCGTGCTCACCTCGAGTCAGGGCAATGATGCAGGGGTATGAAATGTTCGAATTTGGGGCGGAATCGGATCGTCGTTTCTGTCGGACGGTAATCTATGTTCGGCGGTACAGAGATTGATTTACCCGGTCTCAGCCAAGCCGAAAGACCGCAGAGAACGCGTTGGATTTGTTGGGTGTATTCTCGATATGGCAGGTATCGTGCCCGCACATGGAGACCATTGAATGGTTCAAGAGGGCAACAGAGAGCAAGGCAACCAGTACAAGTAACGAATGTGGCGTTCATTTTATTCATTTGCTTTTCATGTTTCTCTAACTATCACTGTTCAGACCAACGATACCAATCCATTTAGTGCCGTTGTACGGAGAGATACAGTCGAGGCAGAAGTCCAAAACATAAGGTAGAGGGGAGATATACTGCATCGTCGATGCTCTCGCTGAATGTGATCGGGTCAAATGGTACTATGAGCTGGCCTTACCAGACACCACTCATTGCTTCGACAGGAAACATAAAATGACTCTTTCCAAAGACTTGTTTGCAGGTCACAAGAGGGGGAAGAGAAGAAGACAGTAAATCAAGGAGAGCTCTAATTGAAACCACGGAATGAAGATTCGAGCACTTTTTAAAGATCTGGGAAGCTGAGGGTGAATCCCTCATGGTTCCAAGTGTGGACAGGGTCCACAATGTCAAGGAGGGAATAAGCAATTTCCATGGCTCATCGTCGCCAGAACCCACATCCTCGCTTTCTTTTTCGCAAACTGAAAACCAAGGGATTCCACGGAAAACCTGGATCATCTTTCTCCTGTTTACTCTGGCCTACATCTGGTTTCGCAATACCGAAACCATGTCTTCCGCACCTTCATACAATGAAAATACAATAATCACCCAGATTACCACCATTTATAACCTGCTCCTTAAGCTGAGTTACTTCACCTCCGATCGCGTCACCTTTCCCCCAGAAGGTGGTCACATCATCAACGAAGAGCTATGTCATTCACTGCATCTCGCCCCGGAGGTCGTATCCCTCATGAAAAAAATCCCCTATGTAGTGGACGGCTACCATAAGCCGATCATGTGGCAATCCCGCGCCTACGAGTACCTGATCGATGATGAGATCCGGAATGGTCGCGATCCTGAATTAACAGGCGCAGCCAATGATGACGAGCTAAGAATGGACTTTTTGCGACCGTGGGAGGTTGCGCTGACTTGTTGGTTGGATGATGGGATTTCGGTCATCCTGGATACTAAGTCAAGTACATTCTACTTCCTTCCCCTATCCCCTAGAGTATGTGCAATGGGTAGGGCTAACACCTCTTAGATATTATTCGAGTTATGGATGAATCTGAACCACCGGAAAATGACTTCCGAGAAGAAAGTACGGTTCACAATGCTCCTACCTATCTCCAGAAAGTCATTGAGGACATTCGGAATTTGGAGGTTGTATATTTCCCCGGTGGAGACATTGGCTATCTTCACCTACCTGGGTCTTGGGAACAGATTGAAGTGAGGCGAATTCTGATCGAGGATTTTGGTTGGGGGACGGAGTTCCGGGAGGGGGATTGGCGTCGAGAAGGAGAGGAGATTTGTAAAGCGATTGGGGATGAGGCCCTGGACAGGGCATAGAAATCTGAAACTTGATTTAACTGATGTTCTAACTGATACATTGATCTACGTACATCCCCCCTCTTGCCTCAGGAATCAGGTATCAACCCCCATTTAGACTTATTTTGCGTTCGGTTGTGCCAAGCATTCGCATAAACATTATGCTCAAAGCTTATGCAGATCGAGCCCATACATCTATTGCGCAGATCTGTTGCCAGGATCGAATAAAGAATTATCCAAATTTTGTTCATGTCATAAAAGAACTGCTAAACCCCCTTTCTTTTCCTTTTTAATTATCGTTGTTTTTGTATTTGTATTTTGCACCCTCCTTTGTGTACACCCCAAACCACCGCAGAAAGGGTCAACCTGGCACTTTCTACGGAATATGGAGTTTAACAAGGAAGTTGCTTCCGAAAAGCCTATCGCAGCTTCGACCGACGCAGAAAGCCCCAAAACCGAAGACCATCGGACTCACTCAATCGAGCAAGATCCTGAGCTAGGAGTCCCAGAGATCAAAAAGTACCCCGAAACAGATCTTGACCAAGGGATTGTTGGATGGGAGGGACAAGATGACCCTCAAAACCCACAAAATTTCCTTCCTGCTCGAAAATGGGGACTTCTGGCCCTGATGAGCGCTATTACTTTCGTGACACCTCTTGCATCAAGCATGTTCTCGCCAGCCGTGAGCTACGTCGCGGCTGATCTAGATGTCACCAATGAGACCGTCCTCTCCTTGAGCGTCAGCATTTTCCTGCTGGGATATGCCGTAAGTCTCCATTGACACCGTGGACACCCTCAGGATTACTTATCTGACCATTAAATCACGCATCATAGTCCGGTCCGCTCTTCCTAGCTCCCATGAGCGAGATCTATGGCCGAAGAATCGTGCTCAGTTGCGCCAACTGGTTTTTCGTCGTCTGGCAAATTGGCTGTGCCCTCGCGCCGAATATCGCAACTTTGATTGTTTGCCGACTCTTCGCCGGCATTGGCGGTGCCGGCTGCTTAACTCTCGGCGCCGGAGTAATCGCTGACCTTTTCCCCGTTGAACAACGCGGCATGGCGACATCCGTTTGGAGCTTCGGTCCCTTGATTGGACCTGTAGTGGGACCCATTGCTGGAGGATTCGTCGGAGAGACAATCGGCTGGCGCTGGGTGTTCTGGATCATTTTGATAGCCGGAGGTGTTATGTCATTCGGTATCGAATTCTTGAACCAGGAGACCTATGCCGCTGTGCTGATCCGGCGCAAGACGGAGCGACTAGCAAAGGAACTGAATCGCGATGACCTTCGAAGTGCCTATGCTCCGAAAACCAACAACCCGTCGGTCGCCGCAGCGATGAAAGTTGGTCTGAAACGTCCCATTCTCCTCTTCTGCAAATCGCCCATCGTCCTGCTTCTCTCCCTGTACATGTCTGTGGTATACGGTCTTCTCTATCTGTTCTTCACGACTATCCCGTCCGTTTTCAAAGAGAAGTACGGCTTCTCAACAGGTCTGTCGGGACTTGCCTATTTAGGAATCGGACTAGGATTCATACTGGGTGTGGCGTCCATCGCGTTCACCAACGACAAACTCGTGATGAAGTTGACTCGACGCAACGGAGGGACATTCGAGCCGGAGATGCGGCTCCCTGCGATGATCTTCTATTCCTGCTTCCTTCCGATCAGCTTCTTCTGGTACGGTTGGACAGCCGACAAAGACGTGCACTGGATCGCTCCGATTATCGGCATGATGCCCTTCGGGTTCGGCATGATGGGTGTCTACCTGCCGATCCAGACGTACATCATTGACAGTTATCCCGAATACGCGGCGTCAGCCAATGCGACGCTCACCGCGTCACGATCGTTGGTCGGTGCGCTACTTCCTTTGGCGGGACCGAAACTGTTCGCTAGTCTGGGTCTTGGATGGGGCAATTCGCTGCTGGGATTCATTGCATTGGCGTTTGTGCCTGTGCCGATTGTCTTTTCTCGTTACGGACAGCGCATCCGAGAAAGGTTCCCTGTAGACCTTGAATGAAAGGCGGATAAGACGCGTTTGTCGGGAGGTTTCGACTTTGTGTTTGGAGTATACGATGATGACATGGTGGGCTGGCACCGAGTTCGGCGCTGTGCGGTCTACTCCAATTTCTTGTATTCATGTTCTTAGACCTAATTTTAATATATTCTTAAACTTGTGAATAAAAGTTTTTACGTGTTTTCTAACTACTAGTCTGAAACCTTGGAAGTGGCTTGTGTCGGCATTTCTCAATGAGATCAATGCCGGTACCTAGGATAAGGTAACCTCCACATATAGGCTAACGCCCAGTACTTCGTGCATAGTGAAGACACTGGAAGGGAAAGATAGAAAGACCTCGCCCGAGCTAGGTATTTTCCTCGCTACGTTTTCCTTAGAAATGCTATTTTGTTTAACTACTCCTTAATCCATCTCCTAGACCAAGTAGCCTAGTCTAGAAGAGTCAAGTAGATTAAGGTATGAAAATATCCCGATTCTGAATCAAAAGGGCCTTCGACATTGTATTCGGAGTATAACTATAGTTACATCTGCAAAGTAAACCAGCAAGTCAGATGAATAGAAAAGCATTTTAAAGTGGGCTGCATATAAATGGCAGCCAATCACAATCGATTCCCCTGAAGAAAACCTAAAATTAAACGCTTTGGAACCGGAGCGGCGTGGCCGTGGTCCACTTAGTATGACGGCACGTCAGTCTAGATCGCCATGAAACAAGCCCCCTGTGTGACCTTTGCCTTGTCCTGTTTCATCCTTCCTTCCCTCAAATTCTCATTTCTCCCCACATTTCGGTTTTTTCCCTCCCTCCTCTGTCTTCTTTCGCTCCAGTTTTCTTTTTTTATCTTATTTGAATACCCTCATTGATTTCTGCAAACCAGACTGGACTGGTCCCTGCCAAGCATTCTCTGTTTTCTTCTCCATAGCGAACTCTTTTCTTTCTTATTCTTTATATTCACCATGACCGAAGGACATAGTGCCCCTCCGGCCGACGCAACTCCTGCTGTCACCAGTGACAGCACCGCTGCCCCGGTCCCAGTCGACATACGCGACCACGCAACCCACCATGCCAACTCTACCCCCAATGACTTGCAGGAGCGGGAATTCATCGGGAGGCTTACACCACGGCCGAGCTTCATGGAACATCTGGTGGACTCGCGCGACGCAATGTTCCATCTCAACCACCGTGACTCGAGCGAATTAGAGCGGTACTTTGTACGTTTGTGGACTCAGGGGAAGCTTGACACATACGGTGGAAACAGCATTGACTGATCGATATAGCACGGTCCCCGTGAGATGGACAAGCACTCGAAATGGCCTATCTTCATGCGGATGCATGGTAGCGTCATGCCAAGAATGATCTTGCCGTTGCTGTGTGTGGCCGCTTGGTCAACATTAATTACTTGCATTTCTGTGTTTTTACATGATCGTGAGTGGGGACCCCATTTCAAAGCGTGTATGTGTTGGACTGACTGACCGGATAAAAAGTTGGCATCAACAACATCCTGCTCACCGTGCTGGGTTTCGTGGTGGGTTTGGCGTTGTCATTCCGTTCTTCGACAGCATATGAAAGGTAGGACTCTTGACGATGCATGGGATCGAGACAGCGGCTGATTGATCAAAGATGGGCCGATGGACGCAAGTACTGGGCTCAGCTAATTCAGACCTCTCGTAACCTGGCACGCACGATCTGGGTCAACACCAGCGAACGTGAGGGAGAGGAGGGCAAGGTTGATCTTTTGCGAAAGCTGTATGTGGACCGAAATTGGCTTATGTATCCGAGCTAAGGACTGACAATGCTTCCAGCACCGCCATGAATCTCATCCTGGGATTCGCCGTCGCTCTGAAGCACAAGCTCCGCTTTGAGCCTGATATCGGTTATGAAGACTTGGCCGGCCTCGTCGGCCACATGGACACTTTCGCCCGCGACGCCCACGACCATGACAGACTCCACCCCAAGGGCAAATCCTTCTGGAAATCCACTGGAGAGTACCTCGGTGTCTCCTTCGCCGAGTCCAACCCTCGCAAGATGGTCAAGCGCTCTAAGAAGCCTCTGGGACATCTTCCCCTGGAGATTATGAACCATCTGTCTGCCTATATTGATTCGTGCGTGAGCAACGGCACCATGTCCTCGGCTCTGCACCAGGGTCAAGCTCGTGAGTCATGTATACATTGAGTGCTTTAGCAGTATGCTGACTTTGTCATGTAGTCACCATGATGTGCTCCTTGAACGAGGTCCTGACTGGCACCGAGCGAGTGCTGGACACTCCTCTGCCCATGGCATACACCATTGCCACTGCCCAAATCTCCTGGATCTATGTCATGGTTCTCCCCTTCCAGCTATTCCCATCCCTTAAGTGGGTCACCATCCCAGCTTCAATCGGTGAGATTCCATTCCCTCGTCGAAACAAACACCACTAACGTCTCTTCCAGTCGCCGCATACATCATCCTGGGCCTGGCCACAATTGGTAGTGAGATCGAGAACCCCTTTGGCCAAGACGTCAATGACCTCCCGCTGGATACCTACTGCCGTCAAATTGCCCTGGAGCTCGATATCATGACATCCTCCCCGGCACCCAAGGTTGACGATTTCATGTCCCGCCCGGATAACCTGGTTCTGTTCCCGTTGAGTCAGGACGGATACTCTGAATGGGAGTCTCGCAGTGTCGAGAACATTCGTGCTGCTCTGAAGGCGAAGATGGTTGCTAACCCAGCCCCTGTCCCATCAAATGCCTCTACCGTGATGGAGAACATGTCTTTCAAGGTGTCCAAGGGCTCCGTTTGATTTTTGAATGGAAAAAATAGAGGAAAGTCTAGGAAAATCCAGACTTCGGCTGCATAAATATGGGAACGGGCATTTTCAGCGATTTATAGAGTAAACCAAATTGATTGGATTAGATTCGACAGTGTCAGAGTTTCGGCGTTTCATCCGGGTATTTTTGCTTTAAAGGGAGAAGAAGAAAGACCAGAGTACCCTAGGGTATCTTCTGAGACTTATTTAGAGTGACCGTATTCCGAAATTGAGCTTTATGGGGCGCAATGAATTTGTTTCCTCATGCCAAGGGCTGCTCTTCGTGTGACGAGGTTAACTGGCATATCCCCGATAGAGAGAACCTTGCACTTGGATAGTCCACGGGAGCGACATCGACCTAATGGAGTGCCTTTAGTATACCCAGGTAAGATTTGGCCATGTGTGCCATCAGTCGCCACGGCTAACTCCGCATAGCCTGTATGAGCTCTGCATGTGGGCAACGAAAGCTGACACAAGCTGTCGACAGGCCTGGAACCATAGCCGTTCTCTCCAGCCCATTTGCGTCGTTCCTTCTTTGCGGTCTCAGCACCTTATGGTAGAGACCAATAGGCCGATTCTGGAACCGTATTCCAACGTAGTCAAAGAATACTCCAAGACATAACCAGGTCAAGGAACGAACAAGTCCGATCCAGACCCAGCGACTAGCGCACCCAGATAATTTCCCTTGGCACAGATTCTCCATGCGACATTTGTGCCGCTGCCACTTCCACCGATCCACGAGCTAAGGGCAGAGACAACAGCCGCTGCATCTTCGCGTGGGACACGCACCCAGGCGCAGTCGTATTTACTCATGCCGGCAGTCAAAGGTGTTTCCAATTCTGTAGCAGAGACGGATCCGTGCTCGATTTTCAGTATGTCGATTGGGATAGCTGTTCCCGTGACACCGAGGAATTGCGAGAGGGCAGCGGAGAGGTATGTGCGGGCAGAGAGGGCATCGAGAGGTTGTGGGCTGGTGTTGTCTGGTTGGGGAATGCTGTTGCAGTTTTCATAAGCATTTAGCTTCAGGGACGCGTTGTCGGGGAGGGGTCTTACAGTCGGAGCTTGAGATAGGTCCAGGGCGGGTTGCGCGATGTGAATTGGATGACACTTGAGGTGGTGGCTTGAGCTTTGCGTTTGTGACCTATTGATGGAGTCTCATTCTCTATCACCTTGTGTTGCACATCTGCCATTGTTGAGGTTGGTAGTGAGTCTTGGAGAAGTGCAATTGAAGATCGCGAGCTGTCGCAGAAAATAGGAATTTTACGTCACGGGATTCCGTCAACAACAGCAGGAGTTATTTTCAAGCTCTTTTATTTGAAGCCGAATCGACCAGTTTTTGCATTGCTTTCTGAAGAAAACCTTCTTCGCTATCGTTTCCGATAGTCAAATCTGCAATGCACAGTGTTTTCGCGCGTGCTTTCGTGCCCCGAATTACCTCGACATTCGACTTCGGGACCTGGAAGATCTGGACGGGAACAGTCAGTAAAATCACACGGGAAAAGTGCATTCAAGATCAGTATCTTGGAATATGATTCCACTTTTGTAGATACCTCTGCGAAGATCTGCGAGACAGCAAGGTTGGCTGCTCCGTCGCGGGGAACTGCAGCAACAGAAACGTCAACCCTATCGTTTCCAACGGCTGTCACTCCGGCTCGTTTGGCAGAGGCGTTTGCTTTCACGTAGCAGGGGATGAGAAGGTTGTATGTATTCAGTGGAGCAGCCTGGGATCTAGTGATCAAGCGAAGAAATGAGGAAGGGCGACTCATACTATAACGAACGAGAAGAAGTTGGGGGTGTGAGACCGAATCCGAAGGATGCCATCAGAGCCCCGATGTTATCCGCACCCGCTATCTAGAATTTGTTAGTATAATATTCCGTGGTTTAATGCAAGTATCCTTCCTAGTGTGACTTACCGAAAAGATAGTGGATGAATAAAATGCGATAATGTTGACTGTGGGACACTCTTTATTTGCATGATATAGTGCCTGTTGGCTGTCGGACCTATCAACCACAGAATCGGTCGAAAGGGCACCATCCTGGTGGCAGCTATTCTTAGTCTGCTTGCTCTAGTGCGTTTCTAGAAAACGCATAACTATTTAGTTAGTTTAGCTAAAGTAGCGGCACGGCAGGAATACAGGCAGGGCCTAGTTGAAGGCGCTATATGATCTCCCTAGTATCGACCACAGCCAGGTTTTCATATGTACCTCATATTTTGTGATTCTCAAGGCCATAGGAGTAATAATGATGTTCCTTTACTGAAATCCGTATTTCACAGAACTGGTTTTCACAAGAATCAAATCCAATAAATGTGGAATATCACTTCGAGCACGTATTTTCATCAAACCGAGCTCACATTTTGTGATTCAAGGCCATTAGAGTCATTACGATGCTCTCTATATCTATAGAAATCCTCATTTTACAGGAACTGATTTCAATAAGAATAGAAATCAATAAATGTGGAATTTACATAGATCACGGAAAAAGCATCAAACTAAGAGAAATCAAAGAGGAAACTCATCGAATGGCATATTAGAAAGAACCTCCGGATACCAGAGCGAGACGTATACCGAGGGGAACATTGAAACGGTTCACTAGTTCGTTAGCTACGTAGTATATTTTGCTATCTGTCTAATTAACAAGCTCACATACTGTAATTCAGGCCACAAAAGTCATTACGATGCTCTCCATCTTTACTGAAATTCTTATTTCTACAGGAACTAATTTCAATAAGAATCACTTTGAATACGGACAAATTCATTCAACTGAGAGAAATCAAACAGGAAAATCATCGAGATACCCAAGCGAGACGCATGCCGAGGGGATCATTAGACATACTCCCACTCATCCATCTCTATCCCGTTAAGAACTGGCGACAGGCTCCTCTATACGCACCCGGGCATCCGCAAGATGATACAGCTCAGGGCACACCTCGCCCCTACGCAGCAAGATGTATCGCCTAACCCACATTGGCAGTATCTCGGTCAGCTGGTACTTGGCATGGGTGCGAGTCGGCACCCCGAACACATAGTCCAACTCCTCCAGGGAGCGCTGCTTCGTTTCCGGTACGAAAAAGAAATTAGAAGCAGGGCGATGATATTGAGACCGGCATAGAAAGCAAATGCTCCCTGGGGTGTGAAGGCTCGTAGCATGTATGGGAAGGTGGACAACAGGACGGATGCCCAGGAATTGTTGGTAGCAACAGCCCACGCCATACCGACCTCACGGTGCGTGAGGGGAAATACTTCGGCCGAGTATGTGAATGGAACTGGCCCTTCTCCGGGAGAGTAGAAAGCGTCGAAGAGGTAGATAAAGAACACAATCAGGGAAATATGGGCATGGCTGCTAGTCGGAATCCAGAAGCAGAATCCTGCCGCGAACAGAGTCCAGCACATGTTCGGGAAAGTGGAAAGTAGAAGACTGCGTCGACCGAAGGTATCGATTGTCCACATTGTGGGCCAGGCCGCGATGAAATTGATGAGACCGAATCCGACGGATGCCACCAGAGCCACGATATTACTCGCACCCGCCATCTAGAGTTTGTTAGGATAAAATTTCGGGGTTTAATGCAAGTATCCTTCCTAGTGTGACTTACAAAAAGATAGTAGATGAATAGAAGGCGATAATGTTGACTATGGGACAAGCAAAATTAGTTAGGGTTCTTTATATTCGCATAGTGACATAGACCTGACTTACTGCCGCACATCTGCTGCGCAATCATCACAATGCCAGACGCCTGAACTGCGCGGCGCAAACGAGGGACCCTGAAGAGCTGAACAAATCGAACAAACATGCTGTCGGTCTCACTGGCACCCGAATCTGCCAGCATCCTCTTCTCCACCTCGAGTTGAAGATGGATCATGTGCAGGTCCCGAGCAGCCTGCAGAGGACTGTTTCGAAGTTTAAGCAGAGACTTGTATGCTCTGTAATACTTCCCCTTGGTAATCAGCCAACGAGGTGACTCGGGGCAGAACCAAACACCGATAAATAGAGGCACGACAGGAACGAAAGCAGAGCCCAGTTTCCAGCGCCATGCGTTCTCCCCGATACCGACCATAGCCAGGTCCCCACATGTACCCAAAAAGATGCCGAATGCAGTCCACAGTTGCCATGACATGACAAGACTCCCACGGATATTGATAGGAGCATTTTCAGCAGCGTACACTAGGACAGTGACTTCCATGAGACCCATACCAATGCCCAGCAGAAATCGGCATGCAACTAGCTGACCCCAAGTTTGAGTGCAAGCAGAACCAATCGGAGCAAGGAGACTAAAAACAGCTGCCACGAGGATGGTGCCCTTTCGACCGAGTACGTGGTTGATAGGATCGGACAGCCAAGCGGCACTATATCAATTAGACAAACGTGAAGCCAAGATGACGGATAGGGAGGGTTTCTTACAACAGAAAGATGGCAATGTAAGGAACCAAATTCACAAAGCCCACAATCCACTGATTGCGGGCACAGGTGGCATCGTCAGGGCAATGTGGCTTGCTGGTGGGTATCCCAAATTGGACATCGAGCGTCAGATTGGCTCCATTCGATCCTATTTCATGTCAGCTTATTCAGGTCGTGGGCCTTGTACTTTTTACATACCTGTCTGATCCACTCTTGAATGATAGCAGCAATTGAACTCAGGATGTGGTATAGTACAGGGGTCGGAGGGTGGTTCCAACGATCGGTTGTCTCCTCACGGATGACCTGTTGATCCGCATTATCCAACTCTGGGATGAGTTCAGGATTGCAGGGGCTCTAAGCAACTAGGGCCCCCTTCTTGAGAAAAAGCATTATTTCCACAAGCTCATGTTGACGAGCAAACGAGTCCACATTTTCCATGAGGACCTCGTGCGGGATACCCACCAGAGGGTTCGGGATACTGTAAAGGTAAGCCATGTTCAGAAGTACAATGAAGTATTCATTTACTCGCCGGTGACGTTTTCAGTCATGCTATACACATCAAACAGAATGTTAGTGCTATGGCCTATGCAAGACCTAAAGTGGACTTATTGACTTACCCAGCAAGCGCGTCACTTGTGCGCGTGGTAGACACGTTGAATGCTTCGAGTTATTGTATCTGATGAATGAACCAGATGGAGAAGGAAAAGCTTGCGGGCTAGAGAAGTGAGCTGAGGATGAAGAATGAGGAAGAGGTGAAGAAAGAGTGATGAAGAACTAGACGCGTAGGTAAAGGGTAGGTGAACAAGAGTGATAGAAGCCAAGATTGACGCTAAATTAATCACGCGATGTAGTCACGCGGTTCAGTTGAAATATACATGCAGAGGTGACGGTTATCATAGACTACGGTACAACCGCTGGAGAACCTCGCAATGATCCCCTACGCATATGATGGAATAGCGAGCCAATACTTGATATATGGTTCAATACTATTATTATGAGCTTCTGGACGAGCAGATATACAATTATCTACGATAGCAAGACCGGTCCTTAGGGTTGGACTCTAGCGAGGGCTATATCGTTGCCTCACCTTGTAGTTAAATAATATACCTTTCCTATTGGCAAAACTATGAAAATACCCACTGGTTGAGTTCCTTGATATCTAGAAAATAGCTATCAAATATTCTACACTGGATCCTATCAAGGGCTCGCTCATTCTTTCATCCTCACGAATGGGGAATAATTGGACAAGCATGGAAAAGCCGAGGTCATTCGCTATACTGGGAGCATTATGATAGGGTAAACTGATTATATTTCTCTAAAGGGGGCCACGGCAAGTAATGGATCAGGTTATGCAAATAGTGAGAGTCCTGGAGGTTGGGAAGGAACATTCCAGCAAAACTGTTGCCCCTCAAGCTCTCAGCCATCAGTTGTGATCAGCAGCGAAGTGAGAATTGGTAACTAAGGAAATGACCAGGATGATTGTTTCGGTGGTTGAGGTTCTTCTCTATTTAAGCAGCTGCCACAAGCCTCCAGCCCTTCACATGGTCTACTTACGAGACTGTTAAGCGTAAGATTGCTGAGTTGCCAAGGTGCAAGGGAGGTCTTGAGGTTGTATTCTAGGTCACATGATGCAGAAACCCTGATTTTCGGGCCATGAGACCTAGAAAGTCGTGTCAAAACGACCAAGTCCCCATCTCCAGAGGAGGCCCGTCAACTTTATGTATTTTTAATAAATCATATAAAATTGACATAAATTTAAGATTGATATATACTATTATTGTATACTTAAACCGACTATCATATTAATATTAGATCGTTACCATCAACATTGAGGATGTACGGTATAGAAATAGACCGATTTTGAAGCACGGAGTCAAAATGCTGCATTCTAGCGGAATTCTCACCGCCCAAGGTGTCATCTTTGCCCTAGTCAGCCACCGATCTTCTGTTGGAGTGCGAAATGTAGGGACCAACTTTCTACCAGATTCTTGACGCTCTGATCACATTGGCCTTCCGTAACTGATGCAACTAACTATTTATGCCAAGCTATTTACATATGTAATTACATTCGGGACTCAGCTATTGGGGATTTAATAGATAGGTAGGTACATATCTCTAGTTCATGAGCAGTCGTGGTCTTAAACGATTAATATTCCAAAATTGCTGAATGCTCTATAAAATGGATCTAATATGCTAGTACAGAAGAACGCTGTCCAGACTGGAGAAACCAGCCGCCACACCACCCTCATTAACCTCTTTTCCTTTTGTCCTCAACAGCCACCCGCCCTGTTCATTATGGAAAATCTTGCCTGTGTTATCCCACAGGATAGTTCCATATACGCCCAATTCTGAAATAACGTTGCCGCGAAGAACTTCTCCATCGTTCCGCAGTGCAACATTCTCAGCATTGGCCGCCGGATTGATCAACTCCATCAAAACCCAGCCCTTCCAATCAGACTCCGGTAGTGAACGGAGAAAGCCTGGGATCTCGGACTTGTAGATGTTATTACCTCCACCTTCTCGTTGCGGCTTAAGAACATGTTCCAATGCAGTTTCGGGATTGAGGGCCAATTCCCAACCTTGACCCCCAGCCGAGAGGTCATACTGCGGAGCGAATGTTTCTCGTAGTCTTGCAATGACCCCAGGATCAATGTCGCTGAGAAAACTTGAAAGATGATCAGGCCCCGTAGGCTCTGCTAGAACTTGCTGGATCTTCTTGCAGCCAGCTAGCTGGTTGAGCACGGTAGGACACTTGATTGCTGCGGAGCGTTCCATATGTATCCGGGCCTCCCAGTCACGACCGGACTTGTATTCATCCGGAGAATAATATGCTCGAAGATACACAGTTGTCACTTCAAATGCAGACGCCGGTGAGTGAGGAGGATGATAGATTAGCGGTCGAGAAGGGTTCGAGCTGGGTATGGTTGTCTGGTCTAGAATTCTGTTGCTCGCCAGACGGAAGACAGGGATCTTATGGAATTGAGTGAGCCGCTTCGACAGTGCATATTGATCAAAGACGTTCCGTTCTCCTTCTTGGACAACGAAGAGAACACACAAAGGAAGACCCGGGGTAGACTTCGATGGTCCATAGGCCTTGTGTGCTACTGCCAAGCCACCAGACAGAGTCTCGACTGCAGTATTCTCCGGTGGCACGCCGGATTGTAGAAGAGGGTGAGGGGGGTAGCTGATCGGGGATCCGGGTGGCGAAGTAAGAAGCTCCGCATGCAATGACCTCACAAGAGCAGAAAGCCCGCCGAATGACGAGGATATGGTGTTAAATTCCACCTGCTTCAAGGCGGGAGCATGATTGGGCGTAACATGGGCCATGTAGTCGGATCTATAGAGACCCAAGGACAGGTTTTGAACATAGCCTTCCTTCTGCACCGCCAGGTGCGTTTTCCATAGATTTGCCACAAAGTCATCCACGTCGATGAGACTTACAGGAATCAAGATTAGCTTAAGTCATTCAATGAAAGAGGGTGTCCATACTCTTCTATGATCTTTCCCAGCCATTCTTCGTTGCAAGTGATGGCAGCATATAGTTCATTGTAGACTGTCTGCAACTCCTGGGCCTCCTCAAAACAGACTCTAGGGAATGGACTAGGGAAAAGTGTCACCGGGGCATTTGTCGCCAAAACTCGATTTGGGTCTGCTCCTTCTGGAAGCGTTACTGGATTCGGTCGAACAGTGAGGCCATTCAAAATGGCCCAGTCTTTGGTGGCGGTGACGAGGTACTCTTGTTGAGCTGGCGACAGGCTAGGGGGATAATCGGTATAGATTGGGTCGTCCATGATCCCGTCAGTATTATCGGGGATCCTAGGAAAAGTGGGAAGCTACCTTCAAATTCCAGAAATTGTGCCGGCTTCCCCGCGATGTGATTTATCAGCACGAGGGGCCAACTATACCGCCTTACACGCCGCCTGAGATAGCCCACACCGCTGTATATAGACCAGCAGAATAAATGAATTAACTTCTACGCGTATTGCGACGTAAAATTTTCCTTTATTTACTCTCCCATTCTATTCCACTGTTCCTTTACTCCCCATTCTCGGTGCATAGTTGTTGATGCACTACATACAAGTGTGGTATTCCATAAACAGTGCCGTGCAGGGGGCCAACACCTGGTACATTTCATAGACGCATATCCTGAGAAAGTGAAAAAACTGGCTAACACTGATTCCAGGGCCCCCCTCCCATTGCCCCATTGTCCCCGCTGCCATCGCCCTTGGTAATAAGATGACTGACAATTCAGACCCGCTTGACTCAGACCCGCTTGACTCAGACCCGCTTGACTGGGGGGTCGAGGAAGTAGTAACATTTCTTTGCAATCCCAGTTTAGCTCCCTGGGCGCTGTCTGTGACTTCCCCACGACCTGATCCTGTCGCTCTGGCAGCTGCACTCCGTGCGAACGACATTGGCGGAGAGGCCCTGCTTTACGATGTCGATTCCCAAGCTATCAAGAATGACCTGGGTGTAAAAGCTCTTGGTCATCGAAGCAGCGTCAACAGAGCCATCGAGTACCTGCGGGCGCGTTCTACGAAATACCAAATATCGAAAGCGAAAGCCTCCAAAGCCTCGAAAGCCTCTTTACCCGACGTTCACTCCATTAAATCACCTCTGAATGATACGACAGACTCGCACCATCAGCCGGAAACACCTTTGGCCACCTCTTTGGAATCCACTTCCACTGAACCTGGCGCCCTGCCTGTACCCCTGCAAACCGTCGCTGGCAAACGCAAGTTAGCACCCACGCTTATCTCTGACCCCAGAGAGCAAAGTGGTGTGCAACATGGAGCTCCTCTCTCGGACCGGCAAAGATCATCACTTCAGCTTTCTCTCCACAGTGGACCGAGCATGGAAAGCCAGTCGGGGAAGGCCGCACCATTTACCACTCTTTTCAATGAAGAAGATCGGGTCCAACGTGAGGCGAAACAGGAGGCATTCTTTGACAAGCTGCTACAAAAATACCCCCCGAACGAAGGGGTCCTCCTTGGAGACTCCGGGTCAGAAGAATCGTTCGACTCAGAGACCTGGGGTGAAATCGTGAAAGAGAGGAGTGCTACCCTCGATGATACTGCCAATCTTTCGGAGCAAGATGTTGCATCCATCATGTCGCAATACATTGCAGAACAAGAAGAACGCTGGAAGAAGATCCGCTTGCCAAAGCAACTTCCCGATGCTAACCCTCTCTGGAAGAGCGCTCACAATGACGATCGCCTGAAATCTGAATTTGAAGATCGTCTCCAACATCTTTCATCTCGCCTGAGTGGCATCAAGATGGCAATCCAGGAGGTCCAGTACCGCTCACGTACCAAATTAGAGAAGTCATGCATGAGCATGGATGTCACCATTTTTGAGATTTGCCTTCTACGATGGAAATTATCTGTCTTGAGGTCAACTATGTGTCCGCCTGCCGTGGCGCCACCCCCAAGAGGTCCGCGGTCTCGAAAGAAACGTTTCCCTCCCAAAGATGCCGAGAGTGATGAGTCCGACAAGTCAGAGGACATAGGAGAAAGCTCTGACACAGACTTAGCCTCCGAGAGTGGTGGTTTAACCGACTTCATAGTCTCAGACTCCGAAGAACAAAACGCCCAACGCCAACCAAAGCAAGTCGGGAACGATAATCGTGGGGAATTACGATCCCCTGCTCGCAAAAGGCCACGCATAACACAAGATGAAGATGCCGAAGATATCGATGCCAGACCAGGATTCTCGATTGTTTCTTCCCGGCCAGAGAGGGGCCTGGAAATCATTGATCTCACTGACACTAGGTCTGGAGACACGGGCCCAGCCCAACAAAGTGCCTTGCCAGGGTCTCAAGATGCAGATGATATGGAGATTGAAACACCTCCGTTGAACCCGACTCCGTCAGCTGCTCCACAAGATGCCGAAATGGAACTTGATCTGTCGCTAGACAGTCCCCCGATCGATCCAGTATCAGAAACCAGAATTTCTTCAACTCCACCGTCCCCAATGACCAACCTCGGAGATACCTTGGAAGCTCAAGTCGACGAACAGAGTTTTCATGCCCCTCCCCGCGTCACTTCTGGCAACAAGACGCTTCCCGTGAATCCGGATGATATCGAGCTTATCGACACTGTTTCAGACATGACTTACAAGACGATCGCGACATCGAAGAATCGCCTCCAGCTGTTGGCTAAGACCATTATGGATTTGAGGCCAGAGGAGCTTCAGTCATACCCAAGTATCATGGACAAAATGCTGTTTGTCGCATACACGGACTTGGTCCAGGAAGCACTTAGAGCAATGATTCTCAAACAATCGCATCTGCGCATGAGTGGTAGGACTACAAAAGAGAACGAGTTTGCCATGCGGATGGGCGCAATATTCTTGTCCTGGCATCACTGCGTTCGTTTGGACCCTGCCGGCATTTCCAAGCACTTAATAGCCGAAGCACTTGCGGCTATTGAGAATGATGAAGAGGAAATGTTCGCAACCTTTCTTCACAAAGTAAGGGCGCTCATTTTGGCGGCCAATGCGCGGCAGAAGCGCAACGCGAAGAAGGCGGTTAATACCGACGGGTCGCAGGCTCAAAATCCATCAGGAAAGCCTTCGTTTGGCGATAATGTCGATGATCGTGGATTGTCGAACGTTCGCCCCACTTCAAAGCTCCCCGGAAAAAGTGTCAACAAGAGAAAAACTGCATCAAAACTTCTCAGTACACAGCAGAGGGATGCCCAAAGACGGGTTGAAAGACAGGAAAAGGCCCGGGCGGAGCTAGAACGTGAGAGGGAAAGGAAAAGACTGAGTATCAGTGATCCAGCTGGGCAAGCAGTGACCTTCAAGGAACCCATGATCTACCTGCATCCGGAACTTGGGAAGTTCGTCAAACCACACCAGTTGATGGGCATTCAGTTCATGTGGCGGGAGCTCATTGAAGCTACTAACTCGCAGGGATGTCTGCTTGCCCACGTCATGGGAATGGGCAAGACATTCCAAGTGTAAGTGGCATTTCCATTTCAAATTGTGGACTGAATATCTAACCGTCAGTAGCATATGCCTCCTTGTGACCATCGCCGCCGCCGCCGCATCCGATGATCCCAAGATTCGTGGGCAGATTCCTCGGAAGTTTCATCGATCTCAAACTCTTGTCATGTGTCCATCTTCAGTGATAGAGAACTGGATGGACGAATTTGCCATATGGGCTCCTCAGGGTCATAAGCTCGGCACAATCCGTGACATTCATCCCCGTGGCAAACCCGATGAATTATTTGAACGATTTGAACAGATTAAAGCCTGGAATTCAGAAGGCGGTGTTCTCATCATGAGCTATGAAATGCTTCGCCTCTTGATACAGAACAAATCGACTAAATCTGGCAGAGCCCTCAACAGCGAGGAACACCAGTTGCTTAAAGAGTGCCTTTTGTCCGGGCCAAATATCATTGTCGCAGACGAGGCGCATAAGTTGAAAGGCGACAAGTCCGCCATTTCGCGCATCGCTTCTTGTTTCGAGTCCACGAACCGCATTGCGATGACGGGCTCTCCTCTCGCGAATCACCTTTCCGAGTACTACCAAATGGTCGAGTGGATCTCGCCAGGCTACTTGGGGGATTCCCAGTCTTTCAAATCCAAGTTCATGGACCCGATCCAGGCCGGATCCTACATGGATAGTACCAGAGCAGAGCAAAGAGCAAGTTTGTGTGCATTGCGGCTTCTGGGCGGAATCTTGAACCCCAAGATTCATCGTGCAGATACTTCTGCAATTGCATCGGATCTGCCTTCCAAGACCGAGTTTGTTATCTCCGTGCCTCTGACAAGCCTGCAGAAAATGATTTATGATACCTTCGTAACATGCCTGAGGACAAGTTCTGAAACAGATGCTGCGACAAAATTGTGGGCATGGCTGGCTCTCTTGCAACTTTGCTGCAACCATCCGTACCCCTTCCGCGAGAAGCTGGCCGATCGATCACGCCAGCCAACAGATGATCACTCCGACTCACCCGAGGGGGAGAATGCTTCATCCGTTCTGCCTAGATCGATCACAGATGCCGGGCTTCCAAGTGACCTCTTTCCCAGAATCGAGGCTCTTTTCAAAGGGGTCAATGACTCTCTCGATCCTGTACTTTCTCACAGATCAACCTTGCTAAACCGAATCCTCGACGAGTCTATCAAGGTTGGAGATAAGGTCCTAGTCTTCTCGCAAAGTATCCCGACCATGGACTACCTTGATGCCCTGTTCGAAAAATCTGGGAGGAAATACCTTCGCATTGATGGCCGGACACTAGGGGCTGACCGGCAAAGGCTCTGTAAGCAATTCAATACCAGTGACCACGAACACGTCTTTTTGATCTCGACTCGCGCGGGAGGACTTGGCCTGAACATCTTCGGTGCAAACCGAGTGGTCATCTTCGACTTCTTGTTCAATCCGACGTGGGAGGAACAGGCCATCGGGCGTGCCTATCGTCTCGGCCAAAAGAAGCCTGTCTTTGTCTATCGTTTTGTCGCCGGTGGAACATTTGAGGAAAATATCTTCAACACGGCTGTCTTCAAAAGTCAGCTTGCCGTCCGAGTGGTGGACAAGAAGAATACTATTCGTGAAGGCGCAAAGAAAACCGAGCAGTACCTCCAGCCCGTACGTGATGTGGCCAAGGAGGACCATGATGGAATTTTGGGGAAAGATCCCCAAGTCCTTGATAAAATCCTCGCCGGACAATTCGGGGACATCGTTCTGAAAGTGAACCTGTCGCACATCCAAGACAACGAAAACGACCGTCTGACCGATGCAGAACGCGAGCGTGTTGATGATGAGCTGCATATGGAACGACTCAAACGATCGGACCGACCTGCATTTGAGGCTGAACTTGAAAGACGCCAAGTGAGGTTGGCCGAGAAGCAGAAGGCGGATTTTCGCGAGTCTCAACGAAGATTCGAAGAGCAACGACAAAGACTGCAATCCCAACGCCCACAAACTTCGCAACTACCATTGGATGTTCGGCAGCGCGTGCAGAGTATTTTCAATACACCTCAAGCTAGTCCTCAATCGCCCACCAGTGGCGTGACTGGCCCAATGCAATTCATCTATTACATGCCTACTGCGATGGGTTTGGTACAGAGAGACCGCGATACCGCGTCAGCGGCCCCAATGGGATACTTGCCCAGTTCGATATCCATTCACCAACCGCGTTCCATTCACCCTGTGACCTCTGCTGCTGGTGTACGTGCTTCCACTCCATCTACTGCGGCTGCTGATGTACGTGCTCCTACCCCGTCTACCGCAGCAGCAGCTTTACCTACTCCCACTCCTACTCCTACTCCATCTACCGCTGCTGCTACTGGTGTACGTGCTCCCACTACATCTTCCGCTACAGCAGCTATACCTACTCCCACTCCTACCGCTGCAGCAGTTGTGCATACTCCTACTTCATCTTCCTCTGCAGCAGCTGTACCTGCTCCCACCCCATCTACCGCTGCTGCTGCTACTGCTGTACCTGCTCCCACTCCATCTTCCTCTGCAGCAGTTGTGCATACTCCCACTCCATCTTCGTCTGTAGCAGCTGCGCCTGCTCCCACTCCATCTTCGTCTGCGGCAGCTGTGCCTGCTCCCACTCCACCTATTGCTGCAACAATTGTACCTGCTCCCAATTCGGCCAGTCTGGGTGAACCCGTGGGAACTGACGACGATCCGTACTCGCCGCAAATGACTAATGCGGAGAGCGACACCTATTCTCCACCAATTGAGATTGGTGAGAGCGATAAGTACTCGCCACCGTCAAACTTCCCTCCACTTCGTTGATGCCTGTCAACTCCGGCTCTTCAGGTTATTGAGCGTCATCTCCACACATCTCTTTGTTTGATTTACATGTACAAGTGATACCCCAGCCACGTTTTATCCGCTTTTTATTTTTATTCGCTTAGGTCCAATTTACGCTTATTTTGCGTCTGGCATTTACCGGTCCTGCTTCTGCGATAGATCTGTAATAACATTATGTATGAATGTGATATGTCTGAATATGTACCATCTTCAGCCCTATAAACATTGTATACTAAAGACTTGTACAGAACATAAACTATGCATAAAAATTATACGAAGAAATTCAGGACACTCCTGCGTAAGCTAAGCTTCGAGTGGACACCAAATCCACTCGCTTATCTTTGCCCTAGACTTAAATGGTCTCTTGCAAACGCAGAGTAGTTATGGCGGCAATTTCGAGATTTCTCACCGGCTGCTAGACATATCGGATCAAGTGTGATGGTATGTCTTCCATTCCCCATCTCGCACAACCCTAACAAATTTCCAGAGAACCTCCCATCTACCATCGCTATGCCCATAATAACAGCCCATGTATCTATAGAATCTGCCTTACCTGAAATAACGAGGTACTCGCGCATGGTATCTGTCATGGGCAGGTTGGCATTTGGTCGAAGCGAAGCAACGTTGAGGAAAAGGATGGCCAAGTTGACCTAATATTGGTATCAAGGACTTGACGACTGGTGTACGGAGTATGAGAAACGTCTTCAGACCTTTCTTACAGCGATGGTATATTGCGAAGAAGAGGAGGTCCGGAAGGGACGGCTAACGGAGAACCAACGGCTTTCTGGCCCAATGCGAAACAGTTGGGAGAGCGGAGACTTTTGGATCATGTATGCTGCAAGGCATAATTTTGCATTCGACGCGATATATTGGCAAAAGATTGATCAGCGATTCTTTGAGCCGACTACGTGTCTCGACCACGATGTTTGGAAGGAGAGACTTGATCTCTTGGAGCCGGAAGAGAAGGAGTATATGGAGAGATATGTCGATCTGAAGATTAGAGAGATGGATACGAGGGTTCTAGCTTGGGACCCGGACGAGTACACCATGGAATATATGGCGAGGATGGATGATTGATCACTCTCTTGAGTCTCGGACAATCTCACGTGGCACTTGAGGCTCTTCAGGAGCCAGCCGAAGCGTGTACCATGAGTCTCCGTCTTTCCGACTTGCGAAGCTTGACTTTTCCAGTTCCGCAACCCGTTCACATTGCACGGTGGAACCAAGGCGCCAGAGGGATGAAGACATCTGAATGATGGATTCTTCAATGGGCACCGGTGTCGCCATCGTCAGTAAAGGGACACAGTTCGTGTCAATTGTTCTGGAAAGGGGAGGAATGGGGCAAATGTAAGCTCTGACGTTGAAATGGAACGAACCGTGTTGGAAGGCGGAGTATGATTCGTATTGAGATAACCTAGATAGATATGTCGAGATAATAATACAGCGAAAATAATGTCAAAGAGACGACGGGAGCAATGCCAGACACCAGACCCACTCACAAAATAACCCCAGCATTACTGCAAAAGAGTCTCAAGGTCAGCAACCCGAGTAGCTCTATCTTCAGCCTTCTTCTTAGCCGCCTCACGGAATGCAGCAAGCATGAGTTCACGCTTTCGTTTCTGAATGTCGAGAACCCGTTCCTCAATACTATCTTCAATGACCAATCGCCACATGGTCGTCTCCCGTTTCTGTCCGAGTCGATAAACACGGTCGAGAGCCTGGTCCTCAATGGCAGGTGCCCACCAGCTATCCGCGAGAATGGCCTGGTTGGCCGCAACGAGATTAAGACCGACACTGCAGACACTGAGACTGGCAAGGAGAACGGTGCAGTCGGGCTCATTGGAGAACGCGTTGATGGAGTTGTCGCGCTTCACGGACGGCATCCTGCCGTCGATGCGAGCGAACTTGATGCCGCGCTGCTCGAGATGAGGCTCCACGAGGTCGAGGAACGAGGTCCATTGACTGAATACCACGGTCTTCGTGTCTGGTGCTTGGCCCTGGGCGGTCAGAACCTTCATAAGTGCCTCGATCTTGCTGCTGGGGTTGTTAGGGTCGGCGACCACGCTGTCAGGGCTTTCGCCCATGTCGGCCGCAGGAGCAACTAAAGCGGAGGTGTCATCGATGTCGGCACGGCAAAGTGGGCACTTGTGTTGTCGCTCAATGACTTGCTCAATACAGTCTCGGCAGTAAGCATGGGCACATGCGGTGATGACTGGTTGTTCAAGATTGTCAAGGCAGATGGCGCACATTTCTTGACTCTCAATCTGAATTTGTAGCATATCCTGGAGGGCTTTTATGTTCTCCGGGGTCAGAGGCACGACCTTGTGTTTCTCCAAATCACCCATGAGTTTATCGACGCGGTCTTTGCAGAGAGCCCAGTGGTCACAAATTTGACGGAGACGTAGAAGAACTTCCAACAAATGGGAGTATTCCCCTTTGTTATCTTTGAACTGCATGAGAGCGCCCTTAGCCTCGGACCTGGATTTTGTTAGCGAAGAACAACAATACCACAATGAGACGGTTTAACATACTGGAGTGCGTTGTACTTCTCCAACTCATGAGGATGGAACTTGATACGGAGGACTCGAGATGTCATGGGCGGTAGACGCAAGTTGATGAAGTCCATATCCTTCCGTCGCCGTAGACAAATAGTCCCCATTAGAGCCTCAAGAAGCAGTCGAGCTTCGGGTTCACCGTTGTTGAGAGGACGCATAAGGACACTGTTGAACATGGCGAGATCCTCCAAGCCACCGGAGAGTCCTAAGAAACGGACTTGCGAGTACAAGTCCTTGAGTGTGTTGATAATCGGTGTACCGGTCAGGGTCCAGCGAGAGTCTGCACGCAAAGCACAGGCCGCAATAGAGGCCTTTGAGCGGGGGTTTCGGATTGTGTGTCCCTCGTCAAGAACGACTCGCCGCCAGTGAACGGAGAAGATACCCTTGGCAGGTGTCTTCTTCGCCTCCGGCTTGAAGTCCATCGCAAGGGCTCCGTAGCTTGATACCACCACGTCGTACGTTGCCAGATTGGCTGCCTCTTTTTTGCCTGAACCATGATAAATCAATACTCGTGGTGCGGTTTCACTCCGAGCGTGCTCTTGAATTTGATTTCTCCAATTGCTCATGACACCGACAGGAGCCAAGATCAATGTAGTTTTGCTACACTGAGAGGTGCGAGGAGTCGAATGGGCCATGATAAGAGAGATAATCTGAATAGTCTTACCCAGGCCCATGTCATCGGCCAGAATACCACCACTCGCGAGTGGCGGTGCAGTAGTCGTTGAATAGTTAGTGGCAACATTGGTAAATTTGTTACCGTCCCGTTTCCAGAGCTGGACAACCGCATCAGAGCCAGGTGCCGGAAGGGTAGGCGATTCTTGAGCTATCATCCACGCCAATCCCTGTCGCTGATACGGGAGAAGTTGTGTGGAAAGACCCTCTGGAGAATCAGCCATCGGCATTTTGGCCAAGTCTGCCTCTTTCTGTCCGAAGGTCTCCACAACCTGACCAATCTCTCTCGGGTTGAAGGAGCTGCTTTGAGTGAGCAATTCTTCCAGACTCTCACTTTCACCCAACCCGGTTGGGGTAGAGAGGTTAGCGTAAGTGGAATTATCATTTGCCTGCCATTGCTGTGCGGCTTTTCCCAGAGCCATTGCCCGAGCCTGTTTTTCGGCCTTCATCCTCTCTGTCGCTTGCTCCTTTTCGCGCCTTTCTTGGTCACGCTCGGTTTGAATCAACTTGGATACTGGAAGCTTATCCCGTTGCATGTCCCTTTTCAGTGCATCCTTTCGGGTCGGTTCACTAGTACCATAGAGGTTCAACATCACAGGGCAGTCGTAGTAGCCCTTTGGACCTGTTAGGACACCTTCCACAAGAAGGTCTCGCGGATCCTGCGACATTCACCCGTTAGCCATCTTACTAGAAAGTGTCTCTACCGAAGAATACCATGTATTTTGCGAGCTTGGCCGCAACTCCTCGCGGGATATGGCCAATCTGAGCACCCATGACATTGTCAACCCGAATTGCATTTCGATCGTACTGGTTCTGAGGTTCTCGTTTCAGAAAGACATGCTCTCCAGGCGTAGCAACACCATTGTAAAAGCGAACGCCCACGATCTTTGCAGGTAATTGGCCTAGTGATGTTCGTTCAGGACTTTTTGATCCTTCAAATCATGAGGCAGTTCATAATAAGATGACATACCGTACATCGTGTAATTTCCTGTTGAAGAGTCATCCTGACTACCCTGGACAAGTTCGGCAGCTTCATCATCTTCTTCGTCGGCAAAGGCAACCTGTGAAAGCGGAGGCAGTGGGATAAAATCGGCGCCTTCGCCCAACCTCACACCAGAGCTGACGTCCTCTGAATCAAAAGATGATCCAGTCCGGCTGGCCTTTGAAGCACGCGCCGGGCCATCATGGTTCGTCTCTGTCAAGTCGACTACATCAGGCTTTCGTTTTCTAGAATACTGAGTCATGGTGACGGTCTCCACAACTTATCGACAATGAAGGAATGAAGAAGAGTAAGTAATGACAGGTCGGAAACCTCGTCTTCATTCCATCAAAGTGATGGAATAGGAGGAAGAATGATGCCAACGTCGATCAGGGCCCCACGCGTGTGAGACACGAAGCCACGTGATATCTGGATACACGTGGTCACGTGATATCCAAATGGCGATATCCAAGGTGTGGGTCAACGTTCGACGAGTAGTTCTTGATCTTTCTCGGAAGTCGCGTCAACTCGCTTCTCGGACGTCGACACCGAACATTCCAAGGAGTGACCTGTTTACTGGTCATCCTCCATCGGCGCTCGGGCCCGACTGGATCTGTACATTCAGTCCTTGGCGTGTCCTAAAGACAAGCTCCCGAGTCTAGTGGCGCTCCATCCACATGGCAGATCCGCATGCCTCATACAGGGCTCTCGAGCAGAGTCACGAAAGACGGCTAGACTCCCTGCTACAGCAAGGGGTTTACAAGCCTGTCTTTCTCTACCATGTGGTTCTCTTCAATTGTATTCCGCTTATTGGCCTGGTCATACCCCGCCGTCGAGGCACGCGCTATGTCCGTCACTTTGTTTGGGCTGTCGGTCTGGGCCTTGCTTTTGATACTTTAAAAAATTGCCGAGCGTTGCTTGGCGGTAATGGATATATGGTTGGCATCATGACTGCATGGTGGCTAGTTTGGTGTACCACACTTTTTGTGTTTATGGATGTCGAGCATGACTTCCAACGGATTGAAAGAGGTGCCAAAACTGTAACTCAGGGCACTTCCTCGCCCGACGGATCTCACGAAAAGTCGGGCCAGACAGACAAGGGCAACCGACAAAGTGCTGAACTCTTTCACTGGCAATCCTATCCTCGCGAGTTCTCCCATCGTCTTGACTGGTGCGCCGGACTGCTTTACAATCTCAGAGGTCCCGAATGGAACTGGCGAGTTCCTCACCTTGGCCCTCTTCCTCAATCTGTACACAAACAGCTGCAATCAGGTTTGCCCTCGGACAAGTTTCGTGCAGAGGACGATGCTACTTTCCCGACTTCGAAACAACGTCTCCTAGGTGCATTTTACACCTGTCTGCAGTCATACCTCCTGCTAGATGTCCTCAAAGTCATAATGATGCGAGATCCTTACTTCCGGGGAACTGCTGGGCCTTACGAGGTGCCACCATTTCCACTTTCCTACCTCGCACCCTTTCCTCTGCTAATTAGATTCTACCACTGCCTCGTCAGCTGCGTGGGTATCTACGCTGCACTCATCTTCGCCACTTCATTCGGCCCCATCTGTTTCCTCGGACTATCACTGGCTTTTCCTAATGCATCACAGAAACTGACCGCTGCTCCACTTGACAAGTCCTGGCTCTACGCCGATTCTTTCGGGCCCTTCGTTTCTCCCATACTCGACCACGGGCTCGCCGGCTGCTGGGGCCGTTGGTGGCACCAACTGTTCCGCTACGGATTCATCTCCACTGCCAGGGCGATTTTGTCATTATTTCCCACCAACTGGGCCGCAAATAAACAGACGGAACGAATTGTTCATATCGTCGTTGCCTTCACGCTCAGCGGCTGTATACATGCTTGCGGCAGCTACACCCAGTTTCCAGAGACCCACCCCTTTTCAGGGCCATTCTTATTCTTTTCTCTGCAAAGTGTGGCAATTATCTGCGAAAACATCTTCAAGACAGCCATCTTTCCATGGCTGCCTCTTGCTGGTACACCGCGGTGGCTGAGACGCACTGCAAATGCCGTGTTCGTTTTCTGCTGGCTGCTTTTCTCAGGGGCTTTCATTGCGGATGACTTTGCCCGAGGTGCGTTGTGGTTGGTGGAGCCCTTGCCACTCAGTCCAGTTCGTGGACTATATGGTGAGGGCTGGTGGTGCTGGAAGGAGCCCTGGTTTCGTTATTGGAGCGACGGGACGTACTGGGGCAGTGGGATCCGAGTCATATAGACAACCATAGACAGTATATATCTCAGCATAAAATAGATTTTGACCTCGAGGTCAACGCCTGGCAGCTTTGGGGTTTGTTGTCGTGTCGAACTTCTTCAATATGAGCTATGGGGGATGGCATCTTCCATGATCAGCCTGAGACCTGCACCCCCGGCCCTGCTATAAATTTCTCTCACTTGCCCCTTCTCTTCCTTCTCTTCCTCCTCTCCTCTTCTCATTCTCTTCTCTCTCCACGTAGACTTTTATATATACTGTGGGCACTGAGAACATCGATTTCCCTTCTTCCCCTCCGTAGGTGGAATTTCCCGGAATGACAGGTATATTTTGGTGAGTATGTACCGGGGTATCTGTAGTGTATTTCATGATACAAGAGGCTGTCGAGGTGGTATATAACATGGTATGTACTCAGATACTCCTTTTTGTACCCCCTTTCTTCAACCTTCCATGTTGACATCCTCATCCTCATCGTCCTCGTCTTCGGTGTCAGGGTCCACATTCAGAGTGGGCAGTTCGTCATCGCTATCACCCACAGCCAATGGCGCTTCCGTAGAGGGCTGCGGGGCAACCGAGGCCGAAGATACTTGCGAGGTAACTTGGACTGGTTTCGGTCCACTTGTCGCTTCGATCTTGGCAGGCTGAGAGACTGAAGAAGACACTTGAGTGAAGGTTGCAGAAGGCTCGTTCACCGGAGGAGCGGAATTGCTGGACACGCTCTCTTCGAATCGGGCTTTCTTGGTCTGCACCTGCTGCTTCGATGCCAAAGCGAGACTGGCAGGCTGAGTGGTGGTTTCATCGACGTAAGTCCGCTTGTTCAATGGTACCGCAGGCTCTGACTTTTGAGTCACGGTAGAGGTGGCCACGGGTTCTTTCAAGAAATCGGACGTTTTCGACGCAACATGGTATGGCTCATCGGCTGCCTCCTCGTTTTCTTCCTCATCTTCCTCGTCGGCAACGGAGTCAAGCTCCGGAGCAGTCATAAGAACCGGTATTCTGGGACGGACCAGAGCCTCGACTTCCATCTGATCGGAGTGAGCCTGGACCAGGAATGGAATGATGCTAGCACCAGCCGCACGGCCTTTAATTGCTGGGACTGGGTTCAAGACGCTGGCGAGCATTGCATCCTTATCGGCAGTCAAAATGATTGTGCGGTCGATGTCAGTTCGAACAGATGCCAGGAGTTCCGAGGGAACATACGCGAGAACATTTTGCAGAAGCTCAGAGGCAGCACGTTCAAGATCGAGGAAACGGTGGTTGCTTTGGGATTGTCCGTTCTTTTGAAGATTGGGGTTCAAAAACGAATCGGCATTGACTGCGCTTTGACCCTGCCTCGATTTAGGTTTGGGATCTGACGGTGTCTTGCCTTGAACGGAGTCTCCGGGCGCTGGAAGAAGGTCTGAGCAGCAAGCACGAATGGCAGGGACTATAGAGGTCACACTTTGCTTCGTCATGACCGGCCCGTTCACGGAGACCAGAGAGCTAAGCAAGGCATAGACAGCCATTCGCACGTCTCTGCTGAAACGTTCATTCCGGAATACCCAAGTGACTTGCTCCAGCATAGTCTGCGTAACAGGAGCTGCACTGTTCTCCAGGACGACCGTGACGTGTGCCAATAGGTCCATACAAGCCACATGGATGCGAGGCAGTTCAGCGAACAGCATTTCACGCTCTTCGCGACCAATCTGAGGGTTAACCTGCACACCGGATGAGGATAGTTCGCCATCTGCTGGGACAGTCACAGAATTAAGCCGCGAGGTCAGGTCGAGAATGGGGCCCAGAGGGAGAGCGACTGCAGTAGCCGATGGCATGGAAACAAAACCAGACAGGATTTGCAAAAGGGCAATCAGTCTATTAGCTCCAGCATGTATCCCCTTCCAACTGTGAAGTCCCAAATCATCGGGAGCATCCATGGACACTTCTTTGTTGTAGTTCTGTCGTGGTGTTGTCAATGTCGAATCAACGGATTCCCATTGCTCTTTGATAGATCGCAGGACAAAATCGGCTGATCTGTGTGCGGAAACAATGGTCGATCTGCAATCTTCATTCCAGCCAGAGCCCGACTTGTCCTTAGGTGCGCATTTGTGGAGGGAGACAAGCAATTGCTCTGCGACGTCAACTACCGGCTCTGGATAGAATACTGGCGGTTGGAAGCTGAGAACGCTGGTCACCAAAGATCGAATCTGGCTGGCAAATGGGCGAAAGATTGTTGGGTGACGAGGAACCAAGTCCAGAATGGCATGTAGAACCGTCTCCATGAAAGGCGTGCTAGGCTTCGGTTCCCGGGTCGAACCTCCCTGGACTTTCTGCAAAGTCGCGACCAAGTTCAAGGCGGCATTGACGAATGCTGGAAGATGAGGAGTCGTGATTTCTCGAACGAGGGTCGGGTACTGATAAGTAAGGTGAAAGATGCGCGTCAACGTAATGATACACATCTTCCTTGTAGACACTGGGTCGGGTTTCTGGAATTGCGGAAATCAGTAAATTGAAGAAAAGACAACGACACCGGGGAATCATACCGCCAGAATCCCAATCAGACTGCGAACAATCGGCTCGTAACCGCGCAGAACCTCCCATTGACCCGCTTCGACAGTAGCTTTCACCAGGATCACGGCGGTCCATCGACCTTCCACGCTGCGGTCCTGCAGCAAACTAACCAGGCGAGTCTTGAGCTTGTGAACTTGCACCGCATTTTCCGAATCGGATTTGCCTGGTTTTTGAGTTTGCGGGGCAGAAAGTAGTTCGGCGCAATCGCTAATCGAAGTCGCAAGAAATGAAGCTATCGAGGGCAATTGATCGACCGGCGTGGTCGTCAAGCGATGGGTGACTGCGCGCAAAGTAGTAGAAGCCATAGTTAGTCGAAACACCTCAAGGTGTTGAATGATCAATTGACGACGAGTCAAGAGAAGATCGTTGCAGAAGAAGGAAGGTTTGTAATTTTTGATACTTTTTTTCTTTCGGAGTGAAAGCTTGGGCCACATGAAGCGGGTAAAATTACCGTCACGTACGTAATGCGGACCTCCACCCCTGGGCGATCATTGGCACTCGAGAACTGGCGTGCCAGTGCCTATTGTCCCTTCTCTCCAACTTCTGACTTCCTTCCCTCTGCGCAACTCCTGAACCATGGTGGTACGTACCTACTTGTTTTATTCGGGTAGTCCCTTGACTATAATTCACCATGCATTGACTCAGCCCCACAAGTATATCACTAACACGTGCAAACTAGGGAAGTAATACAGAGAAGGGACAGCGCTACGCCGTGGCCTTGGACCAGGCGCGTGCTCAAGGCAAATGGGATGAGGTCCCAGAATTGATTCGAAAGGTTACCAAGCACGCACCGCAGAGGATATGTATGACTACCTCTCACTGCGTCCCTAGATCGTGCTGACGGGAAGCTCCCCTTCCAGGTTTGATCCAAACAGCAACAGCTGAAAGTCGAGTGGTCGCATATTTGCGACAGAAAGCTGCCCCCGAGACCCTCGAAGACGATCCTACGCCTGCGCCAGAGCCTAATCTTCCAGAGTTGATTCCCGCACTGTTGACAACCATCCACAACAACGACGGTTCCCCGCAGGAGATAGTCCAGGCGCAAGTCTGCTTGGGATGGATCCATTGGGTCCTGGGAGAGCCCATGTTGGCCGCTGGACGTCTTCCAAAGGACTTTACAATGACCGTGCACGACCTGCTAAGCGAGGGCGATGGTCTTTCCCCATGGACTGAGGTCTGTATGGTGAAGGGATGTTACATTAAAGGTTCGTCTGTTTCGTGAGCTACTCGACGTTCTTGTGCTCATTACAATTTAGGATCAGCGCAATCTACGGTTACAGGAATCGACGAGACGCTGGAGACATTTGCTTCGCTAGTCCCATGGCTCGGTAGCGGGGTACTCACGTCAAGCACCAACACGCAGTTCTTGAGCTGGTCCGAAACCATGCTTGGCAAGGGTGCCTTGATGGCGAGTGAAACAGCGACCAATGCCTCCACCATGGCTAATCCCAGGCATGTGGAAATTGCGCTTCAGCTCTTCCGGTTGTGGGCTTCTCTCACTGCGGTGAAGCAAGGACTGGCCTCCCCGCAGACCCTCTACACAGACGCCTCTGGTTCACTGTCGCGCGTTGCTATTTGGATGTCTTACTACAGATTCCTGACGACTATTCTCCAGGACAACCTCGTTTATGCCCCTGCTCATAGCAACGTTCCCGAACGCCCCCAATTGGCCGGCGAGCTGCGGCGCATCGAGGCTATCTGTGAAAATAATCTGCTCCGTGAAGTGAAATTCCCCACAGCCAATTCCCGCAACTCTCAAATTGAGGAATGGATTGAGCTGGTCATCAAGAATTGGCAGGTTCTCTGCGGGCCGCACTGGCAGGACCAGGATCTTGGCGAAGGGGGTCAGAATGCCGTCTCCCGGAATGTTTTGGCTGTAAGTGGGAATGATTGACCCTTGCTCGGCTGCAATGAAAACTAACTCTATTTCGCAGATGCTTTACCGCGCAGCAACCAAAACATACCATTCGCACCTTATTCTGCGGCGTTTGTTCCATGTGCATTCGGCCTTGGCAGACTTTGACCTGGCTATCAAAGCTCTAGACTCTTACATTGAGATTGTTATTGCCGCCAAGGAACGAGCAGAGAAGGGGGCTGAACTTGGCGAATTAGAGAGAGATGAAACGCTGTTACAAACCCTTTCTGAGGGCGTTGCATTACTCAGCTGTCTTGGATCGTTTGCCGAGGCTGAGAAGGCCAAGGACTTGACGGAATTGATCGGAGAGTATATCGACAAGCAAGTGGCCAGTCGCGAAGAGGGCACAGCCGATGGCAGGCTATTGCTCTTACAGGGCTCCAACTCTTCCAACTCTCGAGAAATCCCTCTTTCGACACTCGCCACTGCCTACAGGGCTGTCGGTATCGGGCTCGCTAATTGGGCATATTACACTCCCCTGAACGAGGCACGCGATGAGATCCGAGCTGAAGCCATTCAATACCTAGAGAAGAGCATCGCTCCTGAACTGGGCGATCCAGGAAACTACTCCTCGCTGTATACCCTTTCTATTGCACTGGCCGAAATTCGGGATTTGGACACTGCGATCAAGCACGTGAAATCTGCCTTAGGCTCACATGGTTCAAGCCCCGATTCCGAGGACCTTTTCAGGGAACGGGACCTTGTGCCACTCTGGCATTTACTTGCTTTACTACTCAGCGCCAAGCAGGACTTTGGCATCGCGGAGCGCTCATGCGAAGCCGCTTTTGAGCAGTTCCCAGCCGATATCTTCGCTAGAAATAAACGACCGGAGCGACGCTTGTCAAGAAACTCGCAGATTGACGGCCCTTCCAAGCGCACACTGGTCAGTCGGTTGTCAGGCCGTGAGAAGGAACGTATTCTCGAAACTCGCATCACGCAAGTCGCGTTCACTGAGGTTCTTGAAGGCCCCGAGGCTGCTGTGAATCAGAGTGATCAGTTGTTGGGGCTTTTCAGCTCTCTGTTCCATGACTTGAATCTTGATGGCGAGGGAGGAATGAAGGCCTCCAAGCCGGAGTACTTGGTACCGCCCAAGAGTTCTGCAGGTACTACGAGAAGCTTCCGTAGCAGTATCTTCCATCGGAACAGAAATTCGCAAGTGCCAGAGCGCCGAGCTGACCCAAGTGGCTCAAAGCCTTCTACTCCAACTCCACCGGTCCCAGCTATTCCAAATGGACATTCCCCTGGAGCAGACGCGCCGGCTATCCAAATTACCGATGGGGATTCACACGGGCAATATGATCGCGCATCTATAATTGGGAGATCTGACTCGAAGAGACTAAAGAAGCGCAGCAGCAGCTTCATAAGACATGAGCGACCTCGTGGCCAGGAACCTCCTCTTCCCAATGGAGGGGAGACCTCAGACATGGTTGGCATTGCGGTATCTGGAAATACATCACCCGTGTCAGGGAACCATTCGACAACCAGCAAACAACCACTGCAGCCGATTGCACACAATATGAACCACAAGCAACAGCCGCTCCCAGTCGGCCACAAGAATCAACCACCGGTACACGACGTTCGAATTCCCAGCAAGGCTCATCACCGATTCGACTCCCCGTCCAAGGCCGTTACCAAATTTTCACTTGCTCAGTCTGAGAGGCATGCCCTCGGATTGCTCATCAAACTGTGGCTTATCATTGCCGGGATGTATCGTCGCGCGTCACTATTCGAGGATGCCCGCGAGGCCTGTGAAGAAGCTGCGAAACAAGTCGCACGGGTGGAGTCAGTGGCAGCATCGTACGAGTCATCGGTGCGGGCTTTCAGCAAGCGTGGCTGGAGTGCTGCCAAGAGCTGCGACGAGCTGTGGGCTGATGTCTACGCCGAACAAGGAATGTTGAGCCAAGCCCAATCGAACCCTCACCAGGCCATCAAACACTTCGAAGAGGCGCTCTTGCGGCATGCCGATCACCCGACGGCGACGATCGGCCTTGCAAACCTCCTCTTAGATATCTGGGACCAGAAGCTGCCGCTTGAGAGGGCGAAGGCTGATGTGGATGTCAATGCTTCACGCCTCTCGCTGCTCACCGAAACTCCCAAGCCCAAGACCGGGAAGGCAGTCTCTTTTGATGAGTTGAAAGTCCCCGAAGCGGTGGAGGCGGAGGGCTCAATAGAGGGCTCTGCCTCCCCCCACGACGTTGACCCTAAGCATCTTCACCGTCTTGCAGCCCGGGATCGCGCTTACGGTCTCCTTTCTGCACTGACTAAACGTGGCAGCTCGTGGGATAGCTCCGAGGCATGGTATGCCCTGTCTCGGGCATACGAGGCCGGTGAGCAGGTCGAGAAGCTGAAGGAGGTGCTCTGGTGGTGCATTGAGTTAGAGGATCGTCGGCCGATTCGACACTGGTCCAACATCGGCTCTGGCCTCTACGTTCTCTGAATCGAAAAGGGCCGGGCTTGTTTTAATATATTCTTGTATCTTCTTGTATCTAGTTTGGTTTTCGCATGTTGTCTTCGTTTCTTCCTTTCATCTTCAACAATGAGATACCATGTCCACGGCTAGGAATTAGGGGGTTGTTGATTAGTTGTCTGAGCATCCAGCAATTGAAAAATGGACGAAGTTTTTGAGTTTCCAAAGTTTTCTTAACAAACTTTCTAGTCAAATCATTGGTAGCACAACTTTATGTACATGGCTCTCAAGCCCCGACTGGGTGTTTGCAGAGCTATAAAAAAGGGAAAAACTGAATCAAGCACTTGAAAGTACGAAAGTTGGGTTCATTTTGCTAGTCCACTAGCCGTATCAATCTACCGCGGCGCAGCAACGGGAGTCCATGCGGAGTACTTGGGGCGGGTGCTATGATATCAATTAGCCAATGTGCACCATATGGCGAACGAGGTCACACGTACGTCGAGTAGGTCTTGAAAGCAGCGCGGCTGAGGGTGGTGTTGGCGCGGTGCTCGGGCAGCTCCCAGGCGCGGTGTCCGCCCTGCAGGATCTTGTCGGCGGTCGGGGGAGTATTGACCATGTAGGAGATCCAAGCGTGCCTGAAGCAGAATTAATTGCGAGTTCTCGGTATATGGGTAAGAGGCGCTTACCAGCCAGGCTCGATATGGGAGGCGTCAAATTCGTGCTCCTTGTAGTCGACCCATCGTGTCCGAACTGTACGGGAAACCATCCTTAGCTTTATTATTCTCCGGGATCATGATTTCTCAAGCAGTCTTACGGGGAAGCTCCTCCTCCATGTTCTCGTAATACTTGTTGCCGAAGCGGTCGGTTCCGATCAGCGTTCCGGCCTTGGTATCACCTATGATCGCGCGGGGTCAGTTATTTGCCGTCGGGAGGGTCCAAAGGGAGTAGAACATACCGATATACTAAAAAACGCAGCGAGAAAACGGCCAACGTTAGTCTCCAGACCTTCCTTTCCACCCTATATTTCATATCCGCGGCAAGTAACGTACCAGCAGCTGGCGACCATACTCCTGCAAAAGCCGTTAGTAAACCGTTTTCTCACGCTAAGAGAAGCGCGCGACAAACCTTCAGGCCAATCCGGCGCGCATTGCGCAGCGTTCTTCCGACGGTCGACATATTGGCGGTGCAATGGGATGGAAACGATGGAGTTGAGTCGAGTCAAGAAGTGAAGTGGAAGTCGGGGAGCGGAATGCAAACACAAATGTTTGCATCATCATTGGTCGCCTTCCCGATTCAGAAATCCTTTTGATGAGCCAAATTAACCATGTTCGGTCGCATCGGGGCCCAGGCGCTTCGCTGCGGTGCTCGACCCGTCGTACGCCGCAAAATAGCCGGTCGCAGGTTCTTCTCTGCGCACACAGCCAATGCTATTCCAACCTCTGCACCTTCGCCGCTCGGGGCCATCACCGTCGAGCTCGATCGCATCGCACCTCGATTCGAGGTCCCAGCTTCTCAGATTACGATCCTTGATTCACCAGCCAATTTTTATTCTACGCTAAAGGTGCGCTACTCAACAGTATCTGTGGTCGGGCTATGAATTAACATTTCTGTGCAGAATAAAATCCGCAACGCTAAGCGGCGCATTTACCTCTCTACGCTTTATATTGGCAAGACCGAACACGAGTTGATCGAGACCTTATCGGAGGCTCTGCGCACCAATCCAGACCTCAAAGTATCCGTCCTTACCGATGCCCTTCGCGGCACTCGAGAAACACCGAATCCTTCAAGCGCATCGCTGCTCTGTTCTTTGGTCCAGGAATATGGACCAGATCGAGTTGAGATTCGGATGTTCCATACCCCTAACCTGACCGGGTTGAGGAAGAAGTGGATCCCCCGTCGGATTAATGAAGGCTGGGGCTTGCAGCATATGAAGCTGTACGGTATCGACGATGAGATTATTATCTCGGGGTAAGCATTGATTGGCCTTGCTATATCTAGGGTGGTCTTGTTACTAACGTTGCATCCCAGAGCCAATTTGTCCTCGGATTACTTCACCAACCGCATGGATCGCTATCATTTATTCGACTCTAAAGCTTTAACGGAGTACTACGCTCGCATTCACCATGCAATTTGCAGCCTGAGCTTCCAGGTTCTGCCAGATCCCCACAATCAGGAGGGCTACCTTTTGGATTGGCCTACCTCCAATGGAGCGCCGTCGCCTCTGGACAGTCCTCAGGACTTTGTCGCATATTCATCAACAGCTTTGAGCCCGCTCATCCAGGCGCGTGATAACAAGCCTCTTCTTCCAACCTCATCAAGCCAAACATTTGTATACCCCGTGGCACAGTTCACCCCCCTTTTGAAGCCCGACACCTCCACCGAGTTCCCAGCTGTCACCAGTATCCTGCGTCTGCTATCCGAGTCTCCAGCATTCGCAGGAGCACGCTGGCTCTTCACTGCAGGATACTTCAACATCCACCCCGTTCTCTCTTCTCTTTTGATCTCCAGCACCTCACCCACCTCTCAAACCCCAACCACAACCCAAGGCACAGTCTTAACCGCTTCTCCCTGGGCCAATGGCTTCTATGGCTCCCCGGGTATATCCGGTATGCTGCCAGCCGCTTACACACACCTGTCGGCGCGCTTCCTAGACCGCGTGGCTGCTGCACAATGCACAAACTCCATCGAATTGAAGGAATGGCGCCGCGGCACTGTCGGCACTCCGGACGGATGGACGTACCACGCCAAGGGCTTGTGGATCACACTGCCTCACGAGGAGCATCCCAGTCTGACATTTGTCGGCAGCAGCAACTACACCAAGCGGAGCTACAGTCTCGATATTGAGGTCGGTGCCTTGGTCGTGACGAGCGACCAGACTCTGAAGCAGAAGCTGAGTGCCGAGACCGAGTGGCTTCAAAAGGATGCCAAGGCCATCTCGAGAGAAGATCTGATGCGTACGGAGCGGCGCGTCGGGTGGAACGTGCGGCTTGCGATGTGGATTGTTGAGAAGGTTGGTGGGGCACTCTGATGTTTTTTGATATATAGAACTTGTACTTTTCAACGGGGATATCCCTTGTACTTATAGATCCGATCTCGTCCTCTCACGCCATCAGGACCATGTCTGAGTCATATGGTTTGTCATATAGAAGCCATGTAGGCCTAGAATTAATACCGTTTCAATACCTGGATTCTATGGATCATGTCCAGCGTCGAAGACCATCTACAGGCCATCCGCGGGTTTGGATGGCAACGGAGCCTTCTGTTTCGGGACACGACTTTTGTCAAGGCTGTCGCCGAGTGAAACCCAGAATGGCTCCCTATTTTTTTTTTTTTTTTTTGCTTGTCAAGCTGTCTAGGCCAAGCAAGTACTCAAAACCAGATTAGGATGGAAACACTGCAGGGTGGGAATGGTAATTCCACAATTTGCTGATGAATGCATTGTCTTTGCCAGTTAAAAGAGAGAAGCAGAAGTTATTCAATACATAGATCGAGTATGTTGAAATATCACTTTTGCTCTAGCCATTATGATCCCTAACACATAGGTATATATGCAAGAACGGGAAAAACGAAAAACCAAACGCCGAGTCATGGATTCCATTCAATGTCGTATCATGCGCAAAGCATCCATCTACGCAACCTTGTTGCGCGTGTTGGTACCGGAGAACCGGGCCGGGCCTAGACCCGAGCGGACTTCATCAAGCATCCGAATTCCAATGGCCTCGTTACCATTCTTGCCACGCTTGTTTTTAGCACCCCTTCGCTTGGCCTGAGCGCTGGTGTTGTCGTCCCAGTTGGCAAGGAAGTCGTCCATGATGTTGTGGAAATCGCTGCGGGAGACTCCTTCACCGCTTGCGTTGACGAGGCTGGGTGCCTGAGATGATGCAGTAGACATGCCGGTCATACCAGTGGCGCCGGTCATGCCGCTGACCATGGACATGCTGTCGTCGTACTCCTCTTCTTCGTCGAGGGCGTAGAGTGCCTCAACTTTGTCGAATCGGTCGTCCAGGAGACGGTGGCCTTCGGTACGTGCCAACGCGGACGAGGTCATGGAATATGCGGATGGGTTGGTCAAAGCACCCTTGCGCTTCTTGCGACGGATGGGAGTACCTCCAATAGTGAAGGCAGTCGACGCGACTGTCTGCTGTTCAGAGGGTGCAATTGTTGGAGCGGCCGGCACAGCGGTCTTGCCAGCTTTGGCATCCTTCTTGAACTTGGCGAACTCGTTCATCCAGCCCTGGTCTTGAGGGTGGAGATCCGGGACGGGCTGATCAGCCTCGGGTAGTTCGCCGGGCTCGAGATCTTCTGCGGGGCCCTTGTGATCCTCGGCGAGATGCGCCTCTGTGCTGCCTCTTTGAACCGGCGCCTTTTCAGTCGCATCCGACTCCCATCCCTCATCATCCTCATCTTGGTCGAACAGGGTATCCTCCCAATCGCCGGCGTCAATCTCTTCGGCATCCTTTGTCAACTCGCCGAAAATATCGTCTTCATCATCCACGAAGGCCTCGTCTTCCAAAGCCTCCAGAGCCTCTCGGAGTCGCGGATCCATGTCTGGTTGGAAGCCTGCGATGGCATCGGGAACGTTCTGCTGGTCCTGGTAGGTAGGCTTCCGAACGTATGAGGACGTAGTCGAGCGCAAATCACCATATTCGGATCCGTAGAGACTCTGGCCACCAAGGGCGCTGCGCGCATCACCGTCGTCCAAAGAAACCTGGCGCAACGCATCCTCCAGCTTCATTGCCTTGCCCTTGCCCTTTTCAGGCTTTGCATCCACAAAATACGCATCTCCGCCGCCAGTGCCAAGCTCGCGCAAATGTTGCATGTAGTCATATTTGGAGTCATCGTAGTAAACGCCGTAGTTGGCGGCTTCACCCTCATTGCGACGGATGGACTGATCGTTGAATTCGGACTCGAGTTCGGACAGGCTCCGAAATGGCTTTTGCGAAGAACTAGATGCAGAAGAGGGGGCAGGCGCAGGACCACTGACTTGGTGTAGAACTCGGTCCTCCGCCTGAGGGTCGTGGATCAACGGGTCATTTTGGGACCGGTGGAAGAGCTGGAAAGTGCTCGCGTTCTTCTTGTCACTGTGATGATATTAGTCCATGACTATCAGATCAATTCAGCACAACTTACATCCACTGCTTCTTGGGCGGCATGTTGGCTGGTGATGTGAAGATTAACGTCTCGAAAAAGTTGAAAAAAAGTGGGATTGATATGGTCACGTGAGGCTTATCGCTGCCTGACCCCTCGGGTCCTCAAGTTTGAGTTAAGCGAGTAACAGATCATAAACTTGGTATTTTCTTTATATTTTCACTATGTAGTCTAGCTCTAATAATGTGATAGTTAGACTTAGATGGGTTATAAAAATGAAGAACAATAAATAGTGTACGAGGAACCAGAGATTTCACACTTTGGCCCGCTGAGTCAGCGTTATCTTATCCGACTGAATAATCCAAAAGATTTCCCATTTTCAGGCGGGGTTGATCTTCTCTTCAACTTCATACCAGTGCATCCTCATTCACCATGGTATTAGCCAAGTCAAAGAACGCCGTGGGGCTGGGCAACAGCCTCATGAATGACCGCTTCGGTAAGGGCAGAGCCTCGAACCAGAAGAAGGGTTCCCACAACAATGCCATTGCGCGCAAAGGCGTGAATGGCGAGACTTACATCACCAATGAGGCTCAGGAAGCATCATGGGTCAAGATGCGCTCCATTACTGAGCAGGCTGCCCTCGATGAATTCCTTAGCACTGCCGAGCTGGCAGGAACCGATTTTACTGCCGAAAAAATCAACAACGTCAAAATTATCCATTCCGATCAGAAGAACCCATTCCTCCTATCTGCGACCGAGGAAAAGAATAAAGTCAAAAAGCACCAGAAGAACAAGGGACGGTTGACGGTGCCGAGACGGCCGAAGTGGGATTCCTCAACTACACGGGCGGAGTTGGAAATGATGGAGCGTGAGAGTCTTTTGGACTGGCGTCGGGGTTTGGCGGAACTGCAGGAGAATCACGATCTGCTCATGACTCCCTTTGAGCGAAACTTGGAGGTCTGGCGCCAGCTGTGGCGTGTTATTGAGCGGTCAGATCTCGTCGTGCAGATTGTTGATGCACGCAACCCTCTTCAGTTCCGCTCGGAGGATTTGGAGAACTACGTCAAGGAGATTGACCCGCGGAAGAAGAACCTGTTGTTGGTGAACAAGGCGGATATGTTGACTCTCAAGCAGCGAGAGACATGGGCCGAATACTTTGAGAAGAACAACATCAACTTCCGATTCTTCTCCGCCCATCTCGCCAAAGAAAAAATGGAGCTCGAGATGATGAAGGAGTCGCTGTCAGATGATGAGGACGAGTCTCAACTGGCCGAGTCGGCGAAAAAGCTGGACTTGGGAGAGGATGAAGATGAATCATCTAGCGAGAAAGACGAGGAAGCTATGGCCAGGCTCGCCGACCCGGATCAGTCGCTTGGACCGCACATTCTCGATGTGGACGAGCTTGAAGCGCTTTTCCTGGCCAATGCTCCTGAAGCTCTCCCTCGGGATGGAGACCCGGATGAGGCATCTAAGCAAAAGACGACGATCGGTCTGGTCGGTTACCCCAACGTGGGTAAGTCCAGTACGATCAACGCCCTCCTCGGAGCCAAGAAAGTGTCTGTGTCTGCCACTCCCGGTAAGACCAAGCATTTCCAGACACTGTATCTCTCTCCCGAGATCATGCTTTGCGATTGTCCCGGTCTGGTGTTCCCCAACTTCGCCACCACCAAGGCTGACCTGGTCGTAAACGGCGTGCTGCCCATTGACCAGCAGCGCGAATTCACCGGTCCCGCCGGCCTGGTCGCGAAGCGTATCCCCAAGCACTTTATGGAGAATGTATACGGTGTCAAGATCCCCATCCGACCTATCGAGGAGGGCGGCACTGGCGTCCCCACTGCCAGTGAGATCCTCCGTGCCTACGCCCGTGCCCGTGGTTTCTCCACCCAGGGTCTAGGCCAACCCGACGAGTCCCGTGCTGCACGATACATTCTGAAGGACTACGTGAACGGAAAGCTCCTCTACGTGCACCCGCCTCCGACCCCAGAGGGCGAGCCAGTCATTGACCCGAACGAGTTCAACCTGGAACTCTACGACATCGCCCACCTCCCTCCGAGACGCCAGGCCATTCTCGCAAAGACCATCGTTGATGTCGACGCCGACCTGGATTCGGAAGTTGGTTCTATCGCCTCTGCAAACGTGGAAACCCACGCTCTGCCGGGCCAACGTTCTCGCAACATCGACAGCGGTTTCTTCGGCACTGCCACTGGCCCTTCTGCCGGTCGCCTTAGTGTTCCGTTCCAGCACAAGTACACGGAACAGGGCCAGCAGATGCGCCAGCAGCTTACAGGTCGCAAGGAGCGGATGATGATCGCCATGGAGCGTGGTATCGATGTCTCCGAGGTGCGGAGCGGCAGCTCCAAGAAGCATTTCAAGGGCAACAAGAAGCGAGCCAAGGGCAAGCGCAACAATCCCCAGGATGACGATTACAACTAAAAGTGCTTTTGTTTGGCTTTGATGCTCTTATGATTTGTTCATATCGATGGCCGCTCTTTACATACGGGATTTGCATGATTGATTTCCATCTAACCTACCCAGGTGCTTATGCTTATACTTATGCTTAGACATTGCCGGCGTTGGGATATAGCATTAGTTTGAATCCAAGATATACCACCACACCTACACTATTTCCAAACTTGTAGTAAACTTATAAACCAAAATATCTGATTCTGATATCCTTAAAACCTAGGTTATAAGTGTCAAAACGTACTAAAAGTAATGGTATGACTACAGCTCCCGTTTACAAATGGCTCTTGGGCTTGAACCCAGAAGCAATAAGCAAACGATCCGACTCCTCACGCTGCCATTCCAACTTAGCAACCACAGCATCCTTCCTATCCCGATTCTCCCTCCGACCCAGCTGTTGCAGATGGACCTCATCCGGCCCATCAGCAATACGCAGTGTACGAATAGCAGCCCACAGATACGCAAGAGGAGTATCCTGACACACACCAGCAGCGCCATAAGCCTGAACAGCGCGATCGATAATCGTCAACGCAGTCTGTGGCACGAGGACCTTAGCCTGCGCGATCTCCTTCAAAGCAGACTTGGCATCACCCTGATCGACCTTAATAGCAGCATTGAGCACAATGAGACGAGCAGCGTCGACCTCAATGCGCGACTTGGCGATCCACTCTAGGATAACCCCGTGCGAAGAAAGAGGCTGACCAAATGTCTTCTTCCTGTTGTCATTGACGCGAGCAATTAGCCATTCCAGGGCTTTCTCGGCGGCACCGATCGTACGCATGGCGTGATGGATCCGTCCGGGACCCAGACGGCCCTGGATAATCTCGAAGCCGCGGCCCTCGCCCAATACCATGTTGGTGATGGGTACGCGCACGTTGCTGAAGGTGATGTGGCCGTGGCCGTGCGGTGCGTCGTCATAGCCGTAGACGTGCAGCATGCGGTGCACGGTTATGCCTGGGAGGCCGGCGGGTACCAGGACCACGGACTGTTGGCGGTAGGTGTCTTTGTTGTTGGGGTCTGTCTTGCCCATCACGAGGTAGATTTTGCAGCGAGGATCGCCGGCACCGGAGGACCACCATTTCTATGAAAGTTAGAGATGGAATTTTCCAGAATTGAAGTCAGGATACATACCGAGCCATTGAGGACGTACTCGTTGCCTTCGCGGCGAATGTTCAACTCGATATTGGTTGCATCACTGGATGCAACGTCGGGCTCGGTCATCAGGAACGCAGAACGGATCTTGCCCTCGAGCAGAGGGACAAGCCATTCCTGCTTCTGAGCGTCGTTGCCGTACTTGGCTAACACCTCCATGTTACCAGTATCGGGAGCAGCATTGTTCGTAGCCTAGTCCATCAGCTTTGAACCGTATGATATTCAGTACAACGCACCTCGGAAGCAATCTTGCTCTTGCCCAGTAACTCGGCCATCAGACCATATTCGACATTACTATAGCCAGCACCCTGCTTGAAGTGGTTCTTGGGCAGGAACATGTTCCACAAGCCGAGCTTCTTGGCCTTCTCCTTTAGCTGTTCCATCACGACGGGGGTTGTTTGCCATCGCTTCTCGCCCTCGCCAAGCTCGGCGGAGAAGACGGGATCGGCGGGAATACAGTCTTTCTCGACAAATTCCTCGACCTGGACATATGGTTAGCGTGGGGTTGTAGCATGGGAATGGGGGCCGAGGTTTACCAGGTCGAGGGTCTTTTTAGCCCGGTCGCTAACGAAAGGTTGAGCGATCGGAGGGATACGAGTAGAGGCGGACATGATGTATAGATGGATAGATGGTAAAAGAAAGGAGGGCGAAGCTGACTATAAGTTAAGTCAATGTTGGGAACTGCGGAGTAGCGAGTAGCGCGGTGTGGAGAAGCCGAGAGCGGGCTTTTGCCGAGGCCCAGCTGTGTTGTTATACTACGCTTGACTCAACCGTCGGGTATGATTCAAACAAGTGCAGTAGTTAGTTAACTAGTTATAGTATAAAGATAACTAGAAATACAATTGAAGGTTCTAATCTCCAGCACAATGAGACTTGTATACCGGACTACGTAATAAAGACCAACCTCGGCCAGATCTCCGAAGCCAAGCAAAATACAAAAGGAACTCGATTATCCAATTGCTCCTAATCCCAAGTCCAACTGAAAAATTCCATCCCGAGAACCCCGTACCAAAACATACACAAAACCAGTCAGAAGACATCGCGGGTCATGACAAAAAAAGGCAAAAACAAAAGAGGCTGTGGTGCAGATAGACACTCAATCCACGGACCACTCTAACATATAATCCTAACTCAATAGACGTCCAGCGCCAATGCAGTCGGAAGATAGATATAGCAGCTGGGAGTTGAATCGAGCGTAACGCAGCCAACACATGAAGCGAAAAAGACAAGCAAGCGATGAACATTTCACGACCGCTGCTCTGCGGATGATTGCTCGTAGCTCTTCTTGCCGAGCTTCGCGAACAGCGACTGGGGCTTTCCGGCACTGTATCCACATGTTAGCCTGAGAGTTCTCTCACGGGTCGAAGATACGTACTTCTTAAACCGCTTGCCCTTGATGTCACTCAGCTTCTTGGTACATGGGCTCATGAGTTCATCGGACGGAGACACGTAGGAAGTGGGTTGCCTGGGTTTGTTAGTTGCAAGGTTCCAGATCACAAGGTAACGAGACTTACTTCTCGTTGCTGTCCAGCTTCCCCTGCAGTGTCTGGCGGTGGCAATCCATTGATGAGAGATCGGCCTTCATGTCTGACTTGTCGGCGTTGACGTTGGCGAGGTGGGTGTTGGTGTCGCGGTCTGCGAGAGGTTGGGTTTGCGTTGTGGAGTCCATTGTGTATGTGGATGAGTATGAGGTTTGAAGAGTGTGAGAAAGGAGGATCAGAGGAGCAGATATAGGACGATCGAGATCGGATAAGAGAAAAACGTGTTGTTTGTGCAGGTTGAAAGAAATGTGTGCGTTGATTGTTGTCACGGCAACCGTTGTTTGCGTGATGACTGTATGTGACGCACACGGGGCATTCCAGGCTTCTTTGCTCTTTTATTTGTTTACGATTTTATTCACTTTGAGTCATAGGAAGGTTCAACTAGTTAAACAATGCAATATGCAATTATGAAATAGTACATGTTATGGTAAAACAGTGGGAATCATATCGTAGGCCTGTAGGTCATCGAAGTAAAACATGCCCAGAACGCCGGTAATCATGAGGGAACATTGCAAACGTTGACTCCAGTGGCCATGGAAAATATAGGGCTATTGGTGCCAGCCAATATAGTAAATCCCCTTACCTCGGAGCTTCCTCGGGGCTTCACGATGTGGTGATGAGGCGCTCCTCAGACTCCCCAGGGGCCTTCCGGTCGAGCAGCGTCTCGTCCTCGCTAGCTTCATCTAGCCCGAGATCTGTCGTATGATCACCCAAGACAGGTGGTGTACTACGGGACCGGAATTGCGGTGTCCCGAGGATGGGTACACTGATCGAGTCTGGTGAGGCTGGTCGGTCGGCCTTTCCATCCTCCCCCTCCATCTCCCCCATCTCCCGCGAGACGTCGGACGTCGGAGTAGGCGGAATGTAAGGAACCCTTGAACTAGTCGGACTGTCTTGAGAAGAGGAGCTATCTGAAAGGTTCCGTCTGTGGAGTGTGCTTTCACGGTGCGAGGAGGCCGGCCGTGTGGAGCCAGGGCTGGCCGAGGGTGAGACAAAGATTGGAGATGAGGATCGCAGGCTGTAGGACCGGGCGACCATTCGCTGGACGCGTGGGAATTCCATGTAGTTGCTGACGGATCCACGCGAGAACAGTACCAGCGCAAAGCAACACAGGACCATGATGCTCTGGATGACTGTCACGCGCTTCTGAAAGACTAGCTCGTCGGCTAACACACCCAGCTGGGCACTTATGGAATTCACTTCTTGGTGATAGCGCATGCGCTGGTGCTCGAATTCGAACGCAACGGATTTCCAAACATGATCGTATTGTTCTCGGAACTCCTTAAGCTCGTTGAGAACGGTGACGTTCAGGCTCTCGAGAAAGTTGGATGTTTTGGAGAGTTGACGTTTCTCTACTTTATTGAACGCATCGCGAAGAATACGGGATTGCTCTTCGATGTAGAGAAGTGAAAGAGTCGAATTTGACTCCAGCATTTGTAGTCGTTTGTGAACGGATTTGAAGAATGATTCCTGGGTGGTCGGGTTCGAAGGGGGAGGCTGTGTGGATGTAGGTCGAGTCGACTCAGGAGGTGCACTGTTCTGTTCCTCCTTGGTGTTGATCATAGGTTTTCCCGTGCTCTCAACTGTGGAATTTTCCTGTATAGGCTCTCCGGGCGCAACAGAAGCATCAGGTGTCGTTGCCACAGCTTTCGGTGATTCACCGGGCTTCCGAGTATCTTCGGCCTTCGGTAGTGAGGATGACCCCGATTGAGTCGCAGGAACACCATCCCCGGGTGTAACTGTTGAGTTCGCACTCGTCGGTGAATCCGCCTGGTCACTGGTGGCACTTTTCTCTGCAGTAGGCTTTGCCGGGGTATCCTCGATACCACACGTCTCTGCAGGCCCGTGGACCAAACCAAGGAGAATTGCTTCCACCTCGGTACGATGATTTAGGCACGTCTCTTGAGGCTGTTCATCAATCATAGTCTCTTCAACTTGGGGCTCGACTTGCTCAGCTTCTGTGTCTGCGGGGAGCTCGCCAATTAGAACTGGCTCCACGACCTCTTCGTCTTCCGCCCGGCCACTCTCATCGTGCTTATACTCTTCCATCATGGTAGTTCCATGCACACGAATGAGACTGACGGGGCAGTAGAACTCATGGCCGTAGTGCGTCAAGAACTCAATCCGGAGATAACGAGCCCAGATCAGAGCATTCTCGACTGCGAAGGCCTGCACCTCACGCGTATTCCGAGCTTCATACACGCCCAGTTCCTTCCACTGGTCCGGTTTCGCAGGATATCGGTCAGAAACGCTGACTCGGAAAGTGTGGAAGATTGAGCTGAAGAACTCGTAGTTTGCCAGGACAACGGTGTCCACGAGAATATCATCGCACAGTTCAAGGATCAGAAACTTGTTCTGTGCGCGGCACTCGTTCAACATGTAACTGTCCTTATTCTCCACCAGCACAGAAGACGAGCCCTTGCACTCGGGATTCGTCTTGAGCACCGTTGCCGCACAGTCAAAGGAAGCATAGTTGAAGCGCTCTTTGCAGGTAGTCCCGGCATCTTTGCGGCGTGGGCCGTCTTTCTGGATCATACCCTGTGCAGGAACGCGTTCATCCACCTCGCCATCCAATCGGTCGGCATATTGCGATGGAATCGGCGTGTCCCAAGCCGTGGGGCTTGCCTCGGGTGGCTCTGCACCAAAGCCGCCAAAGTCCAACTCAATCTCTCCATCATCCCCTAACGAGTCCAACGCATTACTAATCCCAGGTTGTCGCCGACCTTCTTTGCCGGCTGCCGCAGCGCGTCTGCTGCCTCCAACATTCTCGGCCGATTGCCCGGCACTGGCTAGATTCTGTTTTTTCCAATCCTCAAAGGAAAGAAAGCTCGCGCTGTCGAGTAAGGAATCCGTATCCTGATCCTGCTCCGAAGTTTGCCCTGCCGCTGCATCTGCAGGTCCTCCTGGAGGAGCAGCAGATTCTACCGCGGGAGGAGCTCCAGCTTCCGATGTAAAAGCTGGTTGAACTTGGTATCGTCCCCAGCGAGTCTCCGGACAGGCCTGAAGCTGAAAAGGCCCATTCTCAATCTCCCACAAACTCTGAGCCGGGCATGTCGTCTCTGATATCGTCAGGCGATCTGACGGCTGTACGGCATCTTGGATAGCCAGATTCGCGAGCGTAATACCGGCAAACACGACGATTATTGAGACAGAATGGACCCAAGTTGTCCATGAGCGTTTCGCATCCAACATCTTGACGTTGTGCCGTCGATAAGCAGTCGGCGCGCGCGTCTCGCGATGACTCCCAGCCACACGCCAGCCCGAAGCGAGAGGCAAGTCAGCACCACCGAGAACAGTCTGCTGATAATTTCACTCCAAAAGACCAATGATCATGACGTGCGCATCGTCGAAGGTGGAAGCGAGACCAATCGCGACCTTGATCGTTATCTCGAGAGGAGTCACAGGGCGTCTGGGGGTGGAGGGCGAAGGGCGGTGATATAGAGGTTGTCGGATGGTGCGATACCGGGTCGTTTTGAGAGTAGCTAAGCTAATCGAGGAAAAGACTGAAAAGAGTGACACACCGAGCTCAGAAAGTGGACCGTGGCATCTCAACTCTCAACCGTTTGACAGCTGGGGTCACCGCCTTATTGACCGCCAGTCTACTTGGGGTAACATTTCTTTGCTTTTCCCCTAATTTTGTAGGTATATCTAGGTAGTCTTGGATATTGTCTATATACTGTTTTATACATGAATGCGAAGCTTCAAGCTGCAGAGTAAATCAACAAAGGTTGCAGCACAGCGCAGAGTACAGACTGCATGAGCTCCGACCGCTCATCCAGACCCACCACTCACCAACCTAAGACTAAACCAACCAGGGAAATGAACTTGGATGATCTCTTCGAAGCAGTTTGCTTTAAGTCTACAGTAAAGGCTACAGAGGAATCATTCTTCATGGATGATGATCAATTTTCCCTTCGACTGTCCCACGGACCTACATACAGTACACACACAGGATTCAGTACACTTGGTCAAAGAGGAAAATGGCCAGTCCCATCTCAACAGGAGACGAAACGAGGTCGACCTCCATGCAATCACAACGCCAGCTCCCACCTCTCAGTCGCTTTTTGTCCATATGCAGAACCTCGGAAAATCCTCCCCAAAAAGACCCATTCCCGCCATCTAGTTATTTTGGTGCTCGATGTCTCCGCCATGCTCAGCTGTCCCCAGCTTGATATAGTACAGAGTGGAGAATTGAAGAAAGCAAGCAGAAAAGCCGAGGACAGGGCTGCAGCGCGATGTGTATCGAGTTGTATAGCAGACGGAAGACACCGGCATACACTCCAAAAAATCGAAAACCAGTGACATAAGACAAGAAACCAATTAGTTTATCGTGGGTGAATTCTTCGAACTTTTTTCCCAACTGGGTCGAATAAATGCGAGGACGTGAAACGACTGAAAGAGAGAGAGCGGCGATGTCAATGCAAGCATAGGCGAGATATGCTACAGATGGAGATCGTGCCACCCACCCACGAGATCGAGATCTTCGTCGAGGCTGCCATCGTAAGATGAAAATTTGACGGGAGGGCGCTTGGGAGCTTCCGTGGGCTCGCGACGCCAGTCCTTCTCGAGAAACAGGTGGCGCCGGCGATCAGGTTGAGGTGACTCACGCTTGGCCCGGGGTGCTTGATCGAACCCGGAGGAACCAAGGCCCCAGTCGCGACGCCAGTTATTGGCGCCTCGCTGGGGATTGAAAAGATCGCGCGCCTTGCACTTGCGACGCTTGTCACCAAGTTCCGCCCATTTATCCAGGTTGGAATGTTTGGGGGAAGGCTGGCGGAAGGGACGAGGCGTGCTGCTGGAAGTTCCGGAGTCGCTGTCAACGTCGAGGGGCTTGGCTCGGATCGCACGGGGCGCGGGAAGTTGGTCGACCGGAGTCGGGGTTCGATCATCGGAGGGAGCGGAGGCCGGCTCGCGCAACCCGTCCTGGGTATCCGAAAGGGGTTTACCCTGGCTTTCTTGGCTCCAGCTACGAGAGTTCTGCTCACGGCGTTGCTGAAGCTCAAGATCTTCATTCTCAGACTCCTCCTCCTCCTCGTCCCAGAGATCACTCCAGCTCTTGGAGATGTGCTCATCCGCCTTCTTCCCAAACACCATCGACAAGGACGGCAGGGGCTTGCTGGTATGACTGGGCAGGGAGCCGGTGATGGGGACGGGATCGGATCGAGGAAGGGTCGGCATGCTACGTTTGCCAGGGAGCTTGAGCGAGCGGAAAGACTCACCCATGGCAGAATCCAAGACCGAGGCCATCGACGGCGTGTCGAATTGTCCCGAGAACCACGATGTACCTGCCACCTCGGATGGCGGGAACAGATCCTCGGAGTAGCTCTCGTTGTCAGGAATTGCCGACAGCTGTCGGATGGCCTGGGGTGGGCTTGATTGCAGGGCCTTGGCCCAAGGGAAGGAATCGCCTTGGTTGGTGTAGGGGCTCTGAAGGGAGGGGGTGCGTAGAGGTTCACGGTTGGCACTGGCAGTGACAATCTCCCGGTCCTCGGTACAGAACTCATCTAAGGACTCGTCGTCGGTAGTGAACGACACAGCCCGCATGATGCACAGACGCACATCCGCCAGGGAACGCTTCTCAGGGTCAATGGCCAATGCATGAGTCAAGATTTCAAAGGTATCCTGAGACATGTTGGGGAAGATATCGAAGAGGGATTGGCGGTCACGCACGTAATCCGCAAAGAGCACGTCCGATTCGGTGGGTGTCACGAAGGGGTTGCGGGCAAACAGAATGTTGAGCAAGCAGATGCCCACAGCCCAAATGTCCGCTTTCGCTGGTGAATAACCACTGGGAGTCGGTTCATATTGTTCGGGAGCCATGTAGCGGTCACTGCCAACGCAGGCCTCGTAACACCACGAATCTCGGGTTGCAAGACCAAAGTCACCAAGTTTCATGGAGCCATCGGACGTCAGGAAGATGTTCTCAGGCTTGATGTCGCGATGGTAGAGGCCGTTGGAGTGCATAAAGTCAACGGCACTGACGAGCTGCAGCATGAAATCCCGAACGTGCTCAGTCTCCAGAGGACCCCGGTTGAGACGGATGGCTTCGTAGAGATCACCATTGGCACAGTATTCCAATACGAGGTACATATGAGCCTCGGTCTCGAAGGAGTGGACCAAGTTGACCAAGTTTGAGTGATAGCGGAAGCGCCGGTGGCACTCCAATTCTTCGAAGCGATCGTCAACGACGAGCGGGGCTGACGGATCGGACGAAGAAGGCTTGGTCAGGCACTTGATGGCGACCTCCTGGCCAGTCTTGATGTCTGTGGCAAGGAACACCATACCGAACGAGCCGTGGTTGAGTGGGGCAACCGTTCGGAAGCGACCATCCAGGAGTCGACCCTTGACGAAGTTGTTCCTGAGGCATGCCATGGTCGACATGGTAGGCAATTGTCTCGAGAAATAAGGTCAAGAGGTCCTGAGAGAGAGTTGCGGAAGGATGAAGAAAGTGCGGGGAAGATGAGTCGAGATGAGGTGATGTCAACAAGGCAAAAACAACAATCTATGAACGGCTCCAAAAAGTGCAGGTGAAGAGACTCGTCAAAACAGCAACCAGGCTAATCGGTGATTAAGTGTCCGAGAAGAGAAAAACCAGGCCTGTAATCCCAACGACAAGTGATCGAGTAACAAAAAAGAATCAGGACAGACTGGCGGTCTCCTAATCGGCTCAGAAGGGGGTGTTATAAAAATATACCGGATGAACAGAGTGGATAGACAAGATAAAAAAAAAAGAAGAGATGATGTGTCGGCGCAGTGTCGGCGCGGCTGAATGTACCCGCTGAGGGTTATTGACAAAGGAATTTGTAAAGACCGTTATGTGCTCATTTGTGTGTCGTTTTCGTTGTGAATTGGCGAGGGCCCAAATGTATCGAACGAAGGAGGGTGTCACAAAGAATGGACAGAAAGATTTGAGCGGAAAGCAGAAAGGCTGAGGAATAGGAGGTGAACGCTGCGTAATATCGTGATTTTCAAGGGCGAAAATATAGCAAAGATGAAGAAGAAAGGAAGCCTGTGAACACCGGGTTCAAGGTTCGGAGTGGCGCGGACTCAAAGAGTAGTTGAGGTTAATGAGTCATGAGTGGACCGATTGAACGAAAAGAACAATTGTCGAAGTTGAATTGAAGCAGTCCGAATCGAAAGTATTCGAATCGATCACCAGGCTCAGGTCAAGCTTGACGGTCGAGTCGAAACTGTTCGGTGTTGGGCTCCTGGGAGGACTACCTTCGAATTCCAGGGGTCGGAAGAGTCGGAGTGCTCAATGCCAGGTTCCCGAATAACGTTGATTCAAAATCGATCAAACGGCAGCTGGTCACCCAGCTTGTCTATAAGCTTCGCAGTGTATAGGTGCCTTTGTGGTGATTGAATGGACAAAGGCGACGGCGAATGCAAGTACCGGAAAGATCACTTGAATCAAATGACGCAGAGGGTAATGAGTCGAGTTAAAGACTCGGCAGTTCCTCGAGGCAGAAGGGAAGAAAAGGAGGATCGGCGGAGGAGAGAAGTCGAGGAGGGGAGGCGAAGCACTCGATGAACAAGCGAATCTGGAGTAACTAGATGGTCGCAGCAACGAGAGCTATCGATCCTGAGAGGGCGGATAAGATGAAAGGGATAGGATGTGATGGAGAGATGACGAAGAGGTGACGAATAAGTGAATAGGGAAACGAAGAGAAAGGGCGAACGAGGGAAGAAGGGGGGGGTTATAGGGGAGAGATAGGGAAGGAGCGAGATCAGGAGGAGATGACTCTTAGGTACAAAGTAAAGCAGGCAAGTCAGTCACTGGGTGGGGAAACCGGAGCAACTCCAGGCAGTGCCAATCAGACATTGTGACCGTATCTTTACAGTTACGAACGAGTCTTACCTCGTGGGCCGACGGGTATGATCTGCACTCATCACTTTATTTACGGGGGTTTTTGGGGTGGCAGAGGACCTTGGCCGTTTCCGTGCCCCGGTATTGTGACAGAATCCGTATTGGGTTTACGCCACGCAATCCACAAGTCCCGTCTTCATGAACCTTCCAGACATTCCATGACCCTTGGGACGTCGTCACTGGGCGAGATCCTTGGACGGAATTCATCACCACTGGATTCCGAGGGTTTCGAGTTCTGCCTACGAGATGGAGGTGTCCCTAACGAAGAATTCAATTGATCTGCACAGCCGATACGGAGGCCATCCGAGGCCATAAGAGACCCAAGGTTCATCAGAGGGAGAGTTTACTGGGACCTGCAGTACATACTCTGCACGGTACTCCTCAGAGCAACAGCAGCAACAAGCAACAAGCAACAGAGCTTAGAGCAACAGCTGCTCCGTACCACACGTTTCGACCGAGGTGGCGCGCTATGCCGAATCCGTCGGATTGCGCAGCCGATTCTGGGGCAACCACCAATCAGATGTCAGATATCGAGCACTATTCTCAGGCTGCATGACGCCATGGATTGGGATGGCGTGATCCTTTCTGATTGGTGCCTTTCTTCCCCCCCTACTGCACCTACTGCAGGCCGGAGTTGCGTTGCCGCTCTATGTGTACACAACTCGAAGGTGTGCTGTACCTGGTCCTGTAGGTCCCATCCCAGTTGCTGCTCTACGCGCCCTTGAATGCATCAGATGATTCTATCTATATCTTGATGGTCGGTTCCTTTTTCACGATATTTTCGAAACAGAAATTGTTCCAGAGGTCGGAGACCCTTGTAGACTTCTGCGGGGTTTTAGCATTATCGATCTATCAGGGGGAAGGTATTGCTGACGATCCCCCGATCCGGTGGACCTCATCCCCTTACGGCGAGGCACATACATACTCTGTACTCGGGAGGTGTGGAGCGCACGGCTGTCATCTGCAGAAAAGCACAGAGGATGCTGCCCTACCTTAGGGACGTCTAAAAAAGCACTTGTAGGCAGGGGAGTTCAGACACCCAACGCAGCACGGGTCTTCCCCCCGGTCCAGCGGTGAAGGAGGGTCTGGCCAGCAGCCTCTGACCGCCTCCTGCAAAGAGTCTACAAAGTTTGTCCTTGCAGGCGATCGAGGCATTGGCATTTCCATTTCTCTGACACGGCATTACCCATGACGTGGTTCCTACAGTAAGTACACCACACCACATCAACCATCGGTACCACCTCCTGAACTATGTTGAACTATGGTTTGGATTGACCATTCAATGGAAACGTGCTAAGTTACGCAATATATTGCAGGATGATGCAGCATCTCGCGTACTCGTAGTACACGTCTCAGCTTCTGATCCCCATATCCAGCGCCCGACGCGGTTGGCACCCTACCTGCATACACGTTTCCATCCGTTTCGACACTCAGCGTTGGATAAGTATCAAGCAACAGCCGATCCCAAAATGCGCCAAGAACATGGAACCAGAAAAGCGATCAGATCCGACCCGAACCACAAAATGGTAAATGGTCCATGGCGAAAGTTCACTATCAATAAGCCTTCCCGTGTCCTCATGATGATCCACGATGATCCCATGAGTCGCAACGTGTTCCCTTTCGGTGATGACCCCCTCGTTCCCGGTAGATTGACTTTGGTCCCGGCTATTCAGCTGAGGTCTAATAAAGACGAATAAACATGAGACGGTATCAGTCTCCGTGGCCCCAACTGATAACTAGTGATAACGCTGCTTATCAGACAGAGCCCTGTGGGTTGCCGAAGTAGAGTTTATCCAGTGTCCATGGTGCTGGAAGTAGTCTCCATTGAGACTGACAATATGATAAGACGCTCGTCTACAGTAGGTCCGAGATAGCACCAGATAGGACACCCGTGGACGTGGTTATCACCCATTTTTGCGATCCTATCGGGTCTACCCCGCACGATCGTCATTCCAAAATCATAACCGGTTGGATTCTAAAGGACGTTGCTTAGGGATTGGTATGTGCTACGAAGGCCACCGATAATGGAAATCTGTTTTGGTCTAGTTGAGGGGCGACCGAGATAAACTACTGCAAAGAGGGCCATTATTGTGTTATCTGCCACTTGAGATAATAATGAGATCACTTATCCCCTGGTGCCTCGTGTTTCTTACTTTTCCCAACCTCCTTCATGGAGCTAAGTGAGGTAGGGGTCTGACACAGGTGTCACACCTTCGAGTTTGAGGGGAACGGTGGCTTGACCCAAATGCGATCTGGTGCTTCTGCTATTGACTAGGTGGCAAATACCCAGTTCCCCGGATTATAGCCCCCGGCCGATGAGAATTGGCTCTATTTGATATCGCCCTGGTTCTTCCCCCGTTGGATAGCCTGCCTCCGCACGGGGTACACGAGAGCAATGACCATGTGCCCCCAAATCCTTTGTTCGATGGCTTTCTCCGATCGTCTATAGACCTACACGAGAAAACTTATTATCAACCGAAACCAGGACTAAACAAATCAATAGTAGACCTTTGGAGCTTCGGCCTTGTGATCAGGATGCAGGGTACCAGTAGTCGGAGCAAGCTTGCACGGTGCATCTAGGCCGCATGCAGTATTGTATACCATGAACCCAGCCCCCCCTCGTTTGTGCTTTATTCTCCGTGTGCGACCTAGACTCCGCAATGCAGGTCAGACTGGAGTCTTGTTCTGAATCCTTGCCGGAGATCGTTGCCTCAGGCCTGCATTGCTGCCCACGTAAGTAGTGTGTGCATGAATGTTGATAATTCGATGTAGACAGTGCTTTTCACCTTATCAGAGACCTTGGACTAGACTATAGCAGGCTAATGTTGGAAAAAGGTCTAGGTGGCATTGAAACGTTCTCGGGTCTTTTGGGGTCTTGTGTAGCCTTGGAACCCTGTAATAAAATACTCCCTTGACCAAGTATATACTTCAGTCTTAGTATGTTGATAGCATCTTAGGAAATCAACCTATTCCTAGCATAGTCAAATATATGAGAACTGAATAAAAGATTTCAAAAAAAATATACAAAGATAAGTCTTGAAGTATACCTAGGTATCCCATTACGCGAAGAACGACGAAATCCAATGCTCATCGACCATCCGGGCCAACACAACCAAAGTCGAATCCTAGACACAACACCGAAGTCCGACGCATTTAGGAACTCTACAATTACATGACCGATTTCTTTACTTGCCATTTCCAAGTTCTTCACGGATCAGTGCAGCTTCCGCTCTCTCCCGCCCGATCGAGTCCTCCGTTTGCCTATTGCCAACCAGACCGAACCCCCACAATTACGACATAATCCACACTGAACTAAGGACTCGAAACAGTCACGTCAAAGAAGCTGGACGTGAGCGGAGCCGATGAGCCAGTACCCGCTACACTGCAATGCCGTAAATAGAAACAAAGAAGGACCCGTTGGCGCCGGTCTCCACCATGTTCTTCACTCTCGTTGGCAGACAACCAACTCCAGCCCGTTTCAAACGTTGTCTCAGCATCATGCCCACGATCTATCCGTCACCAGGTGGGCACGATCCACAGCGCCGGAAATACAGAATCGGGGCGGGTAGTTACAGAAATGACGTTGGCCGGGCGAGATGGAATGTGGAAGCGCTGCACTTGGCTGGGTGGCAAATGGTGCCGAGGACGGTAACTACAACGACAACGGGGTGGTCTAGAATGTGCCTTTTCCAAAGATTGTCAAGGGACAACAAATGGACCAATGGACCTGTTCCAGGGGTCTAGGGTACACAGCCTGCAGGGTTGAGACACAATTTGAGTGCTGAGTGCATGTACCTCAGGTTGGGATGTCGACTGCGTCCAATGATTGCGCCCGAGTCTCCATGCAAGGTGTCAATGAGGGGTCATGTCATGCTCCAGTTGTTTACATTTTGCGAAGAAACAAAGAGACTCGACCTTGTCAAACACAAGTTGCCTCCAGTGCGTGGTGTTTGCCTGAAACACGTTGCTCCTGGGATAGTTGGGGACGGTGCTTACTGTAGTGCAGCCCAGCCCCTTGATTGCCTACAGGATTTCTCTAACTCTATTCTGATCTACTTTCACACTATAATGCTAAGTGATGGTATATTCGGATGTTCAATCTTACGTAAATGAAAGACCAGTTGAGTCGACCAACTGGAAGCTCGAAAACGAGACGACAGTTATTACTATAGCAACATGAAAACATGTGATTTTCTGGCGTTCGCTCCTTGGAAACGGGTAGGCAGCAGTGCGCTATTGTCGAAGCATGTAAAAATGGAGAGGCGAGATGAGTTTAAATAGGCCGATCAGTCTAAGCATTGAGGTGAGTGACCAGGCTGCCCAGGGTACTCAGCAGCTCACCTAGATTACTGTTATTTCTTAAGCCTGAATGATAGAACCAGAAACCTCCGCTCTAGCTATCTTATTTCTATTACCTAGGTAGTTAGTCCTATTTACAAGAATAGGACCCCGATAGTCAGGGCTTAGAGTACGTGTAGTTCTAACCTTTTGCTCTTATATTGCATTCTCACCTTGCTCGAATTAGAAGTAGCTGATTAAATCGGGGTATAGAGATCAACAGTGATCAACAGTGATCAACAGCGCCTCGTACTATGAGTTATTCGGTGTTGACAATCTTACTACGTGGTCAATTACAGAAGTGATATTCTGGCATCTGCGTTGGAACTTCTTTTATTAACGGATATGCTTTACTTTATACCTAGTCCACCAATTCAAAAGTCCGGCTTCATGGAGCTCACGCCTGGATGATATCCGAAACAAGCTTCGCAGCAGCCAATGTCTCCTCATCCTTAAAGTGCTTTCCAGTAAACTGCAGACAGATCGGCGCACCCTCAAACTTCTCCGGCACATACTTGGCAAACTCTCTCTCATCTTCCGCACTTCTAGGAACATAGCTGGATTCTACCTTATCAATCTTGGGGTCCTGGAATAGTCCTGTTGGGAAGACCGCTGTGGGTTGATCCAGTATGTTCCAGATGGCGGTGTAGTTCCAGTAGTGGGAGGTACCGGGCTCAGGAGCGACGCCCACGTATGTGGGACTGAGGATGAAATCCACATCACGCGATTTCATTAGCGCATGGTAGTCGGCACGGTATTTCTCGCGCTTCGCGTTGTACTCCCAGTTTTCGTGGATCGTCAGGGCCTCTGGGCGTGAGTAGTTAAAAGCCCACTCGGTGAGCGGGAGCAGGGGCTCGCCAGAGTCGGCGACGATCTTGCGTTGACAGGCAGCACCGTCGGGGAAGTAAAGCGTTGCCTGCATCGCGATGAGTGGATTTGCGGGGAAGAAAAAAGGGCAGAGTTAGTACTTACGACGATGTCCCAGCCGAGGGCGTGGTCCAGTGGCTCCCAATCCACGACCTTGATGCCTGCGGCTTGCATCTTTTCTTTGGCATACTGTAACCCACGGGTAATAGGAGGGTGAGGGTGTACTATTCCATCGTCCCACATGATTGCGACTGTAAAGTCCTTGGTACCTTGCACACGTTTCCATGGCATTGCCACCAAGCTGGGCTCGAGATCCCACGGCTCTTGATCAATGACTGCTGACATAAAAAGATCCATGTCCTCTACACTTGAACTTGCGAGAGGGCCGACAACGCAGCGGATGGATTCTTGGCCTTCGCCTGCAAGAATGATTCCATCGTATGGATTCCTCAACGCAGTAGGACGGAAACCATACGCTCCGTTAAATGCAGCTGGAGCACGGATTGAGCCACCGATATCAGTACCGATTCCCAGAGGCGCACACTTGAATCCCATGGAAGCACCCTCTCCTCCAGATGAGCCACCGGGAGAGAGCTTTCGGTTGTAGGGGTTGACAGTCATTCCAGTAATGTTGTTTTGGCAATCGAGGTGCTAAAATCGTTCGTTTGTACTTGAGCAGGAAACAACAGGAAGTCAGACGTCTAACATACCATGAGAGATTGAGGCTGGTTTGTTCGAACATGGAAGACGGCCCCGGCTTTCTTGAGAAGCTGAACAAGCAGAGCATCTTCGGGAGCAATGTTCTGAATCCTACAAGGTAACAATCAGAGATAATGTTGATAGTTTTCGCCCAGAATTGCTCACCATGAGACATATCCAGTGTGGCAGATGCGCCCCTTAATCCCGATATGCTCCTTAACACTAATCGGAATACCATGCTTGAAGTCGTGTTAGACATCTCTCTCATGTTCCGATGACCCGAATCACTCACCAAAGGTCCGACCAACTTTCCTGTCTCCTTGTAGTATGTGTCAAGCTCTTTCGCGCGAGCAATGGCCTCATCCGCCATGAACTCGGTAGCAAAGTTCAGCTAGCATTTGACGATATTAGTTAAATTCCGTCAAGCAATGTATATTTGCTTGGCCAGGATTTGACATACAAGTTGTTGTCCAATAGTTGCTCTCTTCAAGAAAGCAGTAACGACTTCTTCCGCGCTGAGGACACCCTTGCCCATCTTTGCGACGAGATCGGTTGCCGTCGACTCCGTAATAGCCAACTCATTTTCTGACAATAGTCCGCTCTTCTGACAGATGTCTACGACATGGATCGCTTGTTCACCTGGAAGGACGCCTTCTTTAGGAACATATTGCTTCGGAATTGAATTAGCAAGGATCTCCTTGCACTTGTTAGCTTCAATCTGCCAAGACTCAATAGCCATGGTGTTGAAAGTAGGTGAGAATAGGATATCTTGATATGTAAAGACTAGGTAATGATGTCAAGCTCGAGAGTAGCGAGTGCGAGGATATTGGACATATTAATAGAGCGCTCTCCCTCATTAAGCTCTAGAGGCCATCATCAACCGAGGTACGAGAGTATTATTCAGCTTTGCAAGTAGCCGAATTAAGTTGTAGAGTATTTCATGTTTCTACCTATAAAATGGAAAGCCGACAGATTTGTGATTTCCGAAATTGACTAGCTATATGCCGTAAACTGATCCGAAAGAAGGTTTCCCCGTACCTTGCAAATGATTGATAATCGGCGATGATAAGGTAACTTACTAACTAGTTAACTACGCACCAGGATAGGATGCTATTAGTCAAATATGGGCATCAGAAAAGGGGATCATGATTGACACGTCCTAGAATTGCGGGGACTGATAGGGGTTCCTGGGGGCTGATTTTCCCAGGGTGGCTACAGGTGGGCCTTGGGGTGATGCACGATATACGAACCTTCGTGATTCGTCAGTTCGTTATCGGTCACAGTAAGCGGCAATCTACCAATCGCCAGCATGCGCTCTATCTGAGCTTGCTAGAATATTTAAACGTTCTCGGATCGCTATACCAGTTAAGTAACTTGATATCTTGATAGTTCGACTCTAACGCAATCGACAGTACCAAAGGTGCTCCTCAAATCGCACGCCCACGCTCGCATACTAGCTCCCCAGTCTAGGAGAAACTTTAACTTCGAAGAAGGCTGTCGGCCGGCTATTAGATTCTACAACTTAGAGCTATATAGAGGTTCAAAACCTTGGGGAAATATATCAACTTTTCAAGACCACACTATTCTCACAATATCCATTTTCTCACCAAAATGGGTGTCGGCTCTGGCATTGACAGAGATGCCATTCCTGGCACCGTACACTTAGTCGATGTTGATGGGACCTCGCATGCAATGCACTCCAAGGGTCACGATGATATTATTCTCGTACCCACGCCTTCGAAGAATCCCGACGACCCTTTGAATTGGTCACCTGGAAGGAAAGCCTTGAGCACTTTCTGCAATTTCACGTAAATATACCTTAGCCAATTCTTTCTGCGCCCTCGCTGAAGAGTCTCAAGATATGTCCTGGCAGCGGGGATTCCCACCGCAACCATTTACTCCGTGATTGTTCCCATCTCCGAAGACACATCCCTCCCCGTGGGAACATTGAACTCCGGAACAGGCTACGTATGCAGCCCTTTGCAGTCTTTCTCATCTTTCATGTCGTCCCTGATGCTGTAAGCTACTCTGCCAGATGCTGATGAGTCACAGATGTTTCTCTTGCTAGGATGGGGTCTGCTTTTCTGGCAGCCCCTCGCCCTTGTATACGGGAAACGAATTGTCTACCTAGTCTCTCTTCTAGCCACAGTGGTAAGTCCGGCTGGTTTCCACATATGAACATTCACAGACTAACATCACGAGTAATAGGGAATCCTATTATGGGCTCCGTACGCCACGACAACCAGCCAATGGCTGGCCAACAAGATCATCCAGGGATTCTTTGGAGCCCCAGTCGAGGCGCTCTGTGAGATCTCCATTGCAGACATATACTTTAGCCATGAGAGAGGCACGTATATGGGTGCATACTCACTGTTCTTATTTGGTAGTAACTTCATCGCTCCAATCATTGCTGGTTTTATCAATGATGGCCAGGGTTGGCAATGGGTTCTTTATTGGTCTGCGATCATCCCCGGTATCGGCTTCATCATCTGTTTCTTCTTGATGGAAGAGACCAACTTTTATGGCCGCGGCACAGAACTAGACACAGCAGCAAGCGTGGATACTTCTGCAGTGTCAACCCCGACGGATTTGCACGGCGACTCGAAGAAAATGGAGGTGGATTCGGATTGCGAGTCCCCTTCCCCCGGCCAAACTTATACTATGAAGACGTATTGGCAGAAGCTGGCTTTGATAGATCGCCAACCCAACCGCCCCAAAAACGTCTTCCTCATGATGTTCCGACCCATTCTCCTGCTGCGGTTTCCCGTGTTTGTGTTCTCCGGCTTCCAATACGGTCTGACTCTCGTCATGTTCAACATCATGAATGCTACTGCCTCTTCGATCCTCGGAAGCCCGCCATACAACTTCCGCGCGTCCATGGTCGGATTGTCCTACTTTGCTCCTTTGATCGGCGTCTTCATTGGAGCTTCATACACCGGCTGGCTTGGAGATAAAATCGGGCTCTGGTTCGCCCGACGCAACAAGGGTATTCGAGAGCCTGAACACAAGCTTTGGCTTTTCACTGCCTCACTCATCCTGGTGCCATCTGCCTTGATTCTTTGGGGTGTGGGCGCATATCATCATGTCCAGTGGATTGGCTTGCTGTTCGGCATGGGTATGCTCGGATCTACGAATGCCATCGGGGCGACAACAGCCATCAACTACGCCGTCGACTCATATAAAGACCTCAGTGGTGAGGGTATGGTGACGGTGATCTTGATCCGAAACACTATGAGCTTTGCCATTGGATATGGTATTACACCGTGGATTGCGAATACGGGTCTTCAGAACACGTTCGTAGCTGCGGCCTTTATCGGTCTGGGTTTCACGGCTACTTTCTTCATCATGATAAAATGGGGCCGATACTTCCGATCTTCTTCAAAGAAGGCGTATTGGAAGTATGTCGAGTCCAGTGTTTTGGCTGGTCACTAATCTTGAGAGATTTAGTGCGAGCGAAGTGAGGAGTTTACATAAAGGCTTGATGTTCTTAATGTTACGAGTAGACATTAGGTACTAATTAACTTGATGTCTGCGAGTTTTAGCTAAATTGAACGAAATGTTTGGGATCTAAGCTACCTAAGAGACTATCCCAGATGGCGCTATCAGAGTCAGGCTCACTGAGTAAGTATATTTCACTCCGGGCTCAGACTCACTGACTACTCAAGGATCCCAACATCTCCTCCAGATACGGATATGTCTCCCATGAATGTCGCAGATCCGCCCCCTCCACCAGTAGTCCCGTTGAAGACAATACCCTGGTGCATGCTGTCCTTGGCTAGCTGGAGGTGGTTGAAGCTGAAAGTGACCGCTTGTGCTGACGGCCAGTTCACGCATGCCACAGACGAGTGAGCATCGACGGCAGTGGTATCAAAGACGAAGTTCCGCAGTTGCAGGTACAGATTGATAGTTGTCGGGAAAGGCGAGATGGGCGGTGATGGGAATGCGTTTATGAGGTACAAGTCGTTGAATCCGGCCTCGGCCTTGATCGTGAGACGATCAAGTGGGTTACCCACAAGCTGGGTGAGGATATACATATTGACGCTCTTTGAGATCTTGTATGTGCCAGAAGGGAAGTAGATCAAGGCTGGCTTGAGTGTCTTTGCAGGCGGGTCACCGGGGCCACAGCCGGTGAAACAACGCCCTCCATCTACCGTTGCGGTCAACAAGGATCCTGTGGCATGAACGAGTCATTCTTACCATCAATTGCATTCTGAATGGCTTCAGTATCATCTGTAATGCCGTCTCCCTTGGCTCCAAAATCCTTCACATTGCGGAATACTGCATATGATGAATCCCCGAGGAAGGGAGAAATGCCTGTGTGTTTGATGGTTTCCATCCAAAAAGGCTCTCCATGAGAGGCATGGAGACAATGTTGAAGACTCTCCTTGGGCTCACTGTAATATGTTTAAATAGCTAGCAACCTGGAATTTGGGAATCGAAGAGAGAGCTTACACGTCCGGGATGAGCGCAGCCGTGATCACGGTCACTAGAATCCAAGTTGATGCCAGCCACTTCATAACTAATTGATGGCTCTTTGAATGGCTAAGCTATACACAGGAATAACTTTTACTTTTTATACCGTCAGATTCAGATATATCCCGGCTTTTATAGGTACGCAAGGCCACACTATCCGCCATAAACCCTTGGGGAAAAATGCCTAGGTAAGTATATGCTGGCACAATAGGTCAGTCATCTAGCACTTGAATGAATAGGCCATAGAAAAAACCCAAGTAACTTAGTTAGAGTCAAATTTAAGCCTGAAATCAGTGCTATAATTGGTGGAACTTTTAGACCCGCCCAATGCGGGGAAGACGAAACGTCGTTGAGTGACAAGGTTAACCACCAGACGAGGTAGTATCGCGCTACTAAGGGATGTATACTCTCCATTCTGTAACAGACAGGGCTAAGGCAGTGAGAGGGAAGGAATAATATTACACAGGTTCATAGGTTCGCAGCTTGCCAAATGTTCCCTTATAACCACCATTTGCATGAACCATGCTAACAGAGATCTTTTAGAATGGAATCTTAGCGTTCGTCACGGTCTCAAATCCAATAAACAATGGCTCAGCCTCTCCAATATCGGCGGGTCGCTGCTCTTTTAGCAATTTATGCGTATAAGGCATCCATTTGTGCATGCGATAAGCAAGCGCATTATAGGAAGGCTCCAGAACTGCAATCGCGATATCGGTCTGTAAACATACGTTTCTTTTCTCGTGAATGCCTTTTTAGCTTACCAGGATCCATAGATCGTCCTATATGTCCACCGCAAATAAAGGTTGGAATAGATTCTTGTCCGGTTTCGAACGATGCATGCAGCTCCAAAGCGGCTTTCATTCGTACACCTAAATCTGTGAGCCATAGATCTTCACCCTGGATTCGAGAAGTCTCAGCAATATGCGATATGGATGAGATTCCATAGCTGGTATGGGCGTAATCACGGCAAGTCTCTCGCGTGATGCCGCTGATGTTGAAGTACTTTTGTCCTTGCCAGTATTTTATGAGTGCCGCTGGGGTGTCTGCTACGCCTCGGCCAGGTACTGGGTACGAACCATCGGAAGTCAGGTAAATATAGGCAGGGACTCGGCCAGCAAACTTTCCCATGGCATCCTCATACGTTGTTTTGTTCTCAGTAAATACCGCAATACCGAGGGAAGACTCCATCATGACTGTTCAGGATGTGTCAACGGTTTCTGTTTTGTGCTTTATCCAAGGAGTAATACATACCCAAATCCCAGTTGCCGTTGTTAGCCGTATCACGCGGCAAAACAATCGGAAGATAGATTTTCGTCAACATATCCTCAAATTGCCGGATGCCCTTCCGTGACCAACTTGCACCGGGGGCGTGGCGCATGAGTTCACCCGCACGAACCCAGTTGGCAGCAGACCGAGCCGCCTGCAATGGAGAATTGGTGTTGCTATGGCCTTGGATCGTGCTGGACCAAGCGTCCATGTAGTAAATCGCTTTCTTTGCGTAGTTCTTCTTCTTGGTAGTCCAGTATGCTAGCGCATTGATGTACGCTGCCATAGAGTCTTCACGCTCCTGGTAACAGCCAATGTTGGGCGTTGATGTTGGCCCGCATTCAACAGTCTTGTACGGGACTGCAGTTCTCGTCGGAGATGAGTAATTGTAGTTCATCATCCTAGTAAATGCATTACTCCATGGTTCCTCATGGTTATCAACTTTTTCTGCAATAAAATCTAGCTGTCTGGCATTGACAAATACTCCGGGGTGAATCCATCTTTCTGGAGCCTCCGTGGGGATTGGAATCAAGCTGTCAATTGTAGAGGCTGCAAATGCATTACAGAAACCCACAGCCGAGAGAATTCCGGTCGTACAATATACGATGAAATGTGAACATAACATGGTTTTTAGTATTCGAGAGAAATAGTATGGAAAAGAAACAGAGAAATAGATCGGAGGAGTACTTATACGAGGTTTCTCCGGGGTCAGAAAATAGATTCGATGGCTGCTTTTAGTGACAGTTCGCTTTGATGGTAATCACACCATGCCTCCATGATTTGATCGACGGAAAATAGACAATCCACCAATTCCGGCAAAAGGGCATTGATGCTATTCTCAGTTAGAGTAACGAGTAGGCGGGAGCCAACAAGATGGCGGTTCCTCTAAATCAAGTGTTATTATTTCTCCGCTTCGGGGGGTATCGTAGGGTCTCCAGGTTACATACAAGTAGGCTTGAAAGTGGGGTAGTCCATCATGCAGAGAAGACAGAAGCCAACCTCTCCCCACGAACAGTCCAGAAGGCTTGTATAGCCCATTGGAAAATAGGGTGATATAAGAAAGGTTAGAGATGCTGTTCAGCTCCGCACTCACTGCACCTTCACCTTCACCCTCAGTCCACCTGCTGTACATAGCAGAAAGTCATGTTTTTCAAGATCATTCCTACCATATTGGCATGTAGCCTTGTAGCGTTTGCTACCCAGACTTTCAGCAACACCGGCACGCTTGCAGGCTGGGATGCGCAGACGATTGAGGACAAGGGCAGCATCCAGGAGGTCACCAATGTCGTCTACAAGGGCTCTACCGCCCTCAAGATGACCCAGGTCTTTGATCCCAACTGGACCGGCCGTTTCCACTCGGAAAAAGCCAAGTCTGCCGTCTACAAGCTCGGTGACCAGGGCTTCTATGGGTTCGCTTTCCGCCTGCAGGATGACTGGCAATTCTCGCCAGCCCAATCGTACAACTTGGGCCAGTTCATCGCCGACTTCACAGATACTGGGTGCGATGACTGGATGCCATCCAGCATGATCTGGATTGTTGGTGACCAGCTCTATACTCGTCTGAAGTACGGCACGATCTGCGAGCAGCAGATTCGGACTTTCAGCAATGTCGCTACCGTGACACCAGGAGCGTGGCATCGGGTCACTATCCAGGCCAGCTGGCAGTCCGACAATACCGGTTTTTACAAAGTTTGGTTTGACGGCAACAAAGTCGTCGAGGTGTACAATGTGCCGACGATGATCAACGATGCTCGACCATTTGACTATCACGTTGGTATATACGCCAACGGCTGGCACGACGACGGTGGCATGAAAGGTAGTCAAGGCACACGCCAAATCTGGTTTGATCAGATTTCTGCTGGCACTACTTTTGCTGATGCGGATCCTGCTGCATGGTAGAACCGTTGAAGCGTGTGAAATGTCAACGGAGCAGAGGAGCTTGTGACTTGGGGCTTGCCAGGGTGTCAGGAAATACGCGTGATTTGGATTTTATGGAGATTCTCAGAGAAAGTGCTTCACTAGTCTAAGGGGAGAAAGCACTCTCCCTACCCCAAGACTACCTTAGTTTAGTTTTTATTTTACTTACTTCAAAGCTCCTATTTAATTGATAGTAGTCAGCGTAAAATGGAGACCCCTAATTTTGCTAAATTATTCCTCTGCGGGGTAATTCCCTCCTCTTCGGTTGATACCCCATTTTCTTACTTGATAGTTGAGTCCAAGTAGTGACCCTTCAGTAGGTAAATGCAACCACAATGAAAGAGCACTACATTGATGGCGCTCTAAGCACAGCTCAGAGGTGTGCGGGCCGAAAATTTCGCGCGAATCACAATGATGTATGTACCAAAAACTCCGTAATTATTAGCACATCCAACCAATTCCATGATATCTCATCTACTCTTCAACGTAGCATTGCATGGTAGGCATCATTGCGGGGTAGAGTCCGTGATGGTAGAAGCAGCCTTTCTATGATATGCAATCTTCGTATTGAAAGTACGGAGGCTGCTATTGAACCATTGATCTCTGTACGTCCGTTTCTTGTCTTGCAAAATGATGATCAGCATCACTCTGCTTCTTGGCGCGGCTTTCGCCGGTGTTGGCATGGCCTGCTCTACGCCGGGTAACTTTATAATCACCTTTTACGGCTATCCAGATAATTCTCCTCCCGGCCCCGGTACGGCCCACAACTGCGGAGGCCGAAATTACGTTGCTGGGGGTATGATGCTTCTTCAACGAGTGCTGGCTCTTTTGACTCATGATACCTGTGACAGGCTCCGGCACCTACAATGACCCCGTCACAATCGCAACTGCGCCTGGCGAGCTCAACGTCTGCGAGATTGTTTATCTTCCGCTTCTTACGAAATATGGTCGTTATGAGGACGACTGTGCCCAGTGCAGTGAGTATACGGTTCTCCAAATGCCCTAGCCAGCTCTCTTGCTAACCGGCCTACAGCCACCGACTATAACAACGGGGAACCTCACATTGACATCTGGACCGGATCGACCAACACCAATGGCGGCCAGAACCAGATTAATTGCGAAGATGATCTCACCTTGGGCGGCCGCTACACCATCGTGCGCAACCCGCCGACCAATTACGGCGTCAACAGTAAGTTCTTGAGCGTTAGTTGACACTCTGAACTTGCGCTGATTCATCCTAGCTTCACCTCTCTTCGTGCCCCCGAACACCTGCAACACGCAGAACGTCTACCCTGACAACCCGGCCCATTGCTAGACTATCATTGACTTAGACTACAAGCTTGAGGAGCTACGGGTAAACGTCAATAGTTATTTGGCATGTGGAGTAAAGAGTAAACTACACCACAACGCTAAGTGACGGTAAATTGGGCGCCGAAAACGGCTACTTTTGACGCCATTTTAAGCGTCCTATTTACCAGAATACTAGTCATTCAAACCTCACGTGATTTGTTTCGGCCCACTTTTAAAGTGTGCTCAGAGTGCTCAGGGATCAGGCATATCGTCATGGCCTGTCTTCTCTGTCATCCGCTTGTAGCCGCTAGTAATTACCTCCAAATAGTTGATAGGGTGATAGGGGAGGATCTCTACCCCATCACCCCATCAGCTATATGCCTCCCATCCAGCATCTCCATGTGCTAGAGATGAACGAATTCTTTGAAGAAATTGATAGAGACTTCAACTTTGCGGGAACACTCATCGTCTATGAAGACGAAAATGAAATGCACCATGCAGTGTTGGAAGACCGCTGCACATCGCCTTCAGATATCCGCCCAGAACTCCTCAAAAACGATATCCAAATTCCGAGATCTGCCTACAGCCCTGAATTTCCATCGAAATTTACGCTCGCGCCCGAGCCGCTGCCGATTAATTCTTACATAAAAACAGCCTCGTTGATCTCTTATGATAGAATTCGCGAAGGCCCTCAACCAGACTTGATTGCGAAGTCTGTTCTGATGGAAGCAGAAACTTGTGAGATTTTGAGAAAGCACCCGCATCCAAATATTGCTACCTACTTAGGCTGCCAGGTTTCCGATGGCAGAATCACTGGCCTTTGTTTCGCCAAATACCAACGCACGCTGATGCAAGAGGTCAATCCCGAAAATTTGACGAAGCGGCAATCGAGACGCTCACGTCAAATGGCCAAGGATTACAATCCTGTGCTAGCTGGAATTCGAAGTGGTCTTGGACATCTTCATTCCCTAGGGCTGGTCCATAACGATATCAACCCGAGAAACATCATGTTCGACGGTGAACAAGCAGTCATCATTGATTTCGACTCTTGCCGGAAAATCGGGGAGGATCTCGGAAATGTCGGTTGCACCTATGAATGGTGTGATGAAACTACAAAGCAGTCGGTTGTTGAGAACGACCTTAGTGCTTTGGAAGAAATCCGGATATGGCTATGTGACGATTCAAAGGAATTTCAATTTGATGAATAGTGGCTTGAGATACAAAAGACACTCCAACTAGCAAAGATCCCAAAAATTCATCAACATATGGCACCCGGGTGGATGAGATACTGTTTCAAAATCGCACAATTGACCAGCACGGCTCATAGTAGGTTCCATATGGAACCGCCTGGTTGGTGGCCTAGAACTCGATCTATGTCAGCATATTTGCCTATTGAAACATTGTAATGAATCACTTGCCATTCATTTAGGCTTGTAATCAGTCGAGTGTTTGCAATCGGTGCGGTGACAATCGTCTACCTTCACCCTTCTTCCGCTGGGCTTTTCGGTCTTCGACTGTTCCTTGCATGATCGTTTGATATAAAGTGGAACGCAGTATAAATTTAAGGTGGATTGAGCGGTACTTGGAATTGAAGGAAGCCTGAATGAGATGTTTTCTTTTCTTATATGTTTCTGATGAGTGCACGGTTCGTTCCTGCTGTGCTTGGGCCCTGGATTACAATCCTGTATGTAGCAACGAATTGTAATCGAAAGACGTGCATGACCATGGCTGTTTCGATGCATGCCGAGGCATATCCTGGAAGCAGTGATGCCATGAACATAGACAGCCCAGGGTCTCGTCCCAGAGCATAACTACGCTCACGAAGTACCCACCCCCGCAGTCCCCGAAATGCCGTCATTTTTAGCGGCTGATGGTATACTGATAGTCAGTGGTGTGGAAAGGGTCCAAACGATGGGAAATAGCGTTGGGCAATTCTTGCGACATCTCATAGTGCTAACCGTCCACCCTTGGATTTACGAAAGGGGAAACAGTTGAGTGACTTTTTGGTTCCTTTTTGGTTGAAGACCCATGCACAGGGTATGCCCTTGTCAAATTGGAGAGATGTTCAAATCAAACCGTGTACGTCAAAGCACCCAGTCTTCCCATTCTTCCCATTCTCCTAGTCTCCTAGTCTCCTAGTATCAGAATATTCGGTGCAATCATGCATCAGTCATCCCAGCCTAACCCAATCTGGTAGGCATATCCAGTTCAACATGGATGTTATCTGTTTCCGCATCTTTTATCCCTTTTCGTTTCGACCTACATTCGCTTCATTTCTGCCCCATATGGCTATGTCATGTCATTGGCTGAACCCCGCGTCTTATCACGATCAATGAGGCGTGAGGCCCCTATTTTTCGCTTTCTGATTCTCTGCATTTATGCATATAAGCCCCCGAAAACTAGGTAGAAAAATCATCAATCTGATCACTTTTCATGGTGCTTTCATATCTGCACTTTTCATCTTCATACATCATATTTCTGGCCACATCCTTGGCCAATCGGGTACAGAGTCGGACCGATCATTTCATCACATGATCTTCATAGCCAAAATTTGTACTGAAGTAGTTTACGCTGAATATACAAATTTTGGGGTAGTTTAAAAGCTTCCAAACCGTAGTAGTAATCTGCCCCAGTCTTGGTACCTCCGTCCGAAAGCACAAGTTATCTCCTTGATACGCTTCCTAACATACAACACAAACGGCACTCACTATCCCAAATCACATAACTAGCATATTCTCGATTATGGTATCCTGGCCCTAGAATGACAGTTAATTTTACACATAAATGACCTGAAATCACTAGCTTACACGTCTAAGAACTGTCGTTGGTTAGGTAGGCTTCTAGGAGACAAAAGTTCAGAACCTCATAAAGAGATACGGTAGCCTATAGAAGCATAAGCTTACTGGTGCTAGAAGTGGCTTTGCCGCAAACGTGGTCACCAGTAGCCATTGGCCCAGAATGAAGGTATCCGGGCAGTCCATCTAATTGCCTTAGCACTATTAGTCTCCATGGCCTGATTAGGAGATCTAGACAAGAAGTGGCAGAGGAAATCCGGTACGTAGGTATCTAAGTTATACCTATTTATTGTGATGATTCTTATATCTCCCACCCTCCTGCTCATCTCAAGGTTCCCCAGGCTCGTGATATATCATCAAATTCATATTTCCAGATAACAAGCTCGTGCAATGAATAAAAACCAACCGAAAGGATGATTCACATTGTCTTCCAAGATTGTCACCTCCAATTGGTGGAAAAGCGCGACGTGACCCACATTCGGTCGGGAAAAATGACGACGATATGAAAGGAGTCGCGACATGTTGGAGAATGAGGCACAATGGGCAAGCGCTCGCTCAATGAGTCTCGGAGTCAGCCGCCAGAGGGCGATAATGTCCTGTTGCCCATTCAAGACTTGCTGTCGCCGGACGAGCAGGAACGTGCTACGCCAGCCGGTACGAACAAGAAGCCTCGGAACTTCATTGCGACCGTCGTATGCAGTCTCTTCCCCAGCCTGAGATATAATAGTAACTCTGATTGGAACAGGCCTGCGAGACCTGCCGCTTGAAGAAGACGCGATGCGATGAGTCGCGACCGCGTTGCGGACTATGCAAGTCCCTCGACCTTGAATGCGTCTACAATGAACGCAAGACATCCAAGTGTGTGATGACTGCCACATCTGATCGCATTTAGCTAATTTATGATCCAGACGAGACCAGTCTCTTACTATGATTATGAGCACTCTGCATCGCCTGGAGGCTAAGTTGGAGAACATTCCGTCATCCATCTTCAATGACCTTCAATCGCTTCATCATGTCACTGATAAACCACCTGCGGTCGGTGATGATGGTTCTCGATCAACAGCGATACCCACACCTGTCAACAATAGCTTCACTCCCGCGCACGATGGGGATGATTTTGACTTTGAAGATAATCAAACCACTTCCGACGCAGCCGGTCGGGTCGCTATTTCATTCAGCCAGCATGGTGTTATCATCTGGCCTGGCGCGCGACAGATTCTTCCCAAGCAGTTGCTCGCTGCCTATAAATTACTGGGCAAAAACTATGTCATTGAGCTGGAATCGACTCGACCACCGCTACCCATGTTCACCAGTCCATTTCCTCTGCACGCAGGCGAGCACTGGCTGGAATTACTACCTCTGGCAATGATCAAGGGCCTAGCCGATGCCTTCTTTAGCGTTTTTAACCCTTTTACTCCGATTATGGACAGGAGCTTCTTCTTTTCCTTCACTCTTGGCTCGGCAATCGAAAGTGGCTTCGGTTACAGCATGGAGACCTGCATCGTCCTTAATGTCATGGCCCTTGGATGTCTGGCTGTCCTCGCTCATCAGGAAGGAGATTACCCGCTACCAGGAACTCAAGGCCATCGCTTTGAGCCGCCAGAATGGATGAATGTGGTCTTTGAGGAACAGCCCGGTCTGAGATTCTTCAACGAGGCCCGTCGGCGCATTGGATTCTTGATGTGCGACAATGACCTCCAAAGTTGCCAGTTCTACCTCCTTTCTTCGTATGTTTGATCCCGTTTTCGGCATCTCTCGTGAGGTTTCTCCAAGCTAACCAGACTGCAGTGTCTACTACAGCCAGATCCTCCGTCCAATGGACGCATGGGCGATGATACATCGCGCCGCGACCTGCTGCCTGTCAATGCTGACCAAGTATGTTCAATCCATATATCGGGGATTGGGGAAATACCCACTAACTTCATTCTAGTCATGACGTGAGCTTTAACGAGTGGGAAGGTGACATGAAATCCCGCGTATACTGGAACTGTCTCATGAACGAGACCATCCTTGTACAAGAGCTGCATCTCCCACCAAGCGGTCTATCACGCCTTGAAGAAAAGATCCCAATTCCCAAATTCATCGGCTTTGAAGCAACCGGCTACGTTTCAACCCGGTATCCCTCATCAATAGTGGTCGACGACTCCTACTTCCAGTATCATTTCCTAGCCCAAGTGGCCCACCGAATCATCCTTACGCGCATCCGCCATTCACTCTATTTCTACTGTACGTAAACACCCACCCAATACACCACTCACCTCTAACCATAACCCAGCCGACTCAGAAGCTATCCCCCTCCCCGCCGTCAACGCCGAACTACACCACCAACTCGAACAATGGCGCACCAACCTCCCCTCCGCCATCCAATTTCCCGACCTATACCACCCAAGATCCTACTCCACCCCAGCAGACCCCTCACCCCAGACCGCCTCACCAATCCCAATATCCCCCCGTCCAGATCCAACCCGCCCCATATCCCCAGCAGTAGCAGTAACAGACGCCATGCTACGCGGTCGCTACATGATCGCAAAATTCCACATCGGTCGACCATACCTATACAAAGCCCTCCTCATCCCAAACCAACTAACAGACGACGACCTGGAACAAATCAAAACCGGTCTCCAAAATGCAATGGACTGGCCTGTTATACAGGGCATATTTCGAAAGATGAAAAGTTGCATCCCTATCAAATTCGCATTCTGCTCGCAGTTCTTCGGCCAGGTTCTTTTGTTTTATTGTATTGCTCACTCGCCTAGTCCGCGCGTGTGTGAGACACTTCCTGCTGGTTGGGAGCGGTGGAATGAGGAGATGGTGCGCTTTTTGGAGGACTGTGCGAGGCAGAGTCCTGCCGTGGCGCAGGATTTGGAGCTTTTGAGGTCTTTGTGGTTGGGGCATGATTGATTTTGCTGTGCATTTTCCCAAGGTTGGTTGCTTTGCTGGTTGGGGTTCCTGTGCATGGTGTTGGATAGGTGTTTTGCCTTTCCTTTTTCCTTCCGTCTCTTTGAATGCTATGGATGCTACAATGTAATAAAGATTGGAATGATATGATCTGAATTGAATGCTCACATGTATATCAATAGGTAGGTAGGTATGTACGCAGACTCATCATGGGCACAATGCATAAGATAAGGGTATTGCAAAATGAGAATCTATCCTAGATATAACCAAGACAGGGCAATCACAATAGGAAAAGAAAACAGGTGTATATCTCTGACGGGAAAGCAAAGAGCCACAAGGGAAGTGGGCAATATCCACATGATTACAGAGTCCATTCATCTGTTGTGTCCGAGGCTGTAATGAAGGGCTTGTCGATTTGCTTGATGGCATGATCACCACACAGGACACTGGAAATGGTTAGTAAATTGAATGCAAGTCATAGAGGTACAGAGGACTCACCAAGCTTCAGCGATCAGTCCATCTAATTCCTTAACAATCGCCTCTCGTCGCGACGAAGCGATATTATCCTTGCTCAGCTGCGCTTGCAGATCGCGAATGTACTTTTTCTTGCCTCCGGCGCCTTCCAGCACCTCCTTGCCCAGGCAGTCACTGTGGAAGGCATGCTGGCAGGGGAAGACGAAGAACTGGCGACTCAAAAGAGGCAGCGAGCAGATCCAGCACTTTTCACCTGGTTCCACAATCGCGTAGCGGGAATCGAGGCCAGCGATCTCGGAGCGGATCTGTCGAGCTGTTTGCGCCGAATTGTCCATCTCCTGCCGTAGAGCGTCGATGTGGCGCGAGTAATCCTCTAGTGCGGTACAGATTTCATCTTTGAAGTCGTCGATGACGACGAAGTCTGGAAAGAAGGGGATGAGATCCTCGATGCGGAGGAGTTCGCAGCGGCGCAGGAATTCAATTGCATCTTTGATTCCTGTGCCGGGCTGGCGAATTTTCTTCTCCGCAACGAGGAGCCACAATTTCTTGCGCAGCTTGTCGTTGCCCTCCGGGCGGTCGGCGACAATGGCCGCGAGCTCGATGTCATTGTGTTCCAAGGCGAGCTCTACTGCTTGAAGGTACTGCCCCATAGCGCTGTAAATGTGGATGCATGATTGGACCCTCTTGTGCTGGATACAAAGTCGGAGAGCAAAGTCAGCATCGTATGGAGGCGGCGAGGATGGTTGCGATTTGAGATAAGTGAGCAGTCCAGCTTCTGAGGCCGACGGACTGGAGGCATGGATCGAGATAAGTGTGTTGTGAACAGCGGCGGAGGGGTTGGGGTGGTTGACAATGATGAAGTTCAGATAGCGAACGGCCTGGTTCTGGTTGAGAGAGACGCTGGCAGTCTTATTATAATTCAGCAAGGCAGGAATGAGTCTCTCAGGATCCAAGTTCGTCTGCCGCATAAGAATCTCGATCAGCTCGGTAGCTGCATGGGTCATGAGGACACTGCTGTACTTGTAGAAGACGTCGGGCTCGCTCTGTCGCTGCAGGATGTTCAAAGCCTCCGACCACTTCTCGCGTTGAATCCAATAAGACAACACGTAGTTATGATCGTTGGTGATGGTTGCGAAGAAGAGCAACTCTTCCTCCCGGCCGTGACTGCTGATGATATCGTAGACCGTCTTCTTGTCCAGGTCGGCCTTGTACTTGGTCACAAAATCCTGGAATTCGGTTCGAATGCTGCCCAGTTGATCTTTGATCTCGCCCGTCGTCGCGCCTTCGGTCAACTCGGCCTTGGTAGCAATGTTGTCATCCAGAGAGTTCAGCCTCGACATGAAAAGCTCCACAAGCCAGCTTGCAACCATGATCCTCTGCATGACAGACGCCTTTTTGTATGTAGATAACTGAGACAAAAGGTACTTCCGTAGAGCATCGTACTCCTTGTTGTCTACCATTGTCAGACAGACCTCCTCGAAGCCTTTGCTGCTCTTGCCCCAGACTTTCGCTGCCTCCAGGAAATTGCCATCGGCAGCAAGGTAATCTCCCGAAGCAGTCAGGACAGCATCGCGCTGTGCAGGGCTATGGGCATACTGAAGTGCTTCGTCGAACTTCTTTTCCTTCAGGAGGATCTTCCAAATATCGCGGTCCTCGTCGTTAGCAACGACTTCGAAGATCTCCTGGCCGGTAAAAAGCCAGTATGTGTTTTGTGTCAGGTCAGTCAGCAGACCCAGAGCACTCTGTTTAGGCTCTAAGACAGCTTGATCATATACAATTTCTTCGCTCAGACGGTTCACAGCAACCACCCGACCTTCAACCAGAGCCAGCACATGCCACGGGGTTAAAGTCATTGCGGAGATCGGATCCTGGATCATTTTCCTGCCACCGCGAGCAGATTGAGAGGCGGGATACTTTGAGCGAGGAAGCAGACTCGCGTTTTCGAACGGAGCGTCGGACGACAGTCGTCCATGGTAGATTCCCTGCGCGCTTAGCCACGCAAACTCCTTCTCCGTAGATCCTTCGGTCTGGTGGCCTCCGGAAGTAGACGGGGAAATCGTCAGAGAAGCCGGCGAAGAGCCGGACGGGTTCAAGCCATCCTGAATCAAAGGCGTCTCACGCTGGAAAAGCTCCGTGTAAATGGAACCGCCGCCTTCTCTCCCTTGCCTTGTAGCTCCTGCGCGACCCAAAAAGTGTAGCAACTTTCCATAGGTCGCAACTAAAACTCGCCGTTGTTCAGGCCTTGTGTGTACTAGCTCGGCACATATTCCGACCACCGGCGAGGCATCTGGCACCTTGTAGATCGCAGCGACGTACTTCTCCTCGCGCCGATAGAACTCCGAGGACGGTTCAATGTAGGTTTCGTAGACATTGCCATCAGTTGTCCCCAGAAGTATCTCACGTGTCGATGCAGTTGGCAGAGAAGGGTTCCAAGCAATGCTTTCGATTGAGACTCCCTTTAACCGGGACAAGGCCTTGGGCTGTCGCGACTGAGTATGGAGGTAGTAGTTTTCGCCAAGCGTAGTGCTGATAATCAGGTGAGATGCCGAGGGATCCAGGAACATGCGTCGGATAAGTCCGATCTCTGAGGACTTTTTGGGGAGGTCGATGTCTGTTGCAAATGCATACGATTTAGCTCGGTTTGTTGCTGCTCGCGGGGGAGCGGGATTCCCTACCATCAATGTCTTCAGGGGTATCGAGATCGATTCGAAGAATGCGGCCAGTCGACAAGGCCAATACTAGCACATTGTTTGCGACTTGGGCCGCCACGAAGTCCGCGGCGATGGGGAATTGGAGCTGCACCCGCTGGACGTCGAAGATAGGTAGCGAGTCCGAGGGCTCCGTTGGGTTGCTAGGAGCAACATAACTGCTGGTTCCTGCCAGCGCCATAATGCGCAAGGTGTCAGCTATATCATGCCGACCGTTAAAGGCCTTGGGGGGAAGCTGTAGGGAGCTGATGGAGCTTGGGAATCGCGAGACGGCGGAATGCGGAGGGCTGGGTGCCTTGATGCCTGAGTATTGAGGCCATAATACAAGGCTGCATTTTCAAGTCTACAATGAATCAACTATTGATTTAGAAGAACGGGTCAGATATCTCTCAGAAAATCATGTTTTAGGTGTCATGATGAATAATATTACAGATAAGTCGGAATATCCCGAGATTCCGAGTCCCTTGGGACATCACATCGTAGTGCATTCTCGCTCGTGCTTCTTTGACTTCTCCCTCGACTTTCCCTTGGATTTGCCTTTGAAGTCGCGAACCTTTGCTCTGCCCCTTCCGGCTTTTTCTTTGCCTTCATAGGCGGCCGGTCCAGTCTTCATGTCATCGGAAGAGCACAGAGCAAAGTCGTCAGCCTCATTTTCACCATCACTGGTGAATTTGTCGCGGTTCAGTCGTTCGGCAAACCACGAGAAAGCCGACCCTAGTCTATGCTCACTAGACTGGCTACCAGGACGGCTTGTTCGTAGGGTTGGCGATGAGTGCATCTCTTCGAAATGAAGGTTACCAGCTGCATACAAATCGATAAGATGAATAAGAAGTGATAGGGAATTGACCAGTTGGGTCAGGAACAGACGAATTGTTTGTAAAGGAGAACTAACTGCTAGAACTAACTAACATCATCTTCCTCTATGGAAAGAATCTGGTAGAAGAGCAGATACGGCGACTCGGTTTTCAGCGCCGTATCAATGTCGGTGAGCGTCACCCGCTCGCTCGCGAGGTCATCAAAACGCAACCAGTGTTTCGGCGCAACACTGGGGCTTGTGCCCCGGACGATGGAGATGTAGTGACCCGAGCTAACAGAGTTGCCACGATGGCAGACGATCGCCTGGAGAGAAAGCTTGAAGTTCACATGCATCGGTGCCTCCGCATCCTGGCTATCATCTTGAATGAATTGAGGCAAACCGATCTCAGTGGGTATGTCAATGTACGTATTGAGCCGCGTTGCCGTCCCATTGGGAGTAAATGAGTAGCGCTTCAAGCACATGCCAAGGATAGGTCTCTTTGAAGAGAAGTGAGCTGCCAGTTGAGCATCATCGGTGGGCGTACTGTTGGTGTACCATGCTATAATCAATATTAGCTTCATTCTCACTCCGCTGAGCATGTTCGAACTTACGAATGAGACTAAAGAACTGCCATGCTGGCATCATCGCCTCTTTTCGATATGAACCTTTCCTTTGCTGGCGGTCTGAGGAAGGAGAGTCCGTGTCCATAGGCTTGTCTTCTGACTCCGAAATAAATCGCTCTCGAACAATGCTATCATGATGACCAAGCCTCTGTGCAATGGAAGCGTCGTTGGACTCTGAGAAGGGGCTTGCTTTCTCAGTTAGTGGAGAATCCGACTGGGATGGCGACAGGCTCGATTTGGTGTCAACATGCTCGAGATGTGCAATGAAGCCCTTGGATATGGACAAAGAATCATCAGACAGAGCGGAATGAAGACTTTTCTGTTTCTCAAGATATCGCTTTACTTCAATGCGGTTATTAAAGTAAGCTTCAAGACAGTCTTCCAGGGCAAGACTCTGGCCGTCAGGTGGGTCAGGTGGGATGGCCACCTCGAGAAGTCGTTCGTTTATGAATCTATGGTCATCGCTGGCATCTTCCTTGCCAGTGTGATAGATGTCCATTTTGAGGGTAAGGAGCGGTAGTTCCAGCTTCTCGGTAATGAAAGTAAAGGCCTCTGAGGCATCTTGCTGGCGGAGATTGGCAGCATCTTCCCAGCCACACTCTGCGAGGGCATCCTGTATGTGCTTTGTCTATACGAACCGGTCAGCCTTTTGGGCATAGGTGAATTGGCCTGAGGATATAGACATACAATATCGGTTGTGATGAGCTTTCCTGCCCGCAACATATTCACCCAGAATCGCAGTAGAATAGCAAGCTTTTGGCGGGGTTCATCGTTGAATGGTTTGTACAAGATGGCTTCGAAAGAGTCAATGCAGGCAAACATGGCGAAAAGTAATGCGTCGAGATAGCAGGTCACTCCCTGGCGATTCACTGCACCAAGAAGTTTCGTGTCGGATGTGTATTTTCTGATGGTGCCATCGACTGAGTCTTGCAGCAAGAGCAACAAGCTGATCGCCTTGTCGACATCGCCTTGGGTAGAATGCAATGCATAACTGAAATGCTCTTCCTTTAGGGTGGTGATCCCCAATTTTTTGATTCGCTTCTCAACATTCTTAACCTACCACAACCAAAAATGTTAACAAAGTATTGACCAACCGGCCATATGGACATCGGACAGTACCTTCTTCTGATGATCATGACCGTCACTTGGTTTCACCTGGGATGCAAAAAGGCCTTGGAACAAGGGAATACGGATGCTCTAGCAGATGCAAAATTAGCCACCACATTTATTCTGTCATAAGTAGCACACTGTCGGGTTTACCCGACAGTGCAAAACCCGGGGGGGTAGTACCTCATCTTTGCTATGTGACTGTTTCCCAGAATGACCGCGCCCCTTGCTGATGAATTTATGAATACCGCTCATGATGCATGAATTGCTTGCAAACAGGGGTTCTAGATTGACCAGGTTAGTGCCTTGTCAAGATGCGATATATCGTGGAGACAAACTCTCTCATGCAGAGAGCCTAGTTGAGGCTGCAAGATTCCTATAGAGTGCACAGAAGACGCATCACTGTAGGAATCTGGGCTCGGCACAGGGCAGATCAAGAGCCATTTAAAAACATATAACAACCTTGAAAACGTGTGAAAGCAGAATGTGTAGAAGATATGAAAAAAGGTCGCGAGGTGATTGAATAAAGCTACAGTGTTGATCTTTTTCCCCGCGGTGGATTAGCGCGGTGACTAGCGCGGTGAGCTAACGCGGTTAGGGCAGGCGGTGAGGCGGTGGATACCGAACCCTTGCCCTGGAAGATTGTCTCGAAGCCTACTTTAACAACCGTATTGAAGTGAAATGCTATATTGAGCCCCTTCCTCAAAACATTTGTTAAAGTAGTTTTCTAGACAATCTTCCAGAGCAAGGCTTATACATACTGCATGCGTGAATGTGGGGTGCCGGGGAGGCGGCTGGAGAGGGATGCACAGCGGACGGTGGGCGTGGGCCCTGCAGGCGTGGCGGCGTGAGCCTCTATATAGGGCAATCAAAAGTACATATTGTGATAACTACTTTAGTAATCAGCAGCACCAGATAGCTAGTAGGGCTGCTACAGAGGCACCTTTATCGGTAGGGCTGTACTAGCTACGGTATCTGGCCTTCCATGTGCTCATCACATCGCTGTGTTCAAACAAAACAAGCCCATATAGCTCACTGATATTCACCTACTCTAGGGCATAGGTTGCCAGAGCCAACCATAACTTTCCATTACTTGAACCTCGGCTTCCTACACCGCCTTCGAAGGTGTCAGACCGGAAGATACAGTGCTACTGATGCCAGAAAGCGCCAGGCAGATGCTCTCGGTGGGGCGAATACGGTCATAATATCAGAAAGTGCGGGACATAAAGACTAGAAGTCATGCGGCATTACAGGTGGTGGTCCCAAATTTGGTCAAAAATTTCTGTTAATTCTCGAGTCGAATACTTTTGCGGTGTCACTTGCATCCTGATGTAGATTCTTATAAGACTCAAGATTATGATATCACCGCCTATTTTCCACTGTCTTTACCACCCTCACCATCTACTTCGCCCATCCATGTGTATAAACGCTTTCACAGCCGACAATGCTATTTCTTGATAATTTATTATTCCCAACTTATAATTGACATTGGTATATGAGCTATTAAAAGGGTTTGCATGTGAGTTACAAGTAGCAGATAATTGAGGAGGTTTATGACGGCAGAAACCCGGCAAGAATAGGCGGTAAAATCTTGGTTCAAACTTAACCCCACACTCTACAAATCACGTGATCTAGACGCCATACTGTGGCCTCAGGCCCCACTGACCGGGAGCTTGTCGCCTGAACATGGCGCCTGGCTTATGAGGCATCGACGGCACGTGACCGCCCAGTGCCTGCAAACAATTTTCGGGCCGCGAGACTCTTGAGGATCCGCGAATCCGACATCACCATCCTTCACAAATAATGGCTGCTAGGGAGCAGTCCAGATATCTGGCACGGGCGCTGCCCCGGCCATTCATGCCTTCAACCCGTCCCCAGGCCTTCCTTGGGCGCCGCAATGCCTCCGACGAGGCCCCGTCCAGGAGCCTTTCGGACGAGCTAGAGACGGCATCTTCCTTGACCACAACTGTGCCTGAAGACGTAGTAGCGTCCTTTGACCCAGCCGCGCGGGCCAAGTCACGCAAGACTAAGCTTCCTCGGAGTCGGTATGTGATTCGTGCAGAAGACTTCTCCCTAGTTGTGTGACTTGCGGAGTTTGTCACGAGAATCAATACAACTGACTACTTGCCCCAGATACCAATTCCGATCCCCCAAATATGACCGTGGTCCTCTTCACCCACATCAGCCGCCTCCTCCTTCAGACCCTTCCTCCAGATTGTTCGTTCCCGGGCCCTTTGCTCTTCCGCGCGCCGAGCAAACATACAACTCGACTGTCGCATCGGACATTCTCACGCTTTGCTACGTGCACACACCGCCTGGCTTCAAGCCCCCGCCCAAGGCACCGCGTCTGCGTGAGTGGGATGATAGCTCTCCCTACCACAAGAACCGCCCCCTCCGCGGGCCTCGTGGCGGTGATGTTCTGCGGTTAATCCGAAAGCCTATCCGGTTCAACAACATCCCCAAAATCGAGCGCATCACCATTCACAGCTATGTGAAGAATGCCGCCCACGAAAACTCGTCATGGATCCATGTGGCCGGTATGGCCATCCAGGCTATCTCCAATACGCGCGTTGAGACCTTCAAGTCGAAGAGTAGTGTTGCGACCTGGAAAATTGCCCCTGGTCGAGACACTGTTGCTGTCAAAGCTGAGCTGAAGGGTGAGACCATGTATCACTTCCTCGGCAAGCTGATTGATGTGGTGCTGCCCCGGATCAAGGATTGGCCCGGTGTCAAGGGTAGCAGTGGTGACAGCAGTGGAAACATCACCTTTGGTCTGGAACCGGAGAATGTTGCCATGTTCCCTGAGATTGAGGTCAACTATGATATGTATGTTTCTGTCTTGACTACCTCGTGACTTGCTTTTTTCTGACTATTTTTTCAGGTACCCCCCCAAGATGATCCCAGGTTGCCATATCACCCTTCACACCACTGCCAAGGCGGACAAGGATGCCCAGCTCCTCCTGAGCGCCATGGGTGTTCCCTTTTACGGCAAGATCGTGCAATAAGGTGCTAACCAAAGCACTTTTGATATCTTTGGTTTTCCTATATATCTGCTCTGGGGCACTGTGTCCCCTACCCAATCTGTAACTTTAGAGGTGGCCTGCATAGTGGTCATTGCGCTTCACCAACCTTGTGTATTATCTCTTGTCAACATCGTTTTTTTCGAGCGAGATTTATAAAACTTTATAAAGCTTCAATCACCTACGTACCAAATGGGTTCAGTCGTCAAGAACTGCCTGTATAGGGATGAAGATATTGACATACAGGAGGCTCACTGTTAATTGAGCAGCCGGTAATATTCCAATGCACTGCGTATTTTGAAATTTACTCCTATGCAATCAAGAGGCATAGATGAGATAATAAAGTCCCTAGTGAATTGTATAACTACCGAAAGGGGCACTCGATCACACAAAACAAGACAAGAAATAACCATCATACATAATATCATAGTACAAGCAACTTTCTTCAAAGTTCACGTCATAGGCATAGCCAAGAACTGACATTTCAGCAGCTCATCAGCACTAGGCCGCTTCTCAAAGTCAACCTGGAAGGTCATATCGAGGAATTGCTTAGCCTCATCGCTAACATGTTCCGGAGCAGGCGGACGAGCCTTGTTACTTCCAATGGCAAAGATAGCTTGCAGCTGGCTGCAGTCGGGAAACGGGTGGACACCGCTCAACATTTCCACAACTAGACAGCCCAGACTCCATATATCGGCCTTCTTGGTATGGGCGGTTTGCCGCACGACTTCGGGTGCCATCCAGTACACACTGCCCTGCATGGATGGCCGGTGGATGTGTCCACCACCACCACCGCTGGCGCGAGCGCCCAGAAGGGTGGATGCTTCGACACGCTTGGAGATACCGAAATCGGAGATCTTGACTCCACCCTTGTTGTCGACGAGGATGTTGGCTCCCTTGATGTCTCGGTGGATAATGCCCTGGCTGTGCAGGTAGGAAAGACCAGCCAGGATCTGCCGGACAAAGTTCTTAACCAGGGGCTCCTGGAAGGTGTTGTACTGCTTCAACATTGTAGCAATAGAGCCACCCGGCACATACTCCAGGAAAATGTTGAGATACTGGTCATCGGCCTGGGTACCAAGGTACTGCACAATGTTGGGGTGGTGCATTCCTTGCAGAAGCTCAATCTCGTGTTTCAGAGCAGTGACCATGCCATTCTTGCGTTTGTCGAACTCAGTACCCTTAGTAGCGGAAGGAATTTCGACCTGCTTAACAGCCATAAGCTCTCCAGTGATGGCATGGAGAGCCAGGAAGACGCTGCCAAAGGAACCTTCACCGATAAGAGATCCCTTCATCCAGTTCTTGGGGGCGAAGTTGTTGCCAGCCAGGAAATCACTCATCAGGTTCTCGTCATCTTCCTCTTCCTCTTCATCTTCCACGTCCCCGTCGTCAGGGACAATCACGCTAGATCGATCATTGGAGGAATGACCGTCGGTGGCAATGACGCTAGCAGTCTCATCCAGAATGCTCTGGCGCGAGTGGTTGGGTTCATCAGAGCTACTAGCAAATGAAACGTAGGATTTGCGGTTCGGTTCAATGGGAGACTCTTCCTGAAGTGGCTGGAGGGAGCTTGACGCAATCGAATCGCGATAGGAAGCCTGGGGGAGGTTGAATTTGGTAGAGAGGGGCCGCGAGGGACGAGCAGCCTGCGCTCCGCCCTGATGCTGGAACCATGTGTCGGCAATGTTGGGCATCGGTGGAATCGGAGGCAATGGAGGGAGAGGAGGGGCATCCTTAAGACTCGATGCCACGCTGTAGTTGCTGACAACGCTGAGACGACTTGCTGCACGACTGAGACGTTGAGATCTCCGCATCGTTTTCGCGATGTCTTCCTTATCGTGACTGGGGAAGAACGACTGGAGTTCATGAATGATCATCTCGCTCGGCGGTCTCTGTCCGAAGAACGACCGAAGCTTGGCCACAGGATTGCGCTCGCCGTTGGGTGATACATCTGACTCATTCCTTCCATTTGTGGGGGATGTACGATGCCTAGCACCCACGGGAGAAAGTGGTTGCTTGGTATTGAGAGTATGCCATGATTCTCCAGTGAGCTGCTGGATTTTAGACTTCTGGCGAGAGGTGGATTTGTCCAAGGCGAGCCGGTGCGTGGCCTGACTTTCATCGACTGCAATTTGCGATGCGCGGCGAACCTCATCGATATCAGGCTCTCCAGCGTGGATTTTGCGCAGAATCAGCCGACCACGCTCGGACTTGTTGACTCCTTCACAGATTTCCGTTAGTTCCGCCTCCGTCACCCGCCTGCAATTCGAGACATCTGCGTCTAAACCGTCCAGGACATAGAAACAGTAGTTCCGATACTGGTGCTCAGGCAGCTGCAATTTCTTGAGAACATTGATGATGATTTCGTCCGGAGTCTTGCAGTGGCGGATGTTAATGACCTTGGTCTGGCCCCCAGTATAGATCACCCGGATGACCGGGGAATTCACAGGGAGAGGGCCCATGGTAAGAGCGTCGAGACTAGGATTCCGAGGGTGTGAACTTCCTCGGCTCCCTTCGTTCGGCGTGCTTGAATTACGGCCAGATCCCGAGCCAGCTGTGAGATAGCCATCTTTACGCCACGAATCGCCAGGAGACGTAGGTTGAGAAGACGATCTGCCCAAATAATTGAATCCGTCGTCGACCAGCTGCGACATGCGTCGGTTGCTCAGAGTCGTCGGGCGACCAGTAGATAGGCGAGAAAGATCGGGGGACAATGCGGCAGCTTCCAGCGCGGCTAATTTGTTCTATATCGAGAGTTAGCGGGCATCAAATGTAAAGATCTAGGAAGTACTGACCAAGTTCTTCTGTCTGGGGTTGGGCATGGATTTATTCCGAAGCTGCTTGATCGCCACGAAGATCCGAACCCGATCGCCGACTTTCTTGATGCCCATCTCTTGCAATATCTTTTGGTCACAGTCGAGCAAGTTGTCTCCGTTGAAGTTATTGGCTGGGATGGATTAGTGTCTGTTCCAAGCCGCCGAAGACAGGAAGATACCTCTGAAGATCGATTCGTACTGGCCGCACTTGATGCTTTGCAACCACTGAACAACCCTTTTCTCATCCCAAGATCTGAAGGATAGTCAGAATTATTTGCATATTTTGACGTCTAGATCCAGCGAGCCTTACCGAACTGCCGCGAGTTCATCCTGTCCCTCGGAGAATTCCGACTTGGTCGGACTGCTGAACCCAACCCCATCCTGTGCCTTCGTCGCCGTCGCGGGGCGTTGCGAGCCGGTATGGTAGGCGGTTGCAGGCCTTTGGGATCCAGATATACCCAGAGGCGCCGAGTACTGCTTGGCAGCCAGCATTATGAAGTCGAATGACGTCCCGCGTCCTTAAACTCCGTGATCCTCTAGCTAAGTCGGAGCGGACCTCACAGCGCCCTTTCCTCCGCCTGCGGACAAAAGCGTACACCAAATTTGATACGGGAAGCCGTCGGGGTGATGCGACGATGGTCAACGCATAATCTCGAGCCCCTGATGGCCAGTTAGCTTCCCGTGGTTGGTCTTGCTTGACCGGCCGCTGGGGCCGGGAGGGACAATAAGAGGGGAAGTCCGAAGCAATATACCGTGGAGGGGAGAGATTACTGACCGGGAATAGCACAATGAATCCAAAGGATGTCCGTCTCGATGCAACCGGGCAGGATTGCAATTTGGGGGTGGGGGGGTATTTTGCTTTTGTGGTTGCGATCGCGATGAGCTTTTTTTAGGGCGAGATCGTTGGGGCCACTTGGTGTGGTCTCGATCGGGCGTCTATCGAGATAAGCTAGGCTTCTCCCCACTATCCTAGGCAGAAGGAACAAGACACACAGAAATGGCCAGAGACGATGGACATAAAGGGAGAGCAACTGCTTTTGAAGATGAAACTGGTTCAAGTAATCAAGGGGGCTTCTCACGCGTTTCAACTGACGAATGTAGTGCCATCGTAAGAGCTGTCATGTCTCATCCCCCTTGCAGTCGTGAAACTTACACTTACAATTGAGGTCCGACTTCCTACGAGCCAATACATACTCCAGTATTCTCAATACCGTCTATAAAAGCCGTGCCCAGGTTCAGCAGCTATATACAGTAGTTATGATATTTTACAGAAAATAAGTATAAGAAGTATAACCCTTTATGGATATGCCCCACTGTTAAAACAGTTGTGAAACGGTATGAAATAGCGGCTCTTTCCGATTTGGAGATAGTAAACATAATTTAGCACAACTAACGAGATTGAAAACTGCTAAAAACCCTTGAGATAAGTAAGAACATACCTAGAGGAACTCCGGGAAGCAGATGGAATCCCATCGGTGCCCTAATATGTACTTCTAGCGGACAACACTTTGTATATGACTATCAAACCCTATACCTTAGGTAGACTCTCCTTCCCCTCCGGGCCATATATAGTCTCTGTATAGCTGATTATCTTTTTCTTGTTCCTTTTCTCCTCCTGTCCCAATGTCCACTAGAACAATCCGATGCAGCCTCTCCGCACCGGTGGAGACACTGCATATTCAGACCTAGGCTTTCACCCTAGGACTCCACCTCTACGAGATACGCAAGCAAGTCCATTATCCTACTTTTCAGACATTCTATTCATCATTTGAACATCTTTTAGCAAACGGGTTGTGTCCCCACGTGACCGTCCCCTCATCGTGCCAGACCCCACAGTTCAATTTTCCCCGCTCAAAATGGCCTCAAATTCTTTCCCCTCTTGACCCCAGGAACCCCAACAGCCCCCAATATGGAGGACGAGAAATCAACAAAAGTCAAGAAGAAGGGCGCCGCTCACCGAAAGTCTCTATCTTGCGAGTATTGCAGTCGATCCTTCGCCCGCTTGGAACATCTCCAACGCCATCTCCGCACCCGTTGAGGAACCCCGATTCATCCTTCCTCTCTCTCTATACTAATGTAGGACAACAGATACCAAAGAGAAACCTTTCTCATGTGACATTTGCTCCAAATCTTTCGCTCGGAGGTAAGGCAGATACCCTGCTTCCATCCCCAATCGCTTACCTTCCGACCGTCGCAGTGACCTCCTGGTGCGACATGAACGATTAGTCCACCCTGCCGAGAGTGTAGCCAGTCGACAACATCGGATGCACAATAACACCGATAGTAACCACCATGAAATTCAAATTCAATCGAACATAAGTCAACCCGCCCACCATGAGTCGCGTATGCTAGAGCTCGCCGACGCCATCCCGGTCCATACCCAAGTGCCACCTCCACCTCCCGAGGTCCAGGGTCAGCCTCCCTCGATAGTCGAGACACCCCACTTCAATCCCTCCTGGGGATACGATTTGAATCTGTTGTCACACGCCGCTAGCCATGTCGCTTTGGAAGGGCAACAGGAGAGTCTGGAGTCGATTCGGAAACCATCGCATTCGGTCGGCACGCCGGCCCAATCCATCCCACAAGCCCCAGAGAGAGCGATAACCGACAGTTACGGTGTAGAGCCTTCTTTTCTTGATTTGACAGATTTGGGTGACCCGGTTCAAGACTTCACCGTCTTTCTGGAAAGTGTCGGTCTCTCGTCCGACTGGGATTCTGGGGTATTCTCGTCGGTTGAGGAGCCCATGTTGCCTCCAAGTCTCTCCATGGACTCGAAGCAACAAGTCCGAGAGCAACCTGGTGCGACAAGACTGGGCGGGGACTTGATGAGTGATCCGCGAGCTCAGGCGGAAGATCCGCCGTCTTTCTCCAATTTCGGTTCCAGGTTACCGTCTTTACAACCTGAGTCTCACGAGATGGAGGATCGCATTGGTCTTTCCGATGAAGGCTCACGGCCCGCGTGGGATATCACCAATGCTGACCGCCAAGTATTCATGTCAAAGCTCGAAGAATTCTCTTCTGTTCTTCCCAATGGGTTTGTCCCGCCAACGCGGCATGCTTTATCCCGATTCTTTGCTGGATACATCAATGGGTTGAATGAACACCTTCCGTTCGTGCACGTCCCTACACTATCTATTGCCAAATTCTCTCCGGAACTTACTCTGGCAACGGCAGCTGCGGGATCACACTACCGCTTTGAAAATGGGCGAGGGATAGATCTTTTCCATGCAGCAAAAGCAATCCTGTTAGAACGCCTCCGTCGACGAGACAGCAGACAGGTTCTTTATCCATCATGGAACCATATTTCCCCTTCCTCGAATTTCCACAACAACTCCCGTGGTTCATCCATGATCTCGAACACCGCGAGCAGCCCCTTTCAAAACCAGCACCTCCCGAACTCATCTATCAATGCGTCGATCTATACCCTGGACGATTCCGATGCCCATATGGAGGTGGTTCGGACCTTCTTACTATTGACAGTGTTTGCTTCCTGGGAGAGACACCCAGAATTGCTTCGAGAGATTCTGTCGCTCCAAAGTACATTGGCAAGGCTTGTGCGAGAACATGGGCTGGCAGAACCACCTCCTCCCCCCGAACCCATCAGTTGGGAAGAATGGGTACGAAGAGAAGGAAACAGACGAACCAAACTCATCGTCTATTGTTTCTTCAACCTCCATTCGATCATGTACAACATCCCACCATTGATTCTAAATGGGGAGCTGAAGTTGAACATGCCCTGCTCGCACGACCTTTGGAAAGCGACAAACGCAGCCCAATGGCGGCGAGTACTCCGCACCCGGCAAGGCTCAGAGGTTCCATTCCAAGATGCATTGGCCCGGCTTTTCTTAAAATCATCTACCTCGCTCCCGTCTGCTCCCATCTCCCCGCTCGGCAACTACATCCTCATTCATGCTATCATTCAGCAAATCTTCTTTGCCCGCCAACTCTGTCTGTCGGCTCCGAACATGCACGGCACAAGTCTGAGACAGGAAGATCTCAATGTGTTGGATAACTCATTGAGTGCCTGGAAGGCATTGTGGAAACGCACGCCCGAGTCCAGCATCGACCCTCAGAACCCAGCAGGTCCGATCGCATTTACATCGACCGCGCTCCTGGGGCTTGCCTATATTAGGCTACACGTTGACCTAGGCCCTTGTCGACATCTGATCACTCAGAACCCAGTCCAGATCGCTGGAGCCCTGACCGAATCGCCACCTATCGTGCGAAGCCCACGGTTAATTATGGCGCTACTGCACTCAGCTCACGCTCTTTCCATTCCCGTACGACTGGGCATCGATTTCGTGGCCAGGACACACTCATTCTTCTGGAGCATTCAGCATTCTCTCTGCAGTCTGGAATGCGCTTTTCTTCTAAGTAGGTGGCTACTCGCCATCCCGGCCACACAGGGAGAGCAGAGACTATCAGAACATGAGCGGAAACTGCTTCTGTGGATCAAGAGCATGATGGATGAAACCGAAATGGCTGTCGATCCACCAGGAGCGCCTGACATGGAGTTCATGGCGAACCCGTACAAAGTGCGCCAGCTAAGCGTTGCCATTGTCCGAGTCTGGGCCCGGACGTTCAAGGGTAATACCAGCTGGGCGATTGTGGACCTGGTCGGCTCGAGCTTAGATACCTATGCCGACCTTTTGGAGAATTCAACGGGCTTTCCATGATAATGACAGAGGGGCGACTGCCGCTGTATTCGGTCAAACTTGATCCCTGAGATGTGTGAATACCACTGAATACCACTGAATACCACTCTAATGACGCTAGTGCTCGATTCTTTGTTTACTTTTTCTTGATGGACATGATATCTAGCGGAGTTTTGTCTATGCGCGGCCTGGAATTTTGGGAGGACTCTCTTTTTGGTTGGGGTTTCTGTATGTATTATGGCTTGTCATCACCCGTGATTGCTGTCTATACCCGGTCATGCGAGTATCTCAGCTAGGACTGGGTTCTAATGCTGGATTTCGGCCCCGCTATGTTTGGCATCTTCCTAATGAAATAAAACGCATTTGGGACGCCTTGGGGAATTGAACTGATCTTTTTCTGATTTCAAGCACTGAGCGAATAACATTTCACATGACAGTCGTTACTTCATAAAAGCTTGTCTTCCCGATTGTATCAGGGTTTCTTTTGGGATGCCTTGGACCGATTCCTGGCAACGCTGGCAGGCACAAACCGAAGTGCTGACATGGACTTTTCCAGCTCATCGATCTCCATATCATCGGATTTCTGTGAAGATTGGGACTGAGGCTCTGGTGCCTGCGATGAAGTAACTGGTGATTTCGTTTGAGAAGCCGAGCTGCGACGGCGCAATCTTCCCTCGTGGGAAGAGATAGACACATTAGAGCGTCGTCTATGGCTGTTCAAATGCCTTAACATCGAAGTCTGTCTATCAATGCCATCATTGATGATGTAGAAATTATAGCTCTAATGAGAATGAATCAGCAAGCGAAGTCTCGAATATAAGGGAAAATACCATACTCGAGGGAACATGTGCTTGTCTATAAGATGAAGTCTCCGCTTCTGAGGAGTAGAGCATTTCCGGTCACATGTTTCAATGAAACAGCCAAACTGTGCAATTGGTGTCAGTCGTCATTCTATCCGATATAATGCCTGGACTTTCGCATACAGTCTTGTCGCCGCGGGCCCGCCTCGCGGACGCAAGCGGGTCATGATTCTCTTCGATATGGAGATTCAGGAAATGAGCCGTGGGGAAGTTCTTACTGCACTGAGAGCAGCGATTGACATGGGCCTGTCGATAGTGCACCTCGTAGTCCTCGTACGAGGTGAACGAGAGGGTCTCGCGGTGCGGCGGGAGGGTACACTGCATAACCTCGGCGACAGGCTCAGGGTCACGATGAAGGATCTTATTGTCTGGCTCAGGTGTGGCAGTTCCTGGAGACGGGGATCTTGACAATGCGTCAAGAGATGGTGATGGCGACCTCGAGAGGCGCGAGCGTTTGGACATGGCGGTGATGGGAATCGATCCACTAAGGCGGGGCAACTCACTGCAGTAGAGCACAGCAAGGAATGACTGAGCGAATCATAGTGTTTAAACAGATCAACCGTAGATAAATCCAAAAACAATCTTAAACGAACAAAGTATTCCGTAAAACGTAAAGGTGGAAAGGAAAAACCCACTAGCCACATCCAATCAGCGCCACAATTCCGCGCAAAGTACTCCACGCTTTTTCCGTGACGACACACTCTCTTAACTTTCTCAACTTTTCTCCATCCTCAACTTATTTCAACTTACTTCAACTTCCTTTCTCTTTCCGGACTGATGGCTTATCTACCTGTGTCCGTTTATCCAGCCACAGCCATCTGACGGCCGTCTACGGTGGGGGAAAGTCTCCCATCCTGAACATGGCGTCTTTCCAAGATGCGTGGCAGTGAGTCGAGTCCTCTTTGACTGAAGATCGGTCAATCTCCGATCTAACCGCTCGTTAGGACTGCGCTCGATGCCGAAAAGGAGCTCTTGCAACGCCTCGTTGAAAAGGATCCCACTTTCGCCGAGATCTCCCACTTTTTATCGGAGTCAGTCCCGCTACCTAGAACTCTGTGCAACGATCCCGATCTGACTGTGACTCTCTTACAGGTTTCGCGCCGCTTGTCAGAATGCTCTCCTTTTCGACTTCGAGACCGCCCGCGACACCAATGTCGAGGGTCGCCTATGGGATGTGCACCTGAAATTGAATACCCGGTTTCGCAAGCTGCTTTCTCGCGTGAGTGCAGACGCTGCCGAATGACACGCCCCGTCTTGCAGTTGGCTAATGAATGCGAACAATAGTATCGCGAGGAAAATGCGAAAAAGAAGCCTGTCGAGAAACGCAAGCTCGAGAAGCACTATTTGGACTTTATTAAATCGAGCCAGCGGTTCTACCGCGGGTATGTCCAGCACCTCTCGTCGCATTTTGGTGGCATTGTGGAACTGGACAAGGTCGCGCGCAAGTTCAATTATGAGAGTGCGCAATTCCCCGGGTCCTCTCGAGTTGACAGTCATAGCGCTGACTCTGTTTTATATTTAGACTTATCGGGGCAAGCCCCGTCCATCGTTGCACCTGATGTGCGTAAGCGCATTCTCCAATCCTGCCATGCGACACTCATTCGGCTCGGTGATCTCTCTCGCTACCGGGAAACTGAACTCGTCGCCAAGGACCGCAATTGGGGCCCGGCAATTGGATACTATGATTTGGCTTCAGTGATATACCCTGTCTCCGGCGCATCGCACAATCAGCTGGCTGTCATTGCCCTCGCCGATGGTAATCATCTCCGAGCCACCTATCATCTATACAGGGCGCTGTCTGCCCACGACCCACATCCTTCGGCCAAGGGGAACTTGGAAATTGAATTCCGCAAGGTCATGAATTTGTGGGCCAAAAGGGAGCTGATCCGTCCTGAGGATGCTGGTATACCAGGTAGAGCATTGGCTCCTTGGTTCGTCTACCTCCACGCGCAGTGTTATAGAGGGAATGATTTTCCCGAACATGATGAATTGGAAAGTGAGGTGATGAGCCAGTTGGCAGTTGATATTAGAGAACGTTCACTTGAGGGAACTCTCCAGAAACTCTGCCTTATCAACATTGCCGCCGAGGACTTTGCTCGAACCCGCTCTACCGAGGAATCTGTCTCAAATGCCCGCTCTTTCTTCCAAAGAATCAACGTGAAGACATTCTTCACCTTGTTGCAGATCCTTCTAGTTGAATTGGAGCGGTTTGCCGCTGAGGACTCAAGCACGAGCAGCATTGATACCCCCAAGAATGGTCCGGATAAGTTGACTGTGGTCGCGCGACGGATTTTACCTGCGTTGCGTCATTACAGCTCCTGGCTCCTGACTACCAGTAACTTCCTTGTTGCGCAAAAGGAAGAGAAGGATTCGACCCTCTCCATCCAGATTCAGGAGTTCTGGAAAATCTATGCAGGTACCCTTACCCTCCTTGCGTCTACCTTCGATGTTGTACATCTCCCCGAGATCGATTACCTTTTGGAGGAGGACGAAGAGAGTCTTGGATTCGCACCCCTGGATCAGCCAGCAACCTCCCGTCGATACGTTGGCGTCGGCGAGAGAATCAAGCCTCGCGTAAACGACCCTGGTGTCGAAAGAAGCCACCCGAACGAGGAGATGCTCTACCGAATCCGCGAGTTCGTGATCGATGGGCTGGACCTAGTCGTCCGAAACAAAATTCCCGTTGTTCTTGTGGATGCCGAGGACAAGAAGACATTTATTTACCAGGAGGACGGACTGCCCTCTCAATTCTTCTCGAGTCCCCATGGTCGTCAGCACACTCTGCCGACTCCGAATATCGAGCGAGACGAAATCCCGCGACTGACACAGGGCTCAAACTCTACTGCTGAGGGTCGCAGCATGTTCGGTGGCTCTCAGTCGGCGTCGGTGTCGGCGTCGGCATCCATGTCTGCCAACATGCACGGCATTGTCGAAGGCGTGGAGCGGTTAGTTGAGTCCGACACATACGAGAATTCCCCCGCTATCTCAAACCACTTTTCTTACTTCAACGACACGGGAGAGATGCCTACGCCATCTGCGAGAATGGTATCAAGTACCAATGCTTTCCCCTTGAACGAGACTCCGCAGCAGCTCCGTACTCCTATTGCTCCACCGGGACTTGGTCCACCTGTCGTCAACACGGCCGATTCTCTTCGCGGATCTGTCTCCCAGGGCTACGGAACATTGCCTGCCCTCCCAAGTATCTGGAATACCTCGTCTCCAGGTCCGCTGAGAGATGCACACTCTCCCCGAACTCCTCCAGGTTTGGGTGGACAATCCCCCATGCACGCCGTGGGCCCAACGGGCATTAAATCTTCAGAGCGGTCCCCATCTCAGGACCAAATAGCAAAGGATCTACCCCGTTACAGCCTCATGGGCCAACCCCAGCTCTCAAACTCCATTGACGCCGCGGGCTCTATTCCGTCCTCGTGGATCCCTCCAAGCAACCTATCCGCGACCCAACCACGTCCCACAGGAAACAGCTGGGACCACGACCTAGGCCGAATGACCTTTGGCTCCTATGAGCTACCCAGCCAGTCCATGTCCAACGGCATGACCGGCGAGACCTGGGCAAACGAAGCCTTTATCGCCAGCAGTCTCGCCTCGGGCGCCGGACACTACAACTCGGGATTCAGCCACCGCAAGCCAGGTACCCAACTCGGTGCAATTGGCCAGACCCCGCCCTGTGGCCAAGGCGGCTGATTGCAGACATGAGCTACATTCTCCCCAATCTGTAAACCGCATTTCCGTTGCGTAACCCCCCTTACACAGTCGAGCAGAGCCCTGGAAAATTCTCAGCACCCGGACCCTTCTCTCCTCAGCCTGGCTCGTGTTCTATTTCTCACTGGAGGTCATCTGGGACAAATAACGTGCTCTACTCGTTCTGTTCGAGGTAGACTGGTGCCCAGGCCAGTGTTCATTTCCTTGGCTCGATACTCCAGATGCTATGAACGCACATGTGACGATGAGGACTCTGGGCCCTCATTTTCTACATCCTGTTTTTCCTGTGGCGGTTCTTTCCATTCTTTCTGATATCCAGGAGGATGGGAGCTGCGTTTAAAGAGACAGGAGAAGATCAAGAAATGATTACTCTGCTTTCAGCAGGGATACGTGTTGTTCAATTCTTTATGTTCTTTTGTCTGTTTCATTCGCAAGACGAAGCCTCTTATGACGAAAACTTCTTTTGTGATGCCTTTATCTGATTTGAAATGATGATGGCAGTGGGCATTGGTTATGGATGATGGTTTTGGCGCTGCTCAAGATATTAACTTGACTGGCTCGCTGGTCAATGGATAGCAATTCTAAGACTAACCCTCCTGAAGTATCTACGCGAAAGTATTTGCAAAAGAACTCTTAATCCCGAAATTGTTTATTTTATACCGTTGTTGAAAACGAGGCATTTATTCTAGCGCTCGTGGATCTCCCAATTTTATCATGCTTTTTCTATATACCACATCCCGCCATGTCGGACACGAAATGATCATAACAGGAACAGCGATGGTGGATAGGAGACAGAAACAAATTCTCCCAAAGAAGGTCAATGCCTTTTGGGTTCAAGTGGTCAATGTTAAGTGGGTTATTTTAAGGAACATAGAAAAGGAAAAAGACAAAAGATTTGGGTATAGAGGGTTGAATCATCCAAGGTTGTTTGGTGCTTGCCGAACTATTCGAACTGCACCGGGATCTTCAATAGAAGATTTTTGTGTTGAAGGTCTTCGTTTCTATATTCGTTTCGAAAGGAGTTTGATCGCTTAAGAGCGGGTGTAGGCCTGCTTGGGGTAGGGGTAACTATTCTTGAGTGTTAGTTTGGTTGGTTTACACGGATGACTGTGTAGAAACTCACGAAGGTCCAAGCTCCTGAATGCTCTTGCTGGCCAGCCACTGACCCATGTCAACGCAGTCCTCAAGAGGCTTGCCCTGGACAAGACCCGCACAGAAGCCACCGGCAAAGGCGTCACTTTGGAATCCAAGTCAGTCAATTGCTCGAATACCGAATGAAAGGATAAAGCTTACCCGGCACCATTGGTGTCATTGATGGCCTCCTTGGGGAGCTTGTGGACGGGGAACTGCTTGACCTCCGCGCCGAAAGCGACAACGGTGGGCTCAAGGCCCTGGGTGATGATTACAGTGCGGGGGCGCTGGGTGTTCTTCTTGGGGAGAGCAGCAAGCTTCTTAGCAATCTCAACAACGTCCTCGGTGCCCCACTCGTGGCTAGCAGAGTAGGCGCGAGCCTCGGTCTCGTTGCAGCAGGTGTAGTCAGTATAAGGCAAGACAGTGTCGAGCTGGTCCTTGAAGAACTGGGGGATGAAGGGTGCGGAGAGGTTGAGCATGAAGACCTAAAAGTTGTGAGATATCCATTCGATCCATATACAGATGGTTTACATACCTTGTTCTTGGTGGCAGCCTCCTCAGCGAGGGCCAAGATGGCAGGGACACAGACAGTCAGGTGGAAACCACCGACGTAGTAGAACTGGGCCTTCTCGACAAGGGACCAGATGTGGGGTTGCTTCAGGTGCTCAAGCTTGTACTCATTGGCCGCGGCGAGATGAGTGCACATGCTGCGGTCGTGGCCGGTGATAATGACACCGCACTTTCCGGTGGGCTGGACATCGTCGACACGGTACTCGGTGTGGACACCAGCCTCCTCGCAGGTCTTCTTGAGGATCTCGCCGTACTTGTCCTTACCGACACAGCCAATGTAGAGGACGGAGTTGTCGGGGAGCAGGTACTTTATCGGTTGTTAATACAAATGACAAGAAGGCCGACTACCGTCAAATCATACCTGAGCACCACGGGCAGTGTTCTGAGCGGCGCCGCCGGGAATCAGCTTAGCATCCCTGGACATGAGCTCCTCGTAGAGGCCCATGTGCTTCTCCTCGGCGAGGATGGCATCGTTTGCCTTGAGCTCGTACTTCTCGAGAAGAGCGGCATCACTGGGAATGGCATGTCAGCAAGTGAATTGGTTGATAATCCTCTGAAGTTGATCCGTACGTACCCACGAGCCTGGATGTCTAGAGGCACATTAGCAGTCTATTCCAACTTTTTCATATAAAATACACATACCAAGGAGAGGGTTCTCCAAGCACAAAAGAGGGTAACCTTGAGCAGCCATTTTGAAAAGTTGAATTGGGTAAAATGTAAGAATCAAAAGAAGAAAAAGGTGGGAGATGGAGGGGTTCGGCAGAAAAGCAGCCGGGCGGAACAGTCAGTTCAGTCCTTCAAGGTCGAGCTCCACTGTCAACACCTCCAGTCTAGTTACTCCAACACGGCACTCCACCATCCACAATGGCCGACCACGCATTAGACATCCCGCAGGTTCTCCAGTCTGCTTCTATCAACAGGAACCCTTCCCCAGCCCATGATATCAACCCGTCCACCGCGGGTTCGCAAAAACAACCCGTCGTCGCAGCCCCGGCTTCCGATGCTGCCAGCATCGCCTCGGACATTGTTGACCCCAGCCGGGTGATTCGGCCTGTGCGCCGGCGTCAAACACTTCCCCCCTTGCCCGATCTGCGCTTTGAGCAAAGCTACCTAGCCAGTATCAGGGACGCTGACAGCTGGGGGCGAGTAGCATGGATTACCATCAGAGACCAGGTACGACTGCCATCCCTCGAAAACCTAAGACGACTTGAAGGAAGCAAACGCGGGGATCGAACACCATAGCTAACATCTACTTCCCCCAACAGGTTCTCCTACCCCTCATCCAAGGCACGGTCTGGACCCTGGCGCTCTCCGGCTGGCGCTTCTGGAACCGCAACGCCTCGCTGAGCGGACACACACTCGGTAGCCGGATCCGCAGGTGGTGGTATGAAGTGAACAACTGGAAACTGCCACCAATGGGCTGGACCAAGGACCCGAAGCTTGCCGCGCAGGCCCAAGAGGTGAGCTTATCTCTCTGAAAGTCTTGCTTTCTCCCGGAAAAGACCTGTGTGGCTAACGCCTTTGGAGTTCTTGCAGTTCTATGAGGCTCAGTTCTCTAACGCAGGTGCAGATTAATTGCACAGTTGTACGGATTACTTGGTGAGATATTACTTCAAGGGCTTGAGAGGTGATCCGCTGTTTCACTAGCATTCTAGCATTTGGCTGTGGAGTTTGGTGTCGTTGGTTTCTACATGATTTGTTCTATATCCCACCGTCGGCAAAAGCTGTGTCTACTGATCTAATTGTGTCCAATCAACAAAAGCACATAGTACTGGACCAATAAAACTGTATTCGCGTTTGAGTATCTATTTTCCAGGAATATTGAAACCTTAGCGCCTTCTACGGCCTTAGAACAGGGTTATCATAATGGATTATAAGTTAATAGTTATAGCTTGAGCAAACTCCATATCTAGCCCAGACCCTAGGGCAGACTAATTGGCCTGACATCGGCCTCTCAACAAAAGGCAAGGGTGCGATTAGCTAGTCTGGTTCCCGCCTTGGGTGAAGGGAGCCTGCGGGTGCGAAATGCCAGGTACAGGTCGACTTTCAGTACTGGTGGTATGTCCATTCAGGCCATTTGCCTCGGCTGGCTGGCTGGGATTTGGCGCATCGATAGGCGTGGGGATGGGAAGTGTGGAGGCTGAAGGAATAGTAGCCATATTGGCCGGGGCCTGTTGAGGGTTTGACCCGGAAGGCATGAGTGGTGCATCCAATGTCGGCGCCGGCTGAGGCACGTGGGGTACTGGTGCTGGAGTGGGCAGTGGCTTCGACTGTGGCGGTAGAGACGGTAGAGACGGTGGAGATGTTTCAGTCTGGCTGGCATCTTTCATCTGAGTATCTTGCGTGGAGGGAGGCTCGTCCTTCGCAACCTTAGGTTGACCGGGCACATTGCCTTTGCCGTAGCGAAGCTGGACCACAAGGCTTTGCGGTTCTCCGTTCGCAATAGACTCATTTCCACTCACATTGTCTCCTTCGTCATCGCCCTCGAATTCATCCTCGTCATCTTCCACGCCCCATTCCCTTCCGCTGTCATTGGCCTCCGATGGGGCAGCTTCCGACTCGTCCTCTAGATCATCATCTCTGTATCCCGAATAGCCATCGGGGTTGATCGATGTCCGAGTTCTCTGGGGTCTTCCCTCATCCTCCTCCTCGTCAAACTCGGAGTCCTCGCGCTGTCCGGCAAGCAAGGTCTCTCCATAAAGGCCGCCGGCACGGGACCGAATCTGCCGCCCGCTCGCAGTGAAGCGAGGACGCGAAGGCTCGGCCGGTGTCACATTGGAGGAAGCATTGCGGGTTGATCTGCGAGAAGGAAGCCCATCCGAGAACATATCCTCATCATCGGAGTAGGTGTACTTGAGCTTCTTCCCGCGCGTACGGCCTTCATACATGGAGAAGCCAGGTTCCGGTCGAGTAAAAGCAGCCTTGCGGCTAAGACGGTAGTCGCGACGCCTGCGTTTCTAGGAATATCGTCAGTTCAAGCCATCCTTATTAATCCTTGTCGGCAACTCACCTCCTCTGACGCCTCGAATCGAGGAATGGCATTCCGGATTCTTTCGCTGAGCTTCTTCGAATTCGTGCCTTTTTCTTCCTGAAGCTTAGCGGCGATCTCCTGCATCTCTGGAATACTGCCGGCAACACTCCACCAAGTGTTGTGCTTGAGAGTAGGGTTGCTTTCTCGATACAGACGAAAGTGGGTATCATCTTGGCCTTCTATAAGCCAGTATCGGCGTTTTAAGCTATCGCGTCCCCATGGCTGAACGGAGAGAGGTTGGTTAAGGTCGTCGTCGTGGCGCGCTTGCTTGTACGATTCCTTGATCTTGGCCTGAATCGCATCCGATGATGCCAGGGACCAGAGTATCAGAGACCGAAGCAGTTCCAGCTATGAGAGAATATAAATATCAGAATGGTATTACTTTTTCCACGATTTCAAGAGCGTACTCGTTCTTCGGGCGCCATGGTCGCAAAGCTGCGACCCCCGTGAAGGGGGTTCTTGCCCTGCCATGCCTTGGGCCACTGCGACTGATGCGTTGAGATAGCCTCTTCCAGAGGTCGCGTGTAGTGATTTCGCCTGTTGAATACCAAATGCCAGGTCAGCTAGCCATTCTGTGGTCAATTGGCGGGTGGGTGATGAATGCGCGCGTATTTAGAGACTGCGCGGGGGATCGAGGCATAGGGTGGCGACCATACTCAACATCCTTCTTCCGGTTCAAGACGAGACCCAGCAATGCGCATAGCAATCGCTCAATATATTCTCCAGGGGGCGACTCCTCAACTCCTCTCTCAATGTCCTGGGGCCCGAGGTGTGGCACTCCGCGGGGGAAGGCTTCGTGGAAACGCGCACGGAACATGACGATGAACTAAGTATTGCGACAGCTCAGCAAACGAGTCCTCGAATAGGCTGGACGCGTCTTGAACGTGTCCATGCATCCAGCAATGAGTGAGTTCTATGTTTCAACAGGGAAAACTTACTGCGATGATGGGGTTGTCGGCCAGAACGTATTCATGGGGTGGTGAGGGCTCCCGTTTCGGCGGCGGCGTCTCCGACTCCTTCTTGAAGTACTTGGTGATACCAACAGGTTCATCGACTGCCATGGCTGCTTCGTCGTCTGTCGGTGGTGCTGATGATAGCGAAGAAAGTTCTGAATCGGAAGGTGCCATGATGAATGTTGTGGGGAGGTGGTGCGAAGGACAAGGTTGGCGTCCGCGCAGGAAGCGTCACGTCGGCTGTAAACTGCACCGGCGCCCGATTATTTAATGGAATTCCTTGGGCGACGGAGCCATTTACAATGCGCTTTTTGGAGGAATCATTCTGGGATTTCTACATTAATCATAATATTCAGAAGCAATAATGCAAGATATGCTCCATTCGGAGGTCTATAAAGCCCGTACCTATGGAAAAGGGTGTATGTACCATGTAGACGAGACTACAAACTGTATTTGATTACTCCTTGAGATCCCCAGTCGTAGTTGCAAGATGCTATGAGAGTAGGCAAAATTGAACGATGTTCTCTAAAAAGCAACTTGGGATGATTATCCCTTTTCACTCAAACATTTCTTTTGTTCTGTTTGTTTAAAATTGCTCATGGCAGATCGGTAGAATTATCCTTTTGAGGGAAGCTGGTATTAACTCTGATTGCATTGGATTACTCGTGCTCGCGAAGCTTATAATGACCGTATTTTTGCAGCTGATAGTCTTATCACATATTGTATTCTTGTTGAAACATGACTGTTAAGTTGGCTTCATTTGCGGGAAATCGCGGCTAAGACGATAGTCGTAACTAGTTAGTATTATGAAAATGGTCAGCAGTAGAGTTGTAGACTTGGATAAGAAGCGATATCTCAGATGAGTTCATAGTCTCCACAAAGACACTTCAGGGCTATCGATGTGGTCACGTGGTAGGTTAGTCAGTGGTTGACAGACGAGGTGAAAACATAATCTCAACTTTCTGTGAAACCAATGGTAGACGATATGGGCAATGATAGAATCTCAAGTTCGACATACACTCGTCATATTTGATCAAATAATTCAATATTATTGCTTCCCCGATGCAATATGTGGTTTACTACGTAAGTTCTTTGGCGAAAATGGATTACATAAGTCACCATGCACTAGTTCTGATTGGGTTAGGTTAGCGACCGCACCCTAAAGCCCACACAGTCCCGTCCTCCATCGATTTCTCATCCTCCCAACGACAAGCCCATCGTCAATTCGAGGTACGACTTTCCACACCCACGACTCACAAGTCTACGACTCTTCGTCAACTCAGATACTAATTAGTATTCTAGACAGTCGCCATGGGTCGTGTTATCCGCAACCAGAGGAAGGGCCGTGGCTCCATTTTCAGTGAGTGCGATCGAAAAAAAAAAAATATATAACCGTCCTACCACCAATTTTTATCGACGCTGCGATGCGAGTAGCGAGGAAATTGCGAGGAGCAGGACATATCCAGGAAAAGAATCGGAGTGCTGATATCGATTTTCCTGTTTACAGCGGCTCACACCCGTCTCAACAAGGCGCCTGCGCAGTTCCGTACCCTCGACTTCGCCGAGCGTCACGGATACACCCGTGGTGTCGTCAAGGAGATCATCCACGATGCCGGCCGTGGTGCTCCCCTCGCCAAGGTCCAGTTCCGTCACCCCTACAAGTTCAAGATGGTCACCGAGACCTTCATCGCCAACGAGGGCATGTATACCGGCCAGTTCATCTACGCCGGTAAGAACGCCGCTCTGACCATCGGTAACATTCTGCCCCTCGCCTCCTTGCCCGAGGGTACCGTTATCTCCAACGTCGAGGAGAAGTCTGGTGACCGTGGTGCGCTTGGCCGTACCTCCGGTAACTACGTTACCGTCATTGGCCACAACCCCGAGGACGGCAAGACTCGCATCAAGCTCCCCTCCGGTGCCAAGAAGGTCGTCAAGAACACCGCCCGCGGTATGGTTGGTATCGTTGCCGGTGGTGGCCGTACCGACAAGCCCCTGCTCAAGGCTTCTCGTGCCAAGCACAAGTTCGCTGTCAAGCGCAACTCTTGGCCCAAGACTCGTGGTGTTGCCATGAACCCCGTCGATCACGTACGTCCCCCTCTTTCAAGGATCTCTTGGAACCAAATATCTGACTATTTCTCCTATAGCCTCACGGTGGTGGTAACCACCAGCACATCGGTAAGGCCTCGACCATCTCCCGCTACGCCACCCAGGGTCAAAAGGCCGGTCTTATTGCTGCCCGGAGAACCGGTCTGCTCCGTGGTACCCAGAAGATCAAGGATTAAGCGTCCAATTATGTGGAGTTTTTCTTGTGACGGGTTGAAAATGGAATTCTGCTATGAGACAAATGTACTTAGGCGACTGTGGATATGTCCACGCCCTAGTGAATCGAGGTTGTGGACACTATCCTATTTCTTTGTCGAACCAAACACAGGGCGATAGAATGGGGCCGGGGTCAGGGCTGGCCTCATTGTCAAGGCAGAACGGAAGATCAAAAAGGGCCTCTGGGCCTGAAATGACAACCTCTTTAAACTTCATTCTCGTCGCCACCCTGTAGACTGCCCAGGTGTTCCAGTACTGTAGGTTCGTATCTCCGCTGATAATCGAGCGTACTCGGATGTCTCCATCAGATATGGGGCTATGGCTACCCTTGGACGAGATTCTAGTGTTGTTCCGAGTGATTCGTTTCCAATGTTCCTCTCGCCAATGTGGGAGTTCCGAGTAACTATTGACTGTCTATGTATCTCTTTCATTTGACCCTTCTTAATCCGACTAAGCCTCACCGGTGATTCTGTGGACGAGAACTTAGTAGTTGAACTAATTCAGTTACAATCACCTATTTTCCATCCTTTTCCCCTTCGTATTTTCTAGATATTTCGATCATGGGACATATGAGTATTGTTTGCTTTTAATTAAGATGTGTCTAACGCATTAGAGGGTTTTCGAGTCAATGTGCTGCGGACCGAGGAGCCTTCCAACGCAGAATATATCACTCCAGAATTACAACATTGTCACCCAGAAACATACTTAATTTTCAGTCAGACGCCCCCCAAACTCAAAATAGATAGGCGATATAAAATACCGCAATGCCATGAGACTACCGCTAGAGTGTACCGATCGATCGCAGCCTTCAGTCGAGGACAGTCTTCGTTGATCCCAAAGTGACCAATCAGAGGTGTTCCCCAGAGAAGAGGACTAAGTCACCCCAACACCTTATATATCCCACTGCCCATGCCTCACGAGATGCAGTCCCCTAAATCCGACTGAGAAGGCCCATCGTCCATGTCACCTGACATGTCGAGCCAAAAGAACATCCCACAGAAGATCTCCCGCCTGAGCCAATCCGGCGCAGCCCTCACCTCCGCCGAGCGGTGGCAAGCCGTCACCAAGCGCGAGGCAACGATCAAAAACTTCGTCTACGGTGTCCTCACTACGAAGATCTATTGCCGCCCCTCATGTCCTGCACGCCTGGCCCGTCGCGCAAACGTCGAATTCTACGACACCCCCTCACAAGCCGAGGCCGCCGGACTCCGACCCTGTAAGCGCTGCAAGCCACAATGCGATCTCGTGGCGGAGGCAAACTCCCAGACAGCAATGGTTGATAAGGCATGCGAGATGATACAGGAGGTAGTAGCAACAGGGCTGAAACCCAGGCTGCAAGATCTGGCGGCTCAGGCAGGACTGAGCACGGGCCACTTTCATCGCGTGTTCAAGAAGAGGATGGGTGTGACGCCTGGTCGGTATGTGAGCGGAATCCTCCAAGGGCATGCAGGGAGTTCGCCGGGCCCTGATACTACGCCTAAGTCTGAAACGCCGCACTTGGGTTTCGTAGACGAAAGCAGAATTCAGTCGGATATGGATGCGGGTGAGAGACTTGCGCCGGTCGCTGGTCTGTCGGTGACTGCGTGTGAGCCTGCCATTATAGACTGGTGGAACGAGTTTGATGTTCTGCTGGCTGCTGAGAACGGGCAGATATCGCTGGAGTCGTTCTCCATCGATCCCCGGATCATTGCAGCATAGAGTGATGGGGTAGCCGCATTGGGTTATTGCCTTGGCCACACTCTGGATATAAGTTTATAGAATAGAGACATGACGTTAATCCAATAATCCAATAATCATGGTCGATTAGAGATAAGGCTCCAGTGCCAAAGTGCTGATTGCGAAGTCCACCACAATACAACTGTTAAGGGAGAAGTGAAACACAAGACTCGAGTGCTCCGTGCATCCAGTGGTACGTATGCAGTAGACACTGACGAGGATCGACACCACGCGTGGACAGAAGAATTGTAACTTGGACCACGCAATTGAACCCTGTTCCTTGCGGTGGCAACTGAGGAACAAGGACAACAATTTAATTATAGTAATCGGTGATCCGGCCGCGGTGCCTGTTCTCCCAATTGGAATTGATCTCTTCTTGACCTTTGCTCCACCGTCGGCCCACCAACGCGTGTCAGTGGTGTCATAGCCTCGTCGAGTCTAGACTAAATTTATGAAACACCATTGTCTTGGGAACAGGAACTAGGAGAGACAAGTGCCCTCCTGGCAATGAGGGCCTATACATAGTTACACAGATTAATCTGAATGACGCTGGATTGAAACATGTTTCATTAAGAATTAAGAAAGAGAGGGCATTCTCCACTGATCGACACAATGTACATATGGAGTATCGACTCTGCATGCAATGAAACGAATTGGGGGATTCCAGAAACTTGGGGTGGCGCAGACGATAACAATTTGTTGATAATTGCGTGCCAGGGATACTGCAATCACATTGATTTCCTTTTCCCTTTTTCCTTATTTTGGTTTTTTTTCCCGTCCCTTGTTCCGATCCTTCCCAACCGTCCCAACTTAAACCTTCTTTCTCCACATCTCTGCTCTCTGCTCTCTGCCCCTCCACGGATCGTCCTCTCTTGCTATTTGCCTTTTAACTATTGATCTGTGCCTCAGATTTCCTCACGATCGTTCCAGTTTCACCCTCGCTGATATTAATTTCCCCCATTCCAGCGTTCGCCGCGCTGTACTTCCATTGTTTACCGAATATACCACCAATCTCAACCTGTCACTCATTCACCTTTCACCATTCACTATGCTTATGAATAAGAGGATCGGCCGCTTCAAGCAGTGGGCCGGAGAACGGATGGGAGGAGAGGTCAAGACCAATCAAAGCGATGACTTCAAGGCCATGGAAACGGAGATGGGAGTTCGACACGAGGGTAGGTGGTCATATCCCGCTCCGTCGGTCTTCCACACTAACGATGGACCCAGGTGTCGACCGGATTCACAAGTCCATGACTGGCTATGTCAAGGCTATTTCGAAGCGCCACGAGGGCGACGACAAGGAGAAGACTCTGCCCGTGGCGCATTTGGGAAGTAGCATGGTTAGCCACGGAGAGGACTTCGACGGGAACTCTGAATATGGGCAATGCCTTATCAGTGAGTCTGGAATCGAGAATAACCCTAAAGGAATGGGCTCTGACCTTGTTTAGTGTATGGACGGACCGAAGAGCGCATTGCGCGCATCCAGGAGCGCTACATTGCTCAGGCGACTTCAGGCTGGCTTGAATCTCTGGAGCGATCTCTGACCCAGATGAAGGATTACCAGGTAAGTAACCTATACCTATTCGTCTGACCCGACCTAACATTGCTTCAGACCGCTCGCAAGAAGCTTGACAGCCGGCGCTTGGCATACGACAGCTCTCTCGCCAAGATACAAAAGGTAAAGAAAGAGGACTTTCGTGTCGAAGAAGAGTTGCGCAGCCAGAAGGCCAAATACGAGGAAGCCAGCGACGATGTACTTCGCCGGATGCAGGACATCAAAGATGCGGAGGTCGACAGTGTAATGGACATGGGCACTTTTCTGGAAGCCCAGCTGGAATATCATGAGCGCTGCCGCGAGGCGCTTTTGCAACTCAAGAACGAATGGCCTGGCAGGTCCGGCCAAGGCCCATCTCCAAGCCGTCGGGCAAACCGCGTTCGATCCAACACGGCTAATTCCTACTCGGAGCGATATGACCCTCTCCAGGAAGAGCTGGCCAGTGTCACGGAAGGCCGTTCTGCAGTTCGTCCCGGCAGGACCATCATGACCGAATCCCCAGCACGAGAGCTCTACCCACCAAGCAGTGCCTTCCCTCGAGGCACTATCAAACGCACACCCACTTTTGAGGGACCAGCGCAGCTGCGCCAGGAACAGTCGCCGCCCAGGTCTCAATGGACCCAACGAGCAACGAGCGATAGCCTGTTCACCCGTCGAAACAGTACACAATTCCCGAATGGCCGACTTCCTATTGATCCATACGCCGACTCTGAAGAGGTCAGCTCGTACGGTCGTTCCAGCCCCGAGCATAGCTACGGCAATCGATCCGACTCTCCTGCTACGTCTCATGGCAGTGTGGCATCCCGGAGACCTAGCGCAACCACCCTAAGCACTGCTGGACTGGCCAAGAAAGCCCCTCCGCCACCTCCCCCATGCCGTTCCAAGAAGCCGCCTCCGCCGCCGCCGATGAAGCGGAGTCTGATGACAGCGAGTGATGCATAGGGGAATTCAAATTCTGGCATGGTTCCCTTGGGGGTTTGAATTGAGCGTGGGTGGGTTGGGAGTTCTGAAAGCCACTGATTGACCATGGCAACTGGGTTTCTTTTCATTCTTATTCTCACGTCACTGATCCATCGGGGGATCCTGATTGTGATTGTCATTCCTTGCACTGTTAACTTACTGCACAGATTTCCCTAGATGTTATGAAGGACTGGTTCACGCACACACGCGGATAGGAGGATGATTAGTTGTTCTGTAAATTGGGCAAAAATTACTTTGCGAGAGCAGTGTTCATGCTTTTATGATTAGATGTAGTGAATGTAATGAATGTAGCCATGGTGAATATCGTACTAGAGGTACAGTATTCCCAGTGAATGGTCGGTCTCACATATACGCATAGGCAGCGTATTCTGAAACTCAAACTGAGTCAGCATCACATGACCTACGCACGAAATTCTCCTCTTCCTCCTGTTGTTAGTCGCCTTTGACTGAAGCACCAGGTTTCCCCGAGTCGCGCGCAGTCCGGTCCCCTCCATCTCCATTTTCATCTATCCACCCTCTCCACGCGCCCGCCCGACGCGACCATCGCCTTTTTAGGCTCCCTCACTTGCTGTCACCCCGGCCCTCCCCCCCCTTCTCTTTTATTCACCTCTTTCAATCCCCTTTTGGTACCAAGTACCCGCTCTCACCCCCATCCATCGATCGCATCCTCCTCCGAAGCTCCGACCACCCAAAACACCCCAACCGCCGAGCTTCTCAGCACCAAGGCCTTCTCCAGGCCATTTTTCATCAATTCCTCCTCACCCTGATCGCCCCGTCGCGCTCTTGCCCTCGCCATCGCGCCTCCTCCCCTCCTTCCTTTCCGGGCGCGACCTGGCTCGGTAGCAAAGTGGAGCCTGCAACCTCTTGTCTCGATCGCATTGTGATCCAGTCGCGAGCCTGATTCACATATGACTTAAGGACATACGCGTCTCATCATGACCTCGTTACAGTCAGCGCCCAACATGGCGCGATCAAACCAGGTGCCGATGAACATGACCAAGGTTAAGGAGAGGTTGCAAGTAAGTAACCCGCGTCACTCCCAACACTATATCCATTGTTTCCAAGCACCTTGCCTCATCGTCATCTTCTTATCGTCGAGTGTGACATCTGACATTACCGACAGAGATATCAGCATCTGAAAAATAACAACGTCGCCCATGATGATCCGGAGTTCTTGGAGCTCCAAAACTTCGTCAGGAAGTTCCAGGAGTTTCAGGAATTTTCGAAGCACAAGGCTATGTCGCAGCAACAGATGAACGGTGCTGGCACGAATGGTATCCCCAATGGTGGTCATGGTAAGCCTCGCCTCACTCATTCTATCTTACCAAATTCCCTCCTGTCATTCGCCACTAACATATCTGCTCTAGGCCGCACTGCCTCTACCTCTTCTGCTGGGGGTACACCCCAGAGAGTAGCTGTGACCCCTGGCCAGTCTCAGACCCCAGGTGGCAAGGGACCTACTGCCGGAAATGGACGCTTCACCCAGGAGCAGGTCAGCATCTTCAGAGACCAGGTCACGGCATTCCGCACTCTGGCTAGGAACCAGCCTCTTCCGGCAGAGCTCCTTGAAAAGCTGTTTGCCGACAAGAAGGCAAAGGCTCTTACACCTGCACCGAATGTCTCTTCAGCAGAGGAAGTTGTCGATAACGCCAACAAGAAAGCAGCTGGAGAAGTTGTCGACCCCGCTGATAGTGCCATTCCGGGTAAGGAGTGGTACGACAGTGCTAAGCTGCCCGATGTGCTGCACAAGACCATCACCTATGGAACTCAGCCTTACCGCATTACGAAACGATTCCCAGCCTTCGCCCCTGCGATCGGCGTGGATATGCAGCAGCTCCGCGAGGACGGCGAGAGAATCCTGTACAACCGAATCACCTCCCGGATAAAGGAGCTCGAGCAGCTCTCGGCCAACGTGGGCGCTTGGGATACCAGCAAGAGCGACGTGCCTACTGGCGATGACTCGATGAAGCTTTCCATCCTTTTGGAGCTCCGGAAGCTGCGCCTGTGGCAGAAGCAACAGCGCCTTCGCCAACAACTCCGCAATGAAGAGCTATCCTACAGCGATCTTCAGGCGCGACCGAACCACGCGCACCACCGTCGCATGAAGAGACCTTCTTTGCGAGAGGCTCGAATCACTGAGAAACTCGAGAAGCAGCAACGGGATGCTCGCGAGACGAGAGAGAAGAAGAAGCAGTGGGATCAGCTGCAAGCGATCATTAACCATGGCGCCGAACTCGCAAACGCCACGATCCAGAGCCGCGCTCGCTCGCAGAAGCTGGGTCGCATGATGGTCCAGCACCACCAGCACATGGAGCGCGAGGAGCAGCGACGTGTGGAGCGGACTGCCAAACAGCGTCTCCAGGCTCTGAAGGCCAACGACGAGGAGACTTACATGAAGCTCTTGGGTCAGGCCAAGGATTCTCGTATCTCGCACTTGCTCAAGCAGACCGACAAGTTCTTGAAGGAGCTCGCTGCATCTGTCAAGAAGCAACAGCGTAACCAGGCAGAACGCTATGGCGACGATGACCTTGAAGAGGATGATGAAGAGCTTGCTGACAGCGATGAAGACGAGGAGGAGCAACAGCAATCCTCTGGCAAGAAGAAGGTCGACTATTATGCCGTTGCCCATCGCATCAAAGAGGAGGTTACAGAGCAACCTAGTATCCTTGTTGGTGGTACTTTGAAGGAATACCAGATGAAGGGTCTGCAGTGGATGATTTCACTGTACAACAACAACCTGAACGGTATCTTGGCAGATGAGATGGGTCTCGGAAAGACGATCCAGACTATCAGTTTGATCACCTACATTATCGAGAAGAAGCGGAACAACGGGCCGTTCTTGGTTATCGTGCCTCTGAGTACACTGACCAACTGGAACATCGAGTTCGATAAGTGGGCGCCGTCGATCACCAAGGTCGTCTACAAGGGCCCTCCAAATGCACGCAAACAACAGCAGCAGCATATTCGCTGGGGCAACTTCCAGGTTCTCCTCACGACCTACGAGTACATTATCAAGGATCGACCCATCCTCAGCAAGATCAAGTGGACGCACATGATTATCGACGAAGGTCACCGAATGAAGAACAACCAGTCCAAGCTGAGCAACGCGCTGTCACAGCACTACATCAGCCGTTACCGTTTGATTCTAACTGGTACTCCTCTGCAAAACAACCTGCCTGAGCTGTGGGCGCTTCTCAACTTCGTTTTGCCGAACATCTTCAAGTCTGTCAAGTCCTTTGATGAGTGGTTCAATACACCGTTCGCCAACACGGGTGGCCAAGACCGTATGGATCTGAGTGAAGAAGAACAGTTGCTTGTCATTCGTCGTCTGCATAAGGTTCTCCGGCCGTTCCTGCTCCGTCGTCTCAAGAAGGACGTCGAAAAGGATCTACCCGACAAGCAGGAGCGTGTCATCAAGTGCCGCTTCTCTGCTCTGCAGGCTAAGCTTTACCGGCAACTCGTCACGCACAACAAGATGGCTGTCAGTGACGGCAAGGGTGGCAAGACTGGCATGCGCGGTCTCAGCAACATGCTGATGCAGCTGCGTAAGCTTTGCAACCATCCCTTCGTCTTTGAGCCTGTGGAAGACCAAATGAATCCCAGTCGCATGAGCAACGATCTTCTGTGGCGGACTGCTGGAAAGTTTGAGTTACTTGATCGAATTCTACCCAAGTTCCGTGCTACCGGACACAGAGTCTTGATGTTCTTCCAGATGACACAGATTATGAACATCATGGAGGATTTCCTGCGCCTGCGGGGCCTCAAGTATCTTCGTTTGGATGGTTCCACCAAGTCCGATGACCGATCAGACCTTCTGAAGCTCTTCAACGACCCCGGATCTGATTATTTCTGCTTCTTGCTTTCCACCCGTGCTGGTGGTCTGGGTCTGAACCTGCAGACTGCTGATACCGTCATAATTTACGATTCGGATTGGAATCCTCACCAAGATCTGCAAGCCCAGGATCGTGCCCATCGTATCGGTCAGAAGAACGAAGTCCGCATTTTGCGACTGATCAGTTCCAATTCTGTCGAAGAGAAGATCCTGGAACGCGCGCAATTCAAGCTTGACATGGATGGCAAGGTTATCCAGGCCGGAAAGTTCGATAACAAGTCCACCAACGAGGAGCGAGATGCGCTGCTGAGGACCCTGTTGGATAGCGCGGAGGCTGCAGAACAAATCGGCGACCAGGAAGAAATGGACGATGACGATTTGAACGAAATTATGGCTCGATCCGAGGAGGAGATCATTACGTTCCAAGAAATCGACCGGCAGCGAGAGGCGACCTCAGAATACGGCCCCGGTAAACGCTTGCCTCGACTGATGTGCGAGGAGGAGCTACCGGATATCTACATGCAGGAAGACAACCCTGTCACCGAGGAAGTTGAGGCCGAGATTATGGGCCGTGGAGCTCGTGAACGCAAAGTTGCCCGGTACGACGACGGTCTGTCCGAGAGACAATTCTTGGAAGCCCTGGACGACAGTGATGACGATGCTCCGACCCTGGACGAGGTCATCGAGCGAAATGCACGCCGCGCCGCTGCAAAGGCAAGCCGAAGAGAGGGGCGGAAGAGCGGCAAGCAGGACATGGAGGAGGCTTCGCCTGAACTCTCTCTTGATGAGGATGAGACTCCTCAGCGTAAGAGGCGTCGTCGTGGTCCTGCCCCCAAGCGCAAGGCCGAGGAAGTCGCCGAAGAGACGCCCCAGCCTAAGCGGAAACGCGGTCGCCAGCCCAAGGTTCCGGAGACTCTCAGCCCGGCTGATCGCGCCGCTCTGACCCACATTGTCACCAGCGTCGTTCAGTCGCTAAAGGAGATGGAACAGGAGATCCAGGGTGAATCCTCTGACAGCGACGATGGCCCGCTCATGCGTGCGATCATCGATCCGTTCATGAAGCCGCCGCCCCGTTCGCAGTATCCCGACTACTACATGATCATCAAGAACCCTATCGCGATTGACAATATCGAGAAGAAGATCAAGCGTGATGATTACCAGAGTCTGAAAGAATTCCGGGATGACATCCATTTGCTCTGCCAGAATGCCAGAACTTACAATGAGGATGGCAGTATCCTGTACCAAGACGCCAACGATATCGAGGTATGTTTACTCTTAGACCTGCACATGCGTTTGATCCTGATACTGATTCATCAATAGGCTAAGTGTGTGTCGGAGTTGAAGAGGCTGACGGCGGACTATCCGCAGTTTGCCAACTTTGAAGACCCTGGTTCCGCCATGGGCGACGGTCAGTCGACAGGCGCTGACACGCCTATGACTGTTGGTACCCCGGGACAGCCGAAGCTCAAGCTCAAGTTCAACAACAACCCTGATGGCGCGTCCATGAACGGAACGGACTTCGGTGGCGACGAATGAGCAATCACGAACTGAACCGAACTGAACTCTTAATGCGTGGATTACTATGATGTCCGCTTGAGTTCATGTGCCCCCGAAAATGCATGCTTTCTACGGAGTACAGTATGGGAAAAGGCGTTTTCTCCGTGATTAACCGGTATGGGCGACCCTGGAATGGAAAGGGCATGTCAGGAAGGGCGCTGTATCTTTTTTTTTTTTGCTTTCCTTTATTTTTTATCTTTTGATGAGCGATCTACCTCTCAGGGCGCTGTCCGCAGACAGATGGCTCGATATGTGTTTAGGATGTACGTTACAGTTAAGAACCGGATTCAAATACACTTGAGTCGATATTAACACTGTTCCATTCTACTTATAACCCTGGGGTACTTATGACTCCCCAGGTCTTAATACAAACCCCGACACGGACGATCCAAGTGGCTAGGTCAATGCGTGCATGCAGTTGACGAGTAATAGATGCCAACCACAGCGAGATGCAGCTCACTCTCACCGATAGTTCCAAGCTTTGTATTGTGTTGTCAATACTACCCTCTGCCCCCTCTTGAACTCATCCACACTATCCTCAACCATGTCCGAAAACAAGAACCTAGCCGGCAAAGTCGCACTCAGTAAGCTTCACCCTATCCACTCGACTTATAAATCCTTAACACACCCAGTCACTGGCTCCAGCCGAGGCATCGGCGCCTCCATCGCCCTAAAACTCGCCCAACAAGGCGCCTCCATCGCCATAAACTACAACACCACAACCACCGCCGCCGAATCCGTCGCCGAACAAATCCGGTCCCATGGCGTCCGAGCCATAACAATCCAAGCAAACGTCTCACAAAAGAAAGAAGTGACCACCATGTTCGAGGCCGTGATGCACGAGTTCGGACGACTAGATATCGTCGTAAGCAACTCTGGCATCGAACACTTTGGCGCATTGGACCAGGACACCGGCGATGATATCGACCGTATCTTTGCAGTCAACGTCAAGGGACAGTACTTTGTTGCTCAGCAGGCTTTTAAACATATGAGTGATTATGGACGGGTTATCTTGACTTCATCCATTTCAGCAGTGCGAGTGTGTTACTCCTTCCAAAACCCAAATCCAAATCCCCATGTTAGACGCTAATATGATATGCAGGGCGTCCCACACCACTCCATCTACGCAGCATCCAAAGCAGCGATTCTCGGCATGACCAAGTGCCTAGCTGTGGATTTTGGTGCTCGGCAAATCACGGTTAATTGTATTGCTGCTGGAGGCGTCAAGACGGATATGTATACCGAGATGGCGGCGAAGTATATTCCCGGAGGGGAGAATATGAGTCCCGAGCAGATTGATGAGTGTCTGTCTAAGTGGTCTCCGTTGGGTCGACCTGGTTTTCCGGAGGATGTTGCGGGTGTGGCGAGCTTGATTGCGAGTAAGGATTCGCAGTGGTTGACTGGGCAGACGTTTCATGTTTCTGGGGGTGCGTATATGGCTTAGACTTGGTTAGGTATTTGGTGATGCTTCGTCGATTGGTTCGTGGTTTCGGGGTTATTGCTTAATGTCCAGTATCTGTTTTCGGAATAAATATGAAATCGTATAAAGGAGACAGTCTGTTCTGTTGATGCGTTATGCGCCGCCAGGGCTCTTAAATGAATTGAAGCTGAAGGCCCTCTACGCCCGGTGGAGCTTTATAGTTACAGGCCCCCATGTAGACTTTATGGGTCAGCCGAGCTATCTATTTCAAAGGAAGTTGGAAGATCAATACATCCTTTTACCGAGACGTCTTGCCGTAAAGAAAGACGGATCTTGTATTAGGGTAGTCAAAAACAATCAAAGCTCGTGTACATTGTGGGGTATGAGGTATGAAGACACGACAAATAAGAATTATGTATAGTAGGAAGGGATTCCAAAGAATCAAGACTTCCCATAAATCGTCTTACAGGGCAGGAAATGATGCGACCTCAGTGCCGACGTATTAGAAACACGGCCGTCAAGATGGTACTCTCCATCCGGCTTCGGGTTAGCTGCAGTATCCTTCGGAGGAACCACGCTATCTGATCCGTACGTCTCCAGTGCATCAAAGACATGGCCGAACACCTGGCGATCGACGTCAGTTGCCCACAAGAAGTCAAGGTGCTCGTAGGTAGCAATCGGCTTGGCGACAGTTCCGCGTGGAAGGCCTTGCAACATGACGTTGATGTCGACGAGACTGTCGCTGTCGCCGTATAGAAGCACGATTGGGGTCTTGATGTTGCGGGTTGGGTATTTGACGGGCTTGTAGAAGCGTTCACTTGCGACGACGCTGAAGGGGGCGTGGGTCTCATCGTCGAAGAATTGGAAGTTCTCATTGCGGATGATCTGGAACCAATGTACGACGGATTTTGTACTCGTGAATGAATACAGATGCATGTAGGCGGCGAGTTTCTGCGTCCGAGTGATGTTGCGGCACTTCCAGTTGAACAGCATTAAAAGCATCGTGTCGATGATGCGGACGAAGATTGGTGGGTAGACGATTGTCTGCCACATTGTTGTCGATGACAGAATGCTGCGTCGACCGAACAGCAGAAAGAGAAAGTCTGGTGATGCTTTCATCAGGGAGTCGACAATGCGATTTCGTAGGCCCGAAGGGGCCATTGCAGGCGCTAGTGCAACGAAAACATCGACCTTCCGGTTCAACAGAGGGTGAATTGCGAGAGTGGCGAATGCTTGTGCGGTGCCCTGCGAGAAACCAATGTACGAGAGCGAAGGCTGGCCCGTCACCTCAAGGATGTACTCGATGCTGTTGGGAATATCGTGGAAGGCGAATTGGTCGATCGAAAAGTCCCAAAACTCGTTTGAGCCTGGGGAGAAGAATACGGACTTCTTCGCGTACTTGTTGCCGCGGTTGTTGCCCAGCCACACATCATAGCCCTTCTCTACCAACTGGAACGGGAGACATCGATGCTCGTGTGTCAAGGCGACCCACACCTCACTGGACATAAGTAGACCGTGGTGGAGGTAAACTACCTTCTTGCTGATACTGCCAGCGCCTTGATTGACGCGAGCGCCCTCTTCGCCCTTCCGGTATGGCAACCGGTGCAGGCCAAGTAGGTACCCATCGCCCGTTTGTACGATGTGCTCCTCCGCTTCGTAGCCAAAGAGCGCGCAGATCTCAACAAAATCCGAGGCTTCAGCTATATCTCCAGCCAAGACCTCTTCTTTTGTACGCTTGTCTTCCTTGACCTGTGCCTCGAGGGGTAGGATCTTGTTGAAAAGGGCCTTGGATTGTCCATAGCAGAATTGGATGATCGGTGTAGCTAGATGTAGGTCAGTAGTCGCTCTCCAAGCTCAGATAGGAGCGAGAGTTCACTCACGTAAACAGAAAGTGATAAGATGAATAACAGTCTCCAGTAGGACCAGGATCAGGGACGCAAAGAGCGCCAGGTACTCGAACCTGGAGTTGGACGTTAGAAGCCACGGACATTCAGGTACCAAATACTCGGCCAGGGACGTACCAGAGAAGTCTCCCAATAAAGGGGACACGAGACATGATGAGAAATTACACTATGAATGCATATGACTGTTTCGAGCCTTTATACGAATCAAAATGGAAGCAGTGGAGGAAGAAAGAAAAGGAGTTTGAAAGCGACTTGGAAGTCGCGACGTCATGCGCATGTGAAATGCCGCTGACTCATCCGGGGTTATCCAATCGGCGGATGTTGAGATCGACCGAATTTGCGACTCTTCCGATTGAATCTGGAGACGAGCCATATATCCGACTGTTCGCCAGCTCGCCATGCCAAGCTCATGCAATGATATCAGTGAGTTGCACAGATTCCAATGCCATTCCCGGAACCCGAGGTTCCGAGGTTCTTTATTCGAGCATCAGATGAGCTAACCGCATGTCCATCCATTAGGAGAGGCGCTGGCCCAGTGCCTGCAGGAGTCGGACTGTATTATGGTCCAGCGTCATACGCCGCGCGAGTGTCTCGCCTCACCTCTGGCTGAGGAATTGCCCACGAAGTGCCAGCAGTTGCGGAAAGGGTTCAGCGAGTGCAAGTGAGTTGATCACGACGTGACACCGGACGGGCCCAACAAGAGAGGATGGCTAACATGAGGATTATGACCTATCTAGGCGCGGCATGATCGATATGCGCAAGCGGTTCCGCGGTAACCATCCCATTGCGGTATCTAAGGAGATTGAGGGCGGGAAGTCACCCTCGGGCGAGCAGCTTTATGCTGGCAAACCGGCGTTCCAATCTGTCAAAGAAATTAGTGGCGATGAGGTCCAAATGGATCCGGAGAAGACCCGTGGTCTGTGAAAACTACGTCCGAGATACTGACGAGTCGTCAAAGCAGCACTGCCGAGCCGAAAAGACCGTGCAGTTGCTATGTATTATCAAAGCGTGGAGGATATTCTGATTCATGCTGGCATGGTCTGGAGTTATCTAGTCTCTTTTTCACATTTCAATGTCAACACCATCTCCATCTCAGATAGACACCAACAGTACAATACATGTGCAATATTGGATGACCGAACGAGACGACCGATATATCGACTTGGCTTGATTGGTAGAAGCTATGGGCATCACAAGAAAATAGTCCTCATCATTGACAATATAATTGAATGCAGATTTACTGCGTCTTCTTGCTCTTGTCAGTCACAGGGACCGAGTACAACCAGACAATGACAAATGCTAGGAAGCCTCCAATCACCGACCACAGGCCAGCGATCCAAACCCAGCCGCCACTAATGGCCCAGCTGCGCGGGTACTCGTCGTGCGCAAAGTGGCGCACCGTCACCTCGTGCTTCTCCTCGACGTTGGTGAGGAAGGGCCGCTTGTAGTTGATGCGAAACGAGAAGATGCCGTGCTGATCGGGCGTGACAAACTTGGTGCTGTACACGGTGCTCGTCTCTGTGCGACTGGTCGGCTCAAGGGCCAGGCGGTAGAAGGGGGAGAGCATGGTGAACTCCAACTGAAGCTCATCCTCGGCGGGGAGCTCGAAGGGCACCCACTTGTCGTAGGAGTATTCGGACATCTCAATGCTGAAGAACTGTAGAAAGGAATAAGTATGATCGGTATGGAAACAAGAAATCTGCATGATGGGGTGCACGTACGGTCTCGTTCTTGATCCGGTAGATCTTAGGGTTCAGATCAAGAGCAACTTCGCCGTCAGTGGCCAAGTGGTGCTTGATCTCTCCGACCTTCAAGACACCGGTCTCCTTAAAGGTCCAAGCAGTCAATTGCTTAGCAAACTCCCGGTTGACAGTCGTGGTCTTCTGGCCGCCGGGGGCCTTGACCGTGGCGGAGAACCACTTGTCCTCCAGAGCCTCCACGGAGCCAAGGACAGTAAAACGGGCAGAGTTGCGAGCTTGCATGGTCGAGACAATGTTCAGCTGGGAACCAGTTGCCTCGATATCCTCAGCCGCCGGCACTTCCTCCTTGGGGTTGTACGCGTACGCAGTACTCGGAGCCCGCAGGACCGGTGCAATCAGTGGGCTGTCACTGCCCAGGGTCTGGGGAGCAACTCGGGGCAAGGCTAGGACACCCTCGCCATCGAAAAAGGCCTTGACATCGGGACGGAGCGAGTCAGGTCGCTGGAGGAGGAGGACATCGTGCTTCTCGGCGGCCGAGATGGTGTCGTAGTTGAAGTGGTCAATGACGACAGCGGAACGGTCATTTGAAAGGTGAATGTCGACTTCGAGGAGGAGAGAGCTGATAGTGCTGGAAGTTGCAGATCTGCCCGAGAGAGCGAGGACGATGTTGCCGTCCTTGTTCAAGAAGTCCAGAATGTGCTTAGGTGTCAGGTTAGGGCCGAGTCCTACGCCATTGCGTCAATTGACAGCTCCAGATACCAAAATATAGGGTGCCCACCTTTGGACTTCGGGGGGAGAATCAGGAGGTGGTCGTAAGCTCGTTCGCCGTGTTCGAAGAGGGACAGTGTGTCGCTCTTGGGTGATTCGAATGAAACATCGTAGCCTCGCCCTACAATTGCTGTCAGCGAAGTCTATAACTGTTGAATATCATCCAATTACCTTCCAAATCCGACCACAAGGTCGAGAAAGAGCTCTTTTCTGTGCTGTCGTCCAAGACCACCAGTAGGCGGCTGCCGGAGCTACTCAGAGCGTTTACTGCTGCTAAAAAGCAGCAGAGAAGCAACGCAAGGCACCAGCGCATCTTGGAAGAGATCCGCGCAGCGGAGCAGATGCTTGAAAAAGCGGAACTAAGAAAGAGAAAAAGGGTGGTGGAGGGGGGGAAGAAAGAGTATAGATTGAAAGGGCGACGTGTTAGATGGGCGATGCCAAGACCCGATGCTGCGACCTGCGCATCTCCGAACTTCGACTTCACTTCTTCCCCACGGCCTCCCGATTTTGACTCTCTTCCCCCACATACCCTATCTACCAACCACCGGGTTGTATCTGCTACTCTCAATTCGTTTCGTCTCGAATTGAGGTCCGTCACACCTCGATCTTTACACCCGTCTCTCGAAAATCTTCGCTCGAACCGTCATTTGACACTACCATTCACCATGTCTACCCCTCTGTTTTGGTCGACTCCCCTCCGCTACATACGTTGGGCCTCTCACGAGAAGCCTGCCATCTTCTGGTCCCTCATCATCGGCTCCATGGGCCCCGTCGCACTGGTCACCCTGCCCCCGATCCGCCGCGCTCTCGGTGACGTCGACCCGGCGCCCATCCCCATGTCCTATCCCAGTAAGACGACCACGACACTTAGAAACCGAATTGAATTATCAGAACATTATTGAGATTATTTGAGACCATGAGGCTAATCATGACTTCAATGCGCACAGTTCCGAGCGGCCCGCGGAAGATCCCTCAGGGCTATGACGACGAGTAAGAAGGACGCAAAAAGGAACAAAATTTGAGCCGTCGAGGACACTAGATCCATGCTTGGTACTTTGGCCTAGACGAAATGGAGATTTAGCCCACGGGAAGGTGAGGGCTGTTTAGCGATGCCTCATGTACGACTGGGATCCTCGGCAATGTCGTCCCCTGACCATTGACTTAAGCGACCCTGTCTGTCATTGTTTTCCCGAAGAGAGGCGCTTTGATACCAATCTTGTTTGTACTGCGATCTCGGGATACTCGGATGTCGAGATCGTTGTGCCGTTGTATGTACTATGTTTTGAGAAAGATCATCCATCCGACTCCGAGTCGATTTTCTATGTTCAAATGCGGGAATTCTGTGCCGCGGGCTAGTTATTCTTAGCTGTTATGGCTTCTTGTTAAGCGGATTATTCATGACCAAACGCACCATTGGCTAGCAGAGGAATGCCGCGCCTAATTACATAGCCCTTTTCCGTTTGACATCCAATCATGACACTTGCTTCGACTCATATGGACGAGAATGCAGGGTGATGAGCATTGTCTGCAAACACAGCTACGGCTTAAAACTATGCCTGGGCTTGGCTGAAGGCTTCAAGAACAATCCACAAACCTTCATATGACCCTTACTATATCAATCCTGACTGTGCCTATGCGGGCTGTATTTCCTCTCTGAGTGCTTCAGATCAGGTCGTCTTTTGGGCGACGCTATATGTGAATCACAAGGATCGTGCAGCCGCATACCCGGCCGACTTCGATACGCATAGCGAGGTTCGCTACACCAGGTCCCCATGGACCCTCCTATGGTGGTTGAAGCGCATGGCTTCTACTGGTTTCCCTTATGAAAAGCATCATACATACTGGCTGGCTCATGGTGGCCCGCCCTAGGGTGAATGATGGAAGTGCCATGGACTACCGCAGCCTTGCCGGTTCCCCGCGAATGGAGTTTCGGACTTGTCCTAGCCCCTCCGGAGGCAGTCATAGCAGCAGGCTGGGCTTTACAGATCGATAGGTATTGCATCGCTTTGGAACTGCGGATAGGAATCCTACATACTAATCCACGACACCACTCCTTGGCGTCTTGTCGAATGTTGCCTCCCTTTCTATGGATAGTCTTAGTTACGTGTAAGCCGTACGATTAAGCGGACTGGTATGTCACGGAAGATAGAAGGATATAAGGAAATATATAGGACAAAGAGCAAAGTAAGAGACAATAAAGTCGATATTAAATTATACTCCAACTATCGGAGTTATAGGAAGTAAGCAGATAGCCAAACGTTAATTCTTCCCTCGAATCTCTATAGTTATGCTCTAGGTAGGATGAAAGTAGGGTAGTAAAACTTTTAGAAAACATCTAATATGGCGAAGAATAATTATATCTTCAGCTCTCTGTCGCCTGCTATACACTATACTGTTCCTTGTTGCCTTGTTGAATGTGGCAAACGGATGCGTCTCATGCAAAAACCAGGGTAAAGAGAGATAGAATAAATAGAAGAGATAGGTTCAATTATGTTTGTAGAACTGTCAAAGTCAAATCGGCAACCATAGAGCAAAGAAACGCCGTATATGCTCATATCTACATGTCGGTTCATCAGCATCACTTTATGAAAAAGCAGTCTCTCCAGATACCCAAGGCCGAAGCCCAAAAAAGGAAACATGAAAAGCACAAGCTTCGTGTCCCACCAAGGACAGGTCCAAAAAGAGATAAGAAGCAGCCACTGCTAAAGAGACACGAATCCGGTACACCGCCAAACAACCTAGGCAAAGAAACGCGGCACCCCATGGTGGATACCCGGAAGTCATTAAAGCAAGAGACGAAAGCTCAAAATATCCATGAATGGCAACTTTTCGAAAAGCCGACGCACAATGCTCCTACTCCTTAACCGGCCGATTGCATGTAAGCACCGGGTAATCAAAAGAGGAAACCCTTTCTCCCTGGAAACACGCTCATACCACTTAGCCGCGGGGTTTCCGCTGGGATTCCAGAACCATGGCAAGGATATGGTAGAAATGTAATGTCCGACGGATCGTGAAATCTGTTTTCCGACTGACGAATCTCCTGACCTGGGATTTTCCTGGACTTAAGGTCATCTCAAATTGAGATGTACGAAATCATAATCGGCATGTAGAGGGAAGCGTAGAAGAGTCCAGGAATGGGGGAGTTCATCGAGGTCATTATTGCCCAGGTTGACAGTCCAAGGGTAAGCAGGCAAATTTCATCCAGTGGAACCACGGGGAGAAAGCAACCAGAGCGTGCACAAGACAAGGCTTATGCCATTAAATTTTTTTTTTCTTTTTTTTTTCTTTTTTGGTTTTGGTTTTTTTCTTCTTCTCATTGTTTACCGCCGGCGGTGAGGGTCACGCTCCCGCGTGGGCTGCGGCCTACTGCGCTCGTATTCCGGAGTATATCTCGGCTCCATTCCTATCCGGGGCTCCGGGGCAGTAGTGGCAGGGTATGCCATCCCGGAAGTCACGGGGGAATATTCCGGCTGATCATCATAGCCTGGTCCCGGGTATCTTGGGGCAGTTCGACCACCGCCCTCGTAACCATAGCCACCAGCGGTGGAGTAGGTATAGGAACCAGGATGCATGTCAGCGGTCGTCACGACGGGCTGAGAGGGGCCAGAATAGGAGACTTGAGGCGGAGGGTAAGGAGCCTGGCCTGATGCATAGGGCGAGTGAGTGGATGGGTAGGAAGAAGGGTTGTTGTAAGGAGCATTCTGAGATCCGCCGTACGGACTCTGGGCATAGGTATCCATGTATGGCTGTTGTACCGGGGCGGCACTGAATGTTGGAGGGGATGGCCCCGGCTGTTGGCGAACCTCATGAATGGCAGATGCGGCATAGTTCGCTGAGTGACTGTTAGGGGTATGAGATGGGTTGACATCTTGAATGTAACTACCTCTCGGATAGCCTAGGTCAGCCCGTCGCGAGACATCCGCCTCCCAACGGGCAGAGTCGGCCTTCAGATCAGCAATCATCTCCTGTCCAGATAAGGGTCCATGGTCAGATTGGTTATTCCCGCAGTTTCTGTGGTGTTGTCGTGAGTAAACTTACAGATGTGAGATTCCGATAAGCTCGGATGAAGAACCCTGGGCGACCCTGTGGATGGTTAGTCAGACTGTTCAATTGGACTCAAGAGTAATAAGGGGGAAAAGGAGACGGACACCATGGTTGCCTGGTCTCACGAGTGCATCGTTCCCCAGATAGCGGCAGATATCTGCTTGGATCACTTCGCGGCTGATTCCATCACCAGGAATAAAGTATTCATTCTGACGGCCTGTCATGATGTATCCTGAGGCAAAGTTCCCGAGGCAGAGTTCCAGAAATCAAGCGGTTCCTCAGGGTCAGAGACAAACAGAAAATGAAAATCCGGGCTGAACTGAGATTCCTGGGAGAGAAGACGGCTGGTGATGTGTCCGTTATATTGGAAGGAAGTACAAAATTTCTATGAGGCGCCCGACACGAAAAATCCGCGGTTGGCTCGTCACCACTTTAGATGACGAGTATGTGTATCTCGAGTCCAGGGGATATCAAGAATCGAAATAATAGTCCACGGGAATACGGCCAGAATATAAAGGGGTCCTTTGGTCGGATAGCAAAAATGGTGTCCAGAAAGAGTAGTCCAGGGAAAGTCCGGGTGAAGTCCTTGGGGAGTAGTCCAGGGTAGTTGTCCGGCAATATATCCTGGGAATATCGAACAAGCAATCACACTGTGGCCGAAAGCGACTAGAGGCGTTTGAAAGAGGCGAGAGGATGAAGAGGAGAGGTTGAGAGGAAGCGATCAGGAGAAGAAAACGCGGACCGAGGTGGGGCTGAATATCCTCTGGGGTGGCCTTTGTTATTCCTTTTTTTCCTTTTCACGGGGTGACAGAGGAGGTCTAGGGAGACAGGGGGAGAGGAGGGAGATGATTGAAAGTTTGAAGAGAAGAGAAGAGAAGAGAAGAGCGAAAGGGAAAGAAGAGGGAGAGGGGGGCGAACTCAGGCGGTTGGGCCGTCGTCTTGGGCTGGTGCCACGACTCCCCACTGTGTGAATAAGGCATGCACGATCGAATACGGTTAGAACCTGCAGTGTACCATTCTGCTTGTACCCGAGTTAAGTTCCTATCTCTTCATGACTATAGCTATGACAATGACTATGGCTATGACTATGACTATGACTAGATGACTATAGTAGATGGCCAGGTGAATCACTATCGCTACACTGTACTGTACTATACTATATTATACCACACTTCTTGGACTTGAAGGATCATCCGCTATCCCAACATAGACTACTTAATCTGTGCCCTAGACCTCGCCACTGCACCTAGTGGATCCAGAGCGGTCGGAAGGTTAGATTGTATCTCCAGGGCACAGGTACTTCCGGTCCGTTGAGGCGACAAGGTCGGACAAATCAGGCCTAGAGGAGTCGATCATCAAGTGTGCTACGACGCAAAGCTAGGGTCGGTGTGTGGATCAGGAATCAAAAGGCGTTGCCACCACAAAGCTGGTCCAAGCTAATCCTGGTGCACGTTGGTGCAAGTGCGGGCGTTGGGCACGAATGCGTGGCTTTGGGCACGCAGTGTTCCGAGGCCGCCACTCAGCGATGTCAGCTCTGGGGGATCACACTCTCTGCTGAAGAAAAAAGCATCATTCTGCCATCTGACGAGATTTGACTTTGGGCTAGAAGAACACCTCGAGGCATAATGCCATCACTCAGATGAAAATCCAAAACTCACAGTAAGAGTAAAACCTTCAAAATGAGGCAAAGTAAACAAACACGTTTCCATGTCAAGCCTAAGGCACCTACTACATGCCTTGCACTAAACCCTTTCGGCACATGCATCCAAGGGTCAGGACTCAGATCCCCAGATCACTTCAACTGGGCACGTCGGGTTTTTATAATTGACCTCCATGTCGCTATGACGCAGCGAGCATGTCCTCGGCAGACTCGGTTACTGCGTCTTCCCATTCGATGAGATGCTCCCGCTATACCCATCGCCAACTTCAGCTTCTGCGCCACGGCTCGACGGCCACCCCACTCCGCGCCATCGCGCATATCGATCTCGATGCCTTCTACGCGCAATGCGAGATGGTGCGGCTGGGGAAGCCCCGTGATACCCCCCTGGCTGTACGTCAGTGGGACTCTCTGATTGCTGTGAACTATGCAGCGCGGCCGTTCGGCATTACCCGCATGCTCTCGGCCGCCGAAGCCCGAGAGAAGTGCCCTGATATCGTCTTGCAGCATGTCGCGACATTCAGAGAGGGGGAGGGTGGACGATGGGCCTACCGGGATGATTCGTTCAGGAATATTAGGACGGACAAAGTGTCGCTGGATCCATACCGGGCGGAATCACGAAAGATCCTCCAGACTATGAAGGATGAACTGGAGCGATGGTGCACGGATGAGTCGGAACCTGAGCTCTATGCTCTGACCAAGGGGCTCTCAGCCGTTCTAGAAAAAGCCAGTATTGATGAAGTGTTTATCGATCTGTCTCCGTTGATATACTGCGTCTTGCTCCGGAGATACCCTGAATTACGGCCGAGCCCGCAAGAGGAGAACAAAGACGCCAAGCTCCCTTTCCCTCCCACCACTGAGTTGATATGGGACCCCGGGGACTGCTTGATTGAATTGGGTGAGCACGCAAGCGAAGAAGATGACCCGGACTGGGATGATTTTGTCATGCTTGTGGGTGCAGAAATCGTACGAGCAGTGAGAAATGCCGTATGGGAGAAGCTTCACTATACCTGCTCTGCAGGCCTTTCTCGCAATAAGATGCTCGCAAAACTGGGTAGTGCATGCAATAAACCCAATCTACAGACTGTGGTGCGGAGTCGGGCAGTACCGCACTTTTTGGGTGGCTACAAGTTCACTCAGATCCGGATGTTGGGAGGAAAACTGGGAGATCAAATCACTTCTTTCTTCGGTACGGAGCAAGTAAAGGATCTCCTCAATGTTCCTCTGGAACAGCTACGCACAAAACTAGACGATTCCACCGCGTGTTGGCTATATAGCATCATCCGTGGAGATGATCGTACCGAGGTCAACCCTCGGACGCAGATCAAATCCATGTTATCTGCGAAATCCTTTCGACCCAGCATCAATTCAATGGAGCAGGCCGAGAAATGGCTGCATATTTTTACGGCTGACATCTATGGCCGCCTTGTGGAAGACGGCGTGCTTGAAAATAGACGTCGCCCTCGCGTGATCACTCTACACCACCGGACGGTTCAATCACGATCTCGTCAAATTCCCATTCCAGCCTCTCACACGATTGACGAGAGTCTCCTCTTCGATCTTGCCAAGAACTTACTGCGGCAGGTCGTGGCAGATGGACAGGCGTGGCCTTGTTCGAACCTTTCGTTGGGCGTGAGTAGTTTCGAGGATGGCGTGGGCAAGAATAAGGCCATTGAAGACTTTTTGCTCCGAGGAAAGCAGGCCAAGTCCTTAATGCATTCCGAGAGCATCGCAAGTGGACAGCCTCCCGAAAAGAGGAGGAAAGTCGATGACAGTGGGATAAAGCGGTTTTTATTTCAGTCCCCTAATACTAAAGAATCCGCCTCCAATCTCGAAAATCCCATGTCGGATAATGGAAGTCTCGAACAACCCCAAGAACGAGATCCCGGATCGGTCATCCCCGAGATCCCGAGTGGCCAAGTAGATAGTGACGAAATGGCGCAATTCATTTGCCCTCGATGCTCCAAGCCTATCCCCGAATATGAAAGGGAGGAGCACGATGACTGGCATTTTGCCAAAGATCTGGAAATACAAGACCGACGAGAAATGAGCACTACGCAGCAGACTCGTCCCGCAGACCCGGCCGCCTCGAGAGGCTCAAACGCCCGTGGAAGAGGTGGCCGTAGAGGCAAGGGCAACCCGGAGAAAGGGCAGATACGCTTGGCCTTTCAGTGAGGCCTCTTGCTCTAAAATAATGACAAATGATCTACACATGAAGCAAATACAAAAAAGCACCCCCTCGGGACTATGAATTTCCTGGCAAATTATAACCACACCAGACCAGGAAAGACAGCTATTCACAATATTCGTATAGTACCTACATGCTGCTTTTACTTTCATCTCTCTTTGTATAGCTCGGTGCAGTGTTGATCTCCTCTTTATATCTTGAAGTGAAAAAGGGTAGCTATTGCATTTATTGCCTACAAATCAACTATAAAGGAGAGCGGATGATGTCATGTGCAAAGACAAAGAACATTGTGTGGTTCGAGCCAATGGTGGCTCTATGTTGACCATGGATGAGTCTATGAGCTTAAATTCTTCATCTATACCATATCTGAGAGTAACCAAACGCCAATCCCATGACCTCACTGTCACTATCCTATATACATAGCCTGCATGACTCGTCATGTTCAAGGGTGTGACATCAGCGCCGCAACGGAGCACCGGTCATCGGGCTGCTACTGCGGCCTTTACAAGCCGCTTCTCTATTTGAATCCAAATTGGCCATAATCTTCCCTTGTCACCATTTCTCAGTTTCCATCTGTGAACGTAAGTTCAGTCAATATCGGGGTCGTGCCGATATAGGCGACGATTGGCGATAATGCGCAACAGCCCCGCCGAAGCCTGACCTGACGTCTGTGACACTCATCTGTTTCAGACACCGCAACAACCTGGAGAGTCCAGGTCACGGTGCAGTAATCTCGATACCATCTGCGCTCAATGGCTTAGGGCTTTCTAACCCTAGCCCAACTCCTCTCTACCAGCCTACTTCACCATGTCCCGCAGACACCCCCGCGATTACTACGAGGAGGATGACTTTGAGATCGAACGTGAACGGTATCCGCGGTCTCACCGACGAGACCGAGAAATCGAGGAAGAGGATGTCCAATACCGCCGTCGCAGATCAATGCCCCCCGTCGAAGACCTGGAGCGCATGCACATTCGCGAACGTCCGCCCCGTGACTTTATCCGTGAGAGCTATGCCTCGCCACCAGACCGCGTCCCTGCGCCTGTACGCAGACCACGGGATGAAATAGACGGGCCCTTATCGGAGCGCGATCACCAAGAAGTCTACATACGTCCGTCGCGCGAGAGGCGCCGACCTCGTCCTCGTGAGATCGATGAAGAGGAACTCATTATCGATGAACGAGAAAAGCACGGTGGCCGGCGACGACGTCGCTCTAAACGGGACATTGAAGAAGAAGACCTAGTTATCCGACGCAGGGAACGACCTTCTCGTGATTATGAGAACGAAGATGGTCTTAAACATCGCGACAGGCTCGAGGATGAACAAGATGAAATGTACGTCCGGGGCTCAAATCCACGACGCAAACCGCGCCCTCGATCGCGCGAAGACCTTGAAGAACTCCTTATCGACGAGAACGAAATGGATGGGCCTCGACGCAGAGTATCTCGCGAGGAACCGAGATTTGAGCGACATGATGAAATAGATGAAGTTATAATCGACGACAGAGAACCGGAAAGGCCCCGCGAGAGACGACCTCGTAGAGAACCAAATCACGACAGACACAGGGAAATGGACGAATTTATTGACGACAGAGAACATGAACGGCTACGAGAAAGGAAACTCCGTGGAAAGCCGAGAATCAAAGAAGAAGTGGTTATGCAGTGGAAAGATCGACCGGCGCCGGACGAGTTGGATGAAGAGGACATACGCATCCGGGAGACAAGGCGGTCCAGACGTCGCAGCCCACCGGTCCCGGTATTTGCCCCAGAGCCACCAGGTGCTTTCCCTCTGGGTGGAGATAGAGACGACACGGAGGAAGAGCTCCGCGTCCATTCGCATGTGCGCCCAAGAGGTCACCATCGGGGAGTCGATGATGATGAGGAGATTGTCATTCGACGTGAGGAAAGAGACCGAGATCGCCGACCAAGAACCGGAGAAGATGAAGAGATTGTTTTGCGACGAGAGGAACGCAATCGAGGCCACAGACGGAACACCGAGGAAGACGACGAACTCCTTATTCGGCACGAGGAGCGAGATCGAGATCGCCACCGGATATCCGAGGACGATGAGGAGCTTATCATCCGACGTGACGAGCGAGACCGTCATGGAGGAGACACAGAAGATGAGGTTATCATTCGTAAAGGTAAACGCCGCTCTTTACCTCGACAGCGTTCACCTTCTGTTGAGCGTATTCGTGCACCTCCGATCCACCAAGATATTATCACACATCATCGCCATATTGATCATGGTAAGGGCTCCCATGCTTATCACAGGGAAAATTTTGGCTAACGATTCCAGGGTACGAACCACTGCCGCGAGCTCCTAGCCCCGATGCTGCATCCACAAGGACTAGTATCGACGAGGTTGATTTCCATCACGGGTGAGCGTTGCACCAAAGCATTCCATGACCCAACCTAATCTCGTGTACAGCAGTCGAAAAGGCAGTCGCAAGTCTGATGAAAGCATTGTCTTCGAACACCGCGATGAAATTGAATCCGTGTCTCCAACCAGTGGCCCTTCTCTCGATTTCAACAACCCATGGGAAGGAGATCGACTATCCACCACTTCACGGCGCAAGCCCAAATCCATGATTGGCGAGGCTGAATCCATCAGACCGGCGAAGACTGGCAATATCCGCAGCTCGAAACGAAGCCTACCTCGCGAGCTAGACCTCGACGAAGAAACCGAAGAGGAGGAAATAGAGGTCCACGAAGAGCTCTCCGGTCCTCGTTCGAGCACACGTTCCCTACACAAGGATATCCCTGACGCCGTGTCCGAGTGGTCTTTGGTCCACGCACCCCATACAGAGGCTGTTGAAATGTCCGGGGCGTTGAACATTGTTGAAGTGGCTCCCAGGGGGGCGATAGACGAGGAAATAGACCGCAAAGTCGCAGTTCAGGTATCCAAAGATCAACGTGACGAACGCTGGACGGAAATCACAAAGGACTTGGTTGTTCGCGAGGCGATCGAGCGGCTCGGATACGAGTATGAAGAGACGAGAACTTTCTACTATATCTTCTCGTATCTGGAACCGGTAAGTCAAGTCAATCCCAGTCTACTGGCGATACCTAATCTGGCTTACAGGAGGACATTGATGAAATCGTTGAACTGTCTGATCGGATCCGGTCAGCTCGACGGCGGCGTATTCGTGAAATGCATCGTGAGCGAGCTATACCGCCGCCTCGACCCAGGTCTCTCGTGGATAGGATGCCGCCTCGGGCGCGCATGGCTGCGGAGAGGAGGATGAGGGAGCGAGAATGGGTCATTGATTCTCGTCGCTGATCAATGAGCTGCATATACGAAGATTCTCTTTGGGGGCAATTCCGTACTTTCTGATGAATTATGATTCTGCATCTATGTTTTCTATATTGTGCCATATTTAACGGTGCCACCGGCTACGGGCCACGAGCTGGTGGCCTCGTATTATGCCATTCTAAGCCGGAAGAGTCCAAATTGGTCTAGGCACTTCATCCTGTCTACACTCCACTGAAGCATTTCTGTAGCGAGCACGTTACAAAGCGCGAAGCTTCACTGCGATCCACGAATACTACAGATATCCGTGGACCCTAACAGCCCTGGAGATACCGAAGAAATAAGACATGAAAACAAACAAACCGCAAACTACGTAGAAAAGACAACCTTCAAGATTCCAAGGTTGGAGATACAAATAGAAACAAACCCAGCCATATACACAGAGTATATGAAAGTCGACGTTTAGCCGCAACAACGAATCACATTGAAAGATACAGTAACCAAGAAGGAAGAGCAAGCCACCAGACGCAGACCCTTGCCCGAACCCGCCTGTATGGAGCAAGGTCCATAAAGCCTAGCTGCATCGCATCCGCAGACTCCGTCGAGGCCCAAATACCACGGAAAGGTAAACGTAAATAGAGTATAGAGCCTTCTTGACTTCCGGGCCTAGTGCGACGTACGAGATTTTATTACCTGGTCCCCTGCCGCCACCCGAGGTACGGAGTATTGGAACTTCATGTCTCAGAAATATTGTATTCTATGGTGGATATTAATGAGTGGAGAGAGAGTGGATTAATCAGGTACGGGAGCTGTGTCGGTGTGGATGTGGAAGTATCATTGGCAAGAGAACGAAGCATCTGGGTCTCGGGAAGTTACGAGATCGAGCCATGGTGTAGTTATGTATTGGTGATGAATATGATATCAATTCAAGCTTGGTCGTTTCAAGGTTGTTCTTTAGGGAATTGAAAAAGTCTGAAAAAAGTGTGTTTCAGAGAAAGAATCGATCGACGACATAAAGCTGCCCACTTGCGTCCTGGTCAATTTCAATTTTACGGCGTATGTAGTACATGTGTCAAGTCAGGTTTATCCACTTGGAAGATTCGGTAGATTTGATAGGCGGGTCACATATCCACTATCATCCACTAGATAATTAAAATCGAGTTCTAACATCAGGGGGAGGCAAAAAAGGCACAAATTAGTGCATTATGAATAATAACCTTGGAGATGGGGCTTGGCCGTAGAAAACAGGGAAACAGGAAATGGGATCAACGGGATAACGGGACAGGGGCTATGAGGACTCAGGTGATCTCCTTCGTGCCTAACTATTTAGGTTAATCAATGGCCAATTGATAGCATAGGTACAACTGGCCGGGTTCGAATCCCCTCTCGATGACTCCATGGTGCAGGGAACTTGGCCGATCGGGAGGAGGGGAAGGCCAAGGTAGTGAATTTCACCCACTATAAGTAAATACCATAATAGTTACGATGAAAAAGTCTTATGGCTATATTAAAGTAGCCCTAGAGTCCGTTGACCCGTTGAAAAGAAATCTTCATGTGGCGGACGTGTGGCTTGTTTTGGCGCAGTCTGAGACAGGCTTATCCACTGATTACGTAGATTCCGTACTTGTGTGTATGTAGTTGTACTACTGCATGTTGAATTTCCCTAGATCCTATGGTTTAACCTATACATGCCAAATTGGTAAAGTGCAACCTAGCCATAACTCGTGGTAAACATAGAAAATTACAGTATGAAGGGCATCCTAGGAATGCTATTCTATTCTCCTGGGAATCCAGAGAGAAGCTTGGAAAGCTTTCATCACGACCAATGTTACGCATTACAGTGGGGCCGCTGCACTAATTCGGTATTCGGTTTACTGTGCGCGTAAACATGTAAACATGGAAATCTGACCTCACTAATTCCTAAATGAAATGGCCTCTAGCTAAGTAGATACAACATGTTAAAGACTTACGATATACTATAGATCATTCAGTAAAAGTGCACAGAATCACAGGTCCAAGTAGCAAGGACGTGCGCAACAAGCAAAGTATCCACCGAGCTAGCGGCAAAGCCGGGATCACTTGTACTCAACATCCTCCGATAGAAACGTTCGCCCCCCCGTGACTCTGGGACTTTGTGACTCCGTGCCCGCCCTTTCTCCTCTCACTCTCTTACTATCATCACCACCACCCCGCCCCATCACATTAGGGAGACGATGCACTTGCCTTTCTGAGACTTGCGAGGCCTTGAACGTCTGGTGGGGGGATTAGCAGGCAAATGCTAACCCGATCGCCCTGCTCCATTCAACACTACCTGGTCGATATTGAGAAAAGCCCGACTCGAATCCCGATTTGCGATTTTTTTTTCTTCGGCATCCCAATCCCCATCAACTGCGACCTTGGTCAGAGCCCGTGAATGTGAACGTGCTCGGTGAAATTGAGGGTTTCGCGGCAAGGATCAAACACGAACCGACCCGCCGAGTTTCAAGATACTTGTTGAACTCAGCTTCGCCATGCGTCTCACACTTCTCGTCTCGACACTCGCCCTGGTGGCCCGACCAGTGGCTGCCGATCTGGCCTTCTGTGCCACTGAGAATACTGGTTCCTCCTATTCGGCTGGTATGTGGACTTCAGCTACTTGGACTTTGCATGTTCATTTTGCTAACGAGGCCTCAGTTAGCAATACCTACCAATCCAACGGAGCGTGCCAACGTACCTGTGCCGGCTATGCTCTTGGAATCTTGCAGGGAAAGAAGTGCTGGTGCTCAAACGTGGCACCTTCTAGCGACTCCCAGAAAGATGTCTCTGAGTGTTCAACTGGATGTCCTGGCTACCCAGCTGACAGCTGTGGAAGTGCATCCAAGGGTGTCTGGGCCTATGTGGAAGTCCCGGGCGGCTCCATTTCCAGCACCACCAGTGACAGCGGATCATCTACCACTACCTCTCCTACTTCATCGGTAAGTTCCTCCTGCTCATTCATTCCCCTGTTTGCGCGCATGTGGAGTCGATGGACCACCCTGCCCCTCGTTCGTGGTTGAGTCTATGTTGTGTGCTCTTTCATAGATCGTATCTCATTGTTGGGATATAGGGCACCACGGGTTCATCGACAAGTACAGCCACCACCCTAACCACCTCGCAAAATGTATTTACAGGATGCATACATCGAACAATAGATTCCCACAGACTAACTTTTGCTTGTAGACCACTACCGATGCCAGCAGCACCACGGGAAGCGTCAAGGAGACCACCAATGCTGGTGGCCAGGTCAAGACGATCACCGTTTCAGAGGCTAGTTCAACCTCCGGGCTTGACGCCTCTGGCGCCAAGTCTGCCGATAACGGTTCCAGTCTGAGCGGAGGTTCCATTGCTGGAATCGTCATCGGTGTGATCGGAGGTATCGCTCTTGTTGGTGCCCTGATCTTCATGATCTTCTTTTACCGAAAGCGTGCTCGCTCAGTGAGCCCCGTCCCCAGCCAGGACATGGCCGACCGAAACAGCCAGGGCTCCAGCTTCATCAGGGGTGTTTTCCCTCAGGGTCATACCCCAGACATGGCCGGACCGTCATCCCTGAGTCGCAAGCAGACCTTCACCGATAACCGGCTCAAGACCGACATCTACCCCAACGGTCCCCGAGACAGCAGTGTGTCGCTGCAGGACAACGAGGACTACTCGCGGCCTGTCCTTCGAGTAAGCTCTGGATATGTTGACTTGAATGATATCTGCTAATGGATTTCTAGGTCACCAATGCCGATTAAGGATCTAACCACCATCCACTCTCTTCCTACCCTTCGCCTTCCGAAATGATCAGCCTCTCCATTAATTGTGCGCGATTACCACCCAAAACAGCTCTGTTATGATACCCATATGTCACTTGAATTCTTGCCTTCTATTATCGGTGACGGCCGGTAGAATTCTACCGGGAAACAACCCTTGAAACCGGGATCTCGACTCCGTCATCAGCTCCTTTTCAATAACCTGCGTGTGGTGGGGCAAGAGAGAGATGGAAGACTGGAAGGGGACGATCAGCAAAAGCAAAGGGGAAGAAGCCCGGATACGCAAACCGTTGATGGTATTATTCGCCGTCGAGACGACTTCACGAGCAACTTAACATACATACCTTGCATACATAACCGGGATGATGGCTTCCGGAGAGCATCTATCCGAGTACATACGCTATCCTCTCGCGGCAGCCATCATCCCAATCTTGATCTCAATTTTTCTCTTTCTTTTTCATCTCTAATTTCGATCTGCCTCTTTTGTACCATCCAGCCTGCTGTTTGATCCTAATCTCATAGTGTTTCTGTTGGAGGGTTCATGGCTCTACCACCTGGCGTTAACATCCTGTTGTTTAGAAAGCGATACACGAGTACTAATCCCTGATCTTGATCTGATTCTACCCCTGATCGGAGTCGGCTTTGTGTGACCTGTGTACTGAGTAAAGTAGAAGTAGTCGGGATTCGGTCTACACCTGCTCTTGAGGCTTGCCTCTGCATCTTGCAACTATATCTATTGCAGCATATCCTATGCAATAGCTGTGTCGCTTCACTATAACTGCATGGCTGATGCGTGAGACTCCTGGTTCCAGCCCCGACGTGAAGATGTATGTGGCCTTGTTTTCCAGCTGTGAAACCTACCCTGGTTAGTTTCACAATGGCTGCCTGCCTTGTCCTACGGTAGATAAAGGGTCAAGTATAAATGTCTGGTTTGATTGCTATACCTTGCTACGCTACTTATGCAGGCTGCAATATGGATGGCTTTGATGCCATAGTTTAAATTGCGTTGGGTTTCCGTGCTCTTGAGAAATATAGATATAAGACTGTCACTGTAGGATAAGACTCACTAATATGAGAAGAAGAAATGCAACTATCGATCCCTGGACAACCCCCATAAGAGTTAGAGCTCTATCGGTCAAAGTAGACAGTTGGAAAGCTCAAAATTAACCAAGAGCAGTTGGATAACCTTTTGGAACAATGAATTGTACGCGTGCTCGGATATGCATGCTTAGATAGCCATATTCAATTGGTAGCGACCAATAAGCGACTTCCCCTTTTCAAGGAAAATGACCTTTCTATACGCAACGAGACACTCATTGGCGAAGCCAAAGATTACGGTTCAGTTCCAAGTATAGGGACACAGCAGAGCTCAATGAACACTTGAGAGCGAGGAGACCATTTAATGGTATACTCACTGTGACTCCTGACAACCTACCATTCGCTGGTCTAATACCCGATGCTTCTATCTATGACTGTGCGCTGCAATTTAGTGGCAACTACTGCTGGCACAGCTAAGCTGTTATTACGAGGGATCCTTAGTGATGCCAGGCATTTGACGGCTCCTGAAGACCGAGGTAATCCCGAACGCTTTCAAGTCCTCGAAGCCAATTCACTTGTTCAGCGAGCTTTGAAGAAGTATAACTATATCTGCAATTGAGAGAGCTAGATTGGGTTGAGAGTCAACAGAAGAAGAAATTCTAGCCATCTTCTCCAAGCAATTGGCTCTTCATATCGTCCGAGGTTGATAGAATGGCATCCAAGGGAGACGACGTCGATTAAACATGTATCAGCCAATGACCGAGGAACAACTCCAGTGGTCTATTGTACCTTTTTTTCAACGAGGACGGAGCTGTCTATATCCAAGTCACCTGCTCTGCCAAGAGGCTGGATATTTTTGCCTTTTCGGGTATAGCGGAGCCCTTATTCCATTTCAGTACACGCAGTCCTGCCTTATCTTTGCATCTACCCTCTGAAAGCTTTAGTTGGTCGTATTCCTAATTGAATATCCAACCATTTGTTGCTTTCTGATTCATTTTACTTACCGATAGAGCCGGAAATATGACCCATGGTACATAGACCCGACGTAGACCTTTCACCCCGAGATTCCCAGATATCCATCCACGTTGGCGACAATTATGCAAAGCAGATTTCGATAGAAAGATAACAAGATAAGCCCATGTCAGTAGAAACCAACATCAACGTCATAGAAGGAAGTCGCCTTGCATTTCCTCTCCAAAGACGGCAAAAGCAGTCGAGTCAAGGCCAACCAAAGAAGCTATCCGATGCGTCGACTTCCTCATTCACTTCCCCGCTTCGAAGATCCGGGTCTGAGTGCAACACAATAACTTCTGTCACTTGATCCCGGTCAAAAGCAGAGTGTACTTATTGTCTTGGTTTCCTTTCATCCGTATCGCCCGTGTCTACTCTAATAATCCAGCCTCTGCACACTCCCACCGCGACATTCATACAGTATCAGATCCAGCCCTACATTTGATATCATCCAGCCCACTGCTATTGCCATTGTCCTAAAGCGCATGGAATAAATCTCCATGGATTCTTTGATGAGCCCCGAGAGCGCCTGGCGGGTTGGCCTAGTCCTGGTAGCAGCCACTGCCGTCTACACAGTCCTATACCGAGCATCCGCCAAATCCCTCTTGAACAGAGTATCCATACGCGACCGCAGAGACTCAACGGCGAAGACCCCACCGCGGTCAGTCTCCCCAGACAACAAAGACGTCAAGAGCGCCACGTCGCCATCCAGCTATAACCATGCCTTGCCGCCGCTGCGTAGGGAAGCGATGCTCCAGTTGAAAGGAGCAGCTATGCGCTGGCGCGAGGTGGAGGAGACGGAAATGCAGAGGAATATCTTGCCGATGACTGCAGACTATAGGACCAGCCCTGGCAAGCTGTACACCCCGACAGGATTCACGGTAGATGAGATCAAGACACTTGGAGATTTCCCGGACTATGCAACACTCAGTGGAGTCCCTTTACCTAGTGCATACCCTGAGCATGATATCGACAGGGCAAAGCCTCGACCTTACCGACCGTTCCGATGGGCGTATCACCAGACCATGTGTATGTACTATCCAGAATCACCAGAACAATAGACTGACGTTTCAACGCAGCACTGACGAAGCTGGAACCCGACTGGTGGATTGAGCTCGAAAGCACATACAAGAGCCGCATTGCGCAGAGGAAAGAACTATACGCTAAGAACGGTAAAGCCGTTCTTGACGCGCTGCCTGGTTCGGAACTAGCATGCAAGGAACTTATGGAGATGGTCTTGCAGTTCATCTGCGCTCGATATCCGCAGCACTTCACCCTGATTGACAAGCGTGCCTTGAAGAACCACATCCTCGGCACAGAGCAGGACGTTCGAGCCAAGCATCCGTTAGAGATTCTTCTTGAGAACGTGCCTGAAGATTTCGCAATCATGCTGCGGGATGACAAGACGGGCTTCTACTTTCTGCGCGCGGCAGTGATCTGCTCAGCTCTTGGGTGGAATGTTGCATCCAAGATTGGGAAGCAGTTGCATGAGATTCACGCCCCGGTTCCCGATTATAAAGAGAAGATGCAATTTTCGATGGACCGGTATGTGTTTTTACCCCTTGGAAAAAGAATTCGAGCTGACGGAGTCTGATAAAGCTTCTTCACCAAGATGCCGACTGAAAAGCCCATTCAGCGCGGATCGTGGGGTCTTGAGACGGGCGAGCCACTATACATGCCCCCGGGCGACCCCCATGAAGGACTACGGCTTTCTCAAGACCCTAAGCTCAATATTGAGGATTGCTCGCTGCGTGTGGACTGGCAGACTCTTCGTCGCCTGCCTCTTTCGGCTTCCATCATCTTCAACTTCAAGGCGGTCTTCACACCGGTCACTGAATTCCGTGATGAGCCTGGCGTCCCCGCCCTGGTTACAAAGCTCTTGAGAGAGGGCAAGCAGAGCCTGATGCAGTACAAGGGGACATGGCATGTTGAGCATGTTATTCTTCCCGAGATGGAGGAGTGGGCAAAAGAACAAGAGGAGAAAGATATGATGCCGAAGGGCTGGGAGGTCGCTACTCTGGACGAGAGTCCGTGGTTTAAAGGTTGGGAGGAGAAGTGGCATCGCCAACAAGGCTTCTAGAGCATGTTATCTTATGTTGAATTGGTGGATGTTTCATTTGAGATTTTGTGATTGTCATTGCCGGAATTGGGCGGACATGGGTATATGAATTCATGACTCATTTGACCGCAAATCTCTCCGATGGAGATGCTGCAGTGCATATTTCTAGCCGGTATAGTGGGACCCTGCGGAGAGACACCGGAGCTATCCATTCGCGGCGGGTGGAAACTGATGGCTTGAAGCCAGATGCCAGTATACATCACGACCTAAAAAAGAGGTGTCGCGGGGTTGAGTGACAACCCAGGCTGAGCGGCTGTCTGTCAAGACTGGTGTGGGGTCTGCACACTGCCAAGCGAGCCATCTGGCTATTGCGCCGCGGGTTGGAGGTGGCTGGTTAGACCACATGGAGGATGATCATTCAAGCGGTGGAAGCGGCAATGGTTGGCCCTTTAATCGTCGTCTTCGCCTCGTCCGGGTGATGGCTCCTTATCACTGTCCTTCTGGTCCGCTTCACCTTCCTCCTCATCGCTGTCTTGGTCGAGTTGTTCCAGCTCATCTGCCAGAGGACTAGTACGTTCATCCAGCATGTCCAGATCCTCTAGTTGTGTCCGCGACGGCAGCTTCCAAAGACTAGTACCGCAAACACGATCTTTCGTAAGAAGGTCGTCGATAAACTGATCCATGTAGGTGAGGGTGAAGGTATCCCGAACTCGGCGCTTGAGTTTCCGATAGTCGAGTAGCAGAGGCTCCAGAGTCTTGTAGACATCGACCGGGTCAAAAGTGAGGCGGACATAGAACGCAGCCAGCGCGCGCAGATACTTGAAGTCTCCATTCGTCTTCACCACGCCATTCTGGCCAGGTTCTTCACTCTCTTCATCACTGCCGGGGTCGCTGAAGTTTAGGTATTCGAGGATGACGTCGCGGTCGGGACCAAGCTGCAGGAGCTTGAAGGCAAGGCAGAGAAACGGTGTCGGCTTCTCAGAGACTCCATATGTACCACCGATGGAGGTCAATTCGACTGCGCGATCGCACAGAGTAGCAGCGTTCAAACCGAAGCACTGCTCTTTCCAGTAGTATGAATCGGTGATGCGATCACGCACGGCCTTCTCAAACAGGGTGACAGGGTTGACACCACGAACGAGAGGGCCAGTGTAGCCCCGGTTATCCAAGAAGGAGCTGGCATCGGCACGATGGGTGGCCATGGCTTGAAGATGGAGAAGAGAGAAGTGGAGTCGCGGAAAGAGAAAAGAAGAAAGTCAAGTTGGCGCCAAGACTCGAGCTTATCGATAGTCGCGCGGCCAACACAGTAAACAAGGCTGATGTCACGCATCTGAGACAATCTAGACGGCGCATGGTTGACAGTCCATTCTTTAATTCCTTGCACATATGTCGACATTCCAGTCATGGTACTTCTCACTTCCTCGACGGTCTCCGCCATTGTCTCGATGGGGGTGATCGCTCTCTTCACCGTACTGTTATTCTTCTCCGGTTACGTTCTACAGCAGCAATCAGTGCGAAGTATCCAAAGCGCATTACGGCCTCCGACTGACCCTGCGCCCGTGAAAGGTCATGGTGCCGCATTTCAGAGGCCGGCACAGAAGCGTGCTCTGTCAGACTTAGACCTAGGGCTCGGGGTCGATCAGGAGATACTCCAAGGAAGCCAAGATCGTCATTCGAGCTTCAGCTCCAAGGGGAACTATGCATATCTCCAGCTGCTATCCAGCCCAGACCCATCCGCTATCTGCTCTGCCATCCTCTTTTTCAAACAGTTAGCGACAAATGGGACAGTCATCCAGGATCGTCTCTTTATGTACCCGCAACAATGGGACCGCATGTCTGCTAAAAAGCTTGGGAAGACTGCTTCCGTTGCACTATCCATTCTTCGCACTGCGAGCATCAAGTACGGCATTTGGTTACTCCCTATCGACATGACCGCCGCCACTTCACAAGGCTACGAGTCGACAGATACCAAGTTATTACGTTTGGGGCAGATCCAGTTCATGCAGTACGATAGTGTGCTGTACGTACAAACACCAGGCATAATCCTCGACACTGAACGGCTTGATGAAGTCCTGTTATCACGACCACTACCACTCAAACATGATAAGAACCGTCTTGAGTCATACAATAACGAGGCATGGATCCCAATGCCCCTTCGTGCGGAGCGTGATAATCGCTTGCCTCCCGTCTATCTGATTACGGTCAATAATGTTGGCGGCGGGCATATTGAGGCTCGTACGCATATACCAAACGTTGCTCTTCCGGGGTTTGGTAGTCTCATCACCCCGCCGTGGGGTTACAAACCTGGAGATACCGGCGAAGCAATGCAACAGCCGGCCTATGTTTATTTTGAGAATGACCGCGATGGACACGTCAAGTGGGCTGGGAATCCACTCTTCGGCACCTGGCGAGCACAGCAGTACGAAGTATGTGAAGGATTGGATCTTGACGACGAGATCTACCACGAGCAATAACCTCAATTGATTTCAATCGAATAGCATACCCCGCGGATTGTAAAGATTAATGATTGGATATGGCGTTGTACATGTGGCTTCTTTCCTGAGAGATACATTCAATGAACGATTTACGATCTCACAGTATACATTGGCGGTTAAAGGGTTTTTATTCGCTAATCAGGTCGGTCTGACCACTGAGCGGTATCAGTCATACAAGTCGTGGATGGTATCAAGATCGTAGAATAGCTCAACGCAACACGCAAATTACTGGGGAACCCCGATCTCATAGCCGAGGAGCACCTCGGTGGTGTTGCCTTCCCAGCCACGGTTGCCACTGGTGGAGATCATAAACCGGCAAGCATTATCAACATAGAGCTGGGATATTGTGCCAGTACGATGGCCTGGAATGATAAGGAATGGGGTGGTTGAGTGGCGGGAACTCTGTTCATGTTTCAGGTCGTAGAGACGGAGAATATCATGGGAGGCACTGTAAGAATTAGAAAAGTGTCTTCTGCTCGAATATGACAAACACTTACCAAATAAGATGACGACCGTTGGGCATCGCCTTCAGTGCTGTCACTGGACCGCTTCCCTGTGGAAACTTGAATGTCCGTTCAGCTTCCCGAAGTCCCTTGTGCAGGCTGAATTCTTCCACGGTGCCATTGCGTCGCCCGGCGTAAATATAATTTCCATCTGGAGACCAGCAAGCGTTCATACACCAAGGAGGAACATTGCGAGGAGAAATTCGAGCAACTGGGTTAGGCTGCCGCCGGTCCCATATCCGAATGGTTCCATCAATAGATGCAGCTAGGAATGTGGTATCCGATCCCGAGCCTTCTTGTTGCATCGTTTGTGACAAGTCTGGACCTTGCGAAGATGACTCGAGATCCTCAGCTTGGGGAAGTCTATTGACAGCCGGTGTGGATTCGGTCGGCATATCACTGTTTGGCTGCACATGGTTTGGCTCTTTGCTTTCTGCGTTGACACTGGCATTGTCATCAGCCGGTTGTGCACTTGGTTGTTGTGCTGATTCTAGCTGAGGCATTTCAGCATCATCCTCCCCTGGTGCATCTTGATCCGCGAGAACGCCAGTTGCCATCGCACGGCCGAATTCATCGTCTTCATCCACCCCAAAAACTCCCGCAGAAGGCTCTCCACCATCCGCAGCTCCACCATCTGCATCGCCAAATAATGAATCCGCGCCACCGAATAGCGAGTCTGCCGGTGAGCCCGCCTGCGGGTTCTCGGCAGCACCTGCATCTCCAGCATCCTGGGTCGTATCCATGAAATTGAACTTATCCGTTCCACTGGCCTCGTAGTTTGAGGAGTATGTGCCACTTGTAAGCATTGCTTCAACAGTATCTTGCGGGACAGGCAGGCTAGATTCTGGCCGGATCTGCACCGTGGATATCTGACCGGCACTTCCTCCGAATGCGCGTCGAGCCTGCCCGGTGTTCAAGTCCCAGTCAATAACTCGTTTGTCCCAACTTCCAGACAAAAGTGACTGTTCATCAGATGTCAGAATTAATGATGATACCGCAGAGGTATGCTGTCTTAATTGCACAATCTCCCTGCCTTCGTCATGGCGCAGTGTCTGTAGTCGAATAGCACCAGACTCCAATCCCGATAGGAGCCACAATCCCTCACTCTGACATGCTAGCGAATAAACAGGCGACAGGCTATTCGCGTCCATGTTCTCCCAGTATGTCATGAGCACACCAGCTTTGACGACACTGTCGACAAACGGGTGCCTTTGCGCCACGGTCAGCATGAGTTTGCTGTTGATCGAATCCGTCCAATTAAACTTCCGAACAAATCCATCTGAGCCTCCACTAAAAACCCAGCGCATATCGGCTGTTGCAGTGACTGCATTGATGGATGTGCTATGTGGTGCGGCCGTGGTCGGGGCAATGTCATAGGTCTTCGCGGTCAAGCATTCGGGGCGCACGCTAGGATGATAGATCGAAAAAGGCTCTGACATGGATGTATCGGCATTGCGGGGAGTATTCCCATCTTGATTCTGCTGCGAGGCCATACCAGCGCCCTCCGACGCCTGGCTTGCATTTGACGGGCTCCCGGGGTCATCATCGGCGTCGGCATCAGCGTCGGGCTCGTTGTCGCCATCACCGTCGTCAACATCGCGCATTGTATCATCGATGTCATTCTCATTATCTGAGCTACCGTCCTGAGAACCTAATGGGGAAGTTATTAGCCATTGGCCTTGCGTTGGAGATCCCGTTGGGGTCTTAAGGGACGAGCTCACCCGCCAGGTCACGGTCCTCGTCCTCCTCGAGCGATGCCATGGAGATGTCACAGTGAGCGCAGCTCCAGTCTCACCTCCACGAAAGTCCTGACCGGTAGAGCAAGGCAATTGGGCGAGAGCGGAATCTTGAGAGGAGGGCTTGGTTTGCAAGTGAAGCTTCGGTCAGATCCTAGCGCAGGACGCGGGCTGGGTCTGAATCTTGCCAAAGGCGTCGGAGCAGGGTCTGCTGTAGATTCAATGTCCGAGTCAGTGACCCAGAGTTGAATGGCTCGGAGGATCGTGGAGAGTAAAAGCAGGCGATCTCATGCGCAGGGCGGTCGCGATCTCTCCGCCAGGGTCACACGGGCCAATCATGTTGCAGCTTTGTAGATCCTACGTGGATGCACATCGGAAACAGTTCTCTGGAAGTATTCCAACCGTCTTAATCTCGAAACACACGTCGCTCTGTTCCCAGTGGAAGATGTTGACATTCCTGAAAACGAGATCGACATGGAATACGAGCAACTCATGGAGCTTGGAGCTGAGCAGGGGCCCGGAACCGATGAAGGAGTGCCCAGACCTACAGAAACCTCGATTCAAGCTATGGAGACCTTCATTCTGGTGTTAGCAATATCCGCGAACAAGTACTGCAAAAGTTCGGCTCCTGATCTGTGGAAAATACCCGTCAGATCACCGCAGTTTACAACTATCTCTGCGCACTACTCATTGACACGGTCCAGTCCAAGCTGCAAAAGATTGCTGGATGGTACCTAGGTATGACTTGGGCTAGAAAGCTTCTGGTTGGAAAATGTGAACGCGATTGCAACGAAGCCTCGCAGATTTACATATGGCCAGTATCTATCCCCTACCTACTCAGTAAATGGGAAGAGAGAAACGTTCTGTAAGTGATGGGTAATATGTCGTAGTGATTATGTACAATTGGTTGCCATGCCATAGTCCACGGGTCGTAACAATTAGATTATGGCCATATACTGCTCCAAACTCTGTCCAAGACAATTAATAAATGGCCACTGGGTATTACGCTTGAACAGTCTTGCCCACAACCTGAGAACAGCCATTCCCAGAGCCGCAGGCTCAAGGTCCGGTGGTGTTTCAGACTCGTCTTCAATATCGATGGATGAGTAGGCTTCTTCGACGATGCAGCGCGTCCAGCGGAGGATCCGGCCCTCATTTTCTGCAAAGGACTGTTAATAAAAGCTGCTTTTCATTGGAAGGATTTGAACATGGATAGAAGACATACCACTTAGCGCCTGATCTGGACTGGCCTCGGCGAGCGTGAACAGCCACTTGCTCAACAAAACCGCACATTCAAAACTGGCGAGCGAATGGCGTACGCTCCAGAAAAAGGCCTGACTGCGCGCAATGTGGTCGATACCGAGTCGGACAGGTATGCTAAGTGCATGTGCCGCATAAATGAGTGCCGGAATGAGGCGGTAGCTTCTTTCAGGCTTGGAAGATCGGCACAGTGCAGAAGCGATGATTGTCGGGTCACGAGTTTCGAGGCGGCGGTAGGGGCCCAGGTTCAGGGATAGTCGTACGTAGGCAAGTCCTAAGAGGGCACTCGACGTGAATGGTATGGGCCCATTGGCATTATGTGGATCGAGGCTTGATTCTGGGGCTTGTTGCCAGACGGTAGTCCAGGAACGCAGAGCTCGCCTGTGAGTTGGTTAGAGGATGAAGTGCAATCAATACTGGGAGACTTACTCAATTTTGTTAAGTTCCTCAGTCGGTAGGCTCGCTGAATAGTTCCCATTTGGCAGTGACAGCTCACTGACTATGTGAATTCGTTGTAGCAGACCGTGAAGCAAGATATAGTTGCCCAGTGGTGCAGGTATGGGCTCCACTGGTGTCGCTGACCGCGATTTTTGTAGCAAGAAGGTTAAAGCATCCTGGAAGAAAAGCTGCTGGGGGCCTCTGTCTCGCTGAGCAGCTTCCCACTCCGAAGCACTGTTTGCAGTCCATTCTCTTGTTGAGCAAGGAAGTCGCAAGTGTATTTCGCTGCTGCGAAGCGAGGGATAGACATTATAAGCCACGCTGTGGATATGAATAAAACAAAATGAAATGAGCTTTGTCCGTCGAATAGACTCCTGGCCTGCCCATTCATACCAATCCAGCACTTGGGCACGAGGGCCCGAGTGTGGCTCTGTTAATCCGACATCACGCAGGTGCTGAACTAACTGTCCCTGGAGCTGGAATGCCTCCTGTACTAGTCCAGCTCTCTCCCAGGTGGCATAACTCATGAGGACGAGGAGACAGCTGATGACTTCCATTTGTCTTGGCATGGTGGATACTGCTCCATTGCCATCCGATCCATTGTGGGTGTACGGATGGACGCCCATGGGCATCGAATAGGCTGCTTGCGATGCGATGCGAGAGTCTCTCGACATGCGTTCGTGTAAGATTGCCTTGGCAACATGGAATATCCTCTCCGCATTGCGATGCTCAAATCGATACTGCGCTCCAATTGCCATGATTGCCAACGCCAGTTCGGGAGAGCATTCATTGATACGAAAGGTCGGGATGTGTATAAACGGAATGTGTGGGTGGAATCCCTCAAAATAAGACGTGATGTATCGTGTCAAAGTATGGCGAGATGGTACTGTAAAATCTGGAATAACATCGCGGAAGTCTTCAACAGATGCTGCCAGACGGAAACGCTGATCCTCTGAGATACTGAATAGAGAGGATTTGAATGCTTGTGGAGGTTCTGGCGAGTATTAGTCTTGTGGGCGGCAAGCCTGCGGGCGCCAAACATACCGGAGTCCGAGAGGGCTCCCAGGCTCTGGTCCCCCCTTGGAACCGATGGGAGCCATGATCGGAAAGGAGAGTCTCCCCGCGATTCCTCTCTCAGGCTTCGACGAGCTCTCGGTTGCTCCTGAGAGACGAGAGCCGTCTTCTGAGGATCTTCCAAGATGATTCCATTAAGCTGAGTTGCCTCTCCCTCACTGGGTAGCCACTCCACCGGCAAACCGATCGAATCTAAGAAGGTAGTAAATTCCTGGAAATGATTGAGGTCTTCGGGCAAATAAGGCAATGCTGGAGAGAATTGTCAGCAACAGTATAGCTCGATAAGTTGAAATAACTTACGGGTGGCTTGATAATCGCCAGGAATAAGCAATTGAGCAGCTTGGATCATAGCCGGGTCATGGATGCCAGGATGCCCACCCGGCACTGAATTAGGGTTAGGACCCCCTACAGGCAGGATGTTACCAGACTGGTTCTGTGCCAAATATACGGCATGCTCAGGTTGCGCAGATGGCCATTGGTGTACAGCAGGAGGCTCCGGAATGGATCCTACTGGATGGGCCGATGCATCATATTGCGGTGAGATAGGTGCAGCTGCAGCTGCACCTGCAGCTGCAGGGTGGTGAGGTGCCTGAAGACCAGTTTTGGTGGAGTTGGACTGCGATTCGGGAGAAGCAAGGCCATCCTGATGAGAGATGCGTGTATGGCGTTTCAATAGATCTCGTCTAGTAAACGCCGCCCCACAGAAGCAGATGAACGGCTTCTCCTTTGTATCTGGACTTGATCAGCATTCTTTATTCTCCATGTTCGCATGACTCCAACGGTACTTACGGGTGCGCACATGGCGCTCCAAATGCTCTGTTCGTCGAAACCCTCGACCGCAGTGGACACAGATCCGGGGCTTTCCACCGCGACCCGATGGCTGGGGAGATGGGGATGGCATCGGATACTCCGAGTACTTGGAGAAAGGAGGGAAAGTGGACTCCAGAGGAAAAGGGATAGCTGCGGAGAGAGCGCGCTACGGTCGCTTCTCCAAGCGGTGACTCCAATTGCCCCCACCTTTTTACCGCTTTCGTCGACGATGTTCTTATCAAGTATCTGGTTATCTTGAACAGGTGACTGTATAATAACAACATCGAGCCAGACTAAGCATACCAATCATGGCTCTAAGAAGTTTATTTCCCGGCGTGGCCGTGGTGACAGGCGCCGGCGGGACTGGTATGCCCCTTGACGCAAGACATAATTGCACTTTTAACACCTCATAGGTATCGGAGCAGCCGTTGCAAGAGCATTTGCCGCAGCAGGATGTGAAAGAATTGCCATCACAGATGTGAACGAGAGCACCCTCGAGCAGACTAGGGCAGCAGTCGCCGCGGCTTATCCCAAGGCCCGCTTGCTGGCCCAGGCCGGGAACGTCGCTGATGACCGATTCGCCCAGTCTTTCATTGATAAAGTCGTACAGACCTATGGCCGTGTCGACTACGGTGTCAACTGCGCCGGTGTCATTGGTGTACCTGCTAGGTCAGCAGAGACAACTCTTGCTGAATTCGACCGTGTAAACAATATCAATTATCGAGGATGCTGGCTATCCTCTCGCGCTCAACTGAAGCAAATGGTCGCACAAGATCCTTTGCCCAGTCATGATTCGAGCCGTGCGCCACAACGTGGTGCAGTGGTGAATATTGCCAGTCAACTAGGGATCGTTAGTCGCCCTGACGCGCGTAAGTCTCTCTGGCTCTATTCTTACTGACTCTCTAACAACATGATACTATTAGCCGCATATTGTGCTTCAAAGTCCGCTGTCATCGGAATGACACGCGCAGATGCAATTGATTATTCCAAAGATGGAATCAGAGTCAACTGTGTCTGCCCAGGAGTTATAGAAACGCCTCTGATTATGGAGAAGAAGGAGGTTCGGGACGCTATTACGCCAGCAGCAGAAATAGCCCCGATGAAGAGAATGGGAACCCCAGCTGAAGTGGCTGATGTGGCACTGTTCCTTTGCTCGACACAGGCGTCGTTCGTTCAGGGCCATGCGATGGTGGTAGATGGCGGGTACATCACGGTGTAAAATAGATTTGGAGTAGCCAAATATTGGAGTACAGCATGCATAAAGCACTATGAAGTGCCTTCAGGGCTGCAATTGAACATACTGGGAAACTATTTTAGAGACGAACTCGATAGATATCCGGTCAAGCTGGCGGTGTATGTATGGATGTTATATTGGTTGAGGGTCAGATGAAAGACTTAAGTTGATATAAGAACAAGGAGGGTATCTATTGGCTTCAACCTAGTTCTTGTCCATACCAAATTGCGTCTTCTTCCAGTCATGAGAAGACTCCCACGCGTGTCCAACACGTAGGATCTTCTCCTCTTGCCACAATCCTCCAACAATTTGCATACCAACCGGCAGCAAGACCTGACAATCTTCCTTTGCCGGAGCAAAGCCGATAGGGATCGACAGCGCCGGGTGACCCGTGACATTGAAGATGGCAGTGTTAATCGTGAGTCCCATACTGGGCTTGAGAGACTCCATGGGAAGACCCCATTTACCGTGCTTAGGTGCCACAACAGGAGTTGTAGGCATCACCAATACATCGTACATCTCAAACAGTGCCTGGTATTTGTCGCAAATCTGGCGTCCGATATTGGCGGTCTTACCGTAGAGGCCTGGGAAGCGAGACATGAGATAGAGACCGTTGATTATGACATTCTTCGTTGATGGGAATGCCCGCTGGAATCCTTCGTCTGTCCATGGAAGCCTTGCTTGCTCCGCCTCTGTCATGTATAGACCTCGTCGGCCTGTATTCTGTCCCAGGAGGGTCTGTGCTCCAGCAATTCGTTGTTGGATGGTCCAGATGGCTGGTCCGTGGAGGTGATCTGGGAGCGACACCTCCTCTATGCTGGCACCAAGATCTTCGAACTTCTTTGCAGCAGTCAAGACTGAGTGTCTGACACTGGAGCTCACAGCATCATGCTCAAATCCCTCTTTTAAAATTCCGACCTTGAGACCATCGAGTCGTTGGGGACTATTCTTCAGGACATCTGCGAAAGTCGTAGTGCCTGGTTGTGCGCTACCCAGTGACTTATCATCAATACCATCGTATCCACTGATGACATCCAAGCATGTTGCAACTTCAAGGGTGCTTCGGGCTAATGGCCCCGCATGGTCGTTCATGGCATCACCACTAGTAATACCGGTGAAAGGAACCCGCCCATGAGTAGGCTTCAGGCCGACACATCCACACAATGATGCAGGAACTCGGATGCTTCCACCTTGATCTCCTCCGATGGTGATATCAACCAAGCCTGCAGCAACCAATGCTGCTCCTCCTGATGTGCTCCCTCCCGCGGAATACCCAGTGGCATGTGGATTCTCCACTATTCCCTGGGCACTGGTATATGAGGAGGTGGAGTGGCAAAGATTCTCGCACGTAGAAGTTCCGCAGATATCAGCACCGGCTTCCAACAGTCTTGTCACGACAGTCGCATCCGTAGTCGGTGTCCATGAGGGAATAATATCGCTGCCCAGCAGCTGAGGTACACCGGCCACTGCAATCACATCTTTCAAACTAACCGATTTTCCTGCGAGCTTTCCTCCTTCCGGGTTGCCGCGAATGAGAAACCGATGTGCCCAAGCTTGACCTAGCACCTGCTCTTCTTTGGTCGGTCGTCGTACATTTTCGCGAGGATATTTGGTCCGGTCGGGAATGGGCTGATAATCTGGCAATGATGCGACGCCCTCCGCACAATCATGCACAGCCGCCAGCAGAGTATGGAAATCACCTGCTTCGGAGGGATTGATAGTAAGGCCCAGAGGCTCAATGAGTGCCTGGGCATCGCCCGGCTTCACTGGATTGTTCCTTCAAACTTTTGTCAGCTTTTAGGTATTTCAATGTGGCCGTGGATCCATAATTCTTACTCCGAAATGTTTGTGAAGAGAACCGACATAATGCAGGCCGACGCAATGACTTCGATACTATCCGCCGGGGGCCCTGAAGATCTTATGAGACAGAATGAATCGGCGTTCGCCGATGGCATGATTTCCATTGGAGTACATTGGCAACGCCATTGTTGACTAAATTTCTGGGTCCATCGCGAGATGACCGTTCGAGGTGACTCCAAATCGACTCCAACCTGGTCCACCGACCCAGCTCCTCGGGCTATCTCCTGTCGAGGTTAATAGACTGTGGGATTGGGATGTGGTTGACAAGATACTGATATTAATAGAATCTCTGACATGTTTCGTGAAGTAAATGAGATCATCTGGATATGACTCCGACGGCTCCAAAGAGGGGTCGTCGGTTATCTGTCGGTTTCTGTCGGTTACCCCACATTTTCGCAAGTAGAAAAGCTACCTTCTTCAACTCTCCTGTACTAAACAACTACACCAACTAAACACAATGGCACCAAAGAGAGTTCTCATCACATATGGAGTCGATGTCGATGCCGTTGCCGGTTGGCTCGGCTCGTACGGCGGCGAGGATTCGCCAAACGACATCAGCCGGGGTGAGTATCTGTGTTTACGATATTATGAAGCTCTCTAATCGGCGACATTAGGCATGTGGGCTGGAACAGTTGGTACCAGACGCCTTTTGAAGCTCTTTGACAAATACAACATCAAGACGACCTGGTTCATCCCCGGTCACTCGTTGGAAACCTTTCCCGAAGACATGGCCGCGGTACGGGACGCAGGACACGAGATCGGACTGCATGGGTACTCACACGAGAACCCGACCGACATGACCATTGAACAGCAGCGGGATGTCCTTGACAAGACCTATCGCATGCTGACCGAGTTCGCGGGAAAGCCACCGCGCGGCAGTGTAGCACCCTGGTGGGAGACCAGCCAGGAAGGTGCGCAGCTGCTCCTCGACTACGGCATTGAATACGACCACAGCATGAGCCATGAGGATTGCGAGGCATACTACTTACGCACGGGTGACACATGGACCAATATCAACTACCAGGAAAAGGCCGAGACTTGGATGAAGCCGCTGGAGCATGGTCCGCAGACTGGGCTGGTTGAGATTCCCTCAAACTGGTATATCGATGACTTACCGCCCATGATGTTCATCAAGAAGGCGCCCAACAGCCACGGCTTTGTCAACGCACGCGATGTGGAAGATATCTGGCGCGACCATTTCGATTACTTCTATCGAGAGTATGACGAGTTTATCTTCCCCATCTCAATTCACCCAGATGTTTCAGGAAGACCCCATGTGCTTTTGATGCATGAACGGTACGTGAGGTTCCAGATTGTCTACTGTTACAGGTACTGATGATCTATAGACTCATCGAACATTTCAAAAAGCACGACGGGGTGGAATTCGTGACGATGGAGCAGGTGTGCGACGAGTTCAAGAAAAAGAACACGCCTCCACCCGGTGCTCTGATGCCTGCTCCAGCTGGAGCGATGTTGAAGAAATGATTTTATGTAAATTTTGTATCTACTCCCTCGATCAGATTGATATCTATCTTATCTTCCGCTCTTCTGTAGTTGTATGACCCCAATACCTTACTCCAACTCAGTATCTTCCGCATGCGTCTGTGCAAAGATTATCTCCAACGTCATCAGTCAGATTGCGAGCTAATTACCACCAATAATCTCTTATCCTTTTACTATCTCAGTCTACTACTCCAACGGCTAAACCCATTTTGGCCATCCACCGGCCCCTTACTCCAACACACCTCACCCGTAGCTCTGGACTGCAGTTCTTCAGTCCAAACCGATCGACCTTCGTTATCAGACAGCTCGAATTTGTGGGGAAAACACGGTGGAGCAAGTCCCACCAGACCACTGTCCTCTTATCGCGGCCTAGTAGGATCCATGACTCGACACCCCAGAGACCTCAGAGACAAATGGCATTGTCACTGGGTAAATGGATGCGAGATAAGTGCTTGTTTCGCATCTGTCCTCCATCCTATATATTCTTCGGGCGATATCCCCTTGAATTCTTGTGTACTTTTGTCTCTTGAACATCTGGTCTGCCACTGTGAGCTAGCTTCTGTGTCATGTCATCATCAGATGAGGTCAAGGAGTCCCCTTTTATCAAGGGTGACTATCAATACCCCGATATACAAGACGCCGAGCTGCAGAACGCCGAGGTTGAAGACCACAACGAGGTCTTCAAGAGGGGTGATGGTCAAGTCGATTTCCGCACCGTGAGCTGGATCAGGGCGGGTGTGATCTTCTTAAAGAGTAAGTCACCGTGTAATATCAGTCCGACCCTGAATATATTGGCTAATTAATATTCCATGCAGTCATCTTTGCAACTGGTGTGCTTTCCATCCCGTCCCTGATGTACGAACTGGGCGCTTTCCCCGGTGCAGTCAACGTTGTGGGCTGGACACTCTTGAACACCTACTGCGCCATCGTCCAAGGCAACTTTCGCAATCGCTACCCGGGCTGCCATTCCCTTGCCGATATGGCGCAGATCGTCGGTGGTCCCATCTTGAAGGAATTGGTCGGTTTCCTATTCACGGCTAGCTATGTTATTGTGGCTGCGTCCGGCATCATCGGTGTCTCGACTGCCTTCAATGCATTGTCTCTGCATTCCATCTGCACTGTCTGGTTCTCGTTTATTGCCACTATTATCATCATCATATGTGCGAGTGTGCGCAAATTCTCTCATATCGGCTGGCTCACCTGGGTTGGGTTTGCCAGTGTCTATATCGCCGTCTTCATCATTGTGTATGTGCCTGTTCCTTCTTCCAGCATTATCCCAAAGCTAACAGGATCCAGGATTGGCGTAACAGTCAGAGATCGTCCAGCTGCAGCACCCCAGACAGGCGATTTCGATCTTGGGTACCGGGCAATCGGTAACCCTAACTTCACGACTGGGATCACGGCTGTGTCCACAATCTTTGTGTCGAGTGCCGCAACCTCGGCCTTCCTTCCGGTCATCTCGGAGATGCGCAAGCCCAAAGACTATCCCAAAGCGGTCTACATGAGTATGAGTCTAGTGACAGCATCTTATCTGACCTTTAGTCTGGTAATTTACGCCTGGTGCGGCAAGTGGATCGCATCCCCATCGCTCGGCAGTGCGGGCACCACCGTCAAACGCGTGGCTTATGGCATTGCGCTGCCAGGTCTAATCATCAGCGGTTGCCTGTACGTGCACGTCGCAGCCAAGTATGTGTTTGTGCGGATTCTACGCAACTCGCGCCATCTGCAGGCGAATACTGTGGTGCACTGGGGAACATGGCTGAGTTGCACCATTGGAATGGCGGCCATTTCCTTTATTTTGGCATGTGCCATTCCTATTTTCAACTACGTGCTGGCCTTGGTGGGCGCTCTCTGCTTTGCGCCGCTAGGTCTCTGCATGCCCGGTTGGCTATGGATATACAGCCACGGCGAGTACCTGAAAGGAAACGTGTTCCGCAAAGCCATGTATGGGCTGCATATATTGTTGATCCTATTGGGGCTGTTCTTGACTGTCGGAGGAACGTACGGCGTGATCGTCCAGATCAACGAGGCATATCGCGACGGGCAGATCTCATCGGCGTTTTCATGCGCGGACAACAGCGGATCAACCAGCTCTTAACGTGAATATAATGGACTGTTGGTTTAATTCAAGACATATTTATAGTTAGTGGAACCGGCTAAATTAATAATTCTAGTGCAATTAATGAACCGGAGATATAAAATCTAAACTCCGACGCCAAGCCTCCTAGGCTGCAGCCGCTCTATCCGAATGCGTCTTATCTCGTCTCTCATCCTTACTCCGTACTGTTCGCTTCCCTTCTCTCTTGCTCACACTCTTGTCTTTTGCTCATTCTCCTCAAGCTCTCATCTCGACTCTCCAACCACCCCCGATGTGACGACACCCTCTTCATCAACCGTTATCAATGCAACCCCCTCAAAATGGTTGTACACATCACATTACTCGCCCTGGTTTCCCTAGGACTGTTCTTCGATCTAGCAGCTGGCGCAGCAATCCCCTCCTCGCACCTTCAACCTGAACACGAAAAGTCATTTTCCAACCCAATCGAAGCCGCGTCATGGCCGCCCAGATTAGACGAATCCGGCAATAACGAAGCCCTAGCCAAACGAACTCCCTACTACTTCCCAGAAACGGTGCCCGACGCTGAAGAAATCGCCAGCCGACTTACAGCACTGCGTGAGGCTGGTTTAGTTGCCCAGACACAAAAGTCAATGGGAGTACCGGATGCAGGGATAGACCCTCGTATACTTCTTATCCGGGACTTATTGTCTGAGGAAATGTCCACGCCAATGCTTCTGCCTCCAATGGCTTTCTTTATCCTTGCAGTGTCCGCTGTCTGCGTCGCTACAGTCTTTCGAAAAGTCAAGTGCAAGCACTGAGGGAATTTGATTTCTTTTTCTGCGATCGCTGATCGACAGGAATGATTTTCTTCTCTGGCTTATGCATGGACTTATGCACGGCACTTATTCACTTATCCACTTGCTCTTGGCATCCTGTTATCCCCAACTGAATTTTGCGGCAAGGGCTGTCGCCCGAGTCCTTAGTCGGTGTGGGTTTGCGACAGGGAAATGCACCGAAACATTATGTCTGAACAAACACGTTCTCGGGTAGCGCCAGTCGTGAGGTCGACTTGAGACCAAACCTTCAACATTTTCCAGGTCCCGAGCTTCCTTATGTTGGATAACAAACGGCATTCTTTGATTAGTATGCCAAGTCGCCCAATATTGTTGTTGGCCTCCATGGTCACGGTCTCACCCCTCATCACAATCACTCCGAGAACCTGAGTTTAATGGGCCATCATACTCACCGAATTCAAGCCCCTCGCTGTTGTCTCACTCTCCAACCACCAATTATGCGATCGGCTTGGATACGGAGTACATATGCCCTACCTCAGGATACTACCGGGTCCACCTTGACGCACAAGTTACTCAGCTCGGGAGACACAAGCCAACAGGCACCAGCATCTACGCGATGGTTGCGGTCTAAGATGGACTTAGGCTCGATGATCGTGCCTTTACCAAATATTGGGCTAGATACGATGTGGCCCCGTGCACTGGATAAATATTATCTCATATGTGCAAGCGCCAAGGTCCTTACTCTAGATATTGCAATATACTTTGGAGAATGTGATGGTTTTACTTTGGTGGCTGTTGATTGGGAAATTCAATGAACGCCTTTACTTTTCGTATAGATTTTTTCTCTAATCGTATCTAGGCCCGTAGAGCTTCACGAAATGCTGAAGAGCCCAAAATCCCATGGTCGCACCCCGTACTCCAACTCGTGCCCATTACGGACGACCCTGGGCCATGGCAGCACATCCCCGTAGAATTTCCACCCAGAATCGAATTTGATTACCCAGGAAAGTGGGTCGGTTCATTGAGGCGAAATAAGTCTACAAGAATTGACAGATGTATAGCAACCAAATCCCCATTGTCTGTCTCGCTAGCGCTCAACCCAAGACATGTCCACAGTCAAGGAGCATGCATTACAAGAACGGAGACATAAAAACGGTGAACTATGGAACAAGAAAAAAGGGAAGGAAAATGGGTGGCATGAAACTTGTGCCCTGGGACGCTCACGAGGAAGAATAAATTATTCAAAGAATGGCCAAGTAAGAATGACCAAAACGCACGACAACCGCCCATAGCAGGTATATGAATGGGGAAAATTACATGAAACTCTTTTTGCAGTCCCACCGGGACGGGGGAGAAGGAATATGTACGCGAGTGGTAGGAAAAGACAAACACATGTAGTATGAGTTTTAGGAATCGTCGACCAGACGCTTCGATGCCCAGGCGCGCTTGGCCCCATCTAGTAGGACATCCATGTTCCCGCTGTTTTCGCACATGCCACGGAATAGGCCGTCTGTCTTGTTGATCAGGGTCCAGGGGTGGTCGTATTCGATGACGCGGCCTTGGTCGAGGACCAGGACCTTGTCGTAGTCGATGATGGTCTGCAGACGGTGGGCAATGGTGATGATTGTGCTGTCGCGTAGCTCACGCAGAGTCTCCTGAATCTTGGCGTCGGTGGCATAGTCGATCGAGGCGGTGGCTTCGTCCATCATCAGGACGCGAGGGCTTTTGAGGAGTGCACGGGCAAGACACAGGAGCTGGCGCTGGCCTTGGGACAGGTTGGATCCGGACTCCGAGACAAGGCTGTCCAGGTTGTGGAAGACGTTCTTGTTGTCGGCGACAAGAGCAGTGCTGCCGTTCATGCCGTTAGTGTCGACGGCAGTCGATGTGCTCGAGGTAGCCGGGGTGGCGGCGCCCGAGGTACCAGATCCAATCAGGTGCACCCGGCGGAGGGCTGTGAAGATCTCGGCGTCACTGAACAGACCGAAGGGATCGAGGTTGCTGCGGATGGTACCCGTGAACAGGGTGGGATCCTGGGGCACAATGGTGATGGCTTCACGGAGATCCCGCAATCCGATCGATCCGATGTCGACGCCGTCAATCACAATCTGACCCTTCTCGGCTTCCAAGCCACGGAATAGTGCCAGTGCCAAAGAACTCTTGCCCGCACCGGTGCGACCAACGATGCCAACCTTTTCACCGGGCTTCACAGAGAAGGAAACTTCCTTGAGCACGGCATCGAGATCAGGGCGGTAGCGGGTAGTGTAGCCCTTAAATTCAACAGCACCTTGGCTCGGCCAGCCGGTGGGAGGGCGGTTTTCCTCGATGATAGGGGCGGCTTCTTGTTCAACTTCCAGGTACTCGCGCACTCGTTCGACCGAGTTCATGTTCTGTTGAACCTCGGAGTAGAGGCGGACAAGCCAAAGCACGTTCTCTGTGAAAGTCACCGCATACGTCAGGGAAAGACCAGCCGCACCAGCATCAATCTTGCCAATGCTGAGCAAGACAAAAGTTGCGGAGAAGAAAGAGACCAGAGCACCGGTCCAGTCGACTCGTAGAGCAAGCCAGCGGTTACTGGCCCAGAGGTAAATGTGTGGGCGGTTATAAGCATTGATACGGCGGTGGTTGTCGACGACGAATCGCGGTCCATCACCGTAAGCACGGATAGTCACAATACCATTGAGAGTTTCGCCGAACTGCTGGTAAAGCGGGCTACGTTGCACAGACTCCAGGCGCTTGAGATCGCGAGAAGAGTTCAGGTAGATGGCACCAAGCGCAGTGTACACCAGAGTGATGAAAATCCCTGCGATCAAGAAACCAGGCGTAATGACGGAAATGAGGATAACGATCATGATCACGGAAGCCAAACTGTGAAGCATGCCAATTGCCACAGGGGCAACTTCCTGATCGACAGACTCGACATCCTTGGAGAAGCGGTTCATAAGCTGACCAAGGGGCGTGGAATCGAAGAATCGGAACTTGGCATGCATAACTGCCTTCAGCAGACGATCGTGGATCTTCCAAGATGCGTGAAGCGAGCCCCAGAACAACACGGCCTCTCGGCTCAAAGAGATGGCAATATACAGGAAACCGAGGAGTGCATACACACCGAGGTAGTATCTCACGTTGACCTCGCCATCTGCGGCAGTATTCGAGAAGCGAGAGCTCAGTTGCTGTGGGACCCAGGTGCTCACCTTGGAAACACTCCCAATACTGAATGTTGGAGGCTTGAGATGAGCTGCAGCGGCGTAGCTACCAGCATCGTCTTGATTGACACTAGCAGTGTGGTACGAGTTGGCCCATTGGCGAATCCAGATGTTGGTCGACACCGAACCAAGTTGTTGCATGCAGAATATTGAAACAGCCAAGACCCAGTAGTATCCTGAGCCCATCGAGCGCAGATACATGATAACCGTGGACCATTTGATACTGCCAATGGCCTTGCTTTCTGCTAATTCCGACTTTTCATCATTTTTCTGCTTCTTGGCCGTTCCGTTCGGGGTCCCGTTGTCGGTGGATTCCTCTACCCTGTTTTCTTCGCGATCCGAGGGCGCACGTGAAAGACCGCGGGAACTGGCTCGAGAGCCGGGTCGGGACTTGAAGAATTCGTCTCCGAGAGCACCGGTAGCAGCGACATCATCAGGGCGGCCCTGAGCGGCAATCTTTCCGTTTTCAAGGACAACAACGTGGTCCGCCTGGGGAACAGCAAGCGCAACATTGTGGGTCACCAGGACACAAGAACGGTTCAGCATCAGAGGGCCCGTAAGTGCCTGGCGGAAGAGATGCTTTGCTGTGTGAGAGTCGACAGCAGAAAGGCAGTCGTCTAACAGTAGGTGGCGAGCGTTACTATAGACAGCTCGGGCCAGGGAGATTCTCTGCTTCTGACCACCGGACAGACTGATACCCTTCTCTCCGACCAAAGTCTGGTCACCGGCATCCAGAATTTCAATGTCACGTTCGAGAGCACATGCCTTGAGGACGGCACGGTAACGCTTCTCGTCGGGTGGGGATGCAAAAATGATGTTTTCCTTCACAGTGGCGTTGACCAACCAGGCCTCCTGGGCACAATACGCAACGCTGTCAATCAGGCCAGTTGCGGGATCAACGGGAAGATCCGCACGGCTCGTCGTACCTCCAGGAAGATGGACCCGGCCCTCCAAGAGCTTCATTTCACCAAGCAGGGCCATGAGAATGGAGGTTTTTCCAGAACCAGTAGGACCAGCAATGACGCTGAGCCGACCAACAGGGAAGTTGACATCGATATTGATCAGACGGAAGGCATCAGCACCATCCTCAGAAGAAGAAGAGGGCTGCGGCCGAGGGCCGGCGGTGCTCCAGGTGAAAGTAGCTTTCTCCAGTGCAATCTTGGCCGGTCCATCAGAGGCGCAGCCATCATGCAGTTGGTCGTACTTGCCGGTCTCCTCCTCATTCAGGTATTTGTCCACACGATCAAGGGAGACCTTCGATTCCTGGACGTGAGCCACCATGTCTGCGAGCTGGTCCAGGGGCACACGCAAGAGCGAGAACATCGACAAAGCAGGAAAGGCAACCGATGGTGTCAACTTCTTCTTCTCGACGACGGTATACAGGAAGAAAGACAGGAAAGTGATCAAGATCGGCGTTCCGTACCAGACGGTAGCGGCTGAAGACCAAAGGATATAGCGGCGGCGGAGGGATTTAAGCTCGGCTTTGCGCTTCTCATTGACGATGTCCTGGAACCGTTGCTCCCAGGCAAAGTACTTGATGATGCGGATGTTCTGAAGCACTTCGTTGGTCGCGTGAATGCGGGCATCAGTGCCCTTGAGGATCGCGTTCTGCACCTTGTTAAACTGGCGGGCGATAAAGAGGTTAACGGGCAGCATTAACACCATCAGTGCGATGCCAGCAAAAGAGCTGAATCCCATAATCTTGTAGAGAAGTGCGATGGCCATGATGATTTGCACAGGCACACTAGCCCACAGGAAGTGAAGGTAAGCGCCAACCTCGCTAACCTTGAACGAGTCGATGGCCATCAGGTTAATGATGGTACCGACATTGGCTTGCACGGCGACATCCTCCAAGTCGGATTCGGGCTTCTGTCCAGACTCGGTATCGTTATTATTGGTGGCCTTCTTCTTACGGCCAAAGGAAAACAATTTGCTTTGCTTCCGCTTCGTGTCCTTCGACGCGGCATGTTCCTCCACGGTCTTGCGAGTAGCTTCCACGGACGCACCGGCTTTACGTCGGAGCGCCTTGGCATAGATTTCACCAATGATGATTGCGCGAATCTTGACACCCATCTTCCGGCCAATAAACAGAGCCTGACCGTCGGCTACACCCTGAACAATGGCGGAGCAGAATAGGAGGATCGCGTAAAGCCAGGCGGCGTTGGGTGTCGTCGAGCGTGGGTCCTCGACGTACTCGAGAATAGCCTTGAGCAGCATACTCGGCACGAAAACAAAGAGATTGGCGAAGATGGTCCAGGCGCCTTGGATCAAGATGGTCGAGGCAAAGTATCGAACCAGCTTCCAGGCCAATGAACCCTTCATCTGTCGCTTGCGAAAGTCCGCAAGAACGGTGGCAGCCTTTTGCGATGGGGTCAGATTCCAGACATCCTTCAGCTCCAGAGGCTGTCGGTAGCCCTTCATGACCAAGGGATCCAGCCAGGCAAAAGTTGCAAGAGACAGGAGACTGGCCATGGGGTGTCGCGGAGGCTCCAATTCATCCTCGTGCTCGACCAGGACCGGTTTGTTGCCTCGACGAGTCGTCAGGGCGACGATGAGCAGCAATGTGCTCAGGGCGAATTCAATGCTGCTGAGGGTCACGGCGCGGTGCGAGATCGGGTGGATAATAGCGGATCGGAAGACCACGACATTGAGCAGCCATTGGACACTATACAAAATGGCCGTATGGGTCCAGAGCCTGGGAGCCGTGAAGATATCCATGGTGGACAGCAGAAGTCGAACCAAGACCAAAAACAGTATATAACCCCATGAGACAATGCCGGCTGTCGCAGGAATGGCTCCATGACGGCCCCAGCCGTCAGTCGACAAACCGACGACATGAACCGCCACCAGGCCGATAAGAGAGGCAATCTCTACTGCAACGACAGTGACTTCTCCGCGCGGGCGATTTACCTCAAACCGCGATTGTTCGCTCTGTACGGCCTGGAAGAGCATGGGATCCGATTCGCTTTCGGGGCCATTGGATACGTCATCTTCCGAGCCATCATTTGGGACAACCTTGTAAGCGACATCTTTGCGGTTAAATAGAAAGCGATGAGCGAGATGGTAGACGATTAGAAGTAACGAGATAGCGCATGCCGCGAGCGGAAGGGTGATCTGCAAGACGCTATCAGATATTGATGATTAGCGGCGCACAGGTCTAACGGTTGCCGACGGGGGTTAATGCCGGTCGGAAAAGCAATGCGAACACTCACTTGCGTTGAAAGCACCTGGATAGGTCATCGATGGCCCAGACAGGGCCGTGGCATTGCGGGAGCATGAGCTGCATGACCTCCAAGCTGTGGGGAGCAGAATGTAAACGGATAAAGATAGCTTCCCGAACAGCAGAACGACCGGAATCAAGTCGCGGGAAAAGAGTAGGCGATGCGACTAGTATTAATATGACCACCACCCCGGGTCTAGCAACGATCTTCCACTAGCACTCAGGATGAGGCTGGCATTGCATTCGGAGCGAAACCAGAAGAGCAGTGGCTTTTTGTGTCTCCGGTTCTAGGGGAGAGGGACCAAGGGTCGTCTGGGGGGAGGCGGGGGGGGCCTAATTAAGATTAAGGGAGAGCAGGCGGGGGGGTGTCAACTGCAGAACAGACACAAGTGACGAAAAGATGGGAGGCGCAGGACAGGGTGGAGGAGGAAGAAGAGCTTAGGTCACAGGAAATCTCGACCAAACCCGGCGGTGGACCGTAGTAGTGTCCGCTCCTCATGGTAAAAATGCAAGCTGACAATGCGCCACCACCACCTTTAGTGGTGGAAACACCCAGAAGACAGTGTGAATATCATCCTTGACATCTCTCTCTAGTAATTATAAGTAATACGAGTCCTCGACTCTATAGAACAATGTGCCTTGTGCAGGTCGAAGTTTACCCTATGACTCGTTGCAGCGAAGATCGTTCCTTATCGCGGCTTTTCCCCACTATCACACGGTATCGTTTTTGGTCTCCGTTTTTTGCGATCTATTTCAGACCGAAAGTGGTCTCGTGCTTTTTTAGAGAGAAAAAAGGGACCCTAAGTCATAATCTCATTGAAGCTCTGTCTCAAGTTATTTGTGGCGAGGGTACCTACAGTCACGGGAATACCTTCGGTGCTCTATTGCCACCGGAAGTTACCGCATTTATTAAATGTTCGCAAAGCCCTTTTACCAACATCCTCACTCCACCTTTTCCCCTTTTTTCCTTTCCCCATCCACCACGTCATCTTTCCTTGACTCGGACCACCATCATCGGCATCTTATTCATTAGCCGACCATGGCGGAACGCATCCTTATGAATGAGTTCCGGTCCCTCTCCAAAGAGAAATGGGTCAACGTCGATGTGAGTTCCACATGAATACTTCTTGGACCAACTACTTATACGCATCTCGCTCCCAGCTTCACAATGACGACATCTTCAAATGGGATGTCGCGCTCATCGTTCTCAATCGGGACTCCTTATACTACGGCGGCTACTTCAAAGCTACTATGTCCTTTCCCTCAAACTACCCCTATGCCCCTCCGCGTAAGTTGCCTACAGTGGCCCGTTAGTGGCCACTCATATATATAATACGGAAGTATTAATGAGGTCCTATGCAGAGTTCCGTTTCCTTGTGCCCATATACCACCCCAACATCTACCCCGACGGTAAGCTATGCATCTCCATCCTCCATCCACCAGGTGAGGATGAAATGTCGGGTGAGCTTGCTGCGGAGCGATGGTCCCCTGCCCAACGAGTCGAGTCCGTCCTCATCTCTATCCTCTCCCTCCTCGACGATGCCGAGGTCTCTTCCCCTGCCAACGTTGACGCGGGTGTCATGCTACGCACCGACCCAGACATGTTCCGTTCCATCGTCAAGTCCAACGTGGAAGCATCCAAGGCACACCGGCCGGCTACCTTTGAAATGCCGACCCAGGACACTCCCGCCCGTGAAGTCGTTGAAAAGGAGGACGACGACTTCTGGGCTGAGTCCGGCGACGACAGCGATCCCTTCGGCGGTAGTGACTCGGGCTCGGACATGAATCACTTGACTGCAAGCGACGACGACGATGATGACGACGACGACGACATGAATGGCGAGAGCGACTAAGAGAGTGCATTGCGTGTCTGCGCATACAAGCATCACATTAACTGCATATTTTCGATTTTTTACAACGGCAGCATAGCACTTACGGCGCAGGAGCGTGGATCTGGGCTTTAGCATAGTTATTTTACACGGATATGCTAGCATTCATGGCGATATGGAAGGGGCGTTTACCTAGTTAACAGGAATAGGACATTCCAATAGCTCAACAGATATCATAAACTTATCTTTCGTCCAATGTTCGACTGCTTAGCATAAGTGAAGAGCCCACATGACCTAACCTACAATTGCCCAAGGTGGACTAGACTCATCCCCTACCACATGAATAGTAGCCACAAGGAAACCTCTATATAGGCTAAGTGTGACCAATGCACTGGATGCCTGCACCTAAGGCGTCAATGCATGCCTATACTCCGAGGCATCAATGTATCTTTCGTTCTCTAACGAACACAACCTCAACTTGTAACTATGTATCATTTCACCCCCACCGCCCTATTTAGCCTTAGTGATCTACGTTAACTAAGCCTAAATAGGTGTTGGAACCCGATTTCCAAGGCATGCAGGGTCTGACCAGCGAGTGGGGCCGCGCAACAATTCCCCAGATATTTTCTCATCTTCTCAAGAGACTACACTATCACTATTAATACTATTTTCGACACAAGACTGAACTTTTCATTTGAAACAATATGCCCGTTACTATCACCACGGCCAAGCACCGCCCTCGCAAATGGGAAGCCCCGAAGGTGTCGACTGCTGAAGAGCTGTTGAAACGCTCGTCTCCGAAGGACGATCGCCGCAGCCGGCGTTTGATAAAGAGTTCGTTTCCACGGGGTCTATTTCCCACATCTCATATCTCCGCCTCCCAACATGGCTTCATCTGGGCCGTCGTCAAGGCCTATAGCGATCATCACAACTTAACGATACGACCCGAAGATGTGTGGTTCTCCATTCTGACGCAGCTCAGTTTCTTTGTCAACGCACATGCAGAGGAACTGCGATCTTTTTTCGTTTCACATGATGGAAAAAAGGAGCTTTAAGTAATCGATCGTCGGAATGTCACTATCGAGACCGCTGACTTTGGTGCCTTGGCCTTGAAGATGACTAGGTTGATTGAAAAGAATGTGGTGGACGAGGAGTTACGAACCTGGATTATGCCAGACTTTACCACCACGACCAAATCGGACAATGTGGTCGCGGCTGTTTTGATGATGGGCTCCTTACAAAAATACTTCACTTACAAGATGACACTGCGCTGTGGAATTCCGTCCGTCACTTTGTTAGGCGAGCGAAAGGACTGGATAAGTATGGTGAGGAAAATTGAGAAACTACATCAGCTAGGCTATGAACCTGCACGATTCGCTCAGCTTCTTCGGCCGGTTCTGAATTATTTTGTTGCTTCTTTTGATAGTCCAGACTCACCTGATGTACTGGATTTCTGGAGCAGATGTGCTCATGAGGAATCTATGGGTAGTGGACCAGACTATCTGTCTGGTTGGGTTTCAGTCTTCTGTTTCTGGGATGAAGATGGAAAGTTGTTGCACAAAGAACCAATCCATCCCAGCTCCTCGTCAGAGTTCGAGGCACGGAACACTGGGTCGGGGTTGGATGACGCTTTGTCGCGCCGCATCAAAACAGATGATGTCCCATCTGGTTTCGCCTCCGTGCCAGTTAAGGTCGATGATAATGGAGTTATCCATGAAACTATGATGTTGGCTGGACTAATCGGCATTCAAGCCACGTCAAGTGGAGCGACGTTGGATGGCCCAAGGTATCATAACGCGAGAGGTAAGTTTCGACGTGGTGCAAACGGTCAACTGAGACCGGTCTTCTATACCACTCCTCCTCCAACCGAGAAAGCTGGACTCGATTCTATCCAGCCATTATCAGGATGGTGGATGTATGAAAAGGAGTGCGCGAAGGACACTGAAGAACGTACCCGGGAGATCCAGAGAAACAGATACATTCTCCCTGAATATATGCAAGGCTCTTGGCGGGCCCGGAGGTTGCTAACGGCCGCGAGGCCGGACAATGAGTAGTTTACACCATCCTTTATCCCACAAACTATTGCTATCTGCCAATCTCTTCCAGGTTGTGCCAAACTGTGCCAAATTTATTGCTTCACAAGGTTGTCCCACAAAGCCTTCCTTAGATACTTCTTTCCATCCTCGTAGCTCGTGCTAGCATTTTCATGCCCGTGATAGGTAGTGGATAGTCATTTAGGGAGAAGGTCACTAATGGGTAGTGTGCTCTAGCGTATAATTACTACTCAATTCCCGATGATCAGCGTGAAGTCTCAATGTGCTTTAGATTGCCGGATATACATCAACTAGAGGCTACTAGACTAAACCAAGTCGGGCATGCAACCCGAAGGCTACAATATAATCAAACAGCCAAGAGCGTAAACGCATTCTAAATCGAGTTGAAATGTATGGATGGCGACAAATATACTACGTAACGATAAGGAGAGAATCGACAGTCTGTACGCGGGGTAGTTGCGTTGGACCACCCAAAGCAAGGAAAACAAGCAAAGACAAGATGGAAGCCAAACGAAATGTGATCTGCGCCGGTGTTGATCCCTCCGTCCAAATACCCATGTGTTGGGTCCCGTCACAGACAGGACCTGGTTGATCTATTCTAGACAACGACAGCCTTCTTGATCTCACTGTAGATGGCGCCGAGCTCCTGGTCCACGATCTTCTCGGCCTTGTTGACGAGACCGCTGATGCGGGTCTCCACATCCTCGACAGTGGAGCCGGACTTGTAGCCGCCCTTGGCGAGGATGTCGGTGTAGTTGGATGAACCACCACCGTTCCAGGCGAGGAGCTAGATTCATGTCAGCAACTTGTGTTTATCGGATCGATTTGGTGTAGAACTTACGTTGGGGGTGTCGGAGGGAACGTCATTCAGGGCACCAGAGGTGGCGACGGTGATGAGAGCCTCCTTGAGCTTCTTGGGGGTAAGCTCACCGACGGCATAGGCCGAGTCGGAAGAGGGCTGGAGGGAGACGTAGTAGGCCAGCAGACCAGCAATGTGGGGAGAGGCCATGGAGGTGCCAGAGATGGTGTTGACGGCGTACTTGCTGCCGACCCAGGTGGAGAGGATGTTCAGGCCGGGAGCGAAGATGTCAGTGCACTTTCCGTAGTTGGAGAAATACGCACGGTCATCAGTCAAGGTGGAGGCACCGACAGTGACGGCCTTCTCGGCGGCGGCGGGCGAGTAGTTGCAAGCATCGGCGTTGTCGTTGCCAGCAGCGACGGCGAAGTGGATGCCGGCATCGACGGCAGCGTTAACAGCGAGGTCAAGAGTACGGGAGCTACCGCCGCCCAGACTCATGTTGGCAACGCTGCCCTTGAAGCCCTTGACCTTGCCATTCTTAGCATCCTTGGCCTTCTTGATGTGAGCCTCAGCAGCCCACTCAACTCCAAGAACGACATCGGACATGGTACCGGAGCCGTTGGAGCGCAACACCTTAACGGCGTAGACGTTGGCCTGCTTGGCCACACCATACTTCTTACCAGCAATAGTACCAGAGCAGTGGGTGCCATGGCCGTTGCCGTCCTCGTCTGCGTCATTTCGAGGGATGGTCTTGCCCCAGTTGGCACGGCCCTCGAAATCAACGTGGTCAATGTTGGTGCCGGTGTCAATCACGTAGGCGTCAACACCCTCACCGCCCTCCTCGGCGTACAGGTACTTGTTGTAGGTACCGAAGGAGAGGCTGTCCCGGTGGGAAATACGGGCCAGACCCCAGGGAGCGTTCTTCTCAACGGTGCTTTCCATGGTGTGAACCACAGAGTCCTTCTCAATAAACTCAACCTATTACACGGTAGTGTTAGTGTCAACTTCATCAACCTGCATTACGAGGAAGAGGGCAAGCTGAGCTACTTACATCCGGATGCCGGCGGACCTGCTCAATGACATCCTCGTGGAAGTGACCGGAATAACCCATCAGTGAACCAGCCACGTGGAAAGTGTTCTTCATTCCCAGGAAGGCCTCGTTGTCGAAGCCGAAGAGCGATCGCTTCTTCAGCTCCATGCGGTCATTCTGGCTAGTGTGGATGTCCTGCACCCAGCTATGGTGAGCGGCCGCAGCCGACGGGTCGACATGCTTCTTAAACACGACGATGTACGAATCGGGGACCTCCTGGGCGTTGGTGGAGGAGATGATGGGAGCTGCCCCATTATGGATGGAGTCTACTACCACAGGTGAGGCAGCTGTGAGCAGCGGGAGCAACGCGAGGCCGAGGAAGCCTTTCATGATGGCAGATAGACTCGTACGATGCACAGAATAGGAAGGAAGGGACAGGAAAAATAATGGAAAGGTTGGATAGAGAGAGATCGATGGAAAGAGGGGAGAGGGGATGAGAAGAAGAGTGAGGAGGTAAGAGTCAGTGAGAGAGCTTATCAAGGGGAGACGAAAGGGCAGGCGGAGAAAGATGATGCAAGCGGAGCGATTACCGTACGGTAACGAGTCGGATGACCAGTGGATTGCCGCCAACTGCAGATCTCGGGCGTGTGAAAGCCAGAGCGGTGGAGACAACTACTCCGGGGGTGGGCGGGTATTGTTAGGTATTGTCACGAGGCGACCCCGGAAAGGAGCGTGACTTCCAAGGTTCTCTTATCGGCGCGATCTTCCCTATCTTCATCATTCCTTGTGACTACGAGCTAGAGCTATAGGTATCGGAAAGCTCCCATTCCCATTCCCATTCCCATTGCCGGGTCTGGGTCGGGTACCTGTATCTATGCAGAGTGGCACGGACATGAGACTCGGTGACGATCTCCAAGGCAACTTGTCCTCCGAAGTCGCGTGCTTCTGTCCGGATGACGCGATGTACGGAGTAGTTGTAACCACGCACTTTAAGGTCTCAGCTGGGCAGGAAAATGTAAGGCAACACTTCTCCACCAACCGTAGGCTTATCGTGTCTCTTATCATCCGAAACGACGATCCCGTAATCCACAATGTGACTCCGTAACTTTGCCTATTATGCTTCTCCGCTAAGCCCTCCGCCTTCCAAACCACCCAAAGTCCCCCTCGTCACCTGATATCGTTCTCCCCGCGCGTTGGTTGGTTCACAATTTTTGCGCTGGGAAAAGCAACATCGGCCCTATTTTATTCGTTACCGCTAGTCGATCGGTTCTTGGTTGTTTGCTTCATCCGATGTGGTGTCTCAACCGGACCCGCTAAGCACAACACATATGCGGACCGGCTCAATCTGCTCGCCAATCGCGCATTCACGGTCTCTGGTGGTTACCCGCCATCCGGTCGGTCGTGGATAAGATTTGGCCATGCCTCCACCCCTTCCTCCCTCGCCCTCCGGATCAACCGAGCGACTGGTGGAAGAGCTTGCTCCCACCGTTGAGCAGCTCAAGGGCCTCGGTGCGGGCAATACCATCACCCTTCCCCAGGCATTCGCGGCCACAGAACCCCTCCTCCGCCTCCGACATACCTTTATCGATGACGTACGCCCGCGAACCACCAAGGATGCATTCCGGCACCTATCAGGCTTTCAGACATTGTTAGATCTTGCAGACCAGCTAGCGGAGCTATACGATGCTGGTGCTCTATCGAAAGAGGAGAGGAAATCCCTGATAGGCATCTATAAGGATGTCTTGGGTGTTCTGGCCGAAGGGTTGAAGGACCATTTTGGCAACCGACGATATTTTGCCCGCAGGATTGCCGGGGGAGGAATTGCTGTTCTCGAGAGAACTCTTGACCGGTTGGCCCGGAAGATAGACAAGGCCGAGAGCGACGCTCAACAACTATACGGGGCCGTACTTGCTGCCGCTCTGTGCCAGGAAACCGTCGCAGGTATACTTGTAACACTGAGTGCGAAGCTTGAGAATAAGAAGGTGTCTCCAAAGGAAATTCAGGATGCGGTGGTCCAGTGCCTGGGGTCTGCCGAGACCGTGGAGGTTGCAGAGCTTCTAGGTCCAATGGTCCGTGTGTGGTTGACACACTCTTCCTCGGGCCACGATGCTCTGCGCCTGGCAATCCCCGCATGTCTTTGTCAATTGGCTCTACAGTCGCGGAGAAACGTTGTAGCTCTGCATGCCACAGGAATGCTAACTTTTGTCCTTCCGCTCCTGTTCGATGACCGCCGACCCGACACCGAGCAAGCTCTTTACCAGGATCTGGCACGCTATCTGAGCGTCCAAGGCATGAGTAGCTTGGACGATGCCGTGACCATATACCGCCGGGCACATGAGAACCCACGGGTCTTGAAGTTCCTTGTCTCTGCATTGATATATTCAAAAGAGCCCCCGTCAATACAGTTCGACTTGTCTCTGCATGGTTTTTGTTCCGTCGAATTTGCGACCTTGGCCCGTCCATTTCCCCCAACCGCCTCCGCTGGCTATACCCTGGCAACCTGGGTCCGCTTTGACGAATTCGATTTGAATACCCACACCACAATATTTGGAGCCTTCGATGTCAGTCAAACCTGCTTCCTTCTTGCATATCTGGAGAAGGATACGCGCAACTTTATCCTCCAGACCTCAATCCATGGGCCACGTCCTAGTGTCCGATTCAAGTCGGCTAAGTTCGAGTCAGGCCGTTGGTATCATATTTGCCTTGTCCACAAAAGGCCCAAGCCCTCCTCGTCTTCCCGGGCATCTCTCTTCATAGATGGCGAATTTGTGGAGCAGTTGAAGATTGACTATCCTTCCACTCCCATCAGTAATCACTCCAGCAGGCCGCCGCGGATCCAGGCATTCTTTGGAACACCTCAAGATCTAGCCATGCGTCTTGGGAAGGGGGTTTCGACCTCTCGGTGGTCACTTGCAAACGGTATCCTCCATGATGAAGTGTTCAGCGATGATATGGTGGCCGTCTTCTACAACCTAGGTCCGCGGTATTTTGGAAACTTTCAGGACTGCCTGGGCTCTTTCCAGACATACAAAGCCTCTGCTACCCTCAATCTCCGAAATGAGCATCTTCATCCCGGAAAGGAAGAGTCCTCTGATATTGTCACTGCCATTCGACGCCGAGCAAGTACCCTAGTCCGCGAGAGTTCGATCTTGATCAACGTTTCCGCCGTTGCAGTGCTCGACGATGATGATAGTAACAATGTTGGCGAATCCCGACTTATCAAATCCTTGTCTCGACAGGCGGCGAGGAGTCTGCATCAATTGACAAAAGCTGGTGGGAACTCTGTCGCTATTAATGGAGCTACTCCGGCTATCAATGACGGATTAACGCAACCCCAGGGAGTTGGCATTCTGACCGGCGATCCCGTCGTTGCTGTTCCAAAGTCGCTGGACGACGCCAGTTGGTGCCTGGGTGGCTGTGCTGCCGTGCATTTGAGTTTGATTCAGGCAGCGAATTCTGCGGAAAGCACTCGCCTGGCCGTGGAGGCGCTTTACCAGGCTGTTCAAGACAACTGGCGGAACAGCGAGGCCATGGAGAGAGAAAACGGTTACGGGATTCTTGCGTGCCTCCTGCGCGAGAAGCTTGGGTTTTCAGGTGGCAATCTCGCCGGACATAGTCGAGCGACGGCGCTTGGATGCAGTGCTGAAGAGCAAAATAAGTTGACTCTAGACTTGCTGCGTCTGACACTTGCGTTTGTGGGATACAACTTCGAGCGCCCAAACCACTCCATCATCACCAATCCCCTCGCCTACCGAATCCTCCTCGTGGACATGGATATTTGGCGGCTTGGAGAACTGCCATTGCTCAACTTGTATTATTCGCAGTTCCGGACATTTGCCACAGACAGCAACTACCGCCGATTTAATGCAAGGCGGTTGGGTCGCATGCGTAAGTTACCCCAATGACTTTTCCATGTTGAATGTTCTAAATTGGTCTGAGAACCAAAAGCTGACTGCGTGCGAATTAGGCGTCAACAAAAGACTCCTCGAGACTTTGAAGAGTGGTGAACTGACTCAAGACACCTTGGATCCGTGCTTATCATGTTTCCGGTCATTGATAGAGAGCAACCTGTCCCCCGACCTCCTCCGTTCCCTCGCTTTATCTATCACCTACGTACTTCACAAGCCGACACCACCTGCCAGTCTCCATAAAAAGAAAAGTCTTCGATTGGCGACGGCATCTTCCCGACCAGGCTCATCAAAGTCATCAGACTCCGATAAGTACATGTCAGCCATCTCTCTGGGGAAGAAGATGATGTGTCTGTATTCTACCATTCTGTGCAACCCTATTGATCTTGCGCCTCTGAAGAAATTTGCCAAAGCGGTCACAAACAAGGTTAGTCAGAAACCACCAGCCATTGTAATAATCCTGTCTGACAACAAAAAAAGTGGCTTTTGTACCTTGCATGTGAAGATGAATCCGAAATAGTGGTACATGCAGCCAAGATCTTAGCCCGGCTGCTGGTCGTCCACGGAAGTGGCTACAGCAAGAAGTTTTCCGAGAAGAATGGCGGATATACAGTCCTGAGCCAGCACCTGAAACGCTGGTGGAATATTCCTGCCCTGTGGCCCATTTGCCTTTCTATTCTGCTTGGCCGAGACATCGCTCTTCTGGACCTTGACCGTCCTTTTGAGGTCTCGGAACTCCGCAACCTCTTCTTAGGCGACAGTCAACTGCAAATTGCCTACCCTGAAATGCTCCCAGTGATCATGGGAATGCTCAAGAGTGGGCTGAGGAGTACCGTTCTGGTCAGTGAGCCGGCAATAGACCCAGATTCCTCAAAGACAGATGCTTCCAGCACTGCGTGCCCCAATATGTCCTCTTGCAATCTGACCGGTAAGTGATAACCCGATCTATGGATTCTCGAATTGATATACTCATGACTCTATAACAGATGTTGCCTTGCCAGACCGTACAAAGCACGGACTTTCCCTTTTGACCTCCGTGGTCCAGTTTTTGGCAGAGGCACGGTCCAAGTCACGGATATTCCGGGATTTTACAGCTCAATCCAACTATGTCCAGGAACTTTTGGCCATCCTTTACCCTGCTGTCGTTGGTTCGGACTCCGTCGACCCTAACACTGAAATGAACTCCCGGTACAGTGGGCTCGGCTTTGACGAAAGCAACCTGGTTCTACGGCCACGCTCGAGTACTGCCAATATGCAGGCAAACTTGCGACAATCGACCGTCGAGTTCTCATCTAGCCCCCCGAATGAGAGTACCGATGCTATGCGTCGCCCGTGCTCGTTCGTTCTAGTCTCTTCCGATAAAGCAAAACGGTCCTCGGCACGCATACGCCGTGTCGTGAACCTTCAATTCTCTGCTCATGGAGCTGCAACGGAACACCCGCTTGTCAAGGCTATCTTCGGACTGGTTCTCGCTGTCTTCGAGGATCAACTACTAGAGCGGAAAGACTTTTCCGGGCTGGGGCTATATCACAAGACGCCTCCTGGATTCCTGGAACACCAGGCGTATTTCAACTCGTCCATATTCAACCGCTTACTGATGACGTTGAAGGAATTACCCTCTTATAAGCCTCGCCTCCTCCAAGAACCCCGAACTCTGACCAATCTTGCCCGCTTTGCTAGTCACCTGGCTGAGGCAGTCTATGAGGGCTGGTTCATAGATGGAGCAGCTGCCACACTGGAAGGCATTGGGCCCATCCTGGAGTATCTACAGCGACCCAATATTTCGCCCCTAAAAACTGTTAGGTTGTGCAGCCAGGCGGTTGCGACCCTCCAGTCGACTCTTTATCGAGTTGCCTTGTTTCAGCTGTCAGATGCAGAGGATGGAGAAGCCCTCGCCATACTGAAACGTCTCAATTATTGGCAGGTGGTCCTTCTGTCGGCATCAGAGACGCAGTCAAAGTATCTTCAACTGTTCTGCTATCTCCTTTACACCAAGTTGGTGAGCAACGAACAGGATGTCCGCCTGGCAGCTGCAAGTCTCTGGCGGGTAATCTTAGTGCAAAGGCCAGACGAGATGACAGTTCTTCTCAGTCAAGGACCCGTCTCGCTCCAGCGTCGACTCGCAGACGGCTTCGATTCTCTCGTGGGATTGGAAGATGAGTCATTTATAAATTGGATTGACGACCAGCGGGATGACCTTGATGCTTTATTCTTCGGCATTTTGTCTCGATCCTGGGACACATTTGTCCTCGAGGAAAACACAAAGAGCGAGGATACTGCCAGGAACCGCATCTCCAAACGCAAAGACAGACTCAAGCAATGGATTCAACAGGAGAAACTCGATGAAGACGTGACTCGGAAGCACGATGCCACTTTGCCTCATTGGATTTCGAACATCTCTGCATCTGAGTTCTTGAAATCGCAGAGGTTCCAGCAAGATCTGCATGATAACTCTGCATTCATGTGGTCGGCATTCTCGAACCTCTTGTTGGACCTGCGACGGCCCGGTGGTCTCCTTGGCGAGGACAAGGAGAGGAAGTGGAGACTTGACCAGACTGAGGGTCGCAGTCGTATGCGATTGCGTCTGGTGCCTGATGAGTCAGGCGAAAGGCAGGAGTACCGGCCGAAGCGGAAAGCTTCTGAGCCTCCTGCGGTGAAGATTGACACTCGCATGCGTGCTTTGTCCGAAGGCGAGGCGCCATCAACCCCGACTGCCTGGAAAGCTGAGTCCGAATCTGTGGAAGACCCGGAGTCACAGGGTGGTCAAAATGGTGACGCAGACGCCGACGCCGACGACCGTAGCATGCTTGAAGAAAACTTTGAGATGATCGACGATCCCAAGTTCGAGCTCGAGGACTACGAAGACAAGAACCGAAGGGTGATGAGATCTCTCCAACGAGGTGACCAAGTTCAAAATGTGTGTAACATGTCTCGAATCATCGGCCTCGAGGCTGTGGAGGGTCTTTTGATCATCGGAAAAGACTGCATCTACATCCTGGACAGCTTCTTCCAAAGGGCTGATGGCGAGATTGTCAATGTCTGGCAAGCCCCATCTGAGGAACGAGATCCATATGTGCGGATGATCGCGGGCCGGGAGTCGAACGATCGCCGTTTCCAGGAGCATGAGACAAGAAGCTGGAAATGGTCGGACTTGGTCAGTGTCTCCAAGCGACGTTTCCTCTTCCGCGACGTGGCCTTGGAAATATTCTTCACAGATGGCACCAGCTATCTGTTGACCTTCTTTTCTCCGCGGATCCGAGACGACCTGAGTAACCAGCTTGGTGCCAAAGCTCCGCAAGTCACAGGAAGTGCAGGACACTCGCGGCCGGAGGACATTTGGCGCTACGAAACTCTGCGCAGCCAGGAAGATGCACCCCAGTCCCTCGGCTCGAAGTTTGCTAGTGTCTTTGGGCATCAGGCATCAAATCCAGCGACAAGGAAATGGGTTCGGGGTGAGATCTCCAATTTCCATTATCTTATGCTGATCAACACGCTCGCTGGACGGACTTTCAACGACTTGACCCAGTACCCAGTCTTTCCATGGGTTCTAGCCGATTACACCAGTGAAGAGCTCGACCTGACCAACCCCAAGACATTCCGCGACCTGTCGAAGCCCATGGGTTGTCAGACCCCAGATCGCGAGTCTGGCTTCCGAGAGCGATACAATGCCTTTGCAGAGATGGGCGATGACAATGCCCCGCCCTTCCATTACGGAACTCATTACTCCTCGGCGATGATCGTCTGCTCGTATCTTATTCGCCTCCAGCCCTTCGTCAAATCTTACCTTCTGCTCCAGGGCGGCACTTTCGACCATGCAGACCGACTCTTCTATTCCATCCGCAAAGCATGGGAATCCGCATCGCGAAGCAACATGTCTGACGTTCGAGAGCTAATCCCCGAATTCTTCTACCTCCCCGAATTTCTGGTGAACTCGAACAAATATGACTTTGGTCTTCTCCAAAATATGACAACCGCCATCGACTCAGTTGAGCTGCCGCCCTGGGCTAAGGGTGATCCAAAGATATTCATTCAGAAGCACCGTGAGGCGCTCGAGAGCCCTTATGTGTCTGAGAACCTTCATCACTGGATTGACCTTGTTTTCGGAAGCAAGCAGAAGGGCGAGGCTGCTGTGGAGGCCGTCAATGTCTTTCACCACCTTTCTTATAAGGGTGCCAAGGACCTGGATGCTATTGATGACCCCGTAGACAAATTGGCCACCATTGGTATTATCCACAACTTCGGACAAACGCCTCATCAGATTTTCCATCGGACTCATGCTCAACGTGAGGACCAACGGTACCGTACACCCCGGCTCGATACACTCGCAGAGTCTCTGACACAGATGCCACTCTCGCTTCTTGGTACAATATCCCTACACCCTGTGCTAGAATACGCGTGAAACTAACAACATCACTCTTTCTAGACGTCGGAGAGCGAGTATCCACTCTATCGATGAAGCAAGATCGTTTGCTTTGTACAGCTGCTCTGAGGCTCAACGTTCCACCGTCCTTCGATCACTACCTGGAATGGGGCTTCTTTGATGGGAGTGTACGCTTCTATGCCGCCGATAGTCGCAAGGTATGGATTCCTCCTGAGAGGCACAGTGGCACTCGACTGACAATACACAGCTGCTTGGCCACTTCGAACACCTTCATATCGGGCAGCTCTCACATGCCAGCTTTGCCGATTCACGCACCCTCATCACCTGTGGCATGGACTGCACAATTTCCCTATGGACAGTCACAGCAGGCTCCAGGTCCGTTGACTTGCAGCCCATCGGATCACTGTTTGGTCATCGCACCCCGGTCAACACACTTGCTGTCTCGCGGTCTTTCAGCGCCTTGCTTTCTGCGTCCAGTGACGGCCAGATCATGTTATGGGATTTGAACCGAAGATGCTTCGTGCGGGCGCTTCCAGCTGATGGAACTGTCGATGTGAGTATCCATCAACATCCGCTCCACCAGCTTCCTGCTAATTGATCCATCTCAAGTGTGCCCGAATCAACGATGTCACCGGAGACATCATTGTCTGTCGAGGAAAACGCATCACGATGTATACACTTAACGGAGAGACGCTTGTGGACCAACCGGTCTGCGATTCAACCGACGACCATGTTTTATCCTGCGTATTCTACGAGGGCGTTCAAAACGAATGGTTGGAGCGCGAGCTCATCTTCACAGGCCATAGCCGCGGCGTTGTGAACATATGGAGCAAGGTCATTCGTGGCGGACGATTCGAGCTGGAACTCATTCGACAACTACATCATACTGACACCAATCGCGACAACGGAGCCAACATTTCCGCCGGGATAAGTTGCATTTTGGCCCTCCCCCAGGTGGTTTATACCGGGGACGAGGCAGGCCGAGTGGTGAGTATTTCCCGTAGTTTCACACTCTGATTGGAAGACACGGCGCTAATTCTTGTAGTATGAGTGGAATTGTATACAACGGCGCTGATCCCGCAATCCAATTTCCCCGTGGGCCGACTACTGAACGACACACACAAACTTGGAATGAAATTCCACTCTTGCAGATGAGGCTCGGTACATACTAAAAAGGATAAAAGTGTAGAGAGCGTGGCGTTCTAGTTTCTTCACAGGCTTTTGACTCGGTTTTGCCCCATTCGCATTTCTCCCCGCTTGATTCATTTGGACTTTAGCATAGTTAATGACCAAAGGCATCAGCTTGGGCACGGTTCCCCCCTGTAAAACCGGAGTAGATCACGATTTTAACCGGATCCCGGTGAACAGCCCCGTACAGAAGCAGTGGGCCGTTGGCCGGTTGACCATACTCCGGTTGGCGTGTTCGGAGCACACTGCGCCGCAGGGATTCGCCTGGTCTCGAATGAAGTCATATACCGATTATATGGTAGCCTTTTGTATATAGTTCTATATAGTACAGTAGAGTAGATTCAAAGAAAGTGGAAAATTGTGCGTCCATTCGGAAGTGGATGGAATTGATGTTCCTCAGTGAAAACAGGACGAGATTTGCCGGTGATTTCATTCTGCAGCGTCATTTTGCCCCACTCGGCATCCCACCTTGTGGTACTTGTGTCAACTATGGTAGTTCCATACTAAATAGATGTACTCTTAGCTTAGCGCGTCTGGTTCATGGCTCCCCCCGCCTCTAAATACCTTTGTACCGCCACTTCCCTCCTTCCTTCATCTTTCTTTTTTGAACCATCTTCTATTCCATCCATCTTCCTCTCGAATCTTCCTATACATCATGTCTTCCTCTCTTGAACAGCTGAAGGCCACCGGCACCGTCGTGGTCTGTGACTCTGGTAAGTTCCACCGATCATCCGAGATGCATGGTTTGAGCATTCCACTAACACATGCAAAATAGGTGACTTTGCCAGTATGTGTCCTCGAATCCGGGCGCCACGAGTGATGATAAATTGACGATCGCTAACGTGCCACAGCCATCGGCAAGTACAAGCCCCAGGATGCCACCACCAACCCCTCCCTGATCCTGGCTGCTTGCAAGAAGCCCGAGTATGCCGCTCTCATCGACTCCGCCGTTGCGTACGGCAAGAAGAAGGGTGGCTCCATCGATGCTCAGGTTGAGGCCACCATCGACCGCCTCCTGGTCGAGTTCGGCAAGAAGATCCTGGAGATCATCCCCGGCAAGGTCTCCACTGAGGTCGACGCCAAGCTGTCCTTCAGCACCCAGGCCTCCGTCGACAAGGCCCTTGAGATCATCAAGGTATGTGGAATGGACCTGGCAATGTCATTTTCTGGTGCTAACTTTTGCTTCGAACAGCTCTACGAGGAGGTTGGCATCAAGAAGGACCGCATCCTGATCAAGATTGCCTCCACCTACGAGGGAATCAAGGCTGCCCACATCCTCCAGTCTCAGCACGGCGTCAACTGCAACCTGACCCTGATGTTCTCCCTGGTTCAGGCCATTGCCGCCGCCGAGGCCGGTGCTTTCCTGATCTCTCCCTTCGTCGGCCGTATCCTCGACTGGTTCAAGGCCGCCAACAAGCGCGACTACAGCCCTGAGGAGGACCCCGGTGTCAAGTCCGTCCAGGACATCTTCAACTACTACAAGAAGCACAACTACAAGACCATCGTCATGGGTGCTTCCTTCCGTAACAGTGGCGAGATCACCGAGCTGGCCGGCTGCGACTACCTGACCATCTCCCCCAACCTGCTAGAGGAGCTGTACAACTCCACCACCCCCGTCCCCAAGAAGCTCGACTCGGCCGATGCCCACAACCTGGACATCCCCAAGCGCGAGTACCTCCACAACGAGGCTGACTTCCGCTTCGATTTCAACGAGGAGGCCATGGCCGTCGAGAAGCTCCGTGAGGGTATCTCCAAGTTCGCTGCCGACGCCGTCACCCTCAAGGGGCTCCTGAAGGCTAAGATCCAGGCTTAAGTGATCGGCTCCGGGGTTTAATATTTTTACCATGTTCCTTTTTTTTTTTTTTTTTCTTTTGTTTTACAAACTTTGTAAATTGGCGATCCCAAAAGGTCTGAAATCGGTAGATACGAATTGATGAGTCCGTCCATGATTTGAAACCAAAGCTACGTGTTGTAAATCTTGTCAATCTCCGGTGTCGGGTAAGCAGGTATGGGCCGAGGGTTCCGGGATTCTCTGTGAGGGAATCTGGGCTGGTCGGCTTATTCACGAATCACCACTAGTTCAAGATGAACCCCGCAGGGCTCCATTGGGGACACGGTGTGACCGTGTGCAACCCTCGAGGGAGCACCCGTAGTAATATACCTATAGAGAAGTAAAGGCATTGCATAGGATGATAAGTTTTGGCTAGGAATACCTAGGAAGCAGAGCAAGAATGGAATAATCGTGGTTGATCGTAGCTGTAAGTTCAATAATGTCTGAGGTCACGGCATTATGTCATTTCCCCTCGTTCCGAAAGCTGCCCACTTAGGAAGGTGGGGGTGATTCATACTGTAATCTTGTACCTGTACTAAGTTCCACGCACAAAATTATATGGACAGTTCTGTACTGATACATGCTCGAGGTGCGGTAATGGAGAGTCACGTCAACATCATCCGCTTATTATCTTTCCATCTCCCGCTCCTCTCGTCTTTCTCTTTCTCTCCCCAGTTACCCAACCTCCTCGAATTTTTTAATTTTTTAATAAAGAATTCAATCCCAAAAACCGTCATAATGGTCAAGGCTGGTGAGTACACATTATTGGATATTCAAAAGCTCCAAAGCTTCACGTCCGTGACAAGGACCTTGGGTTGAGCACATTTGAGCACCTTGGGGTCCTCGGCCTATCGGCAGTCTTCCTCTTTCCCCTTCCCTCTCCACTGTCTCTTTCTAGAGCTGCAAATCTCCAGGGTACTCAGCTTCGAAAGAGCTCATTTGCTGTTGATACCCTGGTAGCGCTGCTTGGAGCTCCCCCTGGGCTCAGATCTCTCGGGAAGTTTGGAGACGGGAGACGGGAGACGGGAAGATCCCCTCCACCTTCTGGAAGCATAGATCATATGAAAAAGAACTATGGACTAACACCAATCAGTTGCTGTCCTCCGCGGTGACGCAAAGGTCTCCGGTACCGTCACCTTCGAGCAGGCTGACGAGAACACCCCCACCAGTATCTCCTGGAACATCACCGGCCACGACGCCAACGCCGACCGTGCTTTCCACGTCCACCAGTTCGGTGACAACACCAACGGTTGCACCTCTGCTGGTCCCCACTGTATGTTCTACACGTGCAATCGCAATCACTGTCGGATATATACTCACCTCCCATAGTCAACCCCTTCGGCAAGACCCACGGTGCTCCCACCGACTCGAACCGCCACGTCGGTGACCTGGGCAACTTCAAGACTGATGCCGAGGGCAATGCTACCGGTACCATGCAGGACAAGCTCGTCAAGTTGTTCGGTGCCGAGAGCGTTCTGGGCCGTACTCTGGTCGTCCACGCCGGTACTGATGACCTTGGCAAGGGCGGCAACGAGGAGTCCCTGAAGACCGGCAACGCTGGCGCTCGTCCCGCCTGCGGTAAGTTGATTCATATAGATCTTCTACTGTGTAGATATACTGACGTTGCATAGGTGTCATCGGCATTGCTGCTTAAATCTCCAATTTACGCCTACTATAGTTAGTTGGGTCTTGCTATCCACCCTTTCTCAAGGAAAAGTTCAGGATAGTCCCTGGCTAGATGAATGAATGTCAATTACTATCTGTATCATTGTGAAGCTACACCGTATACACTAGAAACCATGTCTCATTCTCGCTGTTCTACTCTGTACATCACGAACGGCTTGGCCCGTAGCTTGCCCAGGGGCCAGACCGCTTTCCCCACAAACACCGGCCACGTTTCGACTCCGAACCCCTGCTTATCGCCGTCTTTTGGTCCCCTTCTTTCTTTCCCCATCATTTTTCCCTGTGCTACCAGTGGTGGCCAGTGTTCCTTTATCTAGCATGCCTTTTGAAGCCCGCGTCAAGTCCGTCCTATCGGGCGACACGGTCGTGCTGTCGCATGTCACCAATCCCTCACAAGAACGCATCTTGAGTCTGGCCTACGTGTCTGCACCGAGATTAAGGAGGGAGGGCGACGAGGTGGGTAATTTCCCTTGCCAATTGGGCTTGTTTGGCAGACATTGAACGATTTCCTGTGAACCTGGGTGTTCTGTCGACCTGCTGAACTACTTCGGACGAATCGCGATGAACTAATGCAGACCCATTGTTACAGGCCTACGGCTTCCATTCCCGTGAATTCCTCCGTGAACTTCTTGTTGGCAAGGTTATCCAGTTCCATGTCGTCTATACCATCCCTACCGGTGCCAAACGCGAGTACGGTATCATCAAGCTGCCCGGATTCGATGCCCAGCTGCCCGACATCAGTGTCCAGGAGGGATGGACCCGTGTCCGTGAGGAGGCTGGCAAGCGGTCGGATGATTCTGAGGAGACTTTGGCTCTGCTGGAACGGTTGCGGGCTCTTGAGTCGCTCGCTCAGAGTGAGGGCAAGGGTGTCTGGTCTAGCAAGGACAATGGTCAAATTGAGACCACGTACGAATTGTCCAATGGCCAGGCTTTGGTGGACAAGTACCGCAACAAGCAGTTGGAGGGCATTGTCGAGAAGGTCATAAACGGTGACCGTGTTATCCTACGCCTTCTGCTTTCGCCCCAGGAGCATCTGCAGACGTTGGTTGCCCTGGCCGGTGTGAGAGCGCCCTCTACGAAACGGACGACTGCCGATGGCAAGGAGCAGCCCGGGGAGCCTTTTGGTGAGGAGGCACTCCAGTTTGTTGAAACTCGTCTGCAGCAGCGCAAGGTCAAGGTCTCCCTGGTCGGTGTCACTCCTCAGGGCCAGCTGGTCGCTACTCTGCTGCACCCTATGGGCAACATCGCTCGGTTCCTCCTGGAGGCTGGTTTGGCCCGCTGCCAGGACCACCACTCCATCATGCTCGGCGGTGATATGGCCCTTCTCCGTCAGGCAGAGCTCGGCGCAAAGGCTGCCCGCAAAGGTGTCTTTACTGGACATGTGGCTCCCAAGTCCACCGGGGCTGCCGCCTTGGACTACACTGTCACCCGTGTATTGAATGCCGATACCATCTTCATCCGCAACAAGGCTGGCCAGGAGAAGAAGATTAGCCTTACCAGCATCCGCCAACCCAAGCCGTCTGATCCCAAGCAGGCGCCGTTTGCCGCGGATGCCAAGGAATACCTGCGCAAGCGTGTCATTGCAAAGGCAGTCAAGGTCACCGTGGACGGTAAGAAGCCTGCCAATGACGGCTTCGAGGAGCGTGAGGTTGCTACTGTGATGCAGGGCAACGTCAATGTTGGTCTGGCCTTGGTCGAAGCCGGCTATGCGTCGGTGATCCGTCACCGGATGGACGATAATGACCGGGCTCCCTACTATGACGAGTTGCTGGCCGCCGAGGCCGAGGCGCAAAAGGAAGCCAAGGGAATGTGGTCGCCCAAGGCGCCCAAGGGTAAACAGATTGTGGACTACTCCGAGAGTGTCCAGAAGGCCAAGTTGGAAGTTGGTATCCTGCAACGCCAAAAGCGCATTCCCGCCGTTGTCGACTTTGTCAAGTCCGGCTCTCGTTTCACCGTCATTGTGCCCCGTGAGAACGCCAAATTAACCTTGGTCCTTTCTGGTATTCGTGCCCCTCGATCTGCCCGCGGGCCGGGCGAGGCTGGTGAGCCATTTGGCCAGGAGGCTCACGAGCTTGCCAACCGCCGGTGCATGCAGCGTGACGTGGAGATCGACGTTGAGACCATCGATAAGGTTGGTGGCTTCATTGGAACTCTGTACGTTAACAAGGAGAATTTCACCAAGGTCCTCTTGGAGGAGGGCTTTGCTACCGTGCACGCATACTCGGCTGAGCAGTCCGGGCACGCCAACGAGTACTACGCGGCTGAGGAGCGGGCCAAGGAGGCCCGGAAGGGTCTTTGGCACGATTGGGACCCCAGCAAGGAAGCCGAGGCCGAGGAGTCAGAGGTTAACGGCACCGGCAACGAGAGTGAAGCTGCTGCCGGCCAGCGTCGCAAGGACTATCGCGACGTGACCGTCACCTACGTCGACCCGACCTCCGGAAAGCTGAAACTGCAGCAGATTGGCTCCGGCACCAACGCCCTGACAGAGCTGATGAATGCGTTCCGTGCGTTCCACTTGAACAAGGCCAACGATACTCCTCTGCCCGGTCCTCCCAAGGCAGGCGACTGGGTCGCTGCGCAGTTCAGCGAGGATGGCGACTGGTACCGCGCCAAGGTGCGTCGCAACGACCGTGAGAAGCAGCAGGCCGAGGTGGTGTACATCGACTTTGGCAACTCCGAGACTCTGCCCTGGAGCAGCTTGCGCCCTCTCACCCAGTCCCAATTCTCAGGTCAGGCCCTGCGCCCGCAGGCCGTCGATGCGGCCCTTTCCTTCCTGCAGTTCCCCACATCGCCCGACTACCTTGAAGACGCAGTTGCTTTCGTGAATGAGCAAACATTCGACCGGCAGCTCGTGGCCAATGTCGACTATGTTGATCCCGATGGCACTCTTTACGTCACCCTTCTGGATCCGGCCAGTTCCAAGAGCCTCGACCAGAGCATCAACGCCGACATTGTTCACGAGGGTATGGCTATGGTGCCCCGCAAGCTGAAGGCGTGGGAGCGTGCCTCTGCCGATACTCTGAGCAAACTGCGCGAGCTCGAAGAAGAGGCCAAGGCCGAGCGCCGCGGTATGTGGGAGTACGGTGATCTGACCGAGGACTAAATCCGAAGCTGCATTATTACCTGTATCTATTTTGGGAAGTACCTAGGTATGGGATGCGGCAACATCATGTACAAAATTTGGGATTAATCCGAGACGAAAATACCATATGTCATGGCACCAAGCACAATGCCATTCTAATTTGCTCCTTGAAATGTTTCTTCATCTGATCAACACCCGAATGGGTTTACCCCTGTTCATGGGCGTTTGTCGATCGCGATAGTCTTCGATTAGCTTTCGATCTGATCCAGGGGCAAATCAGACCTAATTATACACATGTCATTGCATGCATAACTATAAGCAATAATAATGTCATAGAATCAATGGTCCAGGGGGATCGCTCTCCGAAATGTGGCTCGGGGAATCTCAGAGAAAGATTTCACCGCCTCTTCACTCCCCTCGACTCCGCCACCGATCTTCCTCATCGAGGCCGATCCCATACAAAACAGAAAAAAAAGACAAGAAAATGCTCTGGGGCACAAAATCCAATCACAGCCAGGCGTCCGAGCAGGATGCCTCGAGCTCGAACACGGCATCCGATCCCAAGAACGATGTGTCCGCCTCGGCCGACCAGGCCGCGGGCACGGCATGGCTCGCCGGACACCTGCACCACCTGACGCCGGAGCAGGAGGAGAAGCTGACCGAGTTCAAGGCCGTCTGCGCTGAGCGGAAGTACTATACCCCGGCTGTGGATCAGGAAGGGGAGAATAAGCCGCCCAGTCATGAGGATGCGACCATGCTGTATGTTGCACGGCGCCCGGTCTGAGACTGATAGGGCTAACTCTGGTGCAGGCGCTTCCTGAGAGCTCGCAAATTCGATGTCGAAGGCGCTTGGGGCCAATTTAAGGATACGGAGGATTGGCGGAAAGATAATGCTATCGAGGCGCTGTATGAGAACATCAACGTGGACTCGTACGAGGCTGCTCGTCGGGTGGTGGGTGCTCCGTGGGAGGTGTTGAGCAATGGATCGTAGACTGACTCTATACCATACAGTATCCCCAGTGGACTGGCCGTCGCGACCGGCGCGGTATTCCCATCTACGTCTTCGAGATCCGCCACCTCGACTCCAAGACAGTGGCCGCTTACAACAATGCTATGGCCACCGGCATTCCCGAGTCTCACAAGTCGTCCACCGTCCCAGCCCGTCTGCTGAACTTGTTCGCCCTGTACGAGAACCTTTTGAACTTCGTTATGCCGCTGTGTTCGTCATTGTCACGGCCCAACCCCGAGACGCCCATTGTGACCTCCACCAATATCGTCGATGTGAGCGGCGTTGGCCTGAAGCAGTTCTGGAACCTCAAGAGCCACATGCAGGATGCCAGTGTGTTGGCGACAGCTCACTACCCGGAGACGTTGGATCGTATTTTCGTATGTTGTCCCAGTATTCCTTCTCCTTGACACGATCCTAACCGTCTCCAGATCATCGGTGCTCCAAGCTTCTTCCCTACAGTCTGGAGCTGGATTAAGCGCTGGTTCGACCCAGGCACCACCTCGAAGATCTTCATCCTATCTGCAGCCGAGGTGAAACCCACCCTGACCTCCTTCATGGAACCTACCAGTATTCCCAAGCAGTACGGTGGCGAACTGGACTGGCAATGGGGCGACATGCCCAATCTGGATGAGCCCGCTCGCGAAAAGCTCCAAGGCGTCGAGCAGGCCCCAGCCGAGGGCAAGACCAAGAAGGAGTTGATGAAGGGCCCGATGCTGTTCAAGGGCGACAAGATCGAAGTGCTGGGCACTGAAAGCGGCAAAGAGCGACGGGAGACCATCCCCGTGCCTAACTCCGAGCAGACGATCAGCACTGAGGGGTCAAACGGGAAGACCGATGATGTCGCGTCGAATCCCGCCCTCGAGAATGAGAAGACCGGCATCGACGCGGTGAATGTCGATCAGGTATCAGGCCAGACCCAGACGACCGCTGCATAGACGCGCATAGAATACCGCAACGGGCGTGGCGTGGTGCATATGAGCGTACATCTTAGCCGAGGCATCGCATCTGCATCTGCACTCGCATCAGATAAAAGAATGCATCTGCCTGGTCTAGGTATTGAATTGCATGATTAGTGTATTTCTTTTTGCGGGCATTGCATGTGTTTGTGCATAGATGGGTTCATTCGTCCCAACAGTTTTGTGATTGTTTGGTTTTACACTTTCGGTTCAGCTCCGGCCATTTCACGGCTTGTTTCTTCTTTTCTTTTCCTTTTTATATAGTGACGAGACGAGACTGATCTTGGGCTTGTCCTCATCTTGGTTGGTGGGATTTGGGGTTCGTTTATATTCCCATTTGGAAAGGGACTCGGTGATACATAGATAACGGAATGCTGCTTTGTTCATATCCTGTTGCGTTAGATTACCATGTGACTCATTCGTAGCCGATCCCAAGGTTATTTCAAGATTATCTGATCCTGCTTTACATGGACAGGGTCATGGTTGTATATCCGACGCTACGGAGAGGGTTATCCCAAATAATGTGTAGCCCTGGAGATCGACCCTATGTAGCCCACCTGGGCACTCTCGCATTCGATGGAATCATGAAGTTTGACATGCCCTACCACTTTATACTCCGATCCGGCATCCAATTAGGTCAACGATGAGGGCTCCAGTCACATGACAGATTCAGGGGCCCACGCGAGCCGGACATTTGTACGACGCATGCTGTATACTTTTATAAACTCTACTCTGTAGATTCTCTAAATTCTCGAGACATGTCTATATAGAAACAGAATTCTGGGTGATGTATGTGCGCTTAAATCATGGTGTCATCATTTCGGGTGTACTAGGCCCGAGTATATGCGACTAGGTCAAATCAGGACAGTCAGGACCAGTCCAAGTGGACGATAGTGGGAGTTTGGAAGAACTAGAAACTGTTGGGGATAACAAAATCAAAGCGTCGTCACAAAGGTAAAGAGGTAAAGACCGAGGTCCCCAACTTTCGGAGGTTGTGAATTCACATGCGACACGGGAGGAGTCAAAAAGTGATCGGCAAACGATTTAAACCCACGCAAACCCCAGATTTGGGGCCAAAAATCAAAAACCTACAGTTACAGAGATGGATCGCAACCCAAAGGACTCGATGAAATCCACCTGGCGGCATCAAGCCCGCTCAGAGTGGACGCTATTCCACTGGTTCTATGAACTACTCGGCATCCATCCCGATAACCTCGACCAGCCCATTCCTACCCACTTGAAAGAAGACGCCGTTCCCTATATGCCTGACTGGTCTATGCATCGCTGGGTCCTCACCCACGCCGTGATCCCCTTACTTCTACACCATGCCTATGTCCAATATACCGGCCACAACCTCAGCCGACTCGGCGCATACATCCTCTACAGCCTAGCTTTCAAAGGAATCGCCATCCACGAACTCCACGTCATTCGCCGCCTCGGCCACACATACGGCTTTCTCGACGGAGACAAGCACGCCCGCGACGGCGTCCCAGACATCGGCGTCGGCAAAGTCGTCCGCTCCCTAATGTCAACCTCAACCTTCCGACCAATGTTCACCGTCCTACTAGCCTACCGCATCACCGAAGCCCCCTCCTCAATGAACTTTGCCTGGCTACCACTAGAAATCGGCCTATACGGCATCATCCTCGACTTCTGGTTCTACTGGTACCACCGTCTGATGCACGACGTCAACGGACTATGGAAATATCACCGCACCCACCACCTAACCAAGCACCCCAACCCTCTCCTAACGCTCTACGCCGACACAGAGCAGGAGCTCTTCGATATCGCCGGTATCCCGCTGATGACCTGGTTCACGATGCGCTTCATGGGCATGCCGATGGGTTTCTACGAGTGGTGGATCTGTCACCAATACGTCGTTTTTGCCGAGTTGGCTGGTCATAGTGGTTTGCGCGTGCATGCGACCCCGCCCTCTACACTCAGCTGGGCACTGCGTATGTTCAATGCTGAGCTCGTTATTGAGGATCATGATTTGCATCATCGGAAGGGGTGGAAGAAGAGCCATAATTATGGAAAGCAGACTCGTCTTTGGGATAGGATCTTTGGCACTTGCTGTGATCGGATTGAGTCGGTTGAGAATAATGTTGACTACAATAATCCGGCACCTATGCCTCTTTATTGAGGTGAGGTTGCTCCAAGGATGTATATGGGATGGAAGATAAAATGGGTGGTGTGATTTGGCTTTGCTCTTTGATATATGATTGTTTGCATGCTTGATTTTTATGCCAAATACAAATGATTGAATGTGATTGGACATGATGGGACAGGTCTGAATTTATCCCTTTGTAGTGCCTATACCCTAGGTAAGAGACAAGCAGGCCGTTTTCGAGTAGGCTTGGGCCCTATAGGATGCATCGACAGAGTATATGTTGGTGTCGCTGAAGGGGGTTGTTGGATGGAGAATACGCCAAGAACTGATCGGCGTCGGTCAGACCATGTTTCAATGTGAGATGCTGTCGTAGCACGGAAGACGAATATGTCTTTGTGGCGTCATTGTCGCATCCCGGATATCGACACGGTGATGGACAATGGGGGTTATGATTCGCCTCCATCACCTCTATCACCTCGATGTGAGACCTATACTTCTAGAGCGCGGTATAGGTCGTAGCTATGTTCATACGGCTTTGGCACCTACTTATGAACGCCGTCGATAGGCTAGTATATGTCTTGTCGTAGCCCTCGGAAGGGCATTTCCATCCCGAGGTCTTGCGTCGCCGCCGCGCGTCAACGAGAGATTTGGAACATCGTATTTCATGCCTTTTAAGGCCACACTTAGTGATGCTCTCGTTGAGCAACATATGTTTTTCTGACATGCTTAGCTGCTATAAGTTGGCCGCTAGCGGTCTACCAGGGCGAGTTGCTGGATAAACTAGGAACGGCATATCTTATGAGTGTAGCTCGGCATTCTTATCGTAAAAATCCCTTCGTAAATAAAGAAGCCTCTCCAGACATATGAATAGGCGAAGGGCATAGGTACATCGCGGGAATTTCTACTTATAGAATATAAGCTTATATCAGCGGACGGTTTCTTTAGATTACTACTCCTTTTTCGCGAGGAGAATACGTCCCCTATATCATAAGTAGCTAATATAGATTAGTAGGCCATGTCATATCGTACGTAGGACCTATGCCTAGGTAGTTAATCAGGTCGAAAATAAGTTAAGAGAAAAGCAAGAAGAAAGTGAGAGAAAAGCAAGAAGAAAGTAAGAGAAAAGTAAAAGATCCTATTATTGTTAATAATATAAATCTTAAGGCGTAGGAGTAAACCTAACGACATTTAGCCCTATATTAGTGACTAGCCGACGGAGGGAAGTGATATAGTGATCAGTACCCTAGCGGCCGGTTTCATCACGCCGTTAAAGAGGTCTTCTCTAGTTAGATAAATAGGCTGTTTAACGAGGCCTCGAACTAGGAAGATATAGTTACTAAAGATTATGTACGCACTGCCCGTAGCATCCTAGCCCTAGAGTTCGATTCTGCCAGCCACCAATGTGCCACAGGGTGAGTTGCTAGACGAACCAGGCAAGGCACATCTCATGGGTGTAGCTCGGCATTTTGACGGTAAAAGTCTCTTCGTGAATGAAGTTTGTGAATGAAGAAGCCTTTCCGGACGTATGAGTTTTGTTGATCCAGAAGCTTGAGAAGGTCGTTGCCAACCTCTTCGGTTACCGAGGTTAGAACAAGGAACGATTGAGTGGCGGAGTGAAGAATCTACTGGCTTAAATAATATGGGATACCTAATCTGCAGTTCGGATATTTTTCATAGAGAGTTCTCTGTCATGGTCTGTATCATCTTCAGTATTAGATGGCCGAGTAAACTAGGCTGATTCTGTGCTCTTCGCAGTCTATGGTTAGTTCACCTTAGAGCTATCACTATCTAGGGGCTATCACTATCTAGGGGAAGATAGATCCATAATGGCCAGAATGAAAGTAAAACATAGCGTCTTGTTTTGTTCAAGAGGTATAGAAAAGTAGAAAGCGTAGGAACTTGAGCAGAAATAGAACTAGAGCATTCTTATATTATTACGTCGCTACACTATTCCTATTGGTTGCATTTGTTCATATTACATAAACATCAGAACTATACAAACTCGACTTCTACTTGCACTTGGTACTGGGTAAAAATAAAGATAAAATGAAAATAAGGGAAAAGTAAACGAGAAGTAAAGGAAAAGTAAGAGAAAAGCTTCAATTTATGATTTATATTTCTATGTTCTATATTTGTTACACTAGGAGGATCAATATAGAGTCTTTAGCGGTGCCAATATAGAAGAGGAAAACGGTAATACCTAACTACCTATGTACCGGATAACCTCTGCCATTTCTTAGCTTTCCCTTTCCGTTTTAGTGCTTACCCCTCGCTACCTTTTGCTCACTAAGTAGAACTAAGCACGCCTCTAAGCGGCCTAACCTGATCAGTGATCATTATATAAGCACACTGACTTACTGAGTATCACCTAATCCTCACCTGAGTGGTGTGATCTACTCACTGAGCATCATCTAAGCGTAGGGGTAAGTAGCCGGCAAAAGCGACCTCAATAAAATGCACAACGCTAGTCCCATTCACGTGCCACCCTCCCTCTCTAGCTTGCCTCCATTGTCCCATCAAAAAAGCACTGGCATCATCAATGTGATCATGCATCCTGGTAAACTTGCTACAATTCATTACGCCACAATGGCAACCAATGAATTTTGCATTTCAGCCTACGTGCTCCTAGGAATACTTTGTTTACTGGCCCCACGATCTCCTAATCAGGCTTTGGAGAACTGCTGGTGCCCAGGCAATTGGATGAGTTTATTCGGAGATCTACGTGCTTGCTCTGAGCCAGGGGCCACACTGGAGAAACGATTGTTCAGGATGTGAGACAAAGGACCACTTCTCTCACCAATGAGCGCACACATCAGAAGGCTACTATAAGCAATAGGTCATGAAAAGGATACGAATTACCAGGTTCCGTAAGGTTCCAGGAGGGGTGCTCCTAGGAGCCAGCCACACGCTCCCAAGAGCCCACCAGACCTACGAGTAGTTTTCAGGCGTTTGTAAGCTATCTTGTTCGGGCCAATCACTCATTCGCTAATCAAATAGATTCCTAGGAACTCGAACCACGTACCAGGCCCTAAGATTACTGTCTAAGATAAGTGGTGTCACTACAAACAAGATATATATATTTGAATCGTAGCAGTTTCACTTTGCGCGCGGCATTTGCTTGAGGAAATCTTGTTTGAGATAGCCATTTAGTAAAAAAAAAAGTATCGTGGCTGTTTCACTTAGCGCGCGGCGTTCTCCTGGGTACCACACCACTAAGCACAACATGATACATACACGAGTAATTGATCACCTTGTGGAGAAGGGAGAAGGGTTTAGCGTGCGGGGGATCTGCCCGGCGTATAATGCTTAGGGATATGGATCACGCTAATGCGCCAGAGAAATTAGTGGCTTTGCCTGTGTTAGGACGTTGGGACCACATGGCTAGTCAGAAGGCCCGTCCATATAGTTGGAACCTAGTGCTATAGGACCAATCAATTAGCCGCCGTCCGAGAGTGGCATTACCCCAAGCTGTATAGTTTTGTGGTGGGGACTCTCAGGCGTTTTCCAATGGTACCTTTCATTTACTGAGCAGCCTAGGTTCATTTCGGTTGGAATAGCGCTCCGTGTACGTGTTTAAATGGTTCAAGGATAGCGAGTCACAGGGCGCTTGGAGCCACCGGTGGCAGACAATCATCCAATGATGGTGCGGCAAGGGCACCTCAGGTGACCTATGGACCTTATAGCAAATCATGTGATCTGCTTATGCCCAACCCCCTCCTATATCATCTGCCTAGATATATTAACCTACTACCGGCATAGATGCGCTCACGGATAGTTTGAAATTCCAATCTGCATTCCCTGACATACAAGAGAATTTTCTAGTAGCATTAGTCCAAGGGTTTCTGCCCTCTTACCTATGACGATCCCACTCTACATCCCGCCTTGTATTCATACTCCCTCTGGCCACTTTCATCCCCCGCCACACGAACGGCCGCTCCGAATTCAAATTGAAGGTCCTCTGATCTCGATACAAAGGCTCTTTCCACATATACCATGGCGTTTGCGTATGGGGTACTCCGACTCCGAATTTCCACAGCCAGCGGGCCCAGAGCTAGCAAGGTTGGCATATCAACAGATATATATGCGGGATGTCTGTCCTAAAGTTCCGCGTGATCTAGTTGTGCGGGATGAGTACCTAGGCTGGGTAGTCAAGGAACCTCCTCCATTTACGTAAGTATATAGCTATATTTCTCTCCTCGATAGAGGTAAACTATCATTTTTCCTTTATAGCTAACCCTCCTTTCTTCCTAACTAGAGAGATTGATTATTATGGAGTAACACTCGACCATCTTGTCCCGGCTGACAATACTGATCCAGAGGTATTGCAGATCAACATCATTGAGATCCAGGATGATGATGGTGCTTATGCGAATGAGAACTTGCTATTTACAGTTGATCCCGCTGATTTTGTCGGGAAGAAGGTGCTAGCCGTGCCAAGATGTTGCCAAAAGAGGAAGGGGACTCAAGACCGTGGACGAGTAAATGATAATGTGCAAGCGAGGGATCAAAGGATGCTAGATGGCGCATAAAACGGAGATAGGAGAATAGCGCGGACTTTGTCATCAATATGATTATTAGCAGACTTCTAGTCAAGGCTATGCGGGTGATTCAGATTCGGGGACTACTAAGGACCATAATTGGTATTGATCAACTTATTAACGGTCCCCACCTAGGCAGTGCTACCGTGCAAACCAGGAGTGCGTGGACCAATGTCAATGCCACTAGCACGTGGCAGGGTATAAGGGGATATCGATAAAGCTTTAAGAATAGTGAGTTTATAAAAGTTATTTACTCTATAGGTAGGATTTAAGTAAGGTTAAGCTTGTATTAGTAGTGATCAAATTTCGTAACGTATTTGGTAAACGAGTCGGCCACGTAAGCGAGTTGGCTACCCAACTAGATATTTAGAATTCAAATCAATTTATTTTCACCACAACGCCTATATACACAAAAACTACCTATCAAATCGCTTAGGGCACTGGTTTCTTTTATGCCTTAGCTTGTGGCAGTCACTACACCGCGGTGGCGCGCGTGGCCTAGCCTAAGAGGCTTGCTGGCCAAGCTCACGACTCGCACCGTCGATCAGCGATTCTAATCCTACCAGTTTTCCCGCTCAACTACCTCCTGCGATTTCATCCTGTCTTGAACTGATTAGTCTCTATCACGAGAGGAAGACTCGAACCTACGTCGTCTTTGAGATGGGAAAAGACTCAACATCCGGGAAATTGATTCCAATCTGCCTTAGGGGCAGGTTTTGACTCTTCAATTCACGTAGCATTCGTTTGTCTTTTGCACTGAGTTTCTTTCATAACTTCCTTTGGTTAGATTACTTGGACGATGCGAAGTAGGTCCTTCTTCTTTTTGGGCTCTAGTGAGAGGTCCGCGAAGGCGAATGGCCAAATCCTCGGTATAGGACATGTTTTTATTGCTAACTTTTTGGTGACTTATTGAATGATCTCCACACTTACGCTCTGTAACAGAACATCGACTGTTATCTAACATAGAGTTAGAAGCAAACTTCTTATAAGACTTTTATGTTGTTGATTGCTTTACCGGTAGCAATGCTCGGTAACTAACTATTTCGTGTCGTTGAATGTTATCGGTTTGACTTTAGTCTTACTTAAAGAGCGCTTAAGCAAAGCTAGCTACTTAATAACATAATTATAGGATTGTGAAATTTCCTCTATGCGTAAGTTAGGCGCTACGAAAGTCCTATAAGGTAGGGTTTTTTCTATGTCTTGCTTATCCAAAGAATACTTAAGGGGGGGTTCTTCTATAAACATCTAATCCCTTGGCTAAGCTACTCGTCTTATGCTAATAGGAGGGGGCTCGAGGATTCTTAGATTAATAACCCCTTCTAAACCTAGGGTCGTTGGCTACGAGCTAAATAGAGAATACTTTTCCGAAAAGCAAGATACAACTAAGCCGCTTTTACTGCCTTCCGTTGGCTTATTACCAACGCCTAGATAGTAAAATAGCTCTAATCGCTCCTCGATAAATATACTTAACGTTAGAGTAGGTAAAAAAGGGGTTTCTAATAGTTTGTATTCGTGTTCGTGATATAGAGGAGGATAACGATAGAAGCGAAGTTTTTTCGGGGGCTACTCCTCTAGCTCTATAGAAGGGACTTAGGCCTAACTTAGAGGTACGCTTTCTTTTCCTCGGAAGCTTTGGTTTTAACTATATAGCTTTGTTTAGCTTATAGGTATTATATAGATAATATCGAAGGCCGCGCTTATTAATGAAAATTTAGCTATATCTATAGATTAACTTCGTACTAGGTATATGCTTCTCTTTAATATATTGCTTTATATTGCCGCTTTTAAGCTATTAGTATAATCGGTCCTCCGTAGTAAGGCTTTTGTTCTATAAGCAAAAAGGATAGTAACTAGGCCCGATTACTATATTACGGTATATAATAATTTTATAATACTATACTTTCTATAACTAGATATAGGAAGAGTAGTAGTCTCGCTATTAACTCGCTTACAACTATTTTATATACTCGTAACAAAATTTTAACTATAATTCCGAGACTTAAAGATCTAAAGCAATCTTACGTCGAATATAGTTATAGATATAAGCGCTTCTCTTAGGCTTTATTAGACTAGAAAAGTTAGTATATATCTTATTACTATATTATAGGGCAACGAACTATCGAATTTTCTTAAGGCAATCTCTTATAGGATAGCGACCTTAAATAGGGCTTTCTTGTGGAAGATAAGCTACGTTAAAATCGCGTTTATAGTAAGTTTTTAGATTGTCTACGAAAACGAGCGTTTTATCGAACAAAAGCTCTCTATTAGAAGATATCAATATCAAAATTTGCGCAATTTTAGGCATAAGCAAGGATTAAGCCCGCGTAGAAACGTCGTTGTTACTAATAATTAGCTCCTCTTTCCCCCTATTCAGAATTCTTTGATCTCGTCTCTTTTGTACCTAGCGGTTCTAGTATTCCTTTAGACCTACAATACGAAGTCGGAGCAAAGGTTTTCTATAGTTTAGCTTCTCGGTAGCTATAGAGTCTTTGTCGCTATTTAAGTCTTGAAGTTGCTCTATTCGATAGCTAATGGCGATTAGTTCTGGCGTCTACAAATATTCGCCTTAATCTCCGCTAGAAGTTCCCCTAGATACCTATGTTCATAAAATCTCTTGAAACCTTGGAAGTACTCGATGTGATTCGACTGTTCTTCCTCCCCTAGAGAAACAATAGCATGGTAGGGCCCGATTGCTCCTTTGGGTATAGTCTAAGCATAGACTAGGTGCTTAGTACATGCCTCTGATCAATCTCTGAGTAACCACTAAGCACTCTCTAAGCGCTTAGACGTGCTCAGAGTGTGCTTAGTGGACCTAACTAACATATTACGTGATTGAGTCTAAGGAGCTTAGTTTGTCTGAGCCCGGACTGAAATTTACTCAGTGAGCCTAACTCTAAGCGCCTCATTAAAGCGGCGGCATCTGGAATAGGAAAGCCCTACCCGGCAGAGGAAATATGGTACGTATAGTCTCCTAGGTATAACCTTTAGCATATCCTCGACTGAGCTAAGAGGTCCCAACTAATTGTTAGCAATCCTAGGCCACATTCGGCCTTTGGGAATTAGTTAAGAGTTTACACGGACTTCAGTCCTGCTAAGCGCATTATAAATCATTCCAGAAACTATAGAATTACACTCTTGATTTGACATTAGCACGGATAAATGCATTGACCGCTCTCTAACAGCTTACGCCTTCCACAACATATTGACTTGCTTCTTACGAGCCTGTGAACAGTGTTAGTCAATGCTGAACATATCATGTAGCAAAGAGAACTTACCATTGGCGCCAAAAAGGAGACTCCGACAGCCAATGCTACCACAGTCAATAGTAGCTGCAGCTTGGAGAAGCTCTTGCCGAGAACGTCGAATGCCTGGCTGGGCGTGGCACGGGTGCCGAAGACATCGCCGCCAAAGGCAAAGATGAGACTGGTACTCTCCAGGAGTGTCGGTTGAGAGAGAACAGTCTTGATACCTGCGACATCGCGGGCGTGCGAGAGGTACCACTTGCCGTCAAAGTCAAGGAACGGTGCGTAGCGGAACAGACCCTCTTCCACCTCGGCAGAGGTGGGGTCTCGACCCACAGGGCGACGGGGGTCCAGAACCGGACGAGGAATACCGACGATGGAGTTGGAGAATGGGAGGGTGCAAAGGAGCTGGCGAGTGGTGATGCCCTGTCGAGTCTGAGTGACAGCCATGTGCGAGATAGGTTCGGCGATTATGAAGGACTGCGAGACAACGTGAGGCAGCGGAAGGCCGTCGCCGTGGATGCTTGAGTAGTTTCCAGCAGAGCCGAGAGGGCCACGGTCGTTGGGAATATCGGACTCGTAGAGTTCGGAAATAACCAGCTGGTAGCCCTTGGCAGCGGATTCGTCGGTAGCGTCGCCGTAGAACGAGTAGGCGAACCAATTCTCGGAGATGGTAGATGCAATGGGTTGGGTCGGGTCCACACCAATGTGGGTAGCTTCGTGCAGGAGCTTGCCCGACACAGCGTCCAGAAGATAGACACCGGCGGTGTGGCCATTGGGATCCACGGCAGTCACCAACACCAGGTTCGAATTGAGATATTTGTATAGGACTGAACGGTTTCCAAGAACCTTTCCGATCGACGCCACCGGGTCGTGCGCAGGACGAGCCGTGACCTGGATGATGTTTTGACCGGAAGGAGGAACGAATTCCCAAACGGGCACCTTATTATCACTCTTAGCCCAGCCAAGAACATGGCCATCGGCGCTGGTAGTCACCAAACAACCAGTGCTAGCGTCAAATGGAGAAGCAGGAGTGCCGTCTTCCTGAATGCCCAGGACCTGGTCTTCAACCGTGGCAATCGACCGGATCTTAATGTCCTTCGGCGCGGAGCGCGACGTGATAGCACCCGTAGAGAGGTCGAGTGTGATCGAGCTTCCATCACTGGGGTAAATGGTCGCCTCCCCAGGTCTGTTCAAAATGGCCTTGACATCCCAGGAAGACGTTTCGACAGCCTGCACATTCCAGATAACAGCACCCTGCTTCCCGGTGTCCAGAGCATAAACACGACCATTCCGAGTAGCGACGATCACGGGCTTGGCAACTCCGAAGCTGTCAAGGTTCGACACTTCATCACCCAGGATACTGCCAAGGATACGCTTAGGAAGCTCCTTGAGCCAGTCAGGCAGGTGTTGGAGGTCCCGCACATGACGCTTCACCCGATGGATGTATGCCGCGTGCAAGCTTTCGTGGCCCTCAACCTCCAGCTCATGCGCCAGATCTTCCTGGGCATCGGTATCCACCCAAGCGGCTGCCACGGCATCGATCAGGGCCTCAGGACGGTTCCACTCGGTTTGGCCGTTTCGGATGAGTTCCCAATCGCCAGAGTCTCGTATGATTGCAGAACGCACAGCAACGGAAGATCCCTTGGTGACAACCTCCGCAGCGGCATTCAAAGCGCGCTTAGAAGATGGCGACTCAAGGTCCCACCGCCCCAAGATGCCATGGGATGCAGAAGAAACCACAATTGTCTCCGAGTCTGTAATACGGGTAAAGTACACATTGGCATCGATGCTGCTGGTTGCCACCACGGACTGTCCCGAGACGAAGGGCAGCTGGTAGGCCTTTGTCACTGTGGCAGTCTTCATATCCACATGGTAGACCTCAGCCCACGACCCAGCACTTGTCCGGTACAAGACCAAGAAGTGGGGAAGAGCGTTCAGTTTATGAGGGGCGTGGACTGTGATCTGCTGGATGTCCTGACCAGAGGTGTTGTCGATGGAGACGGTGTTGACCTGCTTGGATCCAATGACATTGACCTTGAGCGACTTCCGTGACTTGTCTGCCCAGACGATCAAGGGAGATGCGGTGTTGGCGCCCACAAAAAGGACGGACTCTGGACCAGTAACATCGGCGTCTGAGCTCAAGGTGTGCTGGCGAGTCTGGCGACCAGTCAATGAATCCACCGAGGTAACCTTGATCTTATAGCCCTTCAAGATTGCGGACTGGAGGGAGATGTAGAAGACCTCTGTGGGAGAAGATGACACCTGAAACGGGGTATCGCCGCTGGAACATCAGTTAGCATTGCTGCAGCATCTGACGGGGTGAAACTTACCTATCATCCTTGTATTCCCATTTGATCTTTCCAGAATCACCGTCCAGCCGTCTCACAATCCCAGCGCCATTGCCATTGCCCACGAGCGCAATGGTATCACGGGTGCTGGAAGTCGCACTGGCATCCTCTAGCTCTAGAAGCTCAAGATCGGTGATCGAACCGTCTGTGATTTTATCTTCCCATACTAGTTTCCCATCTAGAGCACTCCACGACGAGATGTAGTCTCCCGCCGCGCCGACAACAGCATTATTCTCATCGAGGCCGCGCAGGATGCTCGCTCCACCCGTCGGCACTGAGGCCGACCGCGAGAGGTCCTGCCGCCAGACTAACGAACCATCGCGGGGATTGACAGCGCCCAGAATCGATTTGTCGGAGACGGTGTAGAGGAGGGATGCATTGGAGGAGGTGGAGGGCTTAAGGAAGAAAGTCGAGTCGGGAGAGGGGGCACCGAGCAGCGCGTGGTGGAAGTCAACATGGTTAACCTCATCGATGTAGATAGCCGCCGCTGGTGACACGCACGCAGCGACAAAAAGCGCCGCTTGGAGCCGCATTGTGCTATGATTTGAGCATTGACAGAACAGGTGTTGTTAGCTTGGGGTTTTGGTTCCCGCGGGCGGTGATGGAGATCTCCCCAGACAAATAGCTCGGGTCCATGGTTTTCTACTTTTCACAAGCATCCTGACCGCCAATGGCTTGGATAGCTAGAATGATCTCCTCCAGAATTACACGCGTCTCTGGCTGAGCATTTCTCGGAACCTCCATGGCGAGATACCAAAATAGAAAATGCAGGCCGATCGTTCCTCGTTCCCTACAAATGAATCAATCACATGGGATCTACATCTGAATGTTTGTAAGGAAGGAATTGATGCTCATTGCAGAAATGATTTTATATATACAGCAGGTCGAAATAGACCTTAACGCCTACAAATGATGGTATCAACACGTTTCCTTACACTCCGAAACAGGCCTTGTTGGCCGACCGCACGGCCTCCTTCTCACCCTCACTCATGGTATCAGTGATTTCCCAGGGCTTGTCGCCGAGGCCCATGGCACGCAGCCCCTCCGGGTTCAGGGACGACCAATCCATTGCACCCTGAAATCCCACCTCGCCGGGGCCACCTGCACCAGGGAAATCCCACGGCGGTGAGTAGGAAAGAGCAGCCTGGCGCTGCTTGAGGAGATAATCTACATTCAGGTCGCACAGAGGAGTAGCAGGGATGTACAACACGCTGGAGTCGCCCTTGCCATGGTGCTCCTTGTCAACCGAGTGCAACGAATCGCAGTGCCAAGCAACAAAATCACCGGGTTCAACCCGTGGCACAGAGACCATTGTGGTCTCCAGATCCATGTGCGGGTGAGTGACAGGATTGTACTCCTGACAGGCACCTTCAACAGAGCCGGGAAAAGTGGCATCTAGGTTGGGTTCGAGGGTCTTCGCATCAAAGAAAGGCCGCAGGATGGTGTATGCCGTGCTATGAATGAGCATGGGGCACACATGCAATGTGCCCTCACCCGGTGCAGTGTCGGACATGGAGAGCCAACCCTGGAAAAAGCGCAACATCGAGCAGGCGCCTGCGCCATTGTACATATCCATGTTAGCGGTCAGACGGTGCCTCGCATCCCACGGGTCGTACTGCTCCCAGTTGCCCTCGAGGATCTTGGTGTAGACCTTGGAGTACTCGGGGTCTTCCCAACGCTCAAGCGAACCGCCATCGATGTGCGGGCCTAGTGTGAACTTGGAATCACCGGGGTTTCTAATGCGCAGTCGGTCCGAGTAGGTGAGCGGGTTGGAAGTAGAAATCTTGGATTTGGGATCTGATGAGTGCCATAGGCGTTGCAGGAAACGCTGGGCGTCGAGCATGTTGGGGTGGGCACGAGCTTCCGCTTGAGACGGAGTCCAGTACAGCTCATAGACGGCAGGGGAATCGGGAGGGAAAGCCTTCACCCGCTCCTGGTTAGCAGCCACGTAGTGGCGGATGCGCTGCTTGTAGTCCAATGCCTCGTTCCGAGGAATGACATTCCGAATAACTACGGTGCCTCGGTGGCGGATCTCCTTCAAAGCTGCTTCAGAGATCTTGCCCGACACAACATCGGCATACTCCACCGATGGAATGACCTAGTCCATGTTAATCACTCTGCTTTTAGAGTTAAGTGGTAGGAGGTATCAGATCACTTACATCGCTGCCTTTAGACTTGATCTTGTCCACTTCTTCCTCCAAGCTAGGCAAGAGTCGCTTCCAGCTCTCCGTCAAGGCGTTTCCATTCTTCTCCCAGAACTTCAACTTGAGATCCCGAAAACGGGGGGGAAGAGGCTTCGGCTGGTAGTCCGGTCTTAGGCTGGGGAAAACCGAGGATATGTCGCCCGCTTTCTTAGTGGTCTGCCCCGCAGTGGAAGTTGATGCCGCACGGGCGGCTGTTTTTGAGAGAATCCTGGACATCGACATGACTGATGATTGATGCTTAGATTGTGAATTGACTGGAGACTGTCTGGGAGAATACATTCGACTTTTTATACTCTAGCGGTCATCTCATCGTGGGGTGTACACTGCTGCATTGTCGGAAGACTACCATTTTGGGAAATATAGCCGCCCGACGGCGGGTAGATCTCTACTTTCAGCTTAGCGTGGCAACTACTTTTATACTGCGTGTGACATATTGTTGGCGATATACATGCTCGAAATCAGTCTCACCACTTCATTTTTCGGTTCATGTGGCAAAGGTATGATCGATTTTAAAGTCAAAGCATATTAGGATACCCAGATGGGCAAAGAAGCTCACTATAAGAGGATAGGTTGCACAAATAGTTACAAGTATGTTCGGACTTATGAACGACTTGTCAGCATGCTAGCTTAGCAAGGCAACCCTGGCAAAGACCACTCTATGCTCCACTGCCTCTGGAAGCAAAGCAAAATGGAGGTTCTTCTAGTCCGAACCTGTCAGATTAGCCTTAGAGTCGAGAAGCCAGAAGTGTGCTTGGGAGAGCTCGGTGATTTGACCGGCTTCGGGCCACCTTCCGCTAAGCACCTGTTCAAACCCACTGCGGGGAGCCCGGAGTCCCCCTCTTTTTCAAAACGGCTATAGTATCCGCTGCAGTTAACTCTTAAAGATCCACGGACATAAAAGATCCGTAGATTTGCCAAAGTGGCCCCTCCAACCCTCTAAACTTTGTTTACACCATGGCTCTCCCAGTCAACGGATGCTCAGCTATCGTCACTGGAGCAGGCTCTGGTATGTTGCACTATTTAACACCTAGACAGAATGCTCACATCAAGCTAGGAATTAACTTCGCTTTTGCAAAGCTGCTGGTGGAGAATGGGTGCAACGTCTTGATCGCAGACTTGGCCCTGCGCCCTGAGGCCAAAGTGTTTGTGGACAAGCACTCGACAGGAGCTGCACGAGCCTTGTTCCAACAGACCGACGTGAGAGACTGGATGCAGCTGGAGCGGATGTTTGAGGTTGCAGAGAGGGAGTTTGGCGAGATCGATATCGTTTGCCCGGGTGCCGGAGTCTTCGAACCGGTAAGTGTATACACCAGATGAATCATCACAAGCAAGACATATTGCTGACAGCACATGCGAACAGCACTGGAGCAACTTTTGGCGCCCGCCCGGTTCCACGCCAAGCAAGGATTCGCCCGATGGGGGTCGATATGCCCTTGTCGACATCAACATCACACACCCCATTCGCACGACGCAACTGGCCATTGCACACTTCCTACGCTACAAGGACAACGGTCGGCCAAAGCACATCATCCACATCTCCAGCATCGCTGGGCAGAACCCGGCATTTGCAGCACCTATTTACGTCGCGACGAAGCATGCCATCAACGGCTTGGTTCGGTCACTGGCTAAGCTCGATACACTCGGGATTCGAGTAACAGCGGTGGCCCCAGGCGTCATCAAGACTCCACTCTGGACAGAACATCCTGAGAAATTGGGAATGGTGGACGACATTGTCGACGAGTGGGTGACGCCCGAAGAAGTAGCCACCGTGATGTTAGCGCTTGTGCAGCAGGCACAGGTGAGTGAGATCATTGGAGATCGGTCTGGTCGGGGCCCGCAGTTCCCAGTGACCGGGGGAACCATTCTAGAGGTGTCAAAGACCGTACGGGCAGTTGGCCAGTTTAACGATCCAGGCCCTGGGAACCGGCCCGGCACGACTGCAGCCGACCATGCGGCCGTGGAGTCGGAAAGTTTCCTCTTACTGGCGACAAAGGGATGGGGACAATCCAAGTTGTAGTTAATCAGTCTATCACGCCATCAGTAATGAAGGTCATGTCATAATTACCGAGTGCTTAAAGTCGTAGCGAAGTGCTAAGTTCCAGTGGAACGGAGAGGAGGAAAGTCAGGTGCTTGGGCGTATCAGGGTGCTCTGATAAGAGGCCACGGCTCCGTGTCTCTCCTCCTCCTCCACTTCCATCATCCAACTCGCACCGACTTCGTTGGTCGCGGACGCTATGTCCGGTGCCTTCTGATCTGATTTACGGCATAGAATCGGGCTATTGCATACTCACTTACACCATGGAGGAGGAGTCAGCTGTAGGGGCAGGCCCTGCCAGGCTGCCCCAAAGCGGATTGCGACGGTTTGTCTCGGAGCCCTGTCTCCGTTCAATTTACATGCTAACAGCAGTTACTGTACTAGACGAGCAGGTCGCTCCAAACATGTCACGGGTGTCGCTGGAGAGGCCAGTTGGGCAAGCAGTGTGATCAATCTGGTCAATACGAGTGAGTGGGAAAGTTGCCCGCGGCCAAAGTTGATTTCTAACGCGATGCTTTACAATAGTTATCGGCGCCGGAGTACTAGCGATGCCGCTTGCCATATCGCATATGGGAATCCTTCTGGGGACATGCGTGATTTTATGGTCCGGTGTTACGGCGGGATTCGGTCTCTACTTACAATCACGATGCGCGCAATATCTCGATCGAGGAAGTGCTTCATTCTTTGCACTATCACAATTGACATACCCTAATGCCGCCGTTGTCTTTGATGCCGCCATTGCGATCAAATGTTTCGGAGTCGGCGTGAGCTACCTTATCATCATCGGAGATCTTATGCCAGGAGTGGTTCAGAGCTTTGTAGGTGGCGAACCAGTCTATGACTTTCTTATCGACCGTCATTTCTGGGTGACTGCTTTCATGTGAGTTTACATGCTTAAGGGTCGAGGGACGACGTTGCTAACTGCGTTGTGATTTACAGGTTGATCGTGATACCTCTTTCGTACCTGCGTCGCCTAGACTCGCTGAAGTACACCAGTATCGCGGCCCTGGTGTCCATGTCCTACCTGGTTGTCTTGGTGGTTTATCACTTCGTGAAAGGCGATACCGTTGCGGATCGTGGCCCAATCCGCGTGATCCATTGGGCTGGCCCGGTCTCGACCCTCGGCAGTCTTCCAGTCATCGTCTTTGCATTTACATGCCATCAGAATGTATGTTCTGTGCGAATTCGTCCTCCCTTCGAGTATTGACTAACATGAATCGCTAGATGTTTTCCATTCTCAACGAGATCAAGAACAACAGCCATTTCCGGACGACAAGCGTCGTTTTTGCTAGCATTGGTAGTGCCGCCGCCACCTACATTCTGGTCGCCATCACCGGATATCTCTCATTCGGGGACCGCGTGGCCGGAAACATTGTCGGCATGTATCCACCCGGCCTCTACGCGACAATCGGACGTGCTGCGATTGTCATGCTAGTCATTTTCTCCTATCCCCTCCAATGTCACCCCTGCCGGGCCTCTGTCGATGCCGTCTTGAAATGGCGCCCTCGAGCCCAAGCGACTGGCACTGATATCTCCCCACATAGACACCCATTGCTCGGACCGCGTGGCAACCGCACACCAGAGCCCATGAGCGATCTTCGTTTCTCGATCATCACTACAACCATCCTAATTCTGAGCTATTTGGTCGCCATGACAGTGTCTTCCCTCGAAGCAGTGCTGGCGTATGTGGGCAGCACGGGCAGTACCAGCATAAGTTTCATCTTACCGGGCCTGTTCTACTACAAGATCTCATCTCCTGATTCTGCCGCCCACCGTGGGTTATTGAAAGAAGACGACGAGGCAATGGACGATATTTCTGATGAAGATGCAGAAGCCGACGATGAGGGCGAAGGAGCCCTGGCTCGCTCAGTGACAGAGAGCGGTATCTTACTCCGCGGAGTTCGTCACTGGCGCAAGGCTCTGCTCCGCCGTCTAAGTCTAGGCCTGGCCATTTACGGCCTCGTGGTCATGGTCGTCTGTCTGATAACAAATACCTTCTTCGTCGTTTCGCATTGATCAATCTAACACGCTTCTCTCAAATACACGGATCTACTGCTGGACGGCTCCAGTGTTTATCTACTCCCATCTTCGACGGTATACCGGCAAGGCGGTTCTGTCTGGTGTTTTACCAATTTTCTAGATGCTCTTTCCTGTATATGGGTTTTCTTTTCAACACCAGTCACTTGCATTGATTGCTCTTGCAATTTTGGCCTTTGGCTTGGGTCTTGATGCTAGGCGTTTGGAGGTCTGAGCTTTACATTCTTGTCATTTGTCTTTTTTGCGGGTATAAGTAACTACCCTTGGCCATGATTACATCATTGGCGGTAACTGACGCTGAAAGCAACCTTCCGATGCCATTTCCAGCGCCATGAGGGAGACTCACTTTACCATTAATGATATTATGACCTTGATAATAAGCTTACTGGAAAACAGCAAAGATGTCGAATTCCTGAAGGTTGAATAATGAGCAAGAATGCATAACTATAGACACCTGGGCAACAATGAAAGTAGTTGTGAAAGCAAGAAAGACGCCCATGCGTGAAACCAGCCTGCCTATCCCTCCCATCATCATCCAACGCTCCAACCCAGACAAGCAAAAACCTACAACTAAGACCCGAGTATATAACTCCCTTAGTTGTTGTTCTGGCTGTTCAAGATACGCAGAATAGACATGAAGAGGTTGATGACATCCAGGTACAACGAGATCGAAGCCTGGATCTCGTCATCAAGGTGGTAGTGGCGCATAACCAGCTGCGTATCCACGAGGATATACCCCGAGAAGATGAGGGTGCCAAGGACGCCATAGATGAGCTCGGCGGTGCTACCGAACGGAATGAACATAGCCACGAACCCAAACAGGACCAGGAACCACAGTGCGCCAAAGAGATAGGGCATCCAGTCGGTGAAGTCGTACTTGGTTTGGCATGCGAAGAGTGTGAGGGCCACGAAAATGCCCAGTGTTAGGGCTAGTGCCTGCACGACAACTCGCGCATCATAGAAGGATGTCACCACGCTGATCGAGTATCCCTCAAGTAAGGTAAAGCAGGTCAGGAAGATGAGGTTTGTCGGGTATGACTTGGCCTTCCACCAGGTAGCTAGCATAAAGCCGAGGGCGCCGAAGATGGAGACGATTACCAGCCATGGGTTGCTCTGGATCCAATGACTGTAGGATTGATTGAAGAAGGACACGGAGCAGAGTCCGGTTGTGACAAGGAGTTGGACGGTCCTGTCGGCGTTCTTGTATCAGTGGTATGCTTGATATTTGAAATCTTGCTCCCTTAGGTCTTGAGAGTGATAGTTGCTTAACTCACAGGATCGAGTACACCTTGCGGACGAACTGCATCCGGATATCGATGGTGCCTTCCGACACGTTGCCGCCGAACTAAACAGCATAGTTAGCATCTTCTATTTGCTTCTTAGTATTTTGTGAAGCTATATCGTACCTTGAAATCATCGGGCAGGTTGTCATTCTCGGTGCGTGGTGGTGGGTCGGCTGTAGCCTGATATGACGGAGGCGCCTGGGTGAACTGCTGATCCTCAAAGGAGTCCCGCTGCGGGGCGGGCTCGTAACGAGTATTTGCAGCCATCTTGTTGGAGGATTAAAGGTCTTCACTATCGATCAAATTTTCGATGACAGCGGGGAAAGATGGAAGGGAAACAAAGAGGTGAGGCGTTGATGACTCGGGGGGCGCAGCCATGTGACGTTAGATCACGTGCATCCATATCTACGTGATAAGAGATCAGTATCATCACAGGAGAACTACTTTAGCGGAAATAAACACGTTAGGTTGAGATAAATGTGTGCATCTTATTACCAATATATTTAACTAAGCTGGAATCGCAATAATGCTCTCTAAGCACCGGGAAGCTCATTTGCCCATCATTCGACGATCCGGCCTATCTGCAAACGCCTGTCAGAGGCCGCCTGGCTGCCCTCGTATGAAATCTCGACAGTCGATCCCGAGTCTTCATCGGTATCTAGAGCACCATTGTCGTCTCCGTCTTCGTCACTCGACTCTTCAGCACCATGATCCATATCCTGCGACACGGTCGCACCGGAAATTTGAGCCGGAACGCGCCGTCTCTGGAAGTCCTGCGCATGTGCCGCAGACATGGCATTGCCCACCGCTTTTGCAAAGCTGGGAGCTCGCTTGCGGGCGCGCAAGCTTGAAATCGAGTGAGCCCCGGTCTCAACATCAGCCGACGCCATGAAGGGGGTTGCTGGCTGCTGCTCTTGCAGCTGCACATCTTCCGGTTGCGTGCCATCAAGACCTGGTGTCGATGTGGCAGGTGCAGGCGCGTCATATGGAAGAGGAACGTCTCTGGAAGCTCGGAATAAAAGCACGTTTGTGCAATGTTCATTCTCGACACGGAAAATGGACCACATTCCACGACGGACGACCTCCGACAGGGAAATAATAAAGCTGAGAACAGCCGAGTGCTGAAGATCGTTGACGAAAATGGCGTAGAAAATCCAATTGAATCGAATCACAACATCCACGACCATTGCAACGTAATAAACCCATGTACGATGGAAGGTCAGCACTTCACGAAGAAGTTTATGTTTGGCATATGGGTTGCCCAAACTCCAATCCATGATTAGATCCCAGACGGACGTGTAGACAGCGTTCAAGAGACCAAAAGTGATGAACGCTGCCTGGAAGCGAGTATGTCGGTCAATGCGGTACATGCTCAAAGTCGCGTAGTAGAGGATGGTGAAGATATACTTTCCCAAATTTAGGAGATGAGGGAAGGCATTCCTAGTGTCGATATATCGCCGAATGCATTGGAAGGCTCGCCATATTGCTGGCAAGGTGGTGAAAAAGCCCAAAAGTCTTGAATGACTGGAGTTGCACTTCACAGGATTAGACCAATGGTAGGCGTATAGGCAAAAGAACAGCTCGATGTTCTAGGCATGTGGTTAGTGTATCCTAAAAGAAGGGCCTTGCTCAACTTACCCCCATAGCATAGACTTGAGAGCAATACATGTCGCCCAGAAAGAAATCACGGAATTCAACAGGGTATATCCCAGCAAGTAGAAGTCGCCACTGCACTTGTTAGTAATAATCAAGGTAGTCAAAATTTCCTAGAACTCACGTTTGAAAAGGCCCACCACTTTCGGCTGCGGTGGTAAAGCACGCGGGCCGGCAGGAAAATGATGATCAGCGTCAAGCCGATCAGCACAACGGGCCAGTATATGTACATGGCATTGATCCACGAAAAGTTAAGCCACATGAAAAGACCTAAGAGAAAAATGAAGAAAGATGGAATCTGGATCATCATGAGAACAGACTTTTGTTGGACTGTTTAAGACCAGCACATACCTCGAGTAATTGGCGCCACTCCAAGGTGTGCCGGCTATCATATTCGAAAACAAATTCATAGTTGATCTTCGACTTGGTCCAGACCATACAGTCCAAGGAAAAGAGTAAGACATGAAACACGATAAGGAAATAGCCGCCATAAATCTATCAGAGTCAGACATGCAGGATACACGTGGGCGGGAAATTAGGGAGAAGTAAGGGGGCACGAACCTGTAGTAGATAACTGGTCCAGACATGCTGACGCACTTCTGCAGAACGTAAATGCTGTGTAGCATAGACCAGAGCCTGAATACCGAAAAGGGTACCGGCCATTAGCAAAAGACCGGAACGAAATGTGCTGGGCGAATAATCGCCCGGCTTCTTCAATGTGTGACGAAGTTTCGAGGCAGCAATTTTACGGTCGCCACGCTCGAAATATCGAGCATACAAGTCTTCCACCGCCGACATCAGGGTCTCCAGCACATCACTTTCCACAAATGAGGCCTTGTTAACCTTTTCGGACATGTACCGCTGCGGCTGTGGGGCGTTGACAACCTTATCATACTTCTTGTTGATCTTGCGGAAAGCTGTTCGATTGAGGTAGGCATAGCCTTTCAGCAACTCTATCCCACGGTAGAACTCCTGCAAAGCATGCTTGAGCTTGCGCTTGGCGGATCGATAGGAGACATCATAGACATCATTATTCGGCGGTTTCTGCCGCCGCATAAAATCTCTTCTGTTTGAAGCAAATTCACGATCGCGTGTCGGGATCTTAGGCGTCGCCATCTCTGCCAGTGCCTGCGAATTCTTTCCAAAATGAACCTTGCCCGTCAATGTGTCCTTCAGTCGGGAGCTATTCAGTTTCCCAAATGCCTGCGGCGTGTCTTGCGTGTCCACGGCTCGTCGTTTATTTGCTCGTTTGGCAGCATAAAATTCCTGGATGCGCTGGTCCCGCATGATGTGCAGCTGCCGACGAAGGACCTTTAACCTTTCGGCGGCTTCCTGCTCCTTCATTTGGTAGAAGGTGTCGATCTTCTCCAGCTGCTCATCCAGGTACTTGAAGAATGCCTTTTCTTGCTTTTCAAATTCCGACTCTGAATGAGCCTGTGATCCTTTGCCGATTGTGTCCACATCGGGGTAGGAAAATACACGCCGCATGAGCTGTGATGTACGATTCACCGAGGTTGACTTTGTCAAAGCTTTACCTTGCGGGCTTTGGGCTGTTGGATGTCGTGCCAAGGATGCTTGCTCGGGTGAGCCGTCTGTCACGGCATGCTCCGGTAGGTCACGAAATGTAGCATGTCGGGTCACAACGGGAGACGGTGTCCTAACTGCCTGGCCTTCCTGGTGACCCGGTTGCCCCTGCGGCGGCACATACTCTTCATCTGGGTCCAGTGCTGGGTCTGGAAGTTCAAATGAAGCGGCATCCGACCCTTGGCGATGTCGTTGTGGCGGTGTTGCATGAATACTGCCATAGCTCCCAATGTTCCTCGAAAATCGCGATCTTGGTGTTTGAAGTGGCTGTCGCTCTGCTTTTTGGGCCGGTGTGGAACGACCATACGATGACGTAGTAGCGCCAGTCTGCTGGGGGGTCGCCTTATCGATCTCTCCTGCGTCGAGCTGCTTGTCGGCGTTGGATGGTGTGAGTGTCGTGGCGTGGGAGAAAGGAGTCTGACGAAAGGACGGAGTTCGAGGGCTCCGATGAGCCTGACGAAGGGCACGACTAAGCGCCTTCAACTTCTTCTTGCCGCCCTATGTCATGAGTGGTTAGCGATGTCTCCGGTACAGGTTCAGGGAGTAGTCGTACCTTGTAGTCCAGATACTTCGCCCGCCATTCAGGAACCAACTCCTGTTCCAGCTCTCTGTATGAGACTAACATCAGCCACAGGAATGTCCCATGACGGGGAGTCACAGGATCAAACTCACTTGGCAAACTTCATCCTGACCAGCAAACCTCCGTCACCGCATGCCTATCGGTGGTCGGAGGAAAACTGCAGGGTTGTGGAACTGGAGAAGGTTGTACGGAGAGACTAAACCTCGATCGGAAATATCTGGCCAAGTTTCCCCCCCCCCCCCCAAAGTGCTGAACCATAAGGGGGAAAAAGCAAGCTAGCCGACCGGGGATCTAGTTTGGTGGTAAGGAAGCATGTAGAGAAATAGAAAACCCCGGAGGTCCACTCGTGATCGTCTACGCAAGGTACCGACAGGGATAGAATAGAGTATCGAATACCTCGAGTATCTGGACATGCACCATAGTTGAATCAAGTCACGACAACATCGGATAATACAAGTTGCAACAATCAAAGAGCCCTACGGGGGCACGTGCTCGACCACGATGATTTCATTGCCCGTGCGGATGCCCTGGTTTTCAGGCAGGAATAACCTTTTCGGTCAGCAGTGTTTGTAATTGGCTGATGTCCTTTCATGGCTCCACAACGGCCGGATTCCAGAGCCCCAAAGTTCGAAACTGCTATCCGATGCTCGATTTATGCCATTGATATCTTTGATTCTCGACTGCATCTGCATCATAAATGCATTTATCACCCCTCATCGATTTCACAACCACTATACTGTGTCAGGCGGGGGAATACCGCCCGTGTCATCATTTGGGGTCTTGATACGAAGTCAGGATCTACATTTAACTTGGAATGCACACCGCTCCGGAATGCGTTCGGCGTGTTCTCCCCGTGGTGACTGGCTAGGAGATATCTCCGTCTGCAACCATATGTACGCGGCTTATGCGGTCGGGACATTCTCGTCCTTGTCACATTGGTTCATCCCTATCCGAGTGTATCAGGCATTGGGCACGACTGCTCCCCACAAGGGACGGTGAGGACAATTCTACTTCCTATGATTAGTTTTCAACAGATACCCCAGGCGCCTGCATGTGATTTGTCATATCATTTGTTCATACTTCGGCCTAGGTACATCTAGTTCGTACTTGGCCAAGCTGTCATTTAAAAACGAAGATCACACCTTCATCCATTCACAGCTAACTGGTCATCGATATGCAATGCCAGATTGCGCAATCTCAGCCAGTTACCCGATCCCCCAATTCATTCATTGTATTGACCGTATTTACCAGCGGCCGAAGCTCTCGTGGCGCTCGTAGCGGGTCGGGTCGTACTCCTCAGCGCCGTAGCCGCGGACGTAGTGCTCGTCGTACATCTCGTGGGCGTTTCTCTTGGCGTGCTCCTTGGCCTTGATCTTGTCGACCTCATCCATACCCTTGGTCTCGGCAAGCTTGTCAACCTCGGCGCCGACAAGGCCGGCGATGGCTTCCTTAGCAAAGGCGTGGCTGACAGGCTTGCCTGTATGCTGGTTAGAAGAAGTATCACCAATGAGTAATGGACGAGATAACATACCCCCCTTGCGTTGGTGGTCTTCGTAGGCCTTCATGCCGGCAAAGGAAGCGGCGCCAGCGGCCAGCTCGTGAGTCCAGTTGCTCTCGTGCTCTTCGCCGCCGTACACCCTGCGGTGAGCATCCTCGGAGTCGCCTATAACAGAGTCAGCGTACGTTCTCGGAAGTCCCGTATGTCAATGCAAAAGCTGTGGCCATCAAAGCATGTACGCGCTGACCTCCCTCCTACATGCATATGTCAACTCCAAGGACTAACTTACCCCAGCCCCAAGCCATGGTGAATATAATATGCGGTGGTAAAGAAAGAGTTCTTAAAAAGTAGGAGTGTGTTGATAGGAGAGCAAAGAAGCGGTAGCATGGAGGGGAGATCAGAGGACTATATACCTAAGCAAGCACGGATCGAATTGGAAAGAGTACACATATTCGCCTCATACTGTAGTCGGGAGTTTCCGCTTCTCCAGTCCCTTTGCCCCACTGTTGCTGTGGACAGAGTGGCTGAGAGTGCTTATTACGGCGTGATATCATGAGATAGTCGTAGGCAGATGGAGTAAGTCCTCTCCAAAACATGGCTCGACCACGGATCCGACTAATTATCCCGGTCATTGCCCCTCCACCAGACAGTGGAGCCAGCAGATTGCACAGCCTTCTCGGCTCCCTTTGGCGTATCCGGCGTACTAAGATGAGGGGCGATGGGACCTGACCCAGCGAGATCATCCGACTGCTCTCCGTCGTAGCCACGATTGCGCCCCAAAGGAACAAACAGTGCCATTACTGCCGAGGTGTCTACATATCGTCATTTTTGGCAGACACCTCCAGGACACCTGGTCATTTTCGGGTTGCAGCACATCTGTAACCGAAAGTTTCCAATGCGCTCTTCGGCCCGGCATTGAGACGGGATATAACTTTAGTCCCTAACTTTATACTGGAGCTGTTGGCCATCCACTATATACAATTCCACAATCTCATTTTTTGCTTCGGTCATGACGAGAGCCAAAATGCGCTGTATTATCTCTCAACACCCAGCTATGGGGATTCTAAGTGATGCGCTACTCTATGGGTACGACTACGCGTCCCATAGGACCCAATAAAAAAGGTGGAATACTGGTCGAAGGGACCAAGATGGAATTCAGGTGGGCCCATTCAGCCCTACCCCGCCGGCAGATGAACAAATTACAAAAGCCACGGTGGAGCTCAATTCTATTTTCGACTGTAGCGGTACGTATATACAAATACCTCGGGATACACGGAAAGAAGCGACCCCCAGTGATGGGAACTGCAGCGCGATAAGAGGGGGCCAAGCTTCCGAGGCTTGGCCGCGCCCTACAAGGCGTTCAGCTTGGCATCATGAGCCACCTACTGTATGAAAAGTGGCGGTGAACTTTGGACGGAGGAGACGCAAAAAGAAATAACATAAGAACATAATTTTTAAGGTAGCTCCGGTACCTAGCTCATCGGAACTTGGCGTGTAGGGTGCTGGAAGTTCTGTTCCTGACCGTGGTTTAGATCTCCTATGAACCGATTACGTGTACCGTCCACCCGTGTCCACATCCATCCAAAGAAACTCGGTGCTTAGACGGAAGCACCTACGTACATGCGTCTAAGAGTCAAGTGGACTCCTATCTACTGTACCGGAGTAGATTTGATTAAAATCCAATTATTGATCGAAGACATGACATATATATAGTAACTACATATCCCGGAATAGCAGAACCCTTGAGGAGCTCCATTTTCATTTCGTGGTACAGAGTGCCACCGCAAAGAAGCTTCATAAAATATGGCTTCTGGAATAGTTATTCTACGCCGCGAGCATTGTCACGTAGAAAATAATCCATACGCGGATCAACAGGCAGCAGAATACGGCACCGCCCCGCAGTGTGAGCTCCGGTCTTGGCGAAACTTTGGATCGCACCTTTCTCAACCCACCACGCATCACGCAAATCATCGGCCCCAGATTCCCCTTGCGCAGGCAGAAATAGCGCCGCCACAAGGGTCCCCCTCAGCCTCCATGACGTGAGGCGTCACAACTCCGGAGAGGTGGAATTGCTGGTAGATAGCGAGCAGAGCTCAGCTCGCCTACCGGATAGCCAGAACGGACCTCAGCACAGGAATCATCAATTGAGACATCACTATTCACCATGCCCATCAAAAACCCCATCCAGTCCGACTTCCCCTCCGCACTCACTGTCACCGTCACTCTCCCACCCTCCGCATCCTCCCCAGCGCCCAACGTCCTACTGTTACTCCACGGACTCGGCGATTCCGCTGCAGGCTTCACCGCGTTCGCGCGTGCCCTGCAGCTGCCAGAAACCGCAATTGTAACAGTACAAGGACCCGCCCCACTCCCTCTGGACCTAGGCGGCTTTCACTGGGGTGACGATGTGGCATTCGATACTTCAAGTGGCGGGCTGGACATGGACGCAGGTCTGACGCGAAGCACAGCAACGTTAGTCAATGATGTCGTGCGTGGCACACTGGTCACCAAATGCGGCTACCTCTTGCGCGAGATTATGATTTTCGGATTTGGACAGGGTGGCATGGCTGCGTTGACCACGGCTCGAGAGCTAGGCCTGGGCGACAACGGCGGATCTCTCTCCGGAGTCGTCTCCGTTGGTGCACCATACCCGCTGTCTGGGCAGCGATCAGGGCCCAAGAACCGCACGCCAGTGCTACTGGTGGCTGGCCGAGACTCACTTGTGGTCTCTGATGCTGCCGTTCGTAGAACAAAGGAGGTCTTTGAGTTCGTTGAGTTGAGCCGTTATCCGAGAAAGGGTGATGGTATGCCGACGAATCGAAACGAGATGATCCCTATCATGCAGTTCTTTGCGCGGCGTTTACGAAGCCGGCAGGGCGTGCCTGAGGGTAGTGTTGAGATCGTTTGATGTACCCAGTTGTCACACCGGTCCGCCATAGATATGAAATTCGCCATGTCATATAATTGAAACTGGATCAAAATAACAATATCAAAATATACTCCAATGCCTCCGAGCAGATGAAAGAAAGCTATACCTCTTCACCTCAATTATACCTTGTCCATCACTTGGCGGAAAGCAGAAATTCACCACCTAAAACCTGGCTGATGTCAATAATTTCTTCCAGTGATCTCGGGTCCGTTCCATATTGAACGTCTTTGCCTACAATCTCACCTTGGCGGTGAGACTATTCCATCGGCAGGAAATGACCGCCCTGCATATCAAACCACGTGACCTCCCCTATTCTTGGTGCCCGATTTCCGTGGCATTAACACACTATAATTAAGGCCTTCCCGTACCTGCCAAGCTTCCTTCCCCACATATTCTCCACACGCCTTCTCCAATAATCCAAGTCCCCCGTCTTCAGTCATCATTGTGGTCATCAGTCATCAGTCATCATCAACATCAACATTATCCTCCTCGTGGTCGTCACTTATCCTCAATCATGTCTGTGATTACTTTCCAGCACGTCGTCGTGTCTTTCTCTATTTTCTACCACCTCTCGAGACCTTCATGACTTCTCAGGACCTCATACCTTCTCAAGTCTTGCATAACCTCTCAACATTTACGTGGCACCTCAACCCCCTGCAATGTCCCGGTCTGTGGAAAGGTAAGTCCACTCTGTCTCGTGCAGTCTACACCTCCGATCTTTAACTGACCTTTATATAGGCATTCTTTAAGTCTTCGACCCTCTACAGTCCTTCTTATCTTGTCAACCCTAACCTTATACCTCTGCTATTTCTTACTGTGTTGTGGCGGGTTTCAACCTCAGGACAACCAACACAGTAAGGGATAGCTTTGGCTTTTCGACTTCCAAGTTCTACCACTTCTTCGGCTCACTTAAGTCGCTTCTTCAGATCATTCCTCGCTCGACTTTCTTTGCTATTCCTTGCTGTGTTGTGGCGGGCTTTCAACCCCAGGACAATCAATACAGCAAGAGATTGCTCCATATTCAATACTTTCATAACCCTCAACTCCAAATTCTCTGGTCCAAGACTTAAAATTCTTATATCACTTCTCAATACTTCAATTCAATCCAGTTAACTTACTTCCCTTCAACTTCTCATGTTCCTGCATCCCCTCATACTCTGTAGCTTCATGGACAAAATGCCTTCCAACGCCGATTGCAACCAGACCTTGAAAAAGATCAGAGGGTATACTTTACGAGTACTCGAGATTATATTGATGGACTCAGGATTAAGAAGTTTGGTTCTATCATAAATCAAGCCATGTACATGATCTCCATCTCTTGAGTAATGTATCAACCTTCCATTTCAAGGCTCAGAATGAGGCGCTTGAGGTCATTATCTGATTGAAGTTGTAATATCTCATCGATGTCCTCCCAATTCTCAGGTGTGAATTCAACCTTCTTGCCGTATTGGAGGAGCACTTCGACCAGGAAACGCACGTCTTCCGCTCCACTATAATTCTGTAACATTTCAATTAACGTTGACGGGAAGTCGGAAGGAATAGAAAGGTCTGGATCCTGCTCAAGAAGGACTCTAAAGCAGCGAAATGCTTGCTCCCTTAAACAGGCGCAAACTGTTGTGGGGCCAATTTTCAAAGTTGGATCGTGATTGAAAAACACCTCCAGAAGGCCAAGTTCATCTTTCCTATACGATGAAAACACGCTCGCGAGCACATTATCTTGAACAGGGGGACTGCAATATCGAGAAAGGAGCAGTCGCAGCTGGTCGGGATGTGCGACGGCCATGAGCATATTGTCTGTGATCTTCATGTCTGGAGCGCGATCGAGCAGGGTTTGGAGCATGTCCACTGAGTCGATTCCATCCATGTCCACTGAGTCACCTCCATACCATCTAGAATTCTCGCCTTTCTCTAAGAATGAGAGAACGGTGGTTGGAGTGGGAATTGCTAGTGAATCTTGGTCAACTAGGACTTTGAGCAGGTAAAGCCCTTCCCCATCAACTCTGGCAAATGCTTCAAAGACCTCTGGGCCGATTTTGCAGCGCGGTTGAAATTGGAATAAAACCTCGAGCACTTTTGATTTTCTGACAGATTTCAGAATATCGGTGGTAATTTCCACTCCATTTGCATGTTGCAGAAGCGTCTTCAACTCTCCAGCTCTGCAATCGTCAAGGGAGACAATAGTAGCTATCACCTCCTGGGTAACTGATATATCCGGATGGTGTTCGAGCAAGCATTCTAATGCTGTTTTCTTCGATGACTTGAAGTGATAGGATGGCACTCGTGCAGCCAGAACAAGATCTGCATCTCTTATTTGGAGGCCATGGCCGTATTGAAGAAGCACATTTAGCACTTCTTCAAAGTTGTCCTCTGTTGATTCCCAGTCCTCTGTTGATTCCCAGTCCTCTGTTGATTCCCAGTCCTCTGTTGATTCCCAGTCCTCCGTTGATTCCCAGTCCTCTGTTGATTCCCAGTCCTCCGTTGATTCCCAGTCCTCCGTTCTGGATTCGGTTGAGTCTATAACCACTCGACTCAGGACTGCTGCTAGGGGGCTTTCAAGCCTCGATCCGTCGAGATTTGTATCTGAACCGTGGCCGAGAAGAATTTGAACAGTCCTGGCATCCTTATACTTGCACGCATAATGCAAAGCAGTCCCGAATTTTTGTGACCAGGAGTTGACGTTGATTCCACAGGCTAGAAGAAATCTGAACACAGAGTGTCGATTCTTTATCATTGCTGCAATCAAGGCAGATCCGAAATACTCTCCGGTATCATTTATACAAGCTCCTTGCTCGATGAGAAACTCCAGCATTGAAAGGTCTCCAATGTATGCGGCAATATGAAGTGGCGGGCCAAGCGGTCGAGTTGCAGGATTGATATCTGCACCAGCTCCACGCAGAATACCGACGATCTCTTTACACAAGGCAATTTCTTCGGAAAGCGGCGGAAGGTCATCTACCGCGCAGAAATAAGAATGTCCTTTTCCTAGGTCCACAGAGAAAGACAAATCTCCCTCTTCTAGGTCCGTGTCTGAATCGGTTTCCAGATCAGACTCCAGCCATCTCGGCCATTTTATCTCAGAAAGCAATCGGTACGGCGAGGAATTCCGATCATCGACGAGGGCAAGTAGTCCTTCCAATACCGCAGAAATTGGAGTTCCATAGGCGGGGCCCGCGAGCCGGGCATCAGCACCTTGCTCGATGAGAAAAGAAACCAGATTTACTTGATGATGATAGGCGGCTAGATGGAGAGCTCGATCGCCATGCCCCAAATCACTGTTAACGTCAATTCCGTGTGATAAGATGATGGACAGAGCACGCTTGGATCCAAAGCGACACGCGAAAGCAAATGCACGGAGACTCCGTGGGATTGTTTGAACGAGAAACAAAAAGAGGCTTTCATCCCCATGCTCAAACACTCCTTGCAATGCTTCCTCACAGGCAGGGATCAAAGCCTGGAAGTTCGAAAGCTGTCGTACAAGCAACTTGATTATCTTTCGAGGTTTCTTGGCCCTAAGAGCTCCAACCAGGACGTTTGGGACATCTGGTGGGTCATAGACCTTTGCACCAAACTCAAGTAATAACTTGACGATTCTCAAAGAGCCACTCGAGGCAGCAACTGCGATTGGTGTTGCACAACCCCCAAAGCTTTGATTTGGATTCGCGCCTTTTAATGAAAGCGTTTGAGCAATCTCATAGTGATCATTTGCGCAGGCTGCATGTAAAGCACTCGCTCGAGTGCAGTTGGTGAATACCTTGTCACCTCCCCAGACATGACGGTCGCCCTTGATTCCGTCGGTCTGTAGGTTGGCTCCTCTCTCGATAAGCAGGGCGACCATCTTCATGTTTCCGTAGCCACACGCAGTGATTAAAGGTGAAGGATCCTCTGCATCTTGAAAGTTGACATCTGCTCCAGCATCCAAAAGCATGGTCGCAGTCTCAAGATCCTGAGACTTTACTGCGAGATACAGTCCTTCATTCGGATCCGCTCCGTTCTCAAGAAGACACCCAGTTATTGTTCGATTTTGAGATTGAACTGATAGTCGAAGGGGGCTGCTTGTCGGCGTTGTCTCGAGAGAATGCTCTAAGATAAGATTGACATTGGCTCCTCGCAAGATCAGCTCTCGAACGATTCCTTCGTGACCTCCCACAATCCCAGCTTGAAGAGGAGTATGATACTTCCCCCCGATAATATTCACTTGAGCGCCTGCATCTAGCAGTAGTCGTACACATTCAACATGGCAATATCTAGCTGCGGCCTGAAGCGCACAGCCATAGTAGTGGCCACACACATTGACATCAACTCCTCTTTCAATCAAAAGTCGTATATAGTCGAGTTCCCCTTTCACAGCAAGCATCTGGAGAAGCAGAGAAAATCGCTTGTCTATCGCGCGAAGCTTGTTTTGAGAGACGAGAAGAAGGTTGATCACTGCACCAGGCGCATCAGACAAAACCCGGTCTATAGACCTCGATCTAAGGAAACGATCGATTTCTGGGCAATCATGTGATCCAAAGTGCTTTAATGCTTCGTCAAGAATGGCACAGTATCTTTCTTCGTTGTCTTGAAAGCCGATGACCGCCCCAGCCTCAATTAATACACGAACAATGGGTAGCGGCGTGATTTCCCTCTTCACGGCACATTGTAGGGGAGCTCCGTGTCTTAGACTGTTAGCATTGACATCTGCACCATGAGATATCAAAGCTCTGACAACCTGCTCACTGCAATACTGTACTGCAATGTGCAAAGCTGCTCTCGTGCACCCGCCAGCTTGGTTGACATCTGCCCCGTGCTCCAAGAGCAGACCAATGATCGATTCTTGTTGTGGGCGTATCTCTTCAAGATTCTTCCGCTTGTCTAAATCCACGCCAAACCTCCACACGCCCCGACCTAGTGCCTGTAAGTAGGCTAGTAGTGCGTTTAGCGGCCACATCCATTGAGAGTCGTGGGAAATTTGTCCAGTCTCAAAGTCGGGTATGCCGTCCACAAGCGCGTTGACATCAGCACCAACATGAATCAGCCATTCAACCGCGTTGTGCTGGCCCGCCGCACAAGCAGCGTTCAGAGATTGAGCTAGAGTAACACAGCATGACTGAGAAGCCAGGACTGCTGATGAAAGCATATTTAAGATACCAAGATCTCCCTTGTGTGCAGCATGCACAAACCCCCTTTCCAGAATTGACATGTCCCATTTACGTGGTCCCTGATCAATCAAGAACTGAACGGCATCTTCGTGACTGCCACGGATTGCGTTAGCGGCACAGACATTGAAGTTAGCAGCCAGTATTTCCCTGGTAGAGTCTCTGCCAAGGAGAAGTCTCAATATGGGAGTGGAACCATTGGCTGCAGCTGATTCCATGAGCTGAGTCAAAAACTCAGCTGTCAAAGAGACTTCACTCTTGAGCAGAAAATCGACTATGGAGATGCTTTTAAACTTGATGGCTTCTTGTAGTGCCATTTTCTTCAGATCTTCAATCTCAGATTCAGCCGCTAGCTGAAAGCCGCGTAGCACACTGGATAGCTGGTCACCCTGACAACCGGACAAGACCAGGGGGAAGATATGATCAGACTCAAACGAGTAGTCGGGCTGAAAATTGTTAGCAAGCTCCAAGGTAACATGATAGTCCAATGCCTACGTATTCATGCTGCCTGCAATAGGTACTTTCCTCAAAATTCTCCGCGCACCACCAACCAGTAGCCGACTCAGGTTTTACCGGAAGCTTGCTCGAAGTCCTCCAGGCTCTGTCGTATTGAAGGAGAATCTCTATGATCTCCGAGTGACCATATCTCGCTGCGCGATCCAGCGAAATTCGTATGAAAGGAAGTAGGTCAGTTTCCGCGGATATGATTGACCGAACTAAATCCGGATCGCCGTGCTTGGACGCCGCGCAGAGGGCTCGGCCCAAATGGTATGATCGGAGACCAAGTTGCTCTCTCATCACTAGTATTCTCTGCACTGTCCCCAAGTATCCTCCTAATGCTGCTACTTCCAGTGCATAATGCTCACCGTCAAGGTCCCCGACATTTTGTTCATGGCGGTGTCTTCTATTTCCGTAGGCAGGTTGTGGCCCGTCTGGTGGAGTGACAACCAAACCTGTCGTGAATTGCAAGACCGCTTCAAAGTCGGCAACATGAGCTATCAGAGAAATATCATTTGCTCCATAATTATCGTTTCCGTGGTTGTCATCTGGAATTTCGCTGAAGTATCGGTCTCCAGTAGGTGATGCTCGCCCCAATAGATCTTTGAAGGGATCCAACTTTCGTTTGAGGTATAGACGTGATGGTCTCTCTTTGCCTGGCAGATGATATCCCCTGGAAATAAACAAATCGATGACTTTCTCTTGTCCCGCCTCAGCTGCAGCATGGAAGGCATCTTTGTATCGTCCATTGTCGGCGGACCGCGGTTTGATGCGTGCACCAGCACTTAAAAGAGCCTCTGCCACATCTCGATGACCTCTGTAGGCGGCAGCTGTCAGGGCATTCCCAAAGAAACCACCGGGGTTTTCCAAATTCGAACCGTTCTGTATCAGAAGGTTCGTTATGGACAAATGGCCTTTCATCGCTGCAGCTTGAAGGGCATCACCGAATGACGTTAAAGCATTTACGTCGGCTCCACGGGACAGGAGCGTACTGACAGCGGCTTCGTGGCCCATCAAGCTGGCACATCGAAGAGGTGTCCCAAAGGAGTTTTCCTCCTCGACATTGCAGCCTTTATCCAGGCACATGTTGATAATTTCAGTGTTTCCAAAAATGGCAGCGGTGGCGAGTACATCACCTGGAAGCCCTTGCTTTTCAACATACCGCTTGATGAATGCAGTTTGGCCTTTGCGAATGGCGATATTGAGCATTTTTGAAGAGCTTTTGGAGGGAGCAGATTTTGATGAATCTTTGGTCAAGGTTTCCATTGCTTCGATGGAGCCTGTTTGCGCAGCGGCTTCTAAAAGCCAAGACTTGTCCGTGGAAACTGATTCTTGACCAAATGTCAGGTAGGTATTCAGAAGCAACTTGGTAATCTGTTCATTTCCGGTGGGAAAGGAGATCCGCAGAGCTGGTTCCAGATCTGTCGAAAGATCAAGCCCACCTTTCCGGGTAAGGAGGAATTGGACGACTGAGAAATGACCGTTGGCGCAAGCTGCTAATAACGGATTTCTGTGTTTGCCTTTTGAAACAGAGGGATCGCCTCCCAAATCCATGATGAGGCTAACGGTCTCATGATGTCCACATGCCGCAGCAAGATACAGCCCGGTTTGACCCAGAAGGTTTGTGGCGTTTATGTCGAAATCCGAAGCGCCGACGGTGTCATGGAAAATATCCATCAGCCCATAGACACAAACGGTGAAAAAGGGTGACAGAGTGTCGCTTATCACTGAATTGAGATCCCTTTTGGAGGGATGATCATTCGGAAGAAGTTTGGATACTTCATTTGCGGCTTCCAGCCAGAGCCCGAACGAAAAGCCCTCATCGCCAAAAACGAATTCTTTCAGTCTTTGGCTGAGCTCTTCATGAGACGGGACCGAGCAGACATAGTGACTTGCCCAATACATAACTGCATACAGCTTGTAGTTATTCGCTGGCTGCAGTACGCAGTCAATGTCAATAGGCAAGCAATTGATGCAAGTTTCCAGACAGCTGAATGCCGCAATGCTATGAACAACGGCGCTGTCAAATTGGGGTTTTGTTTCCAAAAACTCCTTGAAGGAGACGTGTGCAAAACGCAGAGTGTAGAGCTGACTGTCTAGTACTATCAAGTTCGAGCAAATAGTCAACAGCTCTGACAGGTTCAAATCATGCTTATCCTGCACCCCGGTAGATACTGCCTCAAGAAGCGCAGTACACGACAACGGTTCCTGCACACAAAGCATCCAAGAGAATGTATTCGTTGCTGTTTCATACGCAATGGGGTCTGTCTGTTTGAGATTCTCAAGGATGTCCGAGTATAGAGAGTCGATTGTAGCAGAGATTTGCGACGGATGTTGGATCTCATCTGAGACACTCTTTACCGATCTTAGATTGCAAAATCTTTCCATCTGAAGATTTATCCAGAGAAACCTGGGATATAGTCAGCCATTTTTTCCCTTAAAAGGGCTTCCCGTCTTAAACATACATCTCACCGGCTTTTTTGAGGAGGAAGTCTATCAACTGCTGTTGCAGGTCATCCGGTACGCAGCCATTGAGCAGGTTTCGACTAGCAATAGCAGTCGAGACACGGTGTCTGGCGTACATTTCAATGTCTTGTCGAGAATCTGTCTCCTGCACGCGAACCTTCGAAGCATCTGGTAAAAGTGCAAAAATATTGTTGTTGTCTCGACTTGAGAGAAAAATCTTGACAACACTAGCAGATTCGTCCCGAATCCGGGTCAATGCATGCAAAAGTTCATGTCGTCGATCCTCCCGAATCTCGTCCACTCCATCGACTATGATAACTGCTGGGTTGGCACCTAAAATTCCAAGGATAAGATCAGCGCATTCAGCACACCGAAGCTTAGGCATCTCAAAGCCATCTAGCTTGGCTTCTGCTTCCCTGCGTGCATACTCAAGAGAAACGGACTCGTGGATCTTGAGTTTGTCTTTGTCCACAACTGCAAATTGCCTAGTTATCGAGCGCATTAGCTCATCTGGATCGGTCCATTGTCTCCCGAACCGGCTATCACCACAATAGAAGTAGGCGATCGGGGCGCAGAGTGTATTGAGCAAGCGTTCGCCAAGAAAGGCGTCAACCACAGCAGTGACAAGGTATGTTTTCCCAGAACCAGGAATTCCATGGAGAAGCAAAATGGACGAGGAGCTTGAACCCTTCCACGTGATATACTGTGAATGCCGAAATATCCATTGAGACGAGTTTGGCAACCTCTCATCCGAGTGTCGCTTTTGGTGCTGAGAATAGGGTACAGCAGACAACCATTGCAAGACCTTGAGGAACTTTTCTTGCTCCAGTACCTTCGTATATATTGTCGATTTGTCCACTAGGCGTTGAATCGGGCGTTGAAGTGTTTCGACAATACTGCGAATATTGTTTATTTGAACGGAGGTTTGCTGCTGTGATTCTGAATCCACAATTTGAGCAAGTTTGATAACTTCCTCATCTCCTTTGACTATTCGATCAATTTTGTCATCCTGAGAAGACCGGAAAATGCTTTTCACCATGCGAAGCGCTGTAGGTTGATTGAAGTATCGAATTCCATCAGCCAGGAAAGTTAGAATGTGCCTATACAATCTGGTGAGTCCGCGCTCTAACTCTGATTGGACAGGCGATGCTGTTTGTGACGCTTTCTGCAGGTAAAGAGCCTGAAAGCCCGCATAACGTGCGATCAACAGCGACACTAATTCTAAGCCGCAGATGGTAGATTCAAAACACTGATGATCAGAAACAGCGACGTGTAACAAGAGCCTTACTGCTGCCCACGGGAGTGAAGTAGCGGTCGGATCATATTGGACAGCAACGTCGATGACAGTCTTAAATTGGTTGACCCAAGCAATGATCTTGTCAAACAGATCACGAAGAACGATTGTTTCGCCGCGAAACTGGACCTTCCAACGCTTCTTGATGCAGAGAGCTTTCTTTCTGTTTGCTTCTTGCAATACAGCAGTCACAACATCGACGTTTGGGTCATTGATGATGCCTGCCAGCCTTGCTTTGATGGGAGGATCGAGCCCATCCAGCGCATCTTGCCACAGGTATCCCCCAGAGGAACAACGTCCAATGCTCATGTCGGGGGATCTGAAAGAGTAACTCGAAGTTAGTATCGATGTAATCAGTGAGGAAAGCAAGCTCAGGAAGCCCCCACTTCAAAGTGGCTTCAGGCTTACTTCGCAGCCGCGTTGCTCGGCCCACACATCTAGCGGTGTATTGTCAACACGTGACACCTGGACACCCGAGACGACACCCATGTGAGATGTAATTACGAAAATAGACTACAGTCAACTTCCAGTTTTGTCACACCCATGTACTACACACATCGGCTTATACCACCCGATTCTTAGGGATGGACCCACTTTTATGGGTTTTTACATATAATCCTACCAGCTTTGCCACCTACCACCTTCTGCACCCCTTCCTCCCCGATTCGAGCTTAGTCATACCCCAAACCGACCAATCAGGATGCAGCGTTTCATCCCCAACCCTCAAAATTCTCAGCACCCCCAGGGGGGGCCCAAGGGCAGAACCATCGCCCTTCCTGCCGGCGTACGACTACCGAAACGGGCCAAATTAGGCATCAGTGATGCTTAGAAACAGGCCCTACGCATATATTGGTCCCAAACTAGGCCTAAGCCTACCTAGAGAGAATATGCTAAGTGGTTCTAGGCCCAATTTGGGCGTGAAATTGACCGTACTACGGTCTCGAGGATCCTATCCCCTAAATACGCACACCTTGATACTGGTTCTGCGGGCTCTAGTACGCGTGCATCTACATCGTTCTGGCCTATATTGGACAAAAAGCTCTTCGAATAGGTCGAGCGGCATACCGAGGCTAGGGTCCCAATTATAGGCCCATTACTGCAGTATAAAGCTGCCGATTTCTGGATAAAAATCCTAGAATATACAGACCTACCGATGCCTAAATTTTCTAATGGTTGGGTTACGCGCTTTAAGTAGCGTTATGGGCTCCGATACTATATGTTCCATGGTAAAGCTGCATCAGTCCCGGCCTTAATACACGACGATATGAAGCCTATCTAGGCTATCTGCGACCAGTACGAGCCTAATAACATCTATAATATAGATGAAACGGGCCTATTCTGGCGTCGTATGCCTAATAGGGGTCTCTCGAAGCATAGGCGCGCTGGTCAGAAATAGGATAAGACTAGAATTACCCTCGCTATCGCTACTAATGCGACTAGTTCGGACCGATTGCCTTTATGGTTAATTGGGACTGCAAAGACCCCCCGTGCTTTACGAGAGTTTAATACTAGGGTAGTCGGATATGTTTGGCGCTGGAATAAGAAGGCATAGATACGTTCTGGAATAATGGCAGATTGGCTACGTTCTTTCTATAGCTATGTTGGAAGAACTAGGCGGATTCTGCTATTAATAGACAATTTTTTAGCGTATCTACTAGGCCTAGAGGATGCACCTCCACCGGCTAATATTAAGGTCGTGTTTTTCCCTCCGAATGCGACCTCAATATATTAGCCCCTAGATTAGGGCATTCTTCAGAACCTAAAGCATCGATATCGCAAAATATGGATGCTTTGAATGATTAATATGCTTGATTAGGGGCAGGATCCTCGGGAGATAATAAGCCTAAATTATACACTACGCTAGGTCTCTAGTATATGGCGATAGATGTCGGACGAAACCATTCAAAACTGCTATATTAAAAGCACGATTATAGGCCCCGGCCGTACTAGTAGGCCTAAAAATAAGCCTATTTGTATAGAGAACCTTGAATTAGGACCTTTATATAATACGGTGACTAGCCGGCTTACTAGTAGTAATAATAATGCTAAAGATATTATGCTATTGGATGATTTTCTAGACGCCTCCGGATGAGAATACACCTAAGCTTGATCAGTCCGATATTATCCTCGAATTATCCTAGGATGGGGGGGATGAGGATACAGATGCGGATGAGGAATATATATATAGGACCGCACCAGACATTCCATCCGATACGACCATTATTGAGGGCATGAAGCAGGCTTTGTTATGGGTTCATCATAAGGAGCATAGGACGAAAGAGCATATCCGCCAGATAAATGCATTAATTAGTGATTTCACTAGGATGCAGGTGGATGGTAGGAAGCAGATGACCCTGGAGGATATGGGATTCCAAAAAGGTAATGAGGAAACTAGCGAGCGCGAAACTGCAGCTATAAAGGAGCTCGCAAACAGAACGAGATGCGGTGAGAGACTGCCGGTACTAAGGCCTCATGGCTTTACGACAGATATATATTCCGAGGGCTTAATGATGCGAAAAGAGAGTGATTCACCAGGGTTAAAGCCTGCAGTTTTATTATGGAAACCAGAACTTGAACAGCCAATAGGTAGTCAAGGAAATAGATATCTTAGAAATCAGGGGTAATTTAACTACATATGCGCCGGAAAAAGTAGGAACCTGAAATACTAATTTATAAGGCAAGGAAGAGGGGTCGCTCTAGGGAGGTAGGGGGCTTTTTTCGCTAGTTTTATTCGTCTATCTATAACTAGTCAGACGGGGAGATAGTAGTAGTAGTCACCAAGTGCTATCCACAGAATCAGACCCATTGCTAGCCGCTCCGCCCATAAAAATAACAGTGATTCCAGCCTATCTACGCCCATCCAAGCGGTCGAGGGACCGGTAAGCAAGTAGGCTACCATCACCGGACTCGTCCATATTGAGACTATAGTTAGCATGTCAGCTGACTACAGAGGGGAATTAGCTCATAGTTACTCTTCCTCATTTTTAGCTTTTACATCCCAATCATCATTTAAGTATCATTCACCTTTCATTCTAATAACGAGTCTCAAATATAGGCCTCTCAAAGACGGCCGTGTCTTCCTGAATAACTCTTCCTGAATAACACACCACAATTTTCTCTTTTTGGTCGTACACCGATCCCAATATCTATCTCAAGCAGCTAGGTCTTTCATCTGGGTGCATTACTCAAGGTGGAGTACGTGCACCTTGGCAACAACGAGAATATTCCTACGAAAGCATTCTCCCATCTATTTGACATGGCAGAAATAACAGATAACGAGCCCAGCACAGTGGTGAATATTGCTGCAGCCGGTGATCTGGTTCTAGTCATTGGGCCTGAAAAGTTGAAGCTACTTGTCCACTCCCTGATTCTCAAGACAGCCTCAAAACCGTTGGCTGCCATGTTGGGACCGAATTGGAAGGAAGGCCGTGATATGCTCGGTGCAGATAAGCCAGTGGAGTTACTACTACCCGAAGACAGTGCAACTGCATTGAAGTATATCTGCGCTATTATCCATTATCAGAACAACACGGTACCTAGAATCCTGGGTGCGCACGATATTCTTGACATCGCTATTACGGCGGACAAATACAATGTAGTAGTTCCATCCGATGTTCGTCACAGCGATAGGGGTGACTTCTTGCACGAGGAAGGCTGTAAGCCATTCCGCGGATGTGGCCATCGCAGCACCGATGTGGCGCACGTTTCTGTATAACACGTATACGTTAGAGCTGGATAACAGGGACTGGGTCACACGGGAAGACCTTACAATGGGGTGATTTCTGGGGGGTAGATCCATGGCACTGACAGCCAGCTGAAGGCGAAGGCGATCTGTATATTGGTATAAATTAGTAAAATGGCGCTTTTTCGGATGGAGGAAGTTGCACACCTGATATATGTACATCATGACGATCCCCGCGTACAATAGTCCCTTGTTATTCTGCTTCTCGCCAAGTGCGAGGAAAATAATCAACAGGAACCAACAGACTGTCATGGCTGCTGATACTCCCATCAGACACTTCCGACGGCCAAAACGTTCCACTAGTCAAAGTTAATCATGCGTGTTGCATCATATGTGACAATGGCAAGCATAAATCCAAGCCTTACCGAAATACATCGGAGGAAAAGAAGCCAGTAAGTAAACGATAGCTCCAATTCCTCCCATGATCTGAGCCAGGTTTTCACTCAATCCGACCTCATTATGCGCGACATAAGGCAAATATCCGATCACAACCGCAATACCGGTCAGCTGCTGAATACACTGGCAGGAAACCCCGATGATGAGGCGACGAAGTAGCTTGAGCTCCGTTTCCTCAAACAGGAGTTTCCTCAGTGTCATCTTGGGCTGGTTATGCTCAAGTTCAATGGCTGCGAAGATCTCCGCTCTCTCCTTCTGCAGGACCGGATGCTCCAACGGTAGATCCTTTAGGCGGCATAGCACTTCATCGCCTTCGGTGATCCGGCCCTTGTCGTACAGCAATCGCGGAGATTCAGGAAGGAAGTGGACCATTCCTATGGTGGAAATCGCGAAGACTGCCTGAAAGGCGACTGGGAAGCGCCAGACGACCTGTCCGCTCGCATAGAGCATGCCGTAGTCGAGCCAGTAGGCGATGAGAATGCCGCCACTGACGATGGCTAGTTGAAATGCGACTAGGGCGCCGCGTCGGTCTGCTTTACACGTCTCCGAGACCCATGTAGGGATAGTCCTGTCAAGTAAACGACGAGATTGGCAAATTGCATTTGAATTTTAGCTGCAAGACGAGACGAGAATATCTCACGAGGTCGCCATCCCCGTCGCCACACCGGTCACCACTCTCCCTACGATCATATGCGGAATCGTAAAGGCAGTACACTGCAGGATGGTCCCTAGGATACAAATCCACTGCGACACGATAATCGTTAGACGTCTACCCATGTCCCGTCCACACTGCGACGCGATCATACACCCGAGGAAACAACCCAGGTTGTATACAGCGACGATGGTGCCGGTCATGGAGGAAGAGGGATATCCGAATTGCGAACGAAACGAATGTGCGTTGATTATGCCAGCGAAGACGCCATTGTCGTATCCAAACATTAGAAAGGCAGCGCCAGAGGCGCCACTGATGGCGACCCCGAGAGAGTCTCCTCGTAGTGTTCGAAATCCCATTGTGGTCGTAAGATGAGATAAGGGCTCCTGTCTAGGTCTCGATTCAACATCTTATATAGTTTCCACGTGTGATATGCAGCATGTTCTTCCCCGGATTTACCCCGCAATTGAACCGGTCGCCTGCCAAAAAGATATAATGATATCATTGACGTCCTAGGTTTTGACTTTTATGCGGGGAAAGCAGCTGACCCACAATTCGTTAGATTAACTTTTGCGGGGGAGTCCAAGGGATCCGGGGAGTCCCACACTCTGATCGCTTGCAGTTTCTTGAACTGATCGAGAGGGAACTGCTCTTCGGTTACAAAAGCCCCTTCTTCGGCCTTCGGAAGTGGCACCCATCACAGTTATCTTGTTCTATGAGACTACCATTCCGGCAGATCGATTGATGATGCATGGGAAAAGATGAAGCATTGTCGGACACGCAGCGGATGGTAAGCACCTGCTCACCCTTCTCTCTTCGCTTCCCCTTCCCGTCATCACCTGCCTCGGGTTAGTCGTATTTTAGGTTAATTGAAGCTTACTGTCGTGGAATCTAGTTTGACATGTCGCCATCGTCGAGTGAAATGTACGTACCATCTTTGTTACGCGTATCAGAATGTCATTACCGAATAGAATAGAGTATCCAGACGAGACGCAGACTTCCTTCTCAGTTTTTTTGCACCGTGCCAAGAGGGAGTTATACTAACCTTCGGTCAGGCGACGAAGGTCAACCCAACTGTCTACGATGCGTGAAATCGGGAAGGGAATGCATCAAGGGATGGAACATTCGATTCATCCATGGCATCCGCATGAGTAAGGAAGAGGATGAGAACGCCGAGTTTCTGTTCGAGGAATGGCAGACGTGGTTGCCGATTCGGGGACAGTCGCGTATGTCATTTGCCGGAGACCAACGATACATGCAGATACCGACTTACGGGACCAGTGTCCTTTGTGGATGAGACTAGGGAAACACGCGCATGGTACACGGACGAGGATGAACTAGCCCAGTCGTCTCAAGTTTCGGTGCCGCATCCACGCCAGCATACATATACATCGTTTGAAGATACCACGCATGACGGCGCCGACGGGGTCCACGGCCATGGAACTCCTTCTGAATTACAGTCTCCCTCTAGCATACTCCACAGCTATTTCTCCACTTTGCCCATCAAGAGTCCGAAATTGGTTGATCCACAGGAAGCGTTTCTGCTCCGTCACTACATCTCGACGCTTGGTGTTGCGCTAGATGTCTGCGATTCACACCGGCATTTTAGCAGCGTAGTGCCCGACCTAGCAACCCGATCGCCGGTTCTTCTCAATGCCGCCTTGGCAGCGTCCGCACATCATCTGTCACGGGTGACCCATTATGATCCACTGGTTGCAGATATGTACCACGAACGGTGTGTGGAGCTGCTGATCCCTCTGCTAGATGAGCTGTCCTTCGTTCCAGACGAAGTCGTTGCCGCAACCGTACTCCTACGGCTCTACGAGCAGATGTCGTCTGCCATCACAGGGTCTGATTGCGCCAGACATCTCAGTGGCACCAGTGCATTCATGAACTCGGAAAGCACTTGCGCTACTGCAGGAGGGATTCGTCAAGCTTCGTTCTGGATCTTTCTGAGACAAGATATCGACGTAGCCTTGAATCATCAACGTCCACTTAAACTAAATTTGGATGCATTCGCCCCGCAAATGGACGGGAACGTGCTCTGGGATGACTGGGCGTGGGCCAACCGGATGGTTTGGATCACGGCAGAAATCGTAGCATTCGCATTTGCTAGAGACAAGTCTCAATCACGGCTGGAGGAGCTCAAGACAAAGACGGAAGATTGGTGGCGGCACAAGCCAGACTCCTTCCGACCGTTGCACGTTGCGCGAGGAGCTGTGTTCCCAGAGGTCCACTTCGTTCGACCATGGCATGGTAAGACAACATCTCCATTTTGAGCAAGACGGCGAGCTGATGGTCAGCAGCGATCGGACTGCAGTACTATCACACGGCGATGATACTGTTATTGGCAACTGACACGAGTCGTGTCAGACTCGGAGTAGGGTACCGAGAGTCTAGGCGTCTCCTGGAGGCAGAGGTCTCAGCTCATTTTGCCATGTTGTTCGGCATCAGTGCCTGCGGGGACGACGTCCAGGCCAGGCTCGGTGCTTGCCACGTTGTCACCATCTGTGCACCGTGGATCACAAATCGAACGTATCAGGAGGAAACTATCCGCATATTGCGGCGCCTGGAGCGCGAGAATTCCTGGCCAATTCGAGCGATAGCCCTGGCCGCTATGGAGGAGTGGGAGTGGGAGCAGGATGATCGGCAGTAGCTTCAGGTATGGGAAGATGGGTAATTCGAAGCACGCATTGTCGTCTGGCGATGCTGGAAGCGATGAATTCGTCAAGTCTAAGCGATTCCTCCGCATCTCGGCGTCTTATCCGATTGGTCAGACAATTTCCATGTGTTCTCCTCGATGCAAGCCATACCACCTCAGACATCACGAGGAGAGCTGTCCTGTCGCTTCTGGTTTCGAGGACATTCGTGGAACATGTCTATCCGCGATGTATCGACCAAAGTCATTATGGCGGGATAGACTATATAGAGTGGTCGGGAAGACCTGAATCTCCGTGCAACAAGGAATCAATCAATCTAAGGGAAGAAATCAACATGATTCACTTACTCATCCTTGCCAGCCTCGGGCTGAGCTATCTCATCCTTCGTCCAATTTTCATATACTTCAAAGACGCGAAAAACTTACGTCGCTTTCCCGCACCATCCATAGCCGGATTCACGAACCTCTGGTCTGCAAATCATTTTCGAAACGGTCGGCGGTTTCTTGAGGTACACAAAGCCCATCAGAGACTCGGCCCTGTAATCCGGATCCAGCCGGAGCATATCTCGTTCAGCCTTCCTGCAGCACTCACAGACATCTATGGGTTTTCAACAAAAATCCAAAAGGATCCCTTCTACGACACATTCACAGGTAGTGAGTATACTTCGATCGTCGGCACGCGGTCCAGAGAAGAACATGCTCGGAAGCGAAAATATGTCTCGAATGCGTATGGTGCCAATCCCACTTTCAGAGGGATGATATGCTAAATGAGATCTCATAGGTTTGCGCAAAAGAATATCGTGGATATGGAGCCGATCATTCAACAGCAAGTGGCGATATTTCTGGCCAAGATGGACTCTTTCTGCAGCCCATCACCCTCAGATAATGAAGGTGTTCTGATTGGTGGGACGTTTCACAACGTTCGAAGGTGGCTCAACCTGTTCACCTTCGACGTGATCGGCGCTGCTGCGTTTGGAAAGCCGATGGGCTTCCTCGAGCAGGGAGACGACCTAGCGCCTGCGGAGACCTGGGACGGCAAGCGATATCACATCCACGCCATCCACTCATTTCACACCAACAGTCGGTACGATGTGGTTCTGGCCAATTGGCCGAAGCTTCTCCGGATTACGAAACGCCTGACACAATGGCACCCTGGCAACAAAGGTGGAGCAGACTTTACCGCTCTCACCATTCGCAAGATTCGGGAAAGGAAAGAAAGCGGAAAGCAGACAGGATACACCGACTTCTTCCATCATCTCTTGCAAGACCGGAACGGGAAGGACGTCGGACTATCCATGTTCGAGCTGGAAAAAGAGGCAGGGGTCCTAATCAACGCGGGTTCTGACACCACAGCCACTGCGATGACCCACTGTCTCTACTACCTGATCCGCAATCCTCCCGTTTTGAAGAAATTACGCGAGGAGGTGGATGCGGTCCTTGGCGGTCAGGATACAGCTGCCCGATACGAGCAAGTTAAGGATTTGAAATATCTGCGTGCGTGCATAGATGAGGCCTTGCGTCTACGACCACCGACATCTCTAGGGCTACCACGGATCACGCCACCTGAAGGTGCAACCATCGCAGGGTATCACATCACCGGTGATGTCACGATCTCGGTGCCGATGTACACGCTGCACCGTAATCCAGAGCTCTTCTCCGACCCAGAGACGTACAGACCTGAACGGTGGTTCGATGAAGTGGAAGGTCCCAGATGCCGGACATATGTGCTGCCATTCAGCACCGGACCGAGGGCTTGCATTGGACGCAACTTAGCGTACCTGGAGCAGCAAATCCTGATCGCGACGCTGGTCCATCGTTACAATTGGTGCTTTGAGAGTGATAACCTTGAGCTGGGGACGATCGAGCGATTCAATGCCAACCCGGCAGATATGTGGGTGAAACTGTGGAGAAGGGAGCCGAATGTGCAGGCGTAATGGAGCGGTCGCGGCGTGAGAAGCGGTTGGACTGAAAGTGCCTATGTATGCTCTTATTATCCTTTTCTTGGAATATCTATTTATGGTTGTATCGTTATGGCATAAGAAGTATCAAATACCCAGTCGGAGTATAAAAAGGAAACAGTAGGTATGATGACTTTGAACTAAGTTAGAAGCGGTAGGTAAAGCGGTGTAGCATTTACTGACACTAAGCCTAAGCCTAAATATGTGTGGAAGAGAAGGCGGGTTGCCCTATGGTAGGGGGGTCGCCCTATGGTAGGGGGTCGCCCTATGGTAGGGGGTCGGAATAGAACCTCCATTGCCCGCGTGAAGGAGTTTGGTTGGAGTCTTACTGACTTAGGCTCCAACCTAGCACAGTAACTAAATGACGACTTCATTTCCAATCACCAATCTTATTAAGGAAACTAAATTCTGAACTCTAACAGTAACAAATCTCCTTGTGCATTTACATACACTGTAACTTCCTCAAATCAGCCCATTCTTAAGCCCACATTCCCTTAAACTTCCCATCAAACTCATTCTGAAGCATTTTAAACGCCTTAGATACCAGGTCCAAGGATTGCTCTGGCTGAAGTGAGGGACTGAGCCTGTCCTTGGCATGCTTGGAGCCGCGAGACTTCGATTGTTCATCCACAGTAAGTTCCTCCAGATTATCAAGCATCTCGTCTTCCCAATTTTCCACCGTTTCACTCATACGAGAGCCCTTCTTGACGGGGGCAGGCTGTGTTGCCAGCTCACGGGAGGCATCTGGTCGCGTTGCCGTGGTCCCCACGTCTTCGGCATTGGTTTCTTCGTCAACGACCTTGTTCTCCGCCTTGATCCCACGTGCATCACCGCCACCAACAACATCGAGCATGTCTGTATCCGCACTTCCTTGAGGCTTCAGGAAGTTGTTTAGGGCGGTATTGAGGGTTGCCAGCACCAAGGAGAAGTCGTTAAGCAGGAACCAAATGTCGCCACGGCGGACACCATTGGCATTTTCCAACTGCTGAACATTCCCGTGCTTGAAAAAGTCGTACAGATATGCATTCAACGGGGAGTGACCTTCTGGGCTGACATCGATATATGGAATGACGGACTCCTCGAGCCACACACCGCTGCGGACCATTTCGCTTAGATCAGAGACAGTATCCCATCTGTCGCCATGTCCAGAAAGGGCGAAGAATGGGGACGTGATCCTCGCAGTCTTGTTGGACGGGGATAACCCCAGTTCGACAGCCGACCCATCGCCTCCGCACTTAACTCCACTGAAGGGGAGACAACAGTCACGCCCTTGAACGTGCTGATCAATGAAGCTGGAGACATAACCCGTGTAGATGTCGAGTACCTGGTTATTATAAGCACGCAGGATGTTGGCTGCCGCCTTTGGCAAGGGTGGCAGGACCACAACGGATGATGCCCTTTTCAATGCGGCGTGGTATGACTCTAGTGTGGATTGGCGCAAAGGCAAGCGTCCAAAAAGGTGTGACATGACCAGCATGAGTGTTCGAAGGGTCTTTTTAGGCTTTCGATCTATATCCCTGCAAAGCTCATGGAAGTATCCGGAACTAAGAAGGGCATGGAAAGCGAAACTGGCACTTTCGGTGTAGTACAAATGAGAAATGCAACCCGCAAAGTTCAATGGAGCTCCTGTTTTGTCGAGCAGGTGGTTCCGTCGGAGGTATTCGATGGAAAACCTGAGATAATGCAGTACCGTGTCTTTCATCTCTGGTCCACCGAGACAGATCCGCGGGCTTGAGAGAATGGAGTTGATGATGTTCACAGCAGACGAACCCTGATTCGAACCATGCAGTAGTATAAACAGCCGTAGGACCAGACTGGTGGTTATGGGGAAATGTCCATTCAGGTCCGGAAGCCTCGAGCTGATCAGTCGATGGATTTTGGGGGTTGGAACGTGGTGAAAGACGACATTTCCCAGCATATCGAAGCCACGACGTCCTGCTCGTCCGGAAGCCTGTCGAAAATTGAGGGCAGTCAAAAAGATTGAATCCCCTGAGAAGACGACCGTTTTGCATGGCATGTTGATACCCAAAGCCAATGTGCCAGTTGCGATAACGACACGCAAGAAGCCTTTTCGAAACAGAATTTCACAAACCTGACGATACTTTCGATTCATTCCAGCGTGATGAACACCGATGCCCCGCTCCAAGGCGTCTACCAACCATTTGGGTACACGGCGCCATTTGAGCTCCTCGACGTACTTGGAGAATTCAGACGATGTGACTTTCTTGTAGTCTGCCAAACTGAATCTTTCCACGGGCTTCTCCGGGTCAAATAGCTCCATCGGGTTGCCTTCCAATGATGCTGATTCTTTAATTTGATCCTCGCGAGATGTCTTTTCATCATCATTCTTCTCTTTCCTCTCTTTCTTCTTGGTGGACTTCTTTTTTGCTGCCTCCTTCTCGGACTTCCTTTTTGCTTCCTCCTTGGATACCTTCCATTCGTTCCATTTGTCAACCTTAGTCTTCCACATTGGGCTTTTCGCTTTCCATTTTGCCTCGGCCTTTTGCAGTTGTTTCAGCAGTTGGCGACATGTCTCTTCACAGTGATTCCGGTCGTAATTGAAGAATAGCGCCGGAAGAGCCTGTTGAGCATGAAGCGAGCAGACCAACGGAAGGATCTCATGGAGGAGTTCAGAGCCATGTGTTGCAAGGAGAGTATCCGATGAGTCATGTTCTTTGTTCCCTCTTCTTGCTTTAATTTTGGTCGCGGAATCTGTGTGCAGCTGGCTCAAGTGACGGAGAAGGGCCTCAAAAGGAGAATTTCGGTCTTTCATCCAGTCACTTAGCAGCTGCTTGAGCGGCTTCTGCCATTCAATGACGTCTCTCTTCTGGATAATGGTATTAGAAAAGACAACTGAGGGATCTAGAGATGCATCAACAGGGAATTGATCTGTTTGTAGATCTCGCATTGCCTTCCACAAGGTCAGGCAGTCACGCGGCTCGAGGCTGAAGTCATCTGGTATCCCTCTCGAGCGATCCACCAAGCTGAGAGCAGGATGTATGAATTTCATATCATCGGCCTCATCGAGGCCGAGATGCGATAGGCCACTAGGGCTGGAAAACCCGCTGAATGAGAATTTCCGTGGAGGACAAAACAGATACTTGCGCAGGTCAGAGTATCGATGCTGGTGCTGGATCATCTTCAGATCAAATCCATTCGTGCCCTGGGCATGCTTAAGCCAACTTTGGAATTCCTGGGGATTGCCAACAGTAGCAGAGAGGGCGATTATTGGACAAGGGGACATGAGAAGTAGCTGTTCCCAGACGACGCCATCGTCCGCCTGGCCTATGCAATGGACCTCATCGAATATGATACGTCTGAGTCGCGGAGTCCAGCCATTGGCATTTGACGGGGCAAGTAGCATGATCTGAAGAATATGTGGGACGGTGATAAGAATCTGACAATGCATGGGGTTGTTGATCCGATGATCTCTAGTGTGGATGGCCCAGACCGACTTTGTGCTTTTGGCAGGATAGGATTTCGAAAACCGAGCTTGCACCTCGGCCGCGATCTGATTGACAAGTGCCTTTGTTGGAGCAACATAAACAAGAATACCATCATCGTCCTCTTTGAGAATTTGTCTCATGGCATAAAACCTGATATCGGTTAGGATAAATCTAACGGCCAATGGTGAGGGTAACTCACGAGATGAACGTCTTTCCTGCACTAGTTGGAGCCACAATGAAAACACTTTTCTTTGCATCGATCTGGTCCAGCACGTCACGTTGCCAGAGATCCAGCTCAAAATCTGGTGTTCGCGGATCTGGCAATGAACTCATGGTGCGCGTCATGAAAGGGCCTCCATATGAAAGCTGGAACTCTACTGCGGACATTCCAATGGTGACATCGGTCGTTTTGGGCATTGCGAAGGGTTCGAAAGAGAGCGGTTGTTCGCTTTGAATGTGAAGCTGAACAGTTGGCAACCCGAGAACCTGGCAGACCATCTCGGCATATTTGGCAATGTGGATACTGATGCCTTGCTTGAGTCTCATTAGACGGGTGAGGATTTCCCAAATGTGTGTTACGACAAGCATGGATTTGCCGCTCTGTTCATCTCGGCGCTCAGTGAAGACGACTCGCACCAACGTATCGAGGAGGTAAGTCAGAATCTCGGGTTCAAGAACGCGACGACTTTCTTTCAATAGACTGGACAAGTACTCGCTAACGTTCGTGAAACGTACCAGCGGATCGGTACTCTTAGCGAATTCTTGGAGCTTGTACATCCATTTACCTCTCTGTCTTTGTTCTGCCTCGGCTGCTTTTTGTTTAATGGCTGCGGCAGCTATCTCTCTAGCTGTCGGCTTTCCTGCTCCGGGCTGGCCTTCCTTTTTGGGACCCGAGGGTGGTTTCGGATTGGGTTGAGTTCTCACGTTTGCCGAATGAGGCTTTTGTCGTGATTTACCGGAGGATTCAACAACAACGACCTCTTGTTGAGACATCCCGGCAGACCCTAAGAGACTTGTTGCATACTGTCTCATCTCCGTCATGTAGCGCTGATTCCGTTTCTGGTATTGTAGTAATTTTTGAGCTGTCACAGCACTTGCCCCTTTCTCGCTAAGAGGTCTGTTGTTATGCCAGTGATTTTTCTCCTGGAACTCTTTGGAAATCGCCAAGTCGCTTGCCGGATCAATAGACTCATCCACTTCAAGATGTACAGGCTTCAGGTGGTTGTCAAAGACAGCATTTTTGAAGGGAAGCACCTTCATAAAGTTTTGAGACTCGCGACCGGCCAGGGTCGGAGGTTCCATGTTTGATTCCCTGAGAGGAGTTATCTTTCCGGTTCCACCTGCTACTTCTCCAGTCAATCCACATTGGAGCTGCACATCACAGAGTTCGCCCACCAGAGATGCAAGTGCATTGAAGGACACACGTGTGGCTGGTGATGCGATGCAGTTAGCACTAGGTCTTTCTAGCTTTCTCTGAATTTCAAAAAACATTCTCCCATCGATGAGGTCGGAGAGATCACAGGGCAAGTGATGGCTTTTTATTGTCTCCTCCCAACGGGTTGAGCTGAGTACAAGTCTGGCCACTTTCAGAAACTCATTGAAAAACGCAAGGTCTCCTGGCTTGGGGGCTTGAATTGCTCGATTTGCAAGCTGGGTATTTTGCAAAATGGCAAGGTGCAGAAGCATGGATTCTGCTCCAATTGTAGTCGTATTGTCGGGGCTAGTCGCAGCACTCGACAGCATAGCGCTCAGGGTAACAACCACGAGGCATTGGCGTTGTGTCAGCCCGGGCTGTTCGCGAATTGCCCTCTCAAGAAGGCTCTCCGTCTTGTACAGAGCGGCGTCCAGGGGATATGGCTCCATCATTCGGTTGGAACCCTTCTGCTTTTGTAGCCTGGAGGATTTTCTTATCGTGGACGTTGACAGAAGTGGTTTGACTGGTTTGACGAGGCCCTCAATCACCATGGCCAAAACCTATCCACTGTTAATATTTGTCCTCTCGTTTGATTGAAGTGGGTGAGGTACCTTTGTGTCCCGAAACTCAAGACTGTTTATGAGAGCAATGTTGTATCCATGGGCCACAAACCAGTGGATCATCAGCCTGAGTTCCACCCTTGACCCCTCTTGTGAATCAACTCCGGGCCAGTTGTGGCCAGCATTCTCGTCATCGCTATCAGTCTCCTCACTATCACTTCCCCAATCGCTGAGGATCTCGCCGTCGTCGTTAGCAATGCCACTGTCAACACTAGCATCGTCGTCACCGCTAGCATTGGCATCATCACCGCTAGTATTGTCACTGTCACCGATCGCACTGTCACTGTCATCACTAGCATTGCCATCGTCACTACTAGCAATGTCACCGTCACCGCCACCCTCCTTTCGCTCTGCGACTGCCCCATCATGGCACATGAATAAGTAGGCCCCCGAACTCATCAAGTGTGCTTCGAGCAAATCAGACTCGAAATCATCAAACCTCTGTACTCTGAGACAATCCTTTGACCGGTGAGAGACCGAGACAAGATGTTGTATCATGGCCTCTCTGGCAAGGAGATACCGGTCATGGAGGTCGCTATGAACACCCGCAGGAATACAGAGCCTAGCATTCTGGGCGAAGAACACAATCTCGAAAACACACTTGCGCTGTTGAAGCTTTTGCAAGAACTTCTCAATAAGATAGGTCGCGTGCAGAACTTGGAACCCTGGGTAGAAGTCCAGCTTTTCATTGGAAAAACAGTGTAACAACAGCGAGTCTCCTTCAATAATGAAGAGCTCGTCGCCGGTGAAGTCGCCAACGAGGTCAACGATTCGCGAAGACAGTGCTTTGTACCTGTGATCCACACCTGTTAATGATACTGTAGAGGGAAGGAGAGAGAGAAGGATACCATTTCAGCAAAGCAGTTTGGTCCATGACTGCTCGATATTGCTAGTGCTAAGAGCGCTGTGGGATTCTGATATTATTAGTGGAGGCAGCAGAAATTGACATAGCTATAAGCACATACGGAGACGCAACCACTTTTAGTGCAGGTATTTGTGAGGCGGAAGTTGAAAGAGGGGGGAAGTAGTAAGAGGAGAAAGTTGAGAGAGGCAGAAAAGGCAGAATTTGAAGGTGGAAAAATAGTGAGATGATAAGAAGACGCAGGCCGGTGAAAAGGCAGCGCAAAATGACCTAGGAAATGCAGAGCAAAGCAGGCTAGACAAATAGCAGTGGAGGGGCTTCAAGCAACCATGTAATATGCGCTGGCAATTGAGGTGGTCAACAACAGCTCGTAGTCCAACCAATAACGTGATCCTAGTTTTGCCCCCACTATTATTTTTATGTAGTTGTTTGAACAGTGTGTATTCGTGTTCTTTTACTACATGACTCAGATATCTCCTTCTTTGTTAGTATTGACTCATTTGCGCAGTTCACCTTACAAACGCCGGTATGTGATGTAAAGTATCTCATAGAGACTGGTCTACAATGAACGAAGGAAGATGAAAAAAGAAAAAGGGTGGGTAGGGGTGGTTTCTATCATACTCAAGTTCTTTATCCACAAGTAGAGGAAGATATTTCTGTTCGATCAGTCGCATAGCTTGGAGTGAGTCATGAATACTTTCCATAACTTTCCCTAAGCCAGTCTTAGACGAGACCGTTGGTATATACACTCCGTTGGAAAATCGTATCACATAAAAAGACCAATCATCACTTCTTAAGCCCAATAACAGCCAAGTTGCGCGGACTCAGACTGTAGTCGAACACAGGCTCAACCCAGCATTCCTTAACAGAGTCATGCTCGCGCAAGAATTGCCAGCGGTCAACAACGATGAGAGCCTCGACAACCTGTGCGCTGAATGCCATCAAGCTCCATACAACACTGAGGTTCTTCCTCGCTTGTCGGTACTCGGTCTCGTAGCGATCGATCTCCTCGTCTGTCAAAGTGGCAATCCGTTCCTGGACCTTGGCACCGTGTACCGGATCACGACTGACCTTCACTGTTGCGGCACGCACATAGGCCTTGAAAGATGTGAAGGCAGACTTGCGCAGGGCTCCAATAATTACGGCCGTTGTGCCGCTTGATTCACTGTATAGATCATTCACAGCGCCGGGCTTGGGCACGACTTCGTGGTCGACAAGAATGCGCTGGAATAAAGCGCGGAAGAAATGACGCGTGAAAAAGCCTTCGCTATCATCGTAGCCCCAGTTGTAGGGTGCCTGGACAGCCATTGAGCGGGCAGTGATGTTGAGTTTCATTCCCTTCGCACCAGGACTCTCGTAGTCCTCGAATAGCTTGGACATAGGGAAACCGTGCGGATCATATGAGCATCCGGTTTCGGCCAAACGGGGATGGAGAGAGCGGAGGACGGGAAGCTTGTATGTTGCGGGACCGAGACGTTCGGTCACCAGGTTGTAGCAGCAGCCGATCATAGCCACAGCCACGACAGATGGGTTGAGGATCAGCGAGCGCACGCCGTGGTGGACAAGGTTTCCGCAGGAGTGTAAGGAGACCACCATCACCCGAGGATCCTGCTGTGTCTTCTCGTCTGGTTCTGTTGTAATGGCATTTCCTTGCTCGTCTTCCGATGCCAATGCCTCCCCATTACTGGCTGCAGTGGAAGGGTTGACAACATGGTCGATAATAGGTTCCAGGTAGCCATCCTGAATTTCATGCTCAATGTAGCTGATAGTTCCTCGGGTATCGCTCTCGGGCTGCTCCTTCTTTTTGTACGGATTTTTGGTGAGAGAACCGAGAAGTTCGTCGGGCTCAAGAGTAATCTCACCAAGCATTTTGAACGCGGTGACATCCTCAATAGTCTCGTCGATCTCTTGTGTCGGAGCATCTTCAGAAGAGGTCTGAGGCGCTTCCCTCTCTTGTGAAGGCGCATCAGTGTTTTCGGGGGGTGGCACTTCGGGTGTTCCATCGCAGTCATTGCAGGGCTTCTTCCGATTTTGCACATAAATGGTTTTTTCTTCCTTCTTCGCCAACTTGGCATGAACATCCATCCCCCGTGCACCATTGATGTATTGGTGTTTCCGCTCAATGGCAATGATGTGTTTGTGGTAGGGCGAGCTTGCTAACGTCCGTCCAAGGTAATTCTGGCCAGATCCGAAATCCACAATATGAGAGACAGGTTCACCCCGACGCTCATTCACGGTATCCGACAGCGAGGCGACGTATTTGGAGAAATGCTCTACCTCGTGAACTTTCTTCTTGTTCATGCCCACAGCAATGTGTCTTGGCAGGGTGCTATTGGTCGATTTCGGGAATGGAGAGGTGAACTCTCGTCCGAGACTCAGTCGGCGCACATTGTGGATGTATTCCAAGAGGTCTTGCGGAGGGAATGCGCCTCCGTTCCATGTACGGCCACTCTGGGCATCGCCGTTCGTCTCAGCCTGTCGCAAGGGCTCAATGTCTTCCCGAAGAAACAGATGGATAAGATTGTGAACGTCATGATGCTGAAAAAAAGCTCTCCAGTTCTCTGGTAGCAACGTCGTATATAGATCGGGCTCACGCGTCAGGAAATCGAGAATATGCACGCCACCGCACAGGTTCATGAACAGCAAGTTCTCAGTCGCAAAGGAAAGAAGCGTACTGATGTGGGAGTCGGGGTCCTCCCACTCGTCGTCGAGTGGTAGGGGGCGATTGTGAGCCATGTCAAGGAATTGAATGTGTCTTGTCCCACAGTAAAAGCCATCGTGATAATCGTGGGGAAATTGTTATCTTTTTTTTTATCGCGGCCACCTGCTGAGTCATCTTCAGCTTGGAGTATGAGATTGGTTACAAACATGGAAACCCGAGTGATGATGCTAGAATCAGTATTCAGGATTTGTTTCTCAGAGTCTACAATGATCATTCAGTTATGATCGGCAGTATAAAGTCATTCCCGTGCAAGATCGGCTTTTAATGACATCACAAGTACTCGACCTTGTCCCCTTTAACCACGTGATTTCCGGCGAAGCTAGCAGCTTCTCCGTCGAGACTCGACCGTCATTCATCTCCGTCCCTAATACACCGCCGCCATGGAGCCCGCAGACCCCTTCCTCCAAGTCCAGGCGTAAGCAAACATCTCGACCCGTCCAAGGACCGACAAAAACTAACCAGCTGAAACCAGGGACGTCCTGTCAACACTACAATCCAGCCGTCCCCTCTTCTCCTCATATCTCCGCATCCGCTCCCTAACCAAGAATCCATCGAACCCCGAGCTCAAACAATCGCGCTCGGAGCTCGAAAGCACACTATCAGAGCTCAGCGCCGACCTAGACGACCTAGTCGGGAGTGTCCGCGCGATCGAACAAGACCCGTACCGCTTCGGTCTGGAGCTAGAAGAGGTGCAACGGCGACGGAAACTAGTCGACGATGTCGGCGCTGAGGTGGAGAAGATGCGTGAGGAGCTTCAGGCGGCAGTTTCACATGCGCCGGATCCAGCAGACTTGCCAAACCCTACGGAGTTTGATGCTGCGCTTGATGAAGAAGAGCACCGGGGTGACGATTACTACGCTTCTATGGAGCAGCAGCGGCAAGTAGAGCTGATGAATGAGCAAGATGAGCAGCTGGATGGCGTCTTTCGCACTGTTGGGAATTTGAGACAGCAGGCTAATGATATGGGTCGCGAGTTGGAGGATCAGGCGGTGATGATTGATGAGGTTGATACGTTGGCGGACCGCGTGGGTGGGAAATTGACCAACGGCATGGCGCGCATTCGACATATTGTGCGCAAGAATGAGGGTAAGAGAGCTTCTGGTTTTCATCTACGTCTACGCCTGCGGTTGGGAAACTGGTGTATCGGTGTGGGAATCATAAAATTTCAAGCTAACTTTTGTTCCCCGTTAGATACATGGTCCTCCTTTTGCATAGCGGCGCTCATCTTTGCGCTCGTCCTATTATTAATACTCGTTATCGTCCTGTGATAGTACATCAATGAGGACGCCGGAGGACACCAGCGTCGCACGGAGCATGGCGTTTCATAGCGGGCATTTCAGAGGAATTTAGTTGCGAGCCTTCTTGCGCGGGCGCGAGGCCTCATCCATTTTCTCATCATCCTCGTCCATCTCATCGGCGTCAATCTCGCTGATGTCGAGCTCATCGAGGTCGTCACCCATCTCATAGGATCCAACTGTGTTCCTAAGTCAGCTGGAATTCTTGTGTTTGTGATGGTCGTTTGTTACATACTGTAATACTTCATGGCGTCGGTCCAGAGGTCCTCGGCGATGGCGATGGCAAGCTCCTCACCGTCGGGGAAGATTTCGGCATCCTCGAGGTCGTCGTCAAGGAGCTCGTCTTCATCATCCTCCTCGTCAACCTCGTCATCATCGACCTCACCCTTCAGGATCTTGGCATAGCGCTCATCGTCGAGCTTGGAAGCCTCCTTGGACTGCTCAGCGGAGACGTCACGGCCACGGTAGCCGAAGAAGGCGAAGAAGCTGGTGCCAGCGGGGCTCTCAATGCCCTCGTCATCCTCATCCTCCTCCTCCTCGGCGTCCATGGCCTCAGCCTCGGCAATCTCGAGCTTCTTGATGAGAGCCTCGTACTCGGGGAGCTTGGAGCGCTCGCCGCCCTTCTTCTTCTCGGCCTCAGCCAGGTCACAAGCAGCATCGAGCAGGCCCTTGGTGAGATCCATGTCCTTCTTCCAGTTGATGCGAACGGGCTCGGAAACCAGACCCTCCCAGGTGCGGATCTTGCCGCTGGCAGTCTTGATGCTCTGCTTGCGCCAGTAGAACTCCTTCACGAGCTGGGAGTTGGTGAAGAAGGGGTTCTCCTCCTCGCCGGTGTGGAATTCAAAGGTGAAGCGCAAGCTGCGGGGCTCACCATTACCCTGCTCATCCACCTCGAAGCGCTCGACGTTCAGGTTCTTCAAGGCGGAGCCAAGCGCAGCAGCATCGGTGGGCAGGATGTACTCGTCAATCTCGGCGGGGGCGCTGGCGAAGACGCGAATCCAGAAGTCGTCCTGGACCTCAGGAGAGGAGGAGATAATCTCATTGCGCTTCTTGAAGAGGGGGTTGAGGAGAGGAACCGACTTGCGGACTGGTTTTGAATTAGCATTGATCTTGTAAATACAGATAGAACAATCATATCATGATGACTGGAGCGTCACATGAAAATACTGCACGGGCACCCGCTCGCAGGAAAAAAAGTTCCCACGTAATTGCGTGCTGCCGCGCTATCACGGGGAAAAGAAATGGATAACTTACGCTGCTCAACCTCAGCGCGAATGAACTGCTCCTGCAAATGAGCAATCTTGGTAGCAAGCCCCTTGGGGATGGAGGGAACCTCGACACGCTCGAGGAGCGACTTGTCTTCAGCAGACATTATGATGGAATGGATGTATGAGGGGTATTGGGTATAAGACGGATATGAAGATGAAACCTCAAAGCTCAAATGAAATAAAGAAAGAACAATCAAGAAGACTGGACTGAATAGGAGGGGATAGGGAGATGGAAGAGGGAAAGAAGCGGGTGGGAGAGGGAGCTAAAAAAAAAAAAAAAAATTCAGCACTGATCAGCAGCTGTGTCGATGCGCGCATCAGAAACTTTTGGAGAGCTAGACCTACTCCGAGATACAATTTGGTACTCCAATCTGCCGGAAATTAGAGTGGTGGATAAAGTCACTCTTTGTACATAGGCGTACCCACAGGCGGTGCACCCAGCAACAGGAGATTGGATGGTGGTGGAGTTGTGGCCTGAGGTGTCGCTTGGAGTTTTTCGCACGGCTCTTTTTTTTTTTTTCTTTCTTCTTAGGATTGCGACCATGGGGTTTTACTACTGTTGATAGGTTCGTCTTGACTCTTTAAGTCTTCTATAGCTAATGTTACCTAGTTACCTACGTATACCTAATGTACCCAAGGTCTATGTACACATCCCTCAAGACAAAGCAAACTACCCCTACGCAATCTCAGAGACTTCAAGCAAATAAGTATATCCGGATCCAGAAATCTAGAACAGGTGATATAATCCCAATCAGCGATTCGCCACATTTTCGCACTCAATCTACGTAGTCAGCAGTCCGGGTCGATTTAACTCAATTGGGACAGCCCAGACCTCATTGCTTTTTCCGATTTGCATCTTAGCTCCTGATAGCGGGGAACTGAAAGGTGATTAGATCACTTTATTTCAACTGCATCTCTACCTAGGTAACCTGTATCTCCAGGCACCTAGGTATTTCAAGTCACAGTTATCCTAAATCAGAATCTGTCATCATACACTCAATTGCCTAGGTACCTTTTACCTTTTCACGTGTTTCTATTAGTTCGTGTCCCTCATTGGGTCGTCGGTCGCGATAAAGGAGCGGTCTGACATCCGCAACTATTGGTGGATAACACTGCCACAGACAATTTCTACTCGCTGGCGCTGACCTCGGTGAAGGGGTTTAATGCAGGAGCAGACAGAGACAAGTCCTTCTTTGATGCAGGACGCTGCGAGATTATGCAGCTTAGTTGTAAAATACACAGTGTGAGTCAAGGAAGACCCTAGGAGAAACGAGCTCAAAGCCAGCGAAGAAAGTCGTAATATTTCATTCGATGTAGAAATTCTGTGGTCGTGTCCTGGCTATCAAAGAGGATGGACCGAAAGCAACAATAACTTTTTTTGATCAGAGAGAGAGAGAGAGAAGACGTTCCCCGATGCCTGCCGGCATCAATCCGATTAAGCGCAGTAAAAAAGAATATGTCCCATATAGTTCCTATGCCCATTCGCCAATAATGCAATGATTAGAGCAAAACACAAAACAAGGCAGGTTCAACATGCACAGGCATCATCACCATGCACGTCTGCCGGGGATCGCACAGTCGTAAAGAGGAAAAGCAGGCGACGATAATCATCAGCGACGCCAAGACACGCACGGCGCGAACAAGGAGTGAAAGGGGAGTAGATTGCGCTCAGAGCATCCAATCCAGTCCATTCGCCTCCTCTTCCACGGGGAACACCTCACGCGCATACTCCTCCATGTCGCGCCAGCCCTGCCACAGATGTCGGGCTTCGTCCGTCACGCGCTGTGAGACGACACCGCCCGGCCCTTGCATCATACCGGCGCCAGCGCCTTTTCCACCAGCCGGGCCTAGACCCTTGGGCGAACCCGCGGCCGGCTGTGAAAATTCAGGTTGTGGGAAGTAGGGTGCGTTGAACTCGCCGAACAGGACCTCGAGAGTCTCCAGCTGTTCCCTGTATCCCGGTGGGATGTTGACTTTGATCTCAATCCGAGGCACGCGCACGTAGCGGCATGGCCGGCCCAGAGCGCGTGAAAAGGCGGCGCACACTTGATTGGGGGACAGGGTTTCAAAGGTGAGCGCGATTCTGGAAATTGGGCGGTTAGCTTGGGAAGGGTGACCCTGGTAGATCTGGACGGAACTCACCGATGACCGTGCCACCTTTTTGGGCCGTCTTTGAAAATTTGTAGCAGTGCTGGTCCCACGTCGTGCTCGGCATCCAGCCAAGGGAGCGGAGTCTCCGAGTCGAAGGGTGCGTGCCACTCGAAGCTGCCGTCTGGCATAAGTTCCATTTGGAAAAGTGGGTAGGGAAGACTGGTAAAGTTGTTGTTGTAGATTCCGGCGTAGACGAACGTCGCCGGGAGAGACAGCTGGCGCACGTAGTTCTCGACGGTGAATTTGGGTGCCCATTGCGGGACGGCGGGCCAAGGGCCGTGGACGGAGTGGTCCGGCATGCTGCTGTAGATATAATGGGTGATGGAACCAGAGCGCTTGGCGGCATCGGCCAGAGCGCGGCCGATCGCGACCTCGTCGCCCGCCTGAGATGTAGTGTTGATGAAGGCGAGTGAGGCGCCCTTGAAGAGCTCGTCCATTAGTTGGTCATTGCCGAGGAGCGGGCCCTGCAGGAGGGTAACGTTGGGCAGGGTCTGTAATTCTTCCGCAATGATGCCGCGGAGTGAATGAATTTGCGCGCGCACGGAATAGCCCACGGCCGACGCGACTCGAATCAGCGACGCCGCTTGTCGCCCGGCCGCGTTCACCACGGCAATCGTCTTATGCGGTTGTGTCATCCGGAACGGAGGGCTCAGCCCGGTTGGAAGGGAGGAGAAGTGGAATGGAGGGGTATAAAGGGAAAAGTATGAAGTGGATCTGAAAAGAGATGGGAAGAGAGCAAGATAAAAGAAAATCCGGAGTAAAGGCGAGAAAAAACGGAGGTGAGGACTTTGCGATAGTGGGGGGGGAGAAGTACCTTTTGAAAGGGGAGCAAAAGTTGTATGTAACAAGAATCGCGATCAGACGGCGGGGGGGGGGGGGGGGGGGGGGGGGGGGTTGATCTAGCTCCACCAAAGGCTTTAGAGGGAATTATGCGATGGAAACAGTCATCACGAAAGAGAGAGATCTGCGAAAAGAAATTTCAAGTTCTTCCGTTCCAGTGGATTCTCTTTGTGGTTCGTACCAAAGGAGAGAAAAGGATAAGATAAAAGTCGGAAGGAACGAGCCGAATATAGTTGAGGTTGTATGTACTCGGTATACGGCCTGTTATAGTTAGCGAAAGTTCAATATTTCAGTACAGAGACCAAGTACTATATTGCCATGAGCTATAACTCATTTCTAGCCCCTTCCACCTCACTTTCCAAAGGGTGTCACACCATCGAGTCTGGGCTGGGCTGTCCTGGTTGTTCTCCATTTCCTTTACGTAAATCGGCACCCAGTCGGCTCCAACACTTGGGGAAGATCCTTAGACCGGCCACTCATCGGGACACAGGCTTGTGCTAGTCTACAGCTGACTGCTCTGAAACAAGTTGTTGGCAAGGAAGAAGAACCCGAGCTATGGGGTAAACTAACGGAGTTATGCCAGGCCATGCTCGGTTTGTCGGTTGCAGCCGTGGAAAGAAGTCAAACGGTGAAAAATGGCGCAGGATGAGTTCGAGTTCGTCCAACAACCTGCCAGGGGCGACCTCACGTGGTACTCAAATGTGGGTATCTCCGGCCTAATTGGCACACACTATATTAATTATCAAAAAAGAATTGTATTCTTGGAGATCCCCCTGGACAAAGGACAACGCACTAGGTCCAGGAAGGGTAGCTCTACACAAAAGGAGATGGTGAATCCGCCCAAGGTAACAGGCGATGTATGATGTAGTTACTCGCAGATGTGCTAACCCCGCAATTTCTATCGAGTTTCCCCTGCTGCAGGACCGGGGACGAGTTTTTCACTTTTCATTGACCGAGGTGCGGAATCTACTCATTTCCATAACATAATGCCTCTCGATGAGAATGCCTCTGTAGCCGATACAGGATTGACCGTATAGGAATACTCTAAAAATGGCGCAACATCTGTCCAAGTCCAACGTCAGTCGAGGAATAAATGATGCTGCCATTAGCCCTTATCTTCCCCACTTGGTGTACTTGGACCCCTTGACGGTAAGGCCCGATCTCCGCGGCCGCAAGCCAGGGCCCAATGGTTTGATGGCGTTCTGGCGTGATCATTGCGCTTAGTGGATGGTTTGTACTACACGATGATGTGACTGTGCTGCCTTGGGGCATACAGTATTTGATCGGTGACTCGTTCTTTCATGGTGCTGAGCCGGCCATCACCCGTCTTGCGCCACCGTTCTCTTCTTCGAGCTCGCGACTATTCTCACCGTCAATCCCGGCCAACCCCCAAATCCCCGGGTGGCGACGGGCCAGTAGCTCTGCAGCCGGTCGCTCATCCGAATGCAGGTGAGCACCCGACTTGCGCAGAAGGAGCACGCGGTCCGACAGCCCGGCGTTAGCTGCGAGGAACAGCGGGGTACGGCCGTTGCGGTTGCGAAGGTGGACGGAACCACCCTGTAACAGCAGGTAGCGGAGAATCGTGATGGCAGGGGAAGTAGCCGCCAGATGCTAAAAACCCGTAAAAGACGCAATTAACAACATACGTCGAGCAATGGATGCAACAGCATTCACTTACGATTGGTGTGTTTCCCGAATAATCGGCGTCATTCAGTAGCCAGTGGTGCTCAGTCTTCATGATCGTCTTGACCCGATCGAGATCTCCATGCGCGATGGCGTAACCCATCGCGGTGAGGGTGTGTACGCGCCCGGGAAGGGCTCCATCCGGGTGTCGGAACATCGGGAGCGAAGACTCGGTAAGCTCCCCACGTAGAGAGACTGACATATCCTTCGCGACGCTATCGGGAGTCGCACCAGGCAGCCCTAGTAAATAGGCCAGCTTCGTCAGCGCAGCCTCGGTGGTCATGTCGAGGCCAGCAACAACGCCTGCCCGGGACAGACTCATGCCGGTGGCATACACTGGGCTGACACTTCCGGTGAGACCTATAGTAGAACGACCTATTAGTATATATGAAACCAGATTCACGGGAGCCGAGCGATTCACATTGAGTTACATTGACAATCACGGTGCCTCTTTTGATCGCGCTAGCCAGCACGTTGATCATAGCGTTATCCTGACCAGACGGAGCGTTTCCAGCTCCAAAGGTCTCCAAAATCAGACCGCGGAGACCGTCCAGTTTCAAAACGGCGTCCACCATCTCGGGCTTGATACCCGGGAAGATACGAAGGCACGCGACATGACTCGTGTCCAGATTTGTTTGGATACGGAAATGTTCCAGGCTGGTGGGTCTGTGCACCATATCCCAGTTGACATTCGTGCGCATCGAAGTGGTGATGGCCAGCGGTGGACAATTGGGGGAATCAAACGCCGCGAAGTCGCTCGCCGCCACCTTGGTGGACCGATTGCCCCGGAACAGCTTGTTATTGAAATACAGACACACTTCCGGGATCATGAAGTGACCCGCCACGACGAGCGACCCGAGCAGATTGTCCGTCGCGTCATTTTGCAGCTCGAGCATGGGTGCTTGGGACCCTGTGAGCACGACAGGCTTACCGAGGTTCTGGAGCATGAAACTCAAGGCCGAGCAGGTGTATGCTAGACTGTCGGTGCCATGCAGAACCACGAACCCGTCATAGAGCGTGTAGTTCTGGAAGATAGTCTCTGCAATCTGCGTCCAGCCCTTTGCATCGATGGAGCTGCTGTCTAGGAGCTCTTCGAACTCGAAGACGGTATAGCGCACCTGCTGGCCATAGGTGGTGACCGGAGTGCGCAGACTGGGGTGGCCATTGACATCCCCTGCGGCATTTGTCACCACGTCCATGTGAAATGGAGAAGAGCCATCGTTGAAGCAGGGTACTCGTGCCATGCACTTGTCTTGGAACCCCCTAGCAGGCACGAAGCCGGCCGGAGACGGCTGCATGCAAATCGTACCTCCAGTCATGATGATCAGCACCCTGGATTCCAGGACATTCTCCGGCTTCGCGTCACCCACGATGGGAAGCGAGCCCTCTGTAGCAGTGGCCATTGTGTTTTTTCCCGGGCTGCAAAATCACCAGTGATGCGCAAGATCTGAATATAGAAACCGATGGTTGATTGTAAGTTTGACCTCAATTCCCCGGACTTTTGTTTCGATCGCAATCCTGGATCAGCGCGAGGACCAGACTGCTCCTCAGCAAGGACCGAGATCGTCGAATCGACGGGTTGCGGAGAGATGACGGTGGGTGAGAAAGTTTTTCCTCGCCCGATTCTTTTAGTCAAACCAGCATGGAGGCGGGACGAGATTTTTCGAGGCAGAAGAGCCCCTAGAAATGTCTCTACTAGATCATGATTGATTCTTTTGGCCGAAAAGGACCCAAAGTGACTCCGAAGGTATTACGTACGGACATTTTATTGGAGAGATTTTCACCGGTCGCCCCAACTTTAAAACGCGGCTCCACAGTGGTTTTCGGCCAACACAGCCATCTGTGGTTTCTCCAAGTAGGTGATCGACATGATCGTTAAGGGCAATCGAGAAGATGCGACGAGTCGAAAATAAATAGAAGGTAGTATATATGTCACGTGAATTGGTGGTATTCTATGCCCAAGGTTGTTCAGATCCTTCCAATGCGATGTACTTCGCAGTAATGATATGCAGTTGGATGGCCGGCACCCACACTCAAATAAATAATTCCGAAGCTTTATCCAGACCTTCAATATTGGTTTTCGAGTACTCTGTGCTCTTGAATGAGTGGCGTCCGCGAGCAACTCAAGCGACGGCGATGAAGAAAACCACACCGTAGATGGCAGAGACATAGATCGTTATACTGGATATATATGGCCCATATAGAAGCGTTGATTGCTTTGTCCTCGTACGATGATAACTGACCTAGTTGCGAAGGAGCTATTTATGGTCACGTGATAAGAAATCACATGACATAAGCGTGACTAAAAGAAAGAGACTAACCCGATTGGGCCCGTTTGCATAGAAGCCCACTGCATAACAGCAGATTCTCCTCCATAGTTAGTTCCTTCTTCACTTCAGTTGTTTCGTGAAATACACCTGGTTTATTCCAGCAGGCTCTTGTAACGTCACCTACCCTCTCTATATTACATTTTCTTCACCTCGCCTAGATCATCTCTGAGATGTGACTCTTACCCGAAAGTATTTCATGTAAAGCCTGATCCGTATACTGACAAGAAAGCCCTTCCAGTATCAAACCACCATAATGGCCGTTAGAACTGCCCTTGAACGCCTGTTTTAATGGCAACATATACCTCCTCCTGTCTAATGTCGCGAGATTTGAGGCTGTAATCGATGACCATCTGGGGGAAACGATTGGGCACGCTAGCTTTGACATCTGCCTTGGAACCCGACTATTGATATAGAGGGCTAATATAGGTGATCTAATGTCAAGGCTGGCGTGTCCGAAAATCTCTCTCAGGTCGTGCTTGATCACAGCCTTTACTCCAGCGGCATCCGACGGGAAGATGTGTATGTCGCCAATGACACGGGCGTCCAAGGGTAGTTCTGACACGCCGTGGGCTGGGTCCGGGGCGGTCGTAGGGCGCAAAGGGTGGACGAATCTGCGGATCTCTGAAGTTGTAGTTCCTTCTCAATGAATGTTACGGAAGCTCCCAAAAAGACTAGTAAGAATTGGCGTCATCATAAAAACACTCTCTCATTACGATTTCTTGAACCTTTTCCTGGGTTCACGCAAGCTGGGTTCACGCAAGGAACAGCATCCAGAGGCGGCTTCTTGTGCTCTGAAAAAATGAAAGAACCTCTGCCGGGCCGAATACTTGCTCCGGCACCTTGATGGCAAAATCACGAGCGAACGGCTTGATGGTCTCCTCACATATTCCTCGTTGAATTGCTTCTATTTCGGCAACTGCTTAATATCGTGTGCAAGGGCTGAGTCGAAATGTTGTGATCGGCGAGTTTGAAATGAAGTTTCTTGTCCGATCTGTGACGAGGACTTTCAAGTAGAACAAGCACATCAGTCTAAAAACGAACTATATACATGTTGATGGGGAAGGCTTTTCTGGAAGCAAGAGGACCGATAACTTACAGCTACCAATCAGTCCACCTAACGGCAGAGTTTCTTCAGTTTATCAATCTGGGCTATTCCGCCCTTGACCTCGTCTCCCAATGTCGCGATATGCTCGGCGGACATTGCTCTCCTCGCCTTTGCCGCCTTCGCGAAAAGGGCAGGAGCTCTAATCATGTCGAGAATACCAAGTCCACCCAAAATAGCAAGAAAGATTTCGGCAGGTCCACCATCCTTTGCACTCACGATACCATAAATGCCAAAGCCTGTATCACCGGCAGCACCAATGGCCCTCAGTGTGATGGCGACAGCGGCCAATTCCGCCTCGTCCGCTATCTCTCCCAAGCCAGGAATGAGTAAGAGGAAAGCGCTGACGAATAGAAGAATGGCCTGCTCGACCTGCTCTTTGTGATATTCCGCCCCGATCTTTTCAACACTATTCATACTGGCAATCGAGTTCGATAGCATGAGTACGAGCATCGATGCTCCGTCCACAACATCGATTGTGTTACCAAGGTACAAATCACTGGTTGCGAGCGAGGAGAGGGTATCTGATTGGCTTTGGAAGGTCGTGATATTTGGGAGTCGTGCTGAGATGATATCCTTAGGGTTGCTGACCGTGAAATCACGGGGCAGATCGGGGTTTGCCAATGTTCCTGCTGCCACTGCATTGTGACGGTTGTGAAGGGCCCGGACTCGGCGTACAATGGGATTCATCAATATCCCACAGAAGCTGGTCAGGTGAGATTCCGGTTGTCTCTTGGAGGTCATTCAAGAATCCCTTTTTGTCTTTCGCGGTCCAGTAGAATACTGCATAGCCTGTGGCCAGCGCATTGTCGGGACACTTGGAGCTCACATTCTTGCCTTCTGGCTGTCCGTCAGGTGCGTGTAAGGGATGAGAGGTGCAATCAGAATAATTGGAGGCGTTCGCCTTCAAAAACGCGGCTAGAGATTTAGGGAACTACTCTCTGACGGCATCCTCGTACCAGCCAAATTTCTCATCATAGTCGGTTTTCAAGACGTCATGATACTTTGTGAGCGACGAGGTGAGATTGCCATTCAAGGCCTGGATCAGAAGGCATACAGCTGATGGGGTGATGGGGTAGAGATCCTCTCCCATCACCCTATCAACCATTTGGACGTAATTACTATATATTGCTAGTAATATATAGTGGAGCCTATACGTTAGGAATAATTCATAATAATATATAGTAAATAAAAAGCTGATAGGGGACGCCTAATTCCTCCCCTATCACCCTATTAACTATTTGGAGGTAACTACTAGCGATTACTAGTAATTAATAGATATTCCGACCCGTATTATAAATATATATAAATTACCTCCCCTATTAGGTCGGTAGTGTCACGGTGCGTGGCCGCGGAGCTGGACCGCCCTATACGTGACCACCAACATGTATATCTTCTACCAGATTCCCACCCCTATTGTTACGATGGCCAATATGATGGAAAAAATCATGTGCGAAATGTGAAAGTAGTAGGGGATTGTTGATGATGGGGACCTGGATCACGTGATCCCGGAGCTACAATCCTCCGACCTCCGAACACCTGTCCGCCCGTGCTCGGGTCAACCATCCTCCGGTCCGACGACATGCGTCATACCTATTGTAGCTCTTCGAGCTACGTCTTGTCTTCCTGCCTGCTGGTATAGCCCGCCTATAGACTGTCTGTCACGTTAACTCCTAATACAACTAATTAGACCTATACCCTAACACTACGTAGCTCCTACGCCTTAGGAGTTAACGTCTCTACGAGATGCCCTCTGCCCCCCGACCCCCGTTCTTGCCCTAGACCCTAGAAGAGTTCGCCGAACATGTTACCAATCACTAGCCTAATTAGTTCGAGTATTGCCGCCGCGTTTACGAATTTATAGAAGCGAGCGACGCCGCCTAAGCCGAGACTATCGAGGACGTATACCGGGTAGGGCTAAAGTTTGAAGCCCTATAACTAGAGCACGATCGCCTAAAGGAAGCCTACGCCCGTAAGTAAGGGATCCGCGAATATTAGAGGGAACAACTATAAGAGATATAGTAGAAATGTTTCGATGCTATAAAGGAAAGGGACCAAGCCCTTGCCTTAGCCGTACCTACGGTTAATACTCCTCGATCCTCGCCCGCCCCTACTAGAGAGTAGACCTCGCCATAGGAGTACCATAGGTAGGGATTTTGGCTCTAGCTCTGTGGGACGGGTAGGTAAGTCCTACCTATTACCTATACCTATCTATCTATAGGTAGCTTTTAGGTACCTATAGGTTACCTATAAACTACCTAAAAATATATAACTAACCCTTTTCGGACGTACTAAGCCGTATAAAATTGCTATTACGAACTAGTTGGTAGGATAGTAAGCCTATCGATTAGGTAAGGAACGACTATCTAAATACTATAGGTAACTCTTAAGAGGAGGCAGAGGCAATATATTGTAATAAGAATAGAGACTAATTCTTAAAGAGAATTATAGCTAAAGGATAGGACGCCTTTTCTTATAGAAGAGGCTAATATAATATTTATACGGTAGGAAAGGAATTATAAGCGAAGCGAGGGCGGACCGGAGGCGAATCGCTACTAGTCCGATACGTATAACGAAGAATCCGGGAATAGCTTCAAAGAAGCCTATCCTATAATAGTCTAGCGCCGATTTTTATTTGGAATGCTTTCGGCCTTAGAAACCCCCCTAGGAAAAAGTGCATCCTTTCAATATCTGTCGCTACCTAAGTCCTATCTTTATCTCTACCACACTGTCTCCTTCCGATCCCACGGTCCCTATTTCATAGAGTCAAAAAGGTTATGTACCTAGACCTAAGAGTCATCCCCTTCCTACGCACCCACCGGCGGAGGTTTGCGTGAATAGCGGTCTTCAATTAAACGCTCTACTCACTAAACTTGAGTCATAGGTGTTAGGGCAAACACCACCTTTAGGTCCTATCTACGAGACTTTCGACTTAGAGGGCTTCTCTCTATATTCGCATGGTCTACTAAGCTCCGATAATCTTGACCATACAATGATTTTTGATGGTATAGTATAGGATCCTAAGGACCTACCTCCTAGCATTGATTTAAGCGACCTAGAATACGCTTGTACTCCTAATCAATATTTTCGGGTTAGGGTTCTTAGAAGCCCTATTTAGACCGGAGCTTTTCTAAGTTTTAGAACAATCGATCCGGCAATTTTAGGGCTTAGCTATTCCCGAGATATTAAGTAGATCTAAGCAATAGGCACTACTTCTAGTCTTATAATACTTCTAGATAGATTCTCGGCTAAACTATCTCGCTCTTTGGATAAAGGTACTCGTTTAGACGGTAGTCAATATAATTCGAAAGGGACGCTAAAATCTAGTCTATATCCTTCTAGGGTTAGCAAGGTTTTAGTCGTCGTAGAACATCGCATAAAGAATAGGGCTAGTCGTTTTACTTACGGACTCGGCGCTAAGAAAGTGTCGTTTTCTACTATTCGTGCTTAATTTTCTACCCTTCCGGTCGAAGACCGGGTACAGTTTTTATCGTAGCTATTTGAAGGTGCCTTATCTTAGTGCCTCTAAATCCCTTCTAGTACTAATAACGCCTTAGCATCGACGTATGTCTCGGGGTAGGACGAAGTTCCGATACCCTTATCTAAATACCTAAGCACGAGTGCCGAAATAGCTAATAGCGAATGCCCTCGTTCCTCGAGAAAAGGATTGAAATAGTCTACGGAAGAGGATTAGCTACTAGTAAGTCTTAGGGAGGAAGAAGGGCTTGCTTGGCCGGAAGTGACCAAGCGGTTTAATCGAGTCTTTCCCGGAAGAAAGCAAGGCTCTATACAAGTATACTAGAGCATAAAGCTTAGCAAACGACAATTATCTTGAATAAAGCAATAATTGGAAATGTTATCTGTTTGCTATTGTAGATCCGCAAGCGTCAATGCCATACGTCTTTATTTGCCTGGATTGTGACCATAGTGGTGACCATAGTAAACTCCTGGCTGGACGGCGGTACTCTATATAAGCAGATTCCGGGTGTTTATTGGAGAGATCACGCTTGGCTTGATTCAATTGATACTATATACAACCAGGTCTTCTTCAGCTACTTTATGAACTAAAGGGGTAACAAGAAGTAGACTTCAACTTCGTCTATTATGCACTATATCCCGTGATTCCGTTTTTATCTGACGGTCCCCCATTAAAAAATTCGTTCACCAAGAGATTGCCGTACACCACTATATGTCTATCAAGAGCGTTTCATTCTACTAGAGCCAAGGTAACGGGGCGTATTAGCACGCTTACTATGGGGGTTTAAAATTGAATAACAGTCCTTTCTCTGTGCAAATGTGGGCTATTGGGCCAAGGTATTCGAGTTCTTCTACTTCTGGATCGATCGATCACCTGAGAGCGGGGAAGGGCGTCTCATTGCATGTGTAGCGCTGGGTTGGTTGTGGGAACTACCCGGTAGGCTTTCCATGGATCCTGCCGAGGCTCCTCGCTTCTTCGGATATTCGACTAAACGGGCCAAAAGGGGCAATACAAGCTAACGAGCAGAGCAGGATCATTTGGGTAGAATCCTATATCCCAGGAGTTTGTTGGTAAATTCCACCACCTAAATTAACTAGTATTGACCTTGCAACTGCCTTGAAAGTTGGACCGATAGAAATCTCTTATTTCCCGCATGCTCCTCCCCTTCTTCACGTATTTTCTTTCTGTAATATAATTCGGTTCAGTATCTATGACAAATATGACAAAGATATAGAATATTGTGGTAGCATACCGAGGAAAGTTCCGAATTCCAGTCTACTGTGCGACCGGGCCCTTGAAAAAGGGTTGTCTGCTGTTGGTGATTAGGATGTTCTTTCTTCACGGTGATTCCGCTGCGGTCTTTTGAAATCTGCTGAATCGTAGTTTCGGAGGCGTCTCCAAGACATTGAGTAGCGTATGCCTTAGCCGTGACTGTTCGTGCAGTCGTTAAATGTCCGTTTGCAGAGCCAACAAATTGGAACACATTCTCCTCTGCAACGACATCCTCAAAGACGTTGCGACGTTCATCTTCTTGCCTCATAGTAGGAGTGAGATATTCCCCTGTGATCGTGTCGGAATAATGAACTCGGTCGCTCATGGCTCGTGGAATATTTGAGGTCAAGATCCAACTTTGGGTGCGGGGTAATTAGTTCATGACGGTAAGTTAGTTCATGACCCAATGTCTCGATGACTCATTGATGGGCCATCACGTGGGGTGTTCTATTTTAGGCCTAAAAGGTTCGAGCGGAGTGACTGCGGGTCAGTCACCGAGATCAGCCATTAGTACGCGTTTTTCCGTAATATCCTAAAAAGAGTTAGTTTAAGGCGGTTAGACCTTCGTCGAAACTGGGCAGCTAAAACGGCTCCCGAGCTGACATTACCTGACCATTTATCCCCCTGCCCAGCCCCGCTCCCTTTCATCTCTTCCAATATGGCTGAGGTTATTGGTATTGCTTCGGGGCTTGCCGGCTTAGTGTCCTTAGCTCTCGAGTCGAGCCAAACGCTATTCAGAACCGTTAAAAGCCTTCGCAACCGAGAAAAGTCTATTAGGGATCTCCGAGATGCACTGCAAGACCTTGATGAGGTGCTAAATATCCTCCGGGAATCAATTAGCGCCGCCCCGTTCCCCAACAGCGGAATCCTTGAACGGCCCCTGGGGAGATGTTTCAAAGCATGCAATGATTTTAACGCATTGATCATGAGTTGTTCCAAACATTCGAACGACGATAGATTCAGCATCCGAGATTGGGCAAAATTGCGTTATATGGGCGAAGACGTTGTTGGCTTTCAGACTATGATTTCAGGCTACAAATCCACGATTACTATTGCCCTTGCCTACGCCAATATGTAAGTTTTTCCTTTTTGTTGTCTTGTCTTGGGGTTCGAAGAGGCGTGTTTCCCACTAGACACTTATTGACTTTTCCAGGAATTTGACCAAAACAACGAAAAATGTCATCGACGAATACAACGAACTGATTGAAGACACCAAATGCGATCTCGAACTTCATCTACAGTCCATTGAAAATAGATTGAAGTCATTATCCCCCGAAGAAAGTGTTTCTTTAGAAGTGGAAAAAATCAATCTTCAGATGATGGAAGAGGAAAAAGAAAGCACCCAGCATGGCCTCGAAATTTGTGATCAATTTTCTGCTTATATAGAGCAGACAAGAGCCACTTCGCTAATGAAAATGACTCGAGTTCCAACTACCTCCGAAGTGGAGCCATCGTTCATAGAGCACAACATACCTTGGTTGATCCTCGCGCAAGCCTTGAACTCTGCAGAGAAGGAGGTCATTGGTTCTAGGTTGAGGCTACTACAACATCGCCATGAGCGAGGGATACGGCCCCAATTGTTGAATTACCGAATTGCGCCGCTACAAAACGATGAAACAGGCGAGCAAAATGAAAACCAAGAAGAGGCCGACAATATTAAAAAATCTCTGAATTTTTTGGATCGAATAACCCAAGAAACAAGCGAAAGCCGAACCAATCATTTCGAGGATATAACGACTGGCGATAGAAGTACCCAATTTGTTGTGTCAACGCTAAAAGACCTTGTCTCTGCAAGACGAATAACTTCGGGATCTAACTCGCTACAAGTGTTGGGACAGATTTCTGATGACTCTCTACAGCAAATGCTGCGGGAAGGCGGTAAAACCAAAGAGCGCTGAGGGCAGGCGGCAAAATAAACCAAGTGTGTAAATCTTGATTCTACGGCGGTTCAAAAACAATGCAGACGGTGTCGGGAGAGTGGTTAAAGGGAGCTATCGAGGGGATGAAAGGAGGCGAATCGCCTCAGACGGGTTGGCAGCAACGCCAATCTCCAGTTCCTTATTTTTCAACTTGGACTTCAATTTTATGGCACATGCTCACCCTATCCTTTCATGTCTTGTAATCAAGCTTGTTAAATATAGGAGTCCCCCACTAAGCACTGCATCTGCATTCTTAAGTTGATAATGATGGATGATGCCATGGCTCAATTTTCATATTCTGTAGGTTCATTGACATGTACCTTGTTCTTTTTCGTCCCGCGCATATCGTTTTCTCACTTCATTGGAAGACGGGTTATATCTTGCTTGCGGCCTACGAGACTGCTCCTCATGATCTCTTGGAGATGGGAAAGAGTCTCTGCCCTTTTTAGCCTCGCTGGCTAAAGGAAGTTGAGTGCTGATAGCATCAGCAGCGTCAGACCTTTGGGTAAAAGCTCCAAATCGACTGCTATACCGTTTTTCCGTTAAGTGTCGAAGTGCTTCTTCCGTCATCGAGCCAACCAACTGCGCTGAGTTACCCAGGGATAACGCTTTCTTGACATCAAATAGATCTGCCAAGGTATTCACCACAACTTGATCGCTATCGCCATCTGCGACAACTTCCCCGACGCTGTATACTTTTTGAGTAGAAATTTCGCTTGCCACCTTGCAAACCTCTAAGCACTGCTTGGAAGTATTGATATCACTGAGTAGACGTGATCTCTCATTCTCGTCACTAGGATCATTCTTCAAAACCAGGGACTCCAGGCGACCCCGAAGTTGACCAATAATCATTGCGAAACTATCTCGATTTTCATCCAGGACCTGACGTGTGAGCCTTTGTGCCTGCATATAACCTTTGGATCACTGGTCTTAATATGTGCAATTTGATCAAAATATGACCATATACTAGACGAGAGGCCCTTTTTATCCCAACGGATACGTTTTGGCTTAGTCGTCCTATACTGGGTTGTAAGCTACTATTTAATGAAATTAGCCCTCGTTATTTTAGTCCAAAGTGCCTACTGTTTTGTCTGACCTCTAGTACGTTGAATAGAGGGTGGTAGTGGTAGTGGTATAACCTTAGTTGGTTGGCTTTCGCTTGGTTGGGTTTCAGATGGTTCGGATGGTTCAAAGAAGAAGGGATCGGATGGAAGGGTAGGATCAATACTATCACTATAGATAGATTGGCTTATATGGTCGGAAAGGTGTGCTATACTAGTCAAATATGAAGAGAAACTCTTAGAAAAGCTAAACTAGTACGTATATGCTCTATATAGCCAGGAATACGTATAAGCAAAAGGTGTAGGAATTTCAATCGTATGGCCTCTATCCTTTACCCTTGAGTAGGCCTTATCTATAGGTTTTCTGCCATAATATAGGTTGATTGAGTAGAATACAATCACGCTATATTATGCTATATCGGATAGGAAGGATAGATAGCCGATCGTATGATTTTAGAAGAAAGTAGGTTTAATTAGTCTATCCTATTAGTCTAAACCTCTATAAGGATTCTTGGCGGCCCGTGGGCCGGCCCATAGGCCCGTAGAATTTACTGAGAGCTATGCCCCCCAAAAATTTCTCAACTTTTTTTCTCTTAACTCTACCATTTCATCTCAACTATATACCCTATACTACTATTTTATCTTAACTATACTCCCTATACTAGTAATTAGGAGTTTGTTACGGGATAAGCTTCTTTAAAGCTATTCCCGAATTCTTTGTTATACGTACCTAGTTAATAACGATTCGCTACCGATACGCCCCCGCTTCGCTTATATTTCTTTCTCTACTATATAATATTATATTAGCCCCCTTTAATAAAAGGAGGCGTCCTATCTCTTAGCCACGAATCTCTTTAAGAATTAGTCTCTATTCTTATTATAATATATTGCCTCTACCTCCTCTTAAGAGTTACCTATGGCATTTAGATAGTCGTGCCTTACCTAATCGATAGGCTTACTATCCTACCAACTAGTTTGTAACAGAGTTTATGAGATTAATATAGATAAAGGAAGCAATAGAAATTATATTCTATAATAAAATAAGCCTAAATAACTATAAATAACTATAAATAATATAGTGTTATACTATAATAAAATTAAAGGAAATAATATAGTGGTATGGTCGCCTACAACACAAATATATATCTTTAGCTTAACCACTGATTTCTACCACCACTTTTTAGTCTTTACCTTTACCAGCCTAAAATATTGATGCGACCGGTAGAACCGACCCTTAAATATATATAAACAAGGTTATTTCCTATAATTATATAGTAGTAGGCTAAAAAGTGGTGATATTACCTTGTTTAGACCAAAACAGATGTAAATAACAAAGATTAATCAATGAGTTTTGCATAAAAATCAGGCCAAATCAGGCCAAATCAGGCAAAATTAGGTGTCTACGGGCCGATACAGGCCGGGCTATGGACAATCTCTCTGGCCGGGCCACGGGCCAGGATTTAGCCAACAGGCCGGCCCGTGCCGATGTCTATAGGGGCCCGATCTACGAGGTATTACCGTAGAGCGCTACGGCACTAAGAATTGCTCTTAACGGTTTGCTCTCCTATTAGGGTGAACCGACTACTCCTAAAATCTTGGTCGACTAGTGTTACGTAGCGGCTATATCCGTTGCGCACGGGCATAATGTGATGCAAGCTACGGCACTATACATGTAAGAACGTCGTAGTTTACGCTAATTGGCTCGCTAGGTCCTCTTATCTTTGGTCCTTCTATCACGGTAGCATTAAGCCTTATACCCCGCATTTCTAGGTGCTTAAGGCAAAAGAAAGGCTAACTATACTGACTGATAGGAGGCGGGAAACGCAATGGAAGCCATCGGAGCGGTGTCCTCAATCTTTGTGTTCGCGATTTATAACCAGCTAGAACAATGTGGTAAATACTCGCACCGCCTCAAGCATGACTTTCGAATCGCCAAGCAAGAGGTTGATCTCCTCGCTGACGAGTTATCCGCTTTTCAGAGCCTGTTTGAGATTTTCAGCCATATCAGTCGTCCACTAGAAACCAAGGTCATGAAACTAGCTCGTCAGCAACTACCGGAAGAAATATCCAATTCCCAAGCAAAGGTCCGATTTGAACATTTCCTGCCGATACGCCATCGAGATCATATGGTCGCTCGATGGAAGTCAACTGGTCTCAGTATCCTTTGATGACACAGCCAGGATCTGGGATCTGGCCACTGGCGGGTGCATTTTGAAGGTTAAGACACCTTTCTACTCATATTCCTCGATTATCTGCTCGCAAGATGGACCCAGATTAGCTTTAGCGTCCGATAGCACTATCAAGATCTGGAACGCAGCCACCAACCAGTGCGAACCATCCCTTCCCGGACATACAGATGCGGTCACCTCAGTCGCTTGGTCGCAAAAAAAGAAGCGACTGGCTTCAGCATCCCATGATGGTACAGTCAAGATTTGGGAGCTGGCCACGAGCCAGAGCGCGCCAAATCCTGACGGGCATGCTGAGTCGGTTAGATCAATTGTCTGGGCGCGAGATGGAAGCCGGCTGGCCTCAGCATCTCCTAACGGATCAATTAAAGTTTGGAATCCAACCACGGGCCGATGTATTTTAACCCTTGGGATGCATACAGATCTTGTTGGATCGGTGATCTGGTCGCAAGACGGATGCCGACTGGCCTCCGCATCTTTCGATACAACAGTTAGAGTTTGGGATATCACCACCGGTCACTGTATACTGGTCCTAAAGGGGCATAGTGGTGTCGTCCACTTGATAATTTGCGCAAGATGAAAGTCGGCTTATATCAGGGTCTGCGGACAACACGGTCAGGATCTGGGAGGTAGCCACTGGCCAGTGTGTTTTCATTCTCAGCGGCCATAGTGATTGGATCCGCTTTGTCATCGAATCACCTAATGAAAGTCATCTCGCATCGGCCTCAAATGACAGAACTGTCAAAATCTGGAGCGCATCCACCGGTAAATGCGTATTGGCCCTAGAGGGACATGATGCGCAGGTAACATCACTTAAATGGTCACGGGATGGAAGTCGACTAGCGTCAGCATCTGTTGATAGGACAGTCAAAATCTGGAATTTAGTCACTGTAGAATGCTTATTCACTTTGAAAGGTCATGGAGAATGGGTGACTTCTATTGCATGGTCTCCAGATGAACTTCGACTCGCATCAGCATCACGTGATAAAACTGTCAAGATCTGGGATGCGGTCACGGGTCAGTGTGAATCAACCCTCCATGTCAGCTCACCGCGGTTTCTCCAGTTTGATCAAGTGAACTTGAATCATTTGCATACAACATTTGGCACATTTAAGATTAGTTCAAGCTTACAAACACCTTACGGTTATGGCTTGAATGATGACTACTCCTGGGTCACCTACAGTGGAGAGAATCTCCTTTGGATACCTCCTGAATACCGACCCACCAAACCCTCATTGGCAGAGTTCTCTCTTGCTAATTCTGTAATGACTTTGGCGATTGGCTGTCTATCAGGTCGTGTGGTCTTTATCGCCCTGCCAGAACAGGGACCCATGTACGATCACAGGTTGTGAGAAATGATGATTTGTCTACAGCTATGAAAATATATCCCCTCCTGAGCTTTAAGTAAGAATGAAGGACTTGGTCTATATATGCCAAAGAGAAGACTACCCAATATGCTACTTATTGATTCGCAGGGGGGTTCGCCACCCTCCTCGGTGGAAAGAAGATACAGGATTTGGACTGAGCTTCTGGGTGGATGCCAATATTCGCAAGGTCTAGTATGTAACGAACTGTGGCTAATTGATCATAATTTACATCCATAATACGTTGTGTAGCATACTTGGCTAGAGTTAGATGCACGTACATGATCTCATATCTGCGTAAATCTAGTCACCGCTGAGCGCTAGAAGACACCCGTCCAACGCTTTCAAAATTGCCCAACCTTGCACGGGTAGAGCGGCTAGTCTAAAGCGTTTGATTGGCTAAACACGTGCGGCGGCTGCATTGATTGAGCACGGACTTCATGCGGTGCAGGCTACGGGACTAGGTATGTGAGAAGATCGGGGGGTGTGCTGGTTGGCTCTTTGGTTACCTCGCAAGAGTGGGTCTATCATCTGACTTACGAGCCTCAAACCCCGCGTTTGTAGGTATTTCAGACCTGAAAGTTGGCCTGGATAATTGATTCAAAAAAAAGAGCCGTACAGTGACAATGGAAGCCCTTGGCGCGGTATCTTCAGTCTTGGCGATATATAACCAACTAGAAGAATGTGGAAAACGGTTACATCGATTGAAGCACAATTTTCGAATTGCTAAGCAAGAGGTGAATCTTCTCGCAGACGAGGTATATGCTTGCCAGAGCCTTTTTGGGATATTTACACATATCAGTCGTCCGCTGGAAAACCGAGTGATGCGATTGGCCCGCGACCAACAACTGGAGAAAACTCTTGATTCTCAAACGACTTTTGCCTTCGGGCAGATTGGTAACATCCTACTGAAACTTGAACCTTTGAAAAAAAGGAACCAATGCCAGTCAATTTGACCAATTTGTTGCGAAAATCCGATGGCATTTGACGAAAGACGACATTCAGGTTCCACTTATCACGCTGAGCAGTGTGAAAATAAGTTTGACGGCCTTTACCTGTCTTTTGGTCCTCGATTCTTCTGTGGCAAACCTGAAGAGGCCATCCATCTCAGATGCTGAAAAGAAATCCCTCATTTTACAGATGTCAGAATAATTATCTCCCCGAAAGCTTTTTATCACACTGCTAATGGTCTATTTCGAAATTCAGAAAACAGCTCAGAAGGACGATCAACCGCCAGGAGAAATGTCTGCGACGTGTGGCCAACAAAATGAGTGAATTTATTGACACAAACTCCCCCCCGAAGTGTATAATAAATGCAAGATCGATGGTCATCATTATACAACAAATGAAGCAAGAGCCGATTGCTGAAGCACAAGACTTGATCAGGGAGAGTCTTTCTGATTCACCCCTCCACACCTTGACTCCATCAAGGGAGACTCCACTCGCATCGAGAACTATCATTATACAACCTCTATCCGGGGGACCATCTGATACTTCTGGCTCTTTGGCCAGAATCTCAAACCCCTCTGAAGCTGGCCCGTCGCTACAACCAGGCGCATTGGTTATTAGGAAGAAGCGGCGACAGACACGCCCTGTGTTCCATGACTATGGCGATGGGAATAGAGAGACTTACGAAATTGACTCTTCCGCTTCTTTTCACCTTAGTCGCCTGAGTACCAATTCAGATTTATTTCAATCTGCATATGTGCCTGTCCCACCATTCAATATTTCTGATCGGCAGTTGCGGAAGCAAACAAAACGTGAAGTTTAAACCAACATTCCTCTTCGGTTCCAGATACGGTGATATAAAGATGCCAAATCTTTAATTTATTTCTCTGTTGTTCTCTGCAAGTTAAATTGTCCATACAATATAATGGCTTGATTCCAACTACAAAAACCTTAAGCGACATTAAGCATACGATCTGCCCCTTCAATTGCAGTCAATCTTTGATAATTCCAAATTTTCTTATGTTGAACCTCCCAATCTCACGCCAGAAACATCAGTTATCAGTTACAGACCGCACACCACCGAGGTCCCATCACGGTCGAATAAACATCGTTGGTGTATCCTATAAATAAGATCAAATAAGATCCCTTTGCCGAGGCAGAAAGTTTCATCCAAGAGAATATTCTCAACTCTCCTATACATATACCTACCCTATCACGAAAAGAAGAGACTCCTATAACATCGAGAATAACGGTTTTGAAATCTCTCCTAAGGACACAAAATAATATTTCTAGGTCTTTCAATAAAGTACAAATCTTATTTAGGGATAAATTACGTTTAGAAGTAGGTACGCTAGTTTAAAGAGAAAAGGGGCGAGAGATATAGGCCGTATTTTATAACTATAGCGACGGAAATAGGGAAATCTATAAAATAGGCTCTTCTATCTATCCTAATAGTCCTACTAACTTTCTAGATTTATTCGAGATAGTATTTATTTCTATCCCTCTATTTAGTTTTTCTGATTTACGATTGCGAAAGGAAACAAAATAAGGCGCTTAAGGATTATACTAAGCTTCCCTACCCTCTTTAAGCGCTACTAATATAATAGGAATCCTTTTTTCTACTTCCGTCCTTTGTTATCGAATATCTTTATCTAGAATAAAGGGTTTAGTCTAAATTTTCGAAGTCTAGGGAAAACTAAGAAATTAAAATATACTCTTTTCTAATATAGTATTTTTCTTAGTATTAATATTAGGATTTGCTTTTAAATTAGGTAAAAATACTTTAAAAATAATCTTAAGGGAATTAGTTATATAGGGGCTAAGAGATAAGATATTTTATCTCGTAAATCGGCTATCTTACCGTATATCTAATAGACCGATTAAATCTTAAGTAGCCTTATTATAAAGTAGTAAGGCGAAATAGGAAAAATACCTATATATAATATAAGACTAATAGAGGTCTACTTAAGTTAGATAGCCTAAATACGTATTAGTTTTATTTAATATCCGTAAAAAACCCTATAGAAGACTATATAGCGGAGCTACTATAAATATCTCTTACTACGCTAATGGTTTTATTAAGCTCTAAGAACTTTTTTAAGTAATAGCGTAGCTACCTAACTAAACTAGAGGCCTAGTTAAGTCTTATAAAGATTAAATACGTATCGCTAAAGATATATAGGTTCGGAGAACTTCTTATCGCAAATATTATATATAATAATCGTACTTAAAGTAAGGTTTCCTAAATATTTTCGCTTAATATATTTTATTATATTGGCGTATAAGTAGAATTTTTGAATTTGTTTCGTAATATCTAGGCCTTATTAACCTAAATATATAAAGTAGAAAAGAGGACGATAGTCCTTTATAACGGATTAAAGCGTAGACTTAAATAGCGTTTCCGGTTAAGAGAGTACTACCTCGGCCCCGCTCTCTAAACGTTTATCGTTAATAACCTTAGTCTGGATTACTCTATTCTTAATCCGTTTATTTCGTAGTAAGTAATAAGTATCTCCCTCTTCGAACTAACAATAAGTAGCTACTATATCGATTGCTTCTATTCTCCGAGCTATCTCCTCTTCTAGCGTTATCCGAGGCAAAATTAAGAGACTCTTAACAAGTTGTTACTACGGGATCGGAACTTTAGTAGAGTATTCTAGCGATTTCTTACTCGAATTAACCGGCTTAATCCTAGAAAGCTAGCGCTTTATCTCTAGTATTAGCTACTCTCTATCGTATTTACTCTATATCTATAAAAGAAGGGCGTCCTACGTACGCTTCTTAGCGCTAACTAACTCCTAGTTTAGTTTTCTATATATCTTATATATAGGCGTTCCTTTATTCTATGATAAAAAGCGCCCTAGGGATTAAGCAATATTATCCCGCTAACGTATTATAGCTATAATCTCTAGGAGCTACTTTATAGATATAGATTACTCGGTCGTTAAATCTTATAGATAATCTAGATTAATAGTCCGGCTTATTCGGTAAGCCGTACGTATAATATCCTTTTCTAGATCGAGGCCGCGGATAATCGCTAGCAAATTTTTAGAGATCCTTCTACTAAGATAGAACTTTAAGAAAGTATAAGTATCGGTATAATATATTACTAAGTTTCGTAAAGAATTACTAATAGAGGCTAGAGTATAGTTAGCTCTTTAAATCCTTTAATTAAACGTAATACTTACTACTACTACCTAACGTAGACCCCGCCCTATATCGTAAGCTATATAGGCGTATAACCTATTTAATACCTATAATAATACCTATTCGTTTTACCTATAGCTCTATAGTTAAATAAGGAAGAGTATTATAAGTAGAGATACTAATTCTATTTAAACTTCGTTCGGATATCCGGAATACCGGTATATTATCTATTATTAGGTTAAGTTATAGTCGTAGCTTATTATACTAATCACAAATTCGAAGTCGAGGAAGTTAGTTTATAGATATAAGTACTTCTTCGCTATCTACCTAATTAAATACTCGATCTATAAAAAGAAGACCTAATAGGAAGATATATAGACTTAGGACTAGGGAAGGATTAAAAATAATCTTAGGTAAAATATATATATTCCTAGTAAAGTATTAAGATAAAGAGAAAGACTTAGATATTAAATACCTTACGTATCTTTATTCCCTAGCTACTCCTTAGTAAATTCGAAGGTAAACTCGATAATAATACGGTATAGACCGCCTTATAGGTTACGTAAAAGACTAACTTAGATATAACGATATTATAAATCGAGTATCGCTTAAGGACGATTCGTTATAAGACCTACGAGCTATAAAAATAGCCTAAGTTTAATACGGTAGCGACTATAGCTAAACTTCTTTTTTATTATACTTATAGTAGTCTTAACTACCTTTGCTAAATCCTCTATATCTATAGAAGGCTTTTCTCGCCCTTTAATTAATAGTTTGTACTTCTTTACTAATTATCGAATTACCTAAATTCGAGTTAGGTTAGCCTTCAAAAAAGCCTATATAGCTAAGTAGTAGTAGAAAGGCTTTTAATACCTAACGTATCCTTCGGTTTATCTAATTCCTAATCTTCTTAGTAGTAGACCTTTTATATATAAGCAGAAAGACCTTCTAGAATATATCTAAGGAGCTTTTATACTTAATACCTAGAAGCCTTCGCCTATTCTTGCCCTATCGTAGATTAAGAGCCTATTTAAGGAAGTTATATAGAATTAGGATCGATATACAACGAATTCGTTGTTTAGGTCTTTTCGAATAAAGTAGTAGAACTTTAGTTATATATTTATTAGCTTAGGTATATCTTAGGTAAGGAGAATTATACTAAATTCGACTTACTAAGTCTACTTTTCCTTAATTCGGTCGAGAAGAACTATAGTATCTTTGCCGTAATTCTCTAAAGTATATACTATCTTATTAAAGTCTTAGAGTTGTCGGATATAGTACTTAGGCGAGTACTTATTGTCGGCGAAGAGTAGAGCTATATCGTTAATATCCCCTAGTTACTCTAAGTTATCCTCGAATTCCGTTAGATTAATATCGGATTAATTGTCCCTAACGCTTTCTTGATTAGACAACTCGCTCTCGCTAGATAAAGGACTATAGGCCTTCCGAGCGCGGCCTATAATACGATAGATACGGAAATAAGGTAGGATCTATAAGACAAAGGTTCCGAGATCGCTTTAGAAGACAAAGAGGATTTTTAAAGCGAAAGCTACAAAATACTTTTATAGTAGAAGGTCTAGAGATTAAAGAGAGGTAATACTAGAATAAAAGCCTAAGAGGCGGGAGATACTACTATTTAAAGAGTATAGTTTTTTAGTAAGCTATTTTCGGCGCCCTTATAGAAGGGAACCTAAAGGCTTATAGGAGTTTAAGGGTTAAGTAAACTAATAGAGATATAGGTCTGGACTCCTAGAGTAGACTACTATAGTACGAACTATACGACTCGGCCGTATATTAGGGCTATAGTATTAGTACGTACCTAGAGTAGTTATATAGGTAGTAGGAAGTTTAGTAGATAGGCTACTAAAAATAGCGTTACTTACGGCTAGAAATAGTAGTCTTTCTACTATTATCTAGTTTATAGAAGTAAAAGTTCGATAAATCGAGTTATATAATTTATCTTTATCTAGATATTACTTTTTCTTTAGCTAAAATACTTATATTAGGTATAAAATAGCCTTAAATAGTAGTATCTACCTCGAAATCGATAGGCTTAAATATAAAAAAAAGTTATTAAAGTAAGATAGGTACTCTATAGGTTGCCTATAGGTACCTACGAATAACTTATAAGACTAACTAATTAGAATAGGTATTATAGATATAATAGATTATTAATTCGTAGATTATTATAACTTAGGGGTATCTATAGTCCCTAAGTCTAAAGCTATTAATTATAAAATTTACTATTATAAGTACTTATTTTATTATATAATATTTCTTTACCTTTTTAGCCTTATCTCCTTTACTATAATATCTTAATTCTTTTAGTTTTCTAACGCGTATATATTATCCTTATATAATACTAATAATCTAGATAGCCTTTAGGTTATTTAACTAGATACTCTAACTTTTAATATTTTCTTTAGTTAGTAAGCCTTATAAATAGTCGCTAATTTAGATTTTACTTATCTACCTATTCCTACTTCTCTAATACTTTCCTCCCTCGAGCGTATCTACCCTAACTAAATTTCGGTATATCTTATTTACTCTAATATAACTAAGGATACTTTTATAAGCTAGTAGCTCTAGACCGACTTCGGATAGAAAAAAGATATATTAAGATACTCGATAATAATCTAACGTTTAGAAGTACTTTAACTAAGTAGCTAAAGCTAACGATAGAGTACCTAAGATTATATATAAATAATATAAGAAAGTACTTAATTATCTATAGTAGTATAGAAATAGGATCGTAGCGATATTTAAGTATTTAAAAAGAATTATATACTATAGTAAAAATAGCTATAGTATTAAGTAATTTCTCTAAGAGATAGTATTATCTAATATTATAAAGATCTTTTACTAATATCTTTTTCTATTATAGGCTATACTATCTTTAGATAGCCTAGGTTTTACTTAAGAGGCCTAAGAGGTAAGTTTACTTTATTTTATTACTAATTCCTAGCTACTATTCTAAATCTACGAATACCCTAACTTTTATTATTTAATTTATATAGCCTTCTATACCTTAGGGCGCCTATAGATCCTATCTATAAAGATAGTTCGATATTAACTTTAAGATATAATTACTAAATATTAGGATAGTATCCTATATAAGCTACTAAAAGATATAAAGCTATTAGTAGCCCTAGACTATTAGATATCTTTTTTCTAGTAAGTATTTATAATAATAATTAGCTACTTTATCTACGAAGACTAGAACTACTAAAAGATATTTCTTAGTTTTAAACTATTTTAT